>CDYN01005183.1_pt1 | contig 248914 bp, 204 predicted proteins | sample 554911 | NCBI WGS metagenome assembly CDYN01 (sample SAMEA3182083, study PRJEB8094) | gut metagenome | biome: human; feature: gut; material: Stool; isolation source: human stools | place: Canada | collected 2012-12-04
GGGAGCGGGCAACGCGGGTCTGAGCGTGGACAAGCAGGAATGGACGACGGGCACGCTTGCGCTTGGCGGCCGGTGGATGGGTCTTGTAGGCAGCAACCTCTTCGGGAGGGAAGCGCTGGCGGAACTGCGTGTCAACGCGGCCCAGGACCTGGGAGACGACCGTGGAGAAACGGCAGTGGGCTTCCTGGCCAACCCCGGCTACACGCAGCAAGTGCGTGGAGCGAAAGTAGGGAGGACGGCGTTGCAGATAGGAGCGGGTCTGAGCGTGCCGGTAGGGACGCAGGGGACGATCTTTGTGAACGGCAACGCGGACATCCGAGACGGAGCCAGCTCCCTGAACGGAAGCATAGGCTACCGCTACGACTTCTAAAGGAGGTCAAGACAGGAGTGGGGAGTGGTGTAAACACCGCTTCTGCTGCAAAACCACAAGGCCGCCCGGGATGAACCGGGGCGGCCTTGTTGTTGGGCGGGAATGGACACAATGGACTTAATGGACGGGTAGCGTTAGTAGGGTTAGTAGGCAGGAAGTGTTTTTTCTCCGTTTGGTCCATTACGTCCATAATGTCCACTCTGTCCATTTAGTCCATTTAGTCCATTTAGTCCATTTAGTCCATTCCGCCCCCTAACCCCACTCCAGCACCGCCTCCGCGCGCAATTCATCTCCCTGCATGATATGGTGGCAGGTAAGATTTCCCTGGCGGAACAACAGGGACTTCATCTGCTCTCCGGCATGGCTTTCCTTCCTGAAATGCAGGTGAATGCCCGTCAGGGCATGTTCTTCCTGCCACGCTTCCGGCAGAGATTCCAACGCCCAAACCAGATAGGCAGCATTGTTGATATGGCGGTTGAAATCCATGTCCCGTTGTTCTGCCGTCCATTCCCGGATTTCCGGTTGAAGACCTTCTATGTCCATGCGGACAGGGGCGACCATCTCGCTACAGGGCGTCTCCGGGAATGGGCTGATGTATTTGTTCAGGGGAACGGGGCGCCTGCGGCGGATGTCGATGACGGCCCAGAGGCAGCTTGCCGCGATAATGCCGTTACCCTCCGCATCCCGGATTTCCAGATTGCGGCGCGCCTGAAGAGGGGAGGCCTGGGCTGTGCAGGTGCGGAGCTCCACAACCTCTTTCCAGGCAGGGCGGCGTCCGATGGTCATGTCCAGGCGCACCTCCACCCAGGCCAGCCCGCGGGACATGACAAAATCATAGCCGAATCCCAGGGCGGAGGCGTGTGCCTCCGCTATTTCCTGAAGCCAGTGCAGAACCGTTTCCGGCTTCATGAGGCCGTCCGGCCCGCTCTCATAACTGCGGACGGCGGCTTGCGTGGAAAAGGTCCCGGCGGCTTCAACATGTTTCATAACCGTTCATGCTACCCGGCCCTTACCGCGGGAGCCAGTCAAAAACGGGTAATCAAGCCGTAAAAACGGCGGGAGGGGCATAAACCGGATTTCTTACGGACCGTCTTTTCCCGGCGTCAAAGAATGCTACGGAAATAGGCAATCGTCTTTTCCAGGCCCTGTTCCAGCGGAACAGACGGCTGCCAGCCGAGCTTTTCGTACGCCAGCCGTATGTCCGGCTTGCGCTGGACGGGATCGTCCTGGGGAAGGGGGCGGAAAACCGTTTTGGAAGAAGCCCCGGTCATTTCAATGACCTTTTCCGCCAGTTCCAGCATGGTGAACTCTCCCGGATTGCCGAGGTTGACTGGCCCGTGGAAATTTTCCGCCGCCATCATCCGGACCATGCCTTCCACCAGATCGTCCACATACTGGAAACTCCGGGTCTGCCTCCCCGTGCCGTAAATGGTAAGGTCTTCCCCCTTCAGCGCCTGGACGATGAAATTGGAAACCACGCGGCCGTCATTCAGGGTCATGCGCGGCCCGTACGTGTTGAAAATGCGGATCACCCGGACATCCACACCCATCGTGCGGTGGTAATCCATGAACAGGGTTTCCGCACACCTCTTGCCCTCGTCATAGCAGGAGCGCGGACCTGCGGGATTGACGTTGCCCCAGTAGGATTCCGGCTGGGGATGAACGGCGGGATCGCCGTACACCTCGCTGGTGGAGGCCTGGAGAATTCTGGCATGGCACCGTTTGGCAAGAGCCAGCATGTTGAGGGCGCCCAGCACGGAAGTCTTGACCGTATGAATGGGGTCGAGCTGGTAATGAGGGGGGGAGGCGGGACAGGCCAGATTGTAGATTTCATCCACTTCCGCGGAAAAAGGCTCCGTAACGTCGTGCACCAGCGCCTGGAATCCGGGACGGTCCATTAGGTGCAGCAGATTCTTTCTGGAACCCGTAAAATAATTGTCGATGCTGGTGACCTCATGTCCCTCGTCCAGCAGGCGTTCACAAAGATGGGAGCCGATGAATCCGGCCCCCCCGGTGACTAAAATCCTTTTGCTCATGGCAGCGTTCACATGCGTTTTTGCATCCCGGCGCACTCTCCGGCTCCTGGCAGTCCCTGTCCGGAACGGTGAAACCGCTTCCTGCCGTGCGCCGCCGCCTAATGTCACATATCCGTCACGGGATGGCAAGCTTCATCAAGAAATGCTGCGGTCGCCAGGGCATCTTCTTTTTCCCGTAAAATTCAGGACTTGGGGAGGGTCAGCAGAAAGCTGGCGCCCCCCAGCGTACCGAACTCCAGTTTCAGGTCCCCGCCCAGGGAGCGGGCGATGTCCCGCGCCAGGGAAAGCCCCAGGCCCACGCCGGGCTTCCGGCTGTTGGTGGCTTCCTTGGTGCGCCGGAAAGGCTTGAATACCAGCTTGCGGTGCTTGGGGGAAATGCCGGGGCCGTTGTCCCGGAAGCGGATGACGATATTATGGCGGTCCGCCTGGACGGTTAGCTGGACTTTCGCGTTTTCCCCCCTGGCGTACTTGATGGCGTTGGAAGTCAGATTGTCCATGATCTGCTCCACGGCCACGGCGTCCGTATGGACGGGCAGAATGCGGATGGGCTGGGCCAGCGCAAAGGAAAAACTGATGCCCGCTTCCCGGAGGCGCCGTTCTATCTTCTCCGCGATGGGTTCAAAAAGCTCCTGGCAGGTGAGCGTGTCCTTCGTGCGCCGGATGGCGTTCCTCTGGAGTTTGGAATAAGCCAGCACATTGTCGATCAAGTGCTCCAGCCTCCGGCACTCCCGCTGCATGTTGGCGTAATACTCCGGCTTTTTCTGTTCCGGCACCATGCCGTCCTCCAGCATCTCCGTATAAAGGGAAAATGAGGTAAGCGGCGTTCTCAGCTCATGAGTGACGGCGGAAACGAAATCCCCGCGCCTCTGTTCCAGGCGGAACGTGCCCAGCATCAGCCAGATGACGCCAGCCGCCCCCACCAGCACCATGCTCCAGATCAGTGTAAGGGTCCACGTCAGCATCTGCTTGTGGTCCTGTACGGGCAGTTCCGCTGCGTTCCCCGGCAGGAAAACGAGCGGAGCGTTGGCAAAAAAAAGTGTGCCTTCCCGTCCGGCCTCTTCCGCAGGCGGGGCGGCGGGATCGAAAGTCGCCAGACGGCTCTGGGGGAGCGCCTTGGCCACCTGTTCCGGGAGACGCCTGTTCAGGCTCTCCATATTCATCAGGGCTCCCTGCAGGTAAACGCCGCGGTTGGTATGCACCTGCCGGAGAATATACAGATTGCCCCCGTCTTCCACCGGAACGAAGGAGGAAACGGTCTCCACCTGGGCGGGAACCCCGTCCTGCGGCGGTTCCGGCTCCGGAACCTCGTGAAGAATTTCATTCCTGATATCCGCCCACAGATTGCCGCTGGCCGGCAGGGAGATGAGGGCGGAAACCTTCTCGTTCAAACGCTGGTAAAGATTCTTCTCCCTGTTCAGCCTTTCGGAAAGCTCCTTGTTCAGCGCGGGGCCAGTGACCTGCCCGGAAGGGGATATCTGGAGATAGGCCGTGACGTAATCCGGCAGGTAGGAGGCCAGATTGGAGGAACGGGCGGGTTCGCCGGGGGCCGGTGCGTCCATGCGCTGGTCGTAGGGACGCTTGTAGGCGTAAAAAGGCAGGTACTCGTAATAGCCGCGCGCCTGCTCAAAAGTGATGAAGGCGGTGAGCAGGCGGTCCATCTCCAGCTTGGCCTCATGAGCCAGGGACTCCACCTTGATGCGGCGTTCGGAACGGCCCGTCTCCTCCGCCTGAATCAGGAGGACGTGGGTGAGCCAGCCCAGCGTGCCCACAACCAGCAGCAGGCTGACGGTCAGCAGGATAATGCGGATGCGCCTGTTCACGTATCAGGAAAGGAAGGATGAATTCCAGCGGTAGCCCTGGCTTCTGAGCGTCTCCAGGGAGGCGGCCGCCTTCGCGCCCAGCTTGTCACGCAGGCGCATGACGGTCATCTCCACGGAGCGCGTATCCGTCAGCCGCGGGTCCATGTCCCACACGCGGCGGAGCAGCTCGTCCCTGGTGATGACCCGGTTGGGATGGGTGGCCATGTAGCTCAGAAGCTCAAACTCGCGCGCGGTGAGGGTGGCCGTCTTGCCATCCTCAAATGTGAGCATGCGGTTGGCGCTGTCCAGCACAGCGCCGGGAATGGTGATCTCCCTGATCTGGCGCGGCCGTTCCGGGGACCTGCGCAGCACGGCCTCAATGCGGGCGATCAGTTCCCGGATGCTGAACGGCTTGACAATGTAATCGTCCGCTCCCAGCTTCAGCCCCTGCACCCGGTCCTCCTCCTCCCCGCGGGCCGTCAGCATGATCACGGGCGTTCCGGGCCGTTCCTCGGACATGACCTGGAGCACCTGGAAGCCGTCCGCTCCGGGCATCGCCACATCCAGCAGGGCCAGGTCGAAATTGCGTTCCCGCACGGCCCTGATGGCCGCCAGCCCTTCCTCCGCGGCCAGCACCTCGTAGCCGGAGGCGGTCAGCACGTCCGTCAGGGCGTGCCGGATGCTGTCGTCATCCTCTGCAACCAGAATGGTGTATGTTAAGCTGCTCATCGTTTGACCCTATAAAAACACACAATTTCCCCTTTTGTATAGAGAAACCTGCGCCCCTCCGGTAACAATGCCATAACAGGGGGGGCTTCCGCCGCGGAATTCCCGGCGGTCACGGGCGCTTCAATTCTGTGTAAGACTCCGGTACGGGGCCGGCAGGCTGGCGGTGGGAATCTCGATAGCCTCCATCGGCCCCGGCACGGTGCCTTCAAAAAACGGCACTCCCTTGTAGGAAAGAATAATCCGGGAATGAACCATGCCGGCGGTGGTCTGGCGCAGGAAATCCCTGTCCCGGAAAACGAGCAGCGTCTTTCCGTTCTCCGCGGCCACGGGGCGGCACTGGAAATTGCCCAGCGTAGCGCCGGAAGCGTCCGTCATCTGCACGGGCAGCACATACGCCTCTGAAAAAGTGGGGGCGTACACCCCCCACAGGGAAGTAAGGCCCATGACGATGACAATCAGGACGCCGACGAATATTTTCGTGGAAGTGGACATGCGGAGAGTTGAATAATGGTGCTGGCCGCATGCCCGCGTTCCGGAGCGGATGCCGTGCGGCGTCAGCGTTCTTGTTTAAGCCATTCGGCGGCCTGCGGGGCGTAATAAGTAAGGATCATGTCCGCCCCGGCGCGCCGGATGGAAGTTAGAGTCTCCAGAACGGCCTCCCGTTCATCCAGCCAGCCGGAGGCTGCCGCGGACTTGATCATCAGGTACTCTCCGCTAACGTGGTAGGCCGCTACGGGCAGCGTGACATGACTGCGCATGGCCGCGATCACGTCCAGATACAGCGTGGCGGGCTTCACCATCAGGATGTCTGCGCCCTCCGCTTCGTCAAGCTGGGCTTCTCGCAGGGCTTCCCGGATATTGCCGGGATCCATCTGGTAGGTCTTCTTGTCCCCTTCCTTCGGAGCGCTCTCCAGGGCGCCGCGGAACGGCCCGTAAAGGGCGCTGGCATACTTGGCGGTGTAGGCCATGATGGAAACGTCGTCCAGGGCCTCGGAATCCAGCGTGGCGCGGATGGCGGCCACGCGGCCGTCCATCATGTCGCTGGGGGAGATAATATCCGCCCCAGCGTCCGCATGGCACAGGGCCTGTCGGCAGAGGACCTCCACGGAATCGTCGTTGAGAATCTCCATGGTGCCGTCGGACCGGAACTCCACCAGGCCGTCGTGCCCGTCTGAATTATAGGGGTCCAGCGCCACGTCCGTCATCACGGTCATGCCGGGAACTTCGCTTTTAAGGGCGTAAATGGTGCGGGGAATAAGTCCGTCCGGATTGTAGGCCTCGGAGGCGTCCGGCGTCTTCTTGTCGTCCGGAATGGCGGGGAAAAGGTCCAGCGTGCGGATTCCCAGGTCCATCAGGCGCTTGGCCTCCTCCACCAGTCCCTGCACGCTCCAGCGCGTGCAGCCGGGCAGGGAGGAAATGGGCTGGTTGCCGTCCCCCTCGTGGACGAAAACCGGGCAAATAAGATGTTCCGGGGAAAGGGAGGTCTCCCGGACCAGGCCCCGGATATTGGCGGACTTTCTGTTGCGGCGCGGCCGTATCGGTAGATTCATCATGGTGGATTATGAAAAAAATAATTGGGCGGGCATATCGGGTACTCTTCCCCGGCTGACGGAACTCCCGGAGCCGGAAAACTTCATTCTACAAATTCAGCGGTTTTTCATCGTCCGCTCCGGTCAGCATCCACCCTTTCTCCGTCCGGGTGAAATACAGGTTGCATCTGGTAAAGCCGGACTTGGGCGTCGGCTTGAGGCCGATGGTGGCCTTCAGGGAAGTCCCCCCGTCCTTCAGTTCGAAGGCGCCTTTCAGCGTGGGCTTGTAATCCTTCCTGTTCCGGGAGGAAGGCTGGAACTCCTCCTTGCTCATAACGGCCTTCAGCTGCTTGAGCGCTTCTTCAAATTCCGGAACGGAGGCGAATCTGGACGGGGCCAGCATGCGGATCAGCGTCAGGCTGTCTCCGGCCTCCAGGGCGCGTCCGGCTGCGGAAACCGCCTCCTTAGGTTCGGAATAGGCAAGGGCCGGATACGTCCTGTGGAAATCCGCAATGATGCGGCTGGTGGTGGACTCGTCCGGCTTCAGGTTCCAGGAGGAAAAAGCGTCCCCCACATACATCTTGAACACCGGAAAGCCGTCCGTGGGGTCCTGTATCTTTTCCAGCGCGTAGCGGTAGATCAGGGCGGGCTTGTCTATGTCCGGCAAGCTCATGCGCGGCGGCAAAATGGTCATGGCCGCAATGCTGTGGATATCCTTCTCCGTCTTCTTGGCCTCGTTCTTGTTGCGCTCCGGCTGGTCGTCCCGTTTGTTCGGGTCAAGCTGGTCGTCCGGATGGGGCTGGAGGGGAACCAGGATGGTATTCGGGAACCCCATGAAACTGAGGTTGGTGGGTTGGATGTAGCGGTTCTCCGGGTTCCGGTCCTGCAGGCGCATGGCCTTCACCACGGGGGTGAGGCGGGCACTCTGGGTAATGGCGGACTCCATGTAATAGGGCGCGACGAGCAGGGCTGCGATGCGGGCCGGATCGCCCTCCTTCACGGTGCGGATCAGGAGCTTTTTAATCTCGTCGTCTGACTTGCCCTTGACGGCCTCCACCCGGAACCGCTTGATATGTTCCAGGGCCTTCTTCACGGCGGCCACGGAATACTGGTGCGCGAGGCCGAAAATCTTCTTCTTGGCCTCGGTGGAAATCTGTGCCGCCTGCTGGCGGACATGGTCGTTGAAAGGCAGGAACGTATTGTCAAAACTGCCGGGCGTCAGGGACGCCTTCCACTTTCCGTTCTTCTTGACCAGGGCCACGGCGGTGGCCGCGTAAACGTAGGGGTTGGTCCTGTCTGGCAGCATGATATAGGCCATGGCCAGGTCCCCGTCCATGATGATGGAGGCCTCGTCCACGAACGGCGGCCTTTCCGGGGAAGACGCCGTCACGTAGGCCTGCACGGCCTCCATGCGGGAAAGAATGCTCTTCAGCTTCAACGGCCCCACGAATGGGGACGTGGCGGGCAGGGACTTGTACGGCTCTGCGCTCCAGTCCGTTTTTTCCTGCAGGGCGCGGAGAAGAAGTTTGGCCGCATTGAAGGGCGTGCTCTGGTCCGGCATGGGGGCATTGTCCCCGTTCCCTTCACTCCCGCCTTCCGGCGTTTTGTCCAGATTGATCGGGAAGCTTGCCGGGGCGTCGGGGGGAGGCTCCTGCGTGCCCGCGGAAAATCCGCAGGGCAGGCTGAGGCAGAGAAGGGCGAGGGGGAGGAATTTCATAACCGCTGGCCGTCAATATGGCATAAATGCGTTCTGCTGTAAATCATTCATTGCCTGATGGCGGACCGGACTAACCCGGCAGGGGAAAAGTGGAAAAAGGGGAGAAAAAAGAAACGGCCGCTTCCCGGAACGCCTGCACAGGCGCTGAATGAGGCCGCCGGTGTGAAAACCGCGGGCACAGGGGGGGGAATCCGGCAAAGACCCTGCCGCGGTTTTCTGGGAAAAACGGAGCGGGACACATCTGTCAGCGCCTTCCGGAAAAGGACGGGCGTGGGAAAACCTCCCGCCTCCGGAAAGAACAAGCCACGGGAACCTGTACCGCCGCGGCACCGCTGGAACAGGAGGAAACATGCACCCTGCGGAAAGAAAAAGTGCCCGTGGAAAATGGAACAACGCCGCGGACATGATGAACTTTCCATGCCGGAATCCCTGCGGGGCCGGGAAAAACGGCAGGCCAGTAAACCTCCGGCAATGAAAAAACAGAGCCGCGGAAACGCGGGCAACCGTCCCGTGCGGCCCTTCCCGGCCATCGCGTGGCGATGCGCTTGTCGGAACCGATATGCCTTAAATTTTTGGAAAGGCGGCTTTTTTGCATTTGCCAACAGTGCCTGAGGGGGGTTAACTAATGCGCGTATGTCCGAACACAAGGAAAGAAAGACTCTTGAAGAACGCAATCAGATGTCTGATCTGGAACGCCTGCGCCATTCCTGCGCGCACATTCTGGCCACGGCCATTTGCCGCATCTGGCCGGATGCCCAGCTGGCGGGCGGTCCCGCCGTGGAAAACGGTTTCTATTACGACGTGGAGCTGGACCACCGCATCAGCACGGAAGACTTTGAACGCATTGAAGCGGAAATGAAAAAAGTGGTGAAGGAAAACCAGACCTTCCAGAAGGAAATCATCTCCCGTGCGGACGCCATGAAAATGGCGGAATCCGGGGAACTGGGCGCCCTGGGCCCGCGCAGCGGCCCCTCCCGCTTTAAAATCGACCTGCTGAACGACATCCCGGAAGACGAGCAAATCTCCCTGTACCGCAACGGAGACTTCACGGACCTGTGCGCCGGACCCCACGTGGGCCGCACCGGCAACTGCAAGGCCTTTAAAATCATGAGCGTGGCCAGCGCCTTCTACAAGGGGGACAAAAACCGCCCCATGCTCCAGCGCATCTACGGCACCTGCTTCCCGAACCGGACCCAGCTTGACGAACATCTCGCGCGCCTGGAGGAAGCCCGCCGCCGCGACCACCGGAAGCTCGGCCGCGAGCTGGGCCTCTTCTGCATTGACGAGGCCGTGGGCCAGGGCCTCATCCTCTGGAAGCCCAAGGGCGCCCTCATCCGCCGCTCCCTGCAGGACTTCATCACGGAGGAACTGGACAAGCTGGGCTACTCCCAGGTATACACCCCCAACATCGGCAAGCTGGACCTGTACCGCACCTCCGGCCACTTCCCGTACTACCGGGAAAGCCAGTACGCCCCCATCCCGGAGCGCGACGCCATGGAAAAACTCTGCGAGGAAGGCGCCACCTGCGCGGAACTCTTCAACGGCCTGACGGACGGCACCATTGAAGGCTACATGCTCAAGCCGATGAACTGCCCGCACCACATCAAAATTTACGCTAATGACGCCCACTCCTACCGCGACCTGCCCGTCCGCCTGGCGGAATTCGGCACGGTGTACCGCTGGGAACAGAGCGGGGAACTGGGCGGCATGACGCGCGTGCGCGGCTTCACCCAGGATGACGCCCACATCTTCTGCACCCCGGACCAGCTTGCCGGGGAAATCCGCCAGTGCCTGGGCATCGTGAAAACCATCTTCGGCACCCTGGGAATGACGGACTACCGCGTGCGCCTCTCCATGCGCGACCCGGAAAGCGACAAATACGTGGGTTCCCCGGAAAACTGGGACAAGGCGGAACAGGCCCTGCGGGATGCCGCGGAATGGCTGGGCGCGGACTATAGTGAGGAAGCCGGGGAAGCCGCCTTCTACGGTCCCAAGATCGACTTCATCGTGCGCGACGCCATCGGCCGCGAATGGCAGCTCGGCACCGTGCAGGTGGACTACAACCTCCCGGAACGCTTTGACCTCCATTACACCGGAGCGGACAACAAGCCGCACCGGCCCGTCATGGTGCACCGCGCCCCGTTCGGCTCCATGGAACGCTTCACCGGCCTGCTCATCGAGCACTTTGAAGGAAAATTCCCCACCTGGCTCTCTCCGGAGCAGGTGCGTGTGCTCCCCATCTCCGACAAGGTCATGGACATCGCCAAAACCTACCGTGACGCCCTGGCCTCCCGGGGCGTTCGCGTCACGGTGGATGAAACCGCGGACAAAATCGGCGCCAAAATCCGCAACGCCCGGCTGGAGCGCGTGCCCTACATGCTCGTCATCGGCCAGCGGGAGGCGGAGGAAGGCACCGTTTCCGTACGCCACCGGGACCGGGAAGACCTGGGCTCCATGCCCTTTGAACAATTCATGGATGCCGTCTCCCGGGAAATAGCGGAGCGTCATATTTCCCCCGTGATTTGAGTTGCCAAGTTATTTTATTTAGTTTAGTAATATCCGGACGTGCCAATAAAGCCAACGAAGAATAATGACGGTAATCGCCGCCGCGAGCGCGGTGATCAGACTCGGGTCAACGAGCGGATCCGCGCCCCCCGCGTGCGCGTGGTGACCGCCAACGGAGACCAGCTCGGGATAATGAACACGCGTGAAGCGCTGGAAAAGGCCAAGGCCCTTGGCCTGGACCTGGTGGAAGTGGCGAGCAACGCGGACCCGCCCGTGTGCCGCGTGGTGGACTACGGACGGTACAAGTACCAGCAGTCCAAGCTTCAGAAAACCAACAAAAGCCGCACGATCAAGCTCAAGGAGGTCAAGCTCCGCATCGGTACGGACACCAACGACTACAACGTGAAAATGGCCCGTACGGAAAGCTTCCTGGACCACGGTCACAAAGTGCGCTTCCAGCTCCGCTTCCGCGGCCGTGAAAACGCGCACCACGAACTGGGCTATGACATGCTCAACAAGGTCATTGCGGACATGAAAACCATGGCGCAGGTGGACCAGCCCCCGCGCCTGGCCGGCAACACCATGCACATGGTGCTGGCTCCGTTGCCCGCCGCGCAGCGCGTGAAAAAATTCACCGCCCATTTGGACGCCGATTTCGACTCGGAAGACTCCGCCTTTGACGCGGAAGACGACGAATAAAATTGCGCTTTTTTCTCCATTTCACAGGCTTTCCGCTCCAAGAACGGAAAGCCTTTTTTATGCCGGAATGTTGTCATGCACGGCGTCCCTCGTGCCGCACGGTCGGGAATTGTCCGGAAAACGAATGTGGAAGGTCCCATGAAATCATGGAAGGAGGCCTTTTCCCGACCTTCTTCCTGTTCCGTCTTCATCGCACACGCGGGAAAGTTTCTGGACGAAAGGCGCGGAACGGAATACTATGGCCTCTGCATCGCAGCAGGCGAGGGTTGTCGGGACGGCTGGAACGACTTCGTGGCGGAACCTTCCTCCGTCCTTCTCACTCACCGCGCCAACCCCCGGCTCACAGAAAAATCCCGGAACACCGGCGATTCCTGTAACGCTCAGGGTATCTTAGATTGACATCTCCCCATATACCATTTTAGGCGTGGAATACGCATCTCCGCGGACAGGTTGGCGCAAAATACCCTTTGCGTGCCTGACTCTCAATATGTATATATCCCCGCCGTCGCACCCTCACGGGTGCGTGGATTGAAACTATTACGACAAATCCCAGGTCTATACACGACAGGGTCGCACCCTCACGGGTGCGTGGATTGAAACCCATACCGGAAATAGTACCGTCCATGTGACGGCGGTCGCACCCTCACGGGTGCGTGGATTGAAACTGCTCTGAAAAACGGTAAGGGCGCCAGACTGCCGGTCGCACCCTCACGGGTGCGTGGATTGAAACATGACTGCGTGCCTGGACATCAACCCGTCTTGGGGTCGCACCCTCACGGGTGCGTGGATTGAAACGGTGCGCTCCTCTGTCTCACGCCCCACTCCTTAAGTCGCACCCTCACGGGTGCGTGGATTGAAACCCGGCGCACAGTTCGGCGCGATCCAGCGGGAGACGTCGCACCCTCACGGGTGCGTGGATTGAAACTTGCACAGCGCAGAGATGCAGCGCTTGCTCCCCTGTCGCACCCTCACGGGTGCGTGGATTGAAACATTGCCACGGTCATTGACCGCATCGGGACGGGCAGTCGCACCCTCACGGGTGCGTGGATTGAAACAAGGGAGGCAGCGGCGTGGCGCATGTGCTGCGCGTCGCACCCTCACGGGTGCGTGGATTGAAACGATTGAGGCGGCAGAAGGAATTCCCCCCGCCATCTGGTCGCACCCTCACGGGTGCGTGGATTGAAACTGTGATTATCAAACAAAAACCGTTGAAACCTACAGTCGCCCCCTTACGAGTGCATGGATGAAGCCCGAATGACTTTTAGTCTTTCATCTTTAGTATTTGTCGCACCTTCACGGGTGCGACTGATAGAATCCATCATGAACGCATGTTCCGATGTTTTCTTATGATGATTCCTTTTGGCTGAAAGGCTTTTCCATGACGTTCAGGCCATGAAAAAGCGCCGGTTCCCACAGGGAGGGGACCGGCGCTTGCGGTATAAGGGGGGAGGGGTTAATGGGCGCAGCCGGCGCAGGCCCAGCCTTCGCGGATTTTGGCGAAGAAGTCGTTGCCCTTGTCATCCACCAGGATGAAGGCAGGGAAGTCTTCCACTTCAATTTTCCAGATGGCTTCCATGCCCAGTTCCGGGTATTCCAGCAGTTCCACCTTTTTGATGTTGTTCTTGGCAAGAATGGCGGCGGGGCCGCCGATGGAACCCAGGTAGAAGCCGCCGTGCTTGTGGCAGGCGTCCGTCACCTGCTGGCTGCGGTTGCCCTTGGCGATCATGATCATGGAGCCGCCGTTCTCCTGGAACAGGTCCACGTAGGAATCCATGCGGCCCGCGGTGGTCGGCCCGAAGGAGCCGGAGGGATAGCCTTCCGGGGTCTTGGCCGGTCCGGCGTAGTAAACGGGGTGGTCCTTGATGTACTGGGGCAACCCTTCTCCGCGTTCCAGGCGTTCCTTGAGCTTGGCATGGGCGATGTCCCTGGCCACGACGATGGTGCCGTTCAGGCTCAGGCGCGTGGTGACGGGGTATTTGCTCAGGTCCGCCAGCACTTCCTTCATCGGGCGGTTCAGGTCGATGGAAACGGCCTCGCTGGAGGTCATCCGCAGGGCTTCCGGAATATACTGGCCGGGGTTGGTTTCCAATTGTTCAATAAAGATGCCTTCCGGCGTGATTTTGGCTTTGGCATTGCGGTCCGCGGAACAGGAAACGCCCAATCCCACCGGGCAGGAGGCGCCGTGGCGGGGCAGACGGATCACGCGTACGTCCAGCGCATACCACTTGCCGCCGAACTGGGCGCCCAGGCCCAGCTTGCAGGCTTCCGCATGCAGCTCCTTTTCCAGTTCCACGTCGCGGAAGGCGCGGCCGTACTCGTTGCCGGTGGTGGGAAGGTTGTCGTAATACTTGGTGGAAGCCATCTTCACGGTCTTCAGGCACTTCTCCGCGGAGGTGCCGCCGATGACGAAGGCGATGTGGTAGGGCGGGCAGGCCGCCGTGCCCAGCGTGCTCATTTTTTCCACCAGGAACTTCTTGAGCGTGGCGGGGTTGAGCAGGGCCTTGGTTTCCTGGTAAAGATAGGTCTTGTTGGCGGAGCCGCCGCCCTTAGCGACGAAGAGGAAGGAATACTTCATGCCTTCCACGGCTTCAATGTCTATCTGGGCGGGCAGGTTGGTTCCGGTGTTCTTCTCCGTGTACATGTCCAGCGCCACGGTTTGGGAGTAGCGCAGGTTGTTCTGGGTGTAGGCGTCGTACACGCCGTGGGAAAGAAATTCGCAGTCGTCGCAGCCGGTCCAGACCTGCTGGCCCTTCTTGCCGACGATGGTGGCGGTGCCCGTGTCCTGGCAGAAGGGAAGGATGCCGGCGGCGGCCACTTCCGCGTTACGGAGCATCGTCAGGGCCACGCTCTTGTCGTTGGCGCTGGCTTCCGGATCGTCCAGGATGGCGGCCACCTGCTTCAAATGGGCGGGGCGCAGGAAGAAAGCCACGTCGTGGAAGGCTTCCGCGGCCAGAAGGCGCAGGCCCTCCGGTTCCACCTTGAGCATGGGGTGCCCTTCAAATTCCCCTACGCTTACGTAGTTGGAGGTGATGAGGCGGTACTGGGTGTCGTCCTTTTCCAGAGGAAAAGGGTCCTGATAATGAAAATCCGGTGTTGCCATAACGGGGGGAAATATAGCGGAGCTCGCCTACGGGTTCGAGCAAAAAAATCAGGGCGCTTCCGTGGCGAGAGAGGGCTGGAAAATCCTCGCCCGCTACTCCTGCGTCCGGAACGGGATGATGCGTGCAAGGAACCACGGGAAGACATCCTCCGGACCGCTGGGGATGGCCATGGGCATCATATCCCGCTGCATGCTCCGTTCCTCCTTCAGAGAGAAAATAGGGATGGTAAACAGAAGTTCTGCCGGGGTGATGCCACCCCTTGCGCCGCCAGCCGGTCGCTGTCCGGATGAACGGAGATCAATGTCAGGCTGCCGGGGAGGAAGGTGACGTCTTTTGTTCGGCTGCGTGGCGGTTGAGAACGTCGCACAAGTGGGCGGCATCCTGCTCTCCATGCAGGCTGTTGATTATCATTGATTGAGAAATAACTGCCATGACGCAGGGAGCGTTTACGACTCTTCCTTCCACGACAATGGCTATTCTGTCCTTGCCCACCTTCATGGCGGAGGTGGCCTCTTTCATGGTTTTGGAGGCCTGAGTGTTCAGGGTGATGTTGATTGCATGCGGCATGCTCAAATCCACCTGCGCCTCCCTGACGCCAGATTCCGTTACAATAGGTGTGTTACTCAGAAACAGCTTCTCCTGTTCGATCTGCCCCTGGCAGTTGCGAAATCCATAAATATACGGTGTGTATCCTGCCGGGCATGGCTTCCCTTCCGCCACAAGGCGGTCATTGTCCGGATGCACCGCCCTGAAGGCAACCAGGGGGACCGGAGACGGTTCCGGCGCATCAGCCGCCGGGGACGGGATCGGAATCCATGTGGAAAAAAGGGCCAGGAGACAGAGCAACTGTTTCATTGCCTGAATGGTAAAAGCAAGGAAAACAGACGGCAAGCTAAAAGTCCCGGCAGAATCTTGTACGCTATTGAGGAACCACTCCTTCTCAAGCCTGCGGGCAAACCATTCCCGGCCCTTTTCGGGATTCATGCCACAGTCTGTCGCTGCAAGGGCTCTCCTGCTTCTCTGCCGTCAGCGGGAAAAAACGTGGGGCGCAGAAAAATAAAAGCCCCTGTGACCTTGCGGACCAGGGGGAAGTAACCCTGGGAAACATCAAGCAGGCGCACTCTCTCCTCTTCCCGAACGGAACGGGATTCCGGACTGTGGGATCAGCGCGGCTTGTTCGGAGCGGAATCCGGTCCGGAGGTGCGCGGGATGCCGTATCCTTTGGGTTCTTCCGCAACGCGGAGGGATTCCGGGTAAACGTGCTCCATGCGTTCCTGGGCGTCGCGGATCAGGATTCCTTCAGCCCATTCCTCCACGGTCATATTGTCCTTCCGGGCAGCTTTTTCAATGAGCTTGTAATCGTCGGTATTCACCATGACGGCAAACGGCTTCCAATGGGCCCTGGCCGCTTCCTTGAGTTCCTTTTCCCGCTCCGTCTTCTCCATCATCAGCCTGATAAGAGCCTCCTTGTCCTTGGGAATGGATACTCTGGCCAGCCAGTTGCGAACCGTGTTGGGCGAAACGAAACATTCCGCCGCAAACTCTTCACGGGTCATTTTCTGCTGTTTCAACCAAACCTTGATTTGGGCTTTGAGTTCGTCCTGGTTCTCACTCATGCATATTTTGTAACGCTATCGGTGCGTGAATTCAACCTTTTTATGAATAAGTCCCTTAAATGGTATATTATTCTTGACGAAAGTACCATTTACGTTGCAATATTCCTCTGTAAAGGCATCCAATAGTTCAAAATCGTACCTGAAAAGATATTTTATGAAGACGGGAAACAAGAAAAAAATCCAGAAAAAAATTCAGATCAAGGTAAAAATGCCGCTGTCCATCCAGTTTTTCCGGGATGCGGAAGCGGAAGCCCTCCACGTGCAGCGCTGCCAGCTGGACAGGGCCACCCTGCTGGCCTGTGCCGTGAAACGCCTGCGGGAAGAACAGGCCGGGGAATCCGCGTCCGGTCAAAAGCCATCCGCATGACTCAGGACATATACTGGGAGCTGCTGATCTGGCTGTTCCGCTCCTTTATGGGTGTAACGGCATTTGCCTTTACCGTGGCCGCGTACCAGGCCATGCGGTGCCGGAAAAGGACGGACCGCAAACGGAAAAGGTAGGGGGGAATGTGCGGAAAGCCGTGCTTTCCGCGGGAAAGGTTGCGGAATCATCTGCGGAATTGACCTCCGGGGGCATATCCCCTATCTTCCGGGAATGTCCAGCAGCCTTCCGGATGAAGCCGTTCTGTCCCGCATGAGCCATGAGGAACTCTGGCGCCTGTTTCCCATCATCCTGAGTGGTTCCAGAGAGGAATGGGCGGAACTTTACCGCCGGGAAAGGGACCTGCTGGCGGAGGCCGTGGACCGCACGCACATCGCCCGCATCTCCCATATCGGGAGCACGGCGGTGCCCGGCCTGGACGCCAAGCCTACCATTGACATTCTGATGGAGGTTTCTCCGGATTCGTTTGTTTTTAAAACGCCTCCTTTGCTGCGGAAATGCGGTTATATGGAGACGCATCGTGACGAGGAGCGCATGGGCCTGGTCATGGTAAAGGGCTATACGGCGGAGGGGTTCCGGGGGCAGGCCTTCCACCTGCATGTGCGCCCCTGGCGGGATTGGGATGAGCTTTATTTCCGGGATTACTTGGCTGCTCACCCTAAAGAGGCGCAGAAGTACGCCGAGCTTAAGCGCTCTTTAAAAGAAAAGTTTGAGTTCAACCGCGACGCCTATACGGAAGGAAAAACGAAGATCATCACGGCCATGACCCGCCGGGCGCGGGAGGAAATGCCGGGCAGGTACGTTCCGTAAGGTCCCGGGGTGGGACTGTCCGCTTTTTATCGGAAGGGTGCGCGTGGCTTCGGCATGTGGCGGATGGGGGCGCCATGGAACAAGCCCTTTTCCCTCATCCAAAATATCCTTTACAGGTTTTTTGGAACCTATTATGTTGTAAACAATATAGTTAATAGTGATGAATATTGGAATATCCCTTGTGATCTTCCCCCTGGCATGTGTTGCCGGTGAGATGGAAAACCCCGGACTGGGCCAGATCCGGCTGGAGACGGTTGCTTCCCTGAAAACGCTGAGTCAGGAAGTAACCGCGGCGGAAAAACAATCGTTCCAGGTTCCCGCCTTTGATGGAACACGGTATAGCATTCCGGATGCTCCTCCGTATTGGGAGGCGGATTCCCGCTCTCTGGTTTCGCGCAGTATGGGGCGCAACGAGGCCAACAGCCCCTGTTATACTGAAACCCGGGAAATGCTGAGCCCTGACGGAATGCTGCTGACCACCGTCCGGATGCGGAAGGTAAGAGATTCCAGGCCATTTTTTGAAAAAGAAGTTCACCGAGCCGTTTTCCCATATCTTTTTGTGGATTCCCTGACGGATATCGTGGAAAAAAAGGATGAGCGTCTCTATTTCACTTTTTGGGATGTGGACCTTTCCTCAGGGGATCTGGTCCGGATCTACGTGCGGACCTATTTACTGCATTCCCGTCAATTGGTCTCGGAGGATGTCCGGTATTCAAAATCCCGGAAGGGGAAAGATAAATAAATGCCGGGGGCGAGTGGGGCGCAGCATTTAAGTGTATAACGGCAGGTGGATACTCTTCATAATTGGACGGGATGATTTCCGGCCGGTGCCTCGCGGAAAGGCATCTCACTGCTTTTTACCTGGACGGCATGGCGGCAAACTTTTTAGAGAATTTCCCGGATGGAAATCAGTATTGCCAGAAAAGGGGAATGGCAGTAACATTTCGCCGCTATGAGTATTGAAAGTTTCGCAAACCAGCATGTGCTTGAGCTGGTGGCTTATCAGCCGGGCAAGCCGATTGAGGAAACGGCCCGGGAACTGGGCCTGGATCCCCGTGACATTGTGAAACTGGCTTCCAATGAAAATCCCCTGGGACCGTCCCCCCGGGCGGTGGAGGCCATCTCCCGGGCGGCTGCCGGAGTAAACATTTATCCGGACGGCGCGGCTTTCCGGCTGCGTTCCGCCATTGCGGAATTCTGCGGCGTGGACTTTGGCCAGACGGTGGTGGGCACGGGCAGCAGCGAAGTGATTGAACTCATTTGCCACGCCCTGCTGAACCCGCAGGCCGAGGTGGTGGCCGCCAGGCACGCCTTTTCCATGTACCCCATCATGGCCAGGCTGTTCGGCGCGGCGTACGTGGAAGTTCCCAACAAGCCGGACTGGACCCATGACCTGAACGGGTTTCTGGACGCCATTACGGACCGCACGCGCATCGTATTCATCACCAACCCCACTAACCCGGTCGGCACCGTCGTCGGCCAGCGGGAAATCGACGATTTCATGGCGAAGGTGCCGGACCATGTGCTGGTGTGCTTTGACGAGGCGTACCGGGAGTTTTCCGACAACCCGCCGGACACCCTCAAATTCGTGAGGGAAGGGCGCAACGTGATCGTCCTGCGCACCTTTTCCAAGGCTTACGGCCTGGCGGGCCTGCGCGTGGGCTACGGCATTGCCCCGGAAGCCGTAGCCGGCATGCTGCACAAGGCGCGCGCGCCGTTCAACCTGCACGTCCTGGCGCAGGAAGCGGCCCTGGCCGCCCTGGAAGACCAGGAGCATGTGCGCCGCACGGTGGAAAACAATGCCGCGGGCATGCGCTTCTACGAACAGGCGTTCAGGGACATGGGGCTGGAATGGATTCCCAGCCAGGGGAACTTCATTCTGGTGAAGGTGGGGCAGGGCAAAAAGGTGTTCAACGACATGCTTGCCAAAGGAGTGATCGTCCGCGCGCAGGACGGCTACGGCCTGCCGGAGTGGATTCGCATCAGCATCGGCACCCCCGCGGAAAACGCCCGCTGCGTGGAAGTCCTGAAGGAAGTTCTTTAAACAATTTTACCGCTGAACCTGTCATACCTTTTATGATTTCACCGCAACAATACATTGACGGCCTTGAATGGCGCTACGCCTGCAAGAAATTTGATCCCCGGGCCCGCATTGAAGAACCCGTCTGGCACGCGCTGGCGGAAAGCCTGCGGCTCAGCCCGTCTTCCCTGGGGCTCCAGCTCTGGAAATTCGTGGTCGTCACGAACCGGGAGCTGAAGGAGCGCCTGCGGGAGGTTTCCTGGAACCAGTCCCAGGTAGAGGACTGCTCCCATTACGTGGTGCTGTGCGCCCGGCGGGACGCCACCCGGAAGGATGTGGACCGCTACCTGGCCCAGATTGAATTTACACGCCGTCCGTCCGCGGAAAAACTGGCCTCCTCCGCGGACTTCTACGGCGGCTACGTGAAAGCCCTGACTCCGGAGAAAATGAACACATGGCTGGACTGCCAGGTGTACATCGCCGCCGGGTTCCTGCTCAGCGCGGCAGCGGCCCTGCGGGTGGACTCCTGCACCATCGGCGGCATGGACCGTCGGAAATACGATGAAATTTTAGGGCTGGACGGCACGCCGTACCGTTCCGTGGTGGGCGTAGCCCTGGGCTACCGCGCCCAGGACGACGCCTACGCCCGTGAAGCGAAGGTGCGCTTCCCCGCCGGGGAAGTGATCGACATCCGCGCCTGAACCGGGTTTCCCCCATCCGGGGCCGGGCCGCCTGAAGACGGTCCGGCCCTTTTCTTTCCGTAAAATCCGTAAAATTGGAAAACGTCTCTTCATCCGGGAACCGTCTTTGCCGGAATGCCGGGCGGGCTTTCGGCCGCTTTTTTATTTCCTTGCAAGAAAGGGACGGATGTTGCGTAATTCTTACAGCAAATCGGGCATGCCATTCTTCCCGGAACGACACACGAACATGAACAGGAACATACTTTTAATGATGGCCGCATTTGCGGCGGGGCCGCTGATGGGGCAGGATGCCCGGCAGATTGCCGACTCCCTCGCCATCCCGGAAATCAAGGCCGGGGCCAGACAACTGCCGATGCCCAGCGCCTCCGGCGCCCAAATCAAGCTCCTGGGGGCCGACTATGAGGAACTCATCAACAGCAAGGGGAAAATAGCCCCCGTCATCTCGGACACTCCGGTAAACGTCAGCTTCAAGGTGACCAAGGGCGGCCAGGAGGCCGTCAGCAAGGACTATGAAATCACCCTGAAGGCCCCCGCGGCCGCGCAGGGCAACCCCAAGCCCCGGGTTATCCCGGAAATCCTGCAATGGAAGGGCGGCAAGGGGGAATACAAGCTGGGTTCCACCATCACCGTCGCTTGCCCGGACAAGGAGCTGGCCCGTGCCTTTGCCGCTGACCTGGAAGACGTGCTGGGCCGCAAGGTCAGGCTCGTTTCCCCCGGAGGTAAGGCGGACATCTCCTTCTCCCTGTTCAAGGAAAGCAACATAGGGAAGGAGGGATACAGCCTCGCCGTCAATGCCGGCGGCATCCGTATCGGCGCCCTTACCCCCACCGGGCTGTACTGGGGCACCCGCACCCTGCTTCAAATGCTGCGCCAGAACCCGGACGGCGTGCCCTGCGGCACCGCCGTGGACTTCCCCCGCTACCCGGTGCGCGGCTTCATGCTGGACATTGCGCGCACGCCCTATCCCCTCAGCTACCTCAAGGACCTGATCCGCACCATGTCCTGGTACAAGTTGAACGACCTTCACCTGGTCATCAACAACAACTACATTTTCCACGAGCACTACGTGGACAACGGGCATGACCCGTTCAAGGAATCCTACTCCGCCTTCCGCCTGGAATCCAACGTGAAGGGGAAGGACGGCACGCCGCTCACCGCCAAAGACCTCTCCTACACCAAAAAGGAATTTGCGGACCTGATCGGTTACGCCAGACGCCATGGCGTCAACATCGTGCCGGAATTCGACACCCCCGGCCACGCGCTCTCCTTCACCCGGGTGCGTCCGGACCTGATCTACAAAGGCCCCATGAACCATGAAAAACGCCGTTGCGAGATGCTGGACGCCGGCAACCCGGAAACGATCAGCTTCGTGACCAGGGTCTTTGACGAATACCTGCTGAAAGACCCCAAGCTGGGCCGCCCGGTATTTGCCGGCTGCAAGGTGTTCCACGTGGGAGCGGATGAATTCTACGGAGACAAGGAAGACTACCGCCACTTTGCGGACGGCGTGCTCAGCCACGCCCTCAAGCGCGGCTACACTCCCCGCATCTGGGGCAGCCTCAGCGCCAAGCCCGGCAAGACCCCCGTGGTGAGCAAAGGCGTTCAAATGAATCTCTGGAGCGCCGGCTGGATGAAGGCGTGGGAAGCCGTCAATCTGGGCTACGATGTCATCAACACGAATGACGGCGCCCTCTACATCGTGCCCTTTGCCAACTACTACCGCATGGACAGGAATCACAAGGGGCTCTACAACAACTGGATTCCCAACCGCATCGGCAATGAAACGCTTCCCGCCGGGCATCCCCAGCTCCTGGGAGGCACCTTTGCCATCTGGAACGATGAAACGGATATCATGCACACGGGATACGGCCCGTACGATATTTGGGGAATGCTTTCCGGTTCCATGGATGTCCTCAGCCAGAAGCTGTGGGGCAAGGCCAAGGCGCCGGACACGTTTGAAGAGCATCGCGAGCTGGTGGCGGCCATCGGCAACGCTCCGCGCACCAACCCCCTTCACAAATGGAAAGACGCCCAGCCCTTTGCGGTCACTCCTTCCTCTCTGCCCCAGAAGCTGGACAAGCCCTCGCTGGGACCGAATTACCGTCTGACCGCGGAACTGGAACTTAACGCCGCTCCGGAAGGCAGGGAACAGGTGCTGCTTTCCGCGCCGGAGGGCGAACTGCTCGCGGTCATGAAGGACGGCACCGTCGGCTTCCGTCGTGACGACACCCTGGAATTCTCCTTCGGCGCCAAGCTGCCCGTAGGCAAAAAGGTCAAGGTGGAAATTGTGGGTGAACCGGAAAAAACCAGCCTGTTCCTGGACGGACAGCCTGCCGGAACTGCCGTGCTGAAAAGTTTTTCTGACAAATCCAAGGACTTTATTGAAAACTTCAAGAACCGTCCCAAGGTGCACCGTTCCACCTTCGTTCTGCCGCTGAAAACCCTGGGTGAATCTTTCCAGGGGAAAGTGTATAACTTCAACGTCCAGCCCTTGTAACGCCTCGCGTCCCGTACATCCGTGCCTGTAAAGGGGAGGAATGCCCGCCCGCGGCGCGGATGCACGGGACCTTGGAAAATCAGGTAATGCAGAATGAAGGCTCTCCTCATTATTGACGTTCAGAATGACTACTTTCCCGGCGGAAAGTGTGAGCTTTCCGGCCCGGAAAAGGCTCTGGAGAATATCGTCTCCGTTTTACGGCTCTTCAGGAAGGCCGGACTGCCCGTCATCCATGTCCGGCACGTCAACACCCGGCCGGATGCCTCCTTCTTCCTGCCGGGGACGGACGGCGTAAAAATCCACACCGGATTGACGCCTCTGCCGGGTGAGGATGTGCTCGTCAAGCACGCTCCCAACAGCTTTTACCGGACGGGCCTTGCGGACCTGCTTCGTGCGAAAAAGGTGGACGAACTGGTCGTGTGCGGCATGATGACCCACATGTGCATAGATACCACGGTCCGTGCGGCCTGGGATCACCAAATTCCCGTAACCTTGCTGTACGATGCGTGCGCCACGAAGGACCTGTCCGTCATGGGACAGACCATACCGGCCCAAACCGTGCACAACGCCTACATGGCGGGACTGGACGGAATATTTGCACGCGTCCTGACTGCCGGAGAACTGGAAATCTAGCCCCGGAACTCCTTCGCGGGGACGGGGAAGGGCCGTCCCCGCAGCGCACATGCCGGAATAACCGGGATAAATGTGCAGGCATGTCCCTGCCGGCGCATGGCCCATGTGTTCGGATAATTCCCCGGTGGACTTCCCTCCATCCCGCCGGAGCCGTGCCCCCGGCGTTCCGAAAAAACTGATCACGGCAGTTTGCGAGCCGGACGCCCGGAACGGCTTATCGTCCCTCCGTATCCGCTCCCATGGGGAGGAGGTTTTCAACAGGCACCCATCCTTGTTCCCCGGAAGCGGGGTTCCGGCACCATATCCAGCCGTTGAGCGCCTGGGAACCGGCCAGGACTTCCCCCTCCTCCGCATTCAATTCCCTGGCGGAATAATCTTCCAGCGCTTCTCCCACGCTGCCGCCCAGCCATTGGAGCACCTGTTTGGGAACCCAGCCCTTGTTCCGGTCTTCCGTCTCGCAGAAATACCAGTCGTTCCAGGCTTCGTTCTCCTCGTACTTCTCTCCAATGACAAGTCTCTCGCCCCTGGAAATAATGACGGGATTCGGGAACTCGCTTTGGTGCCTTTTGATTACCTGATACTTCATATCCGCTCTGTTCGTTTGGGTTCCTTTTTCCGGAAAAACCGGGCTGCTGCGGCATTATTTACGGCTTAGCCGTTCCGGAATCCGTCTCCTGTTCCCGCATGCCCTTGTACCTCATGGGACGGTAGCCCCCGCGCTCCAGAATGGCCCGGCTGAAAAAATGTTCCGCACATTTCCAGACCGGCAGAGGTCCGGCTTCACTGCCCAGAAAAACGTCCCGGCCGTCTCCGTGCCACTCAATGAACATGAGCACGTGCCGCCCCGGTACGATCAGGATGTCTCCCGTCCGCAATTCTTCCCAGTCCAGCGGCGTGCACAGGGAGGGAAGTTCGCGCGTGGACCAGGGCCGGGACAGGCGCCAGCACCGGGAGACGAAACCGGAACAATCTACTCCGGCGGCAAACCTGCTGACCGCGTCGTCTCCCGCCGCCTGCTTTTCCGGGGTGCCCATGTCTCCGGCAGCGGCGGGGCGGCCTCCGTTTTCCGGGTCGCGGTTCAGGCGGCTGACGAATTGCCGCGGGGTATCGAACCCTCCCCACTTGTACGGCATGCCCGCGGACCGTGCGCCGGGCTTCCACCAGGCTCCCGCATGGGCGCCGGATACGGAGGCGTCCGGAGTGTCTATCCTGATCCCGTCGGGATCCGTTCCATGCCGGACGTTGTGGCGGGTCCCTCTCCAGGCCAGGTTTGTATACGCGCGGCTGGTGCGCAGGGCCTCCGTCCTGGTGACCGTGGGCGCGGCTGGCGGAATATCCGGCACGGGCGGAGAACAGGAAAAAAGGGCTGCGGAAAGGAGCACGCCTGCGGTGCGGACATTCATGGGGTAATGTTTATGGCATCCGGCGGAGCCTTGTCAAGCTCCGGAGCGCATGTCCCTTGCAGCGGTTTAAAATATTGACTTGGTAAGAAAGGGTATGAGAAAGTGCCGATAGTGGCGGGGTGAGGGAATTTTCCTGCATCCGCCATAGCAATTTAACCCCGTATCAAACACCATTATGAATGAAACCAATCAATCATCCGAACCTGAAACGACTCAGGAACCCGTGATTCCTGCTCCTGTTCCAACCCCAACTCCCGTTCCCGCCCCCACTCCTGTTCCGCCGCCGTCCCCCACGCCGGTTCCTCCCCCTTCCGCCGCTTCAGTTCCGCCTCCCCATCCCGGACCGCCTCCATCACCCGAACCGGGTGTTTCACCGCAGTCCAACAGTGATAATTTTGCGCTCGTTACGGCGATTTCTCCTCTGCTCTCCCTGTTTACGATGGCTATTCCCGGACCGAACGTCGTTGGCCCGCTCATCTGCTGGCTGATCTGGAAGCAGGACTACCCCCTGGTGGACCAGATAGGCAAGAACGTCATCAACGCGCAGATTTCCTGGGGAATTTACCTGCTGGTGTCCTGGGCGTTCTTCGGAGTTCTGACCCTGATCTTCATTGGTTTCCTGTTCATTTGGATCCTTCCTTTGGTGTGGATCATCCTGTCCGTCGTGTACACGATCAAGATATCCAACAGGGAATACACGTACCAGATGCCTTTCACGATCACGTTCATCAAATAATCTCCGAATTGACCGAGAACATTCAACAGGGGCCGTCCTGCGCAACAAGCGGGGCGGCCTCCTTTTTTGAATCCGGCCGTCTTGCCGGATAGGGTGTGTTCCGTTCCCTGAAAATCTGCCGCCGTCCGGGGAAGTTGTTTCCGGCCCCGGCTTGTCCGGGAAAGGAAAAACAGGCTCTTTTCCCTGCCGCGGGCCGATGAAAACCTGGCGCCGGGAAAGAAAATTTCCGCCTCATTCCGGGAGAACAGAGCCATAAGTATCACCGGGCCGGAAACACTTGTCTTCGGGGAATCCGGCCGTGAAGGGGGCATGGCCGGAGGCCGGGCTGCCGCGGGATTGCGGCGGAGGACTAGAAAAAAGGAAAGCTTTCGCCTTTCCCGGTTAAAGGAAGATGCGGTACCCGGCGGAGGGGAATTCCTCTGCCTGCCTTCCGGCCAGGGGTTATTGGCCGGCCAGTCCCTCCTGAGCGCCTGTGTTCAGATGGGTATTTCCCGGTCGCTGCCGCCGTACATGAAGGTATGCAGCAGGCGCGTGACCTGGTTCTGGTCGGAATGAAGCTGTGCGGCGGGGCGCAGGGCGGCATAGGTCAGGCTGTCGTGCCCGGTAAATTCCCTCATGTGGAATCCCTGGAAATTGGTCATGGGCTCGTTGTCGTGGTACAGCTTGCCTCTTCTCAGCAATTCGTCAAAGACGTGTTCCGCCTCCCGTGTGCGGGTCAGCGCCTTTTCCGGGTGCGGCACGCGGATGACCAGGGCGCCTCCGTCCCCGCGGAAATTGATGCCCGCGCCGGCCATGACGTCCGCGGAAGGCTGGCTGGTGATACTGCCGAGCAGCAGCACCCCGTTGTCCACCAAATGGATGCGGTCGCAATGGGCGTATTCCTTCACGTGAAGCACGCCTCCGTAAATGTGGGTGGAAACGCTGCCCGTCAGTTTTTTAATGCGGGCCAGTCCGTGCCTGATGATGAACTCCGAGCCGTCGCAGGGCAGGTCTATCTCCGAGGCAAAAAGCCAGCCGTCCGTCATCGTGATGCGCCCTTCGTGCTCCCTGGCTCCCTGAATGCACCCCTGTCCCATCAGCACGCGGCCGCCGTTGATCTCCAGGCTCCCGTTGGCCTTGTCCCCCAGGAACATGGTCATGTGGTCCGGCAGGTTGCCGATGAGCGTCAGGGTACCCCCGTTGCGCACGGCCAGGTGGGCGGTGCCGTGGCCGTGGTCCGGCTGGTTGGGGCCGCCCACATAGACGGGGGCGTTGATGATGTAAAGGCTGCCTCCGGCGTCAATGGTCAGGGAATCCTGAACATCCGTCTGTCCCTGGACCACGTCATTGGTGATGGTGACCGGGCACATGTAGGAAACGCGGTTCATGGATGACGCTGAAAGCGGCATCATTCCCGTCAGGATGAATGGGTTGATATTGCTCATGGTATTGGTTCTACAGCTGGGTTGGAATTTGCGGCGTAATAATAGTACGCCAATATGTTTGACCGTCCGGAAGTGAAAAATGTTCGGGTAAATTTCCTGATTTTTTCCGGGTGGGAGCGGAACGGAGAAAGGAGGAGAAAGGAGGAGAAAGGAGGAGAAAGGAGGAGAAAGGAGGAGAAAGGAGGAGAAAGGAGGATCGGGGATCATTCCCATTCCACGCGGGTAAGCTCCAGTTCCCGCCCCCGGAGGATGGCCAGGGCGGGCTCCCCGCAGCCGGGGCAGATGTAGCCGTGGTCCGTGAAGAGGAAATCCTCTTGGCAGTCGTCGCAGCGGCAGAGGGCCTCCACCCAGGTGACCTCCAGGGCGGCGTTCCCCGCCGCGTAGGCGTCTTTCAGGGCCAGAAAGGCGGATTGCAGGGCGTCCGGCACCACGCCGCTCAGGCTGCCGATGGTCATGTGCACGCGCACCAGCCGGGAGCCGCCGTTTTCTTCCAGGAGGCGGCGCGCCATGTCCAGCGCCCCTTCCATGATGCCTACTTCATGCATGGGAGTTTTCCCGGTCCGCGCAGTCCTCCACCGCCCGGGCAATGAGGTTTTCAATCAGCTCCAGGGCCTGCGGCATGGCCGCCCGCACCTCTGCGGACATGGGCTGGCAGAACTCCGTGTGCGCGGCCTCCACCCCCACCAGCGTGATGGCGCGCGGCAGGGTGCCGCAGAGCTGGGCGGCGCCCAGCACCTCCTTCATGCCTATCTGGTGCGGGGAAATGACGCGGGAGAAATGGCGGGGGAGCTCCTCCTTGCTGCGCGTGACGAGCGTGCCCGGCGCGGCCCCCGTCTTCACGGCGTCCACCAGGATGACCGTGTCCGCGTCTTCCAGCAGGGGCAGCAGCGTCATGCCCAGGGTGCCTCCCTCCTCCACATGCACCAGCGGGCCGTAGTCCCGCTTCTGGAGCCGTTTCGCCAGCTCCACGCCCACTCCGTCGTCCCCCATGAGCGGATTGCCCACGCACAGCACGAGCACGGGATAGGCGTTCCCCTTCACGGGGCAGCCGCGCAGGGCTTCCGTATATTCTTCAGCTTCCATGAACGTTGAACCGGTATTATTCATCCCTGAACTTCACACCCTTGCGCAGCCAGCGGCCGCCGCTGAACATGGAGGAAATGGTGCCGTCCCGGTCCACGTTCCCGGAAAGAATGGACAGGTACACGTGGATCATGGCGAAAATGATGAAGCACCACATGCCGATCAGGTGGATCAGGCGCACGTACGGAACCCCGATCAGGTCGTTCAGCGGCATGAACCAGTGGTAGAACCAGTGGCGCGGCTCGTACAGCGCGTACAGGGCCAGCCCGGTGACGATCATGGTGGTGAACAGGACGTACACGCCCGTGTATGTCCACTGCTGGAGGGGATTGTGGCCGATGTAGCGCGGGCCGTCGTAGCTCCGCGCAAAAACGTAGTCCACCGCCGTGGCGTACAGGTCCTTCCACTGTTGTCTGGAGACGGGGAACAGCGCCCGGAAGCTCTGGTACTTGTTGGACGCCATGAAAAAGCAGGAAAAGCGGAGCATCATCACCACCACCAGCGTCCAGCCCAGGGCGTAATGGACGAAGCGGAGCGTGCCGAACTGAAAAGCGCCGTGCAGGTCCCCCATTTTCAGGAACCAGCCTTCCGCGATGCAGATGCCCGTGGCGGCCAGGCCGATGATGCAGAACACCCATGTCCAGTGCAGCACCCGCAGCGGCCAGTCCCAGACGTGGAAGTAGCGGAAATTGGCCTTGGCCTTGGAAAGATGGCGCACGTCCCGCATGGCGTGCATGGGCACCACGCCCAGCAGGCGCCACGGGGCGCCGGAGCGGTGCACGGCAATCCCCACGGGCTGGAAGCCGGACGGATCGTAGGCTTCAAAAGCCTTGTTCATGCGTTCCTTTTCCAGATTGCTGACCTCGCACAGTTTTTCCAGGGCGTTCAGGTTGCCGCGGGCCACCATGAAGGGGACGGCGTCTTCCTTGTCCGCGGCCTTCAGGATGGCGGTGCTGTAATGGCGTTCTCCGGACGGGGCCTCCCAGGAATCCGCCTGCTGGGCGTAATTCAGCTGGATGCCGCGTTCCCGTGCCGCGTGCAGCAGGGCCAGGTCCCCCGGGTCCGTGCTCCCGTTGGGGGAGGCGCACACGGCCAGCGCCAGGATTTCCTCCGGAGAGTAAACGGTACTGGCCGGAATGGCATCCTCCACCACCAGGGTGAGGTCTTCATTGATGAGGGTCGTTTTCACGGGTCCTGTCTGGTCATAATGGCCTCTCCCTCTTCGTCAAACAGATGGACGGCGCAGGATTGGCACGGGTCATAGCTGTGAATGGTGCGCAGGGGCTCCACGGGTCGGGACGGGTCCACCAGCGGATGCGTTCCGGTGTGGGCCAGGGAATACTCGTAAGGCCCCATCTGGCCTTCCGCGTCCCGTCCGGAACTGTTCCAGGTGCTGGGAACCACGGCCTGGTAATTCACCGTCTGGCCGTTTTCAATCCTTACCCAGTGGCTGAGGCTGCCGCGGGGGGCTTCCACCCAGCCCACACCCTTGCAGGAGGAGGGCCATGTCTCGGGCTCCCATTTCTCCGGGTTGAAGGTGGCGGTTTCCCCGTTCTTGATGCGGTTCGTCATTTCCTGGAGCTGGTCCACCATCATGTCCACGTTGATCATGGCGTCCAGGGCGCGGCCGTACACGCGGCCCAGCGTGGAATTCATGAAGGCGTTGTCGCGCGGCAATCCCAGCTTGTCGCAGGCGGCGTCCACCCGCTCCACGATGGCGGGAACGCCCTGGGCGTAGCCGATCATCATGCGGGCGTTCGGTCCCACGGCCATGGCGTGGCCGTCGTAGCGCGGAGCTTTCACCCAGGTGTACTGGGGCCGGTCGGAAAGCCATTTGTAGGGAGGCCTGGGCCCGTTGTAATCCGCGTCCGTCTGGCCGTCGTACGGGGCCAGTCCCGCGTCCCGGCCCTCCGTGTACTTGTACCACGCGCTGGTGACGAACTCCTTGATCTTGTCCTGGTCAAAGGGAAGGACATTCTTGTAATCCCCGTTCAGCAGCACGCCCGGCTTGATCATGCCTTTGCCGGCAGGAGCCCCGGTATTGATTTCAGACGGGTCCCCGGTGCAGAACAGGTTGGGGTTGGAAGCGCCGATATGGGCGTAATCCTTGTAAAAACCGGCAATGGCCACGATGTCCGGGTAATACACCTTGTGGATGAAATCGTGGCAGGTATCCACGAGCTGTTTCAGGTAGCTCAGGGAAAACTGGTTGATGGCCTGGTCGTTGTTCATGTTGATGGCGCAGGCCATGCCGCCCACCAGGAAATTGGGGTGCGGGTTCTTGCCGCCCAGGATGGTGTGGATCTTGATCATGTCCCGCTGCCAGACGAGGGCCTGGAGGTAATGCGCCACGCCCAGCAGGTTCACTGCCGGCGGCAGCTTGTAGGCCGGGTGGCCCCAGTAGCCGTTCGTGAAGATGGAATACTGCCCGTGGGCGATGGAATCCTTCAGCTTCTTCTGCACCCCGGCAAAATACGTGGCGGAGGAAAGGGGCCAGTCGGAAAGGGACTTGGCAATCGCGGCGGTCTCATTCGGGTCCGCCTTCAGGGCGGAAACCACATCCACCCAGTCCATGGCCTGGAGCTGGTAGAAATGGATCACGTGGTCCTGAATGCCCAGGGCTCCGCTGACCAGGTCCCGCATAAGTTTGGCCTGGATGGGCACGGGATATTGCAGGGCGTCTTCCACCGCGGCCAGCGCGGCAATGGCGTGGGTGCCCGTGCAGACGCCGCAGATGCGTTCCACAAAGGCCCACACGTCGCGCGGATCGCGCTTGCAGGCGATTACTTCAATGCCGCGGTACTGCGTGGTGGACGTCCAGGCGTTCTTGATCACGCCGTCTCCGGCCTCCATCTCCACCCGCAGGTGGCCTTCGATGCGCGTCACGGGGTCGATGACCACGCGGCTGGATTCCGGAACGGCCGCTGATGTGTAATTGCTCATGGTAATCTGGTGTAAAAGGCTTCTTATTCTTCAGTTTCCTTGTCGGGGGAGCCGGGCGCGTCCCCGAAGGCGGGCAGGGAGACGTTCGCCTCCTCCTTCATGTGCTGCCGCTTGTAGTGAATGGCGGACCCCACCGCATGGGCGGCGATGGCCGTGCCCGCGGCGGCTACGCCCACGGCGCCGATCACGTTGGCGGAGGCCTCCACGCCGAAGCCGTTCACATTGGGCAGCGTCTTGTAGAAGGGAGTCATGCGGTCGAAGAAATACAGCTCCGTGCAACCGATGCACGGATGCCCGGACTGGATGGGGAAGCTGACCCCGCCGTTCCACTTGACGATGGGGCAGGGGGAGAAAGTGTCCGGCCCCTTGCAGCCCACCTTGTACAGGCAGAAGCATTCGCGCGCGTTCTCGTCGTCAAACACGTTCACGAACTGGCCGGCGTCAAAATGGGCGCGGCGCGGGCAATTGTTGTGGATGCGCGTGCCGTACGCCATCAGGGGGCGCGTTTCCAGGTCGCACTCCGGTGCGCGGTCAAAAGTGAGAATGTACATGATCACGGCCGTGATCACGTCCCCGATGGGGGGGCAGCCCGGCACGTTGATGACCGTGCGGTCCGTCAGGATGTCCCGCACGCCCACGGCCCCCGTGGGATTGGGGCGGGCGGCCTGGATGGAGCCGAAGTAGGCGCAGGAGCCCACGGCCAGGATATAGGAGGCGTTCTCCGCGCAGCGGCGCAGCAGGTGTTCCACCGTTTCCCCGGCCACGGTGCAGTAAATGCCGCCGTCGTTGACCGGAACGGACCCGTTGATAACCAGGATGTGGGGTTCCTTGATCGCCTCTTCCAGCGCCTGGTTGGCCGCCTCCCCGGAGGGGGCCATGAGCAATTCCACATACGGCATGGACACGGCGGAAAGCACCATGTCCCCGATCTCCTCATTATAGCTGCGGATGGTGCTTTCCAGGCACCCGGTGCATTCCTGAAGCTGGAGCCAGATAACCACGGGCCGTTTGAGATTCGCCATCTTGTCCGCGATTTCCTGGGCGTTGGAAACGCCGCCGCTCACGGAGGCCACGCCCATCAGGGCGATCATTTTCAGGCACCATTTATTGAATTCCCGGCGGCTGACGCCGCGCCGCTCCATGTGTTCTCCCAGGGTTTCCCCGGGTCGCCAGGTGGTTAGAATCTCATGGTTCAGGGAGGCCTGTTCCGCCTCCTTCAGGGAAGATAGCTCAGTGCGCTTCATGTGCGTGGTCCGGGTAAATATGTTTCCATTTAGACACGATTTCCGGGAAATGCGATCAATATTTTCCAATATTTCCGGTGCGGCCCCTTACCAGGACCACACGTTCTGGATCTGGAAAACCACGGCGGTCTGGCCCCGGCGGCCGTTGACGGGATTCTTCACGAGCTGAATGTCGGGCTGAAGCGTCATGGTGGGCGTTACCTGCATCACGTACGTCAGTTCAATGCCGTATTCATTCTTATTCACGTACGGTCCGTTCTTCCTGGCCCCCTGCTGCCAGAGGAAGCCCAGGCCCAGGTAGCCGTCATTGGACGCGCCCTTTCCGTAAAAGGGGGAAAGAAGCACCAGCCCCGTGGTGGCCGCGCAGCGTACGCCGGTCAGTGTGGCCGCGTCGTCGCTGGCCCAGCCGCCCCGGAAAAACCAGCCCAGATGGCTGTGGCGGCCGAGCTGCTGCTGGAAGTTGACGCCCACGCCGCCCCCGTTCTCACTGTCACTGGTGGTGAAAAAGGGCTGGAGGCGGTACACGCCCGGCCCCCATCCGCAGAAATCCTCCGCCACGTAGCCGAACTCAAGCACGTTGGTCCAGTTATCCGAGTTCATATTCTTGAACGGATTGTGGTTGGCGGTCATGTTGTTGGCGGCGGTGGCGCCCATCACGTAAAAGGAGGTGGTGGGCTGCCAGGCAAAATGGAAACCCAGGGAATTATCCGTGAGCGGAAGCATGGGATTGTTGCCGAAAACGCTGTTGGTCAGGTTATTGTTGTGGGAATTGGCGTACGCGTTGTGGTCCATGTAATTGGTGGTGTCCAGCTGTCCCGCCATCAGCAGGAGCTTGCCGCCCGCGCCCACCCAGGCCAGGCTCAGGTTGCTCAGGTGCGGATCCGGCCCCTGGAAGGAACTGGTGGGATTCTGGAGGGAGCCTAGCGTGGTCTGGGGGCCCGCATTCCCCTCATTGAAATGAAAACCGTTGCCGAAGTCGAACTCGGAAGCCAGGTACATGCCGCTGCCCGTGGAATTGTTGCGGAACAGGGTGATGTTGGTCAGCAGGGAACCGTTGTGGGAGGCGAAATCCTTTCTGCCGTTCAGGCCGCCGCCCGTCAGACCCGTGTAATTGAAACCGTACTGGGCGGAATAGGTGATGCCGTATCTGGACAGGGCCGTTTTAATTTTTTGCGCTCCTGTGGAAATCATGTCCTCGCGGATCCAGGCGTTCGGTTCCACGCAGGTATTGCCGAAAACGTAGGAACTGTCCAGATACGGCATCATCTTGAGGGGCTTGGGCGCAAAAAACTCAATGCCGGGCTTGGACGGGCGGGAAAGGTGCTGGAGAAGAATGCTCGGCTTGGTGGGCACGCCGGGCGTGCGCTTGGTGATCTGTTCCTCCGGCTTCAGCCCCTTGATCAAGCTGGGGCTTATTTCCCTGCCTTCCAGCGGTCTGACGCGCAGGCCGCGTTCCGTATTCAGGTAAACGCCCTCCGGGGACGGCTGGGGCTGGGGAATCTGCTGGGCCAGCACGGGATCACAGGAAACAAGGGCGGCGACGGCAAAAAAAGGAGGAAGCAATACATGTTTCATATGACAGTCAGACAAGGCCGTACCCGGAATTGTCATAACGAGGATAGCATGCTGACACGAATACCCGGCAGACCCTCGCAAAAAGGGGCGCAGGCCGTCCTTTTCCCGTAAGGCCGGTAAATCCCGGAGCGGTTTCTCCTGCGGCGCACCGCCGGGACTGCCGGATAGGGCTGTCCGTGAGGAAATCCCGTAATTCCGGGGTCAGTCGTTCCCGTACAGGGGGGGAACGGGAGCCTTTGCCGGAAGCGTGTACAATTTTTCAATATCGTCCAGGTACCTGGCGATGGGCGTGTTGGCCGGAGCCTCCTGCTCCCGGATCAGCTTCATGGTTGCCGCGTAGGAATCAAACGTTTTTCCGGAACCGGTCCGGGTGTTGATTTCATACCAGTCCATATAATCCCGTACGCGCCGGGCCGTTTTCATGGAAAGTTCCCGTATTTCCCGGAGCTGACTGATTTTCGGCGCGGCTTTCCTGCGGTCCAGTCTGTCCGTCTGCATCAGGGCGACGAGCTTGGCGTATTCCACGATGACGGGACGATAGGAGGGGAACGAGCGCCTGCTGAGGTTGAACAGGTTGCCGGATATGTTGGAAAGCTGTCTCTTCAGGTCCGTCAGGGAGGCGGCTTCCTCCAGATTGTCCACTGGAAAAGTGGAGGTGGTCCGCGTGTCCGGATCGTACTTGACCAGGGTGAGGGCTTCCTGCAAATGCCTCTCCGTCTCCATGATCGTGAGGGTTTCCGTCACGGGTGGGGTAGCCATGCGGGAAAGCTGGAGCGTCCACCATTTGTGCAGGGAGGAGGGTGTCAGATTGAGCTGGGGAAAATGGCGCTTGATGAGGTTTTTGGGATCGTCCCCCCCCAGAATCGCCTGGTCCAGCAGTTGTTTCATCCCTTCCGGGCCGTTTTTCTGGTTCAGCAGGCAGAGCATCAGGGCGCCGCAGGAAGTCTGGTAGGCGGCGTAGGAGGTGGCGTCCAGTTCTTTCTCCGGCTCCCGGCTTTTCAGAATATCGTCCGGGCTCATGATCCCGTCCTGCTGGAACAGGGTGGAATACAGCGTGCGGTCCGCTTCATTGGTCTGCCACAGAACGGCCTGTTCCAGCCCGGTAATGAGCCAGGCAGGAAGGCTGACCTGTTCCGGCAGGCCCTCCGGATCGATGTTCCGCAGCATCATTTCATAAAGCAGGGTGGAAATGACCGCGTTCCGGAGCCTGTCCTGGTTGATGCCGCGGCCCAGGTGGATGTAAATATTGTACGTGATGGCGTCCCCCAGGATCGTGGTCTGCATGCGGATGGGATTGGGCGGAACCGGGGTGCCCGGTTCCCCCAGCAGGCGGATGATGATCCGGTTCTTCCACTCGTTCGGTTGCTTGAGGATTTTCAGCAGCGCCGTACGCATGGAATCGGCGCGGGAGGCGATGGCTCCGGCTAGCAGGGCGTCCTGGCCGATCACGTGGAACTGCTTGGAAGAGGAAATGCTGGTGAAAGGCTGCCGCCGTACCGGGGCTTCCGTGGCGGGAGCCGCCGCGGGCGGGACTGACATTTCTCCGGACGGAGCCGCAGGAGCGGGTACGGGCTCGGCAACGGGCGCAACGTTGGACCGGCCCTGCAGGACGGGGCGGTCGGAGGAATCGTCCAGATGGTCCGTGTCCGGAACGGGCAGGGGAACTGTTTCTTCATGCGCGGCGGCAGGCGGCGCGCTTTCTCCCCGTTCCGCCTCCTGTCCGCAAACGCAGGGAACAAGGAGCAGGAGGGGCAGAAGAAAGCTGGTGCATGTTCCTGCGGGAATCATCGGTCGGGATCGGGTTAATCGAATTGTTCCGCCAGGCAGCCGAAATCCTCTTCCGCATGACCTTCGCGGCACAGGCGGTCCATGATGGAGGAGACGAGAGCCGCCACGGGAGGCTGGATGCCCTTTTCCGCCGCCAGTTCCTGGGCGTAAACGCCGTCTTTCCTCATATTGTCCAGGGAAAAGTGGGTGGAAAAATCGCGCTCCGCCATCAGGGGAAGCTTGAACGCCGCCAGCGGGGAGGCGATGACGTTCCGGGAAATGGCCTGCCCCAGCAGTTGCGGGGAAATGCCGTAGGCCTGGGTGATGGCCAGGGCTTCGCTGAGGCTCTGGACCATCGTGGCGGAAATCATGTTGGTGACCAGCTTCACGACGGTGCCGGCGCCCACGCCGCCCGCATGGAGAATATCCTTTGAGCTGTGTTCCAGAACGGGGCGCATGCGCTCCAGCGTGGAGGAATCCGTTCCCGCGTAATAAACCAGTTCCCCCTTTTCCGCGGGCATGCGGGAACCGGTGAACGGGCAGTCCACATACGTGCAGCCGATCCCGGAGCACATCAGGGAAAGCTTGTCCACCGTGGCAAGGTCGATCGTGGAATGGTTCAGGATCACATGTTCCGGGGTGAGGGCTCCCCTCATCTGTTCAAACACCTCCAGGCAGGCGTCCCTGTCCTTGAGGTAAATCTGGATGATTCGGGAGGCGCGGACGGCGTCCGCCGGGCTTGCTGCCGTGCGGGGGTAACCTTCACGGGGTGTGCGGTTCCAGACGGTTACGTCGTCTCCCAGGGAGATCATGTGGCGGGCAATGCGCGAGCCGATGATCCCCAGGCCGAGGATGGAAACTTGATGCATAACGGGATTCGGGAATGAAAAGGGGGATCAGGAACCGATGCGGAAACGGCTTCTTCTGCGCGGTTTTTCCGCGGCTTCCGCCTGTGCCTGTTCCTTGGCGGGCGCGGTCTGCGCCTGCTGGTTGGCGGCAGTGTGCGCGGGGCCTGCCTCCTTCACCTGGGAGGCCAGGGAAGCGGGTTCCGGTTCCGTACGGAGGCTCACGGCGATGTGCCGGGATGCCGGAGCGGGGCGTTCCCGGGCGTTCGGATCTTCCGCAATGCTGGCGGGAACTTCCCCGGCTTCATGCGGAATGGCTTTCGGGTCGCTTACTGCAACGGCCATGTGAGTGTCGGGAACGTCCGGAGCCGGTGCGGCTTCCTTCTCCGCCTGCTTGCGGCGCGGCAGCGTGCTGGTGCCGGTAATGGCCAGTTCCAGGTCGGAATCCGGCAATCCTCCGCAGCGGATGGCGGCGTCATAGCTCTTGCGGGCCTGCGCGGTACGGCCCAGCCGGGAATAGGTCCATGCCAAGTTGAAGTGGGCTTCGGAGGATTCCGGAAGGATCTTCAGCGCGTTTTCAAAATGGCCCACCGCCTTCTCGTAATTCCCGGCGCTGGTTTCCAGATTGCCCAGGTAAAGCATGGCCGGAGCGTTGGCGGGGTCCAGCCTGACGGTCTCCGTCAGGGAGGCCAGCGCCTGCTGGTCGAGCCCGGCGCGGTACTGCGCCACCCCCATCATGAACCATGCGGGGGAGGAGCGGGCATCCAGGTCGGTAGCCTTCTTAAGATATTCTATGGCCTTTTCCGCCTTGTTGCGCTGGAGCAGAATGGTTCCCAGGTTCACCAGGGCGGGGACGTGGTTGGGCTGCAAATCCAGAAGGGTACGGTAGAGCTGTTCGGCCGCCACGTAGCGCTTTTGGGCAAAGGCTTCCGCGGCTCCCTGGCCCAGGGCCTCTACCTTGAGTTGTTCGCGCACGGCGGTTTTTATGCCTCGGTCTGCCTGGTCCGGAACGGCGGAGGAAGCTGAAAGGGCGGCCAGTTTCGCCTGCTCATTGAACTGGCGCGTCAAATCCTTCAGTTTCCGGTTGAGTTCCTCCACCTGGCGGTTTTTCTGTTCCACCGCGTCCCTGGCTTTTGCCAGGGCTTGCGCCTGGGCCTTATTCGCCTTGCTGTTCTTGGACGCGTCATTCTTCATTTTGCTGCGCGCCAGTTCCAGTTCCTTGGAAAGCTGGGCAGCCTTTTCCCGTTCCGCAGAAAGGTCCCTGGCCAGCTTGTCCATTTCTTCCTTCTGCCGGTCCGTCAGGAAAAGTTTTAACTTGCTGTCCCCCTCAAGGGCGTTGACGATCTGCTGTTCGGCGGGCGTCAGCTTGATGATGTCCGTGTTATTCAGCAGGGCCGCAATGTCCTTTGTCGCCGGGTTTTGCTGGAACTCCCTCATGTAAGTGTTGATGAGCAGGGTGCGGCTCTGGTCCTGGATGGAAAGAATGCGGTTCTGCTTGGCGATGATGGAGCGCATCAGCGTAACTTCTTCCATAAGCAGGGGGCTTTTTTCCGGATGCTCGGACAATTTGGAAAGTTCCACATCCGCATTGATCAGCTTGGTCATCATCTCCGTGATGCGCTTGCGGTAGCCGATATTCTCGTCGCGGAGGGCGATCAGCTTCTGCTTGAGCCCGGCGGACTCTGTACGGGCTTCTTCCAGAGCCTTCAGGTTGGCTTTGCGCTGCTCCTCGGAATCGGAATTGGCCGTTTCCAGCGCGGCGATCCTGTCCTGCGCATCCTTGAGCTGGGCCGTCAGGGTCATGTTGCGGTCCAGCAGGTTCCTGGTCTTGTCCGGATTGTTCAGTGCCACCAGAGCCGCCAGCTGGTCGCGTTCATTCTTCAGGGCGTCTCTGTCGTCCGTCATCTTCTTCAGGGCATCTTCATAATCCTGAACCTGCTGCTGGAGGGAAGCTATCAGTTCCAGATGCTGGTCTCTTTCCTTCGTCAGCGTGGCGACGGTCTGTTCCAGTTCCCGCACGCGCGGAATCAGGGTCTGGAGAAGCTTGTTATTCTCAGCTCTCTCGTCTTCCATCTGTTTCCTGACCTTGATCAGCTCGTCGCGGTAAACGGACTCTCCCGTGGCGGACACGGCCAGGTCTGACAGCGCTTTTTCCAATTGCCTGCGGGTGCGTTTCAGGGCATCGATCAGGGCCTTGTTTTCCATTCTGGACTTGTCCAGGGCGTTGCGGATGCGGTCATAGCTGCTTTCCACGATTGCCGGAGGGGCGCCGGGAGACACGGACAGCCCCGGAACAGGATTGATGAGAGGTTCCCCTGGCGTTGTCGGGAATTCCACGCCCTTGTACCCGGGGGGCAGGGCGATGTTGGGTTTGGGTCTGGGACGGTTTGCGGCAGGGACGGCGGCCGGCTGTTCCACGGCCAGAGCGGGCCCTGTCGGGCGCGCTGCCGCCTGCTGCTGCGCCAGTTTTTGCCATTGGTCCAGGTTTTCCCTGTTGATCTGGCGGCGCTGTGCGAGCAGGTTGGGCCTCCATTGCGGATAGGCCTTGACCAGGCGCGCCAGTTGTTCCTCCGCCTGCTGGGTGAGGCGGATGGCTCCCACGTAATCCCGCTTCTCTGCCAGTCCGGCAGACTTGTTGACCAAGCTGAGCGCCTCTACGTACATGTCCGAGGGATCCTGCCACGTTCCGGAGGCTGGGGGCATGGGGGCCGGCACATAGATACCCTCGGCCATGAGCGGCAGGGCGCCGCAGGAAAGGGCCATAGCAAGGGTAACGCCAAGGGGGAGAGGAGTCATCATGGGGAGAAGCTCTGTTTACATACTTCAATCCGGACTAAACTGCAAGGATAAACCGTGTCCTTGTGCTTGTGTTCGGAATACGGGGTGCTAGACTTTGCAGCAATCCTTGATTTTCCTGATGAATATATCTGTTTTAGATCGTTTTTTGAGGTATGCGGGCGTGGGTACGCAATCGTCCCCGGACTCCGGAACCGTGCCGTCCACCCCCGGCCAGACCGTGCTGGCCCGAATGCTGGCCGCAGAACTGCGGGAAATGGGGGCGCAGGCGGAGCTTGATGAAGCTTCCGGCATCGTGTACGCCTCCATCCCTTCCAACATCCGGAAAAAGGTTCCCGCCATCGGCTGGGTGGCGCATGTGGACACGGCTCCCGGCGTGCCGGGCAGCGGCGTAAACCCTTCCGTCGTGCATTCCTATGACGGGGGTGACATTGTGCTGGACGGGGAGCGGGGCGTGATGCTTTCCCCGGCCGTCTTTCCGGAATTGGAGGAATATGCCGGCCAGGACCTGGTGGTGACGGACGGGAAAACCCTGCTTGGCGCGGACGACAAGGCGGGCATTGCGGAAATCATGGACATGGCCGCCTCCTTCCTGCTGCATCCGGAACGCCCCCACGGAGACATCAGGATCGCCTTCACCCCGGATGAGGAAATAGGGCGCGGCGCGGATAACTTTGACGTGGCACGCTTCGGCGCGGATTTTGCCTACACGGTGGACGGAGGACGGCTGGGAGAAATCGAGTATGAAAACTTCAACGCCGCTTCCGCCGTGGTGACGGCGCACGGCAAAAGCATTCATCCCGGAAGCGCCAAGGGCAGGATGGTGAACGCCTCCCTCCTGCTCATGGAATTCCAGGCCATGCTGCCCGCGTTCCAGAATCCGGCGTGTACGGAAGGCTACGAAGGATTTTACCATCTGGACTCGTTCCGCGGGGATGTGGAACAGGCCGCGGCGGAATACCTGATCCGGGACCACGGCTCCGCAGAATTCGAGCGCAAAAAGGAATTCATGCACGACTGCGCCGCCCTGCTGAACCGGAAATACGGGGAGGGCTCCGTCGTGGTGGAAATCCAGGATTCCTACTACAACATGCGGGAAAAAATCCTGCCGCACATGCACCTGGTGGACCATGCCCGCCGGGCCATGGAAGCGGTGGGCGTGCGGCCGGAAATCGTCCCCGTGCGCGGCGGCACGGACGGCGCGCGCCTTTCCTTCATGGGGCTGCCCTGTCCCAATCTGTGCGCGGGCGGCCACAACTTCCATGGAAGATACGAGTATGTCCCCGTGCAGTCCATGGAGAAAATCTCCGCCATCCTTCAGGAAATCGTTTCCGGATACGCCCGCGGGGAATGAGCGTCCGCTGATGGACAAAGACGGCCCGGAGCTGTTTTCGCCGGGAATGCCGCAGAGGAGTTCCTTCCCGTGCGGTGTTCTTTCACGGATGGGGAAGGTGCCTTCCGCGTGGCTTCGGAAACTTTTTAACCGGGGAGGGCGGCAGTCCTCTTTCTCCCGGTTCCGGGACTGTGAATCCCCGGAAAACCGGGGCATTCCCCCTGTTGTTCATGACAGTGGGATGCCGGGCGCCCCCTTCTTTCTTCCGGTCCTTGAAAAAAAGAGGGGCCGGACTCATGGCGAGCCGGCCCCGGGAAATGGACGGTCCGTAACGGAAAGCCTCTATTTGACCGCCGCTACTGCCGTTTTGGGAGCGTTCTCCTTGTACACGTGCAATTCCGCCAGGCGGACCTTGCCGCCCTTCTGTGAAAATTTGACGCGCAGCCTGTTCGTGGTGACCGGGTCGAACGTCCTCATGCACTTGATGAAGCCGTTGCCGGGGGCCTGGAGCATCCGCAGGACTTCCGGCTCGTCGGCGTACATCGCCTTCTGGGCGTCGCTCACTCCGGCGGTGGCCGGACCTACGGAACCCCAGTGGACGGGAATCCATTTGCCGCCCTTGTAGGCTTCAATGACGATGCGGGAATTCCCCTTGTCCAGCTTGAGGTCCACCGCCCGCAGGGAGGCGGGCGACTTCAGGGTGAGTTCCAACACCAGGGGATTGTCTTTCCCGTTCGGCATATCCAGTTCTTCTACGGTGGTGACGTCGCGGTCCAGAAGTTTGGCCGTGTCCACGCTGCCGCCGGAGGAAGCCTTCAGCTTGTAATCCGCGACTTCCTCGGAGCCGTTGCTCAGCAGCTTGAGTTCGCGCACGCGGCATTCCAGGCCGTGCCAGTCCGTGGAAACGCGGAACAGGCAGCGGGAACCCTGGGTCAGGCAGGAATCGTTCGGGGAAACCCACGTCTTCTTATTCTTCTTGTCCGTTTCGTCGTACACCTCGATCTGGTTGCCCTGGGAGGCCGCGGAAATATAGGTGCCGTCCGGCAGGTGGAAGGAGCAACCCCAGTTCCCGTGGTCGCGTATCAGGATGCCCGGAACCCACAAGTGGTTGCAATTGGTGACGGGGCGCGCCTTCTCCCCGCTGCCCACTTCAAAGCCGCCGACGGCGATGGGGCGGTCGTACTCCACGTCCAGATCGTTCACGCGCCATTTGATCCTGGCCGTCATCTTGGGCACGCCCGGCTGGGTGGGGCCGCTGAGGTCCTTGTTGTAATTGTAAACGTTCCATTGGCCGCCGAATTTGGTGCTGGGCGTCCAGGAGACGGTTTCCATCGGGGAAAAGGTGGTGGTGTCGCTGAACTGCACGGTGCCGGCAAAGTCGTACTTGTAAGCTTCGTTGGCCTTGCTCTCCAGTTCCTTGTTGCGTTGCAGGCCCAGGGCACGGCCCCCCAGGGGCTGCTGGATGTCCAGGTTCAGGGAATATTCCCCGGGCTGGAGCTTGTCGTCCTTGCGCTTGGGTTCAAAGAAAATGCGCACGTCCATGCCCAGGAGCATTTCCGCACAGGTGGCCTTGGTGAGCTGGTCCACGCCGGGAAGGGACATGATGGCCTTGGAAATGGGAAGGGCCCGTGAATTGACCAGGTCCATGAGCTTGAAGCGGCAGCCCTGTTCCACGGGGATCTTCTTCATGTCCCGGATGGCGGACTTGAGGGAGGCGGGGGCCTTGGAACCCAGCGCCGCGCTGACCATGCTCCAGTTGCGGATGTAGGTATTCAGGAAGCGGGATTCCGTATCGTTGATGGGGGGAACCTTGCGGAAGGTCTTGGCCTGGAACTCGGGCTTCCCGGTGATGGCCAGGTTCTGCCGTTCCGCGCACAGCGCCGTGATCCACACGCCGGTGCGGATGTAGGTGCCTATCACGGGGTCCGCCGTCATCAGCTCCAGCCTGTTGGGATTCTGCATCATGCCTCCGTCAAACGGGCGCAGCAGAGTGAGCTTCCAGCGGAAAGCCTCCATGTTCTTGTAATAAACTTCCGGATTGACGCGCCAGTAGGAGGGGAGGGCCCACATGATGGAAAGCGTTTCGGAGGAGTGGCCCTGGTCGCAGCCGCCGATGGGGCCTTCACTGTACATGATGCGGCTGTTTTTGGTGTACAATTCCGGCCCTCCGCAAATGAGGGAGGCGATGAAATAGGGACCGTGGCGGCCCGAATAAGTGCCTCCGCAATTGCGGTTGGGTTCAAAGGAAAAGGATTCCGTCATGCGTCCGTAGGGCCCCATGCCCGTGGGGCAGAGTTCCTGGGCGCGGTCCATCATCTTGTCCAGCACACCGTCTTCCACCCGCGCCGGGGTCTTGCTGGCCAGCGCCAGGAACAGGCACATGTGGGAGCCGCCAATGCTGACCCCCGTGCCCGCATAGCCGGGATGGATGCCGTGCCCGGTGACGAAGTCCCCGTAAAGCACTTCGTTCTTCATGCGCTGCACACCGTTGCGGATGGCGGGTAGCACGGAATTGTCCCGATAGCGCAGCCAGTACTCGCACAGGAAGATGCCCGCGGAAGCCTGGGGAACCGCCCACCAGCACTGGGAGCCGGAAAAAGCGATGTAATAAGCGGCCTTCTTGATGACCGGATCATACTTGGGATTGCCGGTAGCCATCAGGGCCAGTCCGGCCCAGGCCGTATCGTAATGGTTGCCGCAGTAACCGCCGGGGCGTTCCCAGGAGCCGTCCTCGCGCTGCTGGGCGGCGAGCCATTCGCTCATCATGTGGACCACGGCCTTGCTCTTGGCGCAATTTTTCGGGAATCCGGGCGCATAGGACCCCAGCTGGGGAATCTTGAACGTAACGTTCTTCACGTACTTCTTGACGGCGTCCGGCAGGGTGGAGGCCCCTCCCGTGTACACGGTGACCCCTACGCTTGCGGCCCCTCCGGGGGTGCCGGTTCCTTTCAGCTTCCAGTTGCCTTTGGGGATGTCGAAAACGATGGAGGAGACGGCGTGCGCCAGCCAGACCTTGCGTTCGGGGTCGTACTTGGCGGCGCCGTAGCCCACGCTGTACTGCAAGGGCCTGAGCTTTGTCAACGGAATGGGGCCTCCGGCCCCTTCCAGCCTCAGGTCCGACCATTCGAAACCGTCGCTACCAATGCCATTGCCGCCGTCGTCAACGTGCAGCCGGATCTGCTGGCCGCCCTGGATGGAGATGGAAAGATTGACGGGCTTTTTCGCCTTTTCCTCCCTGAACACTTCCTTCCAGAGGGGCTGGAGGCCCTGGATTTTTTCCACGTTCTCCGCCGGAATCAGGTTCAGGGTGATCTTTCCGGCGCCTTCCGCCTTGTCCACCAGCAGGCCCGCATGCATGTCCAGGCCGCGGGAATCCTGGAACTGGTAGGGCCCGTACGGAACATCCAGGCTCAGGGAAGTCTTGAAGGGATGGCCGTCGATGCCGAGGATCACATCCCCCTTGTTCACATATTTTTCAGCGGGGGAACCTTCGATCACCTGGGTGACCACGTACACGTTCGCCACGGGGTCGCCGTTGGGGTCCAGCAGGGATTTGGGAAACATTCCCCTGAAATTGGGATTGGGCCAGGACGTGTCCAGCCCCCGGGCGCGGAACCCGAGGGGGCCGAAAGTGGTGATCCAGCCTTCGGCTATCTCTTCCTTGTTGCCGAACCAGCTTGTGTAAAGCTGGGAGTACTGTTTTTTCCACTGGTTGAGGGGAAGCGCCTTGGCATACTTCTTGATGTACGCGTTGACGTCCCCCATATTGGTGGTTTGCCGATGCGCCGTTGCGCGGGGCCTGCCTGCGGAGGCGGTTGCGGCGGCAGGTGCGTTGCGGGAAGGAGCGGCCGCTCGGGCGGAGGCGGAAGACGGTTTTTCCTTTTCCACCGGAGCCGCTTCCTTGGCGTCGGCGGCATCATCCGTTTCTGCAGGTGCGGTTTCAGGCTCTTCCGCCGCTGGTTCGGAAACGGTTTCCTCGTCCCCTGCCGCTTCGGGAGCGTCCGCCTTATCTTCGGCAGGCTGGTCGGCTGCGGAGGATGGTTCCTGCGGAGGCTGTTCTTCCGCGGCTGCGGTTTCCTGTTCAAAGGGGTCTGCCATTTCCGGAGCAGGCTGTGCGTCCTTGTTCCCGGCTTCCGGCTTGGGGACCTTCCTCTTTTCCTGAGGCTTGGCCGGTTCCTGGGCCAGAGCGGCTTCCTCACTGCGGCTGTGGGTAGAATAATGATACGCTCCGTACCCTCCCCCCAGCAGAACCAGAAGCAGAATCCATATTCCCAGGGAACTCTTCTTCCGGCGCGGCTGGGGCACGGCGACCGGGGAAATGGGGGCTCCCGCGCCAGGCGTGGCCAGGGCCCGCTGGTCGCGCTGGAGGGAAACGGGCTGGGCCTGGGGCTCCTCCGTCCCGGCAGCCGGATGGGCGCCGGGCATGGCGTAAACCAGATACAGCGTGCCCTGGGCCGGAATCTCCGCCAGGGCGCCGGTGCGGAACTGGGCTTCAAAATCGTTTTTGAGCGGAATCACCTCCTGCTCGATGTCGGTGCTTTCCGGATAGCGCAGCTTGCCGCTTTCCGGATCGCGCACGGCCAGGCCCTGCGGGCAGAACTCCCGGACCAGGTACTGGACATGGCTGGAATCCGCCGCAAAATAAACGTGGCAGAGGGGATCCGTCTGCTTCAGAGACTGGATAAGATAGCCGTTGATATTGAATCCCGAGGGAAGGGGAGGGGTTGTTTCCATGAACGAAGACGGTTGATATTCCGTAGACCCTTTACCATATTTCTGCGTCCCTTTCAATTTAAAAGAAACGCCGTCCGGATATGGACCTTGTGACGCGATTAAAAGATTATTTGCTTGAATGCACGCTGATTATGTGGTGCAAGCAAGGCTCGATTTTCCGTTCCCCTACGACCATGAGTTCCGACATCAGACTAGACGCCTTGCAGTACCACTCCCAGCCCCGTCCCGGAAAGATGGAGACGCTGCCCTGCAAGCCCTGCTTTTCGCAACGGGATTTAACGCTCGCCTATTCCCCGGGCGTTGCTGAACCCTGCCTCCGCATTAAGGAAGACCCCTCCCAGAGCGCCCTGTACACCGGCCGTTCCAACCTGGTGGGCGTCATTACCAACGGCACGGCCGTGCTCGGCCTGGGCAACATAGGTCCGGACGCCGCCAAGCCGGTGATGGAAGGCAAGGGGCTTTTATTCAAGGTGTTCGCGGATATCGACGTTTTCGATATCGAGCTGAACATCAAGGAGCCTGAAAAACTGATCGAGGTCATCAAGACCATGGAGCCCACCTTCGGCGCGATCAACCTGGAAGACATCAAGGCGCCGGAATGCTTCATGGTGGAGGAACGCCTCCGCGAAGAAATGGACATTCCCGTGTTCCATGACGACCAGCACGGCACGGCCGTGATCTCCGGCGCGGCCCTGCTGAACGCCGCGGAATTGACGGGGCGCAAGCTGGAAGACCTGAAAGTCGTCGTCGTCGGGGCAGGAGCCGCGGGCATTTCCTGCGCCAAATTCTACATGACCCTGGGTGTCCGCCGCGAGCATATTTACATGTTCGACTCCAAGGGGCTGATCCATACGGGCCGCATCGACTTGCACGCCACGAAGGCGCAATTCTCCCAGTCGGAAGACTGTACGCTGGAAGAAGCCCTGACCGGGGCGGACGTCTTCCTGGGCCTCTCCACCAAAGGGTTGCTGACCCAGGACATGGTGAAACTGATGGCCCCCTCTCCCATCATCTTCGCCTGTGCGAACCCGGACCCGGAAATCACCTACCAGGACGCCAAAAAGGCGCGCCCGGACTGCATCATGGGTTCCGGCCGTTCCGACTGGCCCAACCAGGTGAACAACGTCTCCTGCTTCCCGTTCATTTTCCGCGCCGCTCTGGATGTGCGCGCCTCCGTCATCAACGAACAGATGAAAATCGCCGCCGCGCGCGCTTTGGCGGACCTGGCGAAGGAACCCGTTCCCCAGGAAGTGGTGGACATGTACGGCGGCGCCCCACTCAGTTTCGGCATTGATTACGTGATTCCCAAGCCCATTGATCCCCGCATCATCGAATGGGAATGCCCGGCCGTGGCCCAGGCGGCCATGATCTCCGGCGTGGCGCAGGCTCCCATTCGCGACATGGAAGCGTACAAGATGGAATTGAGCAAGCGCATTGCCGCCGTGCGGGAACGCGCCTCCGGAGTCGTGCGCAGTTATCTGTAAGGCCGGAACGGCGCCCATGCGGGCTCTTGACGGGAAAAATGTCCCGAACCGGAAGGTGCCGGATGTGCCTTCCGGTTTTTTTTGGCAGGCTTTCGTTCTCTGTTCCTTCATTCCTCCATTCTGGACCGGAATGGGGAGAGAGTTTTTGGGTGTACGAAAAAGGTCTGGCTTTTAAAAAGCTTGAACACAAACGGATCATGATGTATGCAGCATCAAGATGACCTACTATGGAATTTTTCAGCATGGAATGATTCTTGCCGCATGCGCGGCGGTGACATATGCGGAGCCCGTTGTCCCTCGGAACATTTGCCCATGAAAAAGATGCTGGACGGACCGGCTCCGGTGACGGAAAACCTTCCTTCTTCCCGGGAGGCCTGCGACCGTTATCTCGCATCGGGCCTTTTGTCCCGGGATCCGTGCATGCTGAAAACGGCAAGGGACGGTCTGGGGATGGTTCCGGACGCCGCATGGGAGGAGGAAGGCGGATGGAAGGCCTTGAAAGTCCATCTGGACGGTTCCGTATCGTGGGTGTCTTTTGACGGCAGGGGGACGCCGGAAAACGGGGAATGGGGCTTTGGCCCGGTGGAGGTGGATCACCGTTCCGTGACGGTCTCCATCCGGGAATACGGAAATTGGAAGACGGGAACGACCAAGGTTCTTTCTGAAATGAACTACCTGTTTCACCCACGCGGAGAATGGATGAGGGAAGTGAGGAACCTCTCCTTTCCCGATGGAAGAAACTTCAATGACTGGTCGCTCTCCCATCGTCCGGACGGCCCGTTCAGGTGCAGGAATGACAACTGGGTTCTGGTAGGATGTCCGAATTATACCCTGCATTCCTGGAAAGTGGAGAATGAACGGCTGCTCTGGTGGAAAAATGAGGAAATTCCCGTTTCTGAAAAGGAGAACGAAACAAGGCAGAGCCTGGACTGGCATGGAGACGCGTCTGCCCCGGCTCCAGAAAATGCCGCCGCCGTGTATGCCACCACCATGTATTTCCCGGGTGGAGGAAGTTCTCATCCTTCCCGCAAAATCATGGAAGATATGAAGAAAAAGGAAATCGGGTGCCTTTATTACGACGCCTCCGGACATGAAACAGCCCTGCTGGTGTACCGGAACGGGAATCTGGATAAAAAACACTCCTGGTTCTTACAGCCGCGCATGGATGCCCGGGCCGTGGCGGAGAAGGAAAAAAAGGCGGGAAGTGACGAAGAAAGGCACCTGATAAAGTATCTCTACCGTTTCGCTCCGTATGCGGAAAGGGCGGAAGGACAGAAAACGGGCGGCTCCGCTTCACCGGAAGCCGGCGGCGCCCCGGTTCATTAACTTTGGGCCAGGGCGTTCCGTACCTGTTCCGTCTGCGCCGGGTCCGGAACAAGCTCCGCAAGAATGGCAGCGTCTTTTTCAAGCGCCTCAAGCTGGTCGAATTCATCCGCCGTGCGGATGCACACGTAGCGCATGCCCCACTGTTCCGCAATGGCCTTGAAGGAACGAGCGTGCGGCTGAATGAGCAATCTTTCCAGGGCTTCCGGATGTTTGTTCCCTCCCGGAAGGGCGCGGAAAATGCCGCCGCCTCCGTTGTTGACGACGCCCAGGACGCGCGTTCCGGAATCCAGTTGCGGGAGCATGGCCAGGGCATTGGAATCATACAGGGCGGTCAGGTCCCCCAGCAGGGCCCAGGCGCGGGCACACCGGGCGGAAGCGCCCAGGAACGTGGAAATCTGGCCGTCAATGCCGTTGGCGCCGCGGTTGGCGCGCACATTTTCCGTGGGCACCGCCGTCTGGGCGAAGCTGTTCCAGTAGCGCACGGGCATGGAATTGCCCAGGTAAATGCAGTCGCCGTCCGCGGCAAAGCAGGAAAAGGCGCGCACCATGGCCTGTTCGCTGTCCGGGCAGGTAATGAGCAGCTCCTCCAATTGGGCCTTGCGGCGCTTGTTCATGGCGCGCAGGCCGTTGACGTCGCCGATGGAATCCACATCCCCCAAGGCGCGCAGGACGGCGTCCAGATCCCCCGTCACCACGGAGGAAGGTCGCGCCAGTCCGGAAAAGCCGGTGCGGGTAATGGAAAACACCTCCGTAGAGGGAATATCCTCCAGGTCCCGCCAGAAGCGGGACACGGGAACGTCCCCGACTCTCAGCAGAACGGCGGGCGGATTCTGTTTCAGCAGCCGGTCCGCATCCGTCAGGGCCAGATGGTCCAGTTCCTCCCGGAGCCCGGAGGTGGCGTCTGCCACGACGGGAGCTTTCAATTCATTGGCCAGCCACAGGGCGGGGGCCTGTTCCGTGGGGTCCAGCCCGCCGAGCATCAGGACGAGGCCGTGGCGGGCCTTGAAGCGCAGGGCCTGGGCCAGGCCGGACAGGGAACCGCGGAACTTGTTCTCTTCCGGCGGTTCCGCCGGGTAAAGGTCGCAATGGCCCGGATTCCACGTGGGGTCCGGGTCCGGCAGGCACACGTTGATATGGAGGGGGGACGCGTAATCCCAGTCTTCCAGGATATCTTCCGGCAGGTCGTCCGGCGTCTGAAGATCAATCGTGGGAGCATAAATGCCGAACATGTCCGCCTGCTCGATAGCCTGTGGGGCGGCGGAACCGCGGTAGTCCGCCGGACGGTCCGCCGTGAGCAGGAGCAGGGGCCTGCGCTGGTAGTACGCTTCCACCACGGCGGGGAGCAATTCCGCCGCCGCCGTGCCGGACGTGGTCACTACGGCTGCGGGCAGCCCCATGTCCTGAATGCGCCCCAGCGCGAAAAACGCGGCGGAACGTTCGTCAAAATGAGTCCATTGCACCAAATCCTCCGCGGCGGCCAGCACCTGCAGCAGCGCCATGTTGCGCGCGCCGGGGCAGACTACCCATTCACAAATGCCGCCCAGGCAGCACTGGGCCAGCAGGGACTTGACGAAGGACGTGGAGGCGTTCACGGGACCTTAGCCTTGTTTGTTGGCCGCCTTGGCCGCTTTTTCCGCCAGCTTGGCCTTCTCCTCTTCGGAAAGGATGCGGGGGAAAACGGGAGCGGGATCGTTGATGCGGTGGCCTGCGGGAAGAACCCCCCAGGAGAGCACGGACGGCGTCAGCCCCTGGAACAGGGAATCCGCGTTCAGTTGCTCCAGAATGCGGGAGGAAGCGCCGGGAAGCACGCAGCCGATGAGATAGCCCGTCTGGGCGCAGCATTCCAGCAGGTGGCGCAGCACGCAGCCCAGCCGCGGGGCGCTGGCCTCGTCCTTGGCAAGCTGCCAGGGCTGCTGCTGTTCAATGTAGGCGTTGCAGGCGGAAACCTGGGCGTTCAGGGCCGCCAGCGCGTCGGAGACCATGTTCTCGTCCATGAATCTGGAAAACTGGACCACCGCCTGGTCCATGGTTGCGCGCAGGGCCTTGGAAGCGTCATCGTCGTATTCGCCGGGGGCGGGCAGCACGGACTCGCAATAACGGCGGGTCATGTTGATGGAGCGGTTGCACAGGTTGCCCAGATCGTTGGCCAGTTCCGTATTATACAGCATGACCAGGCGGTCTGCGTCAAAATTGGCGTCCTTTCCGGTGGTGATGTCGCGCACCAGGTAATAGCGCACGGGTTCCGGGCCGAATTCCTCCACCAGCAGGTTGGGGTCCACCACATTGCCGATGGATTTCGACATCTTCTCCCCGTTGATATTCCACCAGCCGTGCACGAGCAGGGTGGGCATCTCCTCGTCGGAAAAGCCCATGGCGTGCAGCATGGCGGGCCAGTACACGCCGTGGGCGGGCACCAGGATATCCTTGCCGATCACCTCGCAGTCGGCGGGCCAGAGTTTGGAAAATTCCGGCAGTCCGCTTCCCGGTTCCGCCAGATAGCCGGCAAAGGAAACGTAATTGATCAGGGCGTCAAACCAGACGTAGGTGACGAAATCCGGGTCAAAAGGCAATTCAATGCCCCAGGAAAGGCGTTCCTTGGGGCGGGAAATGCAGAGGTCCGCGTCGAAGGAGCGTTCGATCGCGTTGAGCACCTCCGCCTTGCGGAAGGCGGGAAGGACAAAGGAACCGCTCTTTTCCACAAACTGCTTCATCCATTCCGCCTGGTCGGCCAGGCGGAAATACCAGTTCTCTTCCTCCAATTCCACTACTTCCCCCCATTCCGGGCCGAAATTGCCGTTTTCATCCCGTTCCTTGTCCGTAAGGAACTGTTCCTGCCGGACGGAATAAAAGCCCCTGTAGGATTTTTTGTAAAGCTGTCCCTTGTCCTTCAGGCTGGTGAGAATCTTCTGCACGCACGCCTTGTGGCGCGGGTCCGTGGTGGCGGCCCAGCTGTCGTAGCTGATGCCCAGCCGTTCCCAGAGCGCCAGGAACCTGGCCGTGATATTGTCCACATGCTCCTGCGGCGTAATGCCCAGTTTCTCCGCCGTCTGCTGTACTTTCTGGCCGTGCTGGTCCACCCCGGTCAGGAAATAAACTTCCTCCCCCTTCATCCGGTGCCAGCGCGCGAGAACGTCCGCAAGGACTTTTTCATAAGCGTGCCCGATGTGGGGCGGTCCGTTGGTGTAATCAATGGCCGTGGTGATATAGTACATGCGGCAAAAGATACCCCTTTCCGTCCATTTTGCAAGCAAAGTAACGTTTTACCGGAGCGGTGTTCGTGCATCTCCGGAAGAGGGAAGCGCGGGAAAGGCGCCGGAACGGGGCCGGGAATTTTCCGGCGGCGTCCGGAATAGGGAGGCTCCGCCCCGCCTTCCGCCCGGAATTGGACCGGGAAAGGCCCGGAAGCCCTGATTCCCCGGCAAAAAACCGGACGGCTGCGGGTCGGTTTCATGGCTCCCGCTTGATGGAGGCCCTGCCGTCCGGAAACTGGGATGAGGAAATTCACGGCACTCCCGGCTGGTAAGGAATGCCGTTCACATGACGCCGACCGGATTCGCGGATCAGAAACCGCGCGACAGGTACGCTTCCTCCAGCTGGTTGAGAGCCCGGGCCAGCACGGAACGGGGGCAGCCCGCATTCAGGCGCATGAAACCCTCCCCTTCCTTGCCGAAGATAGCGCCGTTGTTCAGGGCCAGACGGGCGCCGTTCACGAAGAAATCCTCCAGTTCTTGCCGGGACAGGTTCAATTCCCGGCAGTCCAGGAACACCAGATAGGAGGCGTCTGGAAGAAGGGCCTTGATCCTGGGCATGCGGCGGCGCAATTCCGCGTCAAGGTAGCAGATGTTTTCCTGAATGTAGTCCAGCGCCTGGCGCAGCCATTCCTCTCCTCCCGGCTCCGTATAGGCGCTGATGAGCCCCGCATACGCAAAAACGTGGCCTTCCGCCATTTCCCGTCCGTTCACGAAATTCTGGTACTTCTCCAACAGGGCCGGATTTTGGCAGATCAGGTAGGAACTGGCCAGACCCGGCACGTTAAACGCCTTGCTGGCCGCCATGTATGTGACGGAATTGTTGCGGGCTTTTTCCGAGACGGTGGCAAAAACGGTGTGCCGGCGGCCGGGGAGGGTGAGGTCCGCATGAATTTCGTCGGAAATGACCAGGGTTCCGCTTTCCGCGCAAATCTCCGCCACCTGTTCCAGTTCCTCCGGGTTCCAGACCCGGCCTCCCGGATTGTGGGGATTGCACAGGATGAACATGCCGCATCCGCGCACAGCCTTCCGCATATGCTCGAAATCCATCCGGTAGCGCCCGTTTTCCAGTACCAGCGGATTGTTTACGATTTCCCGCCCGTTTTCGCGGATAATCATCGCAAAGGGATGGTACACCGGAGGCTGGATCATGATCCTGTCCCCCGGACCGGTGAAGCACTGGATGGCGCTGGAAATGCCCGGAACAATGCCGGGGGCGAACCCGATCTGGTCCGTTTCCACCTGCCAGCCGTGGCGGCGGCCCACCCAGCCCCGGATGGCCTCGAAAAAGGCGGGGGGCTTCACCGTGTAGCCCAGCAATTCGTGTTCACAGCGGCGGCGCAGGGCCTCCATGATGAACGGAGGCGTTTTGAAATCCATGTCTGCCACCCAAAGGGGCAGCAGGTCATCCCGGCCCCAGCGCGGCAGCAGGGCTTCATATTTCAGCGCGCCGGTGCCGCGGCGGTCGATGATTTCATCAAAATCGTATTGCATGGGAATAGCGCTCAAAGCTCTCAGACCGCAGGAGTGACGCCTTTTTTCAGAATAATGTTGCCGTATTTGGCGGTTTCCCCGGTGATGACCACGGCATACGCTTTTTTGGCGCGTTCGTAAAACGCGTAGCGTTCCATTTGTTTGATCTCGCCGTCGTAGTCCAGCGCCTTGCGGTATCTGGCTTCCACGGCGGGGTCCAGGGAATCGCCGGGAACCGGGGCCATCATGATCACCGGGGTGGCGTAGGCGTCCAGTTCAAAAAGGGGAATGACGGCGCCCAGCAGGGCGTCCGCATTCAGGCCGTCCGCCCTGAGAACGGTGTGGTTGAAGGTGTGGCCGGGGAAATGGGCGTCTGAAAAGACGATTTCATCTCCGTGGCCCATTTCCGCAAGAATTTTCAGCAGGGACGGGCTGATCAGGGGTGAAATATTTTTTAACATGCGCGGCAGTATAGCAAACCCGCAGAGGGGGAAGCCATCATAAAAATCAGCCAGCCGGGGACTGCCGCCAGCCGTTGAACATCAGACCCTGACCGCCTTGAAAACATCCGCGCACAGCTTTTCCATTTCCGGCATTTGCTGTTCCATGCTTTTTACCAGCGCGAGCTGGGTGCGCGCCCGGTGCAGATTGTGCCGGTCTTTTTCCGTCTTGAAATAAACGTCTCCTTCCAGATAGTCCGTCAGGAAGCGGATGCCGGTTTCCAGCGTGATCAGTTTGCCGGAGAAGGGAAGCAGGGAAACTTCCAGAGGAGTGATAAAATCTTTGGCGGTTTCCAGATAGCCTTTCACGACCGCCTCGAACATGGGCATGCGCATGAAGGTCTTTTCAAGGTCTTCCTCGTCCTCCGCCGCCGGGGAGGTCATTGTGCGCACCATGTCTCCGAAGTCGTAAAGAACGCTGCCGGGCATCACCGTATCCAGGTCAATGACGCATACGGCCCGGTCCGTTTCCGCATCCAGCATGACATTGTTGATTTTCGTGTCGTTGTGCACGATTCTGATGGGGAGTTCCCCCTTTTCCTGGAGATTCAGGAGAAGGTCCACTTCCCGTTCACGTTTCCTGATGAATTCCAGCTCCTTCCGGCAGGAGGCCAGACGGCCGGAGGAATCCTTCCGCGCCGCTTCCATCAGGCGGTCGAACCGCTTGCGGGTGTGGTGGAAAAAGGGAATGGTTTCATGGATGTCCTCCGGATTCATGTCGCACAGAAGCTGCTGAAAGGCCCCGAAGGCTTTGGCGGCTTCATAGGCCTGGCGCGGGTGTTCCGCCACATCGCACGTGTAGGTATTTTCGATGCAGTTGTAGCAGCGCCAGTATCCCGACCCGTGGAGTTTCAGGTATTTGCGCCCTCCGCGGGCGGAATACAGGTTCAGCGTCTGGCGGAAGGGAGTTTTCAGCACCCGGAGCATTTTCCACCGAATGTGGTTGGTCACCTTTTCCACATTATGCATCACATCCCTGGGGCATGGGAATACGGCGTCATTCACCCTCTGGAAAATGTAGCGGTCCGTGGTGCCGCCCTCCCGGCGGTAGGTTGCCCGGAACGTCAGGTTGATGTGGCCGCTGTTAATCGTGTCGCAATGGATAAATTCCCCGGCAATGGCGAATGCGTCACCGAGGGCGGCAACCTGTTCCTGCACGGAATGGGTATGGAAGACGGCGGACAGGGGCATGGAAAAGGGGGAAGATGGCGGGCTCCGGCGTTTCTTATGGGCCGCCGGAGCCCGCTGGAAATGACGTAAGGATGGGTCTTTAGAAGGAATAGGCTACGCCCACCCCTGCAATGAAAGTGAAATTGCGGTACACCTTGGAAGGCGTTCTCCATGGGAACCGTTCGGAGGCGCCGCGATGATTGGCAGCCATACCGCCGTTGCCCAGCCAGACTGTGCCGGCAAAGGGGGTGACGATGAGACGTTCCATGGCCTTGAAAGGAACGGCCACGGTCAGGGAAATGCCCTGCGTTCCGTTGGCATTGAGCGAATTGCGGTCAAAATACCCTGCGGTGGCGTTCCAGGTTCCGGACACAACCAGGGAGGTGGAGCGGTTGAAGTTGTATTTGTAGCCCAGCGTATTGGTGAACCACCAGCCGGACATCCAGCGGAACGTGTACTGCACGCGGCTATCCCAGAAGAAGTTTTCCAGCCCCTTGCCGAAGTCGTGATGGATGTCCAGCACGAAGCTGTGTTCTTCCGCGCGGCCGTGGTCGAAGGCCGGGAAGCCGGAGGCGTTGCCCTTGTGGATGTTGAGCGTGCCGGGAAGACCGCCGTGCACAAACTGGTAGCTCAGAGCTGCCGTGGTGGAGTCACTGAATTTGCGGCTGACGCCCAGGATAGCGGAACCTTCGTCGCAAATGCCCGTGCTGTCGTGGTCCAGGCTGTTTTGGGTCAGCCACTGGTATTTCAGTCCGGCCAGAATGGAATATTTGCTGTTCAGGTCATAGGCGCCGATGGCTTCCACGGGAACGACATGGTCACTGCCGGACTGCTGGAAAGCCAGCCCGCGGCTGACGTATTTGGTGGCATACCCCGTTCCCACGATGGCGGAGAACGGACGGGAGGATTTGTCAGCGGAATTCAGAGATCCGAGCGGAGGATTAATGTCCGCAGAAGCTATTCCGGAGAGAGAACCCATGAGGGTACATGCCGCTGTAATAATATTCTTGTATTGCATGGTTGGTGATTTGTGGAGGTGATTATATTAACGTTCTTCAATAAAGAAAGTCTTTAAGAGAAAAATATGTTTATATTTAAAATGAATGCTTGTTTAAAAGAACGACGGAAGGAGAAACGTTCCTGTTTTAACGGAAAATATTCAATGAACCATCTCCAGATTTAAAATTATAAATTATTGATTTTTAATGTGTTGTTGTTTTATTCAGAGTTGCCTGTCTTAACGGCGGACAAGACGGTGGTATACCTTGATCAGTAGCCTTTTTCCTTTTCTTTTCATGAGCTGCCACCTCGTGGGGGGCTTTCTGGTTAATTTTTTCTCTGTGGAGCGGTTGTAGTGTTCCAGAGCTTCAGGACGTTTTTTGGAAAGCGCGTCCAGAAGCCATTGCCCGGATTGTTCCATGTGGGCCTGAAGTATCTGGTTTATGGTTTCGTAATTCATCTCCAGGCTTGTCCCGTCCGGAATCCTGTCCGCATGTTCAGGCAGCATGCGGTCCCTTAAATGGAGAAGCTCCAGAAGGGAGATGAAGCGGCCGGAACCCCGCAGGGGATTGTCGATGCAGATAAATGGCTTGTTGAAAATCAATGCAAAGCAGACGCCGTGATAGGAATCTGTAATGAAATACTTGCAGTGGGCGATGTTGCCGAGCCAGTCGTTCAGCGTTGCCTCCTCCATCGTGCCGGGCAGATTGAGAAGTTCCCGGTTGTTGATCTCCTTCTTTTGAATGTCTACCATGTTCAGCAGCGGGGCTTCCAGCCTGGAAGATATGTCCAGAAGCAGTTTCCGCTTGGACTCCGTGGGGTCCAGGATGTAGGAGACGACGGAATTTCCGGCGCCTTCCGCCGGCTGCGCCAGTTTAAGCCACTGTTCCCGGCTGTGCAGGAATACGGGGTCCATGACCCAGGTGCTGTCGCAGCCGAAATACTTCCGCAGGTGGTCAACCATGCCCTGTTCCCGGACGGATATGGCGTCGAACCGTTTCAGCAGCCCGGAGATTTTCCGGAGGTAGCGCTCCGAAGGTTTGTCGTGCCGGGCCATGGACGGCCCGTAGGCGATTTTTCTCTTTTCCCCTTTCGCGAAGTCGAGGAAAAACAGGGACCCCAGGAATCCCGGATTCCAAACCTGGTCCGAGCCCACCATGAACGTGTCGAAATGGTCGTTCATGTAATACGCATGGTCCAGGTTGTGCATGGGAATGATGGAGAGCTTTTCCTGTGCCAGAAATTTTCTGAAAACCGTGCAGGCGTCCTTTTGCCGGTCGGTATAGGAAAAATCGAGCAGGGACACTTTCTTTCCCATCCGTTCCAGCGTGCGGTAGAGGGCATAGGAGGTCAGGACGGCTCCGTAATTGCAGGTCATCCACATCCCCAGCAGTCCGATGTTTGTGCATTCGGCCCCGCAATGAGCCGGAGCGGAGCCGGGGAGGGAGGAGGGGGAGGAAGAAGCGTTTTTCGGGAGAGGGTCAGCGTGCATGTTTCAGGAAATGGATCAATTTTTTCAGGGGAGCGGAAAAAAGTTCCCGTTCGGACTCGTTCAGATAGGCGCGCCAGAGAACGGCCGTGAACGCGACGGCATAACAGCAGGAGTATGCAATCAGGGAAGTCCAGCTGTCCAGTTTTATCAGGAAGGAGCCGGTGATGCCAGCCAGGAGGAGCAGGGGGACCGAATATAGCAGGGGGATGTAAACCTGCGCAAAGAATCGTTTGATGGAAAGCCCCGCCTTGCGCGAATAATAGCGGTTGATTAAAAAAATCTGGCCGAAGAACAGGGAAATGGCCGTTCCGGCAAACATACCGATGGCCCCGTAGCGCAGGGAAATCAGATATCCCAGGATAACGCACACGACGGAAGAGTAAAACAGGATGACGGCCCTTCCCTTGTGAATATTGAGCGCCTGCAGGATGGCGATGCCCGTATTCTGCGTCAGGGGGATCAGGAGGACGACCAGAACCAGGGCGGCTCCGGCCCAGACGGTGGAAATTTCCGTCCCTATGGTCTTGCCTACCCACAAGTGCAGAAAATCATGCCCGCAGCAGAGGAAGACGGCCAGAATGAGGCATAACAGGGCTGCCTGGATGCGCCCGATGCGGATCATCAGGTCCGTCAGTTGTTCCTTCGTGCTTTCCTGGGCCACCATATGCATGATTTTCGGATAAATGACTCCGGAAATGGCCGTTGACGCCGTCATGAAGTACTGGGAGAAAGAGATGCCCAGGGAAAAAACGGTCACGGCCGCCGCTCCGGAAGTCCGCGCGATGATGGGAGTGCCTGCGCGCCAATAGAACAGGTCCATGATCTGGTTGAGCAGTATCCAGAAGGAAAATTGAAACATTTCCCGGTACAGGGGCCAGTCCAGCCTGCTGAAGACAAGGCGTACCCCCAGGCAGCGGAAGGCGTAATAAAGCCCCCACAGCATGGTCCCTATCCCGGTGGATACGCCGAGTATGGTCAGGGCGATGGCCTTGAATCCCCAGCAGAGCAGGAGAACTGTCAGCCCCGCATTCAGCAGGGAAATGGACAGTTCCACAACGCCCGGCGTGACGAATTTCATGTAGGCGCTTGCGATGCCGGTCACAGGCCTCAGGGGAAAGGACAGAATGAGATTGCCCAGGGTGAGCAAATACAGTATTTCCAGCGTTTTGTGCTCTTCCCCCGTAAGGTTGGGGAAGAAATCGCCGAGGTAGAAATAGCAGACGATGCCGCATATGGCCGTGAATATGCCCAGGCAGGAAAACAGGACCATGGACTGCCCGAGGAAATGGGCCATTTGGGACGTTTCATTCCTTGCGTGGTACATGGCCACGTATTTGTTGACGGTCGCCTTGAGGCCGAAATCCGTCAGGGATAGCCAGACGATGACGGAATTGCTCAGCATGAAAATGCCGTATTCATCCTGTCCCAGGCTGGACAGGATGAAGGGAGTCAGGAAAAACTGCGTCGCAAGTCTGGTGGCGATCGATATGTAGTTGAGGAGGGCTCCTGCTTTTAATTCATTCATGGTGCGGTCAAAATCCAGAATCGGGAAGCATCAGCGGCGTTTTTGACGCAGGAATGTTCTCAAAGGGTTCTTAATGTAAAATTCCAAGAGGCTTTTCATGCTGGGCCGGAAAGATGACTTGAGCAGAAGGCGCGGCAGGGGAAAGTGTGACCGGCGCAGGAGCCTCCGCAATTGCTGGCCGGGCATGCCTTCCAGCAGTTCCTTCATGTAGGCGCGGTGCATAAGCACGGCTTGAAGGAGGCCTGCGTGAAAATCGCGGCTCCGGCGTCCTTTCAGTTTTCCGGGGGTGGAGCCTGCCAGGCTGTCAAGGACATCCAGGGATTCCAGCAATTCCTGAAAAGAAAGCCTTTCCCACACGGGCCGCGTTTTGCCCGTAACCCCGGCGCCCGACCTGTAATGATAGAGGGGGCGGGCGAGGAAGGCGATGTTATGGCAGCACGACAGATATTCCATGATGAATTTCATGTCTTCCCCTATCTTGAGGCCTGGCTGGAAGGCCAGTTGGAATTGTTCAATGATGCTTCTCCTGAATATCTTGTCCCAGACACAGAACGTAATATTTCCGGTGACGCGGCTGTCAAGCCCGTGTACGCTGACGCTGTCCGGCCCGGCGGAAAATTTGTCCGGCATGCGCCGTCCCGTTTCCCCCGTGGCGGTGTGGTGATAAAAACAGCCGCAGACTCCCAGTTCTGCATGAGTGGACTCTATCATCCGGAGCAGGCGTTCCGTCATGTCCGGTTCCGCCCAGTCATCCGGATCCAGCATTTGAATATAGGTTCCGCGGGCCAGCTTCAATCCCGTATTCCTGGCGTTGGAGACGCCTCCGTTTTTCTGGTGGACGACCTTGAATCTAGCGTCCCGGGCTGCGTATCTGTCCAGCATGGCCGGGCTTTCGTCGGAAGAGCCGTCGTCAATGCAGACGGCTTCCCAGTCCTGGAATGTCTGGGACAGCAGAGAATCCAGGCAGGTCTCCAGATACGGCGCAACGTTATGGACGGGAATGATGATGCTGACGGTTGGGATTGACATGGCCTTATTCATGAATGGAGGCTGGGGCACGGCGCGCCAAACGGCAGGCGGCCGCCTTTGCTCGGACCAGGAATGCCCTGACCGGCTGCACGGCATAGTGGCGCAGGAGGACGGATGATGTGTGAACGGGGGAGGATTTCAGGAGCAGGGGCCACCAGGGAAGGCGGGACCGGGAAAGAATGGCGCGGCGCTCCTTCCGCGGCATGCAGTTGATGATGGAGCGCATGTATTTGCGGTGGCGCAGATTCCAGTAAAGCAGGGCGGACATTCCCTGACGCCTTGCAGCGGCGGAAAAACTGAGAGGAAGGGAGGCGCACAGGGGTGTCAGTGCATCCAGGGATTGCAGCAGGCCCTGAGGAGTCATTCTTTTCCAGATCGTCTGATGGGAGCCGGTGATGCCCGCTCCGTACCGGTAATGGTAAAAGGGCCTGTTGATGAAAAGGATGGTCTGGCTGTATCCCAGATATTCCAGAATGAATTTCAGGTCTTCACCTATACCGACCCCTTCCTGGAAGCGCATGCCCTGTTCCCGGATGATGGAACTGCGGAACAGCTTGTCGCATGCGTAGGAGGTGATGCGGGTCATGGAGCGGAAGCCGAGCGGCTCCTTCCTTTTTTCCGGTCCAGACGGGGAAAACCACGGCAGGCATGTGCGCGGCTCGGGGCGGTGGAATTCATGAAAGTAGTGGCCGAAAATGACCAGGTCTCCTCCATTTTCCCGGATGGAGCCGTATAACTGTTCCAGAGCGTCCGCTTCCAGCCAGTCGTCTGAATCCACCAGAAGAAGGTAAGGCGCGCGGATATGTTCCAGTCCCCGGTTCCTGGCGTTGGAGACGCCTCCGTTTTGCTGGTGGACGACCTTGAATCTGGGGTCCATGGCCGCGCATTTGTCCAGCAGTGCCGGACTTTCGTCGGAAGAGCCGTCGTCAATGCAGATGGCCTCCCAGTCCTGGAAGGTCTGGGACAGGAGGGAATCCAGGCATTCCCCAAGATAGGGGCCTGCATTATAAACGGGAATGATGATGCTGATGCAGGGGCATTCCGGCGGCTGGGACTGAAACATGGTATTGAGATTGAACGGCAGGGAATGGAGGAATGAATAATGGGGACTTTTCCCCTTGTCACGGCTGAATGTTCAATGCCGGGAGACAGGGATGGGAACATGGAGTCGTGGGGGCCGGACTTTTCATATGCCTACGATGTACTTGCTTTTCGGAAGGAAAGTCAACAGTTTGATGGAAATGTAGCAGCAAAGATAGGTAATGACGGCCATCAGCGGGATGGCTGCATAAGGCGGAAGCGCCAGGGAGGATATTAGCGGCTGGGTAATGAAATGGATAATGAGGATGTGGGAAAGATAAATGCCGAAGGAATGTTTGGACAGTTCCGTAAACACGGGCTGAACGCGGGTGATGAACCTGGAAGCGTACTGGATGATGGTGAATATGGTGTAAACGTACACAATGGAGATGAAGCAGAGGTTGTCGTAAATGAAACCGGCCGGAAGAATGTGCAAGAAAGACCTGAGCACGAAGAGAAGGGCGCTGAATAAAAGGACGGCTGCACAGCATGTCAAAAACCTGCTTCTGCTGACGGACGTCTGGTAGCGCTTCAGATAGGTACCCAATACCATGTAGCCCAGAAAACCGCCGAAGCTGTTGAGAACAAAATAGTGACTGCCCTGGGAGTTGTAGAATCCGGGCGAAATGAGGTTGAGCAGGGGAAGAAAGGAAATGAACGTCCAAATAACCCAGATAGAACCTCATGGACGCTCTGTTGTCATCAAGGATCCATTTGGAGATGATGGGCGCGAACAGGTAGAGGCCGCAAATGACGTACATGAACCAGAATACGTCCAGTACCGGCGTAAATGGCAGCGCAAGCAGGGATTCGACGGCGGTTCTGTCTTTCGGACCGAGTCCGGCTGCGAGATAAATCAGTGACCAGATAAGAAGGGGAAACAGAACCTTGGAAAATCTTTTTTTGAAGAATTCCTTGTCGGGTATCCTGACGGGCAGAAGAATAGCACCCGATATGGTCATGAAAAGTTCGGAAGAAGGTGAGGACATCAATCCGAACAGGGAAGGCCATATTCCTGCCTGGGTCAGGCCCTCCGGGGACATGCCCGCCGCATATTCCGGATGGGAGTGGCCGAGGATGACGAGGAAGCTGGCGCAAAACCTGATGTTGTCCAGATAAAAAACGCGTTTCGTACTCATGAGGGAGGTCAGTCGAGAACCAGATCGTATTCCGTTTTCAGGAATGTTTTCATTTTTCCGGGGTCTTCCCCGCAGGCTTTTTTGATTTCCATGACCTTGGCGTCCACCAGGGTCCGGTACCACCAGCATTGCAGGAAATGCCACAGAAATCCTTCCTTTCCGTCAAGAAAGCCGAAGCGCAGGATGTAGCGGTAGCAGAAGTAGGCGAATCCGCGCCAGAAAAGGGGAAGCCGGGCGTACGTGCGTTTCATGGCCCGTTTTTTCAGCGTTTGCCCGCTCAGGGAACCGCATTGCTCTTTGGGCGAACTCAGGCCGTATTCCTGATCCAGCAATTGTGCGGCTTCCCGGATGGCGTAGCCGACGTGCTTCTGGGTCCACCAGCTCAGGTTGTTCAGGTTGTCATCCACGAAGTTGGCGTTCAGGTCCCATACGCGGCCTTTCAGAACCACCATGTGCTCGTCCATGGCGCGCACCTCGCACCTGGCTTTTCCTTTCCGGAAAATGCGGACCAGGCGGACGGGCGGCGTGCCGTGCCGGATGGGACGGCCCAGGAAATAACGGGAAAGGTCCAGAGAGAGTGCGGAGACATCCTCCTCCATGGAGGGAAGCATGCGCTCCAAATGGATTTTGGTGTCCGGCGGGAGGTATTCGTCCGCGTCCAGCCTCAGAATCCATTCCGTCCGGATCTGCAAATGATCAAGAGCCCAGTTCAGTTGCGCAGCCTGTGTGCCGGGCCATTCATGGTGGATGACATGCACGCGGTCATAGGAGGAACAGATGCGGACGGTTTCATCCGTGGAAAAACAGTCGATGACGAAAACCTCCCGTACGAGCGGAAGGATGTTTTCCAAACAGCGGCGGATATGCACCTGTTCGTTCCTGGTCAGGATGATGGCGGAGAGATCAATCATGGAGAGAACGATTTTTTATGAAGCGGGCCGGGTTGCCGCCCACGATTGTCCACGGGGCGACGTCGCGGAAAACGGCAGCCCTGGCGCCGACGACAGCTCCCTGTCCGATGCGGACTCCCATGCCGACAAAGGCGTCTGCGGCAATCCATGCCTGGTCTTCAATGAAAACGGGCGCCGTGACAAGAGGGTGCCGGGGGTGGGTAACGTCGTGGGAAGCCGTGCAGATGTAGGATTTTTGAGAGACGGTGGTATGGGAGCCGACCACGACCTTGTCGACGTTGTAGCAGTCGACGTCTCCGGCCAGACAGCTGAATTCCCCCATTTCTAGATTCCAGGGAGCCCAGATGCGCACGGATGCATGGACTACCGCCCCTTTTCCCATTTTTGCGCCGAAAAAGCGTAAAACCAGGCGGCGCCACGGCATCAGGATGCCGGGAAAGAAAGGCCGGAAGAAAAACAGGCAGGCACAGCGCCAGAGCAGCCGCTGCATTTTGTTTTTCAGTCCCAGTTTATTTTGGTATTTGGAGAGGTCCACTTGCTGAGTATTCATGACTGGTAATAGAGAAAATCCGGCTGGTCCGGCCGCTGGCGCAGGAGGTATTCGTAAAGAAGGGTCATGTTTTTTGCCACGCGGGGAGCCGTGTATTGGTCAAGCACGAGCCGTCTTCCGGCGTCTCCCATGTTTTTCAGGTCCTCCCCGCTGAGCGCTGCCGCTTCCTCAATTGTCTGCGCCAGTGTGTCCGTATCGTTGGGCCTCCACCAGCCGCAGTTGTGCAGGGACAGGTCTTCCCATGGCGTCCCGTGGGAGGCCATGACGGGAGTCCCCGCCAGCAGGGACTCCGGAACGGACATCCCGAAGTTTTCCGATTCGCTGGGGACGAACAGGGCTGTCAGGGAGGCAAGCGCCTCAAATTTGGCACGTCCTGTCAAAAACCCGGTAAAACGTACGTTCTCCAGGTGCAAGGTGCGGGCGAGATCACGCAGGTAGGAGACGTATTCGGCAGGACCGTCCCCCACAAGCACCAGTTCTCCGTCCTGCGCGGCCTTTCCGGCAACGCTCCATGCACGGATCAGGCGGTCAATATTCTTAATGGGGTGGAAGCGGCCCAGGAAGCCGATTCTGAAACGGTCATTGGGGCGGTTCAGCTCCTCTAGAAAACCGGGGACGGCCACGGGATTGGGAATGACGGCCATGGGGTTGAGAAGCCCGAGGGCGCGGCAATGTTTCATTTCCCGGAGGCATGTCACGTGGATGCAGTCGGCCCGCTCCAGGTCCCGGCGGTGCCCCAGGTTCAGCATCAGGCGTTTTTTCCACCTGCTGCGCAGAAGGGCTTCCGGATAAAGCATGCCATGCGGGGAAATGACGCAAGGCTTTCCTTTGGCGCGGGCGATGGCCGCCGTGGCATGGTTGACGTCCTGCCACAGTCCGTTGGTATGGTAGAGGTCGTACTCCGTTTCCCCATGCAGAAAGCCGCGCATGCCGCGGGAAAGGGACAGGGGGGAAACGGCATCGTTCGGAAGGGCGTGGATGAAGGAATCCTGCCCGATCATTACGTCTGACGCGTCGGCGGGGGACAGCGTGAGGATGTCCGTGCGGCAACCGTTTCCGTTCAGGGCCTTCACCAGATCGTAGGTGCAGGTGCTTGTCCCTCCGGAACGGGTGTTGAGTGATGCAATGGTATGGAGAATGTTCATGTTCCGTCTTTCAGTTCTCTGCCTTTTCCATCCACGGCGCTTCCGGCCGCTTTTCCCTTTCTCCGCGCAGGAAGCCGCAGATCTGTTCAAAATAGCGTGAGGCGGCCTCTCCGGAAATATGGTCCATGCTCCATTCGGAAATGGAGCGGCGCGTTTCAGGGGAGATTTTCCCTACGGCAATCCAGTGCCGGAGAGCTTCCCTCATGTTTTCACGGCTGGCGGCGGGGAAGGAGGCTCCCCGGACGCAGCCGTCCAGCAGGACGGAAGCTCCACAGGCGTCGGAACATAGAACCCGCATGCCGTTTTGCAGAGCTTCGTTCACGACGGTGCCCCAGCCGTCATATAAACTGGGCAGGACGAGGAGGTCGCCGGTCCGCATCCGTTCCTGAACCTCCCGGTTTGTTTTTACGCCAAGGAAATGGAATTGGGCGCAGGCAGAGGCGCGCCGCTTCACTTCCGTTTCCAAAGGCCCTCTGCCGATGATGTCCAGGCGGGAAAAACCGTCCCGGAGCGGCATAAGTTCCTCCAGCAGGGGAAGAATCCTCTTGTTGCCGTCCAGCCTGCCGACAAAAAGGAGGCGGGGGAGGCCGCTGCCGTCTTCTTCATCATTCCGTTTTTCCCCGGATGAGGCGTCATCCGGGGGGACATCAGTAAAATATCCCCAGTCAAAAATGATTCCGGGGGAGAAGAAGGCCCGTTCATAGCAGATTTTTCCCCGGGAACCGGTGGTCAGGATGGCCCGGATGCTTTTTCCGTAACGCAGGCGGTGAACGGTGTATTTCACCCGCCGCAGGAATCCCTTCCAGCCGCGCCATTCATAGGGTTCCAGATAAAGAAGGGGGCGTATTCCCTGCGTGCAGGCCAGGCGGAAGGCGCGGTAAACCATGGGAAAAGCGTCTATTCCGGAAAAGCAGTGCAGGGAATCGCGGTATTTTTCAAGAAGACGGTTGATTTGCGCGGTGCCAGGTTCTGTGACAGTTCGCACGGCCCCCATGTCCGGGAGGTCCCAGCCTTCTTCCGCGCGCTCCCTGGTGAGAGGCTGTTCCGCGACGAGGATTACCTCATGGCGCTTCGCCAGCGCTTTCAGAAAGGCTGCCTGGTGGAGGCTGATGATGTTTTGCCAGAAAATGAATGTCATGGTATTTCCAGAGGGTGCGTGTGAATCTGGTGGCGGTAGGCGGCTGCGGCTCCCAGGGAGCACCAGAAAACGGCTCCCAGGGACGCACCGGCGGCAAAGGCATAACCTTCCGTTACCATATGCAGGGAAAAGAAGACGAGGGTGGCCTGGGCCGGAGAGACAGGAGCGCCATACCGTCGCGGAAAAGGCCTTTTCAGGATATTGGTCAGGAGAATGTACATGAAGGGCAGGCCTCCCAACAGTCCTGTCATGGCGAAGATGGCTCCGTAGGAGGTGCCTGGTTCAATGACCCCCGTACGCAGGGAAACGGCATAGGAAACAATGCGCTGGGAGGCGAATCCGACTCCGTAAACGGGGGAGTCCAGAAATTCACGTTTTCTGTCGTTCCATAAAATTTCCCGGGAGGAAAAGGTTCCGCCCGATTTTTCATTGGCCTCCTGCTTGGAGATCATGCCGGAGGCAAAATGCCCCATGAGCGGATAGGCGGCTCCCGATACAAGAAGCAGGCAGACGCCTGTTTTCAGCAACTGATGCGGCTTGTCCTTCAGGAACATGAAGAATAGATAGCCCGAAGCGGCGGCCGTGGCCAGGAAGGCGCCCCGTGAGGCGGAAAGAAGAACGGAACACAGGCAGGCCAACATCATGAACAACCTGGGAAGTGACAAGGTTCCGTAAGTCATCATCTCCTTCAGCGTCCGGTACAGCAGATGAATGAAGCCGACGCCGGCCATGGGGCCCAGAAGCATGGACTGGACGGTCAGACCGCCGAAAAGCCCCGCAGTACCGGGAGAGGCCTTGTAAAAGGTGGTCATGTAGTTGATGCCTGCAAAGTAACAGAAAAAGGAGGCTACGCCGATGAAAACGCTCAGGCGCATGACCCATTCATAAAGCCGGATGCGGAATTCCTCCAATGTTGGGGAAGACAGCAGAGGACTCAGGACGATGAAGACGAGCAGGCTGTAGCATAGTCTCACCCAGGGTTGGAAAATGGGGAGCGGATTGGCCAGGATGATGCTTGCCGCGCAGGCTAGGACAAGGAAGGCCATGGGCAGGCTGATACGAAGGTTTCTCGTCAGCAGCACGACGGCTGTTCCCGCCGCGAAGGCAAGCGGATAAAGAGGGGACAAGGCGGCCAGGGGCCCCAGAATGGGTGAGGCCATGGCAATCATGAACGCAAAGGCCCAGGCGCCGTGGTTCCTGATATATTGCAGAATTTTTTTCATGGGCCGGTTTGTCCTCCGTTTCCGTTTTCCGTTCGTTCGCTTCCTGCCGGGTCGATCTGGTCCAGAAAACGGGTGATCAGGATGTTGATGTCATATTCATGGCAGACGCTCTGCGGATAGCGTTCCTTGTCAAACCGGCTGATGAGTGCGGCCAGGCCGTCATGGTCACGGGGTGCGAACAGCCATTTGTCTTTGTCTTCCGGGGGAATGTATTCCGCTCCCCCCTGACCGCAGCATGTCATGAAGGGAACGCCGCAGGCGTGCGCCTCCAACAGAACGCAGCCGAAGCCCTCAAAGAAGGAAGGCAGCACGAAGAGGTCCAGGGAATGGTAAAAGGCGGCCAGTTCGGTGTGAGGAATTTCCGTCTGAAAAGTAATGCTGCTTTCCAGGCGGTGCTCCCGCACATAGGCGCGGCATTCTTCCAGGGTGGGGCCGGTTCCGATGAATTTCAGTAAAATGCCGGAGCCCTGTTCCCGCGCGAGAAGTTGTTCCACCGCCTTGACCAGGGTGATCTGGTCCTTGAGGTCCACGAAATTCCCCACACAACCTATCGTCAGCTTTTCGTTCTTCCGCTGGCGGGGTGAGGGATGAAATTGGCCGGTGTCCACCCCATTGTACAGGATGAGCGATTTTTTGGGAGTGATGGGAGGCAGGTTCTGCACCAGGGACAGGCTGTTACGGTAGGATTCGAAATAGTCTTGGGGGTTGACGGCCGGGAATTCAAGAAGATGGCGCTCCACGAATTTGCTGATGGAAACGTGGCAGTCCATTCTGTTGAAAAGTCTGATGTTCTTCTTCGCCCGGTAGCGCGCATTGAAGGCGCAGGAGGCAAATTTGCCGTTTCTGATGGTGTAGGGATCACCGTCATGATGCTGGACCAGTGCCACGGTCTGTGGAGAGGCGGCTTTCAGGGAAAGTGCGCACGCCGCAAATACGGAGGTGTGGGCGTGCGCCACGGCGATATGGTCCGGGGAAAAACCGGCGCGCCGGAAAGCTTTCAGGAACAGGGCTGAGTTGATCCCGTTAGTCAGGCCGTTCAGGATCAGGGAAGGCATTTGGAGGAAAGGGAAAAGGCGCACCGTGATACCTTTATAATCATAGGAGGTGCGGCGGTCGAAGGGGGAGGCCGGCTTGAAAACGAGCACGTCCCGGTAGCGCCCCGTCTTTTTGATGGCCCGTACCTGGTCATAAATGAAGGGCCCCCGGAATGACGATTCCGTGGGAAAAAAGGGAGTGATGACAAGGTAATACGGCTTCATGGAATGCAGCTCCGTTATTTGATGCTCCTTTTCAGTTTTTTAAGCCGCTGGAACAGGGCTTCCCCCCATCTGCGGAGCCGGGCCGCGGCGGACGTCCCCAGCATTTTTTCCAGGTTGTTCCAGAATTCGATCTTCCATAAGTCCTTTTCCATGCGGTAGCTCCATGCCCGGTACATTTCGGAGACGATCAGGCGCAGGTCTTCCTCAGCCTGTTGTCCCTCGCGGATGTCCTCCGGGGCGGCCTCCTGTCCGGCAAGGTCGGAGAAAATGGCGTTCCAGGTCTGGAAGACGGCTTCATCATTGAAAGGCAGAAGACTTTCTCTGGCCTGCTCACTCTGGCGGGCGTACAATTCTTCGTCCAGCATGAGGGCGGCTATCCTGTCCGCCATGCCGCGCCGGTCCCCATAAGGGAGGACGGACACTCCCCGGCGGTTGTGCAGGAGTTCCAGGTAGGGAATATCATACATGACCGTGGGGATGCCGCGTGCCTTCGCCTCTGCCAGAACCAGGCAGAATGATTCCGCCTGAGAGGTCAGCAGATGGATGCCGCTTTCCGCATAAAGGGGTTCCACATCAGCCTGTTCGGGGATGAATGTCACGCTGGAGCTGATGCCCAGAGCTTTGGTTAATTGGAGGAGTTTTCCGGATTCCGCCCCGTGGCCTCCCGCCATGACCAGTCTGGCATCAGGCACGCGGGGCAATAGTTCCGCCATGATGTACAGGGCTTCTTCCGGCATTTTGGGTTCCATGGGGCGCCCAAGCCACAGCAGTGTGCGCCTGGAGCGCGGCGGAGTCGGAACAGGCGCGGAGGCCGCATGCCTGACGGGATTCTGAACGTAATGGGCGCGGCAGCCCAGAGCAGTCCAGAACCGGCGGTCTGTTCCGGAAACAACGGCTACGGCGTCGCAGAGGCGGGCGGTTTCCAGATGGGAATCATACATCCCTTCATCCCCCGTCAGGTAGAGGGGGGTAGGGAAGGAGAAATGGATATTGAGGATGGTTTTGACCGGAAGAGGGCGGAGGATGGCCGCCGTTTCCATGGCAGCGGCATAAAAGGCGCCGTGCAGAATGACCAGGGAGGGACGGTGTTCGCGGATGATTTTTTCCCACTGGTCCTTCCGGGAGGATTCCCGGCTGAGGCAGGCGAACCGGCAGTAGTTTTCCAGGGACGGGCGCAATTTGCCTACGGGTTGTTCCGTGACGAGAAGGACGTGGATTCCGTGTTTGGCAAAGATGAGGGTTTGCGCCTCCACAACGCGTTCAATGCCCCCCAGGTTTTCCAGGGAGGGGAAGTAGATGGCCAGGGTAGGGATGTTTGTCGTCATGGCTTTCATTGGGGACGTTTGCCGATCAGCCTGGGACAGCACCGGTTGAAGAAAAGGATCAGGAGGTACTCAATGCCGAGAAAGAGGATGAAAAAGCCGATTTTTCCGAATGTGTTCGTTTTAAACCAGGCGTGGTAGTACAGGCCGAAGATGGGCATGTGCGTGGCAAAGACGATCAGGGAGTTTTTCCCGTAAAAGCGCAGGGGGCGCAATAGTTTCACTCCGTCCAGGTATTTGGCGCACAAGAGGGAAAAGGCAATGAAACATGCGGAGCAAACCATTTGCCAGGCCATGTACGGGAGAAGGCGCATCCAGGGCAGAAGTCCGTAGCCGGCATTGATCAGCACGACGGGAATGATGCAGAGGAGCAGGAGAAATTTGCTGTGTCCGTTTTCAACCAGTTGCAGCAGTTTTTTACCGTACAGGGCCCCCAGCGTGAAATAAATCAGGAAATACAGGATATGGGAAAGCGGGAAAAGAGGAGTGATGGGGTTGTATTCCGGACGCGCCCACAGGAACAGGCCCGCCAGGGAGCACGCCAGGCTGGCGCCCACAGTCATGATGGGCGAAAGGAATTTTTTCAAAAACGCATAAAGGAGGGTGATGCAGAACAGGCCTATGAAGAACCAGAGCGCTCCGTTCAGAACCTGATAGGAATAAACGGCATGGGGGCCGAACAAGCTGTCCGTGAACGGACGGAAGCCGGTTTTCTGATGAAGCGCGAGGAGCAGTTCGTGCAGTTTGTACAGAAGCAGGGTGAACAGATAGAACGTGAGGAAGGGAACCAGAAGGGTTCTGGCCTTCGCCGCGATCAGTTCATGCCATGGTTTTTCCCTGAAAAAGACGCCGGAAACGAAGCAGAAGATGGGCATGTAGTACGGCAGGGTGATCCATGACGGCATGCACCCCGGGTCATATTCGTAATGGACGTGCATCAGGACCACCCAGAGGACCGAAAAGCCCTTGAGGAAGTCAAGATAGGAAATGCGCCCGGAAGCGGCATGGGGAAGGTCGGCATTCATGGCACCATCTGGTAAATGTGGTTGATTTCCCCCTCGTTTCCGTAATCGCGGGCGGCGCAGTTGCCGGAAAGTCTCCGCCTCAGTTCGGGATGGTCGATAAGCCGTGCCGCCGCCTGCGCCACTGCCTCCGCGCTCATGTCCGTGATAATGCCGTCAATGCCGTCTTCAATCTGGCTGGTGGCCGTGGGATATCTGGTGACAATGACGGGTTTCCCCAGGATTTGGGCCTCCCGGACGGAGACGGATTTTCCCTCCACATTGGAAGGCTGCACATAAATATCGCAATGGCGGAAGTAGGGATACGGATTGGCCGCGGCTCCCGCCAGAATGAAATGGTCCTGAAGGTTCAGCTTACTGATGCGCTCCCTTAAGACGGATTCCAGATGCCCTTCTCCAAGGACTGTCCATTTGATCCGGTAACCACTGTCAAGCAGGATGCGGCAGGCATCCATGGCCCGGTCATAGGCCTTTTCCTCGCAGAGACGCCCTACTGTCAGAAGTGATATGCCTTGTTCCGGGCCTGCGGGGGCGGGGAGGGAAGTTTGTGCCTGGCTTCTGATAAAGGCGGGAGACAGGATGTTTTCAATGACGCATGCCTTGGCCGCCAGGCCCGGATGGCTGCGGAGGAAGGACTGCATGGCGCTTTCAGACACCAGGACGATTTTATCCAGCCGGTTCCACATTTTTCCGTCCATGCGCATGAATGGCCTGACGCTTCCGTAGTCCGTATGATACCAGCCCAGCTTCACATCGGCTTTTACCTTGTCCGAGATGACGTCATGGAAGCCGAGGAAACTGATGCCGAGGTCATAATGCCTGTTGCTGATGTCCGGAAGCCACGGAAGCATGAGACGCTGGCAGTATTGCATGATGCCGTGTTCGTGGACCGGTCTGCCCATCATTTTATAACGGACCGCCGCCAGCAGAATGCCCAGTTTCTTCATCAGATAGAGGAAACGGTGCTTTCCATTCCGGAGGTTCAGGGGGGCGACAAGCGTCCTGTATGCGGAAATTTCCGGAAGAAGATTTACCTGGGGAGGGATCATGTCCATGAATTCCCCTTCATGGCTGAACAGGAACAGGTCTACGTCGTACTGCGTGTAGTCGATGGCGTGCAGCAACCCCAGAAGGCTGCGTTCTGCTCCTCCTATATGCATGTAGGTCATCGTGATGATGATTTTTTTCCTGGCGGGGGTCATCTGTTGCTTTTGGCGTAAAGGGTGTGGGCGCATGAAGCCAGGCGCTGGGATATCAGGGCCGCCGTCAGGAACAGCCTGTTGCTTCCCGGCAATTTCGCCAGGGCGTGCCGCCCTTCGTTCCGGTAATGGAGCAGAAGCTTCCAGACCAGGGAGCGGATGTCCTTCCTGTAATAGCCGGTTGTGCGGGTGTTCCGCAGATAGACGTCTGCCTGGACGGTTTCCCGGTCCAGAAGAAGCTGGCGGAACTGCGCGCCGTCCGGGAGGGCCCGGCAGTAGTCGCCGGTCAGGCGGACCGCCCTGTACCAGTCCTTGAAGGACCTGGCGCCCGGCGCATGGGTAAAGGCCCCGGACCGTTTGATGTAATGGTAGAGGGGCCGGTCCAGCTTGGCGACGGTACGGGCCAGCGCCGCGAGCTGGACCATGCCGACCATGTCTTCCGTGTAATGGATGTCGTGCGGAATGGAAATTTCCCGGCAAAGGCTTGTACGGATCAGTTTTCCCCAGATGAAGTATTTCTCTTCCGTCAGCAGCGCCCGTAGAAAGGTTTTTCCGTCCAGTACGTCAAAGTGGTAGTCCGTACACATCTTTCTTCCGGAACCGTCTTCCATTTCCGAGAAGTAGTCGGATACGACAATATCCGCGTCCGTTTCATGCTGGCGTCCGGCAAGCCCTTCAATTGCATCCGGTTCCAGATAATCATCCCCGTCCACATGGATGATGAATTCCCCGGAAGCCCGGTCAATGCCCGTTTTGCGGGCCATGGGCAGCCCTTCGTTCCGTTTGGCGATAACCTGGATGCGCTTGTCCTGCCGTGCCGCCTGTTCCAGGATGGCCGCGGAACCGTCCGTGGACCCGTCGTCAATGCAAATAATCTCCAGCTCTGCGTGCGTCTGGCGCACGAGAGAATCCAGGCACCGGCTGACGAGATGCTCAAGGTTGTAAACGGGAACGATGGCGGAAATCAGCATTGGAAAAAAGGCATGGACATGAAGTTTTCCGGATGAAGCAGAGGTTGGGGAATCAGGATTTTTTCAGGGATTTGGCCAGGTAGAGAAAAGGGTGCTTGACGGAAAGGATTTTGGAAGCCAGACGGGAGATTCCGTAATGCCAGGGGCAGGGAATGCGGTTTTTCCTGAATGCCTGCTTGTTCTGCCTGGTATTGCGACGAACTGCCTTGAGGCCTGCCGTGCTGGAGCCTCCCGTGCGCATGAACACCATGAAACGGTCCAGGTAGTGCGTGGAAATATGGTGTTTTTCCACAAACCGGAGCATGAGCTCGAAGTCCGCCGCGCTGCCGATGGAGGGATCAAACAGGCCGTAGCGCTCAAAGCATTCCCTGGTGCAGTAAAAGGTGGGGTGGGCCGGATTCCAGCCTCTCTGAAACGCTCCGGGGCGGTAGGGGGAGCCTTGCCAGGTGCGGACGACCTTCCGTTCGGAATTGATATAGGACAAGTTGCCATGTACGGCATCCGTACCGTTTTCGGAAAAGGCGCGTGCAATATCTTCCAGTACGCGGTTGTCCTGGTAATAATCGTCTCCGTTGAGGAAGCCCACCACGTCCCCCGTAGCCATGAGGATGCCCTTGTTCATGGCGTCGTAAATCCCCTCGTCCGGCTCGGAAACCCACTTCATCCTGCTGCGGAACAAGGGTTCCATTTCCCGGAGAATGGATACCGTCCCGTCCGTGCTGGCGCCGTCCACGACGATGTATTCCATATCCGGATGGGTTTGCCCCAGAACGCTGCGCATGGTGTCGCGCAAGGTGGAGGCATTGTTGAAGCAGACCGTGATGATGGAGATTTTCATGAAAAGGGCCGTAAGTCGTTTTCCGTGCCGCATCCGCCTGTCAGAGGCGGAGCTTGTTGATCATGATGGCGTTGTGGGCGTCCGTCCCCCACCAGAAATAGAGGTTTTCCTGTTGGAATTTCCGCGCCAGTTCCCGGCATTTCTGCCCGTAGAATCCGCATAGTGAGCCTATGTTTCCCTGGAAAAGAATGCCTTGTGCGGCCAGGGCGGCGAGTTCCTCTGGAGTCAGGATTTTGCCGTAGCGTTCAGGATGGGCCAGCACGGGAACATATCCTCTGTCCTTAATGAGCAGGAGCATGTCCATCCACGCGTCCGGAAGGCGGTATTGCGGGAGTTCCACAAGAATGTGCGTGCCGTCCGGGCTGAGAGGCTCCTCTTCCGTGAATTGCCGTTCAAAATGATCGTCCAGCATGTATTCCGCCGCCAGCCGGAGTTCAAAATCCTCGTCCGGCACGGCGTTCACAAGCTCCCGAAAGCGTACTTTTAAACTCGTTGCCGTATTCCAGGGATAGCGGCTGATGACATGGGGAGTGCAACAGGCTCCCCGGAATCCCCGTTTTTTCAGCAGGGAAATGAGTTCCAGGCTTTCCGCCTGCGTCCGCGCGCCGTCGTCCACACCCCAGAGCAGATGGCTGTGCATGTCCATTCCGTCCGGACAGAGGGTACAGAGCTTGAACTTTGGCTGGAACAGGGCGGAGAACAAGGCGGAAATCAGGAATTGGTGGTGTTGTACCCGTAGTTGTAATGGTAGCCGTAACCGTAATAGTGATGGCCGGACGCCTTGAAGTCCACGGCATTGATGACAAATCCCATGTTGGGAAGCTTTCCTTCATTGGCAAGCTGCTGGATAGTGGCTATATAGCGCTTGTCTATCTTGTTGCTGCGGATGACGTACAGGGAAATGTCCGCCAGTTTGGCAAAAATGGCCGTATCCGCCAGAATGCCGTAGGGTGGCGCGTCAATGATAACGGCATCGTAAGATCGCTTGAAGGACTGGATAAGCTGTTCAATCTCGGGCCGGGAGAGCAGGGAAACGGGATTGGGAACATGGGGGCCTCCGTAGAGGATGTCCACCCCCGGATGATCCGGAAGGGAATGAATGACGGAGGAAAGGTCGGAAACCTTGTTGAGCAGGATGGTGCTCAGGCCCTTGCGGCCCTTGCCGCCAAGCTGGCTGGAGAGGGAGGTCTTGCGTAGATCGCCGTCAATCAGGAGCACGCGCTTTCCGATTTTGGAAAAAGCCTGGGCCAGATTGGCGGAAATGAAGGTTTTTCCTTCTCCCGGCGTGGTGGAAGCGAGCAGGATCACATGGCCCTGATGCTCGGAAAAGGGAAGCATGGAGTCCACATTGTGGCACATGATATGGAAATATTCCGCCATGACGGAATGTTCGTCAGGGAGCATCAGGGATACCTGTTTCTGTTCCTTTTTGCTCATGGCGGGAAGCTCTGCAATGACGGGAAGGGTGGTGATGGCATCCAGGTCATGCCTGTTTTTGACCTTGTTGTTGAGTATGGCCGCGCCCATGAAAGCGAACAGGCAGAGGGCTGCGCCTCCGGCCGCCCCGCCGAGAACGAATTTCCTGGTATTGGGAGCAATCGGGGCGTTGGAGCCGTGCGCCGTTTCCAGAACGCGGGCGGAAGAAGGTGTGGTTTCCAGAGCCAGTTCGTTTTCCTGTTCCTTGGTCAGCAGCGTAAGGTAATATTCTTCCTTTACCCCGTGTTCGCGGTTCAGAGGGGTGAGTTTCCGCGCCTTTCCGGATGTGGCGGCCAGGCGCTTGGTAATGTCATCCCGCTTTCGGGTAAGCTCCTGGAGCCGTAAATTCAAGTTATCGCGCAAGTTGGACAGGGATCTGAAGGCGGCCGCGCGGGTAGCGTCCATCTTCTTGGTCAGGGAAACGACGATGGGGTTTTGCGAGCCCGCGCTGCCCGCGATTTTCTGGTATTCCAGATAGGCGGTGTTGTAGGCTTCAATTTGACGGGAAACCCCGGAGTCCGCGATGCCGGTGTCCAGGGAAATAAGTTCCGCTTTTTTACTGACGGCTTTCAAGTTGTTTTCCAAGTCATTGGCCAGCATGATCTGCGTCTGGAGCTCGAAAATGGAATTGTCCAGCGTTTGTGCGGTGCTGAAATCGGCGGACAGCGAGGCTTGCGTGTCGGCAATGATGTCGTTCTCGAATTTGATGTCGTCCCGTTTGCTGTCCAGTCTTTTCAATTCCTCGCCGATCTGTTCGAGTTGCCGGCGAATGAATTCTTTCGTCTTGACGGCGATGGCGCGGCGTTCTTCTCTGGAATGTTCGTTATAGATTTCGATCAGTTTATTCAGCGTATCCGTTGCTTTATCGGGATTGGAGGAAGTGAGCGTCATCTGGAGGAGGCTGGATTCCTTGGCGTCCGGGCGCTTGACGGTGAAGTTGGCGAGGAGCTGGTCCGCAGCGGCGTTGATGGGAACGCGCCGTACGGTAATGGTGGTGCCTGGAATTGTCTCCGGCATATGGGAAGTGGGATAAACCGTGATGGTTGCAAAAGGGAGATGGACGGGCTTTTTCAGTTCCTCTTCCAACTGTACGGGTTTTCCGTCGCTGCCCTGGTAGGTCAGGGACAGGGCGCTGTCCCCTTTCAGGGTAATATCGAAAGAACAGGACCTGTCGCTGGGGATGTTTTCAAAGATGACTTCCACAGGGCTTTCCCGGTACAGGTCTATCTGGCGCAGGTCCCGTTTTTTCCAGTAGGATACGTTCAGTTTCAGGTCTTCAACCGTATGCCGCATGACGGTGGAGGACCTGAGGATAAAGCTTTCATTGGCCAGATTGGCCGCTCCGGAATCCACCCCCAGTTCCACCATGATGCGGTCTGTGGAGGAATCCTTGCTGGCTTCCCTCATCATGACGCTGGCGGTCTTTTCAAATACGTAATTCTGCGTGGCCGCCATATAATAGGCTGCAGTTCCTCCCAAAAGGGCGCAGAACAGTATCCAGTACCAGCGCCTGCGGAGAATGATGGCGACAATGTCCAGAGACAGGGAGGAATCCGGTGTCTCGGGCGGGGGGGAAGATACAGGCGGAACGGTAGGTTGCGGCATAAGGAAATGAAATACTTCACCGGCTTTCCACTTTCCGCGGAAAGCCGGCTACGGAAGAAGGGTCACAAGGCGCACAGGGCGATGATGCCGATGATCAGGCCCACGCCGGATGCCGTCCAGCCGATGTATTGGACGGTGTCACTGCGGGTATTGATTTTACGTTCGGCAGGGGTAACGTAAATGGTGTCGTTCTGCTGAATGTAGTAATAGGGGGACTGGAATAAATCCTTGCTGCGCAGATCGATTTTGGCAATCTGGCGGTGGCCGTTCGTTTCACGGATCAGCGTGACGTCCCGGTTGCCGTCAATGCTCAAGTCGCCCGCACGGCTGATGGCTTCCAGAATGGTCAGGCGCTGGCCGTCAATGTTGTATGTTCCGGGGGAGGAAACTTCGCCCAGAATGGAGAACTTGAAATTGGTGATCTGCACGTTGACGGAAGCGTCGCTGATGTAGTCGTTGTTTTTCAGAGCGGCGGCAATGTCATCTCCCAGGGCGGAGCAGGTCTTGCCGGCCGCCTTGATTTTGCCGATAACCGGCAGGACGATGTAGCCTCTGGCATCGACCAGGTAACCTTTGGACCGGGAGCTGGAGCTGGGGCCGGAGGTGCCGATTTCAGAGACGGCAAAAGGTGCGGTCAGTTCGGGCTGCTTGCTGCTGACAGTGATGGAAAGCTGGTCGTCCTTCTGAATCAGGGTTTGGTAGCTGCCCTGAATCTTTTCCTTGGAGTAGCCGGAGACGTCCTGGATGTACAAGACTTCCTTGGGACTGACGCAGGAAGGAAGGAGGCTGGCTCCTGCCAGGGCTGCGGAACACAGGAGAGCTTTGCTGAGGAGATGGTGTTTATTCATTAGTTGAAGTAATAAAGGGAAGGCTTGGTAACGGGGGATTAGAAGGATCTGGTCGCCTCCGTGGTAGAGGGGAGGGAAAGATCGTTCTGAAGGAGGGTTTTCCCCAGTTTATTCTGGAAGGCCTCGTTGCATTGCTGGATGCCTTCCCGGACCAGGACTTTCCGGGCTGTCCGGAAGACCAGGGAAACATCCAGAAGGAAGGAAACGCGGCGCACGTAAAGCACATCGTAGCACAGTCGGCGGCAGAAGGGAATGCCGTTGCGGCCGTGGATCTGGGCCATGCCGGTGATGCCTGGCCGGACGGAATAGCGCTGGCGGCAATAATTGGGAGGAAGGGCTTCCATCTGGGAAGGAATCCAGGGGCGGGGGCCTACGATGACCATGTCCCCTTTCAGGATATTGATCAGTTGCGGAAGCTCATCCAGGGAATTGGTGCGAAGGAAGTTGCCGAGAGGGAACAGTCTTTGGTTGTCCGGGAGCAGGCGCCCATGTTCGTCACGCGCATCCGTCATCGTTTTGAATTTGATGATTTTGAACAGTTTTCCCTGATATCCAACGCGCGTTTGAAGAAAGAAGGGGGATTTCCGCGTAGATAGAAAAAGAAGCACAGATATCGTTAGCAGCAACGGGCTGAGAATGACGAGCGCCATCCCGGCGAGCAGGCTACTGATGACAGGTTTGCAGATATGCATGTACATAAAGGCTAGGACGTGAGTAGCGGATTGCAAATCCGGTGTCAATAGTAATCGTTAAAGAAAAAATACTTATTTGTCATATCCCGTAAAATTATAAGAACAAAATTATAAACGAATATGACTTTTATTTATAATAACAATTTGATATTTAATATATTATATATAGTTTTAATGTTCCCTATTATTTTGATAGGATTTGCAATCCGTTGAATATTTTCTTATATTCGAATATGAATTACATATAATAATTTTTTTGTAGCAAAAGTTTTGTTGAATTTGCAAAATCAATCGCATAAAAGAAGCGGAATGGGGAAATTTGAGGTTGTATTGTTTTTTAACGCGGTTGGGGTAATTTCACAGGAAAAAGAGTCCTGGCGGCCGTTGCCTGCCGGGAAGGGTTGTTCATTCCATTTTTTTCCATGATGAAGGGGGACTTGGCGGAAAAGAAATCTTCACGAGGAAGAGAACAGGTCCCCCTTGGTTTGGCCTTGAGTTCGGCTCCCGGTGTTGTTAGTATAGATGCCACGTATGGCATTGGATGCGCAGGAGCGTCATGTATTTGAGCATGAAGAGGACCATCCCCCCGTTTGGATGGGAATGGCGTGGGGCGCCGTTTCCGTACTGGCAGGAGCGGCTTTGCTGGCTTCCATGGTGACCTTTGACGTCCGGGAAATAGGCTGGAATTATCTCAACAAATCCGGCGAGGTGATGGAGGGGACGACCAATCTTCTGAACGTGGTGGGGCTGTATGGAGCCGGCATCGTTTACTGGGTGCTGGGAGGGATGGCCTGGATGCTGGTGATTTTGCTGGCCTGGTGGGGATGTTACCGTTTTACCCACCGGGGACGGCTGACCCGCGGTGTGATCTATGGAGGCGTCTTCCTGCTGGTGAGCGGGTGCCTGTTCCTGACTGCCGGCCATGTTACGGGGGCGGAATGGGTGGAGCGTCATCAGGTGCTGGGCGCGGGCGGCCTTGTCGGCAACCTTCTCGGAACGCATCTTCTGGTTCCTTTGGCTGGGGTGTCCGCCATTCTGGCGGTTTCCGGGCTGGGATATATCATTGCCTTGATCTATGCGGCGGGCCTGCGGCCTCGTCCCCTTTTCCGCGCCGTTCTCCGGGAGTTCCGTTCATGGAGAATGAACAGGAAGGAAAAGAAGATGGAACGCCGTTCCTCCCAACTGGCCAGGGAAGTCGCCCGCGTGAGAGCCAGCATGGAGGACGCGGCCCTGTCTTCTCCCTCTCCCGCCAGACGGAGCCGGGAATCTTCTTCCCGCCTGCACCGTACCGGGGATGACCTGGAAGGGCTGTACAATGAAGTGGCCGCCGCTCCCTCTGTCCGGACGCCCGCACCCCCGAAAAAATCTTCCGCTCCGCGGACGCAGGGGAATCTGCCGCTGACGACGACCCCGAAAATCACGGTGGCGGAGCCTGCGGAAATCAAGCCTGCTCCCAAGGTGCAGCCCTTTGCCAAAATAGCCACGCCGCCTACGGAGGAATTCAAGGACTACCAGCTTCCCGGCTTCGAACTGCTGCATTATGAGGAAAAGCCGGACGGCCCCACGGATGCGGACCGGGAGGAAATGCTGGAAATCCAGCAAAAAATCATCGAGACGCTGACGACGTTCCGCGTGGACGTGACGCCGGGGGACATCACCCGCGGCCCGACCATCACCCGGTATGAGGTATATCCCGCGCGCGGCGTGCGCGTGAACACGTTTGACCAGTATTCCAAGGACATCGCGCTGGCGACCAGGGCGGAAAGCGTGAACATCGTGGCCCCCATTCCGGGCAAGGACACGGTGGGCATTGAAATCGTCAACCGCAAAAAAGTGGCCGTGCCGCTCCGGGAACTGCTCCAGGACCCCGAATTCTGTTCTCCCAAAAAGAAAATTCCGCTGGCCCTGGGCAAGGACGTGTATGGCCGCACCGTGATAGGAGACCTGGCCTCCATGCCCCACCTGCTGGTGGCGGGGGCTACGGGTTCCGGCAAATCCGTGTGCATCAACAGCATTATCTCCTCCATGCTGTTGAAATTCAGGCCGGATGAACTCAGGCTGATTTTGGTGGATCCTAAGGTGGTGGAAATGCAGCCATACTCCAAGCTGCCTCATTTGATCGTTCCCGTGGTGACGGACCCTAAAAAGGTGCCGAATGCCCTGCGCTGGTGCGTGAATGAAATGGAACACCGCTACCACTGTTTTGCCAAGGTGGGCGTCCGCAACTTTGAAGCCTTCAACAAGCGGCCGCCTGAAATGCCCGCGGAAGAGGAAGAAGAGCCGGAGTCCGGAGAAGTGGACGAGGCGCTGGCGGAATCCATCGCCCGGGAGCTGGAATCCCAGGGGGAATGGCCTGCGGAAGAGGATGACGAACTGGATTTGGATGACGACGGCGTGATTCCCGAACGCTTCCCCTACATCGTAATTATCATTGACGAGCTTGCCGACCTGATGCAGACGGTGGGCGCGGACATTGAAACCAACATCGGCCGCCTGACCCAGAAAGCCCGCGCTGCCGGGATTCACCTCATTGTCGCCACGCAAACGCCGCGGCGGCAGGTAGTGACGGGCACCATCAAGGCCAATATTCCCACGCGCATCGCCTTCCAGGTGGCCAGCGGCACGGACAGCCGCGTGATTTTGGACAGGCAGGGGGCGGAAAAGCTGGTGGGGAAGGGCGACCTTTTGTACCTGCCGCCCGGTTCCGCCCAGGTGGAACGCGCCCAGGGCGCATTCATTTCCGACGACGAGGTGGAAGCCCTGGTGGCCCATTGCGCGTCCCAGGCCAGGCAGAAATTCCATGAAGAGGTCCAGAAGACGCTGGACGAAGCCTCCCACGGCGGAGCGGACAGCCCGCTGGACGACGCGGAGGAGGAATGCTACGCCAAATGCCTGGAAGTGGCCGTCATCGAACGCAAGGTAAGCACGTCCCTCCTGCAGCGGCGTCTGAGCATCGGCTACGGTCGCGCCGCGCGCATGATGGATCTGCTGGAATCCCGCGGGATCATCGCCCCTGCGGACAACACCAACCGCCCGCGCAAGGTGCTGGTGGAATGAAACGGACAACCATCTTACTTTCCTCTCCGTCATGAATAAAATCCTTCCCATGTCCGCCCTCCTGGGATGCGTGCTGCTGGCGGCTTCCTGTTCCCAGCAGGTGCAGCCCGTCAAAAAAGCAGGCAGAAGTCCGGTTTACGTGGGAAAAGTGGAACGGGTTTACCCCCGCCACAACTATGTGCTGATCGCCCTGGCCGGTACTGTGTATGAACCGGGAACGGTGCTTATCTCCCAATCCGCCGGCTCGGGGGAAAACCGGCGCGTCGCCAACCTCATCGTGACGGAAGAAAGAATGGGGCGCACGCGCATTCCGGCGGACATACGCAGCGGCACGGCGGAAGCGGGAGACTTGGTGTTCCTGTACCAGAATCTGGCCGCGCCGGAAAGCTCCGGAAAAACGGGTGAAGAGCCCACGGACACTCCCGAACCCGGAAAGGAAATCACCCCCCCCGTATCTCCGGACGGCCTGCTGCCGCTGCCCGGCGAGCGCCCCGCAGAGCCGGAAGCCCCCGCGGACAAACCCTCCCGGTCCCCCGGTGCCCGCTCCATTCAGGATGAAATCATGAAAGATCTGGATACCGTTCCGGGTACTTTGGAGGACTCCTTGAGAGCGGTAAGTCCGGAGAAAAAATCGGCAAGGTGATTTTTTAGATTCATTCAATAAATGCTTGTCTTTTGGCATTCCCCCGGTAGTATGAACCCACTTACACAAATTGGTGACTAGTTTATGAAATCCATCAAAGGCACAGAAACAGAAAAAAATCTCCTCAAGGCGTTTGCCGGGGAGTCCGAAGCCCGCAACCGCTACACCTACTTTGCCGGTGTGGCCAAAAAAGCCGGTTACGAGCAGATCGCGGCCATTTTCCTGGAAACGGCCGACAATGAAAAGGAACACGCCAAAGTGTTCTTCAAACTGTTGAAAGACGCCTGCATTGAAGTGACGCACACCGTTTGCACGGCCCCCCTGGAATCCACGGAGGAGTGCCTGCTGGCCGCCGCCGCCGGAGAACACGATGAGTGGTCGGAGATGTACCCCACCTTTGCCGAAGTGGCGGACAGGGAAGGCTTCCCCGCCATTGCGGAAACCTTCCGCAAGATCGCCACGGTGGAACAGCACCATGAAGCCCGTTACCGCAAACTGGCGGAAAACGTGCGCGAAGGCACCGTATTCGCCAAGAAGCAGGAAACCCAGTGGAAGTGCCGCAACTGCGGTTACATCCACACCGGAGACACGGCTCCCAAGGTGTGCCCCGCCTGCGTGCATCCCCAGGCATTCTTTGAAGTGCTGGCGGACAACTTCTAATCATTTTCCAGTCGGAAACATGATTGGGGCCGGTTTCACGATCTGATCGTGTGATCGGCCCCCTTTTTTCCATCAGGGACAACCCCATATCATGAACAGGCACAGGGAACATACGGAAGCGGCGTGGAGGAAATACGGCCGGAAACTCTGGAAATTCGGCGGCAGCTACGGGCTGGGAATCGCCCTGATGCTCATCCTGCTGGTGCTGACATTTGCCGGTACCCTGCACCAGGTCCGGCTGGCTCCCTCCCTGGGATCGGAGGCGGCCATAGAATCCTTCTTCGGCGCTCCCTACGTGCTCATTCCCCTGGGCGGGGAGCACTCCCTCATTTCCCTGCCGCTGCCCGGCATGGGCATTACATGCGCCCTGCTGTTCGTCAACCTGCTCCTGGGCGGCATGTTCCGCGTGAGATGGACGTGGAGGCATGCGGGCATCCTGATTGCCCACGGCGGAATCCTCCTTCTGCTGGCCGGCATCATGCTGGGCAACAGAATGACCGTGGCCGTGGACCAGGTGGAACTGCCGCAGGGCGACCGCATGCATGAGCGGGAGCTTCCCTTTGACATCCGCCTCAACCGCTTTGTGCCGGAATTCTACCCCGGAACGTCCAAGCCTAAATCCTATGAATCCCAGGTGACCATTTTTCCGGAATCCGGCGGCCATTATGACGCCGTCATCCGGATGAACGAACCGCTGCGGGTATCCGGCTGGACCCTGTACCAGATGAGCTGGGGGCAGGACTCTTTGCATCCCGGCAGGCTGATATCCATTCTCCGCGCCTCCCACAATCCGCTGGAACAAATGCCCAAATGGTCTTCCTACATCATTGCCGTGGGGTTGTTGTGGCATTTTGCCCTGGTCTTCGGGAGGTACCTGCGCCGCAAGCCGGAACAAAAGCAGGAAAAGGAACCCGTTCCGGAACAATCCAGAGGAAACGCGGATGGTGCCGGGAAGGGGAAACGCTGGCGTCTGGTCGGCATTTGCGTGCTGGTGGCCGGAATCTTCGCCGTCGGCATGCTGGCGGCCAGGCCGTCCGTCCATACGGTCCGCGTGGAACGCTATACGCCCTGGTCCTCCTCCCTGGTGGAAAAGGTGGAGGGCATGGCCGTTCAGGATGGTGGCCGCGTCAAGCCCGCCTCCACGTATGCCGGGTTCCATCTGCTCCGGACGCTGGGCAGGAGAAGCTTCTCCATAGAAACGCCGGACGGCGGGAAAAAACTCACTCCGGTGGAATGGATGCTGGACTGCATGTTCAGGCCGGAATTTGCGGAGCAATACCCGGTATTCCTGGTCAACCGGGAGGAAGTGGTGCGCCGCCTGCACCTGCCGGACCAGGCGGACAAGCGGAAAAAATACTCCTATGCCCAGATTGCCGGACAGTGGGAGGAAATGTCCCGTGCCGTGAGGGAAATCCGGATGCTGGGGGAAACGCAGCTCACGGAGGCGCAGAAGGAAATCCTGGCGCTTTCCCGCAACTTTGACGTGGTGCGCGGCTGGATGCTCGGTTCCCGCATCATGCTGGAAGACCCCGCTGCCATGGAACGGATGGAATTCCCCCGCTGGTTCCCGGCATCCGGACGGGATGAAGAACAGGAGTGGACCGCCGTTCCGGGCAAGGGCGCCGGAGCTTTTCTGGCCATGGCTTCCCTGATGGAGCGCAAGGCCATTGAGGAAGAAGGGCCGAAAGGCGGAGAGCTGCGCGCCAAGGCGGAAAACCTGCTGATGGAACGGCTGGTACAGCCGAATGAAGCCGCTTCCGCCGGGGAACGGAATGCCCTGAACCGGGAAATCTTCTATTACCGTCTTGACCCGCTGTATGTTTCCCTGGCTGTCTTTGTGGCCGCCTTTGTCTTCCTGGTGGTCTGCGCGCTGTTCCGCCCCATGCGGAATGCTCCGTTCTGGAGGCGTTTTCTGCGGCCCGGCGGTTTCAGCCCGGCGTGGATTTTGGGAGCGGCGGGCGCGGCCGTTCTGGTGGCCGCCCTGACCATACGCGTGCTGATCACCATGAGGTCCCCGGTAGGCAATACCTATGAAACCATCGCCTTCATCGCCTGCATGGGCGTGATCTGCGCGCTGGTAGCGGAACTCTTCAGCAAAAAGGGAATTGTGCTGGCGGCCGGGTTGATCCTGGGGGCGCTCTCCTGCCAGATGGGCATCATGTATGAATCTTCCCAGGCCGTGGACCACATGGACCCGCTCGTGGCCATCCTGCGTTCCAACTTCCTGCTTTCCACCCACGTCATCACCATCGTCCTGGGGTATGCGGCCGGACTGCTGGCGGCGGTGCTTTCCCATGTATATCTGCTGGCCTCCCCCCTGCGCCTGATCGGCCGGAAAACGGAGCAATCCCTGGACCGCATGGCATACGGCATCCTGTGCTTCTCCCTGGTCTTCACGCTGGTGGGCACTGTCTTCGGCGGTATCTGGGGCAATGAATCCTGGGGGCGCTTCTGGGGATGGGACCCCAAGGAGAACGGAGCATTGATGATCGTGCTGTGGCAGTTGGTCGTGCTTCATGCCAGAAAGGCGGGGTGGCTTTCTCCGTGGCTTCTCCACTTCAGCAACGTGCTTGGCGGCGTCATCATCGCCTTTGCGTGGTGGGGCGTGAACATGCTGGGGGTGGGGCTGCATTCCTACGGCTTCACATCCGGGCGGAATGCCCTGGACATCTTCTATTGGTCGGAAGCCGTGCTTTGCGTCCTCTTCATTATCCTGCATTACCGCGCCCTCCAGCAGGCGGAGATGAGGTAATTTTGTGACGGTTTTCCGTTGACCGACCGGGCGAAAGTGCGGACATGCGGTATTTTCGTTTTTGCAGGGAAGGGAAGCAAACGGTATCACAGAAGTAAAAATGGGAAAAGGCGTTCTTTCCCCATTTTATCCTTGCTGTTTCAGCCCGTCCGGCATATACTTCCGCTACCTCATGCAGGGATAGCTCAGTGGTAGAGCGGCTGTCTTACACACAGTTGGTCGGGGGTTCGAATCCCTCTCCCTGTACCATTAATAAACCCCACAAGTTATTAAACTTGCGGGGTTTACTTTTAAAGCAGTCTTGTATATCAGGTGATTCTGAACAGAGTTAACAAGAGGCCCTATCTTGTTGGATCAAGGACAGTCTCAATAAGAAATTGAGATGATCAGGAAATCATGGTGTTTTGAAAAGGGATATTTAAACTTGGGTCTCTTTGTGTATAATTCCTTTTTTACATTTGTCTTGAAAATTTTCTTCCAATGTATTCAGGATGAATATCCAGGTCATTCATATTAAATCAATAAACATTAATATGAAAAGATTCTTTCATAATACGAATTTTGTTTTTTCAGGGGGATTTAATGTCATTTCATGAGAAGTAACTGAAGTCTTAACGTATCAGGCGTCTTTCATTGAGGGTGCCACAGGTTCTACATTGTCTGCAAATCATTTAACAACATGATTTACAAGACAATGAATAATACCCAAATTACCCTGGAACCCCGTTATCCCTTTGTTCCCATGTTCGCCAATGGCCTCCCGCAGGCCGATTTCTACGTCAACGGCATCACCGCCCCCGTTCTCATCTCCCCTCGCTCCGCTTCCGATGACACTCGCCATGAATGGACCGGGTACCTCAAGATCATGAAACGCGGTACCTATTTCCTTTCCCTGACCGCCGATTCCTCCATCTCCCTGTCCATTCCTTTTAAGAATGTGGAACTGACCAGCGAAGCAAAGGACCTTTCCGTGAAGCCGGAGAGTGTCCTCCTCGAACAGGGGTATTACTGGTGCCAAATCGTCCATGAACACCATGCCGCCCTGGGCTCCGGACAGGAGTTCTGCATTGCCGTTCTTTCCGACAAGGCGGAGGTGTCCGATATCAATTCCTACCTCGACCCCAATGTAACTCCTCCGGATAGGGAAGGGGAGGAAGTCATTACCCTGGTCAATCTTTATCGGGACGAGGAAGAAGAGACCACCTCCAGTAGCTCTTCGGAAGGGGGAGGGTTTGATTTTGGGTTTGATCCCAAGTCAAGCAGCTCCAGTTCCAGCTCCAGTTCTAGCTCCAGTTCTAGCTCCAGTTCTAGCTCCAGTTCTAGCTCCAGTTCTAGCTCCAGTTCCAGCTCCAGTTCTAGCTCCAGTTCTAGCTCCAGTTCCAGTTCCAGTTCCAGCTCCAGTTCCAGCTCCAGTTCCAGTTCCAGCTCCAGTTCTAGCTCCAGTTCCAGCTCCAGTTCTAGCTCCAGTTCTAGCTCCAGCAGCAACTCCTCTTTCTCCTCCAGCGAACCGCCCACTGAGGAAGAACCATGTCCATGTCCCTGTGAAGGGTGTGAAGAGGAAGGAGATGAAAACTGCGTCCAGCAGCAGCCCACTCCGGGCGCCCCCGACGATGAACAGGACTGCCAGGGAAATGCATGCATCAATCCTTCCTCTCCAACAGGACCAACGCCCCCCGCTCCGGTCAGATTCATGCGCATGGCCCGTGCTTCCACTCCCGCTACCTCCGGCTCCAGCAGCGGATTTTCCATGCGCTACAACCACCCCATGGCATGGACCGCTTCCTTCTCCCAAGACGAACGGCGCGTCACCGTCAAACGCCCCTCAGGCAGTCACATTTATTTCAAGGCGGAAACGGGAAGCTCCGACGCTTCCCCCATCGGCAGCTCCAGGAAACTGGACTACCGGGTACGGCTGCTCAACCAAGACCTTACTCCCAATCAACAGGGTATGCCGTCCTACATGGATATGACGCTTCCTTCCGGCATGAGCCTGCGCTTCTCGGCAGCCACCGGAGAGGTCGTCTCCGTCACCAGTTCTTCAGGACACGTCATGACCGCCGAGGAGTATGCCCGCAAGGTCCAAGTGGCCTACAACCCGGACGGCTCTCTCAGCAGCGTCTATTCCCGGGCTCAGGGGCTGATGCGAAGCATTCCCGGAAACAACAGCCTCACCCTGGAGTGGTACGCTCCCGGGAATGTTTCTGCCTCCCATGATGGGGAATTTGTGGTTACCGGAGAGCCCTACAAGACGGCCGTCTATAGAACTTCCATGGAGGATGGCGTAAAAGTGACTTACATCACCAATCAACGGGCCGGGCAGGAACCGCGGGTTATCGAACGCCGCGAGGAAGGAAACAAAATAAGCATCATCAAGGGAGAAGGAGATGAACGCATCGTGCGCACGATTGAACGCAACGCCCTGCCCGGCTCCAAGTGGGAGCGCATTGAAACTATCAGAGGCATCAATGATTCCCAGCCTTCCCGCAGTACACGCACAGTGAAGAAGTATACCGACGGGGGATGGCTGACCATCAGCAGCACGGAAGGATACAATACTTCCAGTGAACAGACCACCCTCTACACGTACAACGACCAGTTCCGCGTGTCTTTGGAAATCAAGCCCAACGGAGGCTACACGCGCTACGAGTACGACGGCCAGGGCCGGGTGGTTCTGGAAGCAACGCCGTGGGCTGGAGGAGGAGAGCGAGGAACACGCACCACTTATGCAGACCTGCGCTTCAATGATTTCAGGCCGGCAACGGAAAGGGAAATCATCATTGCCCAGGACGGAACGGAAACCGTTCTAAGCCAAAGGAGCTATACCTATGAAGAGAGCCCTGAAGTCAACCGCATGACGGTGACAGAAACAGCTCTGGGTTCCGACCAGGTTCACACAAGCATTTCAGAAACTTATGGGGAAGTAGCACAGTATCCCTATGCCCGGGGAAGACAGAAGATGAGCCAGGGCATTGACGGTGTCCAGACCATTTATACCTATGAAGCCACCACAGACCATGGGGGTGTTCACAAGGTGACGGAAACTGTTCAGGCAAACGGAAGCATCGTTTCCGCTCAAAGCACCAGAACCGTACAATACATTGCCGAAAACGGCACGACCACAAGAAAAGAGCAGTATGTCCACACGGGAGAAGACTGGTCATTGATTTCCACGGAGGACTATGAATACGATGCCGAGCTCAAGCGAATCAAAACGACGAAGGGCAACGGCCGCTTCAGCACGACGGAATGGATGTGCTGCGGTCCCTTGACGGAAACCAACGAAGACGGTGTGGTCACCAGCTACAGCTACAACTCGGCCAAGCAACTAGTGGAAGTCATCCGCTCAGCCACGGAAACCACGCCTGAAACAATCACGTCCTACACAAAGGATGTTGCGGGAAGAATTCTTTCCGTACGAAAAGACATAGGAGCTATGTCGACAGTCGAAAATATGGAATACGACGACTTGGGAAGAATTATTTCCACAACGGATATTCTTGGTCGCACCACCAGAACTGAATACAGCAACGATCAGCTTACAACAACCGTCACCACTCCTTCGGGGGCTATTTTTGTGACGAAAACTTATTATGACGGCTCTACTCTTTGGCAGGGAGGAAACGGACAGCAAGAAATTGAAATACAGCTCGAATTGACAGAAGAAGGTATTCTCACCACCACTCTGTCCAAAGGAGTAATTCTCTCACGTACCTTGGAAAATGGTTTTGGAGAAACTATTCGGGAGGAGCAGTCCAATACTCTGGGAGGTTTCATTGTCACTAGAAATGCTTACAATAGCAAGGGTCAGCTTGTACGCATTCAAACAGAGGATATGGCTCCTGAGATAACTGCTTATGACCAATCTGGCTACGAAGTGAGGCGGATTATTCTTCTGGATGAACTTTGTCCGGATGATGTTACAAAAAACAGGATCACGGAGAATACCATACGCTATCAGATCAAAGAGGACGGAGTTTACCGGGTACATACCACGACTAATTACAATGCCAATGGATTTCCTCTTGTTCAGACCGTGGAAAATCTTCTTTCACAATCGGACCCTATGTTAGAAAGCAAGACTGTTTCCACTGATATTTACGGTCAGTTGAGTGTTCAGTGGACAGAATATGCCGCTCCCACCAGACGCATCCAGTTCAACCGGATTCCCACTTCGGACATTGTCGCCAAGTCTTTCGTTGTTGATGGATTTACCATAAATCAAAATGACCATGCAGGCTTACATTCTTCCCAGGAACGTTTCTTCACTTCCTCAGGAATAACCATGAGGAGAACCGATGCACGAGGCAATGTTGTTATCACAGAGTCCGACGTAGCCGGACGAACTACCAAGACGATGGATGCCGAGGGCAATATGACCTCCATTTCTTATGACGTCTGTTGTGATGAACCTGTCTGCATCACTAATGCATTGGGAGGTACTATGTGCTATTCTTATGACATTCGCGGTAGAAAGACGGCTGAATACGGTACTGCCATTCAACCTGCATGTTTCGCGTATGATGATAATGACCATAGGGTTGCATTGACCACTTTCAGGGCGGATGAGGAGGACATTACCACTAATCCTTCCAACCGAACCGACGGGGATACCACCACTTGGCTTTACGATGTGGCTACTGGTTTGGAACTCAGGAAAACCTATGCTGACGGTTCCTGTATTTCCAAAACCTACGACAAGTTTAACCGTTTGGAAACGCTCACTCAAGCCAGAGGTATCGTAACAACCTATGAATATGCTCCGTTCACTGGAGAACTCATCTCAGTCTCCCATAGTGATGCTACCCAACCTTGGCTTTATTCATATAATCATCTTGGTCAGATAATTTCTGTCTCAGATGCCTCATGTATCAGAGAAATCTCTTATGACGTTTATGGGAGAATGCTCCAAGATGTTTCTTTGGGGAAAGTGGAAAGCTGTCTCCAGGAAAAGTATGATTCTTTTGGACGATCCTCCGGATACTATTTTATGCTGGGAACCCGCATTGTCCAGCACTCCATCCTTGACTATGATCACAAAGGCGCCATAGTCAGGATGAATCTGGAAGGTCTTGATTCTCCCTTTACATGGGAATATGACAAAACCAGTGGCTTCCTTAAAAACATGTCCTATCCCAATGGCGTCGTTCGCAGGAATAGTTATCATCCTTCTCTTAACCTAATGAGCGCTATTGAGTATGAAGATTCCAGGAATGGAAGTGCGGTTGCTCGTTATAGTTATCAGTATGATGAATTGATGCGGCCCACTCAACATCAGGATTATTGGGATGTTGAGACGCCCATAGCGGTAAGAAACTTCACCTACAATAACCGCAGTGAATTGATTAATGGACAATTTCAAGCAGAAGGAAATTGCAGCTATCAATATGACAACATCGGTAACCGTAAAATCTCTCAGGAATTGGAAAAGGAATTATTATTATATGGTACCAACCACCTCAACCAATATACGGATATTGCGCAGGGAGAATTAAAGTTTCAACCTGTCTATGACGCAGATGGCAATCAGATCCTTACCAAAACTTCAACAGGAGTTTGGAAGGTAACTTATGATGCCAATAACCGCCCTGTTAGCTTTATCAGTGAAGACGGACGGACCGTAGTTGTCTGCGGATATGACTACATGGGGCGCCGCTTCGAGAAAAAAGTTACTTTCAATGAATCAACTATCAGTCACGTCTATTACCTGTATCGTGGTTATGTGCAAATAGCTGAGATTGATGTGCTGCATCCCGAACCAGTCTTGGAGAAGAGTTATCTATGGGCGCCTACGGAGACGACTGCGCCATTTCTCTTAATGATGACGTGCTGGAAGAATAGTGAGACTGAAACAAGGGAGCATTTTTATTTCATTCATGATGCATTGAAGAATGTCGTCGCTATCGAAGGGGAGCAAAAAGAAAGAAGAGCTTTGTATGAGTATCTTCCTTTTGGAGGAATTGCCAGAGAGGAAGGCGATATGGCTCACGTTAACAAATTCCGTTTTTCCTGCGAATACATGGATGATGAACTGGGTGTGGTTTATTATAATTACCGTTATCTTGATCCTCTCAGTGGAAGGTGGATTAGCAGGGATCCCATTCAGGAAAAAGATGGATTTAATTTATATGTATTATTAGGTAATTGTCCCATTTCCACGACTGATGCATTTGGATTATTGGACTTTAATAATTTTTCAAGTGTTGTTATTGCTCTAATTCCAAAGCAGGTGACGCATTCGGCTAAAAGTACACGTCTGGGGGTATGGCCATTGCCGTTTTTCCCTCTTGTTACGATGGAAGTAAACGCCGGTATTGATGTTGTCGTTTCATCTTGTTGTTCATGTGATGGGCAGAAAGGGTTAGTTGCATCCGGAATCGCGTATTTAGAGGGTACGGCGGGTGTAGGTACGAGCATTGGTGGCAATTCCGGCATTAGTGCAAGACGAGAAAAGAAACCGAGAAGAAATGGAACAAGAACTGTATATAAGAAAAAAGGAGATAATACATATACAAAAAAACCAGTAGGAGAAAATACAGGAGATGGAACAGGATCATCGAACGTTGGAGCGGGAGGATGTCCTGAACGCTGTCCAGATGGGAATGGGGATATTTCTTTCCTTTTTACTGTAGGAGCGTCCGGTTTTATTTCCGGAGGCATTGGAAGATTCTCTGCTGGTATTGCTTTTGATTCTCCTGTTTTAAAATGTTCAGTACCAGGAGGGTGTGAAGCTTTAGACCCGAGAAAGTCTTCATCCGCTTATGCTGTCTATGGCATGGGAACAGGCATGCGTGTGCAAGCATATGGAAGAGCCGAAGTAGAGTTGAGTTTAAGAATAATGTAACCTTGATTTTATGAATAAAATATTTAATAATAAACAACTTTTAGTTATTTTTCTGCTGAGTATTTTTGCAGCAGGCATGTTATATATGCTCGTATGGCTGCTGTCTCAAGTGAGACTCTGTTGGTCCAGTGAAGAATGGCCGGAAACAAAAGGTACAATTACACAAGTCGAATATAGAAGAAAAAGTGCAGGTTCAGGTATTCATGGTACTTATGTTAATTTAGATATTGACGTAAGATTTGAATGGAAATCAAAAATGTACCACACCGGTAACCAGGGATGCAGTTTTGATATTCCGTATAAGAAATTGCATGTTGGAAAAGAAATCCCAGTTTTTGTCAATGAAAATAATCCTGACGAGTCTCTTTTATCAAAAGGCATCGCGGGATGGATCTGGATGGCTTTGGGAATATGTTTATTATTTTCCTGTTTTTCATTAATGATTATTTTTAAGCAGGTATTTAATTTATTAAAAAAGAAATAAATAATATTCAGTATTCTTCTTCCTTATCAAAGGATTTTTAATCCTCCTATACCTTCTGCAAGCAGCCAGAGTTGCAGAAGGTATATTTTTGTTTCTGTGGACGGCAATATGGGGAATTCTTATCTTTAAGACCAGCCAATTGAGTTATTGATAAAATTGGCAGGATGGATTTGAGGAGCAGGGGAATGGAATGTTGTTCCTCCCTTGAGTAAGTTATTCACAGGATTTAATTCTGTTTAATCCAACGAGCCATGAATACAAAATTTTGACCGATATTGAATTATGAAAATATTAAAGGTATATGTATGTAAAAAGAAATAATGTTAATCTGAAAATATTTTTTAATTTACGATTCTCGAATACTGTAACAATTGACAATTTAATGACGACAATTGCAAATAATTTATTTTTGCCGATATGGTGATTCAGGCCAGACCTTTTTGCTCGCGAGCATGATCAATAGGAACTTTCCCTAATAAAAATATGCCTGCAAGCGTTAAACTTACAGGCATATGGTGACGTTCAGAGGAATGTTCCCGTCAGGCGCCGAAGTCCAGCGCCTTGTGTTCCCGGGCCCAGGTGCGGTGCTGCTTCATCGCCGTGATGAAGGGCTTCATCAGCGCCTTGGTATCCTTCGGGGTGAGCAGGCCGGCATCGTCCATGTCGTCGGGCAGGGAGGCGGCCTGGAGCATTTCCCTGGCGTCTCCCGGCAGGCCGATGGCCTTCAGGTGCCTGTAGGCCTGGCGCAGGTGGTATTTGGCGTCCCCGTCCGTCAGGAGGGTCTGGATGCTCTGCGCGCCTTCGGGCACGATGACGGAGTCAAACAGGACGGAAAGATTGGCGGCCAGGCTGCCGTCCACCAGCAGGTCTTCCCCTTCTTCCGTTTTAACGGTTCCCATATGTGCGGCAATGATCTGGGGATGGACTCCTTCCTTGTGCAGGGCGTCGCAGATTTCCTCCACGGATTTCAGGCTGACGCCGTCCGCCACCAGCAGGGAGACGCGCATGCCCTTGAGGTTGCCGTCGGGCTTGGCGTACAGGCTCAGCGCCGGGTCCTTTTCCAAGCCGCAGACCGGCTTGGGCAGTTCGCGGCTGAGCTGTTCCCTGGTCAGTTCGATGCCCAGGTTGCGGGCTACTCCGCCTGCCAGGTCCGGATCGATGCGCGTCAGCAGGTCCACCACCCGTTCACGGATGTAGGGGCGGGTCACCTTGCTCAGTTCAAAGCCGAAGGCGTTGATGATGTGTTCCTGTTCCACGGGCGTCTGGCTCATCCAGAACAGGCGCGGATGGGAGTAATACTCCGCAAAGGAGGGGCTCCTGAGGCGTTCCTTGATTCCTTCCACGCGTTCCGGAGTGGTGGTGAACCCTCCGTCTTCCGCCGCTTCCGGAGTTTCCCGCGGCCAGTTGTCGCCGATGGAGTTGGGATTGTAGTTGGCCGGAGCGGTATCTATCTGCATGCGGTGGAATCCGTCCCTCTGGTTGTTGTGGAAGGGGCAGACGGGGCGGTTGATGGGGATTTCCGTAAAGTTCGCCCCTCCCAGGCGGTGGCGCTGGGTGTCGCTGTAGGAGAAGATGCGGCCCTGCAGCAGCGGGTCGTCGGAGAAGTCGATGCCCGGAACGATGTTGGCGGGGCAGAAGGCGACCTGTTCCGTTTCTGCAAAGAAGTTGTCCGGGTTGCGGTTCAGCACCATTTTCCCGACGATTTCCACGGGCACCAGCGCTTCGGGGATGAGCTTGGTGGCGTCCAGGATGTCGAAGTCGAATTTGTCCAAGTCTTCTTCCGGAATGATTTGCAGGCCCAGTTCAAATTCCGGGTAGTCTCCGCCTTCAATGGACTGCCACAGGTCTTTGCGGTGGAAGTCCGGGTCCCGTCCGGTAAGGTCCTGGGCTTCGTCCCAGATCAGGGATTTTTTCCCGTAAACGGGTTTCCAGTGGAAGCGGACGAAGGTGCTTTTCCCATCTTCGTTGACCAGTTTGTACGTATGGATGCCGAATCCTTCAATGGTCCTGTAGCTTCTGGGGATGCCGCGGTCGGACATAAGCCACATGACGTTGTGCAGCGTTTCCGGCTGCAGGGAGACATAATCCCAGAAGGAGTCGTGGGCGGTCTGCCCCTGCGGCATTTCGTTGTGGGGTTCCGGCTTCACGGCATGGATGAAGTCCGGGAATTTGATGGAGTCCTGAATGAAGAAGACGGGCGTGTCGTTGCCCACCAGGTCGTAATTCCCCTCCCTGGTATAGAATTTGGTGGCGAATCCGCGGATGTCCCTCACCGTATCCGGGGATCCCCGGAATCCCTGCACGTTGGAAAAACGCACAAAGACTGGTGTTTTTTCTGACGGATCCTGCAGAAAGGCCGCCTTGGTGTATTTGGAAAGGGATTTGTATACCTGAAAATAACCATGTGCCCCGGAACCTCTTGCGTGAACCACTCGTTCCGGTATCCGCTCCTGGTCAAAATGAGCCATTTTTTCCAGAAAGTGAAAGTCTTCCAGCAGGGAGGGGCCTCTGCTGCCTGCCTTGAGCGTATTTTGATCATCGGCTATTTTTACTCCGAGGTTGGTGGTAAGGGGCTTTCCCATGCCGTTGTCGCGCATGGTATCCAGGTCTTTGATTTTTTCCGAGGTGTTTTCCGGCATTTTCATGGAGCCGGGGGCGGAAGGTTCCGCGTTGGGAGGAGTGGGTTTGGGCGTCGGCTTGATCAGTTCCGGATCAATGGTGTCCGTATAATGGGGTTCCGCCTCTTTCCCGTCCGGGAACGGGGCGAGCCGGTCTTGCATCTGCTGGGTCTTTTTTTTCATTGGCTTGTTTCTGAAGGGATTGAATTTTCCTATGAGTAAGGAGTTCGACCCTGCCTTCCCGGACGATGTTCTGCCTTATTTTGTCAGTTCATGTGGAATTGAAATGATGGAAAAATGCTGAAAATGACTTGGCAGGAATGAAATAAACGATAGGAAACGGGGGGCGGAAACGGAGCCTGTTTGACTGGCATGACGTTTCTGTCAGTACGCTGTCAGTAGGGAACTCGGGATTTTCCGCGCCTTCCCCTCCTGCCGGGAAAAACAGGATAGCGCCGTTAATAAATGGACGGGGTGGGGCGAAGTTCCGCAGTTCCCTAATTCCCCGCATGGGGAACCTGAGGACACTCCCGCCGTGTCCGGGAATTCTTCCGCCCCTGGCGGCCATGCCGGTCATGCCCATCCCCGTTTTCATTTTCCGGGCAGGCCGTGTCATGCCGGAACAGGGTTTGCTGCATGCACCTGTTCCGTTTTCCCGGAAAACCGCCTGTTTCCGGCCGTCCAGGCTGCGTGGCAGCTTTACTCATGGTGGGGTGTTCTTGCGCCAGGTTGGCGTATTGTAAAACGTACCGCAAGGGAATGGCGGCGGGGCGGGAACAGGGTGGTGAATTTAATCAATGACTTCTGCCGGTTCAGAAATACCGGATGGAACAGGAAGCAGGGCATCGGGAAGGAAGCGTGCCGGATTGCGTGGAGGGTTATGTAGTAGGTGAAAGGTTTCTTCCGTGGAAAATTTCCGGCGCCCCGTGGGGAGAGACAGAACTTCCGCAAATTTTCATAGACGTGCGGGATAAATAGGTTATGATGATTCCGTAAATTGCGTACCGGAGGCATGCGGCGTCCTCATACGGTTGCCTGTCCGGTGCGGGAACTGATCTTTCATTTATTTTAAAGGGTTATGACGGTGCAAGAAATAGCTGAACAAAGTTTGAAGAGCCTGCTGGCTTCACTGGGATTTTCTGCGGAAGTTGAAATAACGGAGACGGACGGCATCATATGCCTGAACGTTTCCTCCCCGGACTCCAGGTACATCATCGGAAATGACGGGGACAGGCTGGATGACCTGCAATATCTGGTCAACCGCATGATCCAGCGCAAGATTGAAGACGCGCCCCGCGTGAAGGTGGATTGCGACCATTACCGGGAACGCAACGAAGCGCGCCTTCTGGAGAAGGCCCTTTCCCTGGCCGCCCGCGTGCAGGAGAGCGGCAAGCCCATGAAGATGCAGCCCCTCAACGCCTATCACCGCCGCCTGGTTCACAATGCCCTTCAATCCGTGGAGGGCGTCACGACGGAGTCTGAGGAAGGGGACGGCCGCTACAAGCGGATCACGATCCGCCGGGTATAGCATCCCGCTTGAATTCCATGAGGCGCGGAGCGGTCATTTCCGGCATCTGGCTGGCGGCGGTTCTGTCCGCCGTGGTCCGGGCTGCGCCGGAAACTCCCGCGGCCTCTGATGCTGCCGTTCCGCCGCCCAGTCCCGTACTGGTGGTTTACGCGTCCGCCAATCCCGGCGCGGAGGAAGCCCGCTGGCTTGCGGCGCTCCAGCCGGAGGGAGAAGGACGCCGCATTCTGGACGGCCATGTGAAGGACGTTCAGATAGTGACGATGCCGTCCCGCCCGGCCCTGGAGGACTGGGGCGAGGAAGGGCGGCTGTTCCGGGCTTCCCTGCACGGGGTGCGCGCGTTGCCGACCGTGATCATGCTCGATTCCAAGGGACGCGTTTTCGACTGGATGGCCGGAGGGGCGGATGAAGCCTCCCTGCCCGGAAAAGTCGCCTTGCTGAAGGAAAAGGCGTCCCGTGTCCGGCCCCTGACGGTGGTCAATGACATTCCCAAAGGCGGGGACCCGCGGGAGGAAGCGGCCGCTATCTGCCGCGCCATGGAGCAGGTGCCTGCGGAAGCGTGGTACCGAGATTATCCCCGGACCATGAAAAGGCTGGAAAAACTGGACTGCACGGAGCCTTCCTTCCTGGCCGCCCGCGAGGCGGCGGACCGTTTGGCGAAGAACCGGGAGACGGCCTCTCTGCTGCGCGAATCCTTTTTGGCCCGGGATGCTTTTTCCATCCGGGATTGCCTGGCCGCGTGGCGGAAGAAGGCGGATGATCCCGCGCTGCCCGTGGCTGACCGGCAGTTGCTGCTGCTGGCCATGGTCCACCCCCTCTGGGTTCGGCTGGAGGAAGTCCTGTACCAGGGAGCGCACAGCGCCGAAAGCGAGGAGGCTTTCAACAGCGCCATTGCCGTGCTGGAGGAAGTGAGGGACATGGACCGTTCCAGCGTTTGCGGCAGGCGCGCGCACCAGCTCCGGGAAGAGCTGAGGAAGGCCCGGCTGGCCGCGGCGCGGTACGATTGAAGGGCCGGATAATTTGTCTTCCGCAACCCGGACAGGAAGCCCCCCGCGGCGCGGGCCGGAACCGGGGGATGCCCTTTTCCTGCACAATTCTCCGGGCTACAGGAAGGGGCCCGGCAAATTGGCTTGATTTTGCACATGGAACGGGCTAGTCTGCGGACCGTTATGACAGATTCCTCCATTCCGGACTTGATGGCGGCGGCGCGCCGTGACAAATGGACCGACCAGCAGCTGGCAACCAAGGCGGTTGAATTGGCTGAATCCATTCTCAGACAGGCCAATGCCGGGATGCGCAGACATGAAAGGAAGCAGGCGGAGCAATTGGAACGGATGATGGACGATCCCGCGGGCAAGGCGTTCACCCTGGCCCTGGCGGACCGCGTATTCCGCCCCGCTTCCCCCGCCCGCGGCGCGGAGCTGTTCCGCTACCTGCTGGGCGGCTACGGCGTGCCCAAATACCTGTCCGGCATGGACCGCCTGGCCATGAAGGTGGGGGACAGGCTGTCCGTTCAGTTTCCGGGCGTGGTGATGCCCATGATTACCAGCCAGTTGAGGAAGGAGAGCTCCAACGTGATTCTTCCGGCGGAGGACAGGAAGCTGCGTCCCCATCTGCGCCGCAGGCGCAAGGCCGGCATCCGGATGAACATCAACCAGCTTGGCGAAGCCATCTTGGGCGAATCGGAAGCCCACCATCGCCTCCAGCAGGTGGTGGACCGCCTGGGGGACAAGGACTGCGACTATATTTCCGTCAAGATTTCCGCCATTTTCAGCCAGATTCATCTGGTGGCCTTTGAAGAAACGGTCAAGCTGATCCAGGAGCGGCTGCGCATACTTTACCGCGCGGCCATCACGAATGCGGTCACGCTGCCGGACGGCTCCAAAAAGCCCAAATTCGTGAATCTGGACATGGAGGAATACCGGGACCTCCACCTGACGGCGGAGGCGTTCAAGCGCACGCTGATGGAGGAGGAGTTCATGCATCTGGAAGCCGGAATCGTCCTCCAGGCCTATCTGCCGGATTCCTGGGAGGAACAGATGAAGCTGTGCGCCTGGGCGAAGGAGCGCGTGGAGCAGGGGGGCGCCCGCATCAAGATACGCCTGGTGAAAGGGGCCAACCTGGCCATGGAAAAGGTGGAGGCCTCCATGCACGACTGGGCGCAGGCCCCGTACGGAACGAAAGCCCAGGTGGACGCCAACTACAAGCGCATGCTGCATTACGGCTGCATGCCGGAGAACGCCAGGTACGTCCAGTTCGGCGTGGCCTCCCACAACCTGTTTGACCTGTGCTACGCCATGCTCCTGCGGGAGCGCGAGGGCGTGAAGGACTACGTGGAGTTTGAAATGCTGGAAGGAATGGCCAACCACCAGGCCCGCGTGATCAGGGAATCCGCGGACGGGCTGCTGCTGTACGCCCCCGTGGTGCTGAAGGAGGACTTCCACAGCGCCATTGCCTATCTGGTGCGCCGGCTGGACGAGAACACCTGCGAGGAGAATTTCCTGCACGACCTCTTCGGCATGGCTCCTGGCTCCCGTACCTGGGACATCCAGAAAAGGCGGTTCCTGAAAGCCTGCCAGGAGAAGGACAGCGTCAAGTACGGTCCCAACCGCACGCAGAACCGCGCCACGGATCCCGTGGAGCCCACCCATTACCGGGACGCCTTTGCCAACGAGCGCGACACGGACTGGTCCCTGCGGCAGAATTCCGAATGGATCAACGGCCTGATTGCCGCGGAAAAGGAGAAATCCGGGGAGGAAATTCCCCTGGTCATCAACGGTGAGCAGATCACGACCAACCTGTGGGGCGTGGGCCGCGACCCGTCCCGGCACAACGAGGTCTCCTACAAGTTCGCCTACGCGGACTTCGACCGGGTTGAACATGCCCTGGACACGGCCGACAAGGCGCGGACTTCCTGGGCGGCCAGAAGCGTCGGTGAGCGTGCGGAAATCCTGCACAACGCCGCGCGGGAACTCTCCGCCATCCGCGGGGAGGCTATTGCCGCCATGGTCAGGGATGCGGGCAAGGCGCCCACGGAAGCGGATGTGGAAGTGAGTGAAGCCATTGACTTCTGCCGTTATTATGCGGAAGGCCTGGACCGGGACGGCATGAATGACGGGGTGGAAATGACCCCGCTGGGTACCGTTTGCGTGATGTCCCCGTGGAACTTCCCCTTTGCCATTCCCACCGGAGGCGTGGCCGCCGCGCTGATGGCCGGGAACACGGTGGTCTTCAAGCCGTCCGAGCTGGCCGTCTATACGGCCTGGCAGATTGTCCAGGCATTCTGGCGCGCGGGAGTGCCCAAGGAGGTGCTCCAGTTCGTGCCCATGCCGCGCAATGAAATCTCCCACAAATTCCTGACGGACCCGCGCCTGCACGGCGTGATCATGACAGGTTCCTACCGCACCGGAAAAATGCTGCGGGAACTGCGTCCGGACCTGGCCGTGCTGGCGGAAACCAGTGGGAAGGACGCCATGGTCATCACCGCCACGGCGGACCCGGACCAGGCCGTGAAAGACCTGGTAAAAAGCGCCTTCGGCCATTCAGGGCAGAAATGTTCCGCCGCCAGCCTGGCTATCGTGGAGGCTTCCGTTTACGACAACCCTGCCTTCCTGCGCCAGTTGAAGGACGCCGCCGCCAGCCTGAAAGTAGGCGGCTCCTGGGAGGTCAATTCCGTGGTCACGCCGCTTATCAAGGAACCGGAAGGCAATCTGCTGCGGGCGCTCACGCAGCTGGAACCCGGAGAAGAATGGCTGCTGAAGCCGGAGCAGTCGGAAGACAACCCGTGCCTGTGGTCGCCCGGCATCCGCCTGGGCGTGAAGCCGGGAAGCTGGTTCCACCAGACGGAATGCTTCGGCCCGGTGCTGGGCATCATCCGCGCGGAGAATCTGGAAGAAGCCATCGACATTCAGAACGACTCCGAATTCGGCCTGACCGGCGGCCTGCAATCCCTGGATGAACGGGAAATAGCCCTGTGGAAGAGCAAGGTGCAGGTGGGCAACGCCTACATCAACCGCGTCATTACCGGGGCCATTGTTCGCCGCCAGCCCTTCGGCGGCTGGAAGCACTCCTCCATGGGCCCCGGTTCCAAGGCGGGGGGACCCAACTACCTGACCCTGCTCGGGCGGTGGTCGGAAAAGGAACTTCCCCAGAAACTGCGGACTCCCGGCGAACGCATCGCCGGGCTGGTGGAAAAACTGTGTTCCGAACTGCCGGACTGCGCCAAGCGCATCCGCTCCGCCGCTGGTTCCCAGGCCAAGTGGTGGATGGAGGAATTCGGCGTGGAGCATGACCCCTCCCGCATTTACGGGGAAAATAACACGTTCCGCTATGTTCCCGTGAAGGGAATCCTGGTCCGGACGGAAGGCATGGCGGACGACGATGTAGCCATCCTGCTGCTGGGCGCCAAGCTTTGCGGCGTGGAACTGCACCTCAGCGTGGAGGAAGGGCGCCCGTGGATTCAGAAAATGAACGGTTATTACGCCTCCCTGGCCGTGGAAACGGAGCCGTCGCTCATTGACCGCCTGCCGGAAATAGCCGGCGGAGTACAATTCCTGCGCGCGAAGGGCATTTCAAACGCCCTGTTTGACGCAGCCCGCGCCCGGGAACTGGAAGTGCTGGACCGTCCCGTACTGGCCAACGGCCGTTTGGAACTGCTCGGATTCTTCCGGGAACAGGCCGTTTCCGAGACGGTGCACCGTTACGGCAACATCATTCCGCCGCCGGACAGCTTCAAAGGGGCCACGGCTTAAAAAATACCGGGCCTTTCCGCCGCTCCGGAAGATATTTTTCCGGGGCCGGCATATCCGCAGCATACCGTCTTGAAAATGAGGCAGGGAGCTGATGCTCCCCGCCTCATTTCCTAAGAGGTCCTTCTGGATGCCGTTCCGCGTGTCAGCGTTTCAGCGCCGGGCGGTAATGTCCGGTAATGGTGAAGGAAAACAGGCAGTCTTCCTCCTGCGTGCCGCTGCCGATGTTGTGGATGATCAGCGGCGTGCCTTGCTCCGTCTTTTTGTCGGAAACGATGCCGATGTGGGGTAGGCCCCCTGCGTCCAGATTCCACGTGACGAGGTCGCCGGGCAGGTAATCCGCCGCCGTCTTCGTGACGGGCACGGACCATCCCTTGCGGGTAAAGAAGGTGCGCAGGTTGGGCACCCGGCGGTGGTCGATGCTGCGGTCCGTGCCCTTCAGGCCCCACAGGTTCGGGTACCTGGAAAAATTGGCCCTCATGTCCTCGTGCACCGCTTTCTGGAGGTCCAGGCCGAATGCCCGCAGGGCGCGGATGACCACGTCCGTGCATACGCCCGTGTCCTTGGGAACATCCCCGTTGGGGTAGGGGATGACCTGGTAGGAACCGTCGTAGGAGGTGGTCACTCCTATCTGTTCGCGCGCCTTGGCGGCCAGCGCGGCGTTGTCCGCCATCAGGAACGCGGAACAGGAGAGGAACAGGAAAGAGAGAGCGGCGGCAAATTTCATAGGTCGTTGTTGAGAGAGTTGCAGAAGTGTGCGGAAGGTCAGACAAAGCTGGCAAAGCCGATGTCCGGCCTGCGCTGCAAGCCGTCGAAGCTCACCTTCTTCGTTTCGTTATGGGCGCGCTGGCGCGCCTCGGAAAGGGTTTCTCCCTGCGCCACCACGGCCAGCACGCGGCCGCCGTTGGTTTCATAGCAGTTCCTGTCTCCGTTCCACCGGGTGCCGGCATGATAGACGGAGGCGTTCGTTACGTCGTCCAGGCCGCTGATGGCATCTCCGGAATGGGATGATTCCGGATATCCTTTGGAAGCCAGAACGCAGCAAACGCTCCAGCCGTTCTTGAAGGAGATTTCTTCCGGCGTGAACTCCCCCCTGGCGCCATGCAGGCAGAAGGAGGCCAGATCGCCGGAAAGCAGGGGCATCACGGCCTGGCATTCCGGATCGCCGAAGCGGCAGTTGTACTCAATGACCTTGGGGCCATTTGGGGTCAGCATCAGGCCGAAGTACAGGAAGCCGCGGTAGGGAAGGCCGTCTTTCTTCAGTCCGGCTACGGTCGGGGCCACGATTTCCTTCTCAATGCGTTCCAGCATTTCAGGCTCTACCAGCCGGCGGGACGCCACGGCGCCCATGCCGCCCGTGTTGGGGCCGGCGTCGCCCTCCTTGAGGCGCTTGTAGTCCCGCGCCGGGCACAGGATCAGGTAATGGTCGTCCACCAGGGCGCCAAAGATAGAAACCTCCGGTCCGGTTAAAAACTCTTCCACCAGCAGGCGGCCTTCTCCAAAGCGCCTGTCCGTGAACACCTCTTTCAGGAAGGCATCCGCCTCCTCCCGGCACATGCACACGGCCACGCCCTTGCCTGCGGCCAGTCCGTCAAACTTCAGGACGGTGGGATAAACTCCGCCGATGAATTCCTGCGCCTCTTCCAGCGTGGCGGCCACGCGGGCCTGCCCGGTGGGAATCCGGTGGCGCAGCAGGAACTCCTTGGCGAATTCCTTGCTGGCTTCCAGCTGGGCGCTTTCCTTGACCGGCCCCCAGCATGGAATCCCGACCCTGGCGCAGGCGTTGGCCAGCCCTTCGTCCTTCACCAGGTAGCTTTCTTCCCCGGCTACGCACAGGTCCACCTTATTGGAAACCATCCAGTCGATCAGCGTAGGCAGATCCCTGGCGGGAATGGGCTCGGCCAGGCGGTTGATGGCGTCGCTGCCCGGGAAGCAATACATTTCCGGAGCGGACGGAGATTCCTTCAGTGCCTTGACCAGCGCGTGTTCACGCCCACCTTTTCCAATGACGGCAATTTTCATACGCACATGAGTATGCAGGCGCGGAGCGAATTTGCCAAGCTGAAATGAATGGAGAAACGGGCCGTTTGAGAGTATGTCCGCCAGGGGGCGCGGCTCTCCCGTTTGTGCGGTAATTTCATGAAAACAGCACGGGAAAAATCCCCGCCGTGTTTTTTTCGTGGTATTCCATGCATTTCCAATCTTGCCGGGCGGGACTCCTTCTGTTTTAATGACAGCGGTTTTTCCTCGCCGTCTGAGGGAGGCCGGAAAAAGGGAAATGATGAATGCCGCATTCCACATCAGTCATGCTGGGATACGCCGGATGGCGGGAGCCTGCCTGCCGCTTTTTCTCGTGTTCCTGGCGGTTTGCGGAGGAATGCGGGCGGCCGGGGCCCCCTGGGAGGTGCGCGGGTATGATGTGGAAATGAGGGTTTCCCGGAATGCGGGCGTTTCCGTAACGGAGCGCATCTCCGTCTTCTTCAGCGAATACAGCCACGGCCTGTACCGCACCATCCCCACGGCCCTGCGCATGAAGCGCATCGTCAACGGACGGGAAAAGGAATACCTGTACCGCCTCCGGGTGGACGACGTCAGGGTGCAGGGAAGCGGCTTCTCCTGCCAAAGACAGCAGGATGAGGGCAGAAGCCTTCTGATACGGGCGGGAACCCCGGACCGGTTGCAGAAGGGCGATGCCGAATATGTGCTTTCCTACACGGTGCAAATGCCCGATGACCTGGTGAAGGAATACGACGAATTCTACTACAATATCATCGGCACGGACTGGGAAGTCCCTTTGAACGGCGTGCGCTTTTCCATTGCCTTTGACAAGCTCGCTGACTTGTCCGGCTTCCGGATGTACCGGGGAACCTATGGAAGCAGGGATGAACGTGGAATGGACTATGAAATCTCCGGCAATGCCGTTCGCGGAACGGTGGACGGCAGGCTGGGAGCGCATGAGGGGTTAACGGCTTATGTTCGTCTGCCGGAAGGGTATTTTGAAGGCGCTCCCAAGCCCCCTTCCTTCCTGATTTCCGTCTTTGCCGCCGTGTGTGTCGGTCTGGCCGCCGGGGCTGTCTGCCTGATGTTCCGGACCTTCCGGACCGGAAGAAATCACAAAAGGGAAACGGGGAATCCCTTTCCTGTTCCTCCGGAACTGGACAGTGCCTCCCTGGCGTTTGCACGGGGCGGCGTTCCGCGCAACAGACTGCTTCTTTCCCTGGTTCTCTGGCTGGTCTCCAAGGGCTGCATGAAGGTGAAGGAAGAGGATGGGACCGTTTCCGTGCGCCTGATGAAGGGTGCGCATCATCTGCCGCCGCATGCGCGCACGTTCCTGCACGGCCTGTTCGCATCCGGCAAGGGAAACTGGGTGCCCCTGGGACTCTTCCGGTCCGGTTTTTCCCGCGTTCTGGAGAAATCCTTTCAACAGCTTGAGGACGGATTCCGGGGAGAACGCAGGCTTGGGAACGGACTGGGCGGCCGCATGGCACTAATGGCTTTTGCCATTTCCCTGGCGGCCTCCGCCGCCATCAGCCTGGCGGGCTGGCATCATTCCTTCATGGTCCATTTTGGCGCCGTCGTGGGCGGCACAATCGTGCTGGGCTTTTTGGGGATGGGAATGATTTATACATCCGGCAGGCAATCGGGGAGGGGGCTGTGGATCAGGGTTGTCCTTCCTGTTCTCTGCATGGCCGGGCTGCTGTTCGGCGTGGCGGCAGCCTTCCGCCTTCTGGCCGATGCGGTGATGGTGAACTTCTATTATGATGCGTGGCTGTGGGTTTGCCTGGGGTCCGTTTGCACCGCGTTTCTGGCCCTGGCGCTTGCCCGTAAGGAATCCGCCTACAAAAGAAAAACGGCGGCGGAGGCCGCGGAACTGCTGGCCTTCATGAAAAACGCGGAACCGGACCGGCTCCGGCGGCTGTCGGAGACAAACCCCGGCTATTTCTGGTCCCTGCTTCCGTATGCGTACGCATGGGGCGTGGATGACAAGTGGATTCAGAAATTCAAGACTTTGGAAATACCTGTCCCGGAATGGTATCAGGGCGGGATGAACGCTGAAAATCCGGTGTTTTACGCTGTTGCGTGGAGCCTGTCCTGCCATTTGAACATGTTCCTTCTGTCCTTGCCCTCGGGACCGGGAAATGGCATGTCCCCCTGGGATGCCGGCTCTTCATCCTCCTTTTCCGGCAGGGGAGGGGTCTCCGGAGGCGGAGGATTCAGCGGAGGGGGATTCGGGGGCGGAGGCGGCGGTTCGTGGTAAAAGCCGGCTCACGGCTCCGGACGCAGGACGACGGCGGTGCCGTAAGCCAGCAATTCGCTGAGGCCCTGGCCGATTTCACTGCTGGCAAAACGCAGTCCGATGACGGCATTGGCCCCCATGGCCTGTGCGTTCTCCTGCATCCGCTCAATGGCCAGGGCGCGGGTATCGTTCATGAGCTGGGAATACTGTGTGATCTCTCCGCCTACCAGGGTTTTCAGGCTTGCCATGATATCGGAGCCCACATGGCGGGCCTTGACGGCGTTTCCGGTCACGTGGCCCAGAACCTTCTCAATGGACTGGCCGGGAGTTGTTTCAAGAGTGCTGACGTACATGAAACATGTCTCTGGCAAAGGGGCAGGAAAATCAAGCAAATAAGCGGAGAAAGAGCATCCGTACCCGGTGCGGAAGGTGCAGAGACGTTCCCGAAGGAATAAAATGACTTGTAGAAAAAGTTTTCGTTTCTACGCTCTTCTGCGGCAATCATGGGAGCCGTCCTATTCAGCAGGCTGAAGAATGCCGTGGAGGTTTTACTTTTCCTTCCCCTCGCCCGGCAGTGGAGACGTTGACTGCTCATAGGACTTAGGCTCCGTCTGCTGGGCACCATTGACGGCAGCCCACAGGAGCCCGCCGGAATAGAAGAGTGTGTTGCTGGCAAGCCCCAGCACGCAGTCCACGGGATAAAGCGGCAGCGCAGCCATCGTGGCGAGGGGGCCCCATGCGCTGCGAGAGGTCGAGAGCTGTGCAAGCCCCGGCGGGTTATGGATGCCATCCACTCGGACCAAGTTGTTCTTGCCACGGTAGGGCACCAGCGTCTCGCGGTGGCGGATTTTCCTGTTCGGTTCCTGCGACCATTTCGTATATTCCACCTGCTTCGGCAGTCCGGGAAGCAATTCTACCCCGTGTTCGTACTTGTCCACCTTCACCCAGAGAGTGCGTCCCGTGGGTTCCACGCCACGGGCATACACTTGGTTGGTAAAGGCAAAGTCTCCAAGGCAGACCGGGCGGGTGGAGGGGCTGTAGGTCACTTCGGGCACTTGCATGACCACCGCCGAAGGAAACTTGTCCACCGCCTTTGACTGCGGTACATAGACGGTTCCCCCCACAGGCTTCGTCAAATCGACACCCGTGCAGGTATTTGGCAGTTCGCGGACGCAGTAGAAGAGGTTCCAGCCCACCCCACCGCAACTTGTGAGCAGTAGTGCTGCGGTGGTGATAAGGAATGTAGTAAGAATTTTCATCAGGTGTGTCGAGTAGATACTCTCTATTATAAGCTAACGAATCTCAACCACGTTTTTCAAATAACCACATTTTTTAGCATTACAGAATCCCTTATATATAAACGTTTACAAAAGACAGGTAAAGAATCGTGTTACTTTACCACCCTTCAACAATCTTGAAGTTGCCGTCTTGTCCAACGGAACCTGATTTGGCTCGTTCAAGTTTTCGCCCCATGAATTTGCGGTTGTGTTCAGGCTTGATCATATCAAGCGGCATATCTTGGTTATCACCTGGAAAAGCCGGAAACTGTTCTACTGTCTTTTTATCTTTGCTCCACAGACAGGGCTTGCGTGTCCTCCTCCATTCAGCTGGATAATCACGCACTCCTTGTATGTAGGATGATCCTTTGGAATCTTCTTGGCTTTGCGTTCATTTGAAGAAACTGCCTTAACAGTTTCTGCGTCTTCGCGTTCACCATTGGGCTGCTTTTCCAATTATCCGGCCATAATGCAGGCTTTAGCTTCACCCTCCTTCAGAAGGTGGTCCTTGCTCTTGTCCAGAGAAATAGAGGCAGGCATGATGTCAACACTTGTAGATTTACAAACCTTGTGCCCGGCTACCGAGAAGGTAGCTATCCGTTTGTTTTTTACTTTGCTTGGTCCTGCCATGATTTTTTTGAGTTGGGGAGAGAGGCCAGGCAACAAGATATGCGCTATCGGGGGAAGTATTTTGCCTGATGCTGTGAAAGCAAGAAATGCAAAACTCCTTGATTTCTCAAGGAGTTTTGAATGGCGATAAAGCCTAAAGTGGTAGCCCTATGAGGACTCGAACCCCAAAATACGGAACCAGAATCCGCTGTGTTACCGATTACACTATAGGGCTATGTAACGGGCACCTTTGCGGTGCGGGCGGATTTAAGCGGAAACGCCCGTTTTTTGCAAGTTTTTTTTCATTTAAATGTCGTCCGGATGCAAAAAAAAAATGGGAGTCGCGGCCGGGCGGTCTTTTCATAACGGTTCAGTTTGCCAGGGAGCGGAAGTATTCCTTCACGTATTCTTCCGTGATCTGCTGGCGTTCCGGCGTTCCGTGGCGTCCCTGGGCAAGCTGCCAGGGGGAATGGGGCGACATGCTGCTACGGGCCAGTTGCTGGCCCGTGTATTTGTAGTACTGTTTCCATATCTGCTCCAGGGAGGGAATGGCGTCCGTCTCCGGTTCCAGCGGAGGCTGGCGCCGGCTGGGGTGTTCAATGGCGCCCCAGGGGGCTTGGTCCTTGTATTCGTGGTAGATGGAGGGAAGCACGGGACCTTGGGGCCATGCTTCGGCGGTCTCGTTGATGAGGCGGATTCCGTTTCTGTGCAGATGCCACCAGTCCGCGAGGATGACCAGATGGTTGAGTTTGACGGGATTCAGGGGAGTTCCGTTTTCATTCGCCCGTTGAATGAACCAGTTGCAGAGTTTTTGCGTGGTAATGTGATTGGCCATGCTGATAGTTGTGGCCGCTATTATAGAAAGCGCGGGCGTTTTTCACAACACTAAACACGGCGCAGGGCTATTCGCCTCAAGACTTCTGCGGAAAAACGGAGGGAAGTCGGAATTCATGCCGTACATGGTTCCTGTTTAAATGAAGAAGAAGAATTCTCCGTGTCTTATGATTTTTGGAAATCTACCTTTATTCTTTTCGTAATAAGAATGTAATGAATATTATTGAAAACAAGTACATTTGACCATTTCCAACAAATGACGAAGAAAGATGCAAGATGTAATTCGGTATATGCTTTGAACTTATGGATTGAATTATATAATTTTAGGAATATTGTAAAATTTTACCCTTCACATTGTTTAACCTGTTAATTACATCCTGTCATGAATTTCCATTATATCTATCATTCCGGATTGCTGGGGGCTGCCTGCCTCCTTTCTCCTGCTTATAGCGGCTTGATGGCTGATTCCATCGACCTCCAGACCTACCGTGATTTTGCGGAAAACCGTGGCGTCTTTGGCATCAATGAGAAAGACGTTCCCATCTACGACAAGGAAGGCAACTACGTAGGCACCATCCCCAGAATGATGAATTTTGACGGGGTGGCGGACCCCCATCGCGGAGAAGCCGCGCTGGTGGGCGGTCCCGGCTTCATTGCCACCGTGTCCCACGATTATGATAAACAGTCCGTTACATTTGCAGTCCGTTTTGGTGCCAGTCAGGGGACGCCTTTTTATGATTCCTACCGTAGCGTGGTGACCAAGAAAGCATGGGGGAACAGCACCAATTCCACATATGACTACTGTGTGCAGCGGCTGAGCAAGATTGTGACGGAGTCGGAATACGCTCCCTACCTGACGGACCCGGAGTATCTGGACAATATGAAGGGGAGGCTGGTGCTGAGAGCCGGAACGGGAACCCAGACGGTTGCCACGGGCGATGGAGAGCAGGAAGCGGTAGGGCCGGCCTATAGCTACCTGACGGGAGGAACGGTGGTTTTCAACGGGCAGACAAAAGTAGAAGGGACCGGGGAACCGGACCCGGAAAATGCCAAGACCTATCCGGCCTACCGGTTTGGGTACAATGTTGAAAGGCCCTCAGAGTCATCTCCGCTGCCTTCCGGTGTACAGCCCGGAGACAGCGGCAGCCCCTGTTACGTGTACAATGAAAATTCCGGACAGTGGGAATGGGTGGGCGCGGGACAATCCCATGGCGGAGAGGGCTACGGCCAGTTCAGCCAGATGCGTTCCGGCAACCAGTGGGCGCAGGCTTACGTGGACAGCTTCAACTGCACTGTCAGCGTGTCGGCGGGGGGCGGGGATGTGCTGTGGAACGTGACGAATGCCGGAGGAAACGGCACCTTCGTGCAAGGGGGCATCACCACGGATTACATCGGGCTGTCTTCCGGAGTGCGCGGGGATACCTCTACGCAGGGAAAGCGGGCCACGGATGCCCAGATCGGCGCGTGCACCAATCTGATTTTTGATGGGGCCGGAGGGACGGTTGTGCTCCAGGGTTCTGTGGACACGGGGGCTGGTTCCCTGACCTTCAACCACGATTACGTGCTGAGCGACGGCGGCAATGCTTCGTACCGCCTGAATACGGCGGGTTTCGTGGTCAATAAAGGGGCCGTGGTTACCACCTTGCTGACCGGAGCTTCCGGCGACGAGTGGCGGAAGATCGGGGAGGGGACGCTGATTGTGGGAGGGCATGGGAACAATGCGGCGGATATCAACGTGGGCGGCGGCATGCTGATTCTGGATCGGGATGGTTATGCCGCCCATAATGTAAAGCTGAACGGGGGCGGTGTGATGGCGCGTCTGGCGGGAGAAAACCAGTTGTCCGGGGAGTTCATCTTCGGGCACCGTGGCGGAACCGTGGATTTGTACGGGCACAATTTGACACTGGATGCCATCACGCATCTGGATTCCGGGGCCATTTTTGCCAATTACCTGGGCGGTTCCACTGCAACCTTCACGTTCACGGGAAGTGGTGTACAGAATTATCTGGGAACCTTCATAGATACAGGATCCTTGCGGAACGGCCAGCTGAACGTGGTGTATGCGCCCGACACGGGAGAAGGTTCCGTCTGGAACCTGTCCGGAACCATCCTCAATTCCGGAACGTGGACGGTGCAGAGTGGGAAAGTAAAGATAGCGGGAGTTCCCACCTTGCACGCGGGCGGTTATGTGGATGAGAATGACTGGCAGACGGCTGTTTTTGCCACGGGAACAGTGCAGGTGGAAAGCGGCGCTCTGTTTACAGCGGGAGCCCATGCGGAAGTGGCTTCTTCCATCAATGTGGCGGACGGAGGCACATATACCATTCTTTCCGGCGGCAGCCACAGCGGGGATGTCGTGCTGGCCGGTTCCGGTTCCATGCTGCGCGCAGAGGTGGATGGAGGCGTAGCAATAGAATCCGGGAAAATATCCGGAAAAGGCTCCTTGATCAAATCCGGCGACGGCGTGCTGCTTCTGAAGAACAGGAACAACGGTTTTTCCGGAATCGCCCGGGTGGAAGGAGGTGTGGTGCAGGCTTCTTCCGCCGGAGCGCTCGGAAAGACTATCTGGATGTTGAATGCCGCAGGCGGCATGGCTGTGGACGGCTCCGATTTTTCCGTGATTGCCGGATATCTGGACACGTCCTCTGCCGGGGCTTTCATCCTGCTGGAAGACAAGAACAACGTCAGCGGCCTGGACAGTTTCCGTAATTTGTCCATTGGGGCGCTGGGGAACGTAAATTTGGGAATCCGTGGAACCACGGAATTGCTTTCCGGCTGGACTGCGGACGGGGGCTGGTCCCTGGGGGGAGGCGGAGGAACATTGACGGTGAATTTGAAACTCAGCGGCTCCGGCACCTTGTCCATCGGCAACGGTTCCAATACCGGCGCCGTGGTGCTTGCCAACGCCCATAACAGTGATTCGGAAGGGGGTGCTGTCTTCTCCGGGACCATGGAATTGAACCGGGGGGCAAAGCTTGCGTATGAGGATGTGCGTTCTCTTGGCTCTAAAAACGGGAATGTGACGGTAGGGTACGGTTCTTCCTTTGTTCTGGGGGCGCAGGAGGATGCGGCCCTGGCGCATGTTTCCGGCGCTTCCGGCGGCGTGTTGCTGTTGTCCGGGGAACGTACCACGGCGTTGGATATGGCCGGGATGGGATTGAATTCCGCCTACATCGGGGCTGACGGGCAGGCTGTTCTGTCCGGTTCCGTGAAGGCCGGAACGCAGGGGTATTTGTTCGGAGGCAGCGGCACGTTGACTGTCGCCTGTTCCCTGAGCGGCAATCATTCCCTGACGGTGGACACCCAGGGGATGGGTACGGCCGGCTGCGTTATTCTGGCGGCGGACAATTCCTATTCCGGTGAAACGCGCATCCTGTCCGGGGCTTCCCTGGCAGTGGGCGCTGGGGAAACGGCCGGCACTCTGGGAACGGGAGTCGTCGTCAATGAAGGCACCCTGACGTTCAACAGGACGGACCGGGTGACGGCGGGAAACGCCATTTCCGGTACCGGAAACCTAGTCCAGAAAGGCAGTGGGGAACTGGTGCTGACGGGGAATAATTCATACACCGGAGTCACGAGGATTGCCGTGGGAACGCTTACCGTGGGCGATGGAGGAACCAGCGGTTCTCTGGGAACCGGAGCCGTCGTCAACAACGGGGTGCTGGTCTTCAATCGATCGGATGCCGTCGTTTTTAATACGGCCGTGTCCGGGACGGGGGCCCTGGTGAAGAACGGTTCTGGAACGCTGACGATCCAGAAGCAGCTTTCCTACACCGGAGGAACCACGGTGAACGAAGGTACGCTGGTTCTGTCCAAGGGAGGAGCCAACGGTATTATCCAGGGAGATCTGTCTATTCAGGAAGGGGCACAGGTGACGCTGAAAGGAGGAAACAGTTTTGGTTCTTCCGGCGGCATTGCCTCTGTTAAAGGCGTGAATATCAACGGGGGCACCTTGTACTTTGGAGACAAGAACAACCAGGTTTGCAAATATATGACGTTCAACCTGACCGGGGGTGTTGTGGATGGCGTTGCCGGAGGCCGCATGGACATTGCAATGGGCACGAGCATTGAGGTAAAGGCGGCGGATAAAGCATCGGAAATCAGGAATATCAACGTGCAACTGAAGGATTCCTATCCCTCCATCTTCAGAGTGGCGCGGGGGACGGCGGTGTCCGATTTGAACGTCTCCGCCAACATCGTCAACTCTTCCGGAGTGAAAGGAGCACTCACCAAGACAGGCAACGGGATCATGGTTCTTTCCGGCAAAAATACCTATTCCGGGGGTACCACGGTGGAGCTGGGAACGCTGGTCGCCGCTTCCAGCCAGGCTCTTGGAACGGGACAGGCAATGGTCGATTCCGACGGCTGCCTCGTTCTGGGGGGCACCGGCGCCGATGCCCCCGGAATCAGTTTGGGGAATAATATTCTGGTGAAGAATGGCGGCGTCCTGACCGGTTCCGCCACCCTGACCGGGAATACGACCATGGAATCCGGTTCCATCTTTGAATTGACCTTGTCCATAGGCGGTTCCGCCGGGGACGAACTGGCATGCAACAGCCTGATGCTCCGGTCCGGCGTCTTCCGGATTGACGCGGGAGCCATGCTGAAGCTGGCCGCCCTGACCATCGACTATTCCACCGATTTCTGGAATACATCGCACATCCTGAATTTCATCGACGGCGGAGACAACGCCACGCTGACGGGCAATTTCACGCTGGATACGTCCGCCGCCGGGGATTACTCGGCCTACGGTGAGTGGAGCCTGCAAAAGAGTGAAGACTCCAAAGATATGAACATGGTCTGGACGCCGAATGCCGCGCCGGAAGTATCTTCCGCGTTGACTGCGGCGTTTACGGCTACGGCGCCGCTGCCGGTTCCGGAACCTTCCGCCGCGGTGCTGATGCTGGCCGCCGCGGGAGCGGCGTTCCTGCGTCGCTCCGTTCCGCGGAACAGGTAAAAGACCGTAAATTGCAAACGCCGCATTCCGGGAGGGGTGCGGCGCTTTGTTTTTCTTCCCGTCCCGAGGGAGGGAAAGTGCTCCTAAAGGGAAAGGATGCGCGCCCTGCGGGCTACGTCTTCCGGGGAAAGGGAATAAAGGCAGTCCAGCAGGGAGACGGCAAAAGAGCCGGGAGCCGGGCTTTGTTCAAAGGCCATTTCCCCGGCGATTCCCATCAGGACGGCGGTGGAAACGGCCGCCTGAAGCGGGGAGGGGGAGACGGCGGCACAGGCGGCGGTCAGCGCGCCCATGGAGCAGCCCACGCCCGTAACGCGGGACATCATGGGATGCCCGTTTTCCGTGGAAACCACCTGGTGGCCGTCCGTGGAATAGTCCGTGCGGCCCGTGACGAGAACGGCCGCTCCCGTGTGCAGGGCCAGTTCCCTAGCCGCCTGCAGGGCGTCCGCGCTGGAACTGGTGCTTTCCGGTCCTTTCGTGACGGAGGAGTAGCCGGCCAGGGCCATGATTTCCGAGGCGTTCCCGCGGATGATGCGGGGCGTTTGTTCCTTCAGCTGCCGTGCCAGCCGCGTGCGGAGAGAGAGCGCCCCCACGGCCACCGGGTCCAGAACCCAGGGGATGTTCAGCCGGTTGGCTTCCTGCACGGCCGTCTGCATGACGGCGCCTTGTTCGTGCGTAACAGTGCCCAGATTGACCAGCAGGGCGCCTGTTCCGCCGCGCAGCATTTCCACTGTTTCCTCCGCGTCGTTGAGCATGGCGGGAACGGCTCCCGCGGCCAGCAGGAGGTTGGCCGTCAGGGGCTGTACGACGGAGTTGGTCAGGGAGAGAACCAGCGGGGCCGCCTCCCTGATTTTTTCCAAATCTGAGGAGACGGCGCTGACAAGGCCGGATGATGAAGGCATGGCGTTTGAAAGAATGGTTTTGTTGCCCGGCGTTTCCGGGAAGGGGGACAGTCAGGCCAGCGCCCGTGCGGCGGCTTCCGGGTCCTCCGCTCCGCAAATGGCGGAGACTGCGGCAATTCCTGCGGCCGTTCCTGTGGCCCGCACCTGGCGCGCGCGTTCCGCATCCAGGCCGCCGATGGCGACGACGGGCAGGGGGGACCGGGAGGCCAGGGCGGCGAAGCCTTCCACGCCCAGCACGGGCGGGGCGTTGAGTTTGGAAATGGTCGGGAAAACGGGCCCCATCCCCAGGTAGTCCACTAGGGAGGCGTCCACGGCGCGGAGCTGGTCCATGTTGGAGACGGACAGCCCCAGGATTTTGTCCGGGCCGATCATGGCGCGCACGGAGGGTACGGGAAGGTCCCGCTGGCCGATGTGGACGCCGTCCGCATCCAGGGCCAGCGCCAGGTCAATGCGGTTGTTGACAATGAAGGGGATTCCGCGCGCCGCCAGGAAGTCCCGGATGGGCAGGGCTTCCCGGTAGCAGGTGCCCGCGTCCGGATTGGTGGAGCGGTATTGCACGATGGTGACGCCGCCGTCCACGGCCTTCCGGACGGTTTCCAGCAGGCTGTGGCGACATTTGGCCGCTTCGTCAGTGACCAGGTAGAGGTGGAGGTTGAATGATTTCATGAAGGTATGCCGGCAGGCGGATTAATCTGCAAAGAGGGGGGTGGACAGGTAGCGGTCGCCCGTGTCCGGCAGAAGAACGACGATGGTCTTGCCCGCGTTTTCCAGCCTTTTCGCCAGCTGCGTGGCCGCCCACAGAGCCGCCCCGGAGGAAATCCCCGCCAGCACGCCTTCCGTGCGGGCCAGTTCCTTGCCCGTGGCGAATGCGTCTTCATTGGTGACGGTGATTACTTCGTCGTAAATGGAGGTGTCCAGGGTTTCCGGCACGAATCCCGCGCCAATCCCCTGGATTTTGTGCGGTCCGGCCGTGCCTTCGGTGAGGACGGGCGAGGCCGACGGCTCCACGGCCACGACCTTGACTCCGGGATTGCGGGATTTGAGGTACCTGCCCACGCCTGTAACGGTTCCCCCCGTTCCCACACCCGCTACGAAGATGTCCACCCTGCCGTCCGTATCGTCCCAGATTTCCGGTCCGGTGGTGCGGAAGTGGGCTTCCGGATTGGCCTGGTTCACGAATTGGCCGGGAATGAAGCTGTTCGGCAGTTCGGCGGCAAGTTCCTCCGCCTTCGCAATGGCTCCCTGCATGCCCTTTGTCCCGTCCGTCAGCACCAGTTCCGCGCCGTAGGCTTTCAGCAGGTTGCGGCGCTCCACGCTCATGGTTTCCGGCATCGTCAGGATGATCCGGTACCCGCGGGAGGTAGCCACGGCCGCCAGGCCGATGCCCGTGTTGCCGCTGGTGGGTTCAATGATGACGGAGTCCGGCGTCAGCCGGCCGGAGGCTTCCGCCGCGTCAATCATCGCCAGGGCAATGCGGTCTTTCACGCTGCCTGCGGGGTTGAAGGCTTCCAGCTTGGCCAGGATGACGGCGTCCAGGCCGTGCCTGCGGTCGTAGTTGGCCAGTTCCAGCAGGGGTGTCCTGCCGACCAGTTCCGTAATGTTCCGGTAAATTTTCATGGCTTGTAAGAAAATGAGCGTTTTTGACGGCAAATCGTTAGAGAATGGCGCGGAAACCGTGCTCCAGGTCCTCGATAATGTCGTCTATGTGTTCCGTGCCTATCGAAAGCCGCACCGTGGAGGGCGTGATGCCTCCCGCCTTCAGTTCTTCCTCCGTCATCTGGGAATGGGTGGTGGAAGCCGGGTGGATCACCAGGGACTTGACGTCCGCCACGTTGGCGAGCAGGGAGAATAGTTCCAGGCTTTCGCAGAACTTGCGAGCCTTTTCCGCGCCACCTTTCACCTCGAAGGTGAAAATGGAGCCCCCGCCATTCGGGTAATATTTCCGGTAAAGACCGTGGTTGGGGTGTTCCGGCAGGGAGGGGTGGTTCACCTTCCGCACCTGGGGATGGGCGGCCAGGTATTCCACCACGCGCAGGGCGTTCTGGACATGGCGCTCCACCCGGAGGGAAAGGGTTTCCAGCCCCTGGAGAAGCAGGAAGGAGTTGAACGGGCTGATCGTCGCTCCCGTGTCCCGCAGGAGGGTGGCGCGGATTTTGACGATGTAGGCCAGATTGCCGCACACCTCGGAAAACACGGCGCCGTGGTAGTTGGCGTTGGGCTTGGAAAGGCCGGGGAATTTGTCGTTCTGCGTCCAGTCGAACCTGCCTCCGTCCACAATCACGCCGCCCATTACCGTACCGTGGCCGCCGATGAATTTGGTGGCGGAATGCACCACGATGTCCGCGCCGTGTTCCAGCGGACGGAACAGGAAAGGCGTAGCGAAGGTGCTGTCCACAATGAGGGGAATGCCGTGGGCATGGGCGATTTCCGCCAGGGCTTCCATGTCCGCAATATCGCAGTTCGGGTTGCCCAGGCTCTCCACGTACAGGGCCTTGGTGTTTTCCCGGATGGCCTTGGAGAAATTGTTCACGTCCCCGGCGTCCACGAAGGTGGTTTCAATCCCGCTTTCCGCGAGCGTGTTGGCAAACAGGTTGTACGTGCCTCCGTACACGGTGGCCGCGGAAACGATGTGGTCCCCGGCGCGGGCGATGTTCTGGATGGCGTAGGTGATGGCGGCGGCCCCGGTGGCTACGGCCAGCGCGGCGGCTCCGCCTTCCAGCGCGGCGATGCGTTTTTCAAAAACGTCCGCCGTGGGGTTCATCAGGCGGTTGTAAATATTGCCCGGCTCCGCCAGGGCAAAACGTCCGGCGGCCTGCGCGGAGTCCTTGAAGACGTAGGAAGTGGTTGCGTAAATCGGAACGGCGCGGGCGTCCGTAACCGGGTCGGGATTCTCCTGGCCCACGTGGAGCTGGCGTGTTTCAAATCGATATTTTCTGCTCATGTTTTTATATTCCTATCGGAAAACTAGGAAATAGATAGTGAAAGAAGGGACCCATGTCAAGTACCGGCTGAAAAAAGTGGGGCATGAGGGCCAGAAAGGGAAAAAGGCGGGCAAGGTATTCCGGCCGTACCGGAGGGGTCAAATGCCGGCTCCGTAGTCGCATCCGGCCTCCTTCTGCTGGATGGCCAGATCTTCCAGCGTGACGTTTCTCAGATAGTCTTCAATGACTTCCTGCAGGCCCTGCCAGAAAGGCAGGGTGGTGCACTTTGTTGCGCGGGGGCACGGATTGCTCTCCGTGGTTACGCAGGAAATGGGCAGCATGGAACCTTCCGTCAATTTGAGGATAGCTTCCGTGGTGTATTCACGGGGATGCCTGGTCAGGCGGTAGCCGCCGGATTTTCCCCGGGAGCTTTGCACAAAACCCGCTTTCAGCAGGATGGCGATGATTTGTTCCAGATAACGGACCGTGATGTCCTGGCGGATGGAGATTTCCTTGAGAGATATGTATTCCTTGTTCTGATGCTGCGCAAGATCGATCATCAGGCGCAAGGCATAACGTCCCCTGGTGGAAATTTTCATCATGGCAGGCCTGACTTAACGAAATTTCGGAACGGTCGTCAATCGAGAATGGATGCATGTTTAATAATTGAGAAAAAACAAGCAGGAGAAAAAGTGTAAATTCACTTGGCAGGCGGTTGCCTGTTTTTCAGGCGGTGTGAATAAAATATTCCTCCCGTTCCATTGCAGGAAAACGGTTTTTTCATAGATGCAGAGGCCGTTTTTTAAGTATTCCGGACCTGTTTATTGAATACGGCAGCGGAAAATCAATATTCCGAATACGGGAAAATGCGGCCTGTTTTTGTTGTGCGGCCCATTCCTTTGGGAAGGTGGGGAATGTTTAATCCCGTGAAGAGGTACTTTTAATCTGATGAAGCTTCCGGGAGAGAAACCGCTTATCTTGGAAAAAAGAAAAGGAAAGGGGAGTATTCCCCATATCTCTTGTTTATTGGCAAATTCGTCCTGGCCATGAAAAAGCCGCCTGTCCCGGAGGAAAGGCGGCTTGGGAAAGCTATCAATGGATTCCTGGGGCTTTAGAATGGAATCTCGTCGTCCATGTCTCCAAAGTCGTTGGATTGCTGCTGGTTGGAAGGCATGGGGGGAGGATTGTAGTTCTGAGGGGCCTGGGATTGCCCGTAGTTGTTGGAACGGGGAGCGGACTGCTGGCGGGGGGCGCCGCCCATGTCGGAGGAATCGCCGCCGCGGGGGAAGAGCTGGATGTTTTCTCCGATCACGCGCAGCTTGGTGCGCTTCTGGCCGGATGCCTTGTCTTCCCAGGAATCCAGTTGAAGACGCCCTTCCACAAAGACGCCGCGCCCCTTGCTGAGGTAGTTGCCGGCCACTTCCGCTTGGCGGTTCCAGAGGGTGACGTCCACGAAGGTGGTTTCTTCCTGGCGTTCGCTGTTGTCTCCGGCGTAATAGCGGTTGATGGCAAGGCGGATGTCCGTGACGGCCGTGCCCTTGGGCGTGTAGCGCAGTTCGGGATCGGCAGTGAGGTTGCCCATTAAAAATACTTTGTTGAGATTGGCCATGTAATGGAGGTGTTAAGTATGATAAGGAGACGCCTTCTGTGCGGTATAGGCGGCCGTGTGAATAATCGCTGACAATTATGTCTTCGCGCGCAGGCTTGTGCAATACTAAATTGCGGAATCGTTTGCAAACATGTCTGCTTTCTCCATTGCATTCATCACCGAACCGTGGAATGGTTACCCCCATGAGTTTCAATCAACGGCGGCAAGGCAGGCTGTTCCGGGTTTCCTGGGGCGCGTGTCTTTTGCTGTCCGTTTTGGCCCATTTGTTTTTGCTGGCGGGCACTTATCTGGTGCCGGAGGAATGGCTGTCCTCTCCCCGGCCGGCGGAGGCGCGCCGCCAGGTGGTGGTGACGGCCCGCATGGTGAGGAAGGTGGAGCCGGAGAAGGAGGGCAATAGGCAGGCTTCGCAGGAACGGCTGCCTTCCGTGGTGAAAACCAGTGAGGAACAGGAGAGCGCCACCCGACCGGAAACTCCCCGGTTCCAGAGCAACCGCAATACGCGCCGGGAAGGCGGCCGCAAGGACCCGGACAGCAGCAGGGACATGCCCGCCCAGGACGGTGAAGAGCGGGAAAACGGGGAAATCGTCCTGTTTGACCAGGAAAGGCAGGACGGCGACATGAGCCATGAGCGCGACGGGAATAAGGACGCGGATCCGGGGGCTTCCGCCAGCATGCCCTTCCAGCCGCTGGACCCGTCCTCCCCTCCGCCGGGCCATCCGGACGCACCGAATCTTTCCCCCAATGCCACCGGCTCCCCCTCCGCCGCCGGGGAAGAAGGCCTTGCCCGGCAGGACAGGACGCCTGCGCGGGAACATGTCATGCAGCTTCCCCATGCGGTCACGCTGCCCCGGCCCGGCAGGCCGGAAGAACCGGACGCCCTGAAGGAACTGGCAAAAAGCATCGCCAGGGGCGCGGACCGGTCCCCCCTCGATCTTCCGGACCTTCAGCTGCCCCCCAATGCGCGGCCTCCGCAGAAGCAGCCCCTGTACGATCCCATGTTCAATGCGGAAAACCAGCCCGGTTTCAAGACGCATGAACGGAAGACCAAGCTGACGGGCAAATTCAGCTTTGGCCGCCGTCCCACCCTGGATGTGGAAGCCACTCCCCTGGGCAGGTACCAGATGATCGTTTACCGCGCCATCGGTGAACAGTGGTACCGCCAATGTGATCTGAACCGTGACCTGATCGTCGCGGGAACCGTCCGCATCCGCATTCTGATAGCCAAAAACGGGAACGTCACTTCCATGAGGCAGACCTCCCGCGTGGGGGCCAGCGAGGTGCAGAAATCCTTTACCTTCCTTGCCATCAAGCTCGCCAAGCTTCCCGCGATGCCGCCGGAAGTGAGGAACGAACTCGTGGGAGAGACGCTGGAAATGTACTTTGACTTCAACTTCTAAAACCAACCAACACAGTTATTCCATAACCACCATCCATTGACATACCATCATGAATTTCATCAAGGACTGCATCACCTTCTTCCAGGCCGGCGGCATCTTCATGTACCCGCTTGCGGCCTGTTCCATCCTGCTCATTGCCGCCATCATTTACCGCATGTTCAACATGAGGCGGCGGGGAATCGCCCCGGACAGGCTGGTGCGCGCCGTGGAACAGTACATGCAGGGAGGCCTGGACCGCAGGGAACTGGAAGAACGGGCGCTCGCCTCCCGTTCCGTGCTGGGCAGGCTGGTCCTGGAAACCCTGAATTCCCGCATGGAGGATGAAGCGTCCATGAAGGAAATGATCCAGGTCAAGGCGCGGGAGGAATTCGTCACGCTTCAGGCTGGTCTGCCCCTGCTGGACATGATCGTGATGATTGCGCCGATGTTCGGCATTCTGGGTACGGCCAGCGGGCTGGTTGAAATATTCAGCGTCTTCGGAATGGATGAAAGTCACGGCCAGATCGCCCAGGGCATCGCCCAGGCGCTGAACACCACGATCGCCGGTCTGGCCATCGCCACGCCCGCCGTCATCGCCCATGTCTATTATTCCCGCAAGCTGGAGCGCATTTCCGCGTTCATGGAGGTGCTGCTCACGGAGCTGATTTCCTTCCGCTATCATTCCCAACGCTGATCCGGCCATGCAGTTTTACCGTAAAAAAGGAAGAACCATGGGGGTGCCCATCGTCCCCATGATCGACATCCTCACCATCCTGCTCATCTTCTTCATCGTCCATACCCAGTGGAAAAAGCCCCAGACCCTGTTGAAGATAGACGTACCGGGAGCGGAATTCATTGAAGGCGCCCCCTCCACGGAACAGCGCGCCGTGCTGGCCGTGACGGAGGAATCCTCCATCTCCCTGAACGGGTACCTGGTGGAAATCGACGAACTGCCGGCCGCCCTGGAGAGGCTGAAAAAGGAAAATCCGGACATCAAGCTTCAGCTTGACGTGGACAAAAAGGCGGCCTTCGGCGTCATCGTAGGCATTTGGGACGCGCTGACGTCTGTGGGTATTGACGCCGGGGAAGTTCCTGCCAGAATAGAAATCAGCAAATCCCCCGCACCATAAATCCTCCAGAAAGAACACCCTCCCGCATGTTGTTGGAAATCGTACAGTATGGAAATCCGGTATTGAAAGAAAAATGCCGCCCCGTGGAACATCTTGACGCCAGTTTGAAAGACTTGGCGAACAACATGCTGGAGACGATGTACGCCGCCGAGGGAGTCGGCCTTGCCGCCCCGCAGGTGAACGTGCCCGTGCAGCTCGTCGTGATCGACATCCCGGCGGAGGAGGAATCCGTCACCTGGCTGAAAGTGGACGGGGAGGACAAACAGCTGTCCGACATCATGCCGCTGAAGTTTATCAATCCGGTGCTGGAGCCCTACGGCCCCATGCATCCCTGCCATGAAGGCTGCCTGAGCGTGCTGAAGATACGCGCCTCCGTCGTGCGCCCGGACTTCGTCAGGGCTACTCTGACGCTGCTGGACGGCAAACGGGTGACGATAGACTGCAACGGCCTTCTCGCCCGCTGCCTTCAGCATGAATGCGACCATTTGAACGGCATCCTGTTCGTGGAACGCGTTTCTTCCGCCCAGAAAATCACTCTGCGCAATAAATTGAAGCGCCTGGCAATCGGGTATTGACGGTTTCCCGGACCGGGATTGGACCGTCTGCTTGGAAAAAGCCCCGGCGTCAGGTCAAATCACTCTTGAAATGCCGCGACACGGCGCAGGGCCGGCCAGCATTTTGCATCCTGAGGTGTAAGGGCGTGTGGGGGGCGGGACTGAGCTTCTTTCTGCACGTTCCTGAATCCTTTTCCATGATCCTTGTTTTACTCCGCATCAGCTCAGGGAGTTAATACCGGGGCGCACAGGAGGTCTTGATTCCTTTTTCGCCAAACAGAGTGATGATTTCCTCGTGGGAGCGGGACGCTCCCATTACTCATCACACCCGGCATGGCTTCCCGCAGTGCGGGGAAGGGAGGGTATTTTCCTCCTTCCAGGTTTCCGGTCATGCCGGGTCTGCCGTTTGACCGTTGAGGCGCATGGAGAATATGGGGAGTGTCATATTTCATCTGTCCATGAGAAGCATTCCCTGCCGACCGTCTCCCTTTCCTTGGATTTTTCCCCAGCCAATGTTTTTCAGAAGAAAACGCCCGGGACGGTCATCAACAGGCGCCGCTGCCGGACGAAGGTGGAATTTCAGTCCTGTTCCTGTGGGGCTTCCAGAGAAATATGACCAATGCCTGGAGCAGGAGGGAGGCCATGTTAAACATGAAGATTACAGGAAAGGAACCGGGAAGGAAGAGCGTCACAAGGATGTTGAACAGGCTTCCGCAGAACAGGAACCTGCCGCCAAGGCGTTGAACCCTTACCCATGCTTCATCACTGCTGAAGGCGTAAGGGGTGCGTATTCCCAACCATTTGTTGGGCGCTATCTTGGGACAAACGTTGACCATGAGCAGGAGGAATATGTTCATGCCTATGAAGATGACTTTGGCCGTGTCTCCCAGACTGACCGTATTGGTCAGGCTTGTCTTTTGAATGGCCAGGCAAAGATAGGAAAACAGGACGACCAGGAAGAATTCCACGTATGTGGCCATCTTCGCACCAATTCTCCTGTTGTTTTCATTCCTGCTGAAATGAATGAGCAGAAGGATGATCAGCCGGAGAACCTTCCCGATAAGGAAACCCAGGATTCCCAGGCCAATGAATCCCAGGAGGGCGTCCATGCTGTCCTTATCCGCAAAACGGGTGGGAATGCCGTACTCATTGAAATGCACGGCGACGCGGGCGGGCAGCCGTGACGATACGGCGGCATAGTAAGTCAACACGGGAAACAGGGCGATGGCAAGTTCGCTGAAAATCGGCCCGGTCCACCAGGACGGGGAAGATGGAGCTGGGTGCGGGGATGGCTGCATGGCGTTTAATGGTTGGGCTGCGTTCCGATGATTTTGTCCCGTTTGCCGGAGGATGTTTCGCGGGCCGCCTTGAAATTGCCTATCCAGACCAGTATTTCCTGGAGGACGCTCAGGTTGACATCGTAAAAAATGAATTTGCCGTCTCTGTGGTCGCGGACAAGATCGGCTTCTTTCAGAACGGACAGGTGGCGGGAGATGGCGGCTCCGGTGATGCTGAAATGTTCCGCAATTTCTCCGGCAGGCATGGCGCCGTTTTTAAGTATTTCCAGAATTTCACGGCGCGTGGGGTCAGCCAGGGCCCTGAGCGTATGTTGCAGGGAAGCTGGATTATTCATTTTACATTTAACTTTATTGTTAAATATTTTTAATACGGACTCCAAGTGGAGTCAATAAAAATGGAGAGAAGGCCGGACGCAGGCATTCATTCATCCCGTTCCCGCGTGCCGTGATAGCCGCTCCGGCAGGGTTTATTCCTGAAAAAAGGAAATCGCATTTGCCGGACTGCCGTCCGTTGTCCGGATGCGGGAACTACCATGGTCCAGCGGGAAAATGGTTTAAAGCTGTTTTCCGGGAATATCGCAGGCCCTTGCCGGCCATGGGAAACATGGGCAGGCGCAGATGCGTGAAATTGTTAAAAGGAAATAACGCCTTCCTCGCGGCCCGGAAATATTCCAGAAGCTGCCGCAGAGACGTGCGGCACTCCGGAATGCCTGATGAAGCATGTCAGACGGCGGCGGCTTTCGGCGATTCCCGCTTGACGCGGATCTGGAGGTCCGCCAGAGCGTTCATGTAATAAATGTACGCGTCGAAGGCGGAAGCGTACGGGGTAAAGGAGTTTTCCTTTTCCATGTAATGGAAGTGGTCCGCGCTCTGAAGCTTCCGCCAGACGTGCGTGAGGTCCTCGTCATTGGCGGCTTTCACGGGCTTTTCCAGGCGGTAGATTTTGCGGATGGCTTCGTCCTGCATGACGTTTCCGTTCCAATGGGACATGGTGCCGAAGGTGGAGCAGGTCATCTCCTGCGTGCATTCGCAGACGGAGAGGGGCTTGATTTCCCGCACGACCTCGGACGGGGTCATGAAACGGTTGCCGGCATCCAGGCAGGAAATGATCATGGTGCGCCAGAATTCGAAAACGCCTGTGGCGTCCGACTGGCGTTCGCCAAGGGTTTCATAGTCCATGGAGAGCGTCGTGACGCTGCCCTGCTGGTGCGTGAGCCAGTCCGCGAACGTGGTCGGGGAAAGGGGGTATTCGGGCCATTCCGGATTGGTGCGCATCACGGCCAGGTCATTGGACAGTTCCCGGTTGCGGAAGATGGTGGTGGTGGTGTACACCCACGGGGCCAGGAACACTTCATTGCTTTGGAATCCCTTGAGCATGGCCGGATTGCCGTCCGCCATGATGCCCTTGAAGCCGAGCGTTTCCGCCTGGGCGGCAATGGCGTTGGAGTACAGCATGCCGGTATTCATCAGCACGTCGGATTCCTGATGGAAAAGTTTTTTGATCAATACCCTGTGCTCCTCGATCTGTTCCGCGAATTCCTGAGGGGAATACACGGAGGCCAGGGAGTTGTAGTAGGGCATGATCAGGAAGTCCACGCATCCGGTTTCCGCCAGTTCCTTGAAGGAGGCGATGAGGTCCGGCCTGTGGTACAGGGCCTGTTCCAGAATGACGCCGCTGAGCGCCAGGCCGAAGCGGAATTTTCCCTCCGTCATTTCGATCAGCTGCTTCATCAGCCTGTTGGCCGGGAAGTAGCAGCGTTCCGCAACAGTGCTCAAGACGCGTGCGTTCAGGTCGTCGTCTTCATAAAAGGCGTGTTCGCCTATCTTGAAGAAATCGTAATGAATCAGGCGGTTGGGCTGGTGCGCTACGAAGGTGAGGGATATGTTGCTCATGGACGGAGGAGGGCTGGATGATTGGTGGATGCGGATGGTATGTTTTCTGCCGGTTAGCGGTTCAGCACATGTTCATAAACCCTGATGACCTTGTCCGCGGCGGAATCCCAGGTGGAGGCCTTGATGTCCTCCGTGCTTTGTTCCACCACCTTGCGGTACAGCTCTTCGTCCGTGCAGAGGTTCACGATGTGTTCCGCCATCTTGTTGACGTCCCAGAAGTCCGCCTTCAGCGCGCCTTTCATGACTTCCGCCACGCCGGACTGCTTGGAGATGACCGCGGGAATGTTGAACTGGGCCGCTTCCAGCGCGGAGAGGCCGAAGGGTTCCGATACGGAGGGCATGCAGTAGATGTCCGTGATGGAGAGCAGGTCGTTCACCTTGTCCTTGTTCAGGAAACCGGTGAAGTGGAATTTGTCCCCCACGCCCTTGAAAGCGCCGGATTCGATCAACTGGCGCAGTTTTTCCCCCGTCCCGGCCATGACAAAGCGCACGTCGTCCGTTTGCTCCAGCACCTTGGCGGCGATTTGGAGGAAGAAGCCGGGGCCCTTCTGGGCGGTGAGGCGTCCCAGGAAAAGCACGAGCTTTTCCGGGAATTTCTTCTTGCCCTTGAAGACCTTGACCGGGTCCGCCCCGTTGTGGATGGGAAAGATTTTGTGCGGGTCAATGGCGTAATGGCCGCTGACGATGGTGCCCGTGTACTTGCTGACCGGAATGACGGCGTCCGCCTGTTCCATGCCGAATTTTTCAATGTCGTAAATCCAGCCGCGGGCATCCGCTCCGGCGCGGTCGAACTGGGAGGCGTGCAGGTGCACCACCAGGGGCTTGCCCGTGGCCTTCTTCACTTCTACCCCGGCCAGGTAGGTCATCCAGTCGTGGGCGTGGATGACGTCGAAGTCCTGCTGCATGGCGATTTTGGCCGCGATCTTGGAAAATTGAATGACCTTCAGCGCCAGGTCCCCGGCATAGAGGTCTTCCTTGTTTTTGAAAAGCTGTAGGTCCGCCTCGTGGGTTCTGGAGAAGGAAATGCGCCCTTCCTGCGTGAACTGGATCATGCCGGTCTCTCCTTCCACCGTGGTGTAGGGGTCCAGTTCAATGGGGGCGTGCTCCACCATGGCAAAGCTTTCATAGGAGTACTTGCGGTCCACCTGCTCCACTTCCCGGAAAGAGACGTTGTTGAGACCCGTGAGCTGGAATCCGTCCGTGTGGACGGAAGGATCGGCCTTGGGAACGATCACCCTTAAATCCACCTTTTTTGCCAGTGCTTTGGAAAGACCCAGGCAGGCGATGCCCAGACCTCCGTTAACCAGTGGTGGAAACTCCCACCCTAATGTAAGAACTTTGATATTACTCATTGGTTGATGTGGGTTGTCGGTGTCGGGAAGAATGCAGTGGTACGGCGTGTTATACACCACAACCATAAAATCAAATTTTTCATGTCCGGTCTAGAGTAATAATTAGTAATTTTGTTCTATTAATGAAAAGAAAAATGGTGGTTTAGTTCAATCTTGCGTTCGTCATGGAATTGATTAGCATGGGCAGAGCGTTTCCTTATTTTCCCTTCTTTTGCTCCCATGTGCGCCGCCTTCCACAACACTGAAAAACGGAAACTGCCCCTTGTCCGCGGCCCTGTGATCAGGCGGGAGTATGGAAACGTCATTTCCAAAATAACTCTCAGCGTGTGGATTGCGGAAGAGGGTCTCGTCAGGGTGGCTTATTTTCCCGGCGCGGTGGCTGAAGATGAGCCGAGTTACGCCGTCAGTCCGGAATACGTGGCGCCAGGCGCAGAAATCCGGGAATATGACGAACCGGGAATTCATGTCATTGAAACGCGCCTGCTGCGGATTCGCGTCCGGACGGAAGAGCAGAAAGTGGATTTTTACGATATTGTCACGGACGAGCCGCTGCTCACGGATGAAAGCGGATTCGGCCGGGAATCCAAGGACTGGACGGGGGATTGCCGCGTATGGATCCGGAAACATCTTCAGGACACGGAACACTTCTTCGGCCTGGGGGACAAGCCCTGCGCCCTGAACCTGAGGGGCAAGTATTTCTCCATGTGGGGAGCGGACCATTACGATTTTCACGAGGAATCCGATCCCCTGTACAAAAGCATCCCCTTTTTTCTCAGCCTCAGGGAAGGGAGGGCCTACGGGCTGCTGTTTGACAATACGTGCCGCTCCTACTTTGACTTCGGCGCGACGGATGAAACGGTTCTTTCCTTCGGCTCCTTCGGCGGCCTGATGAATTATTACTTCATCTACGACCGCCGTCCCCTGGACATTGTGGCCGCTTACACGCGCCTTACCGGCACGCCGGAATTGCCGCCCCTGTGGGCCCTGGGCTACCACCAGTCCAAATGGAGCTATTACCCGGACAAGGCCGTGTTCAACCTGGTGGAGCGCTTCCGGGACCTGGGCATCCCCTGCGACGCCGTACACCTGGACCAGCACTACATGAGGAACAAGGAGGGGTTCACGTGGGATTTGCAGAATTTTCCGCATCCCGCGGGCATGGTCGGCACGCTGAAGGAGCAGGGAATCAAGACGGTGCTGATCGTGAACCCCGGCGTCAGGATCAACCCGGAACACCCGGTGTGGAGGGAGGGCATGGAACGCAACTATTTCTGCCGCCGTTCGGAGGGCAACCTGCTGTCGGAGGAAGTCTGGCCGGGGCTGTGCAACTTTCCGGACTTCACCTCCCCCGCCGTACGGGACTGGTGGGCGGAACTGTACAGGAAGGACATTGAGGAAATCGGCGTCTGCGGCCTGTGGAACGACATGAACGAGCCGGTCGTTTTCCCGGACCGCACGTTCCCGATGGATACCCGGCACGAGTACGACGGCATGCCCTGTTCCCATGAAAAAGCCCACAATATTTACGGTCAGTGTATGGCGGAAGCCTCCCGGGAGGCGATGAAGCGCCATGCCCCCGGCAGAAGGCCCTTCCTGCTCTCCCGGTCCGGATTTGCGGGATTGCAGCGTTTTTCCGCCACCTGGACCGGGGACAACCGCTCCAACTGGGAGCATTTGAAGCTGGCCAACTTCCAGTGCCAGCGCCTTGCCGCCTCCGGCATCTCCTTTGCCGGGTCGGACGCGGGGGGCTTTCTGGGCCACCCCACGCCGGAACTGTTCTGCCGCTGGATGCAGATGGCCGCCTTCCACGGCCTGTTCCGCAACCATTCCTCCGGGGAATTCGGCGGCCAGGAACCCTGGATGTTCGGGCTGGAAGCGGCCGGATACGTGAAAGCCGCCATAGAAGGGCGCTACCGCCTCCTTCCCTATATTTATACCCAGTTCCACCGTTATGCGGAAACGGGCATGCCCGTGCTGCGCTCCCTGGCGCTCCAGTGTTTCGAGAACATGGACACCTACTGGCGCGGCGCGGAATTCTTCTTCGGGGACCATCTGTACGTCATCCCCATTCATGAACCGCAGGAAGGGGGCCGTTTTCTCTACATTCCGGAGGGCGTCTGGTATTCCTACCATGACGACAGCCTGATGAGGGAAACCGGGAGGGACGTGTGGGTGAAGTGCCCGCTGGACTTCCTGCCCGTGTATGTCCGCGGCGGGGCGGTGGTGCCGCGCTGGCCCGTCCAGCAGTATGTTGGGGAAATCCCGCGGCCTCCGCTGTCGCTCGATGTCTGGTGGGCCCCGTCCGGGGAAGTGGAATCCCGGTTGTATGAGGATGCGGGAGACGGTTACGGCTACAGGCACGGGGAATGCGCCGAGCACGAATTCCTTTTCCGGGGCGGCCCTTCCTCCCTGGAATTGTCATGGACCTGTAGGGGAGACCCCTGCGCCTTCCATGAATCCGCGGAAGTGGTGCTGCACGGCCTGTCGGATGCGGTTTCCGTCGCGGCGGCCATGGACGGCATTCCCTGCGGTTCCGTCAGGAGGGACGGCAGGGTATGGAGAATTCCCGTGGAGGGCAAATTTGACCGCCTTTCCGTCACTTGGGACCGGGAAAACCTGTTTTCCGCATAAACGGGAAGGAGGGAACAGAAATCAAGGCAGGTGGAAGCTGTGCCTGACCGTCTCCCTTTTCAGCTTCAGTTCCCGCCATTCGTGCGTGAGGGTGGAGGAAGCCACCACGCCCCCTCCCGTGCACAGGGCCAGCCTGCGGCCCTGCCAGTACATGGAGCGGATGCCTACCAGGCAGAAAAAATCCCCGTCCAGCAGCAGGCCGAAGGGCGCGCCGAAATGGGGAGGGCAGCGCAGGCGGGAACGCCAGTCGTCCAGCTGGGCGAGCGTCTCCTCCGTGCGTGGCTGGGAACCCAGCGCGGGCGTGGGATGCAGCAGGCGAATCCAGTGGTCGGGCGGCAGGGGGCGGTCCGCCTCCAGCGTCAGGTAGGTGACGAAGTGGATCAGCGTGCCGAGATTCAGCACCCGGCGGGGCGTGCGGCTGACGCTGCCGCAGGGGGACAGGCGGGAGAGGATGCTCCCGGCCACGATTTCATGCTCCCGGATTTCCTTGTCGTCGTTGATGAATACGCCTTCATCCTCCGGCCGCGCCGTTCCGGCCAGGGCCATTGTGGTGAGGCGGCGGCCCTGCTGGTGGAACAGGGTTTCCGGAGACGCTCCGCAGAAGCCTTCCTTCTCCGTCCACCAGGCATAGGGATAATGGGAGGGGGAGCTTCCGAAGGCCCTGCGGATGAGTTCCCGCGGAACGTGCGGCGGCTGAAGCTCCCCGAACTGGGGTGTGGCCGGGACGCTCTTGACCAGGCGGCCGGAGGCGATCTGCCCCATTATTTCCGTGAACACCTGAGCATAGGCGTCCGGGGACGGGGCCTCCCAGCGGATTTCCGGAGCGGGGGGCAGTCCGTCCTCCGGCTCGGGAAGGGAATGCAAGGCAGCGGGAATCTTCCAGGGCAGGGGATCGTCCAGCCTGAACGTATTGACGTAAAAGGCGGCTCCGGATTCGGGAGGAACGGCCGATTCCCGGAACGGTCCTTCCCCCAGCAGCAGGCCGGCGAAAGGATGCTTGATGAGGGCTCCGGATGGTGAAAATGGCATTTCCATGGAAAAAGAATTTGGGAAGGGCGGGTCGCGTTTCAGCTGGATGCGAATGGCCGTCTATTCTTCCGGGAGGTCCTTGTTGTCCCGGTTGACGACGGCTTTGAATATGGAGAAAATGCTTTGGGAGCCAAAGACATCCTGAATGACGTCCTTTTGCCACAGGCGGCGCCGGTTCATGTACGTTAAAACTTCGTTGATCTTTTTTTCCGCGTAATTGAATTGGTAGGTCCGTCCGTATATTCCCAGGATATAAGCCTCTTTGAAGGAAAGGCTGTCGGATAACAGGGAAACGTAGTGTTCTCTTTCTTCGCCGGAAAAATTCGCATTTCCAAAGAGCATGTGGGCGAAAGAAAAGAACGATCTTAAAAACGGGGAAATGGAGGCATCCGCCTGGCGGATGGTATTTTCCTCGGAGAGGGAACGCTTTTTACAGTTTTGCAGCTTCAGGCCGACGGACTGAACGACGTCGAACAGATGGGAGAACCCTTCATGTCCGGTTTTCAGATAGGGAGACCGGCAATTCCTGTAAAAAGTGATTTGGGTGTTGTTGACCAGATTGTGCAGATGATGCAATTGGTTATAGAAGGAATTCTCAAACATTTGCCTGTTCATGAGGCATTGCTGCTCCGACAATTGCTTGCATTGCGTATATTGAAGCAGAATGGTGATGACCAGGCCGGAAAAAGCCAGCCCCGTGAACAGCGTGCTGGCCAGGATAAACTGGTTGGCAAATTCGGAAATGCTTGTCGGATAAGGCAGATGGGTTATTTGGGGAATGAAATGATGTTCCAGAACAAGTAACAAGATGATGAGAACAGGGGATACGAGCAGGAACCAGATGAGGTATTTGCGTTTGATGCAAATATGTTCGGAATCTTTTCCCGCATGAGGGGGAAGGGGATGATGACTGGATTCGGCTTGTTTCATATCGGTTCGGCGTCGTGTTCCGGAAAATCCGCGGCTTGTTCCTTCAAGGGCCATGCTAATGAATGCTTTTCCGGAATCAATGTTTTTCACCGGGTGCGCAGTGTGCATACGGGAAATGTCATGTCTTTTAGGTTGACGCTGGCGGAGCGGCAAGTAATCTTTAGCGAGCCTTTCCACGATTGCCGCCATGGATGATTCGACGCCTTCAACACTGTCCGCCGGGATTCCCGTAAAGGCCATGCTGGCGGAAGTGCGCAAGCCGCTGGGGCCGGTGTGGTGGTGCGTGTTTGTCGCCAGCGTTCTGCTGGCCGCCTGGGGCGTGGGGTGGAGTTCCTGGCGCATCGCCGCGGAAGGCGTGGGCGTGCTGGGGCTGAACAACAACGTGGTGTGGGGGCTGGACATCGTGCATTTCGTCTTCTGGATAGGGCTGGGGCATGCGGGCACCCTGATTTCCGCCGTGCTGCTGCTGACGCGCCAGTCCTGGAGAAGCCCGATCGCCCGCGGGGCGGAACTGATGACCCTGTGCGCGGTGGTGTGCGCCGCCGTGTTCCCCGTGGTCCACGTGGGGCGCGTCTGGATGGCCTGGATGGCCGGACCCCTGCCGGAGGTGAGCGGCATCTGGCCGGACATGGCCTCCCCCCTGATGTGGGACGTGATGGCCGTCAGCACGTACTTCCTGCTTTCCCTGACTTACTGGTACATTGGCCTGATTCCGGACTTCGCCCTGCTGCGCGACTGCTGCACGGGGCGCTTGAAACGCCGCTACGGGCTGCTGGCGCTGGGCTGGCAGGGAACCGGGCGGCAGTGGAGGGCCTATGAGAAGGCCAGCCTGCTGTTCGCCGCCATTCTGACCCCGCTGGTGGTCTCCGTCCATTCCGTGGTGAGCTTTGACTTTTCCGTGACCCAGGTGCCCGGCTGGCACCAGAGCATCTTTCCGCCCTATTTCGTGGGGGGCGCCATTTTGAGCGGCATGGCGATGGTGCAGCTGATTCTGCTGGCGGTGCGGCGGCTGATGGCCGGAAGCGGCGTGCGGGAGGCGATCACGCCCGCCATCCTGAATCTGAGTTCCAAATTCGTGCTGGCCCTGGCCCTGGTGATGGGGGCCATGTACCTGTGGGAGCACATGGCCGTGCTGCTGAATGGAGGCGCTCCGGAATTGTTCCCGGGACGGAATCCGGTGGGCGCCGTTTTCATGGCCGCCATGATCGCCGGGAACGTGGTTCTGCCCCAGTTGTTCTGGTTCCGCTCCCTGCGGACCAATCCGCTCGTCATCGTCGTGGTGGCTCTGGGGGTGCTTGCCGGCATGTGGATGGAGCGGTTCTGGATTGTGGTGGATTCCCTGAAGGCGTCCCTGCTGGCGGCCAATGCGGGGGATTACTTTCCCAGCCTGACGGACCTGGCCATGATGGCCGGAAGCGCGGGCCTGTTTACGGCCCTGTACATGATCCTGGTACGCGTCACGCCCTTCTTTTCCCTGTGTGACGTGCGGGAACAACAGTCTCTGGACAGGGAGGGCAGGGCATGAAAAAACGCATCGTATCCGGCTGGGTGCTTTCGTTCTCTTCCGAGGAGTCCCTCCTGGAAGCCGTTAAAGAGCTGTTGAAGGAGGAAGGTCTGCTCTGGGAAGTCTGCGCGCCTTATCCCTGCGCCGCCGTACGGCTGGCCAACCGCCATGCGGGACGGGCCGTGGGCGCGGGGGTGCGGCTGTGGGCGGTGGCGGGCGGCCTGTGCGGCTTTCTGGCCGTGGCCCTGTGGATTTACTGGACGCAGTTCTGTGCGGACCCCCTGGTGACGCAGGGCCGGGTGCAGGGCTGGGAAAGCTGGCCCGCCTATGTTCCGCCCCTGTTTGAAGGCACCCTGCTGGGCGCCGGAGTGCTGACCGCCCTGGGATTCCTGAAAGGGGCTTTTCTTCCCAAATGGTACGACTGGGCCTTTGACTGCGATTTTTTCAGGACGGATGAGCACGGAGACGGTTATTTTATCCTGCTGGAAGGAGAGGACGGAGAACGCGCCGCTGCGCTGGCCGTATCCCTGAATCCCGCGGCTGCCGAATATATTGGCGGGGAAGGAGGCCGTTCGTGAAAAGGGCCCTGGCGGTGGTTGCCGTTCTGGCTGTGCTGGCGGCAGGATGGTTCCTGGTTCATGACGACGGGGGCAGGAAAGCCGTTCCCCACATTTTTGACAACATGAGCGAGCGCCCGCTGACGGACGCGCAGCACGTGGAAGCCGCCTCCACCCCTGCGGGCAGGAAGGTCCGTTTGCTGCCTCCGCGCGCCGTGGCCCAGTCCGTGGGCGGGGCGTATGCCGCGCGGGACAGGGACCTCCGGGACGTTTTCGCAGGGGACGGCTCCTATTTTTCTTCCGGCCGGACGCAGGGAGGGGATGAGGAAGCCATGCCGCTGGAACTGGGCGGCGTTTCCCGGAGCCGGGACGTCCTGGCGGAGGGAAGGGTCTTGTACGCGGTGCACTGCGCCGTCTGCCACGGGCCGGACGGAAGCGGCCGGGGAAACATGGCCGCTTATGAATCCTACCCGCAGATAGGCTCGTTCCGGGATGAAAAGTATGCCTCCTATTCCCCCGGCAGGATGTTCCGGAGCATCCGCCTGGGGCAGGGCAACATGCCGGCCTTCGGCCATGTGCTGAGCGCGCGGGAAATCTGGTGCCTGGTGGCCGTCGTCCGGGAGATGCAGGCCGGCTCCTCCCCCGCAGAAAAAACGGAAAATTAAAGGAAAGACATTACTCATGAACAGGAATGCAGCATCAACCGGGCGGGAGCGCAGGGACAGGGCGGGATTCCGCTGGGCCGGGCGCTCCCTGGCGCTGGCTCTGTGGCTGATCTCCGCGCTTCTCTGGTGCGTGCTGATGCGCCAGTCCTACATCGCGATGCCGTGGGACGACATATCCGCCTTCGGCGTGAAACTTTATGAAATGCGCGGCCCCTTTGCCGCCGCCGGCATGAGCGTGGGGCTGCTGGGCACGGGTATCTGCCTGGGCTGCCTGTTCTGGCTCTGCCTGTCCTGCGTGACGGGGGCCGGATGGGGAATCTCCCTGCGGCGCGTGCTGGCCGCCGGATTGTGGGGGAGCCTTCCCGGCGTACTGACATTGGCGGGGACGGTCGGCTGCCTGACGACGGTAATTTTTCCGGAAGCGGCCCGCTACTGGGGTGTGGCGGATGTTTCATCCCCCGGCGTCCGGGCGTTCAGCGTGATGGACTGGTCCGATCTTTCCTGGTGGAACCCGGCGTGGCTGTACGTGCGCATGGGAATACTGGCGGTGCTGGCGTGGAGCATGGCCCAGATATGGATGACGCTGACCGCCGGGGATTCCGTCTGGAAGCGTTCCTTCCACCGCGGAGCCGCCGCCTTCAGCATGATTGCGGCGGTCATGGCGCTGGGCGTGCTGGGATTTGACGTGCTGGCCGGTCCGGGCGGCGCGGCGCTCTCCATGTTCCCCGTGTACATGATTGCCTGGGTTCTGCTTGCCTCCCTGGCGTTTGCCGTGCTGGCCGCCGTCTGCCTGAGAAGGCTGGAAGGCGGAAAATCCCTTTCATGGACCCGCATGGGCGGCATGCTGACGGCCATGGTGCTGATCAAGGCCTACATCACCTATTCCCAGTACCTTATCACCTGGTATGCCTCCATTCCCGGGGAAATGACCTTTTACACGGCGGCCCTGTCCGGGTGGTCCGGAGTGCTGGCCGCCGCGCTGGTTCTGGAGTTGCTGGTTCCCTTCCTCGTTCTTCTGTTCCCCGCGCTGCGGCACAGGCCCTCCGCACTCCTCTCCGTCTGCGCGTGCATCCTGGCCGGTTCCCTGCTGGAAGCCTGCTGGATATTCTGCCCGCGGCTGGGGCTGGAATTACATGCGTGGGGAACGTGGACGCCCCTTCTGCTGCTTCTGGCGGCGATGGGAGGCATTGCCGCCGTTTCCATCCTGGGCGCGCTGAGCGTCCGCAACGTATTTCCCCGGTCATGATGAAGAATTCCGCTCCCGCTCCGTCCGCTTCCGGCTTCCATCCGGCAGAGCGCCTGCCGCTCTTCTGGCTGGCGGCGGCCTGCGTGCTGGGCCTGTCATGGTCGCTGGCGTATGCCTTCGGCTTTCTCTTCGGAGAGCCTCTGCCGTGGCCGGCGGGGCGCCTGATGTTCGCCTTTTACGGAATTCTGGTTTATGGATGGGCCCTCCCGGTCCTGTTCTCCCGCATGAACGGCACGAAAGGGAAGTGGACCCGGCTGGCGGCGTGGTGCTGGCACGGCTGTCTGGTCCTGGGTTTGGCGTCCATTGCGGCCGGAGACGGCAGCGGGCTGCTGCTGATGCCCTTTGACTGGTGGGTCTGTCCTGTTTTTGCCCTCATTACCGCCGGAATGGCCTGCGCTGTGTGGTCGGGGCCGCTGGTGTGGCCTCTGCGCCTCCTGTTCTGCTCCTCCGCCGGGTGCATGGCCGCGGCCCTTCTGGTTCTGTGGCATACGCGGACCCTCTCCATGAACGGCCTGCTGGATTCCTCCTCCCTGGAAGCCTGCCTTTCCTGGGGGCTTGCCTGTGCGGCGCTGGGCGCCGGGGCGCTCCGGCTGGGGCTGGCGTCCGGCAGGTGGTTCCGCGTCTTGTCCGTCTGGATGGCCCTTGTGCTGGCGGCGGCTCCGCTGATCGGCGGCCTGGCCCGTTTGCGGGGATTTCCCGTGCCGTGGGCGCTTGCGGAGGCCGGCATGATATGGTCCTGGTGCGCTGCCCCGGCTGTCGTGCTGGCGGCTCTCTATCTGTGGACGGCCTCCGGAACGGAATCCGGAACATGGTTGAAAACGGGATGTTCCCTGCTGGCCCTGGCGGCGGCCTGGAACGCGTTTGCCGGAAGCCTGCCGGAAACGGCGCAGTTTTCCCTTTCCTCCTGGCATGAGGCGGAACTGTGGGCGTTCCTGGGGGCCGGAGTGCTGATGATGGCCGGCCGGCCCGCGGAAACCGGAAAACTTTCTCCGGCCTGGTGGATGCTGGCGGCGGGAATTGGCGGCGTGCTGCTGGCTTACGCGGTAGGCGTGGTCGCCTCCGTGGATGTGACGGCTTTTCCCTATGCGAAGCGTGCGGAACTGATGAGCGGCTGGGTGGGCTTGGCCGCCTGCGTGCATGCCGTAGCCATGCTTCCGTGCCTGGCGGGTGCCCTGTGGCTGTGGAAGCCGGATTCCGCCGGAAAACCGGATCAACCTGGAACCCTCCGCATGCTTCCGGCTCTGGGAACTGCCGTTGCTGTGATTTTCGTGGCTCTGGCGGCTGTCCTGCTGCATGCGCCTTCTCCTTCATCCCTGGAGGTCAAGCGCCCCGTCCAGGATGCGGAAGGCGCCCGTATCTACGCTGCGGAAGGGTGTGCGCTGTGCCATACCCAGGTGATCCGCCGCTCCATGTCCGGCAGGGACTGGCAGACGGCGATCGACCGGGGAACGGACCCGGATTTTCCCTACCGCGTCAGCGAACCGGAGGATGCGGATGCCGAATTCAACCGTGAAGGAGCGCCGCAAATGGGAGTGGCCTCCGTCGGGCCGGACTTGAGCAACGCGGCGGAATACGCGGCAGGCAGGCTGGAATATGAAGACGCCGTTTCCAGAAGCACGCGCCGTGCCGCCCAGCCGCAGGAATGGCTGGCCCTGCATCTCTACAATCCCCGGGAGCCCCAGTTCAGAACTCCCTGGAGCGTATGCGCCGCCATGCCGGGCATGTTTGAATACCGCCGGATTCAGGGGAATGCGCCTTCCGCCGGGGCTCTTCCCGTTCTCACGGAACCGGGGTGGGAGCTGGCGCCCTCTTCCCGCGGACGGCATCTGCTAGACTACCTGTCCTCCCTCAGAAGACTGGAGCCTGAACGAAAAAGAGACGCGGGGGATTCATTCGCGGAAATGTCCCATATCCATCCGGAATATGCCGCCCATCCCCCCGTAGTGGACAGGGAACGTCTGAAAAAGGCGCGCGCCGCCGCCGTGATGGAAAAGGGAAGGAGCGTCTATCTTTCCAAGTGCGCCATTTGCCACGGCAGCGACGGCATGGGGGACAAAGTGACGTATCCGCCCCTGGCCGGATCGGAATGGCTGAAGGAAAAGCCTGTCGCGGAAATCGTCAAGATCATTACCGAAGGGCTGACGGGGCCGATCACGGTGGCCGGAAAGGAATGGAACTCCACCATGCTTCCTCCGGGAGTTACGGACCCGCGCGACCTGGCGGACCTGCTGACCTTCCTGCGCCGCCACTTTGGCGGAATGGAAGGGGAAACCTACACGCCGGAACAGATAGAGGAGATGCGCTCCAGCAAGTAATTCCGTCAAGGGGGAATGGACTTGTGGAGGATTCCCCAGTCAGCTGCCGGCAGTCTCTTCCTGAAGCAGCGCTTTTACCGTTTCCGGTTCACCGCGTAAAACGGCGTTTTCCAGAGGAGTCCGGCCTTCCTTGTTCCGGATGGAAGGATCAGCCCCGGCATTCAGGAGAATGGCAAGCTCTTTCTCGTTCCGGTGGTAGTGCAGGGCCGTATTGCCCTGGTTGTCCTGCATGTTGGGATCGGCCCCGTTTTGCAGGCACCATTCCAGAAGTTCCTCGGAAAGTGAGCGGTTCAAAATGGGAAAGGATGAAAGGTCGGCTCCTTGTTGGCGCACCCATATGAGCAGCATTCCCTGCGTTTTGACATCGTCCGGAAGGGAGGCTTCAAGAATGCCTGCCAGTGCCGCATTCAGTTCATTCCTGTCTGCGCGGTAATTTCCTGTATTGATGCGGCGCAGGGATTCGACAAGAGAATGGTGAGTTCCGCCCGTCCGGGTGTGGAACATTTCAATCCTCCGCGCGATCTGGGTGTCCCGCGGCCTCCTTTCATATTCCCGCCACCAGCTGGCTCCCTCAACAACCAGAGCCACCAGAATTCCTGCGGCCACCCATTTTCTGGCCCGGGAAGTTTTCTGAGCAGGCGGGGAATAGGAATCCGTTTTGAAAATCATTCTGTCTTGATGCCATTTTTTTCACGTCTTGTCCACTCATCAATAAGGGCCGTTCTTCCCGCTGGAAAAACGGCCCCGGTTGAGATGGATAATACCGTGTTCAGCTCAGTGCTTCCACCAGCCTGTCTCCAAAGGCGGAGCAGGAGAGTTCCGTGGAGCCGGGAATCATTTCCGCAGACAGGATTCAAATTTGCAGGCTCTTTGTTCCGAATGAAAAGAATTGATGTTTAATTATTTATAATCAATAAATGTATTTTTTATTCCCTTTTCATAACATTTATTTTCCGCTTGATTCCTGCATTGTTTTAACCTTTCCTCTCATGTTCCGAAGGATGATTGGACAACGCATTAAACGTGTTGATAGGCTCAGGGAAGGTCGTCAGGCTACCGGAAGACTGATTGGTTCAGGCTTTCGTTCCTCTACAGTTGTCCATTGTGGATACTGCGGACTTGTTGAGAGGAAGAATAAGAGTCGGCTTGAAAAATATCAGCGGAAATGTGGTCAGGCTTCCCGATGTGATTGACGATCGTACGTCGGATTTCTTTTTCTACACAAGCTTGCAGGCCGGGAGGACCTACCGATTGAATTCCAGGGTAGGGAAAATCACCTTCTCTCAAGAGTTGCCATGTCTTGAGCTGTCTCCAGGAGAAGAATACAGGTTTGACATTCCCGTCGATATTTCCCAAATTTCCGAAAAATTGATGAAAGGGCAATCCGCTGAATTGGAAATGCTCTTCTGCAACTGGCATGGAACGGGATGTTTCCATGGCGTTCTGGAAACAACCGAGTCCGTACTTTTATGAAAAAACTTCTTCTTCCCTGCCTGATCCTGTTGACCTGCCTCCCGTCTTTTGGAGGCGGATTCAACTTTTGGCCGGAGAGCAAGGAGGTGGAATGTTCCGTTGTTCTGGCATCCGAACCTGTCGAGGCGGGCAAGCCTTTTCCGGATTTTACCCTGGTCTTTACCAATAAAAGCCGGAAAGAAGTGCGCCTGCTGGACAGCTTCTATCCTTCAAAATGTCTGAAACCGGATATCATTCTGGAGATATGGGATGGAGAAGCCAGAGAAATGGCTTATTACTGGGCGCGTTACCGTGTTGAACGCAGTGTAGAGAACACGAAGTTCGCCGTGTTGAAGCCCGGGATTCCCTTCCAGGTTCCTATCCGGGGGTTTGCGAAACATGTCATTTATCACCATCCCTTGGAAAGGGGGAAGAAGTATTTGATGAAAGTGACTTACCGGGACGGTTACGGCACACCGGGCCGTTCGGTAGGATACGTAGCAAGGAAGGAATTTGTGACAAAATGACTTTATGATAAAACCAGCCCCGTTCTTGCAACAAGAACGGGGCTTTTTCATGGAAAGAAGGCTCCACCTTCTACCCTGGAATCAGAAGGTACACAAGCTTTGCTCAACTGCTATAGCCAGTTAAGCTACGCAAAAGGAGGCATGAACACGATGAAGTGCGGGCATATATTGGAGGCTGGCTCAAGGAGAAACACATGGGACAAGTTGATGGATATCACGACAGTTGCGTCTTGTTTTTTATAAGTACGCATTTATATTTATATCATGTCATTATTGGAAAAATGGAAATTGTTGTTGCTCCTCCCATTCCTGTTCTTTGCCGGTATGCAGGAGATAAAGGCAGACAGTCCAAATGCCCCTCTCATGAATGAAGAGCAAATCATCTCCTGCCAGCAGGGCAACATGGAAGTTCTCTCTTCCTATCTGGGATCTGGCAATATGGTCGTCATGGCCTGTGTGTACAAGGCTGAATGGGAGCCTCCCTCTTCCAAAAACGGCAAGGGAAAGCTGACCTCATATGCCACTGTTGTCAGGTCGCCGCATCGAGACTTCCCGGTGGGAGCTAAAATAAGATGGATAAATTACATGGAGGAGGTCAGTGACATTCCCAAGGAGACGCTTGACCAGTGGCAGTCACTGGCAGGCAAGCTAATTTATATCATCAATCCCTGGCGGAAACTACAAAAGGAAGAAGGGGATATAGCCACCGCACAAGATGGCACCGAAGAAATATCGTACAGTTTCAACTTTCCTATTGCCGATCACACCTACTATAATAATTTGCGGGCTGTGCTGGACATCCCGGTTAAAACTGCCTCCTCTCCTCCCCGCGTAGCTACGCAGGCGGAGATTGACAATGACCATGATAATTTTCTCCGTGGGACAGCCCGGAAATTACGTCAAAACGACGTGGTCCTGGCTGTTATTATTTACAAATATGTAAGTACCGACCAGGGAACGACGTTTTACGCTCGTGTCATTCAATCTCTCCGGGGGGACATTCCGGTGGAAGCTCTGGTCAAGTGGACCAGTCCATATCAGAAACTGCCTGCGGGCAGTCCTCCGGTAACAAAAACAACTCTCAGTTGTTACTTAACGTATGTTCTCTCTGAGTCAAAGAACGTGAAAGAACTGGGGGAAGATCCAGAGGACTTTAAACCTGCATCCACCGTATATTCCTCACAGGTACTGCTGGGAGCCTACGATCTGGGTAATCATGTTGATTATTTCCCCATGACGGAGAGTGACCCGGGCCGTGCCATGAAAAAGCTCCTGCATATTGAACCGGCAAAAATTACCGCCGAATCGGAAGCAGCCCGCTTTAAACCGGAATCCGGCAAGTAGCCTGGTTTTCATCCCTTGCTTCCATTTTGGAAAAAGGAGGGGTGTGATTCTTTATCAAAGAATGTCCGGTTTCTTGGCATTTCTTGGTCCGCGGGAGGTTTTCTGAGCAGGCAGGGAATAGGAATCCGTTTTGAAAATTATTCTGTCTTGATGCCATTTTTTTCACGTCTTGTCCACTCACAACAAGGGGCCGTTCTTCCCGCTGGAAGAACGGCCCCGGTTGAGATGGATAATACCGCGTTCAGCTCAGGGCTTCCACCAGCCTGTCTCCAAAGGCGGAGCAGGAGAGTTCCGTGGAGCCGGGAATCATTTCCGCAAGGTCGAAGGTGACGGTTTTTCCGGAAATGGTTTGGTCAATGGCCTGGATAAGGAGGTCCGCGGCTTCCGTCCAGCCCATGTAGCGCAGCATCATTTCCGCGGACAGGATGACGGAGCTGGGGTTGGCCTTGTTCAGTCCCGCCAGTCTGGGGCCCGTTCCGTGGGTGGCTTCAAAGATGGAATGCCCGGTGAGGTAGTTGATGTTTCCGCCGGGGGCGATGCCGATGCCGCCTACCTGCGCGGCGAGCGCGTCGGAGATGTAGTCCCCGTTCAGGTTGAGCGTGGCCACGACATCGAAGTTTTCCGGATGGAGCAGGATTTCCTGAAGAAAGGCGTCTGCAATGCAGTCCTTGATCACGATGCCGTTGGGAAGGCGGAGCCAGGGGCCGTCCCCAATGGGCTGGGCGCCGTATTCCCGGCGCGCCAGGTCGTAGCCCCAGTCGCGGAAGCCGCCTTCCGTGAATTTCATGATGTTGCCCTTGTGCACCAGCGTGACGCTTTCCCGGCCGTTTTCCACGGCGTAGTCGATGGCGGCGCGCACCAGGCGCTCCGTTCCTTCCCGTGACACGGGCTTGATGCCGAAGCCGGAACTTTCCGGGAAGCGTACTTTTTTCATGCGGTCCGGGAAGACGCGGCTCATGGTTTCAAAGAACAGCCTGGCGTCCTCGGAGCCTTCCTTGAATTCGATTCCGGCGTAGATGTCTTCCGTGTTTTCCCGGAAAACGACCATATCCACCTTTTCCGGGGCCTTCACGGGCGTTTCAATGCCGTTGAAATAGCGCACGGGGCGCAGGCAGACGAACAGGTCCAGGTCCTGGCGCAGGGTCACGTTCAGGCTGCGGATGCCGCCGCCGACCGGAGTGGTGAGGGGGCCCTTGATGCCGACCAGGTAGGTGCGGAACGCCTCCACCGTTTCTTCTGGGAGCCAGGTTCCCAGGTTGTCAAAGGATTTTTGTCCGGCGAAAACTTCATACCACGCGATGGAGCGCTTCCCCTGGTAGGCTTTGTTCACGGCCGCGTCAATCACGCGGGAGGCGGCCGCCCAGATTTCCGGGCCCGTTCCGTCACCGATGATGAAGGGGATGATGGGCCTGTCCGGCACGCAAAGCCTGCCGTTCTGCATGGTGACGGCCGCGCCGTCTGCGGGAGGGGTGAATGTTAAGTTGGCCATGACGTGCGTTCCTTTATAGGACGCGGCGCGCTTTGGCAAGATAAAAGAACGGCGCTTCCGGGCGTCCGTGCCTTTTCCGGAAGTCAGAACCAGCCGTCTTTTCCCGCGCTTTCCCGGGAATCCTCCGCTCTTTCCTGCAGGCGGCGCAGGAAGTTTTCTTCCGCCTGCCGCTTCAAGTCGCTTTCCATGATGTGTTTTCTGGCCGCCTCGTTGAGCTGGTTGACGGCAATGGCCGCATCCCGGTGGGTGAGCTTGTTCCAGAGGCCCGCGTCATCCCGAACCACGCGGAGGGAACCTTCGATCATCTCGCAGGAGACCAGTTTGCCGTGCAGGCCCTCCGCGGTGACGGGTCCTTTTCCCGCCGGGGGAATGATGATCCGGAGCGGCTCCGGGCCGTCCAGGTCAACGCCGCCGTGCGCCCGGTAGGCGGCTTTCAGGACCAGCGTTTTTTTGCTCCACCACCACGTGGTGGAATACTGGTATTCGTATTCGAACGTCCGTTCCACCGTCACCAGGTTGGCCACCTTTTTGTCATTCTGGACAATGAGGGTCAGGCCGCCGTGGTCGGAGGAGAATCCCTTGTTGATGAACGTCAGGCCCACTTCCTTTCCGGCCTCGATCAGTTTTTCGGCCACTTCCATGGGTTTTTCCACCGGAGCGGTGATGCAGGAGCGGATGCCCCAGAACAGCACGGCTAGTATTCCGGCAAGAACGGCGCCCCTGGTAATGACGATGGCCAGGGGGGAGTGGAGAAAGGATGAATGGGGAGGACGCATGAGAGAGGTTTCCGGGTATGCGGATGCGGCGGGTTGCCGGGAAAGTCAGGGTTCCGGGTCCTCATGGGAACCGTCCTTCCTGATGGGAGGAAGAAACATGGCCAGGAAGGCGAAGGCGATGACGGTCAGGTCGTCCAGCTGGCCTACTCCGGGAATGAAATCGGGAATCAGGTCAATGGGGGAAAAGGCGTAGGCCGCCGTCAGCAGGAGGAGTACCAGCTTCCTTTTGGTAAAAAGCCGTGGTTCTCCCTCCCGGCTGCGGAAATAGTTGATGGCCCGGACCAGCAACTGCTGATGGGGGGCGTTGGGAGGAGTGGAAAGTTTGTTTTTCATGTGATTGCGTAAGAGAATGTTTGCCGGAACGGAAGGATTGCCGTCCGCCGGGAATAACGGGAAGGAATGCAGACGGCGCCCGGAAAGAAGTCCGGCAATGGCGCATCCTGCTGTCCAGACGCCCTGAAAGTTCATTCGTGAGGGCGCGCAGGGCAGGGACCGCCTGGAGTCGTCCCTGATGGGAGTTTTGTTTTTCATGAGGGGTATGATGATGGAATTATCACACGCGCAACAGCCTGCGTCCAGAGCAATTATCTTGATGCCGGACTACCCGTGTGCTGTAATGAATGCATGAGACATGCCCTGTTTACCCTGATTACGTTGTGCGTGCTTTCCCTCTTTCCCGTATGCCCGGCTCATGACGCAGGGCATGACGGCGGCGAGGTGCAGCAAAAGGCCGGGTTTCCGGAAAAAAAGGAGCTGGACGGGAAAGTTCCCGCCGTGTTTCAAGGAGAATGCGCTCTTGAAAAGGGAGTCTGGATGGTCCGCATGGGGAAGCTGAACAATCATCAGCTGGACAAGGCCGTCATGGCCGGATTGGGGGAAGAGCATCCGGATTTTTCTCCTGCGGAAGGTAAAAAGTGTGCGGGGATAATTCCCGTTTCCGTCCCGAAGGGAGCGGAAGTCGAACCCGGGAAGTGGATGGTATCCGGAAAAAGGGCTTATGCGGTCAAAGAAGATACGTCCGAATGTGTCGCGCGTTTGAACGACCTTGTTCTGGAGTATTACAGCCGTGAAATCATGGATGGAATCAAGCGTTACATCGGCATTCTTGACCGGATGACGGACATGAAAAAATTCGCGGCCCTGAATGGGGAACTGGTTTCCTGCTGCGGGGAACTGGCCCAGTGGGTACTGGTGGAGTCAAGCGTGGGGATGGACGTTTACTTTGAATATATTCAACGGCACCAGGAACTGGTGGAACAACACGAAGCCCTGGAAAGTCAAATGAAGGAGGCGCTCCGCAGATGGCAGGACAGGTTCGGGATGGACGTGGAGACGATGGTGGATATCGTTACGGGAAAGCGTGAAGTACGTTTCTGGGGAATTCCCGTTTCATTTTCCGCCGACGTATTGCGGGATATTGTCGTCCGGCTGAGAGATTGAGACAAGGGAAACCGGGTATCGGGAAGAAGCGTTTTCCGGAGACGTGCCCGGCGAGGCCGTTTCCGGCTCCCCGAAAACGGGAAAGAGTTCCCTTTGCTTTTCCAATTTTCCGGTTAAAAAGCGTCTCCGGCGGCTCTGTGCACCCTGGGCGGCAGGGCGGCATTGACACGGGCGGGGGGAGTCGTTACTCTCCTGCCGCATAATAATGATCAGTTTTACGAATATCAGCGGGGCCGAAGAGATCGGGGCCAATTGTTATCTGCTTGAAATGGACGGCACCCGGGTAGTGCTTGACAGCGGGATGCACCCCAAGAGGGAGGGGCTGGCGGCCATGCCGCAGTTTGACGTTCTGGAACCCAATTCCGTGGAAGCCGTTTTCCTGAGCCATTCCCATCTGGACCATCTGGGCACCTTGCCCGTGCTGCAGGAGAAGCAGCCCGCGGCGGAAGTATTCATGACGCCCGCCGCCGCCGCCCTGTCTGAAGTGATGCTGCATAATTCCGTGAACGTGATGAGCGCCAAGAGACTGGACCTGGGCATCGTGGAATATCCCTTCTTCACCCATGCGGACCTGGACCGGCTGTCCGACTCCTGGAACGCCAAGTCCTGCAATGAGGTGTTCCGCGTGGGCTTCCGCCAGAATCTGCTGGCCACCTTTTACGATGCCGGGCACATTCTGGGGTCCGCCGGGGTAATGCTGGAGAGCGAGTCCGGCCATACGGTGTTTTATACCGGAGACGTGCAGTTTGAGAACCAGAGCATGATTCCGGGAGCGGATTTCCCAGAATCCGGCGTAGATACGCTGATTATGGAATGCACGCGCGGCGGCTTCCAGCGCAGCGCCCATTATTCCCGGCCCGAGGAAATGGTGCGGTTCGGACAGGCCATTGCGGATACGCTGGAACGCGGGGGCGCGGTTCTGATCCCCGTATTCGCCATCGGCAAGAGCCAGGAAATGCTATTCAACATCCACCGTTTCAAGCAGCAGGGCGTGATCCCGGCCAATACGCCCGTGTACTTCGGCGGCCTGAGTGCGAAAGTGTCTTTATTATATGACCGTTTTTCCGGGCTGACCCGGCGGCACGACCACGATTTCAAGCTCAAGGAGGAGATTCAGACCGTGCCGCTTCCGCGCAAGGGGAAAGCTCCGCTGGTCTGCACTCCCGGTAACATTTACGTGGTTTCCAGCGGCATGATGACGGAGAAGACGCTCTCCAACGTGATGGCGGAGCAGGTGCTTCCCCATGAGAAAAACGCCATTCTTTTCGTAGGGTATGCGGACCCCGATTCCCCTGCGGGCCAGCTGAAGACGACACCGCACGGCGAACTGGTCAAGATGAGGCCCAACGGGCAGCCGGTGCGCCGCAAATGCACGATTGACTGCTTTGATTTTTCCGGCCACGCCACCCGCGATTCCCTGGTGGATTACGCCGTGAAGCTGAAGCCTAAACAGGTGATTCTGGTGCACGGGGATCCGGACGCCGTGGAATGGATGCACGACACGCTGGCTTTCCGCATGCCGGATGCCGAGATCATCGCCCCCGTTCCGGGAAAACGCTATACGTTCGACTCATGAGCTTCACCGGACAGAGAAAAGGCAGGCTGATCGTCTTTGAAGGCATTGACGGGACGGGGAAGTCCACCCACATCGGCCATTTGAGAAAGTATCTGGAAGACAGGGGCGTGGAAGTCGTGCAGAGTTTTGAACCCACGCGCGGCCCATGGGGCCGAATGCTCCGGGATTCCGCCGTGACGGGCCGCCTGTCCGTGCGGGAGGAGGTGGACCTGTTCCTGAAGGACAGGCGCGAACACGTGGAAACGCTGATTGCCCCGGCATTGGCCCGCGGCGCGTGGGTGCTGCTGGACCGCTATTACCTTTCCATGATGGCCTACCAGGGCGCCCGCGGGGTGGACCCTGCCTCCATCCGCGCCGCCAATGAAGAATTCGCGCCCGTGCCGGATGCCGTGGTCTGGCTGGATATTCCCGTTTCCGCAGCCCTGGAGCGCATCGGCAGCCGCGGGGAACGCGACGCGTTTGAAACGGAAGCCGGACTGACCGCCTGCCGCAGCGTTTTTGCCTCCGTTCATGAACCCTGGATGCTCCGCGTGGATGCGGACGCCGGACAGGAGGAAGTGGCGCGAAGAGTCCGGGAGGCCTTGCGGGAGTTTTTGCCGGAAAATACGGTGGAATAAGGATTGAGGGCCGGACCAGGCATCACAGCCGGAATCCGGATATTTTCCTCTGGCCTCTCTGCCCTTGATTTTTGATGACCGGGCTTATTGATCCGCGTAAACCGTCGGATCGGGGATTCCGGCTTCGCGGAAGGCTTCCCGGCGTTCCAGGCAGGTGGAGCAGGTTCCGCAGTGGATGCGGCCCCCCTTGTAGCAGGAATAGGTGCGGGAGAAGTCCACGCCCAGTTCCTGGCCCATCCGGGCGATGCCTCCCTTGGAGGAGTGGATGAAGGGGCGCAGGATGCCCAGCCCGGCGTAGGTCCCCAGCCGGATGGCTTCCGTCATGGCCGCCATGAATTCCTCCCGGCAGTCCGGGTAGATGCTGTGGTCCCCGGAATGGGCGGCAATGACGAGCTGCTGCGCGCCGTGGCTTTCCGCAATCCCCGCCGCCATGGACAGGAAAATGCCGTTGCGGAAAGGGACGACGGTCTGCTTCATCAGTTCTGCGTCGTATGTTCCGTCCGGAATATCGTCCGCGCCGGAAAGAAGAGCGGATTTCAAATGGGCGGCAATAGGGGTGATGTCGACAATGCGGTGTTCTACGCCGAGACTGGCCGCCTGCCACGCGGCGCATTCCAGCTCCCGTTCGGCGTGGTTGGAGGCATAGTCAAAGCTGAGGGCCAGCTTCACGTGGTGGTTTTTGTGCGCCCAGTGCAGGGCCACGCTGGAGTCCAGGCCTCCGCTGAGCAGAACGGCGGTTTCCATTCTTTCCATGGCGGTCTTCAAGGGTTAAAGGGGGCGGTTTTCAGGATTGTGCTCGGCCATGGCGGTGAGCTGGATGCCGCCGCGGGGGGAGAACCTGCCCTCCACCTTCAGCCAGCGGGGGGAGATGGCCGCCACGAGGTCGTCCGTGATGCGGTTGACGATTTGTTCGTTGAAGGCGGGATAGTTGCGGTAGGAAGCCAGGTAGTACTTGAGGGACTTGGTTTCCACACAGTGTCCGTCCGGCACGTAGGTGATCGTCAGGTGGCAGGAATCCGGCTGGCCGGTGACGGGGCAGAGGGAGGAAAATTCGTGCGTGTCCAGCGTGATGGTGTAGGGGCGGGTGCCGCGGTTGGGGAAGGATTCCAGCTTGGCGTCGTCCGGACTGGTGAAGAAGGAGCTTTGGGAGCCGAGAAGGGTCAGATTGTCAGACATGGTTGGTTGATATGATGGTGAAGGACGGGAAGTTCATTCTTCCCGTGGAGAAGCTTTTGGTTTTTCCTCAGGCTGCCTGCCGGGGAACTCTTTCACGTACAGGTCCTGCTGGGGGAAGGGGATAGAGATGCCGTACTCGTTGAACGCATGATAGATGCGTTCGCGCACCGTGGAAAGGCTGGAGGCTTTCGTCATGACGGGAATCCACACCCATACGCCGAGATTCACGGAGCTGTCTCCGAAGCTGTCCAGAACCACGCTGGTTTTCTTGATCTTGGAAAGAAAGGGCAGAGAGGAGAGTGCTTCCAAAACGATGCCGCGCGCCTTTTCTACGTCCGTACCGTAGGAAATGCCCACCTCCACCTTCACGCATTCGAATTTGTGGTTGCGGGTCATGTTCCGGAAGTTTTTGTTGAAGAGCTGGGAATTCTGGAAGGCGATGATGGAGCCGTCCAGCGTTTCGATCATCGTGGAACGGTACCCCAGGGAGGAAACGCGCCCCCGGTAGCCGTCGCATTCAATCATGTCCCCCTGCCGCAGGCGCCCCAGCATCAGGGAGAGGCCGCTGATGATGTTTTCAATGGTGTCTTTCAGGGCGAAGCCTATCCCCATGCTCAAGCCGCCCATGACCATCAGGATGCCGTTGTAGTTGGCATTCATGATGACCAGGGACGTGAAGACGAACAGCCCCCACAGGAACAGGGTGGAGAGCGTGACAAAGGTGGGGATGGTGCCTACTTCATAGTTTTCTCCGTAGATTTCCCGGAGCGTGTTTTTTCCCAGGAAGATGAGGTAGTTGAGCACGATGGCGATCAGGATGACCAGAATGACGTGGCCCCAGCTGAAGGTGATGAGGTCCTTGATTTCCGTAGTGGCGTAAATCTTGCTGATGATGAGGTCCCCCATGTCGAAGGTGGCGGCGGGCCAGATCAGGCTGAACAGGATGAGGAAGATGGCCAGGCAGGGCAGGACGAGCTTGGAGATGAAAGGGCGGAACCAGACGATTTCCTTTTTGTTCCGCTCCTTCCGGCGTTTTTCATAATGGTGCAGCAGGTCCCACAGGCCCACCAGAAGAAGGATGCTGGTCATCAGCATGATCCAGGTCATCAGCACCAGGAAGGCCATGAAGCTGAAACCCGCCCAGCACAGGATGCTGCCCAGGATGGTGAGTACCAGGGAAATGGTGGCGAAAAAGCGGTCCAGCCGGGGCAGCCTGTGCCGCTGCCGCACCCAGGTCAGCAGGGAGAAAAGGGAAACCAGGGTAAACAGGACGGGCATGGAGACGTTCACCACGATGTTGGGGGCCATGAACATGCGCAGCAGCATGAAGAAGCCGCCCAGCAGGAGATAGGGCATGTAGATGCGTATTCCCGCGTTGATGGTGCCGTATTTCAGGCGTGTGACCAGGGAAAAAAGGATGGCGCTGGTCAGCAGAAGGAATTCGGCCCCCAGGGAAGCCGCGCTTTTCAGCAGGTAGTCCGTGCTCTGCATTTCTGAAATGATGAGCAGCACGGCTATCAGGAGGATGGTGGTGACGTTGGTGAATGCGTGGCGCTTGTCGTAGTTCCCCGATTTTTCCAGCATTTTTTTGAAGCCCCAGCATACAATGGCGCGGGAGAGTAAGTAGGCACACAGGAGCATGCCCAGCAGGACCATTCCATAATGCTGGAGGGTCCCGCGGTCGGAAGGGAGCTGGAGCTTGCTGTCCGCGGAAGATTCCCACGCGGACATGCATGCCCGGTAGATCATGCCGGGATTCAGGAAAATGTATCTGGCAATATGTGAGGGCGTATAGAATACCTTGCTGAACAACGTATTGAACAGTTTGTTGCTCTCAGCGTTCAGGGCGTTGACCTTGTTGCCCAGATTGTTGAACAGTTCCTTGAGGCAGGCTAGCTGCTCCTTTTCCTTCTCCAGCTTTTCCAGCAGGGAATGGCAGGTGGTCAGGGCTTCGTCCCGCTGGACCATGGAGGTTTCCGACAGGCCGTCCGTGTTGACTTCCTCCAGGGATTGAATCAGTTTTTGAATGCGGGCCATTTCTTCCCCCACCCGTGCTTCGTGCCCCTGGAAATCGGGCCTGCGTTCATAGTAGAGCTTCACCAGCCTCGTTGCGGCCTTGCAGTAAAAGGCCATGGTGAAAATCTTCTGGTCATCCAGCGCATAGAGCACGGCGGACATTTCATACACCCTGGTGTCAAAAAAACTGTAGGTTTCATCCGCCTCCGTCACCAGGCTTTCGCGGATGGCTATTCTTTTCTCCACGTTCTTTTGCAGAATGGAGATTTCATGGCACAGCGCCAGGATGACAGTGTCCATTTCCGTAGCGGACTCCGTTGTCGGTTCCGCCGCGGCTTCCTGGGACTGGACCGCGTCCTGGATGGGAGCCGCGTTTTCCGGCTGCTGTGCGAGCGCCTGGGCCGCGGTCAGAAAGCCGGCCAGCAGGAAAGAAGCGGAACGGCGGAAAAATGTCCGGTAATCAGGCATGCTCATGAATGTGTCATTTCTAGGGGGTGCGGGCTTCACGGTCAAGGGTTATATTCCCGCCTTTCCCATTTGGCCGCGGTGCGGAGCCCTCCTTTTTGGGGCGGGTATGGCGTCCATCCTCCGGTTCCTGATCCGCATTACTTGCATGAAAGGCGCTGGCGTGTGTGCAGGACAGCGACGATTTACGGAACGGAGGGAGTTAATGTTCGTCAATCCCGCGGGCATTTTCCGGAGTGGCGGTGTGGAAAAACAAAGGGAAAATCAAGGCTCCGGGGTTTTTTCCGGAAAAAGTGGCGAAGGTGCTCTCCGTTCCTTGGCGCGGCAGGAATTCACAGGCTGGCTCCTGGGACGGAACAGGGAAGGGAAGAGAGCATGTTGGAACATGTTTTCTCTGTTTTACTCCTCCTCCACAGGGGACCGGCGAGGGCCTTCCGGAAAATTGTTGTGGACGCCTGTCAGTATAATGTTTAGTTTAACGCAAAATATCCTTGGCTTTTTTTCATTTATAGAATAACCTTCTCTGGACGGTAGTATTTGTTTTATTCGAAATTTTGATGATTCAGATCCCGGATTTTCGGGAGCGCATTTAAGAGAATTCAGGTCGGCCGTCAATCCCGTAATATGAACACAAAATTATATGTAGGAAATTTGTCCTTTGATGCCACTGAACAAGACTTGAGAGATCTGTTTGGTTCTTATGGTGAAGTGACTGAGCTATTCATGCCAACAGATCGCGACTCTGGAAGACCCAGAGGCTTTGCATTTGTAACCATGGATTCCACCGATTCGATGGGCTCCGCAATTGAAGCCGTGAATGGCACGGAATTTCAGGGACGGGCTCTGGTTGTCAATGAAGCCAAGCCCCAGGAAAACAGGGGCGGAGGCGGAGGAAATTACCGCAGCAATAACAGCGGCGGCAGGCGTGGTGACAACGGCTATGGCCGCAACCGCCGTTATTAATTAAATAGCAAGAGAAGAGCGTTGGTCTCTTCCTTTCATAAGAGCCAGGTACGCAAGAACCTGGCTCTTATTATTTTATTCAGTCAGGGCGGTTCCACAGGAGGATGGCGGACGGGGAGATGGGTGAAAGAAAAAGAGCAGGGGGCGCCTGGGCCTCCTGACCCTGCGGCGCTCTTACGCCGCAAATGGGATTAAACGGAGCTGAAATGGGGCGGAAGCGACGTGAAAAATAGGGAAACGGAAGCTTGGCGGAGATGAACAAAACCGCGCCGTGCTTCTTCCTGCCGCCACCAGAAAGGAAAAAAGCGGGAGTCTCCCGTACGCGCCTGGAGAGACATCTTGCGAAATCATGAAGATTTCTGCTTACAATACCGCGCGGGAGCCCCGCACATGGGAAAGGGGCCGGACAAATCCTTCCTTCCTGCTCCCGCCTTTCCGAGCGCTGGAACAATTCAAAGGCGGAATGCCGTTTCTCCTCAAAGAAACGGCATTCTGGCCAAGAAGGCTGGAAGGTTGTATTGCCCCGGTTCAGTTCAGGGAAAAGGCCCGGATTCTCTTTAAGGATTCCTCTTTTCCCAGCAGAGAGAAGACGGCGGACAGGTCCGGGCCGCCGCTCAGACCGGTGAGGGCCACGCGGGCGGGGAACATGACGGCCCCCATCTTGACTCCGTTTTCCTTGGCAAAGGCTTTCAGTACGCCGATAAGTTCATGACCGTCCCATACCGGTTCCCGTTCCAGCCTGTCCGCCAGTTTGGAGAGCAGTTCCACAGCTTCCGGCTGGACTTTGGCGAGCGCTTCCGGATCCATGGAGAGATGGAAGAAGAAGCGGATTTTATCCGGAACTTCCGCCAGCGTCTGAACTTTCGTCTGCACGGTGGCGATGGCCTCATTCAGAATGCCGGAATCCGGCAGGCCGGCCTGCAGGCAGAACGGGCGCGCCTTGGCGGCAAATTCTTCCGGCGGCAGGGCGATGATGTGCTGCTGATTGACCCAGCGGCATTTGGTGATGTCAAACTTGGCGGCGGAGTGGTTGACGGCTTCCAGGGAGAAGCGTTCGACCAGCTCTTGCGGGGAAAAGATTTCCGTGTCGTCTTTCGGGGACCAGCCCAGCAGGGCCAGGAAGTTCATGACGCCTTCCGGCAGGAAGCCTTCCTCCGGATAGGTGCCCAGGGCCGCCCCCACGTCGCGCTTGGACATTTTGGAGCCGTCCTGGTTCAGGATCAGCGGCATGTGCGCGAACACGGGCGGCGTGACGCCGAACGCCTCAAACAACTGGATATGCTTGGGCGTGTTCATGATATGGTCTTCCCCGCGGATGACGTGTGTCATCTTCATTTCAATGTCGTCCACCACGTTGACGAAGTGGAAGATGTAGGAGCCGTCCGCGCGGCGGATGGCCATGTCCGGCGTGTTGGAGGCGTCCCGGTAGTCGATGGTGATGTCGCCGCAGATCATGTCGTGGAACGTAACGGGCTTGGAGCGGTCAAAGCGGAAGCGCCATGCGCCGTCGTCCTCATAGACGCGCCCGGCGTCCTGGAGCTTTTTGAAATAGGCGTCGTAAATGTCGTTGCGCTGGCTCTGGAAATAGGGGCCGCAGTCGCCGCCTTTCATGGGGCCTTCGTCCCAGTCCAGGCCCAGCCATTCCATGCCGGTGAAGATCGCGCGGGTGGCTTCCTCCGTGTTGCGAGCCGTGTCCGTATCCTCAATGCGGAGAATGAAGGTGCCCCCCATCTTGCGGGCGAACAGCCAGTTGAACAGGGCGGTGCGCGCACCGCCGATGTGAAGATAACCCGTGGGAGAAGGCGCGAATCTTGTTCTGACGTGACTCATGATGCGTTAGAGAGTAAGAGCCTGCCTCCCCGCGTCAAGCAGATACAAGGTTTGCATGCCAAAAAAGGTACGTGGACGGTCGGAACGGAAAGGGGGATGTTTTCCGGATTTTTTTTAGGGCGGTGTCGCCCTTGCGGCTTGCGCGGCACGGCCTTTTAGGTTTCATTAAACGCCGTGTTCTTTTTAAAGCACATATTCCGGCTGCGGGAAAAATGGCAAATCCAGCGGGATGATGAAGAAAAGCCTTTTCTGGAGCACCTGGACGATTTGCGCACCATGCTGCTGAGGATGGTGTTCTGCCTGGTGGTCAGCATGCTTTTGTGTGCCGGGTTCGCCTCCAATCTGATGGACATTCTGCGCCGCCCCGTCAACCAGGTATGGGACATGTTCGAGGAATCCCACCTGCCCGCCGGAATAGATCTGGACTCCTGGGGAAAGGCCAAGGAAACGGCCACCGCTGCCGTGGGGCTGGACGCCGACCAGCGCCGGATCCTGTTCCGGGAGGTTTCCCCCCGGCTGGCGGAATTGACGGAAGCCGCCCTGGTTCTCCGGGGAGCGCAGGCCCTGCCGGACGACAGGAAGGAAATTTTTATCAGGGAAGCCAGCCCGGCTCCCGCCGTGCGGGAACTGGCGGAAGCCCTGCACGCCAAGGACGCCGTCCTGACCGACGGAACAGGGCGGGGTGCCCTGAAAATGATGAGCGCCTTCCAGCCGGGCGAGGCGTTCATGCTGACCATCAAGCTTTCCCTGTATGCGGGCGTGGTAATCTCCTTCCCCCTGCTGCTGTACTTCCTGCTCCAGTTCATCATTCCCGGCCTCCTGGAGCATGAACGCAAGCTTCTGTACAAGTGCATGGCGATCGGGTTCGGGCTATTCCTGGCCGGCACGCTGTTCTGCTACTTTGTGGTGCTTCCCAGGGTGCTCACGTTCTTCTACACGTATTCCCTGGAATTCGGCATTTCCAACGAATGGCGCATCGGCTACTACCTGTCCTTCGCCACGCAAATGATTTTAATGTTCGGCCTGGCGTTTGAACTGCCCGTGGTGGTGATGCCTTTCGTAAAGCTGGGCGTGCTGACCTATGATATGATGAAGGCCACGCGCCGCTACGCCATTGTGGCGATAGCCATTCTGGCCGCGATCATCACGCCCACGCCGGACATAGCCACCATGATGCTGATGGCGGTTCCCATGTACGCCCTATATGAAATCTGCATCATCCTGGCGTGGCTGCATGAGCGCAAGGAAGCCGCCCGCGCCCGCGAAGAAGTGGAACGCTTTGAAGAAGACTTCAACAACGACAATTCTCCCTACAACTCCTAACCATACATCCAACCATCATTACCATGAATCTTCTGGAAATCATCATTCTGGGCATCGTGGAAGGCCTGACCGAATATCTGCCGGTCAGTTCCACCGGGCACCTGCTCCTGACGGAATCCCTGCTGAACATGTCCCAGAGCAAGGAAGCCCTGGATGCCCTGGCCGTTTGTATTCAGGGGGGCGCCATTCTGGCGGTGCTGAGCCTGTACTACCCGCGCGTGAAGACGATGGTGGAAGGTGTCCGCGGCACGAATCCCGCCGGATTCAAGCTTCTGGTCAATTTGATTCTCGCCTTTCTGCCGGCCGCCGTGGTGGGGCTGTGCTGCGCCTCTCTGATCAAGGAATACCTGTTCAACACGTACACGGTGGCGTACTCGTGGATTGTAGGCGGCGGCGTGATTCTGGCCTACTGCGCCTGGCGCGCCAGACAGGGAAAGAGCAATGAAGGCAGCAAGGGGGATTCCATTGAAACCCTGACGCCGGGCAAGGCCCTGACCGTGGGCGTGCTCCAGTGCGTGGCGATGGTTCCCGGCACCAGCCGGAGCCTGATGACCATGCTGGGCGGCATGTTCGTGGGGCTGAGCGTGGAAGCCGCCGTAGAATTCAGCTTCCTGCTGGGGCTGATCACACTGGGGGCGGCCACGGTGCATGATGCGTACAAGGACGGCGCCCTGATGCTGGAAGCCTTCGGCTGGGAGGCCCTGGCCGTCGGAACGGTCGTGAGCTGGCTCTCCGCCTGGCTGGCCGTGAAATGGATGGTCTCCTACCTCCAGAAGCACAGCTTTGCGGTGTTTGGCTGGTACCGCATCGCCATAGGTATCGTGACTCTGGCGCTGCTGTCCAGAGGACTGGTGCATTGAGTCTTTGGTTTCTCTTCCGGGATTGGGAGAAAATACCACCTTCCACAGAGGAGAAGCCGTGCAAAGCCGGAAGCCTCCATTCCCGGCAAAAGCTTCGCGGAGGATTCCTGTCGCTGAAATCCTTTTCATTTCGGCTCATATCAGGTGAATGGCGCCTTTGCGAGTACTTCATAAGACGTTCGCATGACTGAAATTGCGCAGTTGATTGCAAGCAGGGATGCTGAACGTCATCCACGTGTGGAAGGCATTTCCCAACGGAAATTCCGGAGAATGATGTATCTTTCCGCAAATGTAACCTGATTGTAACACACGGCATCTTTTCTTATGGCATCATGAGGGCATGAAACTGATGCCGTGCATGATTGCCGTAATGGCGGGATTGGCCGGGCTGGGACATTCCCAGACACCTGACGGAGACATGGACGCCCGGAGCATCGTCCTGCCGCAGCGGCGGGTGATCCCGCCCGTCAACAGGACCGTGCGCCAGCCCGTCACTCTGGAAAAGGTGAACGCCCTTGTCCGCGTCAACGGACGCAGCGCACAGACTACCCTGGAACTGAGCGTGCATAATGGCGGAAACGTTCCCACGGAGGCGGAACTGGTTCTTCCCGTTCCGGAAGGAGTCGTGGTCAAAGGGTTTTATTACGGAGACGGAAAGGCGTCCTGGCAGGCCTCCCTGATGCCCGCCGACGAAGCGCGCCGCCTGTATGACCGCATTGTGGCGCGCAGGCTGGATCCGGCCCTGCTGGAATTCGCCGGATTCGGCGCCATTCGCTCCAGCGTATTCCCCGTTCCCGCCAGGTCTTCCGTGAAGCTGGGCGTGGTGTACGAACAGTTGCTGACTCCGGTGGACGGACGCCTGGATTACGTGCTCCCCCGGACGGAAGCGCTTTCCGGCCATGCGGCATGGACCATGCGGGTGGAAATCTCCCCCGGAACTGCAGGCATCGGCAATGTATTCACGCCCTCCCATCCGATGGAACGCCATCGGCTGAAGGATGAAACCCTCGTGCTCACCCTGGCGGAGGAGAAGATGAGTCCGGGGCCTTTTCGCCTGTCATGGATGGAATCCGCCGCCAAAAAGGGGGAGGCCTTTTACGGCCCCGACATCAGCGTCTATGCGGCTCCGGATGCGGAAAACGGCAGGAACGGCTATTTTCTGGCCATGCTCGGAAAGGATAGCCCGGGGAATGAAAAGCAAATCCGCCGGGAGCTCACCCTGGTGCTGGACAGGTCCGGCAGCATGCGCGGGGAAAAACTCGCCAGCATGAAGGAGGCGGCCAAACAGATCATTTCCGGCTTGAATCCCGGGGAACGCTTCAATGTCATCACTTATAACGAAGGCGTGAATCTGTTTGAGGCGGCTCCCGTGGAAAGGAACGCCGCTACGGAGAAAGCGGCGCACGTGTGGCTGGATGCCGTGGTGGCGCACGGCGGCACGAACATTCATGAAGCGCTGGCAACGGCGCTGGCCCAGCCTTCCCGCGAAGGAATGCTGCCGGTCGTGCTGTTCCTGACGGACGGCCTGCCGACCATCGGCCGGACCTCCGAGAAATCCATTGCCTCCCTGGCCGGAGAGGGCAACAGGGAAGGACGGCGCATTTTCACCATCGGAGTGGGGGAGGACGTAAACGCCCCCCTTCTGAGGCGCATGGCGGAAATTTCCGGCGGGTTGCCCTCCTATGTTCTTTCCGGAGAAAACCTGGAACTCAAGCTGGCGCAGGTATTCCGCCAGTTGTACGGCCCGGTGTTCCGGAACGTGCGCTATTCCGTCTGCTCCCTGGACGGCAGGGAACAGCCGGGAAGGGTGCAGGATGCCATTCCTTCCGGACGGCTGCCGGATATCTATTCCGGAGCGCCTGCCGTTTTGGCCGGCAGGTATGTGGGCACGTCTCCTTTTCTGCTGAAAGGGACCTGTCTGGACCGGAGCAACAGGGAACAGTCGTTTTCCGTAGTGGTGGAGCCGGAACGGATTTCCAGTGTGAAAGATGACTTTACGGCCAGAATTTGGGCGGCGCGCAAAATAGGCAGCCTGGAAACCGCCCTGATGGACATGGGAGCGGACCCCGCCCATACGGGAGTGCTGGGAAATGATCCCCGGACCCGGGAACTGGTTGAGGAAATCATGCAGCTTTCCCGGGATTTCGGAATACTGAGTTCGGCGGCCTCCTTCTTTGCGGACGACGGCGGTTCCGCTCCGTGGCGGGGAGAATCTGTCTCCCCCTCGTCCTCCAGGTTCCGGGATTATGGACGGGTGATGCAGGAATCGCGCGAAGGGCTGGGTTCCATCGCCCTGCAGAGAAATGCCGTGGAAAAAAAGAGGGAATTGTCCGTCAACAAATTCAACCGCCAGATGGACAAGCACGGGCGTTCCGTTTCCTTTGAAGGAACGGCCCAGATCGCCCAGAACGGTTATTTCAATCAGAACGGAGTATGGATGGAAAATACGGTCCTGCGCACTCCGGACAAGGAAAGCCCCGTCCGCACCGTGCAAGTGGGTACGCCGGAATACGCCGCCGTGGCGGACAAGCTGATCAACACGAACCGCCAGGGGCTTCTGGCCCTGGACGGCTCCGTCATGATCCGCCTGGACGGGGAAACCGTGCTGATGCAGAACTCGTTTCCGTAATCCTTTCAACTATACATCTAACAACAAACACACCAATCATGATGAACCATGCTGTCAAATACTCGCTGGCTTTGCTGGGCTCCGGAGCGCTTTGCGCCTCTGCTGAATCAAAGACTGAACAGCCGGAAAACGTTTCTCCTCCGGAACAGGAGGCCGGAACCGGGTCACCTCCTGCTCCCGCCCTCAGGTCGATTTCCTTCATCGGAGCGGGAACAGAGAGGAGCGACGCCGAAAAACGGAAAATATATGCCGCAATAGTACGTACGGAAGATCGGAAACTCCGCCGTGAACCTCGGGAAATTCCGGGCATTGCCATTTCAAAGTCCCGTCCGGACAGCCCGGAAGCAGGGGACATTGTTCTCACCATAAGCCAGGTTCCCTCCGGTCCGGACCGGCAGTCAATTCCTCCGGCTTTACTTGCCACCAGCAAGGCTCCCGGCCATGATGGAGCCGAGAAGACGTCCTATTCCATCATTACGACGGCAGACTCTGAAAAGGCAGGAGAATTCACGGTAACCATCTCCCCGAAAACGGATGATGGAGAAACGCACAGCAAGGAAACCAGTGCCGTGGTAGCTTCCGAAGACGCTCCCGTCCATGATGGAGCGGGGAAGGCGTCCTATTCCATCACCACGGCGGCAGACCCTGAAAAGGTGGGAGAAATTACGGTAACCATTTCTCAAAAAAACGGAGATGAAGAAACGACTGGCAAAGAATCCCATTCCGCCGTTGCGGACCCGGAAAAAAAGGTCGGGCCAGCCCCGCAGCCGAAAAACGATGGAAAGGCCCCTGGCCAGGCCGCCGCGGAAAAGGATGACCGCGCCGTGATTCAGATAGCCCTTCTTCTGGACACTTCCGGCAGCATGCAGGGACTGATCAATCAGGCCCGCACGTATCTGTGGAAGGTTGTCAACGACATGACGCTGGCGCGCCAGAACGGCAAACTGCCCGCCATCCAGATCGCCCTGTACGAGTACGGGAGCGGCAGGCTGTCCTCCAAAGATGCGTGGGTTCGCCAGGTGCTCCCCTTTACGGACGATCTGGACAAGGTGTCCGATGAACTGTTCAAGTTGAAGACCGGAGGCAGTGAAGAATACTGCGGCGCCGTGATGGACCGGGCCCTGAAGGAATTGAAATGGAATACGGAGAATCCCGATGCCCTGAAGCTGATCTTCATTGCGGGCAACGAACCCTTCAACCAGGGCAATGTACCCTATGCCCCCGTGATTGCCCGCGGACTGGAACGCGGCATCACCGTGAACACCATTTACTGCGGAAGCGCGGGAGACGGCGATTCCGTGCTTTGGAAGGACGGAGCCAGAAAGGGGGACGGCAGTTTCCTCAATATTGACCACAACGCCGCTCCTCCCGAACCGGAAACCCCCTATGACGCGGAACTTGCCACATTGAACGTTTCCCTGAACGGGACTTATCTGGCGTATGGCTCCCAGGAGGTACGGGCGGAAAAACTGGAAAGACAGGCCCGGCAGGACAAATTGACGGAGGCCGCTTCCCCCGCCGCTGCCGCCGGGCGGATCGCGGCAAAAGCCAACAAGGCGGCTTACCGCAACACTTCCTGGGACTTGGTGGACCTTTATGAAGAACAGGGCTCCCGGGCTGTGGAAGAATTGGGCAACACCGGAATTCTCCCGGAAGAGTTGAAGGGAAAGAGCGCGAAGGAGGTTGAAGCGGCCGTGAAGGAGAAGGCGGAGGAACGGGCACGGCTGCAGAAGAAAATTGCCGATGTGGGCAGGCAGCGTGATACGTGGTTGAACAAATGGAAAGCGGAGCAGAGCGCTTCCGGCGGAGGCAAGGCGAATACGCTGGACAACGCCATCATCCAGGCCGTGCGCCGGCAGGCCGGCAGGAAGAAGTTCTCCTTTGTGGAGGAGAACGTGCCATATGAAAATTCCCCTATGAATAAAGAGCAGTAATGAGTGCGCCTGCGGGGTCTCCGGTCTTCCGGCGGCCCCGCAGGAATGCTCCGGCTGAAAAAACTTTTATTCCGTACTTCATTTCCTATACTTGTTTTCCCATGAACCGCTACCGCATTCTGGTCGTAGAAGACGATCACGCCATCAGAAACGGGCTTACGGATGCTCTGACGGTGTCCGGCTACGACGTGCTGCCCGTCAAGGACGGCTATGATGCCCTGAACGTGATCCACGCGGAGGATTACGACCTGGCGCTGCTGGATGTGGTTCTGCCCGGGGCAAGCGGTTTTGACCTGCTCAGGCTCATCCGGGAAGACCGGGCGACCGTTCCCATTCTGATGCTGACCGCCAAGGGGGCGGAAGCGGACAAGGTGCGCGGGCTGAAGCTGGGAGCGGACGATTATGTGGTGAAGCCGTTCAGTCTGCTGGAAGTGCTCGCCCGGATAGAGGCGGTGCTGAGACGGTCCCCGGAAAGGCCCCGGACGCTGGACAGAGTGGGGCTGCCGGAGGGATACTTGGATTTTCCCAGCCGCTCCCTGGTGCTGGGAGAGGAGCGGATTGTGCTGACGACCAAGGAATTTGACCTGGCCCGCCATCTGGCCGCCAATGCCGGCAGAATCATCACGCGGGAGGAAATCCTGACCAGGGTATGGAAAATGGACCCCCGCCTGGTGGAAACGCGCAGCATTGACACCACCATCGCCCGGCTCCGGGAAAAAATGGGGAAAAGGAATGCCGCCGTCATCCGCACCTTGCGGGGGCAGGGATACGTCTGGGAGGAAACCGCATGATCAGCCGTTTTTCCTTTCATTTCCTGCTTTGGTCCTGCCTGCTGATTCTGGTGGGGGTCATGGGGTGGCTGAGCCATTCCATGCTGAATGCGGAAAAGAGGAGGCTGGCGGAGACGCACCAGATACGCCTGGTGGAGCAGAGCCGCCTGGCCCTGTGGCGCATGGATTCCCTGCTGGCCGCCATGATTGCCGCGGAGAACAACAGGTCTCCCGGAGAATATTTTCTTCAAAGCGACGGAACGAGAGACTCCGGCAGGAAGGATGCTTCCGTGCCGGATTTGTCGGAATTTGCCAAGCTATACTTTCAAATAGACCCGTCGGGGAATGTCTCTTCTCCCCAGACGGGGCCGGGAAGCGTGGTCCATGTAAACCAGTTGAACCGTTCCAGCATGGTGCGCCTGTTGCTGGGGACCGTGAAAAAACAGCCTGTTCCGGCGCCTGTTCCACGGAAAAAAGAGGAAAAAACGGAGCATGTGGTCGTTTCCAGATCAGTCTATCCCGACAGAATGCAGGCGGAACAGAAGGCGTCCGGGGAAAGGAGTCAGAAGCAGGTAGCCTTCTCCCCCGTTCAGCAGGAAGCCGGGCAGCAGGAACTTGCCGTGGACAGCCAGAAGGCGTTCCAGCAGGGCATTGAGGACTACAACATGCGCAAAAACCTCTCCAACAGTCAGGCGGTGGAATACAACATCACGGTGGAGAAAAAAGTCGGGGAGCTGGCCAGGGGAAAGGGAAAATCCCCATTCAGGGGCGGTACGGATACGGCACAGGACAAGGCCACGCCGGAAGGATTGCCCCTGGCTTCAAAAAAAAGGCAGGAAGTTAAAGGTTCCGCAATCGGGGGCAGCTTTTCTACGGAGAATGGGTTGTTGCATTTCGGCAAAGTGGGGGGCATGCGGGATGAATTCGGGGAACAGGAAGCAGGCGGGGAAGCGTTTTCAGCAGTGCAGGATGATGCCGGAGAAATTTTTCCGGAAAGCCTGAAGGAAAAGGGAAAGGAAGAGATGTATATGGAACTCTTCAAGGCTCCGGGGAGCTACAAGGAACTCTCCATTTCCTCTCTCCAGCCCCAGTGGAGTCAGGGTGCGGAATGTTTCCTGACGCGCCGCGTCTCCGACCACGGGCAGGTATGGGTACAGGGTATCTGGCTGGATTGGGACAAACTGTCCGGCTATCTTTTGAAATCCGTAGCGGATATTCTGCCGGAAGCCACTCTGGAGCCTGCCGGAGAGAGGGAGGAAAGTTATTTGACGCTCGCGGGCATACCGGCCATGCTGAATCCTGGAGGCCTACCCGACATGGCTGGGAATTCCCTGCGCACGGTCTGGAAATCCATTGCCATGGCGTGGTTCTGCGGCATTCTGGCGCTGTGCGGCGTCATTGGCTTCATGGTCGGCATCATCCGCTTGAGCGAACGGAGGGCCGTATTCGTCTCCGCCGTGACGCATGAACTGAGGACTCCCCTGACCACCTTCAACATGTACACGGAAATGCTTTCCTCTGGCCTGGTCCCCAAGGGCAGGGAAATGGCGTACGTGGACATTCTAAAGGAAGAGGCATCCAGACTGACGCATTTGGTGGACAATGTGCTGAGCTATGCGCGCGTGGAAAAAAACTCCGTAACCCTCCGGCCGGAAAGAATCTCCGTTCTGGCCCTGGCCACTTCCGTCATTGCCCGCATTTCTCCCCGTCTGGCGGCTTCCGGCATGGATTCCCAGCTCTTCATAGCGCCGGAACTCCAGTCGGAATCCGTCATGGCGGACATGACTGCCGTGGAACAGATCGTGTACAATCTGGCGGACAATGCCGCCAAATACGCCCGGTTTGACGGAAGCATCCTGAAACTGAAGCTGACCCGGGAAAAACGGTTCCTGGTGATCCGGGTGGAGGACGGGGGGAAAGGCATTTCCGAATCCCTGCGGAGGAAATTATTCCGTCCCTTTTCCCGGTCTGCGGAGGAAGCGGCCGGAAAACAGCCTGGCGTGGGGCTGGGCCTGGCCCTGTCCCGTGAACTGGCCAGAGGCATGGGAGGAGAACTGTGGCTGGAAGAAAGTTCCGGAAACGGAAGCCGCTTTGCCCTCAAGCTGCCGCTTGTCAGGGATTAACTGTCAATCTCCATTCAGAGATGGAACACCCGGCAGGGCATCTGCTTCATTGATGATGCGGAAGGCGGTTTTGGTGCAAACAGGGTCATTCAACCAGAGGCTTGAATGAGGTGTATTCTTGTAAAATGCCCTTCATGGAGGACCCTCGGGGGTAATTGATTTTTGTGAAATTCCCCTTCCGGAATGTAGTGGAGCATTCATTGCTTTTTGAAACCCTCTCATCACGAATGAGGCGTGTTGTTGTTGTTGTCCCTGGAATTTTCCATAGTCTCTAATGAACTAAATGTTTAGTTCATTAACAATAAACTATTAAGAAAATGAATGATTACATTCCTCTAAACAAGGCTGTTGGCCCGAAGGTCATTTGCGACGGTTATCAAGCCCTTATCCCACAGAAGCTCGGAGTCGAGGCGCTGACTTTCAACTTTGACGGTTCGGAGTGCGAGCACGCCACTTGTCCTGATGCTCCGGAAATGTTCATTAAGGTCGAAGAGGATGCCCTGTATTATTTCGGTGTGGAAGCCGACGACACGGGTATCCTTTCTATTGCCGGCAAAGAAATCTGTGAGAAAAACGGAGAAAAGCCCAACGGCAAGCTAAATATTAAAAAGGCTGAGAGATACTTGAAAGCTGGTTATTACAAGGTGGCTTTGGAATACTCCAACAACGACTATGATCCCTCCAGCAACAACGCCATTGCCTTCAACGTCACCATGGACAAGGAGCCTATTCTTGATGGAAAGTATGAAGGGGATTCGACAATGAATCGTGAATTTTCTCCTTCTCCCAAAATCAAGCTGTGGACGATTGAAAAGGAAGCCACCATCACTTGTGAAGAGTCCAAGAAAGTTGAAGTAACGCTCGAAGAACCTGAACCTGTTATCCAAAGAGGTATTGGCGCTTGCAAAACGAAAGTCATCATGCCTCAAATCATCATAACGGCTTGCAAGGATGAAGTGCTTGATCGATGGAACGCGCGTGTCTAACAAGTGTCCGCAGGCAGCACGATTCTTGTACTCACGGGAACTTACACAGACGCCATTGAAAACCCTCCCGTTACTGAAGATGAAGCTGTCGAAGCAGTCGACGAAATGAACGGTTATCAAGCTCGTGGAAGAGTTGGAAGATGGCACACTATGCAAGCTTCCCTCGCTCACGAAAAACACCATCTCCGAGAACTTAACGACGCCTTCAAATTCTACTGGGACAATTTGAGAATACAGGATTCAATCGAATTACAACATGTTTCGTGTGAAAAATTCCCGAAAATGGATGATGCCTTGAATGAAATGAGGAAGTTCGTTCGTAGTTGGACAGCCACCTACATGACGGCTGTTAAGAAATATGTCGAATTGTTACCAGATAAAGAAAATACTCGTCCCTACTGCGCCGGACAAAAAGTTCTGAATGAGGCGACTCTCCAGATTATCAACCAAGCGAAAGCCAACGGATGGAGCAAGGTACCCGATCAGGTCACGGAGCCGGGAACCATCGAGCCGCCCTGTTTCCTGCCTCCGGTCAACAAGGAGAAATCCCGGAGCATGGCCGTTGCGGAACAACCGACACCCTTGACCCTCTCCATTGCGGACACTTCGAAGTTCAGGGAAGGCAGGATTATGGTCTGCTTCCGCAACGAGGGTAATCAGCCTGTCCGGATTCTGGATGAAATCAATGACGGAACGGCTGATTATTTCTTCCTGACATTATTGAGGACGGAACAGGGAGATGCCCGCATTCTGAATGCCGAACTGGGGAAAATGACTTTCCAGCGGCCCTTGAACTACCGGGAGCTTGCTCCCGGCCAGGAATACAACGTCACGATTCCGGTATGCCTGGATGAAGTTGAGCTCGAAGACTGGAAACAATGTTCTTGTGAACTGGAAACGAGCTACTATAATCAGCAAGGGAAGGATTGTCTCTTGGGAGTTCTTCAGGCGACGACCAAACTCGCGCTGTGATGAAAAAAATCTTTCTATTTTTTGGAATTGTATTGAACCTGTCCCTCCATGCTATTGCATGGGGGGACATGGCCGACAATGGGGTTGAATGCTCCGTGGTGATGGAAAAAAACCGGTTTGATGTGAGGGCGGCTTTCCCGGACTTTAAGCTGGTGTTCACCAACAAGGGCGAAAAAACCGTTCGCCTTTTCGACGACTTTTATCCTGTTAAAGAAGATGGACCAAATATTATCATAAGAGTTTACAGGAAGGAGGGGGAAAAAAAGAAAAAGATAGCTGTATATTATGCGAATTATAAGATTCAGCGTGGCTTGGCAACTCCCATGAATTTCATTATATTGAAGCCCGGAGAGAAGCATGAAGTTCCTATCAAGGATGTTCACTTGCTGCTGCAATATCCTCCCACATATGTCTTGGCTATGGCCAACGGGAAAGATTATACGCTGGAAGTACATTTTTACGACGGATATGGAGACCCGAGTTTCTGGAGGGAATATGTAGGAAAACAGGATTTTAGCATGGTAGATCAATCTCCCTGCGAAGGGCAATATCCCTCCCGGTGAACGACGATAGAACATTTGTTTTTTATTCCGGTAGTGGAGAAGAAAGCGGAATATTTCTCCATACAGTTATGAACAAGGTTTGTCTCTTCGTCAATTTGCTGGTTGGCCTGTTGCTTGCCGGAGCCGCTTTGGGTGATCAGGCGGACAACGGCTTGGAATGCACCATCAAGATGGAAAAAACTTTCTTTGACGTAAGAGACAGGCTGAGGGATTTTACACTCGTTTTTACCAATAAGGGAAAAAAGTCTGTTCGTCTTTATGATGACTTTTATCCTGAGCCAACCTTAGGTCCGCGTATCAAGATAGAACTTTGGAGCTGGCAAACAGGAAAAAAGAAAAAATTAGTTGGTTCGTATATAGGCGCTTATCATGTTAACAAGATGTTTCAGAACATCCGTTTTATTACCTTGAAGGCCGGAGAAAAACATGAAGTACCCATTAAGGACGTTTACTTGCTGGTGAACTTTATCCCTGAAACGCTGCGTTTGTCCAAGGGGGAAATCTACTTGCTGGAAGTGGAGTTTGTAGATGAACGCGCAGAACCGGGAGTCCGAAGGGTGTACAAGGGAACGACAACGTTGGTCACTAAACCTTAATGACGATTGAAAAATCCCCGGTTCCTGATTGCCGGAACCGGGGGATGGTATTTATTCAGTTGGTGCCGTTATCTTCTGGACGGGACAGCGTGTGACGGCCTACCGCCGGATGGAGAAGGGCGCGATGGCGCCGCGGACGGAGGTGAAGAAGGTCTGGAAGGCGCACTGGCGGAGGGAGGGGGAGAGGACGGTCTGGAAGGGGAAGGACTGCTGGGCCTGCTCATGCCAGAATTGCCGGGTCTTGAACCGCTGGGCCTGATCTGAGGGGAAGACGGGCGGCTTGGCCGGCTGACTTCCGGTCTGTTTATTCCAGGACGGTTATTGCCCGGGTTGACGGCTCCGGGGCGGTGGGAACTGACGCCGGGCCTGTTGATTTCCGGCCGATTGCTCGGTCTGCCAGGCTGAATTCCCGGTCTGTTGTCTCCGGGACGATTGATCCCTGGGCGATTATGGCTTCCGCCGGGATTTCCCGCCGGGGGACGGGAAGGGGAGCCGGGCCTATTGATTTCCGGCCGATGGTTGGGCCTGCCGGGCTGAACCCCCGGTCTGTTGTCTCCGGGACGATTGATCCCCGGGCGATTATGGCTTCCGCCGGGATTTACTACGGGGGGACGGGAAGGAGGGACGGGCCGATGGTTCGGACGGAAATGGTCGGGCCTGTACTGTGGCTTCATGGGCGGTCTTGCCATGGGGCGGCAATTGTGGGGGCGGATGTAATGGCCCCGGTAATAGGGTGCCGGTCCCCACGTGGGAATGTAGTAATTGGGCCGGATCAGGTTGATGGAATAAATGGGGCTGCCGAACGTGTCATAGGCATAGATGGGCCTGCCGCCGTAATACCCGTAAATGGGATAGCCGGAATTGTCATACATGTAGGAAATGCTGGAACCGCCGCTGCTGTAGGAGCCCGCTACGCTAAAATTGTCGTAGTAAGGATCATAGCAGCTGGACAGGGCGCAGCCTATGGCCGCCGCCAGCATGGAATTTTTCAGAAGGTCATATGCTTTCATGATGTTAAATTCTTTCAGGGTTTGTCTCCCTTTACATGAAAAGCGCTGAAAGAAATGCACATTTGTTTAAAATATTTTTGCTTGGAACGCGGCTTCCTTTTGTCTTAAACTGCAAAAACGTTCTACGCGATGGGTATTCTCTTTCAAGATAAAAAAATAGGCCTTGCCCTTTTGTGCGACAATGCGCCCTATACGCTTGCCATGACACTGGCGTCATATGAACGGACCGGATTGCTGGACTATCTGGATGCCGCATGCGTCGTTTATCCGGAAGGGGGGGGCAAAGTGGAGCATACGGCCCGCGTCTGCGGTATTCCCGCCGTGCCCTCCAGCATGGAGGGCGGATTCGTCGGAGCCCTGGCTACGGCTGTCACTACACTGGACACGGATTACGTGCTGCTGGCGGAGGACGACTGCATGGTATGGGAACATTTGCGCGGGGAAACGCTGGAAAAGCAACTGAAACAGGCGCTGGGCCTGCTGGTCTCCGGGCAGGCGGACATGGTGAGGCTACGCCATGCCTGGCGTGGAAGCACCCGCTACAAGGCGGCTTATACGTACTCCTATTTTTACCCTGTGGAACAACTGGCCACCCTGTGGATGCATGCGGAAGGCCTGTCCGAAGCCCCGGACTGGATCAAAAGCATGCGCCGTTTCTTCCACCCCGTCCGTTCCAAGCGTTCCATCGGCCGCTGCGTTTATGTGGAACAGAACCCTCATCTGCGTTTTCCCCAGTACATCAGGAAGATCGAAGGGGGGTATATCATTGACAGCGAGGTTTTCGAATGGACCAACCAGCCCACGCTCATTGCCCGTTCCAGAATGAGGCAGATACTGGCGGGGCTGGCCCAGGCCCAGGGAAACATCGGCAAGCTTCCCCAGGACTTTGAAAATGCTGTCAACAACCCCCGCTGGCGGGATGCCCATATGAACATAGGCGTCATACGGGGAATTTTTACTTAAGGAGAAGCCATGGCGGAGGAGGGCAGCCCAACTGCATGGTATGAATGCACCCGGTGCGGCGCCTGCTGCCGCTGGGCCGGCGACGTATGCATTGAGGAGGATGAAGTACGTGAAATCGCCCTCTTCCTGGAGATGGACGAACAGGCATTCATCAATGAATGCTGCCGCCTGCGGGCCAACCGCAAAGGTTTGTCCATCAAGGATGCGGCGGACGGCGCCTGCCTGATGCTGACGGAAAACGGCTGCCGGATCAATCCCGTCAAACCGCGCCAGTGCCGCGATTTCCCCAATAAATGGAACTTTCCCGGTTGGCGGGAGTTGTGCCGTGCGCGGGAAGTAAATCAAACAGCGGGACCCCGGTAAGGGGAAAGACGGTCTCGACAAGCCTGCCTGCGGCGTTTCCAGGCCAGGCAGAGCAGGGCGGCCAGGCTCAAAGTGGCGGTGCCCGGTTCCGGAATCAGCGCCAGCGCATTGCCTACATCCGTGGAAAGCCCGTACACTCCCTTGATGAAAAATTCGCGGTCCTCCCGTTGGTACCAGCCGTCTTCCGTCGTCTGGAAGTATAGGCCGCCGTTTTCGCCTGTGTAGCAGGCCACTTCAAACATACCATTGGAGGAGTGGTAGCCGTATTGGAGATCGTCGGAATCCGTCAGATACATTTTCGTCAGCAGGGAAGTCTGGTCGTCATATTCCACTCCCCACAGGGTGATGGCGTGCGCCGTTTTCCCTAGAGTGTCGCCAATGCTGAGCGTCAGGCCGTATCCCTCATTTAAACGGTCCAGAATATACTGGGAGGAAGCGGAATAGGAAGTGGCATTGTAGGCGCTGGTCAGGAAAACCGCCTGGTTTTCAGAAAAAATGCTCCGGTAATATCCTCCCGCGGCAGCGCCTTCCTTGAGCTGGGACCATCCTTCCACTCCTGCAGGCGGATAATCCCCGGAAAGCCACCATTGGAACGCATAAGAGGCGTTTCCGCCCAAATCCGTGAAGGAATCCTTGAAGGTTGTCCATACGGCTTCTCCGGTGGGAGTTCCGGATGGAATGACGTACCTGTCCTGCCACCAGTTGAGAATATTGCTGGCGGAGGCGGCCCAGCAAAGATTGTCGTCTCCCGGAGCAAGCGTTTTATTGGCGTCATACCATCCTTTCTGCGGAGAAACGCCCCAGGTCCAGGTTTCCAGAAGTTCGGCGTTTGCGCAAGAGGCGGCAAATGTGCAAATCGCGATCAGGGAGAGAGGCTTCATGATCATGTCAAGTTGGAGATATTGTGTAATCCTTAGCGGATTTGGAATCCGGAGTCAAACTACAATTTTGAGAGGAAAACATTTAGGCTCATTCCTGGCGTTGGGTCAGGAGCCTTTTTCACTTGGAAAACGAAGCTTGCCGTCTTCGCCGATGAATGATTTCCAAATCTGCGCCACGGAGAATTTTTCTTTCGCCTGTGCCGTTCAAGACTTAGGCAAGAGAGAAGAGAACTCCTTTACTCCCAGTAAATTGCATTTATCAGTAAAACCGGGAAAATTTACTGCGGCATAGGAACGTGAAATGCTGAAGCAGACCGAGGAAAGAAATGGCTTATTCCCGTACAGGAACCTTCCGGATTCCAAATCCGGTTTTATTTTCTTCTCTAAAAGGGCAAAGGGGAAAGGACAAAAGCAAACACGCGCCAGGGAGGAAATGAAGGTTATTTAATACTTCGCATAATATATGTAATGCAAAATTAAATACTGGTGGAGATAGACGTCAAACCGTTTGCTGTAAAATAGATAAGGAGATATTCCGACATTTCAAAATCAGGAACTCTTCCCCTGTTGAAATGTTGTTCCCAGCAATGGCATCATCCTCTGGGATGAAAACGGTGATGGATGGAATTCAGCCGTTGCTGTTCCAGATGCGTGTAAATCTGCGTGGTGGCGATGTCCGAATGTCCCAGCATCTCCTGGATGATGCGGAGGTCCGCGCCGTTCTCCAGCAAATGCGTGGCGAATGAATGGCGCAGGATATGCGGAAAGACATGCTGGTCGATCCCGGCGGCTCTGGCGCGTTCCTGAAGAATCTGGCGCACCCGCTCCCTGGTCAATGGACGCCCGCGGACGGTCAGGAAGATGTGGCTCTTCGTTCCCGGTTTGACCAGTTTGGGCCTTCCGTGGTCCAGATACGCCTTTAGGGCGTCCAAAGCGGACGTGCCGATGGGAACGAGCCGGGTTTTGTCCCCCTTCCCCCGTACCCGGACAAATGCTTCATCTGCGTCAAAACTTTCTAATTTACAATTGATTATCTCGCTTACGCGCATGCCGCAGGCATAAATCATCTCCAACAGGGCCCGGTCTCTGCATCCCAGTGGAATATCCTGAATGTCAATACTTTCAAGCAGTTTTGAAACGGTATGCTGATCCAGCACGTGAGGCAGTGTCAGCCCCTGCCGCGGCATCTCCATGAATGCGGAGGGATCCTTCTCCAGGATGCCCGTTCCGGCCAGCCAGCGGAAAAAAATGCGCAGATGCACCATTTCCACGCGCATGGAACTGCGCGCCATGCCGCGGGACTGCAAGTGCCGGAGAAATTCTGCCAGGCTTCCTATGTCCACCCGGGAAGGGTCGGCATCCCCTTCCCCCAGAAACCGGGAAAACTCTTCCAGGGTCTGCCTGACAGAGACTTGGTAGGCGGCGCTCAGCCCTTTTTCCGCAGCCAGAAAGCGGATGAAACGTTCTATGTGAGCCTGCATGCCGAATCCTCCTTCTTTGTCCCGTCTTTAAAAGCGTTCCACCAGAAACAGGAACTCCGTCACATTCTGGGGACGGTTCTTCAAATTCCGGCTTCCCCGGAAGGTGGCGTAAGGCGTTTCCAGCGTGGCGATGTGTCCCAGCCTGGCCAGGAAAGCCGTCATTTCCTCATAACCGATGAAACCTTCCGAACTGTAGGACAGCAGAATGAATTTGGCAGGACAGGATTCCAGCAGATGGAACAATGATTCCGTGGCCTGATGCCGGCTGTTGTACGTGGAGCGTTTCCAGTCCTTCGGAATGCCGGAAACGCGGCTGATTTTTTCCGGCCGCTTGTAGGAGGACAGCAAATTCAGCATGAAATAGTTGGAGCCGTACGGATGTTGGTTGTAGGGGGGGTCCAGGTACACAACGTCCATCTCCGGCAATTCCTCCGCCAGCTCGTTGGCGTCCCGGCAATGGATGGAATACCGGCAGTCGAACCTTGAGAACACGGGAAATTGCAGGGAAATGTCCCCCAGAATGCGGCTCAAGGCGTTTCCTCCCGAACCGCCGAATTTTCCGACTCCCTGCTTGTCCTTGTAAAATCCCTTGAACACGCCTGCCGTATTGGCATGGATGGAGGCTTCCGCCAGCAAAGGGGCAATGAAGTACGGCCGTACTTCCTCCGGCAGCAGATTGATGGTCTGGCGCGCCGTATCCAGATAAAGGGCATTCCGGCGCGTGTAAAAAACGCGGTCTTCCGCCGTGATGCGTTCCGGATTCCGGGGAGCGTACAGCTCCGTAATGAAACCGGGGGATTCATGAGTTTCCATATACCGCAGCAGACGCCTGTAATGCCTTTCCAGCTCCAGGCCGTCCACTTCTCCGGAGTTGCTCAGATAACAGGTGTTGACGAGTCGGCTGTATTCTTCCAGATCATTGACGATCAGTTCTTCCGAATGTTTTTTCAGGAAGCGGGCCACAATGCCGCTGCCGGAAAACAAATCTCCGGCCTTGAGCTGCTCCTTCCCCAGGCGGGCCTTCACATATTTAAGTCCGCGTCCCAGGAAATTCAGCAGGGAACGCTTGTTTCCCAAGTAAGTTACAATCTGTTCAGTCAGGTATCTGGGGTCTTCCTCTATCTCGGTCGAAAGAGCGGATAATAGCGCATTAGGGGTCATAAGCAAGCCGCGCCAGCATACGGCACTGCGGCCTTTCCGTCAAGTTGAGCCGATGAATAAGAAATGGAACGGGATTTAAGTATTCATCAGGGATTCCGGCTGTGGCAGATGCGCTTTTTGAACCCTTCCCGGAAAGGTCAATTGTTCCACAGAAAACTGCCTGCGCCCCGCGGACTTCCTGTAGATGAACCGGCTTTTTGTTTGCGGTTTTGGAAAGGCAATCCCATGGATGGCATCTCCTTTTCCGAAAGAGTTCTCCTGCCTTCCTCTGAAGAAAGGTCTTTTCAAGCCGGAAACACGTGTTATATTCTCAATAATCATGAAAACCCGTTTACTACCCTGCACGCTGGCGTGCATGCTCATGACAGCCATGCCCGGCTTTTCCGGGCCGGAAGACGACTTTTATGAAGCCAACTTGACGCTCACGCGCGCCGGCCGCCTGGAAAAGGAGGGCGACTTCAAGGGAGCTCTGGAAAGCAGTAAAAAAGCGGCTCGGCTTCTGCAAGCCCTGAAACAGTCCTTTCCCGACTGGAATCCCTCCTGGATAGCGTCCAAGCTGGAAAATGCCTCCCAAATCCGGGAACGTGTGGAACTGCTGGCGCAAAAAGCCCCCGAACCTAAAAAGGAAGACCATTCCCTGAAGCCGGGAGAATGGAGGGACGTGACCTTTGAACGGGCCTACAAGGCCCACGAACAGCAACAACTGGCTGTCAGGCAGGTTCCCCCCGCCCCGGTGGCAGCCCCGGTTTCCGTGTCTTCTCCCGCGGCATCCCAACGGATCGCTCCCTCCGGCAGGCGTGCGGAGGTGCGCATCGTCCAGCCGCCGGCATCCGTCGTTCCCAGACGCGCTCCGGAACCTACCAGGGTGCCTCCGCCGCGGTCGGACCACGGCGGCCGCTTCCGCATCGGCGGTTGAAGGGGGACGTCTTGGGAACAAGCTCCTGCTCCATGTTGAAAGAGACAGGGATGAGGGAGCCGTGACCTTTGCCTTCAAAAAGTCACTGACAGTTGTAGCCTCTTTAACATGTCGGCTATCTGCGTATTTGCATCTTCCGTTCCATGAACGGAGGCCTTGGTTCTCATGGATGGATGCTTCCCCCCGTACCGGGGAAAAGATCAGCGTCTCCGCTGAAACGCGCATTCCCTTGCGACAAAAAAAAGAGCCGTCTTCCTTGCTGGGGACGGCTCTTGATATAAAGGCGTTTGCCTTAAAGACGGTTAGTTCTTGGCGGCTTCTTCAATCGCCACGGCCACGGCCACGGAGGCGCCGACCATGGGGTTGTTGCCCATGCCGATGAGGCCCATCATTTCCACGTGGGCGGGCACGGAAGAGGAACCGGCGAACTGGGCGTCGGAGTGCATGCGGCCCATGGTATCGGTCATGCCGTAGGAGGCAGGGCCGGCGGCCATGTTGTCCGGGTGCAGGGTACGGCCCGTACCGCCGCCGGAAGCCACGGAGAAGTACTTCTTGCCCTTCTCGTTGCATTCCTTCTTGTAAGTGCCGGCCACCGGGTGCTGGAAGCGGGTGGGGTTGGTGGAGTTGCCGGTGATGGAAACGTCCACGCCTTCATGCCACATGACGGCCACGCCTTCGCGCACGTCATCGCAGCCGTACACGCGCACGGCGGCCTTCGGTCCTTTGGAGAAGGCTTTTTCCTGCACGATGTTCAGCTTGCCCGTGGCGTAGTCGAACTTGGTCTGCACATACGTGAACCCGTTGATGCGGGAGATGATGTAGGCGGCGTCCTTGCCGAGGCCGTTCAGGCAGACGCGGAGGTCCTGCTTGCGGACGCGGTTGGCGGACTTGGCGATGCCGATGGCGCCTTCGGCGGCGGCAAAGGATTCGTGGCCGGCCAGGAAGCAGAAGCATTCCGTTTCGTCGCGCAGGAGCATGGCGGCCAGGTTGCCGTGGCCCAGGCCCACCTTGCGGTCGTCGGCCACGGAGCCGGGAATGCAGAAGGACTGGAGCCCTTCGCCGATGGCTTCAGCGGCGTCGGCGGCCTTCGTGCAGCCCTTCTTGATGGCGATGGCGGCGCCCACCACATAGGCCCAGCCGGCGTTTTCAAAGGCGATCGGCTGGATTCCGTTGACGATTTCACGGACGTTGATGCCCTTGGAAAGGCAGAGCTGTTCCGCTTCTTCAATGGAACCGATGCCGTACTTGGCCAGGGCTTCGTTGATCTGCTTGATGCGGCGGTCGTAGGATTCGAAAAGAGGCATAATGGTAATAGTGCTTGAAGTTGATATACTCTTTTTAATTCAATCTCATTCGTGACGAGGATCGATGTACTTGGCGGCCTCGTCGAAACGACCGTAGTTGCCCGTGCACTTGGCGACGGCTTCGTTGGCGTCCATGCCCTTCTTGATCATTTCCATCATGGGGCCCATGCGCACGAACTCGTAGCCGATGATTTCACCGTCTTCGTCCAGGGCCAGCTTGGTGATGTAGCCTTCAGCCATTTCCAGGTAGCGGGGGCCCTTGGCGCGGGTGCCGTACAGGGTGCCGATCTGGGAGCGCAGGCCCTTGCCGAGGTCTTCAAGGCCGGCGCCGATGGGCAGGCCGCCTTCGGAAAAGGCGCTCTGGGTGCGGCCGTACACGATCTGCAGGAACAATTCGCGCATGGCGGTATTGATGGCGTCGCACACGAGGTCCGTATTCATCGCTTCCAGCACGGTCTTGCCGGGCAGGATTTCCGCGGCCATGGCGGCGGAGTGGGTCATGCCGGAGCAGCCGCTGGTTTCCACAAGGGCTTCTTCAACGATGCCGTTCTTGACGTTCAGCGTCAGCTTGCAGGTGCCCTGCTGGGGAGCGCACCAGCCCACGCCGTGGGTCAGGCCGGAAATGTCCGTGATCTCCTTGGATTGAGTCCAGTTGCCTTCCTGGGGAATGGGGGCCGGACCATGGTTGCAGCCTTTCTTGACGCAACACATTTGTTCGATTTCGTGTGTAAACTGCATGGTTTTAGGATGTTAATATGAAGACGGCCCTGCAGTCATCGGACAGTGCCGCCTCGTAGCGGCACGGATCATATCAGCAAATCCCGGAATGGCAAACACGAATGATTGAAAACCGGAAGAAAACCCTCATAATCAGTTCGCAGTCCCCTTCCCTGCATGAGAACGCGGCATCGTCATCCACTTCTCAACAAACTTGCAATCATCTCTGTCTTAATACTCATGATTGACGGTGCATGGACCATGTGGGGAAAGAAGGGAGAACCGGGGCGCGTGCAGACCGTCACGGCCGCCCTGGACCTGCCCCAGTGGGGGCCGGAATCCGGCCCTCCCCTGCGGGTTGCCGTGGCCGGGGACTTCCACCTGCGCCCGCGCGGCGGCAGGCAGGCGCGCAGGTATATGGAAAAAATCATGGAGGCCCGGCCGGACATGATCTTTCTGCTGGGGGACTATGCCAACGGCCACACCCGGAAAAGCAGCATGAGCCCGGAAAAGGCGAGGGGCTACTTCCGGATGCTCAGGGCCCCGCTGGGCATCTTTGCCGTGCAGGGCAACCACGACCAGTACTACGGATGGGAGCCGTGGAAAAACATGTTCACGGACCTCGGCATCTGCGCGATGTGGAACGACTCCTTTCTTCTCCATCTGCCGGGCGGCAGAAAGCTCCAGCTTTCCTCCGTGCGGGACGACTACCACATGAGGATCAGGCCGGAGGAACTCCCGTTGCGCCTCTCCCCGGCCATCCCCCACATCCTGCTCTCCCATGTGCCGGACATCTTCCCCCTGCTGAAGCCCGGCACGGCGGACGCCGTGATCAGCGCCCACACCCACGGCGGCCAGATCTGCCTGCCCGGCGGCATTCCCCTGGGCTGCATCTCCCGGGAAAAAGTCAAATTCACCTATCCCTGGTCCCGCTTGAACGGCACCCCTTTCCTGATCACCAGGGGGCTGGGATGCAGCGTGCTGCCCCTGCGCCTCTGCTGTCCTCCGGAAATCATCGTGCTGGAAATCCGTTAAACAAATCAACTCCCATCAACTCTGCCCGCCTGTGAAAAACATCCTCCCTTTCTCTTATTCACATCATATTTACATCTTGTTGACAATTGCAGGTGCGGCCGCCTGCCTGGAATCGTGCTCCGCACCCGCCGCCGCGCCGTCTGCCGTGGCCTCCTGGTATGAAGGAACCCTTTACGAAGGCAAGCCCTTCTACGTCACCAAAAACGCAGTCAGTTGGAAAAGCGGCAGAAAAAACGCGGACTTCGGCCATTGGACGGCCGTCAGCGTCTATGACCCGGCCACGTATATGAAAGCGGAAGGCAGGCAATTCACCATCGGTCCCGGCTACGGGTGGGACGGCGTCACCTGGGGAGCCACCCTGCCGGACATGCTCCTTCCTTCCCTGTTCCACGACGCCATGCTCCACGCCAAAATGAACGGCGCCCCCATCGCCAGAAGCCAGATAGACCTGGCCTTCTACGACCTCATGACCACTCAGCGTGCCAGACATAAAGGACTCTACTACCGTTTCGTGCGCCTCTTCGGCTGGTGCTTCACCTTCCCCCAGCACCCGCGGACATTGACAATCCACCGGGAGGATTCCGGGGCTGAATCACTTTCCCGGAAACCATGCCGTTCCGATGGCGGCCATGGAGCTTGATGCCCCCTGATTCCGGAGGCAGACAGACACTTTCGTCTTTTTCCTTTTTCTGAATGATCCAGCCAGTTGAACATGAAAAAGCTGGCAATCCTGCCTTAAGGGAGACTCTTCCGGCCAGCCGGCGGAGGGAATGGGGATTTGACCCTGAATAGTCGGTTTTGGTTCGTCTGTGTAGTTAGCTTAATCCTGCTTCCGGCGTCGCAACGAACATAAATGTCCGTGGACATAATGGTAGTTGCTGATAACTCATATCAACTATGATTCGGTTAACTGACTTTTCAAAATATATTCATCTAATAATTCATATAGCCATGTATCAATGGGAGTGAATGAAAAATCGAGCTGTGTTGCCTTATCAATATTTATACTATATTCATCAATGCCATTATATGGTGCAGGTTCACCACTATCACTTAGTAGAATTTCTTTTCCTGTTTTCCGTTTACAATATTCAGCTATTTGTTTTATGGATACAGTTCCTTGATTCGCCCCATGAATTGCTCCACAGAAATCCTTGTCTGCCAGATATGCAAGAAATTTACCAGCCTCACTTGCACGAACAAATGCTAGTTGACTTTCAAAATTATCTATATGAATTGGTATTTGCTTAATGATATGATCGACATAGAAATATAATCGATTCGTATAATCATCTTTACCAATTACAAAAGGAAGTCTAACCCTGACACTTGGGATACGCGCATAATTCTTTATCAGGGCGCATTCTACTTGTTGCTTGGATTTACTATAAGGAAAATCATCTCTTTCACAGTACAGTAGTTTTGTATTCTCGGCAGCAAAATCTTCTTCTTTTGTATCTAAATGTAGCTTATTATAAACAGCTGCAGATGATATCACAATATATTTTTTGCATTTTACATGTTCCAATAAGCGTATGACATCATTGGAACAAAACGCAAGACTATCATACACCAGATCAAACTGCAAATTTTTAAAAAACTCCTTAATTTGTTTTTCATCAGTTCTATCAAAACAAATCCGATTCACTTTATCTCCATAGTTATCCTTTGACTTTCCACGTGTCGCAATGGTAACTACGTGTTCATTGGAAAGCAGACTCAATACCAAATGCTTACCGATTAAACGAGTTCCACCGATAACTAAAATATTCATTTCATTATCTCCATTTTCTTCACCAATCCCAATTTATCTATCACTATTAAATCATCTTTCAAGCAATATCATACCATGGGCATAAATGTCTATGCCCCGATTATCCGCGCTCTGCTTCCTTTTCCCGTTCCGGCTCTCTGCCCTGCCTCAAAATATTGTCAATGTTTCTCTTGATAATGTCATATTCCCCCGACCTGTTTTTTCAGCTTGCCATCATCAGCGTACAGGACTTCCCGCTGCTCTTGGAGCTTTTCATACTCCACTACCTTACGCCATGTGTTCTGTACCAATTTGGCAAACGCCGGAATGAACCCGAAAGCACTACCAGTATATCATGGGACATTCCAACATTGACATGACGCTGAGCTATGATGTTCATGCCGCTTCTGACAGTGCATCAGCGGAAATGGAACGGCTGACTGCGTAGTATTTTACTACTCTTTCTACTACATTTGAACGCAGCTCTTTCCGGCGTCAAGGAGGAGAGAGGCGTCCTTTATTCTGAAAAGGAAGTTCACCAGTAAATAATCGGCTACGCTGGGAATAAGACTCCCCGGCTCTTATAATTAGCATTAATTCGGATGGCTTTAATGTAACATTTTAAAGCTTCTTCTTTCCTTCCGGAATTTGATAATAAAATACCTTTATTGTTCCAGACTATGACATTATTCGAATTAATCTTCAAGGCCTTGTCGTAACTCTCTAGCGCTTCCTTCTTCCTTCCAAGAGCGGACAGAACAACTCCCTGATTGAAATAGACCTTGTCATTGTCAGGATCAAGAACAATCTTGCGCTCCCATTTTTCCAATTCCTCCTTCAGCTTGCCAAATCAATATTGAATACATCCAATACTACCCAACGGAAAAACCTTTGAAAAGCCGATAATGGGGATGAAAACAATTTAGCAGGGGGAAACGATCTGCTTATTCCTCAATCGGCGTGGCTTCGGGAATGTATTCATTCCCTGCGGGCGCAGGCTGGCGGGTATCGGTGACGAAGCCCAGAACCCGGTCCACGTCCAATTGGGACAGGACGGCACGCACGTCCTGGTCTTCCAGAAAGCGGGTAAGCTTCACGTCGTTGTAAAGCCCCTGCATGTCCCCTTTTTCCACAAGCAGGCGGATGGCCGGGTCTTCACTTAGGCTTTTGAGGCTCAGCACGCGGCTGGTGATTCGGGAGCGGGGCATGTAGCAGTCAAGCTGGGTGCGGCGCTGGTCGGAGAGTTCCGGGCTGAGCGTCACCAGGTAGGCGATCATCTTGGCCAGGGAGAGCCGTTCCGGGTCGTGTTCCGGAGAGACCTTCACCAGCCACGCCAGATGGGGGTTGTCCGTGACGGCCTTCTTGACGGTGTAGATGGTGGGTAGCGAGATGGCGCGGGTCGGGTCCATGTGGTACAGGGCCAGTTCCCGGGCGCGGGTCATTTCCGCCATGGAACCGTAATAAAAGATGCACATGACGCCCACCCAGCAAACCACGGCGGCCATCAGCAGGGTGGTGACCACTCCCTTGGCCCCGCCGAACCCCATCCGGCGGCCCCAGGAGAATACGTCGCTGAACCAGAAGAGGCCGTGCATGAAGACAAAGAAGACGGCGAGCGCTCCTCCGATGGACAGGACGGAAACCATCCACTCCCGCGGATCGCTGGTGATGAAGGAAAGGTACGTGAATCCGTATTTGGACAGCCAGAAGTACGCCGCCACGGCGGAGAGCACCGCCGCGCCGAACAGGAGCATCTTGATCATCCCCTTCAGCATGCCGAGCACGATGAAGCCGGCCAGCAGGGCGCCCAGAACCAGGTAGAATGTGAGGGAGGAATCCATGAGATATCCGGAAAAAAATCGGCCGGGCCTTTACAGTGCCCGCTGGCAGCGCTGGCGCAGGTAGTGGTCGCACAGGCAGAGCCACGCCATGGCCTCCACAATGGGGACGGCGCGCGGCAGCACGCAGGCGTCATGGCGTCCCCTGCCCTTGAGGCGCGTGTCCTCGCCGGCCCGGTTCACCGTCTGCTGGTCGATCATCAGCGTGGCGGTCGGCTTGAAGCCGATGCGCATCAGAATGTCCTCCCCGTTGGAGATGCCGCCCTGGATGCCGCCGGAATGGTTGGTTGTTGTCCGGACGCGGCCGTCCTGCATGCAGAAGGGATCGTTGTGTTCCAACCCGGTCATTTCCGCGGCGTCGAATCCGGAACCCACGGAGAACGCCTTGGTGGCGGGAATGCTCATCATGGCGTGGGCCAGCGTGGCGTCCAGCTTGTCGAAAACGGGGTCCCCCAGTCCGGGAGGGCAGCCGCGCACCGTGCACTTGACCACTCCGCCCAGGGAATTGCCCGCGTCCCGCGCTTCCTTGATGGCGGAGATCATGGCTTCCGCCACGGCGGGATCAGCCGTGCGGACGATGTTGCCCTCCACCGCGGCGGCGGTTACGGCCGCCCCGTCCACGGAGGCCTTCACCCGGTGCACCTGGTCCACCCAGGCGATGATTTCCATATCGGGAAACGCCTGCTTCAGCACGGCCTTCGCCACGGCTCCGGCAGCTACGCGGCCGATGGTTTCCCGGGCGGAGGCACGCCCCCCTCCGGCCCAGGCGCGGATGCCGTATTTGGCATCGTACGTGTAGTCCGCATGGGACGGGCGGTAGGTATGCGCCATCTCGTCGTAGGCGGAGGAACGGTGGTCCTTGTTGCGCACGCTGATGGCGATGGGCGTGCCCAGCGTCCTGCCATCCAGCACGCCGGAAAGGATTTCCGCGCGGTCCTCCTCCTTGCGCGGGGTCACGATGTCGCTCTGGCCCGGCCTGCGCCGGTCCAGTTCCCGCTGGATATCCTCCTCTGTCACCGGAACGAGCGACGGACAGCCGTCTATCACCACACCCACCCCGGCTCCATGGGACTCTCCCCACGTGGATATACGGAACACCTGGCCAAAATTGCTGGACATGGCGGCATTCTAGACGCCGCCGTCCGTCCGGTCAAGCCGCAGGCCGCCGCCGCGGGACATAAAAAACACCCCGGCCAGCGTTGGCCGGAGTGCTGAAAGAAGAAAGCTCCCTGTTACGGGCAGCAGCCGTCTTAGCCCTTCATGTTGGAAGAGGCCTTGAAAGCGACCGTCTTGGAAGCGGGGATGGCGATGGCCTTGCCGGTCTTCGGGTTGCGGCCGGTGCGGGCTTCGCGGGTCTTGGTAGCAAACGTACCGAAACCGATGATCTGCACCTTGCCGGCGGACTGCACGCCTTCCTTGATGGATTCCAGCACAGCGGCCAGAGCTTCTTCAGCGTGCTTCTTGGTCGTATCGGCACCCAGCTTCTTTTGAATCAATTCGATCAGTTGAGCCTTGTTCATAGGACTTCGGTGAATAGCACATGGATATCTGACAGTAAAGAAAAAATGCGTAATACGGACAAAACGGGGCCAAATCGGCCCTTTAATCACCGTCATCAGGCAGTCTTTCCACGGCGGCTCCGATGGCCAGTAGCTTTTCGTCAATCATCTCGTAGCCGCGGTCAATGTGGTACAGGCGGTGGATCTCCGTGGTGCCCTCCGCCTTCAGGGCCGCCAGTACCAGAGCGGCGGACGCCCGCAGGTCGGACGCCATCACGGGCGCGCCGCTCAGGGAGTCCACGCCGGAAATGACTGCCGTGCCGTTGTCCACCTTGATGTTGGCGCCCATGCGCTTCAGTTCGGAGCAGTGCATGAAGCGCTGCGGGAAAATAGTGTCTTTCACGACGGAAATGCCGGGTGTCGTGGCAAACAGGGCCGTCATCTGCGCCTGCATGTCCGTGGGGTAGCCGGGATAGGGGGCCGTCTTGATTTCGCCGCTTTTCGGCATCTTTCCGGCAATGATGGTGACGGTGTCCCCGCGTTCGTTAAACTCCACATGGTGCCCGCATTGGCGGAGCAGGCCGGTAATGACGGACATGTGCTCCTCGCACACGCGCCTCAGCGTCACGCCGTCCCCCATCATGGCGGCCGCCACCATGAAAGTTCCGGCCTCGATCCGGTCCGGAATGACGGTGTGGTTGCAGCCCCGGAGCTTTTCCACCCCCTCAATAACGATCCGGCGCGTTCCGGCGCCCTGGATATTGGCTCCCATCTTGATCAGGAAATTGGCCAGGTCAACCACTTCCGGTTCCGCCGCGGCGGATTCAATGACGGTGGTGCCTTCCGCCAGCACGGCGGCCATCATCAGGTTGTCCGTCCCCAGGACGGTGGGGCCGTGGTCGCCGTTCAAATCCACCGTGGCCCCTTTCAGACCGCGGGGCGCTTCAATAATCAGGTTCCCGCGTTCTATCTGGACGGTCGCGCCCAGGGCCTGAATGGCCCGGATGTGAAGGTCCACAGGACGGTCGCCGATCACGCAGCCGCCCGGCAGGGGAATCACGCACCGCTGCATGCGGGCCATCAGCGGCCCCAGAAGACAGATGGAAGCGCGCATTTTGCGCACCTGCTCGTAGGCGGCTTCCGAATGCAGGTTCTTGGCCTCCACGCGCACGTTGCCGCTGGAACGCTCCACGGACGCACCCAGCTGGCCCATGATCTGCACCATGAAATTGGTGTCGGAAACGTCCGGCACGCGGCGCACCACCACGGGTTCATCCGTCAGCAGGGAGGCAGCCAGAATAGGCAGGGAAGCGTTTTTGGAACCGCTGATATTGACGGCTCCCCTGAGCGTAAATCCTCCGTGTACAACAAGCTTCTCCATAGTGGTGGCAATTAGGTGACGGATTCTACACATTTGAGGCGTCCTTGCAATCCCAAACAGGCCACGGAAGCGGACAAATTCCCCGGACGTTTTGTTCCGGGGAAAACCGCGTCGGAACGGACGATGAAAAAAACATCAGGGCCGATCAGGTCCTGTAAGCCAGATTTTGTCCGCCGGCGGATGCCGGCTGTGTGGTCATTTTTCTCACGCGGAATGCTTAAGCATCCCGCGCGCCCATTCGTTTTACGGAACGGATGCGACTAATACCCGGGGATCCGGCGGGCAGGCTACCCTTCCCCTGTTTGTCTTGCATCGCGCGGGGTTTACCATGCCTCCTTGGTCGCCCTCGGAGCGGTGAGCTCTTACCTCCCCTTTTCACCCTTGCCTGAACGGGGAAACCCCGTCCGGGCGGTTTGTTTTCTGTGGCACTTTCCGTCCGGGAACCCTTGGGAGGTTCCCGTCTCCCGCTTTCACGGGACACGCTGCCTTGTAATGTCCGGACTTTCCTCTATCCCGGTCCGAAAACCGGAACAGCGACCACCCGGACCTGATCGGCACGGACTACATACGCTTTCGGGAAGGCCCGGTAAAGCCCAAAGAAAAAACCGGGGCATTTTTCAGCGCCGGCCTTTCCGGGCCTGGCGCCCTTTCTCCGCTCCATCCCGTTTCCCGGAAATTCCATCCGGACGGCCCTCCCGTAAAATCGTTTCCATCTTCCATCGGAAAGGCCGGAACTCCCGTATTCCCGCATATCCGGAAAGTGTGCGAACGTCCCCATCTCCCGGCAGAACATGGCGGGAAAGCGTTCTTCATCAGCCCCTTCAGACTCAGCTTCCTCTCCTGCTGGGGCGGAATGCCGGAATCCCTGTGAAACGGACGGAAAAAGCGGCCACAGGATGCCTCCCGTGACCGCTCCAACTTACTACCTATGAAAACCAGCTTCGTCTGTTGCTCCTGAAAAGCTCTCTCCTTCCTTTCAGGCAGACTCTGCCGATAACCCCGGCAATATACTTCCCCGCCGCGGAAAATCAATCCCCATTCTGGTCCGCATCCCCTTTCCTCCGGAAGAATCGCGGCCCAGCCGGGCTTCCGGCATGGTTTCCTCCGCAGAGAGGGTTTTTCTTCCTCTCCCACCATTCCGCTCCGGGCTTCCGGCCCTTCTAATTGGCTTGATTCGGAGGCCGATACAGGGTAGTTCTTCCGGGACACAAAAGCTCATGAACCTTTACTCCCGTTCCATTCCTTCCCTGCAAGGGGTACTGACCGTACCCGGAGACAAGAGCATCTCCCACCGCGCCGCCATTCTGGGCGGCCTGGCGGACGGAGTGACGGAAGTGGACAACTTCCTGTGCAGCGAGGACTGTTTGAACACCCTGCGCGCCATGGAACAACTGGGAGCGCGGGTGGAGGTGCTGGAAAGCCGGGAAGGCTGCGGCCCCGTGCGCTTCCGCATCACGGGCGTGGCCATGCGGCCCCATTCTCCCTCCCGTCCCATTGACTGCGGGAATTCCGGCACGGGCATGAGACTGCTGGCCGGCATGCTGGCCGCCTGCCCCTTTGATTCCGAGATGTTCGGGGACGCCTCCCTGAGTTCCCGCCCCATGGGCCGCATCATGAGCCCCCTGGAACAGATGGGGGCACGGATTGAGGCCCGCGGAAGCAAACCCGGGTGCGCTCCGCTGTTCATCCACGCGGGACACGTCCGTCCCATCTCCTACACCCTTCCCATGGCCAGCGCCCAGGTGAAAAGCGCCATCCTGCTGGCCGGCATGTTTGCCGAGGGAACCACCACCGTCATCCAGCCCGCCGTCACGCGCGACCACACGGAACGCCTGTTCCGCCATTTCGGCGTTTCCTGCTCCGTGGACGGTCTGGCTGTCAGCACGGAAGGCCCCGCCCTTCCCCGCGCCCACGACCTGACGGTTCCGGCGGACATTTCTTCCGCCGCCTTCTGGATGGTTGCCGCCGCCACCCGCCCCGGCTCCCGTCTGACGCTCCGCCAGGTGGGCCTCAACGAAACCCGCTGCGCCGTCATCAGCGCCCTGCGGCGCATGGGCGCACACATGGACATTGTGAAAACCTCTCCGGAAGATGCCGGGGAACCCTACGGAGACATCACCATCTACGGCGCCGGCTCCCTCCACGGTACCGCACTTCTGCCGGAGGAAATCCCCAACCTGATTGATGAAATCCCCATTCTCGCCGTAGCGGGAGCCTTGTCGGACGGCGATCTTGTCGTCCGCAACGCCCGTGAACTGCGGGTGAAGGAGACGGACCGGATCGCCACCACGGCGGCCAACCTCCGGGCGATGGGCGCAACTGTTGAAGAATTTGACGACGGAATGATCGTCCGCGGCGGCACGGCTCTGAAAGGTGCGGAACTGCCCAGCTACGGAGACCACCGGATCGCCATGAGCTTCCTGGTGGCGGGATTCAGCGCCAGCGGAGAAACCGTCCTGACGGATGCCGGATGCATTAATACGTCCTACCCCGGATTTGACCGGGATTTGAGCCAATTCCTCCCATAAACGGCGGAAAACGTTCATGGGAGCTTCACTTAACCATTTTAACCATTTGCCGCCTCTGACCATCCATTTCACCGTGGGAGATAGCCGGATTAAAGAACTCCGGCCTTCCTTCCTCCTTTCCCATTCCGCTCTCCAACGCCCTTTCCCTGGAAAGTGAGCTTGTAAATCTGTTTTAAAACTTTCCTTATTCCTTCATAAAAAGGAGGATATTTCCCTCCTTCACCGGGTTTCAAGCCGAGTTCTCTCTTGCCAGATCACTTTTCATCCGCCATAATAAAAAAAGCATATGAACACTTTTGTCTCTCTTTGTCTCATTGGCGGCCTCGGCATCGCCTCCCTCTGTTCTGCCCAGCAGGTTATGGACAACGATGCCAAGAAGAAGGTCATCAAGGATTTGGATAACCTTCTGGCGCTGAACAGATCCGCAGAAACCAAAGTAATCAATGCGGCTATCAGCAGGCTCACCGCCGCAGGCCGGGACCCCAATGCCGCCTACGATTTGCTGATCCAGTCCAAGAAGCTTCTGATGGAGGCGGAAAAGGAAAAGGACCGCCAGCAGGGCAAAAGCGCCAAGAACGCATCCAACGCCCTGAAGGACTGGATGGACCGCGAAGCCAAGAAATACCAGGACAAAAACTCCCGCAAGGGGCTGATGCTTCAATACCAGTGGGGCGTTCTCGTCCTCAAGGCCCGCCTGAAGGAGAACATGATGAAGGCCACTTCCACAGGTAGCGTGGAGGAAGAAATTCTGGACGTTACGGAATTCCAGAAGCCGGCCATGGATTTGCTGAACGCCTACATTTCCGCCTGTTCCGATCCCGACTTCTTGGACCCTTCCTCTTCATCCAAGAATAACAATGGCGGAGGCGGGGGCCGGGCCGGCGCGCGCATTGCGGAACAGTCCGTGCTGGGCACGGAAGTGGGCGAAGCTCTCGGCATCGCCAGCATGTCGTCCCGAGCATTTCCGGACTCCATGAAAAACCGGGATGAAATTTTTGAAAAGCTCTTCTTCGCCGGCTACCGGAAAACCCGGAATCTGGCTGCATTGAGAACGGCGTGGAACAGACGGATCGCCATGGAAACGCTCCTTGGCAAGGTGAGCCACGCCATTTCCTCCGGTAAAAAATCCGGGATGCAGGGCCGCATCGCCTCCGCCTCGGAAGAAGAATTCGACGAACGGGATCTATCCCAGCTCGACCGCCTGCGCTGGCGCTGCGAGTTGGACTGCTTTGAACTCGGCGACCAGGCGAACGCCACCCGGAACATGATGGTGCTGATCAAGAACACGGCGGACCCCGTCCGCCGGGAACAGGGCATCAGAACCCTCCGGGACAAGCTCATCCAGAGCATGCGGAAAATGATGCCCGGCGCTGAGGATGAAATGGCCGCATCGGACTCTCCCTCCGCGGCACCGCGCCCCGCCGCTCCCCGTCCTCCCGTCCGGCGGACTCCTTCCACCACGATAACGACGAGCCGGGAGATGGACGATCCGGGCGCCATCGGCACGGACGTTCCCAAGCCTCCCAAACCGGACCCCGCCAAGAGCGACGACTTTTTTGAAGACGCCTGAACCGTCTTCATCCCGGAAATACCGTCCTGCGGCGGCGCCGGCGTACACGGAATGCGCAGAGCATTCTTGACGTCCGGCGCCGCCGTTTTACTATGGGAGCCATGTATCAGCCATTTCAATTTTTCATGCCCGCCCAGATCTTCTTTGGCGCGGGATGTCTGGACCAGCTTGGCACGGCTCCCCTCCCCGGCTCCAAGGCCCTGGTCGTCATTGGCGGAACGTCCGTCAGGCGTCTCGGCTATCTGGACCGCGTGCAGTCCCTGCTGAAACGGCAGGGTGTGGAAAGCGTCGTCTTTGACAAAGTGCAGCCCAATCCCGTGGTGGAACACGTGATGGAGGCCGCCGCCCTGGCGAAGGAAACGGGCTGCGACTTCGTGGTCGGCCTTGGCGGGGGCAGCAGCATGGACTCCGCCAAGAGCATCGCCGTGATGGCCGCCAATCCGGGAACGTACTGGGACTACATCCAGGGAGGCTCTGGCCTGGGGCTTGAAATTCCCAACCAGCCCCTGCCCATCGTCTGCATCACCACCACGGCGGGCACGGGGACGGAAGCGGACCCCTGGACCGTCATCACCAAGGAGGACACGCAGGAAAAAATCGGCTTCGGCTACCGGGGAACCTTCCCCACCATGTCCATCGTGGACCCGGAACTCATGCTGTCCGTTCCTCCCAAATTGACCGCCTACCAGGGCTTTGACGCCCTGTTCCACGCCGTGGAGGGATACATGGCGAAGGTGGCCTCCCCCATGAGCGACATGTTCGCCCTCCAGGCCATCGAATACATCGCCAAATACCTTCCCCGCGCCGTGGACGACGGGCAGGACCTGGAAGCGCGGGCCTATGTCGCGCTGGCCAATACCTATTCCGGCTTTGTGGAAACCATCTCCTGCTGCACCTCGGAACATTCCATCGAGCACGCCCTGAGCGCCTACCATCCTTCCCTGCCCCACGGAGCGGGCCTGATCATGATCTCCTGGGCCTACCATGAAGCCTACGCCCCCAGCTGTCCGGAACGGTACGCCAGAGTGGCCGCGGCCATGGGCATGGAACCCTCCGTGGACGGTTTCCTGAACGGCCTCAACAAGCTCAAGGAAGCCTGCGGCGTGGACAAGCTGAAAATGTCCGACTTCGGCATCACTCCGGACTTGTTTGAGGAATACGCCGGAACCGCCTTTTCCACCATGGGAGGGCTGTTTGAACTGGACCGCTGCAAGTTCACCACGGCGGACGTCGTGAGCATCCTGGAAAAGTCCTATTCGTAAGCGCGGAAATTCCGCCGCCGCTTCCTTGTGATTGACTTGCTTCAGGATAATATGCAAGTATCCGGGCCGTCCGCTTTCCGTGCGGACGGCTCTTTTATTTCCGTCAAACCCTCCTTTTTCCTCCATGTCCCTTCCCCTCCTCGTCACCGGAACCATCGGCATTGACACCATCATCACCCCCCGCGGACGGGCGGAAGGGGTGCTGGGCGGTTCCGTCTCCTTCGCCGCCGTAGCGGCCCTGCTTTTTACGGACCGGGTGGATGCCGTCAGCATCATCGGGGAGGATTTTCCCGTTCATTACGAGGAGGCCCTGGCCGCCAAGGGGCTGTGCATGGACGGGGTGGAGCGCAAAAAGGGACCTTCCTTTGCCTGGACCGGGGAGTACTTCGACAACATGAACAAGCGCAGGACGGTCTGCGCCAACGATTCCGTGATGCTGGACTGGCAGGTGAACGTGCCGGACGCCCTGCGCGGCCACCCCGTGCTGGTGTGCTGCTGCATGGTTCCCGCCCAGCAGCTCAAGTGCATGGAACAGTGCCCGGACGCCTCCCTCGTGCTTTCCGACTCCATGGACAAATGGCTGCGGCGCCAGCCGGAACTGCTGGACGCCGTCATCTCCCGCTCCCATATCACCATGATGAACGAGGACGAGGCCAAGGAATACGCCGCAGCCTCCACCGTTCTGGAAGCCGGGGAATTCCTGCTTTCCAGGGGAGCCTCCTACGCCGTCGTGAAGCAGGGCGAATACGGCGCCACCCTCATCGGCCGCGGGGAGGACGGCCGGACCAGGATTTTCCGCTGCCCGGCCTACCCCCTGAAAACGCTGGTGGACCCCACCGGGGCCGGGGACACGTTCCTGGGCGCGCTGGCGGGCTATCTGTCCACCCTGCCGGAGGGCCTGCCCTCCTTCGAGCACGTGAAGCGCGGCATTGTGTACGGCACGGTGGCCGCCTCCTTCACGTGCGAATCCTTTTCCGCGGACGCCCTGCTTTCCATGACTCCGGAAACGTTCCGCAAACGCCTGGCGGAATACACGGAAATGTGCAGCATGCCTGCCGCATGCAATTCATGGATTTAATGTTTCCGGCCATGAAAAACCCCGGCGCGGGCAGGCGCGCCGGGGCTGCTGAAATGAAATCAATTCGCAGGAAAAGACCGGTTACATGTCCTGAAGGCCGAATTTGAGCTCGGCTTCGGAAACCACCTGGCCGTTGACCAGGCAGCGGCCGATGGCCTGCCCGATGTTGCCGCGCATCTTGACAAGTTCCGCTTCAATGATCAGGCAATCTCCGGGAACGACGGGATGGCGGAACTTCACCTTGTCCGCACTCATGAAGTAGCCGATCTTGCTGGCGTTTCCGGGCTGGCGCAGCATGACGATGGAGGCCACCTGCGCCATGGCTTCCACCTGGAGCACGCCCGGCATGACCGGATGGCCCGGGAAGTGGCCCTGGAAGAAGAGCTCGTTCATGGTGAGGTTTTTCAGGCCGCGGCACTTGGTTTCCCCCTCAAAGCCCACAATGCGGTCCACCATCAGGAAGGGATAGCGGTGGGGCAGCAGGCTCATCACTTCATTGATGTCCAGCACGGCGTCCCCATACGGCACGTTGACGGGGTTGGGCATAAGCTGAAGATTGCGCTTGTGCTCCTTCTTGAGTTTGGCGGTGAGTTCCGTATTCGGGCCGTGCCCCGGCTTGATGGCGATCACGTGGCCCAGGATGGGCTTGCCGCACAGGGACAGGTCCCCGATGAGGTCCATGGCCTTGTGCCGGGCGAATTCGTTGATGAAGCGCATGGGCTCCTTGCTCATGAGCTCCTCCCCGCGGATGACCACGGCGTTTTCCAGGCTGCCGCCCTTGATCAGCCCTTTTTCCAGCAGCGGCTTGATATCCTCGTAAAACGTGAAGGTGCGTGCGGGGGCCAGTTCCTTTTCATAAGTCTCCGGCGTGATAACGGCGTCAAAGTACTGCGTAATGCGGTTTTCCGGCCCCACGCAGGTGACGGAAACGCGGAACTGCTTGGAGGGAAGAATAGTCAGGATGGAGCCGCCCCGGGTTTCAATGGTCACGGCCTCACGCACTTCCAGATAGCGGCGCGGGGCGTCCAGTTCCACAATGCCGGCGCTTTTGATCAATTCCACGTAGGGAGCGGAGGAGCCGTCGCCGATGGGGGGTTCGTTGGCATCCATCTCAATGACGGCATTATCAATGCCCATGCCCGTCAGGGCGGAAAGGATATGTTCCACGGTGTGCACCTTTACGGAACCTTCCGCCAGGCTGGTGGCCCGTTCGACGGTCTGCACTTTTTCCACGTCCGCATTGATGAAGGGCTGGTCAGGCAAATCCACGCGGCGGAACTTGATGCCGAAGTCGGCGGCGGCCGGCTTCAGGGTCAGGGTGACGGGTTGTCCCGTATGCAGAGAAGTTCCGGCCAGGGAGGCCGGAGAGCCGACAGTTCTTTGGTTTCCACATGCCATGCGGAAATGCTAGTGAATGAGACCCTGTTTGAAAAGCACGAAATCACCGATTTTCCTGTAAATTCAAGCTTTCCAGCGTGTCATCGGAAAAAGGACGGAAAAAGGACGCTTGAAAAAGCCCCTCTCTCCCATTAGTCATGACTCATGCACATCACGGACGGTTCCGGCACTTCCGGCATATCCCGCGCATTCATCCTCGGCGCCGGACTGGGCACCCGCCTGCGGCCCCTGACCGATATACTGCCCAAGCCGCTGATTCCCTTCTTTCATGAACCGCTCGTCCTGCACGCGATGCGCCGCTGCCACGAATGCGGCATCCGTGAATTCATCATCAACACCCACCATCTGGCGGACGCGTGGGACAGGGTTTTTCCGGAACGCTCCTGGAACGGCTGTCCCGTGCATTTCAGCCATGAGGCCGTGCTGCTGGATTCCGGCGGCGGCGTCAAGAAAATAGAACCCTGGGCCGCTGCGGACGAACCGCTTCTGGTGATGAACGGAGACACCGCCGCCACCTTCGACCTGCACCGCGTGATAGCCGCCCACATGGAACGCCGCCCTGCCGTTACCCTGGCGCTCCGGACGGACGGAGACAAGCGGAACGTGGGGTTTGACGCCTCTTCCGGCCTGGTGACGGACATGAGGCACGCGCTGGGGCGGGATCCGGGAGCCTGCCAGTTCACCGGAGCGTACTGCATGGAGCCGGAAGTGTTCGGACGCATTCCCACGGACGAGGCCGTTTCCATCATTCCCGTCTTCCTGGACTACATCCGGGAAGGCCGCCTGCACGGAATTCTGGCGGACGACGGCCTGTGGATGGACATGGGAACGCCGGAATCCTACCTGCAGGCCCACCTGGACTTTCCCTCCCCCCTGCCGCGCATCCATCCGGAAGCGGAAATCTCCTCCGGGTCTTCCGTGGACGCCGCCTGCGTGGTCGGCCCCGGCGCCGTTGTGGAGGAAAACTGCCGTTTGAACGGCTGCATCGTCTGGCCCGGTGCCCGGGTTCCCGCGGGAACCCGGGCGGAACGCCGCATTTTTTATCTTTCCCGCTGATTGCTCCCATGATGAACATTTTCCGCCTCCTTGCCCTGCTCCTGTGCGTTTCCAGCCTTGTCCACGCGGAACACCGCGTCTTTACGAAGAAGGACGGCTTCCTCTCCATGAAGGACAAGCTGAACGTGTACTTTTTCCGGTCGGACACGCACCGCCTGCTGGTGCGCGACGAAGGCAGCGTGAAAACTCCCCGCTATGGCTCTCTGGACAAGGCCATGCGCAGAAGCCCGTGCGTAGCCGGGGTGAACGGCGGCTTCTTCGGCGCGGATGCGGCGGGAACTCCCCTGGGGCTGGTCGTCCAGGACGGCAAACGCCTTTTCCCGCTGGCCTCCGGCTCCTTTGCCGTGTCCGGAGTCGTTTACTCCGGAGGCAAAAACGGCCTGGAACTGGTGCGCAGCTCCGTTCTTAAACGGATGAAAAGCCTCCCCACCATGCAGGCCGCCATCCAGGGCGGCCCCTTTCTGGTGGAAAACGGAACGGCCGTCAAAGGCCTGAACGCGGAAAAATCCACCTACCGCACCTTCATTGCCACGGACGGCGGCAAACGGTGGTGCATCGGCGTTTCTTCCTCACTGACGCTGAAGGAACTGGCGGCATGGCTGTCCATTCCGGGCGCTCTGGGCGACTTCAAGGTAAAGACGGCGCTGAACCTGGACGGAGGTGCCTCCTCCGCCTTCTGGTGCCATGAGTCCGGCATCTCCTACCCTTCCTTCAAGCAGGTCAGGAATTATCTGGGGGTGGCTCCCCTCTCCGGTCGGTAAACGCCGTTGTGCACGCCTTCCCTTACCGCTCCGCGCCCGGACGCCAGAATCCTGCGCACCAGCAGGGCCAGGAAAAGCAGGAAACAGGCCGGAACGGCCCAGTCCCCCAGCATGGCGTACAGGGTCACCTCCGTGCAGCCGGCGGGAAGCGTGGCGGTCATCACGCCCCTGGTGAAGGGGGAGCCGGAGGCATCCCGCAAATCCGCGATCACGGCCCCGTTGGGGGCCAGGGCCACGCTGACTCCCGTATTGGCTGCCCGGACCATGGAACGGCGCAGCTCCATGCACCGGAAGGCCGCGTTGCGCCAATGCTGTTCGTTCGCCCAGGAGCGGTTGAACCATCCGTCATTGGTCACGTTCACCAGTACCTGGGGCTCCGGCCGCACGAAGCGGCGCACCCAGCTTCCCACCACGTCTTCAAAACAGACCAGCGGAATCACCCCCACCTTCACGGAACTGCCGGGGCGGATGGGCACCGGGACGGGATCGGAGGAAGTGCCCGGCGTGTAATTCATCCCCATGGCCGTTCCGGCGGAGGCCTCAAAAGCTTTTTCCAGAAACGGGAACGTCTCCCGCATGGGAATGTATTCCCCGAAGGGAACCAGAACGGCCTTGGCGAAAGGAACGGCCGTGGAATAGTCCCCTTCAAACACGGTCAGGCAGTTGTAGGCGCGCGCCACGCGGCCTTCGTCGGAAAGGTAGATATCGTCCGTGCCCGTCAGCAGGATGAAATCGCAGACCCTGTCGCGAATGGCCTGGACGTACTCTTCCTCCGTGCTCAGGAAATTGACGTTGTCCTGCCCCGGAAACCTTTCTCCCGTGGAATCCCGGTAAAACGTGGAGATGGGGAAGGAACTCTCCGGCCAGATCACCCAGGCGGGCATTTCCAGGGAGGTCTCCGTCCCTTCCCGGGCGGACCGTTCCAGCGCTTTTTCCTGGAGTTCCAGCATCCCCTGCTCCGTCGTCTCCAGTAATTCCCGGTAAATGTTTTCCCTGTTGGCCGCATCCCACTTTTCCTTCTGGCTCAGGTTTAACTGGACAGTCATGACGGGAATGGTGAAAGCCCCGTTTCCGGTGGAAACGTCGGAAAGGGGCGCGTAGCGCGCCGTCCACTGCACGCCGATGACGAACATGCCCAGCAGAACCGCCACCAGCATGAAGAAATCCCACGGCACGGACCTTCTGCCTTCATGCATCACCATGGTTCCCGCACGGCGGCAGACGCGCCACAGCCAGATGGAAAACACGGCGGGGATGAAAGCCAGGGCCGTCACGCCGAAGTATTCCGCCCATTGGGCCAGGGGATTCCCGTACAGGGCCACCCCCAGGTTGTTCCAGTTGAAGCCCGGGATCAGCCAGCCCCGCAGCCATTCCAGGCATACCCACAGGGAGGCCCCCGCCAGAGCCGCTGCGGCACTGGGCGCCATGTCGCGCGTGGCCCACTCCTTCCAGGCGCGCCTGCGTTCCGCGGGCGGAAGCTGCGCGTCAGGCAGCGGGAGCCGTGCCGGACGGAACCGGGTTCCCATCACCAGGCCCCAGATGCCGGGAAACAGGCCCCCGTAAAAAAGAATCAGCGGGATGTAGCCGAGCGTGCTCACCTCATTGATCCACCACAGGGAAATGCCGAAAAACACGACTCCGCACGTCCACCCGTACAGGAAATACGCCAGGGCGCCGCGCTTCCCTTCGCGCCGGGGGCCGTACCACAGGGCCGTCAGCAGGGGCAGAAAAGCTATCCAGACGCAGCCGCTCCAGTCCACCGGAATAAAGGAACAGGCCATAAGCGCCCCGGAAAGGGCGGACAGCAGGAAGGCGGCCCACAGGGGGAGGGCGCGCGGGGTGGATCGTGGAACGGCGTGCATCGTGGAATAGGGAAAAAACAAAGCCTTTTCAGCGGAAAAGGCGCTCCGGCATTCTTCCTCATGCTGACTCATTCCTGCAACAAAAAAGATTGCAAAATTCAGTCAAATGCGGAAATAGTTAGCCCAGTTCATACAACCCATCCATACATATGGCAGATATAGACGAAAAGACACCATTAAACGTCCCCGGCAAGTTTTACGTGGACAGTTCCTGCATTGACTGCGACCTTTGCCGCGAAACCGCTCCGGAAAACTTTGGCCGCGACGAAGACGAAGGCGTATCCTACGTCAAGAAGCAGCCGGACAATGAAACCGAACTGGAAGCCTGCGTGGAAGCCCTGGAAGGCTGCCCTGTGGAAGCCATCGGCGACGACGGCGAATAACCATCTTCTTGCCACCTTACAGCGCCCGGGCTTGTGAACAGACACGCTCCGGGCGTTTTTCTTTAACCGGTCCTCTTTTTTCCCTTCCGCCCTTCCCCGTGATGATTCCGCCCTGGTCAGCCTACGTTCCCGACAGGGACCGTCCCGCCCCCCATGCCTCCCCCACCCGGTACGAATACCTTTCCCGGGACGAACAGGAGGTGCGGCAGGCCCTTGCGGACTGGTTCCAGGCCGTTCCGGTGTTCAGTGAAACGCGCAATGTCCACACGGCGGAATCCCTGCTGGGGGCCATCCTCTCCAAACTGCCCCTGGATGAAGAAGGCATGGACCCCGAACTTCTCCGGAAGGGGTGGATGGCCGCGGCGGGGCCGTTCCTGGGAAAGCAGGCCTGCCTGGTCTCCCTGGTCAAGGGAGTGGCGACCATCCAGGTGCTTCAACCGGCCATGAACTACCATCTCCAGCAGTGGCAGGGCGCCCTGCTGGGAAAATTGAGAGACCAGTTCGGCAAGGATGCCGTCCATTCCATCCGCATACGGATAGGATAAATTCGCCGCCGCACGGCGCTCCTTGTGACAATCTCCTGTCCTTCATTGCATTAGAGGAGCGGGAAATGCCTTTCAGGATTTGCAATCCGCTGTCAAACGGATTTTTCTCTTTCCTGATTTATGGTCAGGACTTTCCCGTTATTCTCCACAGTTTCCCCTCATGTGAAAGCGACAGAAAAGGGGATATTGAATATTTTTATCATTCTATAATGGTTAGTTAGTTATATGGTTTTTCTGTATTGGAGTTTCTTTAGCGGATTGCAAATCCTGTAGTTTCATGCCGAATAAAGCGAAATTCCCGTCATGGCGGCGTGGCCTTTTTGCTTTCCAACAACAACGACATACACATGAAAACATCCCTTTTCCTGGCATTATCCACAGCGGCGGCCCTGTCGGCGCATGGAGCGGAAATATGGAGTTCCTTGGACAGCATCATTCCGGAACTGAAGATGGAGGAAACCTCCATCTCCCGCATTGATTATTCTTCCGGAGGGGCTCTGATCGCGAACGGGGGGCCTTCCGCAAACGCGGTGCAGTCCGTCCTTGGAACCCTGGATGCGGGATGGTATTCCGGCAATAAGAATAACAATACCGGTACGCTTGCTTCCGTGACGGCGGACGGCACTACCAATCTGATTTCCGCCTCCGGCGCAGGAGGCGGATTTACAGCCGTCAAATTCCATGAATTGTCCGCCGACACCGTATCCGGATATGAAACCCTGAGGATTTCCTTTGATACAGGCGGTCTTTTCAACGCCAGCAGAACGGGACAGCCCCAGAATTTCAGCCTGTGGTACAGCTTGGGGGGCGAGGAAAATTCCCTTTTCCAGGTCGGTTCCACGATTTCCGGAATGGCGGGAAACGTCAGCAACAATTCCTATGGCTGGACAATTTCCAAAGACGAATACGGCGGCTTGTTTGATCAGGGAGCCGCCTTCTATCTGGTGATGAATACCGGCGTTCTTGACAACACCTACGCTTATCAGGAGCTTGCCGTAAAAAATTTCCGCATGGAAGGCCTTGCGGTCCCGGAACCTTCCTCCGCCGCTGTCACGCTGCTCGGTCTGGGAGCTTGTATCTTCAGAAGAAAGAGAAGGTGAGGCAACAAAAAAGACCAGTGCTCCGAGCCATTTAAAGTTTGATGAAAGAAAGTCTTTTATTTAAGTGTAATATTATTATGCGACTAACCCTCTCCCTCCTTTTGCTGGCATCAGGCTTGATGCTTTGTTCTCCTGCTTCCTACGGAGACTGGACTTCCCCGCACCCCCTCCAGCAGGAAAAAAACGCGCCGGTTCCTCTCATTCCCTTCCCGTCCCAGGTAGACTGGAAGACGGGGACATGCCCTAAAAAGGCTCCCGTTTCCGTGAAAAAGAATGCGGCCCTGGCCAAGACGCTGGGCAAGGAAGGCTACGAGCTCCAGGTCCGTCCCGACGGCATCCAGATCAGGGCCGCTACCGATACAGGCGTTTTTTATGCCCGCCGGACGCTGGACCAGTTGGGCGCCAAGGGGGATTATCCGTGCTGCGACATCAAGGACAGCCCGGCGTTCGCCATCCGCTGCTTCATGCATGACGTGGGCCGCAATTTCCGGCCTATTGAGACGCTCAAGGCGGACATTGACGAGATGGCGCGGCTGAAGCTGAACGCCTTCCACTGGCACCTGACGGACTACCCCGCATGGCGCATCCAGTGCAAGAAGTATCCCATTTTGAATGATCCCTCCAAGAGGATCAAGGGCCGGGACGTCAACGATACCTACACCTACGACCAGATACGGGACCTGTTCCGCTACGCCAGGAAGCGCCATATCCAGATCATCCCGGAAATAGACATGCCGGGACACAGCACCTATTTCAAGAACTGCTTCGGCTTTCCGATGCACGATCCCAGAGGCATCAAGATTCTGGAAGAGCTACTGGAAGAATTCTGCCGGGAAATTCCGGTGGAAATGTCCCCCTACCTCCACATCGGCGCGGATGAAATCCACATCCCCAACGGGAAGCAGTTTGCGGACCGGATGGCAGCCAAGGTCAAATCTTTGGGACGCCAGCCCATCCAGTGGGCGGGCAATAACGACCTGCCCGTTTCCGGAGACAGCTACGCCCAGTTGTGGAATGACGAGAATTCCGTAGGCCTGCCGAATCCCGCCAAACAGAAAAACCCCTATTTTGATTCCACGGCAGGCTACATTAATTCCTTTGACCCCGGCATTCTGGTGCGCAGGAATTTCTTCCGCCAGCCCTGCGGAACGGCCAAGAGCGATGACCATTCCCTGGGCGTCATTCAGTGCCTGTGGCCGGATACCCGGGTGGAAGACAAGAAGAACATTCCCATCCAGAGCCCCCAGTGGCCGGCCATGTTCGCCATGGCGGAACGCAGCTGGAAGGGCATTCCGGAGGATGGCTCCCGCTTTGCCGGCAAATTGCCGGAAAAGGATACGGAGGCTTACCAGGCCTTCTCCCTGTTTGAAAAACGCATGGAAGCCCTGGCCGGAAACAAGCCCTTCCCCTACTGGCGGGATTCCTTCGTGGAATGGACCGTGTTCGGTCCCGTTCCAAAGGGCAGGCAGGAAGAAGTGAGGAACGACCTGCTGGCGGGAAAATCCCCTGCTGGACTGGAACCTGTCCAGGCGCGCGGAGGCAATCTGTATTTCCGGACCCGCGCTGGTGCGGAAGGGCTGTTCTCCAAAACGAATCCGAGGAATACCGCCTGGGCGAAGACGACTTTTTACGCTCCCAAGGCGGGCACCATGTACGCCATGGTAGGATTTGACGCTCCGGCACGCTCCACGCGGCGCTGTTCCGGAGTTCCGGCTGCCGGGGAATGGTCCCAGTGCGGCACCAGGATATGGGTGAACGGCAAGGAAGTGAAAAACCCCCAGACTTATAAACTGGCGGGCCAGCGGCGTTATGAAAAGCACACCTGGAATTCTCCCGATAATGAAATATCCTTTGACAATGAGGAGTTCTGGTGGGCACGTCCTCCGATTCCCTTCCAGGTCAAGGCCGGGGAAAACACCATCCTGATTGAACAGCCGTACACGGGGAATTTCCAATCCTGGGGCGTCAGCTTCATTCCGGTGAAAAAATCGGGAGACCGCTGGATTGCCGATCCGAGCTATTATCTCAAGAACAAGGGAGAAAAATAGAATTCCGTCTTCCCACAGCAATGAGAGGTAAACATTTATTCCCACTTCTGGCTCTCCTGCTGGCGGTTCCCTTTTCCGCGGCGGCCCAGCGCCCCAACGTCATCCTCATCCTGATGGACGACATGGGCTGGGGGGACCTGCCCGCCTACCAGGACCAGCGCATGAAGGAAGGGCTTCCCGCCATGGACAATCCGGGCCTCAGGACGCTGGCCCGGGAGGGAATGACGCTGACGCGCCACTACTCCTCCGCTCCGCTTTGTGCCCCGGCCCGCGGTTCCCTGTTTACGGGCGTGCACCAGGGCCATGCCAAGGTAATCCGGGACAGGTCCTTTGACCTGCCCATTGAAGACGCCCCCACCCTCGGCACCGTCATGCAGTCCGCCGGGTACAAGACCGCCCTCATCGGCAAATGGGGAATAGGCGGGGGCCGGGAGCATGCGGGGACACCGCAGGAATCCACGGCCTACCCCACCAGGCGCGGCTTTGACTACTACTTCGGCTACCTGGACCACGTCAGCGGCCACCACCATTATCCCAAGGAAGACCCCAATCCCATTTCTCCCACCAAGAAGAGCGGTATCTGGGACGGAGACAAGTGCGTCACGGCGGACTGCGACAAGGCGTACTCCGTAGACCTGCTGACGGCCCGCGCCAAAAAGTGGATTGTGGACACGCACCGCCAGAATCCCCGCCAGCCCTTCTTTCTGGCGTTGACCCACATCGCGCCCCATTCCCAGCTTCAAATACCCACCGGCCCGTATCCAGAAGGCCGCGGGGTGAAAGGGGGCGTTCAATGGCTGGGGAAGCCCCACAAGCTGGTCAACACGGCGGAAGGCAAGATCAACTCCTACATCTACCCGCGGTATGCCGACAAGAAGTGGCCCATGGCGCAGAAGAGGTACGCCACCATGATCGCGCGGCTGAGCGATTCTTTTGAAGACCTCATCCAGACCCTGAAGGATCTGAACATTGACAAAAACACGGTCATCATCATGACGTCGGACAACGGCCCCCATGATGAAGGCGGCCAGAATCCGCAGTTTTTCCGCAATTACGGACCTTTTGACGGCATCAAGCAGGATGCGTGGGAGGGCGGCTTCCGCGTTCCCACCATCGTACGCTGGCCCGGACACGTTCCGGCCGGTTCCGTAAACGACCATCCTTCCCAGTTCCACGACTGGATGGCGACGCTGGCCGCCATCGGCGGCGTCAGGGCTCCCTTCCGCAGCGACGGCGTTTCCCTGCTTCCCACCCTGTTGAACAAGGGGACCCAGCCGGACGGCCGACTGTACATGGAATACAGCGCCAAGATGTCCCAGAGCAAGAAGACGACGCCCGGCTACAAGGACTTTCTCCCGTCCAGAAGGAACGCCGTCCGGGGCGACGAGCAGATGGTTTACATCGGCAAATACAAGGGAGTGCGCACCAACATCCAGTCCCATGCGGACTTGTTCGAAATTTACGATACAGTGAAGGATCCGGCGGAACGCCATGACCTGAAGGACACGCCGGAAGGCAAAAAGATGCAGCCTATCATGCACGGCAAAACGCTGAGAATGAGGCGTATTTATGATTATACCCATCCGGAGCGCGGCACCTTTGCCCAGAGGCCCTATGACGAAGAGCCTGTTCCGGCCCTCAGGAAGGAGGAAATGCCCGGAAAACTGGTTCCCCTGACGGCGCAATCCGCCCAGGGCATCCGCCGAAAGGACGGCAGCATGAAGAGAGTGCTCTACCTGAATGTTCCGGAAACGGGGAAATACACCTTCTTCATGAAAACCCCGGCGGAAAAGAATGCCAGGGCATTTGTCAGGCTGCACGACATGCACCTGCTGGACGCGGATTACCATTACAAGCCGGGAACGGAAGTCTCCTCCTCCATGGGGGAACGTACCACGGAAAACGATCCCGCCCGCACAGGGTTGAAGCCCGTGCCGCTGGAGAAAGGCTGGCATCCCTTCATCATTGAAACGGAAGGCTTCTCCGGCCTTCCCCTCTTCTTCTGGCAAAAGGAAGGCGGAGAAAAAAGGGAAATCCCTTCCCAATCCTTCTGCGTGGCGGGATAAAGCGGGAAATACGGGGAGAGAGCCGAGCCGTTGCTCCCCTCCTCATTTTCCCCCCGTCATCAGAACAAGCGCGCGCGGAGCGTACCTCCTGACCAGCAGGTAAATGCCCCGCGCCAGCATGTAAACGACGGGCACCAGGCACCACCATGCCCAAGGGGGCCATGGAGCCGTAAAGCGCGTCTCCACCCCCATCAGGGCAATCAGCACGAAAATATGGGAGCAGTACACGAAGAAACTGCCGGAGGCCCACCCGGCCATGAGTCTTGACAGGCCGGGGCTGACGGCCTTCAGCACGATCCCGGAACTCAGGAACGCCAAGACGGTCAGTCCGGAAAAGGAGCCGTCCGGAAGAAGGAACGTATCCGCACAGCTGGCCCAGATGAGAGCCGCGCAGGCCAGCAGAATGGCGGCATGCATGGCCAGGGGAATCTTCTCCCAGCGGTTCAGACAGCCCGGTGCGGCGGAAGCCAGCATGATGCCGAGAGCAAAATCCCCGAACATGCAGGGACTGGGCCACGCCAGGGAATCATCCCACCTGTTCAGGAACAGGCAGAACAGGCCGAGCGTGTAAAGCGCCGGGCGGCACTTGACCAGCAGGAACGCCGCCAGGGTGAAAATCATCAAATCCCGCAGGAACCACATGGGTGTCAGCATGGGGCACGCGCCCAGGCCGAACACGGAAGCCAGGGACGCGGGGGAAACGGGCATGCCCGCCAGCAGCCAGTAAGCCGCGCACCAGAACAGATAGGGCCGCAGCAGGGACAGCAGACGCCTAGCCGTCCATCTCCCGGCCCCCTGCTCCTGGAGGCGCGCTGCGGAAAAATACCCGGCCAGCAGGAAAAACACGGCCAGCGCCGGACCGATCAGCCAATGGTTGGGGGGAAATCCTCCTCCCGGAACGTGCTGCATGATGACGCTTAATGTAGCCAGCAGGCGCGCAATCTCCACCCAGGGCAAACGGCCGGAGGGAGTGGCGCTGGGAGTGCGGGATGGCGTCATGGCGAGACCATTCTGGCGGAATCACGCCGTAAAAGCACTATTTTTCCTCCGAATCATGATGAAAATACCGCTCGCAGGACCGCCATGGCCCTTGACGAACGTTTCCGCGGCACCGCCTGAAATATAGAGGCGCCTTTCTTCCGTCGCTACAGTGCGGAACTTTCCGGGAAAACAGGTTTTACAAGGTTTTCTGCATGTAAACCACGCCGAACTGACGGTTTAACTTGGACCCGATGTTCCTGAGTTCGCCGCAAAAGGCAAATCCGTTATGGACATGTAATTTCAGGCTTACGCGGTTTCCAACGAAATTTCCGCAATGATGTTTTCCATGCCCATTTGCCTGGCGTCGGCCTCCAGTCGGTCAAAGCACAGTTTTCCCATGCCCTTCCCCGCATGCTCGCGCGCAATAAAAAGGTGATTTTGACCGTTTTCCAGAAACTCGCTGCAGGGGCATAGGCGCTCAGCCAGCAAAATTCGATGACGTTTCCTGCCGATGCGTCCACAACCGCATAAGCGGGATATCCGGCCGTCATTTCCAACAGCATGAAAAAAAAGCTCCCGGCAAAGGTGCATCCGCAAAAGCCGCCGTACCATTTTCAATATAATCATTGAAAATTTCCGTGACGGGCATGGCATTCTCCATTCCAGGCTTCTCGTATCTTGCCCGAATTCTGAAAACCTTTCCTGTGGAAATATGGGATTAAACAGGCACCAGCATCCGGGACAGCGCTTCCTTTGTCATCCGGCCTCCGTGAAGCGGAAGCAACTGCAGAGCACCAGAAACGGACCTTTCCGGGAAGGCTGGCCGCCCCTGGTCCGCATCAATAGCGCTTTCAATGTGCATGGCGTTTGCCGTGCGGGAACCGCCGTTCCTTATAGGCGCCTTCCCTCGCATATCCTCCGTTAACACGGCTACGGCCAAGTGGGGCCGTACGTCCGGCCGTCATCCCCCAAAAAATGGCTGTTTCCGAAAGGAACCAGCCATGGGAAAGGGATCCGGCAAGGGACTTGTTCATGAATAAAATCCGTTGTCCGGCTCCCGTTCCGGCTTTTTCCGCCTGAAACGCGGATGGCGGCAGCGATGAATCTGCGTGTCCGCATTAGCTTCTGAAAAATGGCGCGGATGGGACTCTTTCCGAGCTTCTCTGCGCAGAATTTCCAGAAAATCCTTCAGCGGCAATTCCATGTCCGCATCATGGCAGGCCAGCATGGCGGACAGGCGGACCTGCCCGTTGTCATAGTCCACGTACATGGCGAACAGCGTGGTCTGGTACAGATGCCACGGTTCTCCTTCCGCACCGTTTTCCAGGTGCGTGTTGATGGCTTCCAGAAGCCATGTGAGCGATTGTTCCAGCTCCAGGTTGTCCAGAACGTCCCGTATGAGGGACGTTGCCTGGCCGAAGCCGGTCACGCTTTCCAGTTGTCTTACCCTGTCGATCTTCATGTCTTGAATCTCCTTTCCGGTGTTTCCTTGTTTGGAGGGGCGGCGGACGGCTCTACCGCTCCGAGGGATTTAGACACTTTTTTTCAATAGTTTGTTCAATCTGGAAAAAACTTATTCAGTCTGCGGCAGCCTTGCCGATGTAGGGGAGGTCGCGGTACCGGTTGTCCAAGTCCATGCCGAACCCTACCAGGAAGTCGTTGCCCCAGGTAAAGGCTACATAATCCGCTTCAAAGGGAACCTTCCGGCAGCAGTGCTTGTCCACGGCCACAGCCGTCAATACGCGCTGCACACCCCTCTTTTTCAATTCTCCGCAAACGCCCGCCAGCGTCCTGCCCGTGTCCAGTACGTCATCCACCACCAGCACGGGGACGCCGGGCCGGAACGCGCCGCAATCCCCGCGCCACGCCACGGAGCCGGAACTTTCCATGCCGGAATAGCTGGATACCTTGACGGACCTCACTTCCGGGCGGGATTTCAAATGCTCCGCCAGCATGGACGCAAAGGGCACGGCCCCGTCCAGAAGCCGGAGCAGGACATAGGGGCGGTCCCCCATGTCGGCGTCAATGGAGGCGGCCAGTTCCCGCACGCGTGCGGCAATGGCCTGTTCCCCAATTAGCGGCGTAATGGTATAAGTCATGAAACGGAAGCAGGATAGCCTGCCCCGCGCGGGAAATCAATCCCGGAAGGGGAACGGAGACGGATGCGGGGAAGCCGGGGCATTCTTCCATGATTTCCCCGCAGCCGGAGGCAGGGGGGCCGGTCATTCCATCCGGCTGCGTTATTGCACCGCTTTCCGGCCTCCGGGCCGGACAGGCGGCCCGCCGGGATGCGGGAGGCCGCCCCTTCCCCGGAAGCTACCGGAAAAACGGCCTTCCCCGCACGGTAAAAGCTCTTGCGTCACAGGGATTTTTCTGCATAATCGCCCGGCAAGAATGACGGAAAAACCCATACAACTTGGCCTGGCCGGGCTGGGTACGGTCGGTTCCGGCGTTTATGAGACGCTGTACCGCAACCACTCCCTGCTGGAAGCGCGGAGCAAGATCCCGTTCAGGATCAAGCGCATTGCCGTGCGCAACCTGAACAAGCACAGGGAAACCGCCGTTCCGGAAGAATTGCTGACCGACGACTGGCACGAGCTGGTGGGGGACCCGGAAATAGACATCATCATTGAACTGATCGGGGGCACCCGGCAGGCCTATGACCTGGTGACGACGGCCCTCCGCGCGGGCAAGCCCGTGGTGACCGGCAACAAGGCCCTGCTGGCCGAATACGGCGCGGAGATTTTCAAGCTTTCCGCGGAGATGGGCACGCCCATCTACTTTGAGGCTTCCGCCGGGGGGGGCATCCCCATCATCCAGAGCCTCCAGAATTCCCTGATCTGCAACCACATCAATTCCATCGTGGGGATCATCAACGGGACTTCCAACTACATTCTTTCCGCGATGGGGGAACACGGGGCCGACTACGAGGACGCCTTGGTGCAGGCCCAGAAACTGGGATTTGCGGAGGAAGACCCCTCCCTGGACGTCAACGGCTGGGACGCCGCCCACAAAGCCCTCATTCTGGCCACCCTGGCCTACGGCACCACCATCTCCCCGGACAAAATTTACGTCAGCGGCATTGAAAACATCACCAGCCGGGATTTCGAATTCGCCAAAAAACTGGGGTACACCATCAAGCTGCTCGTGGTCATCCGCTACCATGAAAACCAGGAAGACGCGCTGGAACTGCGCGTACAGCCCTGCTTTGTCCATGACTGGCACATCCTGGCTTCCGTCAACGGCGTGTTCAACGCCATTTCCGTGAACGGGGACATTGTGGGGGAAACCTTGTTCTACGGCCGCGGAGCGGGCAAGAATCCCACGGCCTCCGCCGTGATCAGCGACGTGATTACGGCCATGCGCGAAAGCCGCTACCCGGAATTCCACACGGGGTTCACCCCTTACGCCAAATCCTGCGGCGTGATGCATATCAACGACACCACGACGCCGTACTACGTGCGCTTCCAGGTGGCGGACCAGCCCGGCGTGATTGCGGAAATAGCCCGCATCCTGGCCACCTTCGGCATCGGCATCTCCGCTACGTCCTCCGCACCCAGCCACATCGACGAAGACGGCGTGGCGTGGAACGACCTGGTATTCATCCTCCATACCTGCCCGTGGGGCCAGCTCCAGATGGCGCTGGAGGAAATTGCCCAGATTTCCTTCGTGGCGCCGGAAGCCCGCGTGCTGCGCATCGAACACCTTCTTCCTCAATCCTAACCTACATCATCCTGTTACATGGCACTTATCGTTCAAAAATTCGGAGGCTCCTCCGTGGGCACCATTGACCGCATCCGCAATGTGGCGCGCCGCATCCATGAGACCGCCGGAGACGGCAACCAGGTAGTGGCCGTCGTCTCCGCCATGAGCGGCGTGACGGACAAGCTGATCGGCCTGGCCAGGGAACTGTCCGCCTCCCCCTCCGAACGCGAGCTGGACGTCCTGATGGCTACCGGGGAACAGCAGTCCATCGCCCTGCTCTGCATGGCCCTGCATGAACTGGGAGACAAGGCCGTGTCCTTCACGGGAGCCCAGGCGGGCATTACCACCTTCGGCTCCCACACCCGCGGCCGCATCCACAAAATTGACCCGGAACGGATGAACAAATGCCTGATGGAAGGCAACATCCTCATCTGCGCCGGCTTCCAGGGCGTGACGGAGGAAGGCATGGTCCAGACGCTGGGCCGCGGCGGCTCGGACCTTTCCGCCATCGCCATCGCCGCCGCTCTGAAGGCGGACGTGTGCCAGATTTTTACGGATGTGGACGGCGTGTACACCTGCGACCCCCGCGTGGTGAAGGACGCCGTGAAGATACAGACCCTTTCCTACGACGAAATGCTGGAAATGGCATCCAGCGGTTCCAAGGTGATGCAGTCGCGCTCCGTGGAATTCGCCAAAAAATTCGGCGTCGTCTTTGAAGTTCGCAACTCCATGAACAATAACCCCGGTACCATCGTGCAAGAAGAAACTCCCTCCATGGAAGCCGTCGTCATCCGCGGCATCTCCATCGACCGCAACCAGGCCCGCCTCACCATCACCGGCATTCCGGACAAAATCGGCTATACGGCCAGGATTCTGGGCGCCCTGGCAGAGGCGGAAATCAATTTGGACATGATTCTGGCCAACACCGCCCATGACGGCTACGTCCGCCAGTCCTTCACCATGCCCGCCAACGAACTGGGCCGCGCCCAGGCGGCGCTCAAACCCGTGACGGCAGCGCTGGGCCCCGATGTGAAAGTGGAGACGGAAGCCGGACTCGCCAAGCTTTCCCTGGTGGGTATCGGCATGCGTTCCCATTCCGGCGTGGGTGCCACCGCGTTCAAGGCCCTGGCGGACGCCAACATCAAGACCGGCATGATTTCCACGTCGGAAATCAAGATCGCCGTGATGGTGGACGAGTCCGACATCGACGAGGCGGCGCGCGTCGTCCACAAGGCATTCAACCTGGGCGGCCAGAATTAACCAGTCCCCCCTTTCCCTGTTCCAGGCCGGTTCGCTTGCGCGGCGGACCGGCCTTTTCTTTCTTGCCATTTCATCCCTTTTCATCCCGTTCCCTGCGGATTCCCGCACACCTGATGAAGAAAAGCGCCCCTTTTCAACGAATGGCAGGAGTGATGACGTCAAGGGCAGAATCCGCCGCCATGTGCCTCATGTTGCGGCGGAAGAAGAGAATGAGCAGAGAAAAAAGGAGAGTTTCCAGCCTGATTTCCGGCGGCATCGTTCGTCTGACGGCCCTTCCGCAAGCACCGCCGCGCCATGCCGATGCGTTATATGGGTCTGCCGGAAATGTACAAAAGGAGGGGAGGCGGGAAAGCGGATGACTTCCTCCCCGGTTTATGCGATCATTGGCACAGGAAAGAGATGAGTACCGAATTTGTGAACCTGACGGCGGAAAACCTTCCCCATGAACATTTATGCTGCATTATCCGCAGCAAGAAGTTCCATCCGGGTATTGACGCCAAGCGGCAATGGCTTTCCGGCCGGCTGAAGGAGGGCCATGTCTTTAGAAAGTTGAATGAGAAGGCTACGGTTTTTATTGAATATGCTCCCTTGGAAACCGCCTGGGTTCCTATCATCGGCGACAATTATTATTATCTGTACTGCCTGTGGGTTTCCGGCAGCTGCAAAGGGAAAGGGTACGGAAAGGCGCTGATGGAGTATTGTCTGGCGGATGCCGGGAAAAACGGCAAATCCGGCATTTGCATGCTTGGAGCAACAAAACAGAAAGCCTGGCTTTCCGACCAGTCGTTTGCGAAGAAGTTCGGTTTTGAAGTTGCCGATACCGCCGGCAACGGGTATGAACTGCTGGCGCTTTCCCTGGACGGAACCCTGCCGAGCTTTTCCCAACGAGCTAAAAAACTGGAAATTGAAAGCAGGGAGCTGACCATTTATTACGATATGCAATGCCCGTATGTTTATCAAAACATCGGGATCATCAGGCAGTATTGTGAAACGAACGGGGTTCCCGTGTTTTTCATTCACGTGGATTCCCTGCAAAAAGCCAAGGAATTGCCCTGTGTTTTCAATAACTGGGCCGTGTTTTACAAGGGGAAGTTTGAGACGGTGAATTTGCTGCCGGATGTGGCCGCCTTAAAGAGAATACTGAAAAAGTAGTCTTGGAAAATGAACGTGCGGTTCCGTGTTTTTCCGGCGATTGCGGGATGATGCGGGCTTGCCGGAAACATCGGCCCCGGCCGCTGCTCTCCCGGAATAACGTGCCAGGAAGGGGAATGCGGCAAACATCCGCCATGCCGGAATACGGATTTCCCCGAAGTTGTGCCGCAAGCGGCCGTTTCCTCTCCTTTCCCCTCTATTGACGCCCCCGAATAAGTTTTTTTTCATCAGGGAAAGCAGAGGAAGAGGATGAGCGGGACGAACGGAACAGGCGGAAAAGGCGGCAGAATATGGAAAATGAAACCGCGGCGCTCCGGGAGAGCCGTTCCGGACTATCTTCTTCTTGCAGGCCGGGCCGCCGGGGGAGCGGGAGGTGCCGGGGCCTTCCCGCCGGAGAAGGGGGCAAAGCTCCAGTTCACGTTATTCAGGGGCCCTCTGCCGCGCACCTGGAACAGGCCGCGCGCCAGCAGGAAAACGGGCGAGGTGAGGAGCTGCGGAATGCCGCGGAACCCCATCTGGAAGTCGGAGTTGACCTGGAGGTCGGCCAGGCGTATCCATCCGCCGCCCTTCAGGGACAGGTTGCTGCCCGTGGCCACGAAGTTGTTTGTACGGATGTAGCCTTTTTCTATGGAAAAGTCGCAGTCGGCGCGGGTGAGCTTGTAGTTGATCAGGTGGCCCAGGCCGGGGATGTAATTGGCCAGGGCTTCCCCCAAAAAGCCGAAGATGGGGATTTCCACCAGGTTTCCGTGGACCAGCGCCGCTTCCCCCTTGGCCTGGATGCTGTTCATGTTGCCGCCCTTGGACGAAAATTCAATGGCTCCGTGCACGGTGGCCTTCTCCATTTTTTCCCCGTAGGATTTGCCGATGGCCGTCAGGTTCATGTCCTGGAGCACGAAGGAGCCGTTCAAGGCGTCCCCGCCGTCAATCTGCGCCAGCACGCGGCCGGTGAAGGAGCCTTCCCAGATGGTTCCCTGCAATTTGTCCACCACCACCCACTGCGGGGAGATGAGCACTTCCCCCTTCGTCCTGCCCAGGTCCAGCGTGGTTCCCAGGATTTTATAGCGGACGCGACCTGCGGAGGCGTCAAAGCGGATGCGCCCCTTCATCAGCTTCAGGTCGTCCCCCATCGGGAACATGCCGCCGCCGGAAAGCGTCACGGGGCGCGTGAAGACGAATTCCCGGAGCACCTTCGCGGCGTCGTCCGAGAACATGCGCAGCGTATGGGCCGGATAGGCCTGCCCTTCCAGGCCCAGAACCTCCACGGTGTCCGGGACAAAACGGAAGTCGATGCTTTTGGCCTTCAGGGAACTGTCCGCCGGACCGCCGGACAATCCGGCGGAGGAAAGATAGTCGGAGTTGGAGACCGTCAGCGCCACGTTGGTCAGGACCAGCTGGTCCGTCACCAGGTGGGCGTCCGCGCGGGCGGATTTGATTTCCACCCCCTTGTATTTGGTGTTGGCGACGGATACGACGGCCTCAATGTCGTAGGCCTTTTCCAGATTGTAAAGTCCCAACGTTCCCTGGAAGGAGAGGTTGATCCCGGAGTTGCCGTGGAAGGCGAAGCGCTCCATGAAGAAGTCGTCATCTTTCATTGCCATCAACTTGTCGATCGTGTCCAGGGGAACCGTGGACTGTCCCATCACGAACATCTGCCCGTCCAGGAAGCCGTTGGCAAAGAGTTCAAATTTCCCTTTTTCCAGTTCTATGCGGCAGTTCTGCACGAAGAGCTGGTTGGGCCTGTATTCCACCTCCAGGTCCGCCGTTTTCACGGGCACCTTGTTCCAGGCCAGGTTTTCCGCCTTGATGCGTGCGCGCACCAGGGTGGGTTCCACGGGTTTTCCTTCCGGAATGTCCAGCCTGCCGTGTACGCGGAGGGTCGCTTTTTCCGGAATCTTCAGTTCCTCCGGCACGGGAACGGATTTGCCGCCCAGGGCCACGAGAATTTCCGGCTTCAAGTCCGATTCCACCGTAAAGACAAGGTCCGTTCCCAGATAGCTGCCGTCCAGTTTCATCCGTCCGTCTTCACGCACCAGTTCCAGCAGCGTCACGTTGATGGATTTGCCGATCACTTCCACCTTGGCCGTGGCGGAATCGAATTCCACCCCCTGGTACGCCACGTCCCTGACGGCGGCGTCCAGTTTCAGGCGGTCCACGCGGACCGGGCCTGACCAGTCCACGCCCATGCGGAGCGTGCCCGCGGCGTTCAGTTCCGGGTCTCCGTTGATGACCAGGGTGGGCGGCAGTTCCACATCTTCCGGTGCCATGGACCGGGCCATGTTCAGCATGGCGTTCACGGGCAGCGTGCTGTGGATGTCCACCTTGATTTCTCCATCCACGCCCATCACCTTGCCGGAAAAGCTTCCGCCCTGGTGCCGTATGTCCAGGTCCGTCACGTAGAAGTTGCCGTTTTCATAGCTGAAATCCCCGGACGCCTTTGAAAATTTCTCTCCGAACACGGAGAAGGCCCCCATGGAGCCGGACCCCAGCAGCTTTACCTGGTCCACGCCTTCCCACCCTTCCGTGAACACCAGCCTGCCGGACATTTGAACGTGCGGCTCGCTCAGGAATTTCATTTCCCGCGGAACAAGGGATTCGTTGAGGAAGGATACCGTCCAGGACACGAGGGGGGCCGTGCTGGTGACGTCCCAGATCAGGGAGCGCTTTTTCAAATCCGCCTGAAGGGACAGCCTCATGAATCCCGCCGTTTCCGCATCCCTCATGGTGAAGCGCCTGGCCATGATGACGGAGTCCGAATAGTCGACGCTGAACATCAGGTCCTTGACACGAATTCTGCCGTATTGCAGTGAGGGGGCCTGAAAGTCCAGCCCCACGCGGATTCCGCCGCCCTTCATGTCGTCGCTCAGGTTGACGGCAAGCTGCGGCGGGGCGGATTCCGGCCACTTCACCCTGTCCAGGTATTCCAGCACGCGGTCAAGCTGCTTGCGGACGGCCGCCACGTCTCCGGGCGTCAGCACAAAGTCTCCGCCCTCCTCCTGCCCTGCGGGAAAGCTTCCCTGGGCGGTGACCCGTATTCCCTGCACCACGGCTTCCGCCTTCGTGAGGTCCACCATGCCGGGGCGGTTCAGGTCTATCTCCGCATTCAGCCCGGCGACGGAAAAGACCCGTTCCGGTCTTTCCTTATCCACCGGCATGCTGACGCTCAACCCCTCCACGTTCACCCTCTCCGGGTCCACCTGGCCGTCCAGCAGTTTTTTCCAGTTCAGGGAGATGTCCGCCTCATGAAGCCAGGCGATGGGACGGCGGTTTTCCGGAGGCGCTTCCGGGTCCAGCATTTCCACGTCCTTCAGCGTAACGACGGCCCGGGGCCAGATGCTGACTTTCAGCGTGCCGATGTTCACGGGCACCCCTTTTTCCAGCAGGGCCTGTTCCACGCGCACCACTACGAAAGAGGGAACGCCCCAGATGGAGACATAGCAAATGAAGCCAAACACCAGGGCGCACAGCAGAATAATCACGGTGGGGACCAACCCCCGGAGCCATCTCATGAATGTCGAACGAGCCATACGCCACTTGCCTTACTTGCACAGGTACCTGCCCATGCTACCTTAAAAGGAGAGACATTGCACCATCATTTTACGTTGGCAATTTATTTCGTATTCCGGACATGCACGGGGTTTTTCCATTAAAAACGGCGCCCGGCGAAGGGTTCCCGCTCCTGTCATCCGGCTTGAACAGGATGAAACGCCATCCAGTCAAACCTTTGCCAGGTCCGGTCAAAAGCCGGAAGAATCTTAATTTTGTAGATCATGAATATTATTATCGACAGGGCATCGTCCAGGGGACATGCCAACCACGGGTGGTTGAATACCTACCACACATTCAGTTTTGCCAATTATTTCAATCCGGACCGCATGCAGTTCGGAGCCCTTCGCGTACTCAATGACGATACGGTGCTTCCGGACGAAGGGTTCGGCACCCACCCCCACAAGAATATGGAAGTGATTTCCATTCCCTTGAAAGGGAAGCTCCGCCACGGCGACAGCCTGAACAACAGCCACACCATCACGCGCGGGGAAATCCAGCTCATGAGCGCGGGAACGGGCATCCTGCACAGCGAGTACAACGATAGTTCCACGGATAATCTGGAATTCCTGCAAATATGGGTTATTCCGGACAGGATCAACACGGAGCCCAAGTACAAGGATTACGACATCAAGCCCCTGCTGAAGCACAATGAGATTTCCACCTTCCTGGCTCCGGAAACGGCCATCTCCATCATGCAGCAGGCGTGGTTTTCCTGGGCGGAACTGGATCGCGGCACATCGCGGGAATACAAGTTCAAGGGCCAGAATACGGGCGTGTACGTCTTCGTGGTGGAAGGAGAGGTGAAGATCGGGGACACGGTGCTGAACCGCCGCGACGGAGCCGGCATCACGGATACGGAGGCCATCACCATGGAGGCCCTCCAGAATTCCACCGTTCTTCTGATGGAAGTGGCGCAATAGCGCAGCCGGGATTTCTCCGGAATTTCATCCGGATATGATTTACTTGGGCCTGCCCTCATGCGGAGGGCGGGCCCTTTTGCCGTCCTCCCCGTGCTTCCTCCGGCCCTTGATGAGCAGGCCCAGCCACCACCCCAGCTGCACGAGCCCGTAGCACAGTCCCCCCAGCACAACGCTGGAAACGGCCCAGCCCGTCAGGAATTCCAGGGAAACCATGCCTATGCCCAGGCCGTTGAACGGAGCCCAGGACCATTGTTCCACCCCCGTTTTCAGCATGTGCCAGGTGGCGCCGGAAGTCGGCAGGCCAAACCGGGAGAAGAGGAACCAGCCCAGCCACCACTGGGCGGGAATGGCAAAGAAGGTAAAACCGGGCGGGGAGAGCCAGGCCATCAGGATGGCCACCGGAATGTTCCCCTTGCGCCACAGGCAGGCGAATACGCCCCACAGGCTCTGCATGGGCAGCGGGGCGATCGCGGCGGCGGCCCCCCAGCCGGCCCCCACAGCCACGGATTCACGCGTCCACGACCAATAGACCGGGTCGAAGATTTTTGCGGAGAGAAAACGGCTGGTCCACGATTTTTTGCGCACTTCCGTCAGCAGGTAAAGCCTGACCTTGCGCATCAATTGCCTGTAGCGGTGTTCCATTCCGCGGCACAGTCTCATACAATCCCGCGCCTGATCAATCGCAAAATGCTCCAGCGCCTTCCATGCCGCATTTTTATCCCAAATGCCCCCGCCGCGCGGTTTTGCTTGATTCCCCATGCGGTTTCATGAAATACCTGCGTACGCACTTTTTCCCGGTTATTTTATGAGCAAACAACGACTCGACGTTCTTCTGGTTTCCCGCAATCTCGTAGAATCCCGGGAGCTGGCCCAGCGGCTCATCATCGCCGGAGAGGTGAGCGTGGGGGGGCATCCTTCCACCAAGCCGGGGCTCAAGGTCAGCGAAGATGCGGACATTTCCATCCGGAACCGCCCCCGCTACGTCAGCCGCGGCGGCCTGAAGATGGAGGGCGCGCTGAAGGCCTTCCCCGTTTCCGCGGAAGGCAAGGTCTGCCTGGACATCGGGGCCTCTACGGGAGGGTTCACGGACTGCCTGCTCCAGCACGGCGCCTGCCGGGTCCACGCGATCGACGTGGGAACCAACCAGCTCGTCTGGAAGCTGCGCCAGGACCCCCGCGTGGTCGTGAAGGAGAAGTTCAACGCCCGCTACATGACTCCGGAGGACATCGGCGAGCAGGTGGACCTGATCGTTTCAGACGTTTCCTTCATTTCCCTGAAAAAGATCCTGCCCGCCGCCTTCTCCCTGCTGAAAGAGGGAGGGAACGCCCTCGTGCTGATCAAGCCCCAGTTCGAGCTCCAGCCGGAGGACATCGGAGCCGGGGGCATCGTCCGGGACCCCGTCCTGCACCGGCGCGCGGTGGATTCCATACGCACTTTCGTCACGGAGGAACTGGGCCGCTCCTGGATGGGGTGCGAGCCCTCCCCCATCACCGGCACGGACGGCAATCACGAATTCCTGGCGTGGCTCAAGTAGAGCCGGAGCCCCCTTTTCCTGTGAGGCATGCCGCGTCCCGGAAACGCCGCCGCAGGCTGTCCACGCCAGCTTTCCGTTGACGCAGCACGCTGACGGAGAAGTGGAACTTTCTTTCCCCGGTGGGTCAGAGCCTGTGGTACACCTCGTCAAACGGGACTCTGCACCGCTCGCCCCAGATGCCTTTCTCTCCGTCCCGCATGCCGCAGGGAACAACCATATTGATCCCGGCGCCGTGAGGCAGTTTCAGCAGCTTTTTCATCCGCTTGCTGTCAAATCCCTCCAGCGGACAGGTATCATATCCTTCAGCGGCCATGGCAATCATGAACGTCTGGGCGGCAAGAGCGCAGGATTTGTTGACTGTGACGCGCATATCGCATTCCGAAACTTCGCGCATCATGGGGCGCAAAAGGCCGATGCCTTTAGCCAGCAGAACGCGGAACGCTCCCAGAATCCCGCCGCAGCGCGCGTAAAGGAACGGCATCAGCCTTCCATAGTATAACTCCCGGTCCCTGATGCGTTTGGCCTGGCGTGCCTCCGGGCTGTTCCTCCGGATGTTTCCACGCTCGAATTCGAGGACAAATTGCGCCCGCTGCCGGTACAAGTCCTGCCGCGTCACGAAAACGACTATTTCCGAAGCCGTGGCGGCAGCCGACTGGCCGAGGCACGCTCCGGCAATACGGGCTATCAATTCAGGCCGGGTGATTTGGAAGAAGTCCCACAGCTGCATGTTGGAACTGCTGGGAGCCAGGGCGGCCAGTTCCAGGCAGCGCTTTACCTTTTCGGGGTCCAGCGGTTTATTTTTATCGAATACCCGCACGGCGCGCCGGTAATTCAAGGCCTCTTCCAAGTTCATCCCGCTTCCCGCCAACTGCTATTGATTAAATCGGTTCATGACCGTTTCAGCCATTTTTTCAGAGCTGAACGGGTCCTGGCCCGTGATCAGGTTTCCGTCAGTGACTACTTCCGGCATCATCGGGATCAATGCCTTTTTGTAATCCGCACGGCGTTCCTTCAGCGCGGATTCCAGATCGAAAGGCACCTCCTTTTTCTTTCCGGCCAGGCCTTCCTCAAACCAGCTGAATCCCGTGACCTTTTTATCTTTTACCAGATATTGCCCGTCCGAGAGTTTCACGTTCAATAATCCGCATACGCCATGGCAAATGGCCGCAACTACCTTATTGTTTTCATAGTGGTCCTTGATGAGCGTCTGCAGAACGGTGTTATCCGGGAAATCGAACATCGCGCCGTGGCCGCCGGCCAGATAAATGCAGTCGAACAATTCACCGGAAACTTCATCCAGGCTTTTCGTGTGCCGCAGCACGTTCCGGAATTCCGAATCGTCCCAGTATTCCTTGGAGAGTTTGTCCATGTACATTGTTTTCAGGCTCGTGGGATCAACAGGGGTATCGCCTCCCCTGGGACTTGCAATGACAATATCATATCCCCGCTTTTTCGCGCTGTCATACATGTGGGCAAGCTCGCTGAGCCATAATCCCGTTTCCTGTTTTCCGTCCGGAAACATTCCGGTTCCGGTTACTACCATTAATATTTTCATTTGTTTCATATTTCTGTTTTTCCTGTTCTATATAACTGCCGGCCATCATCTGTAATTTCTGAATGAATTATTCATTACACACTGCCGGGCATATTTTATTTTTCATCTATTGGCAGTTTCAACCATGCACGGAAAATGAAACCCTTGTCAATGCGCCACTTTATTCTAATAAAAAGGCGCCGCCGGTTAAATGGCGGCCTGCCGCTCCCCTTTTAAGGATATCCCTAACAGGAATTCCGGGGTGGCCTTCCGGGCTTCAGGGCGGCATCCGGAAAGAGGAAAACATGTTGCATAAATATTTAAAATCAATTCATTTCCAACATAATACAAAAACACCACCCCTATCTTATTCCTCCGGTCCGGCCATGGAGGGGGAAACGGGCCCCCTTCATTCCCTGCCGCTCCGCGAACACCGGAACGGCCACGGCGGTTCCGCACCTTCTCCAATGACACAGAATCTTCATTGACGGAACCGGGGCACCTGAACATGCAGCGCTCCTCTCCGGCATCAATCCGCTGGAAAAAGAAGATTCCGCCTTCCTTCATTCCATCAAAAACGCCGCCCTTCCGCGGAACCGGGAAAGGCGGCGTGTCCGTTGCTGAAACGGAGAATTAAAGCTGGGAAGCGGCTCCCTTGTCCAGAAGGAACTTGGCGTTCGGGTGCTTCTGCAGGTAGGAGGCGGCCACGTCCACCGTCACCGGGCCCTGAACGGCCTTTTTCACGATGGAAGCCTTCTTTTCTCCCCAGGCCATCAGGGCCACTTCACGGGCGCCCATGATGGTGGCCACGCCCATGGTGATGGCCGTAGTGGGAACGTTTTCAATGCCGCCGAAGGCGGGGGCCGCGTCGGAGCGGGTGAGATCGTCCAGGTGCACCTGGCGGGTGATCGTGGTGTCGTCGGAGCCGGGTTCGTTGAAACCGATGTGCCCGGTGCGGCCGATGCCCAGAATCTGGAGATCAATGCCGCCGCAATCCTTGATCTTCTGTTCGTAGGCGGCGCAGTGCGCGGCAATTTCGTCTCCCTTCACCGTGCCGGAGGGAAGATTGATGTTTTCCGGCTTCATGTCGATGTGGTTGAACAGGTTGGTATGCATGAAGTACCAGTAGGATTCCGGATGGTCCCGGTCCAGGCCGCTGTATTCGTCCAGGTTGAAGGAGATGACGTTGGCAAAGGAGAGTCCTTCCTCCTTGTGCATGCGCACCAGTTCCGCATAAAAAGGCAGGGGGGTGGCTCCGGTGGCAAGGCCCAGCACCACGTTCCGGCCTTCGGCGGCGCGGGAACGGATCAGTTCCGCAACTTCTTTTGCCAGGGATTTGGCAGCATCCTGGGGAGTTTCAAAAGTTTCTACTTTCATAACGCGCCACATCCTACTCCGCTCCCTGGCATCATTCAATCAGAAATAGTCCCGGAAAGATGCGCTAAAATGGAAAAGACCGCCAGGGTCCCCCCGGGGCGAACCGGGCGGGAAAGGATTCCCACCCTTCCCCGCGTTCCGGGATATTCCTTTCTCCTCCGCACTTCCCGCCGCCGCATTGCCAGTCGAGAACGGAAAATCCTCCGGATGGACGAAGTACCGGGAGAAGGGAACTCGCCGCAAGGCGGAGGAATCCGTCCTTTCCTCCGTCCCGTGCGGCACGCCGCATTCCCCTTGCACTTTCCCCTCCGATCATGTATTGCCTGTGCCTGACATGGCAGGTTTAATTATTTCACCAAGGGCGCGCATTTTTCAGGGACACGACTGGGTTTACGGAACGGAGGTCCGCAAGGTTTTCGGCAATCCCCAGCCCGGAGACGTGGTGGCGCTGAAGGATTTCAAGGACCGCTTCCTGGGATCCGCCATGTTCAACCCCCATTCCCAGATTGTGGCCAGGCGCTTTTCCCGCCGCAAGCAGGAGCTGGACGGGGATTTTTTCAGCAGGCGCATCAGCCAGGCGCTGGAATTGCGCAGCCGCTTCCTGCCGGGAGAAACGCTCGCGCGCGTCGTCTGGAGCGAGTCGGACGGCCTGCCCGGCCTGATCGTGGACCGCTATGCGGATTACCTGGTGGTTCAGACGCTGACGCTGGCCATGGAACGCCGCCTCCACATCATCCTGAACGTGCTGGAGGACCTGCTCTCCCCCAGGGGAATCATCGTCAGGAACGATTCCCCCATGCTGGCGGCGGAAGGCATTGAACCTTCCGTCAGCATAGCCCGCGGCGCGGAGCCGGAGCCGTTCACCGCCCGGAGCGGGGACATCCAGTTCATGATCAACCTGCAGACGGGCCAGAAAACCGGGCTGTACCTGGACCAGCTGGACAATTACGCGGCCGTGGCGCGCCTGGCGCCTGGACGCCGCGTGCTGGACTGCTTCTGCAACCAGGGCGGTTTTGCCCTGGCCTGCGCACGGGCCGGAGCGGCGGAAGTCACCGCCGTGGACGTTTCCCAGGAGGCGATGGATGCCGTGGAGCGCAACGCGCGCCTGAACGGGGTTTCCGTGCGGGGCGTCACGGACAACGCGTTCGATTTTCTGAAGAAGGAAGCGGCCCTGGTCCGGGACGGGGGAGCACACAAGTGGGACCTGATCATTCTGGACCCGCCTTCCTTCACCAGAAACAAGAAATCCGTGCATGACGCCATGCGCGGGTACAAGGAAATCCACCTGCGCGCCATGAAGCTTCTGGCTCCCGGCGGCATCCTTTCCACCTTCTGCTGCTCCCACCACGCCGGCACGGGCCTGTTCCGGGAGAGCATTCTGGAAGCGGCCATAGACGCTCCCGCCACCCTGCGGCTGATACAGCAACACGGACAGAGGCCGGACCACCCTGTTCTGCTGAACATTCCTGAAACGGAATACCTTAAGGGCTTCACGTATGAGCTGCTTCCGGGGAGATAATATCGTTAGAATTACGATAACTTTCCCGCTTCCCCTTGAATGTAATGGCCGCTCTGTTTTTTTGAGAAAAAAAACAGTCGTTTGAATGAAAAAAAAAGCTTGTAACCCCGGCGGTCCTCACCTATATTGCGTTCCGAGCAGGTGAGCGCTCGTTAAAAAAGCTCTCTGGGTTCGCAAGGACCCAGTTTCATAGGGTAGTTGGGGCGCCCCGGCCGTTTTACGGCCGGGGCGACTTTCTTTTTCGGGGAATGCCTGGATTTGCATCTTTTCAAGCTGGCGGTTTTATAGTAAAGTTATCACTGTAACAACCTTTTCCCTTCCATGCACCCTGCCGTAGAACAAATCCGCCAATACCTGCAACTGATTGCCCTTCAATTTGTCCAACATCCGGAACAGGCGGAGTTGCGCGTGGCCGAATCCCCGCAGGGCGACGCCGTGCGCTTCCGGCTGATTCTGGAAAAGACGGACGTGGCCCGCATCATCGGGCGCAACGGCATGACCGCTTCCGCCATCCGTTCCCTGGCCAAGGCGGCAGGGGAGAAGAACGGCATCAAGGTCATCGTACACATGCTTTCCCATGAGGAAGCCGCCGAACAGGCCTGAGCGGCCCGCACAGCGTTAAAATTGACAAAGCCGGAGGGAATCCCGTTCCCCCCGGCTTTTTAACGTACCGTGCTTCCCGCGCCGCTCCTACAATTCCACATCCAGCACCAGGGCCAGCAGATTGAAGGGGCCGGGCTCCTCCACGCGGAGAGCGAACGCGGCCTGTTCATCCGTGCCGTAGTTGTGGGTGAGCCGGACATAGCCGGAGTACGGGGCTTCCGCGCCATACCGGCCGGGCTGGAAGCGACGCCACGCTCCGGGAGTCCCCGTGCCGTACAGGAATTGCAGGGAGCTTTCATGCAGGAGCGCCCTGGCTCCCAGCTGTTTCTTCAACCTGCCGAGCGTTTCCAGACTTTCAAGGGGCATGGTTCTCACCTCGGCCGGGGCGGCCATCCCTGCCCTGACGGTTTCCCCTTCCCTCCTTTCCGGGCACGGCGCATTTCCTTCCCCGTCCACCAGAATTGTGGAGCAGAAGCCGTTTCCGTCCATCAGGACCGCCTCGCATCCGGCCAGATGCCGCAGCCCGGAAAGGCGGCCGTCCCGGACGACCGCTTCCGTGCACGCGTCCAGGTATTCGTTGCCCTCCGCCATGCGTTCCACCGTGATGCAGGCATGTTCCCCCTCTCCCCGTTCCACGGTGAACCAGACTTCCTCATCCTGCGTGTCCTGCGAACTACGCAGGGAGGCCACGGACAGAATGCGGCCATGCTCCAGGCGGTGGGCATGCCACGCCACGATGTTCTGTTCCCTGTTCAGAGTCATGCAGACCGCACTGCCGTCCTTCAGTACGCACCAGACGTGAAACGCCGTGCTGCGCTGGACGGTCCAGTCCACGATACCCTCCGTCAGAAGATGGTCGGAAAGAAGACTCACGTCCCGCGTGAGAAAGCCGTCCGCCTCCAGGGAATAAAAAAATTCCCGTACTTTCCTGCCCCCCTGCTGGACGAAGAGCAGGCTGTTTTCCACGGTCAGCGCGTCCAGCAGGGAGGAACCTACGCCGGAGTGGCGCTCAAATTCCGCATTGTTCGCATTGATTCCCGCGGAGTCGGACGCCCGGAGCCGCCATTCCCCTTCGCTGGTGCCGATCATCAGGCCCCGGAGGGAGGATATCCACGCGATCCTGTTCTGCTGGGAGGCCGCCATGGTCAGAATCATGGGGGAGTCCGCCGGTATTCCGGGAGTGAATGAGGAAAAGTCGTCCACCCTGCTGGCCCAGAGGGTCTGCGGCTGGTCCGGAGTGCTGCCGAACCAGAGGCGTCCCTGGGAAAATTCAATGGTGCACGGGTAGCCGTTCCTCACCCCGAAGGCGCTGAAGGACCAGTCGTTGGTGTCATAGTCGTACAGCATGCGGCCCGACATGTGCACGGCGTCGCGCACATGCACGCACCGCGGGGAAATGTACTTGTCCACCACGAATTCGTGGTCGTAGGAGCAGGACGCCGCCCGCAATTCCGGAGTTCCCGTGGAAGAACCGTTTTTATAGGACATCAGCCGGAGGGTGTAAAAGGAGAATTCTTCTTCATTCCCGCTCAGGGCGAAGTTGTTCCTGAACCCATCCTTCTGGTAGAAGCTCTTGACGGAGTGCCAGACCAGGGAGGGCTCATTGGGCAGGTAGTTGGAGCCGTCCAGGTACGCCCGGCGCACTTCCCATTCCGCGTCCCATGTTCCGGTGGTTTCCACCGTCCACGCCCCGCTGACGAACGTGTACGGGCAGGCATCCGCGCCTTTTTCAAAGAAGGACGTGTACTGTTCCGGAGAATTCTTTCCGGCCACATAGTCCGTATCCTTGCTGAACGGGCGGATGCAGGTGTAGGCGTTCCGCCATCCGTTCTTTCCTTCCATGGAAAAGGTGGCTCCCTTGTAGAAGTTCTGGTTCAGCGTCGTGGTATGGAACATGGGCATCTGTTCGGCGCGGGCAAAGCCCTCGTCGTGCCTTCTGGTGATGCGGATATGTTCCGTGCCCTCCATCTCCGGAGTGAACACGTCTTCATCCGCGGTTACTACCAGCTTGTTCCCCTCATCGGAAAAGACCACCCGGTATTCGATCCTCACGGAGTTGAGCAGGGAGCTTTCGTAGGGAATGCCGGAAAACTCCAGCGGCTTCAGCCGCCAGTCGTCGTCGGCATGGCGGGAGAGCGTCATGGGGGGAGTTTCCGGCTCCACGCAGTAAATCACGTCGTTCAACTGCTGCATCCTGAGGTTCCTGACCTGCGCGTCGCTCTTCCAGGGGGAGGCGGTTTCCAGCACCTTCCCCTCCGCATCCAGCAGCGGCGCGCCGTCCTTGAAGTAGCGGACGTAGCCGCGGCCCAGCTCCAGCATGAACTGGACACCCGTGGAGTATTTAAAGGAGACCAGCCTCACCATGCCTTCCGCGCCCCCGGCACGGGCGACCAGCTGCGTTCCGGGCCTGCGCCTGAGGCCGCCGAAGGGAGTGACCAGGAAGTTCATCAGGCGGGAGGCCCCGCGCGCTACGGGGTCCAGGTCCGCGCGGCCGGAAAGCCACGGGCTTAATTCTCCCGCCGTGAAACTGAGCCGTTGTAATACTTGCTTTGCCATATTCCCCCCACGGAAACAGGGAGGAAGAGGCGCAGTCAAGACGCCGGAAAGGTGCTGCCCTTCCCGGCCCGGCCGCTACAGGGCGATGGCCCAGAGGACTTTCAGGTAGCGCCCTTCCGGGTAGGTGCTCAGGTAGGGATGGTCCCAGCCGGGGCCGGTCATGCCCATGATCTGGAGCTTGCGCCCCTGCCGCTGGGCCGCTTTGATGACGGTCTGCTCAAATTCGTAGGGGGAAAGCAGCCCGGAGCAGGAGCAGGTGACGAAGAGGCCGCCCGGCCTGACGCACTGGAGCCCCAGCATGTTCAGGTCATGGTATTTCTTGATTCCTTCCTCAAAGCCGTCGCGGCCAATGATGAATTTGGGCGGGTCCAGAAGAACGGCGTCAAACAGGCGGCCGTTGCGCACCATCTGGCGCGCGTACACGAAGGCGTCCGCATGCACGAATTCGATGCGCTGCTGGTTGATGTTCGCGTTCCGTCTGGCCATGGCCACGGCTTTTTCATCCAGGTCCACGGCCGTTACCTCCGCGGCGCCGCCAAGCATTTTGGCGGCAATGGAGAAGCCGCCGCTGTAGCAGCACAGGTCCAGCACCGTCCCCCCCTTCACGAGGGAGGCGAATTTGAGGCGGTTGTCCCGCTGGTCGCAGAAGAAGCCCGTCTTGTGCCCCTGGGCGAAGTCCACTTCATACGTAATGCCGTTTTCCACAATCTTCACCAGCTTGACGGGAGCGGAGGATTCCGGCGCGTCTTCCGGGCGGATGCCCTCCATGCGGGCGATTCCATCGTCCACCTGAATCACGTGCCTTCTGGTGTCGCACAGGCGGTGCAGCAGGGGGAGCCAGCGCTCCAGCCGCTGCCAGACGGCCAGCGTGCTCACTTCCAGGCTCAGGACGTCCGCGTAGCGGTCCACGACCAGGCCGCCCACGCCGTCGGAATCACCGTGCAGCACGCGGTAGGCGTTCGTCGTCTCATCCAGGCGCAGGATATCGCGGCGCAGTTTCACGGCCCGTTCCAGAGCGGCGTCCAGTTCCCGTTCCCCGAAGGCGTCGCGGCCGTGGTACACCATGCGCAGGGGGGTGCGGCTCGTCTCGTTCCAGAAGCCGGAGCCGAACAATTCCCCGTTTTTGTCGTACACGTGCACCAGGCTCCCCGGCGCTATTTCTCCGCTGACGGAGCCGAGCATGCGGGGGAACACGGCGGGATTGTACGTGAAGTATTTCAGCTCCACCCACGGGGAAAGCCAGCTTTCGCTGCCCTCCGGGGACTTGTTGACAAACAGGTTCTTTTTGGGTGCGGTGCGCGGGCGACCCGCCGGGGGGCGGCGGTCTCTCCAGGAAGGTTTGGAACGGGAGTCGCGCGGATGGTAGGAACTGCGGGGAGAATGGGAATCGTTCATGAGATGCGGGAAAGAAATGTTGGATCTGCGGCATAGCTGGCCACGGCCAGCTCAACGGCTTCGCGGTACGGCCTCACGGGACGGCCCAGCAGGGAAGCCAGCCGTCCGGAGGACATGGCGGTATGCCTGGGCCGAGCATCCCTGAAACCCGCCTGTTCGTCGAGCTTTTGTTCCGCCACGGGCGGCAGCTCATGCAGAAGCCCGTGCTTCACCGCGCTTTCCAGGGCCGCCAGCGCGTACCCGTGCCATGAGACCGGCTCCCCGGACTGGCACAGGTGCAGGATTCCCGCCGCGTCGCTCTCATAGGCCAGAAAGCGGAGCCATTCGCACAAATCCTCAATCCACGCGGGGAGGGACCACTTGTCCGCCACGGCGGCCAGGGCCTGCCCGTTCAGCGCGCGCCGGAGCATCATCTCCGGAAAGGAGGGGCGGGCGGGATTGCCGAACACCCAGGAAACGCGGGCCACCAGGGCTTCCGGCATTTCCTCCCGCACGCGGAGCTCCGCCTCCAGCTTGGATTCCCCGTACACGTTCACGGGGCGGCATTTGTCCGTCTCCGTCTTCAGGCCGGGCCGGCGGCCGTCCAGAACGTAGTCCGTACTCAGGTGGATGAAGCGCATGCCCTCCAGGCGGCACAGGCGCGCCATCAGCTCCGGCGCCATGGCATTCACCCGGTGCGCGGTTACCGGGTCGTCCAGGCAGGCTTCCAGCCCACTTACCGCCGCGCAGTTGATGACGTGCGTGGCTCCGGAAGAAAGAAGAAATTTTTTCAGCGCGGACAAGTCCTCCAAATCGCAGGTATTGCGCCCGCAGGCAACCACTTCCGCTCCTGCATCCCGCAGGTGTTCCGCCAGGCGGCTCCCCACACGGCCTCCGGCCCCGAATACCAATGTTCTGGACATGCGCACAGCCTACCCGCTGTCCCTCTAAAATCCAGTGAAAACCTCTTTTCATCGTGACAAAAAACCAAAAGCTGATTCAATGAATATTGTGTTTTACTATGAATATTCTTTAACGGCTTGCGGCCCTCTCAATGCCAGGGCCGCGGAAGTATGCAGGAAAGGGGCTCTCATCAGGACGGAGGAAGGCGGCTACGGCTGCATCCAGCCCTGGCCGGAGCTGGGGGACCACTCCCTGCAGAAGGAACTGGACGCGCTCAGGAAAGGCAATCCGCTGCCCCTGGGCAAACGGGCCCTGGAATGCGCGCGGGTGGACGGGGAGGCGCGCGCCGCCGGCGTCAGCCTGTTCTCCGGCCTCCACATTCCGGCCAGCCATGCCACCCTTCCCAGCTGCGTCAGCCCGGCCACTATCAGAATCATGGAAACGAAGGGCTTCAAGGCGGGAAAGATCAAGGCGAGCTCCAATCCGGCGGCGGCCCTGGAACGGCTGACCATGCTGGCCTCCATGGTTCCTTCCTGGCGCTGGCGCCTGGATTTCAACGGTTCCCTGGACGGGAACGAGGCGCTCCAGTTCTGGAAGTCCCTGCCGCACCACCTCAAAAGCCGGATAGATTTCATTGAAGACCCCTGCCCCTTTTCCGTTCCCGGCTGGGAACGTCTGGTGGATGCGGGCATGCCGCTGGCCCTGGACATGGGGACAGACACGGAACACCAGCCCGCCGTCACGGCGGACCTTCCCGTCACGCGCATCGTCAAACCGGCGCGGGAGGCCACGCCCGGGGACCTGCATGATCCCCCCGTCTTCACCACCGTCATGGACCACCCCGTGGGGCAGTTGTGGGCCGTTTACCAGGCGGCGGAGTATTACCGCGACGCGCTTCCCACGGAGATTCCGCTTTGCGGCCTGTGCACCCACCTCCTGTTTGAACCGGACCCCTTCATCGACCAGATGGGAGGCATGAATCCGCAGGTAGCCGTTCCCGCCGGAACGGGGCTGGGCTTTGACGGCATGCTGGAAGCACTGCCCTGGAAGAAGCTCTGAACGGAGGACGCCCGTTTCCCATCCTTCCCCCTGATCTTCTTTTTCCTTCCGCCTTCTCCCGGCGGACGCCGCATGCAAAAAGGCATGGAGCCGCAACGGTTCCATGCCTTTCTTTTCCGCCTCTGTTTCAGAATTTCACGGTTTCCGGCCTGGGTCCGTGGAAAATTTCAGACCGGGGAATTCCTTTACGTTGCAGCCGGGCGTTTTGGGATTCACCTGCACCGGGACGAAGGTGAACATCCAGCGGCGGGTGCTGTTGTTGTTCGGGCTCTTTACCAGAACGTGGTTCCAGCCTTTCTTGAGGGCAATCATGGCAGGTTCACGGAAATGGTAGTTTTCATCCACCATCACGCCGCCGTTGCGCGGCCTGGCCCACTTGGGAGGCTCAATTTCCTTTCCGTTGACGAAGAACCTGGGATTCGCATGGAACCACTTGCCCGGCACGCTGGCGGGGCCGTTGCGCCAGTCCGACGTGGCCCAGGTGTGGCCGCTCACCCAGAAGGGGACCGTCTGGGCCTTGGGGGAATAAATGTAGGTCTGCGCGTAATAGGTATGGTTCTTGTGCGGGAAGGCCCCCATTTTCGCTCCGTTGAACAGCGTCGGGAAATCGCAGTAATGCTTGAAAATGACAGTGGCGCCGGTGTAGTCGTCCTTGGACCATGTGTAGGTGACACCGTCAATTTCATAGGAATCCTTCATTTTTCCGCTCTTGACGTCTTCCTCCGGACCAAATTCCGTTTCCGTCTTCCCGCCGTGGGGAATGGGCCCCAACAGCTTCCACGGAATGTTCGCCTGGCGCACGTAGTTGAACTCCTTGTTTACGAAGAAGCGGTCCCGGATGGCGAGTACGCGGTTTTCATAGTCCGCAAAGCCTTTCAGGAGCGGGTCCCCCTGCACGGGAAGGTTGGAGAAGTATTTCATGTACTCGTCCTGGTTGGGGTCCCCCTGAACCTTTTCATGCGGATTGTTCCACAGGGGTTCCGAAACGAAGGCCATGCCGGCGTAAACGGGCGTCTGGAGGACCTGGTTGCGCGGGTCCGTAATCTCCAGGTCCGGCCATGAACAGAGAATCATGCCCAGCCCTTCCGCGTTCTGGAACGGGCATGCCCGGCGGAAGTACATGGTCATGGCCGTTTCAAACGGATCAATGTGGTTCAGGTAGGTTTCCAGGGAATCGATATACTTCGACCCGGCGGTAGGCCAAGCCCGGCGGTTCTGGCGTCCGGACCACAGGTGCTGGATGGAGCCGTTATAGCCCTTAGGATTCAGGCCGGGCTGCCACCTCATGGGCGTGCGCCCGCAGGACTCCACCGCATTGACGTATTCCTTTAGAATGGCATCGTTCACCTGCTCGTCCTTGCCGTGAGCCTCGTCCGTACCGATGTGGATAATCGGCATCTTTTCCTTGGGGACCAGGGAGCACATCTCCTTGATCAGGGCCACCAGGGCCTTGGTGGCCTTTTCATCGCTCATCTTGACGCCAAGAGCCTTGCGGAAGGCCGCGCTGTGCCCCGGCATGTCCATTTCCGGAATCAGCAGAATGTTGCGCAGGCGGCAGTATTCCACCAGTTGCTTGAATTCCTTCTGCGTGTAGAATTTGCCCGGCATGCGCGTGAAATTCTTGGGGTCGTTCAGTTCCGGATAAATCCTGGACTCCAGGCGCCAGCCGGGATTCTCCGTGAAATGGAAATGGTACACGTTCAGCTTGAGCTGGCCCATGGAGTCCAGCTCCTGGGCGATCAGGGGCAGCGGCATGTAATTGCGTCCCACGTCGTTCATGAATCCACGGACCTCAAAATCCGGCCAATCCACGATGTCGCAGGCGGCAATCGTCGTTTTCCCGTCCCGGCGCAGAAGAAGCTGTTCCAGGGTTTTCAATCCGTAATAAAAACCTTTGGTGTCCCTGGCCATGATCAGGGCGCCGCCGGGAGTCACCCGCAGGGAATAGGCCTCTTCCTTCAATTTGGGATTTTCCGTGCCGGCCTTCACGTCCCCCTGCACGAATTTGACGGCAAACGCCCCCTCCTGGGAAACCTGCACCCCGTGGCCGGCCAGGAAGGACTTCAGCTCGGACACGATAAACTTCATTTGTTCCGGATAGGACGTGCGAGCTGGCGCCGGAGCCTGGATGCGCACGGACTGGACGGGGACCGCCCTGCCGCTCCACTTCACCTGCTGGGGCATGGGAACCAGCGGCGGCCGGTCCGCCGGGAACATCCGGTAATTGGGGCCGTTGGCGGGGAAGGCGGGAGCCGTGTCCTGCCCCCGGACGCCGCCGACCGCCAGACAAAGGCAGATAACTGGCAATATAAAGGATTTCATACGACGCATGATACATATCCGGGAAAAACATTCCTGTCAAACTTCAGCGTCATTCCGGCCCGGTTTTGCAAAAAGACCAGAGCTTTTATTCCGTGCCGGGCGCGGCCCCCGCAGGCAGGGTGTCCTCCACTTCCCCGGTTACGCCGTCAACGGCCACGCCGCGGCGCACGGCATAAAGCGCGGCTTCATCCCCGCTTTTTCCGGATACGAACGCCCAGTAATAGGACTTCCGGTCATGGTAGCAGGCCCATTCCCCGCCAACGCCGGGCCGGGCCTCCATCAGGAGGGAATAGGAGTCCGCAGGAGACACCGCAAACCCGCGCGGGGTCTCCAGCCCGGCGGATGGGAAGGACCGGATTTCCCCCCTCCACACCAGTTCCAGAGGCGAGGACGATAGCAGCCCGTCCGCCAGATGGCTGCCCGCCAGCATCTGGTGCGCTCCGAACATGGGGAGGCAGGACGCACAGAGGGAAAGGGAACAGCCGGCGGCGGCGCGCAGGAAAATATGAAAGGGAAAAGACATGGCGTGCTTCGGGAAATTGCGGAAAGGAATCAACTCCCCAACGCTTCCCCAGTCAATCAAAAAGGCGCCAATTTCCGGGAAAAAAGGGAGAATGACCGCGCGGCGCGGAAAGCGGGCCTTTCCTGCGGCGTCCGGAAAGGAAACCGTGCCTTTCCCTGCCGGACAGGGGGGCCGCTTGACATCCCTTTTCCGCACTCCTATAGTTTGCACTCCGTTGAAAAAAGAGCCGGATTCATGACACCCCAGTCACGCAACATCTCGGAATTGGAAAACGCATCCGTCTGGCGTCTTCTGGTCCAGTATTCCCTGCCCTCCATCGCAGGCATGGTGGTGTACTCCCTGTACAACATCATTGACAGCGTGTTCATCGGCCACGGCGTGGGGCCGCTCGCCCTTTCCGGCCTGGCGGTCACCTTCCCCATCATGAACCTGACCTTCGCCCTGGGAACGCTGGTGGGCATAGGCGGGGCGGCCATCAGCTCCATCAGGCTGGGCAAGAAGGACCCGGAGGGGACGGAGCACACGCTGGGGAACGTCCTGGTGATGAGCCTGATCGCCTCCGTGGTGCTCGCCGTTCCCACACTGATTTTCCTCAAGGAAATTCTGGCCGCCTTCGGAGCCAGCGGGCAGACTCTGGCCTACGGGTATGACTTCATGCTGGTCACCCTGCTGGGGCTGCCCGTCACGTACGTCTTTTTCAATCTCAACCACGTGATGCGGGCCACGGGCTACCCGAAGAAGGCCATGGGCTCCACCCTGCTTTCCGTAGGCATCAACATCGTTCTGGCGCCCATCTTCATTTTCTGGCTCAAGTGGGGCATCACCGGGGCGGCGCTCGCCACGCTGATCGCCCAGATTGCCGGCATGGCGCGCGTACTCATCCATTTTTCAGATAAATCCAGCGCCGTCCATTTCCGCAGCGGCATCTGGAACCTGAAAAAAGCCATCGTCACCGGCATCCTGTCCATCGGACTGGCTCCGTGCCTGGTGAACGTGTGCGGCAGCGCGGTGGCCATTGCCATCAACAGGCAGCTTGCGGACCACGGCGGGGACCTGGCCATAGGCGCCTTCGGCATCATCAACCGGATTCTCATCCTGTTCGCGATGCTCGTCATCGGCCTCACGCAGGGCATGCAGCCCATCATCGGCTACAATCACGGAGCCATGAAACCGGACCGGGTGCTGCTTACCCTGAAATACGGGGTGATTACGGGCACGGCGTTCACCACGGCGGGCTTCCTGGCCTGCATGTTCTTTTCCCACGGCATTGCGGCCCTGTTTACGGATGACGCACAATTGATCAGCCTGGCCGCGGGCGGTCTGAAGATCGTCATTCTGGCCTTTCCGCTCATCGGCAGCCAGATCGTCATCGGGAACTTTTTCCAGGCCATCGGCAAGGCGAGGCTGGCCATTTTCCTCTCCCTCACCCGCCAGCTGCTGTTCCTGCTGCCGTTCCTGCTGATTTTACCGGAGTTCTGGGGGCAGACGGGCGTGTGGGCGTCCATGCCGCTGGCGGACGTTCTTTCCTCCATCGTCACCCTGTGGTTTATCCGCAGGTTCCTGAAGTATTACTGCGGGAAAAACCGGGAATACCTGGCGCAGCCTGCCGGGCAGGTCTAACATTTCCGGCGGCCTTGTTGCGTCCTTTTTCAAGGACATGATACTGGCAGTATGCCTAACGCGCCGCGTTTTACGGACTCTATGTTGATGACAGCCCCCTATGGAATGAGGCGGAAAGCCCGGAGCTTTTCACGGCGTCCGCGCAACCGCCTCCGCTCCACCGCGGCGGAAAAAGACAAATGCGGAAAAATTATTCTGACCAAACTCACAGAGACGATGAAAAACGGAATCATGATGCAATACTTTGAGTGGAACCTGCCCAACGACGGACAGTTCTGGAACAAACTGAAGGAAGACGCCCCCCATCTGGAGGAAATAGGGGTGACGGCCGTCTGGATTCCGCCGGCCTACAAGGGCAAGGAACAGAACGACGTGGGATACGGCACCTACGACCTGTTTGATCTGGGGGAATTCGACCAGAAAAACACCGTGCGCACCAAGTACGGCACCAAGCAGGAGCTCCAGGACGCCATCAAGGCCCTCCACGACCACCATGTGGACGTTTACCTGGACGCCGTGATGAACCACAAGGCCGGGGCCGATTACACGGAAAAGTTCATGGCCAAGGAAGTGGACGAGAACAACCGGGAGGAGGAAACCACGGACGCCTACGAAATTGAAGGCTGGACCGGATTTAATTTCCCCGGCCGCGGAGACAAGTATTCCGACTTCAAATGGCACTGGTACCACTTTACCGGCACGGATTACGACAACAAGACGGGCAAAACCACCGTGTTCAAGATCATGGGGGACGGGAAGGACTGGAGCAGCGGCGTGGATGACGAAAATGGAAATTACGACTACCTCATGTTCGCCAATCTGGACTTCGACCACCCGGAAGTGGTGAAGGAGATGGAAAAATGGGGCGTATGGGTCTCCCGCGAACTTGACCTGGACGGCATGAGGCTGGACGCCATCAAGCACATCAACGACGAGTTTATCAAGAAGTTCCTGGCTGCCGTCCGCAAGGAGCGGGGCGAGGATTTCTACGCCGTGGGGGAATACTGGAAGCAGGACCTGGATTCCCTGGACGAATACCTGAAGGAGGAACGCTACAAGGTGGACCTTTTCGACGTGCCCCTGCACTACAACATGTACCAGGCTTCCGAACACGGCCGGGATTACGACCTGACCAAGATTCTGGACGGAACGCTGGTCCAGAACCACCCCACCCTGGCCGTCACCTTTGTGGACAACCACGATTCCCAGTGGGGCAGTTCCCTGCAATCAGCCGTCAAGGACTGGTTCAAGCCTTCCGCCTACGCACTGATCCTGCTCATGAAGGACGGCTACCCCTGCATCTTTTACGGGGATTACTACGGCGTCAGCGGCAATCCGCCCGTGCACCGCGGCATCATTGACAACCTGCTGGAAATCCGCAAGAACCACGCCTACGGGGAGCAGAATTACTACTTCGACCATCCGAATACCATCGGCTTCACCCGAGTGGGGGACGAACAGCATCCGAAATCCGGCGTGGCCGTACTCATCTCCAACGGGGAAAACGGGGACAAGGTCATGAACGTGGGCAAACAGCACGCGGGAGAAACCTGGAAGGAAGCCACCGGAAACGTGGAGGAAACCGTCACCATCGACGACGAAGGCAACGGTCAGTTCATCGTCCACGGCGGCAACGTGGCCGTCTGGATTCCGGAGAACGCTCCCCAGGACCCCAAACAGGACGCCCGGAAGGACGATGCCGAGGAAGAAAGCTGACCCATTTGCCGCAGGCGGATGAGCACCGCCTGACGGGACTTTTTATCGGTGGTCTGGCCCTTCCGGAATTTTCCGGAACGCGGTCAGGCCGTTTTTACTTTAATCACCAGCTTGCGGATGACGCCTTCCCCAATGCACCCGGCATGGGCGTCTTCCGGGAAAAACACGGCGAACTGGCCGGGCCTGACGGTGAAGGAAGTTTCTTCCGCGTCGTCGTAATGCTGCGCATCCTTCTCTTCCTGGAAGGGTTCGAACGGTTTTTCCAGCGCGGCGCGCTCCTTCCAGGTAAAGCGTTCGTCCCGTGAAAGGGGGACGTGGATGTCGATGAATTTGTTGTGGACCTCCATTCTGGCCTTTTCCGGAGCTTTCATCGCCGTCTCGTTCACCATCACGATCAGAGCGCCTTCCACAAGGACATGGAGCCCCGGCTCCAGAACGGCCGGATCCGCCGCGCGTACGAAGTCGAAAGCCTGCCTAAACAGGGGATTCAGTTTTTCATAACGGGCGGAATCGGCAAGGGAGGCAATAATCATGGCAGGGAATTTTGTTTAAAGGAAACGCCATTCTAATATACCGGCAGGCTCCGTCAAATCCTTTGGTTAAATCCATTCAATTCCTATTCTTCAAACATCGTTTGAAACAAACAGTCAATATATTGGAAAAATAAAAAAACGCACATCGGATTACGAATCCGGCGTCAAGAAAATATTTTTAGACTTTGCCTGTTGCCACCAGTGCTATTTCCCGTAAAAATTAAGAAAACATGATTTAAAATTGCCTGGTTTTTTATGATCGTACCTATCCGTGCGGGAGTTATCCTTTGATGCCCTTTTTACAATATTGGCACGGATTCGTAATCCGACAAGCTATGAACAGTTCTTCTGTTCAATATTCGCATGAAAAAGCTCCTTTGTACCATTTGCCTGGGCATAGCCTCTCTGGCAGCCTCCGTTTCCGCGGCTACCGTTGAGCTGATGCCGGAAATCTCCTCCATCACCGGCCAGGGCTACAATTCCGCAGGACGTCTTGCCAATAACAACATCACGGCCGCCGACGTCAAGGCATGGCTGGGGCCCGCCGGACGCGCGGACGGATGGTACACCACCACCGGAAACGGCGACATGCGCTGGGGCCAGGCTTCCGCCAATGCGGCGGACCAGACCATCACCCTTCCCAACATGCCCGGCACGATCGGGGTTTGCGCCGGACTGAAGATGACCATTGAAAACATCCAGGCCTATTCCGGACTCACTTTCAGCTTCAGCCTGACTCCTCCCGGAACGGGCCCCACGTACACCTATTCCGTCTGGTATGAAACCACGGACGGAGATTTAGTGGAACTCTGCAAGGGAAGCAGGGGCAACAATGCCTCCCAGTGGAACGTTTCCTACGATGTGACCGACGAACAGCTCGCGGCCATGAAGACAAACGGCAACGGCAAGGTTTATGCCGTCATCGGCAGTTCGGGCGGCAACAACGGCAACAACGGAATCATCCGCGATATTTCGCTGGAAGGAACACTGGCGGTTCCGGAACCCGCAGCGGCTTCCCTGAGTCTTCTGGGTCTGGCCGCGCTGATGATGCGCCGCCGCAGGGTGTAACGGAAATATAATTTCCTTCCGGTTTTCACGGAAAAGGCCGTCCCTTCCCACGGGACGGCCTTTTTTTGTCGGAGGATTATTCCGAAAAGGCGCCCTTCCCCCCTGTTCCGGCATGCTTGCAATCTACCCTTTCTCCTTCTCGTTCCTGTTCCGGGAATCTCCTTTCGTCATGCAGTATGGCAAAAGGCTTGCCTTTTCATCTTCATCAGAATATTAGAGTAACTGTAACTGTCCCCCAAAACGATGATCAAGCAAAAGCCCAAACTGGGCACTTACAGGGCCTCCCACGACCGCACTCCCAAATATACGGTCAAGCAGGTGGCGGACATGATGGAAATGTCCGCCTACACCATCCGTTATTATGAGAACGTGGGGCTGATTCCCGACGTGGACCGCAGCGGCGGAAACGCCCGCATGTTTTCCGAATACACCCTGGGCTGGCTCCGCCTGGTTCACTGCCTCCGCATGACGGGGCTTCCCATTGAGGAGGTCAAGCACTACATCGACCTGTGCCAGGAAGGGGATTCCACCATTCCGGAACGGGCTGAACTCATCTTCAAGCAGGAAAAAAGCCTCAGGAACCAGCTCCGCGTGCTGAAAAAGCAGATGGAAGTGCTGAAATACAAGAAGAAATTCTACCAGGACCTGCTGGAAAACCGCAGGCCGGACAGCTGCAATCCCCTGAACCACGCCCCCGCGAACGAACCGAACATCACGCCGGAGGACTGAACGCGGTTACCGGATGAAATTGGTCCCCACGCGCGGTTCTTCCTCGGGAAGGGGCACTCCCGCCAGCTTTCCCGCTTCAATGCTTTTCAGCAGCCAGGCCATGTTCCGGCCCAGCGTCCTCATGATTTGCAGGCCTTCCAGGTCCTTGCGGACTTCGTCCGGCGTGTTCCCGTGAACCATGTTCCAGTATTGGGAGGAGACGATGGGCATGGAGCTGAACAGCAGGTATTTGTTCAACTGGTCAAGCGTGGCGGTGCTCCCCGCCCTGCGGCAGCTGGTGACCGCCGCGCCGGGCTTGCCCCTGAACCGGGCCGATGCGATATAAAATACCCGGTCCAGGAAGGAGCTCATGTCCCCCGCCGCTGAAGCGAAATGAACGGGGGAGCCAAACACGAAGCCGTCGCATCCCGGAACTTTTTCAAGGAACAGGTTCACGCAGTCATTCCGGAAGCACTTGCCCGTTTTCCGGCATTCGCCGCAGGCGATGCACCCGGCTACCGGATGACTGCCTATCCAGAAAATTTCCGTTTCCACGCCGCAGCCCTCCAGCGCCCCCGCAACTTCCTTCAGCGCCGTATAGGTACACCCGTGTTCATGCGGGCTTCCATTGACGAGCGCCACTTTCAGCTTTTTTCCGGAGGCGGCGGGAACGGTTTCCGCGGCGGACGCAAAGCCCAGCCCCAGCCCGGCTCCGGCGGCGGCCATGCCCATCTGTTTCAGGCTCGCTCTCCGCGAGATGCTGCTTGAACTATTCATCATGGATGGTCCTATTACAAAAAAGAGGGGGAAGACATCCCCCTCTTTGTCATGATCTGTTTTCTGTTCCGGGCGCTGCTATTTCCCTCCGGCGGCCTCCGCGTATTCCTTATCCGTCACGGGGCCGCCCCAGACGGTTTTGTTGGACGCGGCTTTAGGAGTAATGCCGATGTGGACGAATTCGCTGTCCGGAGCCGCTCCGTGCCAGTGCTCCGTATTTGCCGGGATTTCCACCACGCTGCCGGGCTCCAGGCGGCGGGCCTTCCTGCCGCGCTCCTGGTAATAGCCCGCACCCTCCGTGCAGAACAGCACCTGCCCCACGGAATGGCTGTGCCAGTTGTTGCGCGTGCCGGGGGCAAAGGTGACGTTGTAGGCGGACATGTCGTAATCCCTGTTGTCCACCATCATGGCCACCCAGGCCTTCCCGGTGAAATTGGCGGGGGCGGGATTGCCCTTCGGGAAGGGGTCGTCCCTTCCGGCGGAGCCGGAAATATCCAGGATAGCGTCCACCTGTTCGTCCGTCAGGCCGTTGTGTTTGCCGATGCGGATGTGGGAGTTCAACTGGCTTTCCGTACCCTTCATGGAAGCCAGAGCCGCAATGGTGGCAAGCTCTCGGGTTTTCCAGTCAAGATTGTCGCGCCCAAAGATGTCGCCGAAGAGGTGGGCTTTCAGGAACTCGTCAATGGCCGGGGCAAACTGGAAAAGCTCGCCCTTGACCGGAGCGCCGCAGAGTTTTGTCTGGTTCTCCGTGCCGAAGTCGATACTCCTGCCAGCCGGAGGGGCTCCGGCTTCCGCACCCTCCCTGTCGTTGATGCCGCGCGCGGCGCGCTCCTTGGACAGCTCCATCAGGGAGCTCAAAGCGTTCAGGCTGCGGGGGAAACCGCAATAGGCATACATCTGGACGAGAACTTCCCTGATCTCGTTCAGGCTGAGTCCGGCGTCCAGCCCCGCGGCCAGGGCGGTTTTGAGTCCGTCCATGTCGCCGCGGGCGGTATGGGCGCTGATGGCGGCAATCTGCCGTTCCTTTGGCGACAGGGCTTCCGTGCTGTTGTTCATGGTCTGTGCTTCCGTGTAGTTCATCAGGAAAAGGAGGGAACAGGCCGTTCCCAGAAGGATTCGTTTCATCAGGAGCATTATTTGTTGATGGTGATTGTGTCATTGACCCACTTGGCCAGGGCGGCCCGGGACGTTCTGATTCCGTCGCCGGCAAAGGCGCCGCCCTTGAGGACGGAGGACTTAGGGCACAGTTTGCGGACCGCGTCCGCGCAGCGCGCCATGCCGCCGCCCCCGTGCGTCACAAAGGGAATCACCGTCTTTCCAGAGAGATCATGCCCCGCCAAAAAGGAGGAAACGGGAGGGGCGATCGTGCTCCACCAGTTGGGACTCCCGATGAACACGACGTCGTACTTCCCGAGGTCCTCCACCCGGGCGCTCAATTCCGGCCTGGCTCCTTCCTGAATCTCTTTCTTGGCCTGCACGGTGCATTCCCGGTAATCGGCGGGATAAGGCTTGACAGGCTTGATTTCAAACAAGGTTCCCCCCGTTTCCTTCTGGATCTGGGCGGCCGCGTACTTCGTGTTGCCGCCCCAGGAATAATAGGCGATGAGAATCCTGGACGGTTCCGTGGAAACTTTGGGCTGTTCCTGGGCTGAACATCCCAGCCCGGTCAGGAGTGACGCCGCCACGGCGGCTATGATTGATTTGCTCTTCATGTCTGGTGTTCCGGTGAATGGTTGACCTGTGCACCGGTCCGTACCGGGCCGGTTCATCCGGGGAAGGCCGTACTCCGGCGCTTCCCCTTGTCTCCTGTTTAAAGGTTACAGTTACTGTAAGTCAACAGGATTCCATGAAAAACTTTTTCTCCAGCTTTTCCGGCAAAGATGGAATATTGCTCCATCAAAGGAAAATCCCCATGCTCCTCATTCCGGCATGGGCCGCCCACATTCATGAAGATCAACGGCTTTCTGCCGGGCAGAAAAAAATTCCACGCCCCGCATGACGCGACGATGCTGGGACCGCATGCCGTTTGCCATCCGTACACATCCGGTACGCTAGGTACGCTATTTTGATCCGTTCACGACCTCCGGCCATTTGGGAAGGCAAGCGGCTTCAGCACCTTTCACTTATCTCCAATTTTGGAAAAGGAAAGGCGCGGGGATAGGGAGAATCCGGGGGGCCTATTCCTTTATCCGATCAATATAAACTATTTCAGGTTTGTCCCCCTGGAACTTGAGTCCGTAAAAATTCGTGATTATTTGCGTCCTCACCTGCCCCGCTCTTTTTTTAAGGGTGAGACGGATTTTTGCCACCGCCTCATAATCAAATAAATTGTTGCCTTCCGCCTTGTTTGCCTTCACATCCAACAAATCCGTGGCAAAAATTTCATAAGGGCGGGTATGGTTTTTTATATCTTTCATGATAAAAGACTTGCCCACCTGCCCTTTATCAAAATACTTAAAAATGCGGTCCCCGAAACATGCCATCTGTCCCTCTACATTTCCGATGTTCATGAAACGGCAATGATTTTCAACCAGCTCAAGTACTTTCTTTTCCCTGTCTCGGGAAAGATCGGCAACGGAAAGAACGGTTTCAGTTGTTGAGGCTTTGGCGTACCTGCCACGGGCCCCTGAAATGGAGGGGGAGAACTCCAATTCCCATTGCAAATAAAATGTTGTACATTAATAAGATTATCTACATGAAGATGAAAAATAGAAAAACTTCCCACTCCGCCGAGAGCCAGCCATCCCAGGCCTTTTCCAGTCCTAAAATCCATAAATAGCAGTTTTCTTTTGGGATTGAGTTGAAATATCACCTTATGGTACCATATTTTTAAAAATAAGTCAAACTTCAACCCCAGATGTGAAGGAATCGGCGGCATGCCGTTTTCAGCACGTTCCCGCAGCTCCGATCTCTCTTTATCAACATCAAATGTCGTTCATTCCGCGCAGGCATGGGAAAAATCCGGCACTCCAAAAACTTTTTCCAGCCTCAGGAATCATGAAGGATGACCGGGTTCCGCAAAATCCGGAACGGGAGATATTCAACGGGGCTGCCCTGCCCATAAGCGGAACAGCCCCGTTGCACCGGAAATTCTCCGGCGGATTTACACCTTCTTTCTTTTCCCGGCCGTCAGCCGGAAGAAGAGGGGAACCAGGAAAATGGCCAGCACCGTGGCGGTGATGATGCCGCCCAGCACGCCCGTGCCCACGGCCTGCTGCGCTCCGGCGCCCGCGCCGCGCGCAAAGGCAAGCGGAATGACGCCCGCGCCGAACGCCAGGGAGGTCATCAGGATGGGGCGCAGGCGCAGCTTGGCCGCCGTCACCGTGGCTTCCATCACGCCCATGCCGTCGCGGTACAGTTCCTTGGCCACTTCCACGATCAGAATGGCATTCTTGGCGGAAAGGCCGATGGTGGTGATGAGACCCACCTTGAAGTAGATGTCGTTGGGCATGTCCCTCAGGAAGACGGCCAGGAGCGCCCCGATCAGCCCCAGCGGCACCACTAGAATGACGGCGAAGGGGATGGACCAGCTTTCATACAGCGCGGCCAGCACCAGGAACACGATCAGGATGGAAAGCCCGAACAGGAGGGAGGCCTGGGAGCCGGCCTGCTGTTCCTCATAGGACTGCCCCGTCCATTCAAAGCCGATCCCCGGAGGCAGGGAGGAGGCAATCCGCTCCATGGTCTTCATGGCATCCCCGCTGCTTTTGCCGGGAGCGGCGGAGCCGTTGATGGTGAAGGAGGGATAGTTGTTGTACCTGGTGAGCTGCGGCGGTCCGGCCGTCCATTCCAGATTAACGAAGGAGGAGAGCGGCAGGAGGCTGCCCGCTTCGTTGCGCACGTGCAGGTCTTCAATGTCGTCCCCGCTCAGGCGGCTCTTCCCGTCCGCCTGGATGATGATGCGGCGCACCTGGCTGCCGTGCATGAAGTCCCCCACATAGCTGGAGCCGAACATGACCGCCAGGGAGTTGCTGATTTCCGTCATGGGCACGCCCATGGAAAAGGCCTTGTCCCGGTCAATGGAGACGCCCAGGCGCGGCGTGTCCGCCTGGCCCATGAAGTGGACGTCCGCCAGGCTGGGGTCCGCAGCGGCCCGGCTGAGCAACTCCTCGCGGGCTTCCACCAGGCGTTCGTAGCCGATGCCGCCGTGGTCCTGGAGCCGGAAGTCGAACCCGGAGGAGTTCCCCAGTTCCGGCAGGGCCGGCACGTTCATGGCCAGGACAAACATCTGGGGATCGCTCATGAAGCGGCCATTGATCCGGTTGACGATTTCACCGACGCCCAGGGCCGGGTCCGTGCGCTCGCTCCAGTCCTTCAGGCCGACGAAGAGCATGGCCATGTTCGTCCCGCTGCCGAAGAAGCTGAAACCGCCCACGGAATAGACGTGCTTCACCGGTTCGTTCTTCATCAGATAGTCTTCCACGTCGCGCAGGCGGGCGCTCGTTTCTTCCTGAAGGGTGCCGGGCGGCAGGGAGACAAGCACCATGCAGCTCCCCTGGTCCTCTTCCGGAAGGAAGGAGGAAGGCAGCGTGAGGTACAGGTAGCCGGCCCCGGCAATGACGAGGACGTACACGAAGAGGGAACGGACGGGCCGCCTGATGATGCCGGAGACGGTTTTTCCATAGCGTTCCGTGGAGCGGTTGATCGTCCTGTTGAACCAGCCGAAGAAGCCCCTCTTGTCCTGATGCTCCACGGAAGAGGGTTTCAGCATGGCGGCGCAGAGCGCGGGCGTCAGGGAAAGGGCCAGGAACGCGGAGAAGGAGATGGAAACGATCAGGGTTACGGAGAACTGCCGGTAGATATTGCCCACGGCCCCGCTGAAGAAGGCCATCGGGATGAACACGGAGACCAGCACCGCGGTAATGCCCACGATGGCGCCCCCGATCTGCTTCATGGCCTTGATGGTGGCCTGCCGGGCGTCCAGACCCTCCTCCTGCATGATGCGCTCCACGTTTTCCACGACGACGATGGCGTCGTCCACCAGGATGCCGATGCTGAGCACCATGCCGAACATGGTGAGCATGTTGACGGAGAATCCGGAAATCCACATGACGGCGAAGGTTCCCAGCAGGGCCACGGGAACGACGAGCGTCGGAATCAGCGTGGCCCGGAAGTTCTGGAGGAACAGGAACATGACCAGGAACACCAGGCCGATGGCTTCCAGCAGCGTGGAGACCACCTTCTGGATGGAGATTTCCACAAAGTGGGTGGTCTCATACGGGATTTGGTAGGAAACGCCGGGGGGAAAATCCTTGGACAGTTCGTCCATCTTGTCCCTCAGCAGCCCCATGGTTTCCACGGCGTTGGAGCCGGGGGCCATCTTGATGGCCATGCCGGTGGCGGCCAGTCCGTTGCACCGGGAGAAGAAGGAGTAATTGTTGGCGCCCAGTTCCACGCGCGCCACGTCCCCCAGCTTGACGGAGGAGCCGTCCGGGAGCGTTCTCAGCGCAATGGCTTCGAAGTCCTCCGGCGTGTGCAATTCCTCGCTGGCCACCACGCTGGCGTTGATCGGCGCGTTTTTGGAGACCGCCGCGCCGCCGATGTCCCCGATGATGATACGCTCGCTCTGGGAAGCCACGGCGCTGACGATGTCCGTGGGCGTGAGCCGGAGGGCTTCCAGCTTTTCCGGATCCGGCCAGATGCGCATGGACATTTCCGCCCCGAACAGCTCCACGCGGCCCACGCCCTTCACGCGCTTCAATTCCGGAATGAGGCGGGCGGAGGCAAGTTCCCCCAGCTCCGTGCCGTCCAGCGCCCCGTCGGAGGACAGGGAAATGACGGCCTGAATGTTGTTGGAGGATTTTTCCACGAACACCCCTTCCCGGCGTACGGATTCCGGCAGGCGGGATTCCACGATTTTCAGGCGGTTCTGCACTTCCACGGCGGCAATGTCCGGGTCCGTCCCCTGCTGGAAGGTGACGGCTATTTCCACCATGCCGTTGGAGTCGCTGGTGGCGGACATGTACAGCAGGCCCGGCGCGCCGTTGATTTCCTTCTCAATGACGGCGGTGACGGCCTCCTCCGTAACCTGGGCGGAGGCCCCCGGATAAGTGGTGCGGATGGTGATGACGGGCGGAGCGATGTCCGGGTACTGCGCTACGGGCAGCATGGGAAGGGCCAGCAGGCCGACCAGGGAGATCAGCAGGGCCACCACCCACGCGAAAATGGGACGGTTGATGAAAAAGTCAGGCATGGTCTGGCGGTCAGTTGGAGTTTTCCAGGGGAGCGGCCTCTTCCTTCACGCTCACTTTCATTCCGGGCCGGAGGAACATTGTCTTGCTGGTGACCACCCTGTCCCCGTCCTTCAGGCCGGAGGTGACCAGCCATCTCTTTTCATTCATGGTTTCCGTCGTCACCGGGCGGCTTTCCAGAATGCCGTCCTTCCCGACGACCAGGACGGAAGCGCCCTGCGCCGTGCGCATTACGGAATCCCGCGGCACGGAAAAGACATGGTTGCGGACGGCCTTGTCAAAGACCACGCGCACGTAGCTTCCGGGAAGCAGTTCGTGGTCCGGGTTGGGGAACTGCGCCCTCATTTCAATGGTGTCCGTGCCGGGGTCCACCGCCATGTCCGAGAAGAAGAAATGGCCCTTATGCGGGTATTCCTCTCCGTTGGGGAGCAGCAGCCGGACCTTGATTTCTTCCAGCGGTATTTCCTTCCACAGACCGGAAAGAATGGCCCTGCGGAGTCTGCTGCGCTGGGAGGAGGGGGAACTGAAACGGACGTAGATGGGGTCTATCTGCTCCACCGTAGTCAGGTGGGTGAACCCGTTCTGGTCCACCAGCGCCCCCTTGGTGACCAGGGCGCGGCGCACCCGCCCGGAAATGGGAGCCGTCACATTGGTGTATTCCAGGTCCAGTCGGGCCCGTTCCAGGGCGGCCTTCGCCGCGGCGTATTCCGCACGGGCGCGGGCTTCCTCCGCCACGGACTGCGTGTGCTCCCGGCCGCTCACGGCCCCCTTGGAAACCAGGGCGGAATACCTTTTGGCCTTGTCCTGCGCGTCCGTCAGTACGGCCTGCGCGCGGTCCAGGGCGGCCTTGCACTCGTCCAGCGCCGCCTGAAGCGGCTCCGGTTCAATCTTGAACAGCAGGTCGCCCTGTTTGACGTTCTGCCCTTCCTGGTAAAAGCGTTCCTGAATGATGCCGGTGACGCGTGCGCGCACCTCCGCCTGAAGGAAGGCCTCCATGCGGCCGGGCAGATTGGAGGTGACGGGGATTTCCTCCCCGCGCACCGTCGTCACCGTCACTTCAGGCTCCGGCATCATCATGGGGTCCTGCGCGCTTCCGTCGTCCCGGCAGGAAGAGAGGAGCGGTCCCGCGGCAAGAAATAAAGAGAAAACAAAGTGGGATTTCATTTGGCAAACAAGGTTGAACATGCCGGGAAAAGGACATTTGTCATGCACTCTTTTTCCATGGATCATGCAGTGAGGTCTATGCTATAAACCCTCCCATAATAGGAGGGTCAACACGAAATTCCGCAATGCAAATTTTTCCCTTTGCGCAGGAAGGGATTCTGAAGCCTAATCTTTATAAAAACGGTAACTAGGGAATTATATAAACGACTGTTTAACAATTTATTATATTTCTCCATAAAATTCATGCCGGGCACTTTCTCCCCCTTTTAAACTATTTCTGCCATACATGGACAAAAAACATTTGCTGACCATCGGAAACATCTCCAAACAAACCGGGGTCCACATCAAATCCCTCCGTTACTACGACAAAATAGGCATTCTGCCGCCAGCCCATGTGGACACGGAAACAGGATACCGCTATTACGATTTCTCCCAAATCCAGCTCGTGGAGGCCATTCAGTTGTGCGTGGAGCTGGACATTCCGCTGAACCGGTTCACGGAATTCCTGACGGAAGACAAGAAGAGCATCCGCTACGGCAAGCTCATCGCGTACGGGTCCATGCTGGCGGATGAAAAGATCCGTGCCATCAACACCAAGCTGCACATCCTGGACGAGATGCAGAAACACATCCGGCACGCGGAGAACTACCGGTTCCACAACGGACCCATCAAGCTGGCAATTCCGGAAAAATACTGCTGGGCCCTTCCCTACCGCGGAAGGCAGCGCAGCACGGAATACCACCTGAAATTCAACCGCGCGCTGGAGGACATCAGCCGCCGCGGACTGAAAACAGGATCGGAAGCGGGCATCCTGATGATGAGCCGCGGCGGCGTCACGGAACGCTTCCTTTACATTGAGGTGGACATGGAGCAGTCCCGCGAGCCGCTTCCGGAGGAAATCATTCATCTGCAGGAACTTTCCTGCGTCTGCATGAAAACGGACCACAGCGACATTGAACAGGCCGCCTTCCTGTTCCCGGACCTGTTCAGCCGGGAATACGACCGTATCGTGATGGAAACGGAGCTGTTCCCGGACCATTACTATTTTTCACACCCGCATTATGAAATCAGATGCTCCGTGCCGGACGGCGGGGCATGAGGCCCGGCGCTCTTGAACAGTCCGTTCCGGGAGATTTCACCATCCTCCCGGAATAAAAAACTCCCGGCTTGCACGTGGCCGTGGCCGTCTTTCATTCCCTTTTCAGGCGGATCAGGACGATTTCCGCGGGAACGCCGATGCGGACCGGAAAACCGTTCCATATCCCCGCTCCGTTGGAAACGTACAGCTTCATGGAGCCCACCCGGTACGGCCCGGAAACAAAGCCGTCATTGAACCGCGCCACCAGCCGGTCAATTCCGGTGATCATGCCGCCGTGCGTATGGCCGGAGAGCTGGAGGTCCACGCCCTGCCGCGCCGCCTCATGGGCAAGGCGCGGCTGGTGGGAGGCGAGAATCCGGGCTTTCCCCGGCGGCGCTCCTTCCAGCGCCTTGCCGATATCCGGCTCTTCCCTGCCCGTCATCCCGGCCACGGGATCCGTCACTCCCGCCAGAACGACGTTTCCGCCGCCCGTCAGGACATGTTCGTTGGGAAGCATCCGGACGCCGAGCGTCGGAAGAAATTCCATCCATTCCTCATAGCCGGAATAATATTCGTGGTTGCCCGGAACGCCGAACACGCCGTACCTGGCTTTCAGGTCCGCAAGAGGCCGCAGGTCCTCTCCGTGCACCGGAACCGTGCCGTCCACGAAGTCCCCGGCAATCACGACAAGGTCGGGATTCAGCGAGTTCGTGCGCTGCACGATCCTGCGGATGCGGTCGGCGCGCGTGATGCCGTCCGCGTGGAGGTCCGCCAGCAGCGCAATCGTCATGCCGTCCGCCTCTTCCGGCAGATGGCCGACTGCAATCGTTTCTTCCCGCACTCCCGGCACGCTGGTCCCGCCGATGACGCCCACGGTTGCGAGCACGGAGGAAAGAACCAGCAAACCCAGGTTCACCCTGTTGACGATGGTGCGGAAGCGCTCCGACTTTTTTTTCCGGAGGCAGAACAGTACCAGGCGATAAAGCCCGCCCACGATGTCGGCGGCCAGCAGCAGGAAGAAGAACAGGAACAGGACGGAAAACAGCCACGCGGCGGCGAGCAGCAGCCACTCCGGCAGAACCGGAGAGAAAAACATGGGGCCGCCGAAAAGGTGCAGAAGGTGGAATTTGAACGCCGCCACGGCCAGCAGCGCCGAAAGCGCCGCCTTCCATCCCCAATGCAGACGCAACGGCAGGATGGCCCGCCAGAAAATGTAGCCCGCAAGCAATGCTTCAAAAATCAAGATCATGCGTTTGTTCCATTCATGTTACTGCATTCCGCCGCACCCCGCAAGAACGGGAAGCGGCACAGGAACTTGTGAAGGTTCCTGCGCCTTCAGGGGCGGAAATTCCCGGAAAGCTTTTCATGCCTCCCCCGTGGATGGGCCTTTTTGTCCGGACTGTTCCTCTTCCCTGCCGGAATGCGCCTCATCCTTTCATTTTCCGTAATTGATCAGGAATTCCACCGTTGCGGGGTCTTCATGGGAAAAGAAGAGGCTTTCTCCTCTGTCCAGCGCGGCGATGGCTTTCATGTCTTGCGGGGAGAGTTCAAAGTCAAAGATATTGAAATTCTCCACCATTCTCTCCCGGTGGGTGGATTTGGGAATGGCAATGATGCCCTGCTGGACCAGGAAGCGGAGGGCGACCTGGGCCGCCGTCCTGCCATACTGCGCGCCAACGGCTTTCAGCACTTCATTGTCGAAAAATCCGTTGCGCCCTTCGGCAAAGGGCCCCCAGGATTCCAGGCGGGTGCCGTACTTCTTCATGACCTCCCGTATCTGGACCTGCTGGTGGAAGACGTGCGTTTCCATCTGGTTGACGGCCGGCTTGACCTCGCAGAATTCCGCCAGATCGATAAAGCGGGCCGGATAGAAGTTGCTGACGCCGAGGGCGCGGATTTTTCCGGCGCGGTACGCCTCCTCCATGGCCCGGTAGGTCCCGTAATAGTCGTTGAAGGGCTGGTGGATGAGCAGCAGGTCCAGATAGTCCGTGCGCAGCTTGTTCAGGGATTCCTCGATGGAAGCCTTCGCCTTTTCATAACCGCCGTTGGAAATCCATACCTTGGTGGTGATGAACAGTTCCCCGCGGGGTACCCCGCTCTTTTCCGCCGCGCGGCCCACGGCTTCCTCATTGCGGTAGGCCTGCGCCGTGTCAATGGAGCGGTAGCCGACCTCAATCGCGTCCAGCACGCAGCGTTCGCATTCGGCGGCGTCCGGTATCTGGTAAACGCCAAAGCCCAGAACGGGCATGGCCACTCCGTTATTCAGGATGATTTCTTCCATCATATGCTTTCTGTGAATTCCCTTGTCAGGAGGCCGTTCTGCGCGGCCTTTTTATATAAAACTCTTTTTTACAGTTGTAGTTCAACCAGTTCATACTTTTTGCTGCCCATGCCGATCCGCTCGGCATGGTCCACCGTATACTGGCCGTTGCGGCTTTTAATGCGCTCAATCAGGGGCTTGCTGTTGTTGCCTTCCGACGGCCGGACGGCATGCACCAGATCCAGGCACGCCTGGTCCAGGGCAACCGGATCAAGCGACGCTAGAATGCCGATGTCCTTCATTTCCGGGTCATGGGGATGGGCGTCGCAGTCGCAGTCGATGGACAGATTGTTCATGACATTGATGTAAAGTATCTTGTCCCCGAAGTAGTCCGCGACCGCCTGGGCGGACGCGGCCATGGATTCCAGAAAGGCATCCTGCTCGCCCAGATTGCTCCATACCTGGGAAACGTCCTGCGTTTTCCCAGCCGAATGGATATACGCCTTGCCGGCGGCGGAAGCCACGCCGATGGACTGGTTCTTGAGCACGCCGCCGAAGCCGCCCATCGCATGCCCCTTAAAATGGGCCAGGTTGATCATGAAATCATAGTTTTTCAGATGGTCCCCGACGATGTCGTACTGGAGGTGCTTCTTGTCCTTCACCGGAAGGTGGAACTCTCCCTCGGCATCCATGATGTCCACCTTGGCGATGTCAAGGAATCCGTGGTCCTTGGCGGCCTGCATGTGGGCCTCCGTGCTGGAGCGTTTGCCGCCATAGGCCGTGTTGCACTCCACGATGGTGCCGTTCACCTTGCGCACCAGGTCCCCGATGAGGGAGGGCTGGAGGAAATTGTGCCCTCCGGGTTCTCCCGTGCTGATTTTGACGGCCACCCTTCCGGAAGCCGGACGTCCCAGGGCCTCGTAAATCTTCACGAGGCTTTCCGGGGTTATCTTTTTGGTCATCAGAACTTTTGACGCCCCGGCCGGTGTGGAGCTTCCGCGGGCGGATTCCGGCAGAATGCCGGCCGCCGCCAGGGAGGCCAGCGCCGCGCCGGAGGATTTAAGCCATGACCTTCTTGTTACCGTATTTTTCATGATGGATTGTCTGCTGGTTATTGATGGTCTTTTCTCTTCCTGTCTTTAAGAGCGCATGGGACCGCCGCCGCGTTCAGCATCGCCGAAGGTTTTGAAAATTCCTTCCAGCCCCCGGAGCAGCAATTCCCTGGGGCAGGCGATGTTGAGCCGGATGAAGCATCCCTCCGTTTCTCCGTACATTTCCCCGCTGTTGACCATGATGCGGCCTTCCTCCATCAGCTTCCCGGCGGCTTCTTCGGAAGAGATGCCCAGCACGGAACAGTCTATCCACACCAGGTATGTCCCTTCCAGCGGCAGAATATGGAACTGCGGCAGGCGCTCCCGGAAAAACTCCCGGACCGTCTCGTAATTCCCGTACAGGTAACGCTTCAATTCCTCCAGCCATTCCTCCCCCTCCCCGTACGCCGCGACCAGGGCGTCCACGGCGAAGGAGTTGACGTCGCACACTTCATTGACGTTGATGGCCCTGTCTATCTTTTTCCGCACTTCTTCATCCGCCGCGACGATGTTGGCTATCTGAATCCCGGCCAGGTTGAACGCTTTGCTGGGGGAAATGCAGGTGACGGAATGGAGGAGGGCTTCCTCCGAAAGGGAGGCGAAAGGAGTGTAGCGGTGGCCCGGATAAACCAGCTCGCAGTGGATTTCATCCGCCACCACAAAAACGCCGTTTCTCAGGCAGATGTCCGCGATCTTCTCCAGTTCCTCCCGCGACCATACGCGCCCCGCCGGATTGTGGGGATTGCACAGAAGCATGAGTTTCACGGAAGGATCGGCCGCCTTGCATTCCAGGTCTTCAAAATCAATCGTGTAAACTCCGTCCTCGTACCGCAGGTGATTGTACTCCGCCACGCATCCGTCATTGCGGATGGAGGAAAAGAAGCAATTGTACACCGGCGTCTGGACAAGCACCTTGTCTCCCGGCTCTGCCAGGGCCTTGATGACGGCGGAGAGGGCGGGCACCACTCCGGTCGTGTAAATGATCCAGTCCGGATTGATCTTCCAGCCGTGGCGGCGTTCAAACCAGTCCGTAACCGCCTCGTAATAGGCGGAGGGAACCCGCGTGTAGCCGAAAATGCCGTGGGCCGCCCTTCTCTTCAGGGCCTCCGTGACGGCGGGAGCCGTGCGGAAGTCCATGTCCGCCACCCACATGGGCAGGATATCCGCCTGGGGAACGGAATCCCATTTGTAGGAATTCGTTCCCCGGCGCGGTATGACGGTATCAAAATCGTACTTCATGCGGCCTCCCCCGGCTGGACGTTTCTCGTTTCAATGGAGCAGTTCCCCGGAGCCTTGCAGTGGGCGTCCAGGATGATTTCCCCGTACCCGTCCGCCACAATCCGGCCGCTGCGCGGGTTCCTCACGCTGGGGACAACTCCCTTGATGCCGGCCTGGACGGAGGAATATTCAAAGCACAAGTCCGCATCCTCCGCAAACGTGCAGTTCTCCAGAACCAGGTTTTCCGCATAGCAAAGAGGCTGGGTTCCTGAAATCCGGCAGTTGACCAGCCGCAGGTTTTTGGAGTGCCAGCCCAGGTACTCCCCGTCCAGCACGGAATCATACACGATGACGTTTTCCGTGTTCCAGAAGGCGTCCTTGGAATGAATCTCCGCATGGCGGATGACCACGTTCCTGCAATACTGGAAGGAGTAATTCCCGTTCAGCCGGAAGCCGTCTATGCGGATGTCCGCCCCGTGCATGAAGAAGTAGTCCCCCCTGTCCGCCTCCACGTGCCGCAGATCCGCGTTCCGGCAATGCCAGCAGCATTCCTGCGCATCCGTCAGGACCACGTTCTCCAGCACCATTCCCTCCATGTCGCGGAACATTTTGGGGGCTTCCACACGGGTATCCTTCATGTGCAGGTTGCGGGAATACCAGATGGCGGCGCGGGCCCCCTCCCTGAACAGGCAGTTTTCAATCAGAAAGCCGTCGTTATGCCAGAAAGGGTACTTGCCGTTGAACTCGCACTGGACGGCCTCCACGCCGGAGCATTCCTTCAGGGCGGACTCTCCGGGAAGAATCGTGACGTTTTCAAGCCTCAAACGGCGGGAGGCGAAGAGGGGGCGCTCCCCCTCGTAGGAAGTGTTTCTAATCGTTCTTTTACTCATGGCGATAAGGTTTTATGAAATGTTTTCCACGGCGGGATGAAATCCCGTTCCTTCCCTTTTCCGGGGAAAGGAAAAATGTCTCAAGACATCTTTTGCGTCTTCTGTTTCCTGTATTCCACGTTAATGGTTATAGTAACTGTAATGCAAAATATTTTTTCATTCTTTTTAAGAAAAACAATAATAAATTGATATTCAGTTTATTTTATTGTCATGAAATAAGTGAAAAACCAGAAGAACCATCAGAATCACCCTCCGTTTTTCCGCCACGTGAATTCTTCCGTCCCGGGGGAAGCATGACACACGGGCAAAAGCGCAGGCAACCCGGTGAAATGCGCTGCTCCGGCGCCCCCGGCACGGCATGCGTACGGAGGCGCCGGAACATTCGCGCTATCTCTCACCTCAAGGTTTTCATGCCGATGACGTACCGGAATTTCACCTTTCCGTCCCGGATATTCCGGCAGACTTCATCCACAGTCTGCTCCTGGTGGAAATCCGGCAGCCGGGCTCGTCTGCGGACGGGAAAAAGCCACGCATACAAGCGAACGCGGCGATGACCGCCATGATGAGTGGTGTTTTCATGCATGGGGTTCCATGCATTGCCGTCACGGGAACATGCCTAGACCCTTATCCCCATGATTCTGGCCTGCTTCATGGCGGGGAGTTGTCTGATTTCTCCCGCCTTCCAGGCTCCGGTGCCGTAAATCACGCCTTTTTCCTCCGCCCCTTCCAGGCAGTCCAGAAATCCGCGGAAACATTCCACGGTGCGTTCCATGGCGGACCGGTCATCCTCCGCTGCGGCCAGAATAAAATAAAATTCCTTGTTCCTCATATCCAGATAGCGGGGAACCGTACGGTCAATGAACGTCTTCATCTGGGCGCACAGCGTGTAGAAATACACGGGGGTGGCCAACACGATGACGTCCGCTTCCAGCACCTTGTCCAAGAGGTCCGCCATGTCGTCCTTCTGGAGGCAGACATGGGTATCGTTGCACGCGCCGCACCCGCGGCAGTAATGGATGGTTTTGTCCGCAAGCCGCACCTTCTCCACCCGGTGGCCGGCGCTGCGGGCGCCCTTCGCGAACTCGTCGCACAGGAGATCGGAATTGCCGTCCTTGCGGGGGCTGGCAGAGATGATGAGAATATTCTTGTTCATGGTTCCGGGGGGTTACCTTCATTTAAAGGAGTTGCGGTAGATGGACACACAGTCCTCCGCGGTCAGTTCGCAGCGGTCGCACAGGAACAGGAACTCCATCGTTTCCCGGGCATTGGCGGCCATCTTCCCGAACTCGTCCGGAGTAATGCCATAGTCGGACATCCGGAGCCCGGCCACGCCGCAGTCTTCCTGAAGCCTCGCCAGCGCCGTGATAAAGTCCATGGGTTCCGCCGCTTCCGGCATCCCCATCGCACGGGCCATGCGGATGAAGCGTTCGTCGGCAACGTGCCGTTCAATCAAATGCGTGAAATAGGCCCTGCTGATCATGATGAGGCCCGCGCCGTGAGGGAGGTCCTGATGGTAGGCGGACATGGCGTGCTCCAGGGAATGCTCGCTGGTACAGCGGCCCACGCACATCACGTAGCCGGAAAGGGTGTTGCCGAACGCGACATGCGTCCGAGCCTCCAGGTCCTCCCCGTCCTTCACCGCCCGCGGCAGGTAGCGGCTGATGTTCTCAATGGCCGTCAGGGCATACATGTCGCTCATCAGGTTCGTGCCGTTGGAAACATAGCCTTCCACACTGTGGAACAGAGCGTCGAACCCCTGGAAGGCCGTCAGGTCCGGCGGAACGGTGAGCATCAATTCCGGGTCCACGATGGAAAGGACCGGGAACAGGTCCGGATGGACGAAGCCGGTTTTTTCATGGGTTTCCCCGTTGGTCACCACGGTGCCCGCATCCGCCTCAGACCCGGTGCCCGCCGTCGTGGTAATGGCTACGAGAGGAAGGGGCTTGCGGACGACCGGAAGCCCCCTGCCCGTTCCGGATGGAATGTAATCCCAGTAATCGCCGCCGTTGGCCGCCATCAGGGCAATGGACTTGGCGGCGTCCATGCAGCTTCCCCCGCCCAGCGCGATGATGAAATCGCAGCCGTGGTCCCGGGCGAACTCTCCCCCGGCGTTGACGGTCGATTTCAGCGGGTTGGGCTCCACCCGGTCAAACACGGCGTACTCGACGCCCGCCAGGTCCAGCAGACCGGTGAGGCGGTCCAGATATCCGTTGGTCCGCGTGGACTTTCCGTTGGAAATGACGATCATGGCCTTGTGGCCGGGCAATGGCTGATCGTGCAGATGGTCCAGCTGCCCGGCTCCGAAAAGAATCCGGGTAGGCACATGCATGTTGAAACTCGTACGATTTGACATATTGACAGATTGGTTTGACTGCCCTTCCCCCCATCTCCGGAATTCCCGTTCCGGCATGAGATGGAGAAGAACTGCATATCCATCTAAAACGTTACACTTACTCTAATGGAAGAAAAAACGTGAATTTATTTTTGTGATATATATAAAACTT
>CDYN01001716.1_pt1 | contig 230221 bp, 182 predicted proteins | sample 554911 | NCBI WGS metagenome assembly CDYN01 (sample SAMEA3182083, study PRJEB8094) | gut metagenome | biome: human; feature: gut; material: Stool; isolation source: human stools | place: Canada | collected 2012-12-04
CGAGGGAGGTTTCCAACGCCGTGAAGGTGGTTTTGGGGGTGACCGTCACGAGGGAGGTTTCCAGCGTCGTGAAGGTGGTTTTAGAGGAGATCGTCGCGAGGGAGGTTTCCAACGCCGTGAAGGTGGTTTTAGAGGAGATCGTCGCGAGGGAGGTTTCCAACGCCGTGAAGGTGGTTTTGGGGGTGACCGTCGCGAGGGAGGTTTCCAGCGTCGTGAAGGCGGTTTTGGAGGAAATCGTCGCGAGGGAGGTTTCCAGCGTCGTGAAGGCGGTTTCGGAGGTGACCGTCGTGAAGGAGGTTTCCAGCGTCGTGAAGGCGGTTTTGGAGGAAATCGTCGTGAGGGAGGTTTCCAGCGTCGTGAAGGCGGCTTTGGAGGTGACCGTCGTGAAGGAGGTTTCCAGCGTCGTGAAGGCGGCTTTGGAGGCAACCGTCGTGAGGGAGGCTTCCAGCGTCGTGAAGGTGGTTTTGGAGGCGAACGCCGTGAAGGTGGCTTCCAGCGCCGCGAAGGAGGATTCCGCAAGCCCGGCTTCGGAGGCAGATTCTCCGGCGGTTTTTCCCGCGGAGGCAGAGGACGTTAATCATTTACTTGTGCCGGTATGAAGAGACATTGCAGATGGTGGTTCCTTGCCGGATTATGCGCGCTGTGCCTGGCACAGCCTTCTCTTCAGGCATCTCCTGTCCCTCCTTCTCCGGTTTCCGCCGGAGAAGGAGATTTTGACTCCTATCTGGCCGGGCTCAGGGAGAAAGCCCTGAACGGAGACGCAGATGCGGCCAAACAACTGGTCGTGCATTATGAGGTGTCCGGCAATGTGCCGGAAACTTCCCGATGGATGAATCAGTACGTTTCCCTGACGGAGAAGGCGGCCGATGCCGGGAACGTGTCTGCCATGCTGGACCTGGGCAAGCTGTTTTACACCGGCAGCCGTCTTTATCCCAAGAATATGGAGAAGGCCCGGTTCTGGTTTACCCGCGCCGCAGACAGCGGCAATGCGGATGCCCAGTATCAGACGGCGGCGATGATTTCCAAGGGCATGGGAGGGCTCCGGGACGAGGCCCTGGCCACCAGCTATTATGAAAAGGCCCTCCATTCCTGGCAGAAGGAGGCGGAAGCGGGCGATCCCAAGGCCGCCCTGTGGGTGGGCCTTCTTTATGAAAGGAAGCTAGTACCCGGCAGTTCCCCGGAGAAGTCCGTTCCCTGGCTGACACGTGCGGCTGAGCACGGCAACCTGACAGCCCAGGGTCTGCTTGGCTTCAAGTACCGGGACGGCCTCGGCGTGCCCCGGGATGCGAATTGGGCCGTGCAATGGTTTGAAAAGGCCGCGCAGCAAAAGGATTTGGGAGCTGTCATGGAACTGGGCATCATGTACCGGGACGGCAAGTATGTGCCCCGGGACATGGAGAAGGCCCGCAAATGGTTTGAGAAGGGGGCGGAGTGGAAGGACCCGTACAGCATGGCCGCCCTGGCGGATATGCTCATGGAAGATTCCCCGTCCGGGGAGCATGCCGCCCGTGCTTTAGCTTTGTACCGGGAGGCCGCCGCCATCGGCTATGCTCCCGCGGCCCTGAAGGCGGCGGAACTGCTTCAGAACGGCAAGGGCGGGGAATTGGATGCTGATGAAGCGTACAGGCTTCTGCGCCGTGTCGTGGATGCTACGGGAAATCCCAAGGGCATGTACATGCTGGCCCAGCTTTATTACGCCAGGGGGGATGAGGCCCAGGGAGATTCCCTGATGAAAGCTTCCGCCCAGGCGGCCTATCTGCCTGCCATGAATCGCATGGCGCGCCTGCATCTGCTCCCGGACAGTTCCCTGGCCTGGAATCCTGTACTGTCTTATTATTATTGGAGCCAGGCCGGAGAATTGGGCGACGAAGGGGCGGCATCCGCCGCATCCTGGCTTCTGTGGGGCAGTTTGGCGGTGCTTTCCCTGGTGATTTTCCTCGTGGTCTGGCGTTTTCACCGTTTTGCCGTCAGGAGGCTTGCAGAACAGCAAAAGCAGGAACAGGCTGGGAGCGATGACGCATGAAGCGTATTATGAAGTTCCACATTGAAATAAATCTGTTAAAAATATTGTATCTTCCATGATGAATACACTAGCTATTTTCGGTCTGGGAACTCCGGAGATCATCGCCATTCTGGTGATCGTCTTTCTGCTGTTCGGAGCCAAGAAACTTCCGGAATTCGCCCGTGGACTGGGCAAGAGCCTGGGAGAGTTCAAGAAGGCCAAATCCGAGTTTGAGGAGGAGTTGTTGAAGACGGAAAAGGAAGCCATGTCCGATTCCTCCGCTTCCAAGCCGGAATCCAGGCCTTCTCCGGAACTTTCCCAGCCCATTGATGTGGAAGCGGAAAAACCGGAGGAAACCAATCAGGAAGGGAAGTAGATTTTCATTCAGTAGAAAATTTGAGCAGGCGGGATTTTTTCCCGCCTTTTTTGTCGGCCTTTCCCATGCCTTTCCATAGCTAGCAGACTGTACCGATTTCGATATTCCGCGATTGAGTCCAGGGAGTATCCTTTGCAGCATGTTCTGCTTGATCAGGGGCAACCTTTTAAAAATGAAATCTATGAGCAGGAAACCGGACCCTGTATGTCTGGCAACATGGTGTCCTGTGAAATTGATGTAAACTCATTTGTAGGGAGCCGACGATTATCTGAAGAAGGTGAGAACGCAGAGGGTATTCTTTATCATTGTTTAAAAGCATCTCCATAAAGATGAAGGTGAAATCATACTATCCCGTGCTGGCTTCATGGATCATTACATTGCTTTTCTGTGGAACAAACATGGGAGTCCGTTTTTATGGTTTTCCGAAATGGATGGACTTAAGCAACTTGTCTGAATTGGCCACGGTGTTTTTTGGGTTAATAATACTGGGAGGACCTATTCTTAGTTTGTTGTGGGGAGTAGGCGGACTCATTGAAAATAAAGAGAAAAAAGATTTCATCATAGCTCTGGTTTTGTCTGTTTTATGGTTTCTTCCATTTTTGATTGTCTTTGCTCTTGGACTTTCATGAGGAGCCAACAGCATTGTTGCCAGGCTGTTCTCTTATTTCTGTGAGAACAGTTTTTGTTTTTCCTTAGTCTGGGATTATCCTATGGGTATGAGATTTTTTTTGAGGAACATGCCGTGTACGCATGAAGAATTGTGCTGGATGAAAATCGATGCGGGAAACTTGAAATTGTGCGCATGAACAGATGAAATTCATTATCCCGGAAGGCATTGATTTCTTGCGTTGGACGGGGGCTTGTTGTACACATGTTTTAATGAAAATTCATTTTTGCGGCGCGGCAGGTACGACGACGGGGTCCCAGCATTTGCTGGAGGTGAACGGGAGCAGAATTCTTCTGGATTGCGGCATGTATCAGGGCAGGCGCGAGGAAGCGTGGCACATCAACAAGGATTTTCCGTATTTTTCTCCGGCAGATGTGGACGTGGTGATTCTTTCCCATGCGCACATCGACCATTCCGGGAACCTTCCCAATCTGGTGAAGAAGGGGTTCCAGGGGAATGTGTACAGCACGTACGCCACGCGCGACCTTTGCCAGATCATGCTGGCGGACGCCGCCCGCATCCAGGAGCACGACTGCGCCTTTATCAACAAGATGAACAAGCGCCGCGGCATTGACCAGCCGGAGGTGTACCCCACGTATTCCGAGCAGGATGCGGAGCGCTGCATGCGCCTGTTCGTGAACATCGGCTATGAACGGCCCATTCCGGTGGCTCCGGGGGTGACGCTGACGTTTTACGACGCAGGGCACATTCTGGGAGCCGCCCAGGTATGCCTGGATATTGAAGACCGCGACGACGGTAAGAAGAAGCGTTTCCTGTTTTCCGGGGACGTGGGGAGGGGAGACAACGAGCTCCTGCGTGATCCCGTGCCTGTGCCGGATGTAGATATTCTGCTGATGGAAAGCACCTACGGCGGTCGTTTCCATGAAGCCCCCTCCCGGGATGACGAGACGTTCTGCCAGGCGATCAGGGAGGCCCTGGAACTGGGAGGCCGCATTTACATTCCCTCCTTTGCGGTGGAGCGCACCCAGCAGCTCCTTTACCTGCTGAACAGGGCCTACCATGAAGGCCATCTTCCCCTGCTGCCCGTGTACGTGGACAGCCCCATGGCCGTGAGCGCCACGGGAATTTTCAGCATCCATCCGGAGTGTTTCAACAAGGAAGTGTATGATTTCCTGTTCCGGGAACAGGACCCGTTTTCTTTTGAGCAGCTGCGATTGATCCGCTCTGTGGGAGAGTCCCAGGCATTGAACAGGATGGACGGCCAGGCCATCATCATTTCCGCTTCCGGCATGTGCGAGGCCGGACGCATCCTGCACCATTTGGCAAACAACATCGGCAATCCGAAGAATACCGTCCTTTTTGTAGGGTATTGCGCGGAACATACCCTGGGACGTAAGATCATCGACGGATGGAAGGAGGTCCCGATCCTGGGCAAGCAATACCGCGTGCGCGCCAGAATCCGGGAGATGGATTCCTTCTCCGGCCATGCAGACCACGGCGAGCTGCTGGAGTATTTTGACAGGACCGGCGGTCCCAAGAGCAATATCATTCTGGTGCACGGGGAGGAACAGGCGTCTCTCGCGCTGGCGAATGCCCTGGAGGAACGGCAGGCCAATCCGGTGTCCATAGCGCAGCTTGGCAGCGTCATGGTGCTTTGAGCGGAATGCCGGAGCTGAATGGCGCTTTTTCCGCGGGTCCTTGTCCATGTGTGGAATCATTCCAATCAAGTCATGACGGCATGATGGCTGTGCTGGCCGCTTGACCCGGAGTTTATGCGGGGCTAGCGTGAGGATATGTCTTGCCTGTTTATCGAATATCCCAAGTGCACGACCTGCCAGAAAGCCAAGAAATGGCTTGATGAACAAGGTGTTTCCTATGAAGACCGCCACATCGTGGAACAGAATCCCACGAAGGAGGAACTTCTCGCATGGATCCGGGACAGCGGGCTGCCATCCAGGAAGTTTTTCAATACCAGCGGCCTGATGTACAAGAATCTGGGGCTGAAGGACAAGCTTCCCTGCATGAGCCTGGAGGAGCAAGCGGCTCTGCTGGCGACCAACGGCATGCTGGTGAAGCGGCCCATTTTAATTGTCAACGGGCGTATCTGCGTCGGCTTCAAGGCCGATGAGTGGAAAGCCGCCCTCCATCCCTGAATACTCCCATGCCCCTGATTACCCGCACGAAGGAAGGCGCAGCCAATTTCGGCCCCTGGGAGAATGTCGTCCGGGTGCTGATCCTGGTCTGGTTTGTCCTGTACACGTTGAATGCCATTCCGGACGTTCATCCCATGGTGGGGAGGATTGCCGGCAAGGTGAATAATTGGATCAGCTATTTCTTCGTTTTTGAATACATTCTGCGGGTATTGTGCGCCAAGCCGCGCAGGATGTATGTGTTCAGCGGCATGGGGATTCTGGATTTCATTGTCTGCCTGCCGTTCCTGAGCATGTTTTTCGGGGCGGACTGGCAGGTGCTGTATTCCCTCCGGCTTGTCCGGGTACTGGCCATTTTCAAGCTGGCGCGCTTTAATAAAACCGCCGCCAGTTTCAAGAGGGCCTTTTACCTGATCCGGGACGAGTTTTTCCTGTTCTTTTCCGTCATCCTGTTCATGCTGTATGTGACCTCCCTGGGGATTTACATTGCGGAGCACGAGGCCCAGCCGGAAAAGTTCAGATCGTTTTTCGACGCCCTCTGGTTTGCCGTGGAAACCCTGAGTACGGTGGGATACGGAGACTTGGTGCCGATTACGGCGATGGGGCGCATTTTTACCGGGGTGATCATGTTCATCGCCGTGTCCATCATTGCCATTTCAACGGGCCTGATTACTTCCGCCTTTTCCCGCGTCTGGCAGGAGGAGAATATTTTCCCGCGCCATCGCAGGAGTGCCGCAACCAAAGCGCCGGCTACCGCGGAGAGTGACAAGCCGGAAACGGGGAATTAGGGTGGCTCGGCCTTCCTCTGCCTGAAGACAGGCTTTTTGGTTACGATGGGGAGGCAGGGGGGACCGCGGCGTGTTTCCCATGCCTGGAGGAAATGCCTTGATGTTGCCGCGGGGAGGTTTTTTCATTCCGCAGGAGGGAAGAGCCTGCCCTGTATGGGTTCCGGAGGCTCCATGCCGCCGTGGATCGGCATGTTTCCTGTGGTTCCATTCCCGATCGCCTTCCTTTCATGGAAGAAACATTTCCCGCCTGTGTGAAGGAATATTTTTTGCGGAAGGCGGTGAGGGCGTTTTCGAGTTTTTAATTATTCCCGGAGGGATGTGCCGGTGGAAGCCGGAAGGGGGAGTTTGATTTATTTTCCTCCAGCTCAAAAAAGGCTGCCCCACGGAAAGCGGGGCAGCCTGTCAATATTGTCCGGCAACCGGGAGGAATGGCTCCTAGCTGTTGTACATCTTGGTGTAGTATTCGTCCGCCATGCGGTCGGAGTCGAACTCGGGATAGATGTCCGTCATTGCATTGAAGACGATGTCCATCCACTTGTCGTTGTGATCGTAGTAGAGCGGGAGAATCTTGTCGTCCAGAATGTTGTAGAAGTTGTCGCGGTCGGAGCGGTCGCGGGCTTCCGGGGACAGTCGGGGAGAGGCCTCCGGAATAACGAAGCAGTTTTCCCCGTCCTTGGCAAATTCGCAGATCCAGCCGTCGTTGGTGGAGACGGAGATGGAGCCGTTCATGGCCGCGGACATGCCGGAGGTGCCGGACGCTTCCCGGGTGACCACGGGGTTGTTCAGCCAGACGTCCGAGCCATTCTTGAGGTAGCGGCTCAGGCCCAGTTCATAGCCGGTGAGTACGGCGGAACGGGGGTATTTGGCGGTCATGTCGTTCAGGCGGTTGAAGATTTCAATGGCGCCGTGGTCCATCGGGTAAGGTTTGCCCGCCCAGATGAATTGCACCGGATAGTTGGTGCGCTGGAGCATGCGCTCAAACATGGTGGGATTCCCCGTGACCAGATCCGGACGCTTGTAGGCCGCAAAGCGGCGCGCCCAGACGATGGTGAGGCAGTTGGGATCAAAGACGCGGCCGGTCTGTTCCCCCACGATGCGGAAAAGGGCTTTTTTCAGGGCGCGCTTGCGGCGGATGAAGGCTTCCTTGTTCCGGGCATGGAAGGCTTCCGCCAGTTCCGGGTCCTGCCAGTATTTCTGATTCTGGGCGTTGGTGATGTGGGTGATGGGGCAGATGCCCTCATAGTCTTTCCACATCTGGCGGGAGACTTCCCCGTGAAGCTTGGAAACGCCGTTGGCGATGTGGGAGAGGCGCAGGGCGGCCAGCGTGTAGTTGAAGGTGTTGTCCGTCAGGCCTACGGCGGCGCGGACCTGTTCCATGGAGAGGCCGTCGAAGAAAGAGAACGTGTTCATCGTGTTCACGTCCATCTTTTCATTGCCTGCTTCTTCCGGCGTGTGGGTAGTGAAGACGAAGCGCTTGCGCACTTCCTCCACGCTGCCCGTCTTGGCCAGCACGTGGAAGGCGGCGGCAAGGCCGTGGGCTTCATTGAGATGGTAGATTTCCGGCTCAATGCCCAGTTCGTCAAAGAGGCGCGCTCCCCCCTTGCCGAGCAGCACGTACTGGGCGATGCGGGTGAAGCCGTTGGCATCGTACAGGCGTCGGGAGATGTTGCGGCTTTCTTCGTCGTTTTCCTCCAGGTCCGTGGAAAGGAAGAACATGGGGGCGGTGCCGAATGTTTCCGGATTCAGGAAGTAGGCCTTTACCCACACGGGGGAGCCGCAGACATGGATGAGGAATTTGATGTTGTGGTCTTCCAGGAACGGGTAGTTTTTACGCATGTACTGCGTAGCCATGGAGCCGTCTTCCGCTCGAATCTGGTTGTAGTAGCCGTAGCTCCACAGAATGCCGACGCCGACCAGGTTCTGGCGAAGGTCATAGGCGCTGCGCATATGGGAACCGGCCAGATAGCCTAGGCCGCCGGAGTAAATCTTGAAGGAGTTGTCGATAGCATATTCCATGCAGAAATACGCTACGCTTTTTCCGTATTTGGGATCGATTTCATACGGATGTTCGAAAATGGTGGGTAAAAATGATTTCGCCATGGCTCTGTAAGTATGGAGTAAGATGTTCAGCAGATGAACCGTGTAGCTTGGTAGCACGATTCGCTATTATTGGAAAGTGCAAAGTGCGTGTGTGTCGGAATTGACTATTGAACAGGAAAGCTTTTCCGTAAAGGCGGATAAACGGTTTTTTCCCGCCTTCACGGCATGGTGCGTAACTGCGTTTTCTAGGGGCGCGCAAGTGATTTTGAGCTTGCCGCCGGGGAGGAAAAAGAGCATGAATGGGGCGCATGAAAGCTCTTGTAAAAACGCAGGCAGGTCCCGGTTTGGAATTGATGGATGTTCCCATGCCGGAAGTCGGCCCGAACGATGTTCTGATTAAGATTCACAAGACGGCCATTTGCGGCACGGACCTCCATATCTGGAACTGGGACAAATGGGCCCAGCAGACCATTCCCGTGGGCATGCATGTGGGGCACGAGTTTTGCGGCGTGATTGAGTCCGTGGGTTCCTCCGTGACCGAGTACAAGCCCGGGGAGATCGTTTCCGGAGAAGGGCACATCGTCTGCGGCCACTGCCGCAGCTGCCGCTCCGGCCAGAAGCACCTGTGCCCGAATACGCAGGGCGTGGGAGTGAACAGGCCCGGATGCTTTGCGGAATACCTTTCCATTCCCCAGGACAATGTGGTGCGCATTCACAAGAATATTCCGATGGAAATCGCCTCCATTTTCGACCCGCTGGGCAATGCCGTCCATACGGCCCTTTCCTGGGACCTGGTGGGTGAAGACGTCCTGATTACGGGCGCCGGCGTCATCGGCTGCATGGCCGCCGCCGTGTGCAAGAAGGCCGGGGCCAAAACCGTGGTGATTACGGACATCAACGATTTCCGCCTGGGTCTGGCCAGGACCCTGGGAGCGGACCGCACGGTGAATGTGACCCGTGAAAAACTTTCCGACGTGATGAAGGAACTGGAAATGACGGAAGGGTTTGACGTGTGCCTGGAAATGAGCGGCGCTCCCTCCTGCCTGAAAGACATCATCGATAATTCCCGCAACGGCGCGAGCATTTCCCTGCTGGGAATTCAGCCGGACGGCTCCAGCATCGAATGGAACAAGTTCATCTGGAAGGGATTGAAGATGAAAGGCATTTATGGACGTGAGATTTTTGAAACATGGCACAAGATGGATTCCATGATCCGCAGCGGCCTGGACATCGCCCCGATCATCACGCACCGCCTGCCTTATACGGAGTTCAGGGAAGGCTTTGAGGCCATGAATTCCGGCAAGTCCGGCAAGGTGGTGCTGGACTGGGTCAACTGATCCGGCCTGCCGCCAGTCGCATTTGCCCCGGCTTTCATTGAAAGGGAAGCCGGGGCTTTTTTTTGCAGAAGGGTCAGGCGGTTTTCCGGGATGCGTCCGGAGTCTGTGCGGCCTGGGCCAGTTTCCGGCGTTCCTCCTTCATGCGGCGCGCGTAGCTGTCATCGTCTTCCTCAAAGGCATCCGGATGCGTCAGTCTCAGGCGCCGGATGACTTTTTCATGGTCCTGCGGAGAAACGATGTCCGTGAACAGGCTGCCGTGAAGGTGGTCCACTTCGTGCTGCAGGCAGCGCGCCAGAAGGCCGTTGCACTTGATGGCAACGGTCTTTCCGTTCATCAGGGTGAGCGTGGCTTTTACGCAGGAACGCCGCATGACGTCCGCATATACTTTGGAAATGCTGAGGCATCCTTCCCGGTACGGTACTTTTTTGCCGAAGAGATGCAGGACCGGGTTGATGAAGTTCAGCGGCATAAGCTGCGCCAGCGTGGCGGGGCTGCCGTCCACTTCCAGCCACGTGGTGGAAGTGTCCGTGAGGGGGATGTTGATGGTGACCATCTGGATGGGGCGGCCCACCTGCGGCGCCGCCAGTCCTATGCCTGCCTGCGCCAGCGTCTCCTGCATGTCTTTCAGGAAGTTAAGAATATCGGAATTGATATGGACGATGGGACTGCATTTCTCCCGCAGGGCGGGATGCCCGTATTGCAGAATGTCAAGAATCACGGCAGGTATGGTGTTGAACAGGTAATAAGGTGCGACTGTCCGGAAGGCGGAAGCGTTCATTTTTTCTATAATGGATGGGGTGTGGAAATCCAGCGGAATAACTCTGACAGCAAGATATGCCTCAGCAAGTTTTTTGCGGATGGAATGAAAAGGCCTTGAACTTTGTGCCGTCTTTTTTACGGTAACCATGCAGCCCGATGCTGCCGGGGCTTGTCCTCGTCAACGTTCCTCCCTCATGAAGCACAGATCCCATCTCTTTTTATTGTTGAAATTTTCCTTGCTGGGGGGCGTATGCGCCCTGGTGCTGTGTTCCTGCGGGGACAGGAAGGACGGCCCCGCCCAGGCTGAGGAAGACGGATCCGGGGAGCTTTCCCCGGTGGAATCCTATGAGGAGCTGCTTTCCCTGCGGCTGAGGGATGTGGAGCAGATGGCGGATTTGATTGTCTCCGTACAGGACCGCGACAGGGGGGAAGGCGTGATGGAGGAACTGGGACGGCTGGCGGAACGGCAGAAGCAGTATGAAGTAAATTGCCGGCAGCTTCTTACCCTGAATCCGGACATTCAGGAGCTGTCCAGGGAGAAGCATCCCGTTTTTCACGCCATTCTCCGGGAACGTGTGGTGAAGGCGCACTCCCAGGTGATGGAGCAGCTGCTAAGGATTCATGACGTCAAGTATTACGGTTCCGCCGTGATCAAGGATGATTTGGAAAAGTACGGCCTGAAGCTGACCAATAAGAGAATGGCCCAGTACCTGAACAGCAGGATGCTCCCTTCCATGGAGGCCTATCTGGCCCAGTATTCCTCCATGGTGGATATGCTGGAGGGCATTGACTGCAAGGTGGCCGCGGATGCGTATGCCGTGTCCCTGGCTCTTCAGTGCCGCATGGTGCAGGAGCAGGCCGTCAATGTGTTGCGTATGGAGCATACTTACCAGGCATGGCTGCCCGGATTTGAGAACTATTACCCTAAAGGGCTGGCGAAGCTGAGGGTAAAGGCTGACGCGGAGTGCAAGCGCTGCTTCCGCGCCCTGTTGAAACTGGCGACTGCCAGGATGTATGATTCCCCCCTGCTGGCCAAGACGGTTGCGGGAATATGGGTGGACCATCCCCTGATGATTGATTCCCCCGAATTTTGGAACGATCCCATGATGACCATGGAGGAATTCTGCCTGTCCCTGGAACGCATCAACCTTCTTTTGCAGGATGTGAAGGACCCGGAGACGGCGGACAAGAGGGCCATTGAGTTGGTGGAGGTTGTTTCCCGCCTGAAAAGGCTGCGCGGCCATATAAACCGGTTCCAGGAGTCCGGAAAAATGGAGACGGTAAAGGCAAATGACCTGGAACGCGTGAGCCGCCGGGCGGAAGATGCGGAAATGACCGTTTCCGGGGCCATGGCCCGCCTTATTGTGGAAACGGACGTTGTTACCCGTTCCCCGCTTCTTTCCCATGCCCTGGGCTTTTACAGGTATGTGATGTACGCACGTTAGGGCGGTGGACGGGGAACTTGTTGACTTCTCCCGGTGAAGAGTGACAATCAGACCATGATGGATTCTGATTTTTCCGGCAAGGTTGTCGTGGTGACGGGAGGCGCTTCCGGCATTGGTCGGGCCATTGCAGAGGCTTTTGCCGCGGCGGGAGCTCTGCTGGCTGTGATGGACGTTGACCATGAGCAGACGGCCGGACTTCTGGATGTTCTGGAGGGAGAGGGCCATATCTGCGTGACGGGTGATGCGGGTGTGGAGGAGGACCTTCGCTTTTTTGCGGAAAAGGTGCTTGAGCATTTCGGCCGCGTGGATGTGCTGGTGAATAATGCGTGCATCAGCCGCCGGGGCATTCTCTCCGGTTGTTCCTATGAGGATTTCAATGAGGTTCTGCGCGTAGGGGTTTCCGCCCCTTATCTGCTGTCCAGCTTGTTTCTGGAACATTTTCCCCGCGGGGCTTCCATCGTCAATATAGCTTCCAGCCGCGCGTTCATGTCCCAGAAGGACACGGAGAGCTACAGCGCCGCGAAAGGCGGGATCATCGCGCTGACGCACGCTCTCGCCATGAGCCTGGCGCCGCGGGGCGTGCGCGTGAACAGCATTAGCCCCGGCTGGATTGATACGGGAAAGTTCGGCACACTAACGCGGGAGGATGCCCGGCAGCATCCCGCAGGGCGCGCGGGCGTTCCCGCGGACATTGTGAAAGGGGTGTTCTTCCTGTGCCTTTCCGGATTCGTCACTGCGGAAAACCTGGTCATTGACGGCGGCATGACCCGCATGATGGTGTACCACGGGGAAGAGGGGTGGACATATAATCCGGAAGCGCGGGAAACGGAGCCTTCCTGACGGACGGCTTCCTTCTGCTTTTTCTGCCGTTTCACGGCTGCGGTTCCGGCAGGGCTTCCACCACGATCACCTCGAATGGTTCCAGCTCCATTCGGACGATTTCTCCGGCGCGGAATCCGGAGAAGGGGAGCCGCTTTCCATTGGGCGAAGTGGCGGAATAGCTGCGCGGTGCTTCCGGGGGCAGTTCAAAGACGGCACCGGGATCAAAGCTCCAGGTGCGCCGTTCCGAGGAAGGGTTGCGGATGGTGAGAAGCCCCTTGACCGGAGACCATGCGGCCCAGCCGTACACCTGTAATTCCATGGGACTGCCGCCCACCCAGTGTACGTCCACCAGCGTTTCATTGTTCTCCCTGGCCCAGATGGCCGCCCTGGCCAGGGTATCCCACTGGGACGGCTCAAGCAGCTGCGGTGTCATGTAAATCTCCTGCATTTGTGTGCCGGAACCGAAGGCTGACCAGATTTCATCCTCCAGGTCTGTTCCTTCCACAGTATCCAGGCCGCGGGCCTTCCGCGTGTAAATGATGCCGTGGTTCATCAGGGAATTGATGGGGAACAGCGGGGAAACGGCCACATTGTTGTTGAAAATGCGGGAATCCCGGAACGTCATCCACTTCTGCCTCATGGTTCCTTCACCAATAAACTCATGGTCCCAGCCCCCGCGCCACACGGAATCCGCAATGCCGAACCAGAAGGGGGAAGCCCACGTACCCGTGGTCAGATTGATGAACAGGTCCGGCCGTTCGTCGCGCAGTTCCCCCAGCAGATGGATAACGGCCTCGAAATCGCTGGCAAACCGGCTTCCGGGAAGCTGCGTTTCCTCCCCGGAAGTGCCGTCCAGCTTGAAATGGTTGATGCCGTTGTCCCGGATCATGTGCAGGCACATCTCCTTGAAATAGTCGTAGTACCTTGGACCGCTCAAGGCAAAGCCGCGTTCGTTTGTTTCAAAACAGTCTCCGGCGGCATTCAGCCGGTTCTGCTTGGGCTTGCCGTAGCCTCCCCAGGGAGAGAACCACACGCCGGGACCGGCTCCGTAGGAGGCGGCAAGTTTGTTGATATTGCGGAACTCGTGTTTGAACCCTTCGTTGAACTCCCAGAGCGTTTCCGGATTGTCCCACCCGTCGTCAAAAAGGATGGAATCCAGCACGGCCCCGCGCTTGCGGACCAGCTCTTCACCGTACAGGCGCACGGCCTCCGTGGCAAAAGCTTCGTCATAGCGGTCGAACAGGGTGTCGTACCACGTGTTGTAATTCAGAAAGGCTCCGTAGGGCCGCGCACGCTCTTCGTTCAGGTATTGCAGCTGGAAGGTTCGGCGCAGCTGGCCGGGAGCGGCTACCCCCAGCACGGCGGAAACATTTAAATGCGTGCGGGAGGGAATATCCGTCTTGCGGGAAATTTGGGCCACCAGTTTTCCTTCCTCCTCCCCGTTGAAGGAAAGGGGACTTTCCACGCCGGCAAACAGCCTGCCGCCGAACGCCGTGGCCGGAACACCCTTCACGCTGCCCCTTTGCTGGATATCCGGAGCGGACAGTTCCAGCACGCGCACCATGCGGATGGGGCAGGCCCACTGCATCGGGCAAATGTCCAGCAGAATACGGACGTAGGGGGATCCTTCCCTCAGTTCCGCAGTCCAGGTGACGGCCAGGCCTTCCGTCTCCCAGGCAAAGGGGACTGTTATCTTGACGCCGGAACGGCGGTCCGCCAGCCTGCGGCCCTGGGGATTGCCCGGGATTTCCTCTCCGGCGGGCGTTTCCGCCATCAGGCTGGCCGCGGAAATTTTGCGCGGGCGGGGGCGCGGAGCATCGTCCGTGACGCCGTCTTCCTTGATCCCGTAATCCAGATGGATGCTGAAAATATCATCCCCGAAGCGGTAGGCGCAGCCATTGAGCTTGTCCGTAAACGTCACTCCGGCGAGCCTTCTTCCCGCCGTGTGTACCTTGATTTCAATCCAATCGTTGGCGGCCGTCAACACGCCGGGAATATCCAGGGAAAGGGAACATGCGCTCATGAAAAAAAGCTATGACCGCATCCGCTGGAAGTAAAGCCGGGAGTGTGCGGCATTCCCGGCTTACTCCGGAAAAGACTGTTGCGGACCGGGTATAAGATGCCGGAGGACCTGCGTGGAGGAAGGCCGTTTTTCCGGAATAAAAGATATTTCCCCCTTTCATCAAAAAAGGGCTGCCCGGCCTTGTAACGGCGGACAACCCTTTGAAAAGCTGAAAAAATAAGAAGGGGAAAATTTATCGGATGGTGACGCGGGGGTCATTGGCCAGGACATCTGCCAGTTCATCCCAGCCGTCTTCCGTCTGGAGCTGGAACATCTGCAGGTAAACGGAAGCCACGCCGGGGGAGTATTTTTCAAACAGTTCGTCCACGGCCTTGGAAAGCTTTTCCTTGTCCAGCGTTTCCGGCAGCTCGTTCACGATGCCGTTGCCGTCGTGCGGGATGCCCAGCGTATTCAGGAAGGTAATGAGCATGTCCTGATGCTTGCGGAGCAGCCAGACCTGAAGCAGGTGGTCGCCGATCTCGTTGCTGGGCTTCCATCCCAGCATTTTCTTGATGAAGGAGAACTGTTCCTGCAGGGGCTTGCGCTGGATAAACTCCGGACGGAGTTTTTTCAGGGCTCCAAGTTCACGTACGGCGGCGCGGTAAATAGCGCGTTCCTGGTTGCGCATCCAGTCCAGAATGTCGCTGATGGTCTGTTCGTCTGCTTGCTGAAAAATGTAATATGCCTTCATGATAAGTAGGGAAAAGAAAAGCTCCTTGAGGACATGAACTCCACCATGTTTCCCCCTCTGATGCAAGCTCTTCTACTGTCACCTGCCGCACTTGTCTTTTATTCCGTATTCAAGGCGTAAAAAAACGGTCTTACTGCAAAAAAGACTTGCTAAAAGGGGTGGCATGTGATTACTTGCTTGCGCGCTTCTCGCGACGCCACTGTAGCTCAGGGGTAGAGCAACGCATTCGTAATGCGTGGGTCGTCGGTTCAATTCCGACCAGTGGCTCCATCTTCCGTGATGGAACCAGCCGCGTGAACAGCCGGATACATGCCTCGTTAGCTCAGTTGGTAGAGCAGCTGACTCTTAATCAGTTTGTCCACGGTTCGAGCCCGTGACGGGGTACCATCCGGTTGTTCTCATGGGGGAACGCACATCCTCAAACGCCTCGTTAGCTCAGTTGGTAGAGCAGCTGACTCTTAATCAGTTTGTCCACGGTTCGAGCCCGTGACGGGGTACCATTTTTTTAAGTCCGGCTTTGCCATCAGCAAGCCGGACTTTTGTTTGTCGCCGCCTGGGTGTGGCTTGCAGCACCACCCCGCCCTGTCCGTCGTACTTATAACACAGTAAACTCCGGCAGGGCGGATCTCCAGAGCCCCCCTGGAATTGATTATTATAGTTGCAAGCGCCGTCTATTTATCAGGAACATTTCATCATCGGGCGCTTTCGATAGTCGGTCAATCATACTTGAGGGCAATTTTTCACTGTGTGAATACGAAAGAAAAGCATTTCTCGCTAATGTATTTTCCGGCTTCAATGCACTCTCTCATTGAATGCCGGAAGCGTTCCGCGTTCAACAGGACACGATGTTCATTATTGAGAGTGAACTCTTGTGAAGAGTTGCACCGGAAACTTATTTACAGGTATTTCCTGTTGAAGGATTTGATCCAGCAGATGGAGTGTATAAAATTTCTTTAACGTTATGGGAAGGAATAATCAGATTCAATATCAAATAACATATCGTTACTGAACCAAATGCTACTCCTCCTATTACGGCTCCTTTTCCAGGGACAAAAATACCTGCAAGAAGGCATACGGTAATAATGAGCCAGCAAAAGGGATGGCCGGTTGCCATAAACTCACCAAACCAACGGGAAGCATTATTCCTGACGGATATCTTCTTCGGATCCAGTGTCAGGTAAGATTGACCTCCCTTGTCTATTCTGACGCAGGAAGATACGTTCGGACAGGCATGCCCTAAACCTATCCAGGAGGGGGACCGGGTCATTCCAGGGTAAACACTGCAAAGGCGGCGCAAGACAACAAAAAGGATCGTCAACTGTTCCTGTGGCGGCAAGGCCCGTACTATCTGGGCATCATCTTCATTAAAGGGATTGCTTGAAGCTCCATATTGCCAGCCAAAATTGGGATTGATGACGGAAGCCAGAGCATAATTTTTTCCAATCAGCAGATAACCCCATGAAGCATATTGCCACGCTTGCTTCCAGGAAACTCCGTTGCGATACGCCCATTTAAAACGACGTTTCCAATCGTCAATCTTAAGCTGTACAATGGTTATTCGGCGCATGTCGTTAATTGAGAATATTCCCGGTATTTTTCCGAACCAGTTTCCAATCTGTTTCCCGTTATAGAATATAGGGCCTCCTCCATCAAAAAAACTTCCCTGGGTGATATTGACCCGCAATTCATTTGAATGAAGCCGAATGAGAAGTTCGGAAGACGGCTTTTCAGAATAAGACGCCATGCCGCATGCCCTGTCTTCGTCAGAGAGAAGCGTAGCACTCCATTTGGAATAACCACCTTGTAAATTTTGAATTTTCATAGCAAATAATCATGGAAATTTTGTTTTTCTGGAGTCAATCCAATGAAATGTTTTTGGCAAGTGTATAGAGAGAAGCGTCAATTTTACCAGAGATATAGACTGAAAAATAATTTCATTTACAATTTCCTTTGTTGGCATGTGTAATATTTTTATCCTCAGCCAACAATAGATACTCCTCAAAGAATGCCTGCACTAACACCAGATACAGAGAGGTTCAAAGCAGAAACTGCTCCAACTTCGACGAATATTTTATCGGAAAGACTACGTAAAGCTCTCCCTCTGTGGAGGATTTGGAAGTTTCTTTTTTAAGAGTACAATGAACTGGGAGAGCCACGAAATTCAATTCCGGTAGGGCAATCATGGGATTTGGAGATGAATAGAAGCTATTCTTGTGACTCATGCCGATGCCGTCAGGATAGAAGGTTGCTTGAAGAAACCGCTGATATCATCATACGCCAAACAAAAGAAGTCCCCAGCTTCCCTGTCTCGTACTAACAATAGCGTCTTTCCGCTCATAGACAAAATAGGGCACTGTACGGAAAAGGCTCCAGCCGTCGGGCGATAGTCAGCTGGAGAGCGGAGGGAAACGGAATCCTCCCAAAGACGCTTTCCACTTGTTCAAGGGAAGTATTCCGGATCATACGAAAGTAGTCAGTGAGGTTATGTCTTCTGCCTCATCGTAGGCGAAACATGCAGGCTGAATGATGGTGCCGTATTCAGCTGTCTTTCTTCCTCGGAATGGGCATAGCGGATGGCATTTCCCAAAGCATCGGGATGCAGGCGTAGGCGTCACAGCAGGGCAGGTAGGTGAGAGTGATTATAGGTGGCGCGTTATCCGTGGTCTTGACAGTATGTCCTGAAAGGTCCCTTTCTGTGGTGGTGGCATTGCTTTTAGTATCGGTCTGATGCAGGAGCATGCCTGTGGGATATAGGAATGTATAGGAACAGGGCTGGGAGAAACGAATTCCTACGTGGTCGATCTTGCCTACTTCAGATTCCTTTCATACTCGAGACGAAGAATAAAATTATTGCAGCAGGATCTTGGAGAAATTCTTATGATATACTATTAACTTAATTTCACTTTAGTGATTGAGTATATGTTTTGCGTTATTCTGTTTTTAAATTTTATCATGGGTATTAAAGGAGTTTTTAATCCGATTCTTTTTAAAATATAATTTATGGTTTTGTTGTATTTTGGTTTGTAGTATTGGGAACCGTGAAGTTTTGAAGGATATATAACGCGATTAAAAAATGATGGATTGAATTCCAATTCTATTTTAATTTTTTCTCCATAAAATTTACTTATCTCTGACAGTTTTTTATTAATATCACCTAAATTTGCTTTTGTTACTAAAATATCATTTTTCTTTTTTTGAAAGACAAATAATATGTGTTGATTTCCGTCTATGTCCAAGCAATCGTCTTCCCACCATTCAACTACATATTTTAAATTTTTGATATCAAAATTTAACATTTTAAAATAATGTTGTTATAACTAAACGGAATTATCTACTGCAGTCTTGTTTGGGTCAATCTTTCTGGTTCTTTCATCTATGTGTTCTTCTGTCGTTTCTTGTCATTTTGCCGTGTACGTTTTACTCGTTTTTGTCTAGCCTCTTACAGAGGGAGAGGGCCCTTGGAGTATTTAAGAAAGTATTACCACATTCCCCAGCCTTGGCTTCATGAATGAATCGCTTTTTTCCGTCGTCCCTCTTCAGGTAACGGACTTCTATTGATTTTGGGATTTTGCCTGATCAATCATCCGGAGCAGTTTTTCATTTTTTTCAGCATCCTTGCCTTGTTGAATGTCATGCCGGAGAATCGTTTTCACCTCTTCAAGGGCAGTCTGTTCCGCGGGGCTTCCTTCACCGGGTATATGCCGCAAATTCTCCATAGCTCTTGGAAGTCCCTGTTGAGCCGCCTTGAATATCCACATGACCCCTTGACGTTCATCTTTTTCCACGCCCGTTCCCAGCAGATAAAAAATCCCCAAATTGAATTGTGCTTTGGCAAATCCCTGTTCCGCTGCTTTTCGGAACCAAGCGGCCGCCTGCTGCAGATCTTGGTCCGTACCCTTTCCTTTTTCGTGCAAAACGCCCAGATTGTATTGAGCTGTTGAATTTCCTTGCCGAGCTGCCTTATGCAGCCATACCAAGGCTTCCTTTTCATCTTTGCGGACTCCCAGTCCTTCCAGATAACATATTCCCAACTTGTCCTGCGCGGCCGGAAATCCTTGTTCAGCCGCCTTCCGGTACCAGATGGCCGCCTGCTGCGCATTTTTCTCTACCCCTTCTCCTTGCTCATATAAAAAGCCCAAGTTGTATTGGGCTGCTGGCGCTCCTTGCTCGGCGCCCTTGGCAAGCCATTCCTTTGCCTTGTCGAGGTTTCGATCGGTTCCTATACCCCGGTAATAGAGTTCTCCAAGTGCAGCCATTCCCTGCGGGCTTCCCTGATGAGCCGCCCGGGATGCCCACGAAAAGGCTTTCTGTTTATTCCTGCCGACATACATGTAAACCAGTTTGTATTGCGCTTCTGCGTCTCCTTTTTTAGCAGCCTCTTCCAAGGAGGCCAGTTCCGAAAGTTTCTGTTTATTCTCCGATTCCGATTTTACGATCATCTGAAGCATTTCTTCATTTTTCCCGGCATCTTTGCCTTGTTGAATGTCATGTCGGAGAATTGTTTTCACATCCTCAAGGGCAACCTGTCCCGCAGGGTTACCCTCTCCGGGTATGTTGAGCAAGATTTCCAGAGAGGCGTGGAATCCCTGCCGGGCCGCCTTGAATATCCACATGACCCCTTGACGTGCATCTTTTTTCACTCCCTTGCCATGCAGATAACATAACCCCAGGTTGTTTTGAGCTGGCGGGAAGCCTTGTTCCGCCGCCTTCCGGTACCAGACGGCGGCTTGTTGCAGGTTCTTCGCCATTCCTTCTCCCTGCTCAGACAGGATTCCCAGATTGAATTGCGCTTCCGGATGCCCTTTTTCTGCTGATTTTAAAAGCCATTTTCTCGTTTGGACAATGTCTTGGGATATCCCTGTTCCCTGATAATAACAATTGGCGAGCAGAAGCATTCCCTCCGGATTGCCCGACTGGGCAGCCCGGGATGCCCAGGCAAAGGCTTTCCGTTCATCTTTAGGGATTTTTTCTCCACGGGCATAGATAACCACGAGGCGGCATTGGGCTTGCACGTCTCCCTGTTCCGCCGCCTGTTCCAGAGCGGCTATTTCCGTCTGCTTCCCTGCTTCCAGAATCCCGCAGGAAGGAATGTCCGAAACAGTTGGCTGGTTTTCTTCTCCATAACCAGCGCTGAACAGGCATGACAGACATCCGTATGTAATAAGAATCGTGCGCATCATTTTTTTGTAAAAATTATCAGTATATTACCATGTTCTGCGATAACCCACAACCCCTGCGGCTCCGGTATCTCCGGAAAAAGTGGCGCCTGCATGAAAATTCCCGTATTCAACGCCCAATGTTGCCTTGTAGGTTGTATCTTTTGGAGTTTTCTTTGCTTCAATGCCCGCCATGCACTTCCATCCTCCAGAGCATAATACATTGATACTGGTCCCAATAGCCATTGCTTCGTTTGAGTATTTTGCTTCAAATAGAATTTTTGCATCTTCAACAGTAAGATTGACTCCCGTACCCCACAATGGTGGTTGGGGGTTCCCGGGATTTGTCAGTCTGCTTACAAAAATTGAAGTATCCTCCGTACATTTCCACGTAGCCTTGGTCAAGCTTGCAAGTACAGTATTGGGGCCTGTCTTGGTAAGCGACAGGGAACTGGTATAATCAATTTCTCCAAATAGGGTTTGGGCTTCAGTATACGTGAACCCTAAGGAATCAGCACCTAAAGATGCTTTGACCGTTTCCAGAGTCTGGGTTGTATCCTCCGTGCAAATCAAGGAGAACGACTGCTGGATTTTGTTTTCCGTTTCTGTAATTGTGAAGGTTCTTGTGGTAGGTCCGAACGGGTTCCAATCAAACAGTCCCAGATAATCGAATCGAACAGGCGTTGCATTGTCAACAAATCTGTAGAGATGAATCCCATTATTTTCTTCTCCCGGATCGCGATTAATCCACCTGCCGTCCCAGGGATTGAGATGGCGGTAATTGTAGTAGATGAGCCCCGATTCTTCATCCATGTATTCGCTGGAGAAACGGATTTTGTTGGCCTCGGCCATGTCTCCCTGGATTGTGAGGGGCGTGCCGAAGGAGGCGTAGTCGTAAAGGGCTCTTCTTTCCTGCTGGCTGCCGAAGATAGAAGTAACATTCTTCAGCAAGTCATGCATGCAGTAGAAATGTTCATCCATCTCCATTCCATTGTTCTTCCAACATGTTGTCATCAGGAGGCGCGTGGCTCTCGGTTCCGTTGGATCCCACAAATGGCTCTTCACTAGCACGGGTTCGGGATGCATCATATCCAGTTCGGCTACCTGCAGATAGCCCCGGTACAAATAGCAGGTATGGCTGCGGGGGGTTCCGTCAACGGTGACTTTTTTCTCAAAGCGGCGTCCCTGAGCGTCATAACCGCAGGCAATGATTGTTCGTCCGTCTTTGCTTGCCAGGGTAATGGGGCGGTCGTTGGCGTCATAGGTTACATCCCAGATTCCCTTGGATGTCTGGACCCTAGTCTGGTTGCCGTCTGCATCGTAAGTGGGCGTGAACGGGTCGCCGTTTCTGCCCACCTCCGTGTACTGGTTGAGCCGGTTAGCTTCGTACGAGAGTTCCTCTGCCAGTTCCCGGGCGGTCTTGCGATTGCCGATGTTGTCGTACTGGTACGTGAAGCTCCCATCCTGACCGATCCGGTCTTCTACCAGTTCACTGCGGCTGTTGTAAAAAAAGTCCCTCGTTGTTGCGGGCGTACCCCCATCCCGGGAATCCTGTCTTTGCACCGGACGCATCAGCTCGTCGTAGCGGTAGGCGTAGTCAGCCAAGGCATCGCCATTCCTGGAGTCTTCGTAACCGATGGAGGCCAGGAGGTTGAGCGTGGGATGGTAGGTATTCTTGCGGACCATGCCGTTGGGATAGGAAAGTTGTTTTACGAATCCGCTTGTTTCTTCGTATTCCCATGTAAAGGGAATGTCCAAATCTTCCAGATTCATTCTAATAATGACTCCTTTCCGGTCATAGTCAAGATGAGAGTGCTGCACAGTGCTCGTGCCGATCATCAGACGGTACCCACAGGGACGTCCGAAGGCGTCAAAATCTTCTTGGATACAGCTTTCCACGCTACCAAACGAGACATCCTGCTGTAATCTGCCATAAGCGTCGTAGGAGGCTTCCCTGAACCCCGAAGCATCGGTGATTGAGGTCATCTGCCCCAGATGATTATAAGTGAAGTTCCATCCCGGCGTATGATCACTGTGGCTGACTGAAAGAAGTTCCCCGGTAAGAGGAGCATAGGTGTACGTTGTGACGATACCTCGTGCCTTGGCGAGCGTTTCCGGACGGTTGAACCGGTCATAGGTTTTGAGAACGCAGGATCCGTCAGCATACGTTTTTTTTAATTCCATTCCCGTGGCTACGTCATACATCCATGTGGTGGTGTCTCCGTCAGTACGGTTGGAAGGATCGGTCGTGATGTTCTCCTCATTCGCCCGGAAGGTGGTCAGGGCAATCAGATGGTCGCTGTCGTCATAAGCAAAGCAGGATGGCCGGATGGCATCGCCGTATTCCGCCGTTTTTCGTCCGCGAATGTCATAGGAATAGCAAGTGACTCCCCCCAATGCGTCAGTAATGCAGGCGGGAGCATCACAGCAGGGATGGTAACTGGTTCTGGTAACATTGCCGGCAGCATCAGTGACTTTGACCGGACGCTGGGCAAGATCCGTCTCCGTAATGGTGGTGTTGCCGCGTCCGTCGGTTTTTTTCAGAATAGTACCCGTGGTGGTATAGGAACGCTGTTGTGAGGAACGGATGTTGGCGTAATCGGTTTGGCTTATTGTAAATCCGTCTACGACGACAGCGGTGGCTGTAATGTTTGAGGTTGGTATTTGACTGTACTGGGTTCGCTTGGAGGGAGCGGTGTACTCCACCCACTGGATACTTTGTTGTCCGTATACGTCAGTGAAAATCTTCTTGCTTTCCAATACGGGGTCCAGTCTGGAAACCATGGTTTCTGTAGTCTGGATAAGGGGTAACCCCTGGGCATTGTAGAAGGTGGAGGATTCAACCTCGTAGATTCCCTCTTCCCGGATGCGGTAGCAGGAAGAACTTTCCGATATCCTATTCTTTGCGGGGGATTCCGGATGAAGCTCGTCTAGCAGGACGATCTGTTTCATCGTATGGCCCAGGGCATCATAGACGGTGATTACGGGCGCCATGTCTTCCTTTTGGGTGCGGATGAGTTGACCCCTGTCATTATAGAAGTGGAACGTGGTTGTAAAGCCTCCCTTGGCATGGGGCTGTTCCTGCCTGATAGTTTCTCCAAAGCCATTTTGCAGAACTCGGGAAAGAACTGCTCCTTGAGACAGTGTTGTGGTAAGGATGCCTTCTTGCGTCAACTCAAGCTGGGTTTCGATTTCCCTCTGGCCGGTTCCACCCTGCCAGAGAGTAAAACCATCGTAATACTTTTTAGTTGTCAAAGTAGCGCCGGAAGGTCGTGTTTCTATTGTAATGAGCTGGTTTTGGTTATATCCGGTTCGTGTTATGCGGCCTAAGTTATCCGTTCGGGAAACAACTCTTCCCAGATCATCGTATTCGGTGCTTTCAATTGTTGCCAGGGCACCGACATCAGAGCGCGTGGAAATGATTTTTCCATCGGCATCTCTCGTGTAGGATACAATCGTTTCGGGTGTGGTTTCTGTTGCCGAGCGGATGGTTTCCACGAGTTGTTTAGCCGAGTTGTAGCCATAGGTGGTCACTACTCCATCCTCGTCGGTTTCCGTCAAGGGACCGCAGCACATCCATTCCGTCGTGCTGAAGCGGCCGTTGCCCTTCGTCGTTTTGATTCGCTTGAGCTCGGCATCGTATTCATAGTCCTCCGTGGAAATCAATGACCAGTCTTCTCCCGTGTGGACATACTGCTCTTTTCTTGTGGTCGTGCCGTTTTCGGCAATGTATTGCACACTTTTGGTACTTTGGCCGGGAACAATGCTTCCATTAGCTTGCACAGTTTCTATCACTTTGTGAACGGCTCCATGGTCGGAGGCGGCTTCATAGGTATAGACGGTTTGCACTCCGTCAATACCCTGCCTCATCTTCTGTCTCCCCCGGGCATAAGGGTACTGCGCTGCTTCTCCGTAGGTTTCCGAGACGCTTGTGTGAACCTGGTCGGAACCCAAAGCTGTTTCGGTCACTGTCGTGCGGTTGACTTCGGGGCTGTCTTCATAAGTGTAGCTCCTTTGGTTCAGAACGGTTTCCGTGCCGTCCGGAGCGATAATCACTTCTTTTTCCATTGCCGGCCTGAAATCATTGAAGCGCAGATCGGCGTAGGTGGTACGTGTTCCTCGCTCTCCTCCTCCAGCCCACGGCGTTGCTTGCAAAACTACCCGGCCCTGGTCGTCGTATTCATAACGCGTGTAGCCTCCGTTGGGCTTGATTTCCAAAGACACGCGGAACTGGTCGTTGTACGTGTAGAGGGTGGTCTGTTCACTGGAAGTATTGTATCCTTCCGTGCTGCTGATGGTCAGCCATCCCCCGTCGGTATACTTCTTCACTGTGCGTGTACTGCGGGAAGGCTGGGAATCATTGATGCCCCTGATAGTTTCAATGCGCTCCCACTTGGAGCCGGGCAGGGCGTTACGTTCAATCGTGCGCACGATGCGCTCATCCCCCTCTCCCTTGATGATGCTTACCTTGTTGCCTTCTTCCCGCCGTTCGATGAAGTGCGGTTCCTGCCCGACCCGTTGATTGGTGATGTAAGTCACTTTTACCCCATTCTCCATGGAAGTCTCATAAAGGGCCGTCTTGTAGGGCTCTCCGGTAACCACAAATTCCCCATCATGGGATGCAGAGACATTCCCGGGAGCGTACCACTCCAGGGCAAGGCTGTTGTTTCCGGGAATGCTTCGCATCAGCCCCTGAGCCCGGGAATAGACGCTGCTGAGAGAGCCGTCCGGGTTGTAGGCCACTTGGACCTTGCGGGCATACTCCTCGGCAGACATAGTGTTGCCCGAGGAGCTGGTGACGGAGACAACCTCTCCGGTGGCTGCTGAGAAGCGCAGGCTCATGCCGGAAGGAAGCACCATGTCCATGTAGGCGGGAGTACCCTGGGTATTGGGAGTGAGGTCTTGGTTGAGCAGACGTACGCGATAGCTCAGTTTCCTGGAGCTGCCGACGGGAGAAGCCTCGGAACTTCCCATTTCTGCCTTGAAATAGATATGGCTTCCGGAGGGACGCTTGACGGTGACGCGCCGTTCGTCTTGGGAGAAGGAGGCGCTCCATGCCATGGGGTGGTTGTAGCGCAGGGCAGGCCCGCTGTTGGAGCTGGGGGTAAGGGGAGTGGAAGATCGCGCCATGCGCATGAACCTGGCCGGAGCGGGGGGTGTGGGTCCTGTTGGAGAGGAAGGATTGATGCATGCATTTCCCTGGCAGTCCTGTTCATCGTCGGGGTCGCCCGGAGTGGGCTGCTGCTGGACGCAGTTTTCGTCTCCTTCCTCATCACAGGAGCAGGGACAGGGGCATGGTTCCTCTTCAGTGGGCGGTTCGCTGGAGGAAGAAGACAGGGAGCTGGAACTGGAACTGGAGCTGGAACTGGAACTGGAACTGGAGCTGGAGCTGGAGCTGGAGCTGGAGCTGGAACTGGAGCTGGAGCTGGAGCTGGAACTGGAGCTGGAACTGGAACTGGAACTGGAACTGGAGCTAGAACTGGAGCTAGAACTGGAGCTAGAACTGGAGCTGGAACTGGAGCTGGAACTGGAACTGGAACTGGAACTGGAACTGGAACTGGAACTGGAACTGGAACTGGAACTGGAACTGCTTGACTTGGGATCAAACCCAAAATCAAACCCTCCCCCTTCCGAAGAGCTGCTTGAAGTACCCTCATCCTCTTCATCCCGATAAAGATTGACCAGGGTGATAACTTCCTCCCCTTCCTTGTCTGGAGGAGTTACATTGAGGTCGAGGTAGGAATTGATATCGGGCGCCTCCGCCTTGTCGGAAAGAACGGCAATGCAGAACTCCTGTCCGGAGCCCAGGGCGGGGTGGTATTCATGGACGATTTGGCACCAGTAATACCCCTGTTCCAGCACGACGCTCTCCGGCTTCACGGAAAGGTCCTTTGCTTCGCTGGTCAGTTCCACATTCTTGAAGGGAATGGACAGGGAGATGGAGGAATCGGCGTCCAGGGAGAGGAAATAGGTACCGCGTTTCATGATCTTGAGGTACCCGGTCCATTCATGGCGAGTGTCATCGGAAGCGGAGCGAGGGGAGATGAGAACGGGGGCGGTGATGCCGTTGACGTAGAAGTCGGCCTGCGGGAGGCCATTGGCGAACATGGGAACGAAGGGATAGCGGGGTTCCTGGGTAATTTGGGTATTGTTCATTGTCTTGTAAATCAGGATTGTTAAGTGATTTGCAGACAATGTAGAACTATCGGCTATTCCAATGAAAGACTCCTAACACGTGATTCCGAAAGAAAGAACTTTATTTTTACACAGTGTGATACCACATATCTCTAAAAAAATCAGGTAGAAGAATCTCTTGGAATCTCCTACCTGAATCTTTGATTTAATAAATAGTATTTAACTAATATTTAATAATTAATTATTAATAACGAATTTGTGTTTTTTCTGTTGCAGCCGGGTTCCTTTATGCCAGAACATACTCTTTGGACGGAAGCTGGCCGTTGAGGCGTTTCTCCCTACCATCCGCCGCCCAGGGCGCGGGCAAGCTGGACAATGGATTTGCGGATATTCTGGCGCATGGTGACCAGGGATTCCTCCGAACTGAGCCAGGAGTTTTGTGCGGTAATTACGTTGAGGAACTCTGTTTCACCTCCCTGGTAGGATTCCATGGAAATCCTGAACGCTTCCTTGTTGGCTTCGTTTTCCTTTTGCAGGTACGGCATCTGGGAGGTGTAGTTGCCGTAGTCGATGAGCGCCTCTTCCACCTCGGAGACGGCAGTGATCAACGTCTTGCGGTAGGTTTCCGCCGCCTGTTCCGCCGCCGCCTGCTGGGCGCGTACGTTGGCGCGCAGGGCGCCCCCCTGGAACAGGGGCTGTACCAAGTTGCCTCCCAGAGACCACGCATTGTTGTTTTCCCGGAAGAGCTGGGCGAAGTCGTTGCCGCGGCCGGATACGGAACCCGTCAGGCTGAAGCGCGGGTATAAGTCTGCCACGGCGACGCCTACGTTGGCCACGGCTGTGTGCAGATCCGCTTCCGCCGCGATGACGTCGGGCCTGCGGCGCAACAGTTCCGAAGGCAGTCCTACCGGAACCACGGGCGTTTTCTCAAAGACGGTTGCCTTCGGCATGGTCAGTTCCATGCGTGAGTTGTAAGTGCCGAGCAGGACGGAAAGCTGGTTTTTTGCAGAGGCCACCTGGGCAATCAGGGCGGGGATGTGGCTTTCCGTGGCGGCGACGCTTGAAGTTGCCTGTTCCACGTCCAGCCGGGGAGCAAATCCGGCAGTGTGGCGCTTTTCCGCAATGGTGAGGGTGCCGCGCTGGATTTCCAGTTGTTCCCGGGCGATGCGGAGTTGTTCGCAGGCGGTGATCCAGTTGAAGTAGGCCGTAGCCACGTCCGCCAGCAGGGAGGTGCGGACAGCGCAGGCGGAAGCTTCCGTGGACATCAGGGAGGCGCGGTACGCCTCAATGGAACGCCGGTTGCCACCGAAGAGGTCCAGTTCCCAGGAGGTGGACGCTCCCAGGGTAAAATCCTGGGAGGTGGAGCTGCGGAAGCCCCGGTCCGGGGACAGACTCCAGCCGGCGCTGGCGTCTGCGGAGGGCAGAAGGGAGGCTTGCGAGATGCGGAGCCTTTCCCTGGCTTCCCGGATGCGGAGCAGGGCCACCTTCATGTCCGGATTGTTGTTGAGGGATGTGGAGACGAGGCGGTTGAGCTGGGGATCGCCGAAAATACGCCACCAGGAACGCAGGTCTTGGTCCGTACTGTGGGGAGGCTTGGCCGCCGCCCAGGAAGCCGGCAGGTCGTTGGCAGGGCGCTGAAAGTCCGGCCCTACCATGCAGGAAGCCAGGCAGCATGCGGTCAGGAGTGGGATGTATTTGAACATGGGTGACATGAAAAAGGGAAGGAGTGAATGGTTATTCGTGGCGCAGGGCGTCGATGGGGTCCATCTTGGAGGCTTTCCAGGACGGGTACCAGCCGAAGACCAGCCCGATGAGGACGGAAACGCCTACCGCCAGGACCATGGCTTCCGGGGAGGAGGCGGTGGCCCAGTTCATAGTCCGGCTGACAAGGGTGGAGATGGCTTTGCCGAGCAGGATGCCCAGGGCTCCCCCGACCACGCAGAGCAGGACGGCTTCCAGCAGGAACTGGCGCATGATGTCCTGAGGACGGGCGCCCACGGCCATGCGCAGGCCGATCTCCTTGGTGCGTTCCGTGACGGAAACCAGCATGATATTCATGATGCCCACGCCGCCCACCACCAGGGAGATCATGGCTACGATCATCAGCAGGTTGGTCATCACTTCCGTGGTGCTGCTCATGGCGCGGGACATTTCAGCCATGTCCCACACGCGGAAATCGTCCAGCTGGCCGTCCTTCAGGCTGTGCTTGGCGCGGATGACTTCCGTGATCTGGTCGATGGCTTCGGAAGAGCGTTCCGGGTCCGCAATCTGGGCCATGATGAAGTCAATGTTGTTGAAGCGGCGCGGATGCGGGGAGTCGGTGTACGGCTGGTCCGTCGTCTCCGTATAGTAAGCCACGGAAGAAGAGGTATACTTGTCCGCCCGGTTGAAGGTAGCGGTGGATTTGCCGGAAGAGGCGGATGCGGAGCCACCCCCCAGGCCCTGCAGGCGGTAGCGGATGCTCGTCCAGGGCAGGATGATGGAGTCGTCCTGGTCGCGGCCCATCATGTTGGCCCCTTTTTTCTTCAGGATGCCGATCACCTTGAACATGACGTTCTTGATGCGGATATCCTTGCCCAGCGGGTCTTCATCGCCGAAAAGTTCCTTGGCAACCGTCTGACCGATGACGCAGACGCGCCTGGCCTGCTCCACGTCTTCGTCGGAGAAGGGCTGGCCGCGCTCCATGTCGTACCAGCTTTTGATTTTCAGGTATTCCACGGAGCCGCCTTCCACGGTTTCCGGACTCCAGTTTTTATTGCCGTAAATCACCTGGCCGCTGGCGCGCACCACGGGAGTGGCGCGGAGTACCATGGGGCAGTCCTTCATGATGGCCTCACAGTCCGCGTTGGTCAGGGAGGCCCTGCCGCCGGCTCCGGTGTTGACCCCGCTCTTGGAGATGGCTCCGGGGCGGATGTTCAGCGTGTCCGCCCCCATGGAGGCGATGGTGCTCTTGATCTGGAGCGTGGACCCCTGGCCGATTTCCACCATGGCGATCACCGCGGCAATGCCGATGATGATGCCCAGAATGGTGAGCGCGGCACGCATGGGATTGCGCACCAGGGCCTTGATGCAGGTCTTAAGGAGGGGAAGGAATTTCATACGTCTTCTTTACTCAGCTTGTCGGAAATCCCCTCGCAGATCAGGCCGTCTTCCATATTGATGGCCCGGTCCGTAAAGGCGGCTATTTTGGGGTCGTGCGTGACCAGGATGACCGTGATGCCCTTCTGACGGTTGAGATCCTTGAACATGTGCAGTACTTCCTTGGAGGTGGTGGAATCCAGGTTGCCCGTTGGTTCGTCCGCCAGCAGAATGCCGGGGTTGTTGATGAGGGAGCGGGCGACCGCCACGCGTTGCTGCTGGCCGCCGGAAAGCTGGGCCGGGGTGTGGTCCATGCGGTCGGACAGGCCCACCAGGTTCAGCAGTTCCGTGGCGCGTTCTCGCATGGCTTTCATGCTCAGCGCAGGGTGGGCGTAAACGGCGGGCATCATGACGTTTTCCAGGGCCGTAGTGCGGGAGAGCAGGTTGAAATTCTGGAAGACGAAGCCGATGCGCTTGTTCCGTAATATGGCCCGTTCCGCCGGGTTGAATTTGGCTACGTCTTCCCCGGCTATGTAATAATGGCCGGAAGTGGGACGGTCCAGACAGCCCAGAATATTCATCAGCGTGGACTTGCCGGAGCCGGATGCCCCGGTCAGGGAGACGAACTCCCCTTCCTTGATGTCCAGAGTGATGCCCTTGAGCACCGGAAGGTCTATTTCTCCAAGGTGGTACACCTTAGTTATGTCACGTAAGCGGATCACGTTATTGAATGCTTGAAGCGGTAAAAGGAATGGTTAGGCGGCAATGGCGCGGCTCCGGCTCAGGGACGCGGAGGCGGCCCGCCAGCCTGGCTGGTGTTGCCCGTGCTCGGCTTGCGGCGCGGCGGCATCTTGGGCGCGAAGGGGTTTTCCCCGCCCGCAGAGGCGGACGTTCCGTCGCCGGAATTGCCGGAGCGGTTCAAGACCTGGGCCGTGGATACGATTTCCATGCCCTCCCGGAGCGTCTTGCCCTGGACTGGGGTGAGCATGCCGTTGCTTTCCCCCTTGGTGACCAGGTGCGGGTAAAGGACATTGTCCCTCAGTTCCCAGATGACGGCTTTTTTCTCCTCTCCCTTCTGGACGGGAGCGGCCAGTTCCGGCAGCATCTCTTCAAAAGCGGCTTTCTGTTCGGCGGTAAGCAGTTCCGGATCCGGACGGAAGCGGAGGGCCGCATTGGAAGCCAGCAGGGAATTCTTGATGTCCTGGACAATGAATTGCACATTGGCCGTCAGGTAGGGAATGAGAAGCTTGTCCGGGTTGGGAACGTCAATGTCCACGATGTAGGTAACCACGTTGGACGTCATCGTGGCGTCCAGCCGGATCTTGTCCACCGTCCCCTTGAACTTCCTGCCGGAATGGGCGTCCACGGTGAATATCACGTCTTGGCCTTTCTTGATGCTTCCGATGTCCGCTTCATTCACGGCGGCCCATATTTTCAATTTGGAAAGGTCCGTGGCGATGTAGAACAGGCTGGAGGCGCTCATGCTGGAAACCACCGTCTGGCCGATGTTGACCAGGCGTTTGATCACCACCCCGTCCACGGGAGATGAAATAGTGGTGTATTCCATGTTCCGCATTTCCTTTTTCAGGGTGGCTTCCGCCTGCTTGAGGGAGGCTTCCGCTTCCAGCAGGGAGGCTTCCGCCACGGCCACATTGGCGCGGGCGGTCTCTTCATCTGCAATATACTGGTCGTAGCTGGACTTGGACAAGGCGTCCCCCGGTCCCAGCTTTTCCGCACGTTCCCGGTCCAGCTTGGCCTGGTGGTGCTTGGCTTTGGCCTGCTGGATGTCCGCCCTGGCACGGGCGATTCCGGCCTGGGCCTGGGCCTTGGAGGCTTCCGCCCTCTGCACGTCCAGCTGTACGGGCAGCTTGTCAATTTCCGCCAGCATCTGGCCCGCCTTGACCGGGCTGGAATAATCCACCACCTTGCCGTTCAAATCCTTGCCGAATTCCATGATGATGCCGCTCACCTGGGCGCCCACGTCCACAAGTTCGTCCGGTTCCGTGACGCCCGTGGCATCAATGGTAATCATCATATCTCCCCTCGTGAGGGGCTCTGTCTGATAATCCACCTGGAGCGGTTCGTTCCCTTTCCATTGCTCCCAGGCGAACCAGGCGCCTCCAAGGACGGCAATGACGATGATGATTTTGATGAATCCCTTCACGACTATAATATACTTCGCAATAATGAAAAAGTTGCACACATGTTAAAACTTTTTCGTAACGGAGGGTATCCTCTCATGATTTTAGGGCGGGTCAAGGATACTCTTCCGAATGTGAACAGTTATTGTGTTTTAACTAATAATATTACATTATTGTAATGCAAGGAGTCTTTCTTACAAAAATGAAAATCCATGGAAAGGTGGAATTTCTGGATTGGAATACTACCAATTATTCATAATAAAAATGTTATGGAATTTTCTGAAATTTGGCACGTTTTTTGCTGAACCAATGATAAGGGATCGCTTGATCCGGAAATAACAATCCATCCGTATGTACAAGAATGATTTAATTGATTTGTTGTCCGCACTGCTTCATTTTTTTCATCGTCCTGGCCGTATCCGTACGGCGGAGGAACGGGAACGCCGTGCGGCGGAACATCTGAAATCCATGATTCTCCATGCCCGCATGCGCTCATTCTGAAGTGAACGGAAGGCCGCTTCCGTCCACAGTCTGCAGGGGGGAATTCACCATTTCACTTGTCAGGGACCATGATGAACAACGGGGAAGCTGCTCCGGGCCAAAGGCCGTTTGAGCCTTCCCGTGCCGGAGGCATCAGTTAAGTCAAGGGCCTTCCTGCCGCATCTATTGCAATAAGGGAATATTCCGTTTCCTCTGTTAATACAATCGATTCAGGGAAAGGATGAATCTGCCGCATTCGATCGTTTCCGTTTCATGGAGATGCTTCCCTGTTGTAGGCATGTACGGGGGATGGGATTCTTCCGATGGGCCGCAGCGAGCATTGATTTGATTGCCGCGAACTGTGGAAAATAAAATACCGGCTTGAAAATTCAACTGGAGGCATGTTTCCCAGGACATGGATATATTTGGAATTCCATGAAATGTTTCCTACCGAATGGCTACGATTCCCGTTATTTCTCCGTCTGCTGAAATTCGTAGGAACCGTCATCCTGGCGGACAAAACTCTCTTCTCCCCACTTGTCCCACTTCACCACGATTTTTTCCGTAGAAAAGGAAAGAACCTCCGCCGAATCGTCATTGTCCACCCTGTTGCCGCGTGCTCCGAACACCCGGAAGGCGCCGTTCCACTGCGGATGCCGGAGATCGAGAACATACTCAAAAGCATCGGCATCATGGGAAACGTTCGTGTTGGCTTTCCTGAATTCCCCGTCCAGCATGTATCCCCGTGTGACGGAAGCATTGGCCTTCTGCACGATGATATGATGGGTGATCTTCTTCCTGGCGATAAAGGGGGCGATATTGCTGTACCCGTTTTCAAGCATCAGCTTATGGATGAAATTATCCTCACTGAAGCCGATATTTCCATGACCGGGGATATGGTACCACCGTTGCACGATGGGATGAATCATTTCGGGATGTTCCTCACAGGCCATGAGGCGTTCCATCACGGAACGGGTGAGTACCATGGATGCTCCGAAAACGTAGTAAAATTCCTTTTGCAGTGAGGAAATTCCGCCGTACTTGTAATGAACCCAGTTCCAGTCATTGAAGTAACTACAATGGTGCTGGGGGATTTCCGAATGAAACTCGTTAATGGTAAGAAGATAATCCCGTCCGTAAAAATCATCGTCGTCTATTTTCACGAACAATTCATAATCCGTTGTGTCCAGGCCGCGTATGGTGTCCGCCAAATTGGAAAGCTGGTTCTTGTTGGGAAACCATCTCAGAGTAAGGCGACCCTCGTCAATGAACTCCTGGAATTGGGGAATGAGAATGGACTGGAAGATAAAGCTGGACATCCCTTTAACGGCGACGAACAGATGAAAATTCCGGTACGACTGATGCATCATGCAGTAAATCTGCCTCTGCAAATCTTCAAACCGCTTGTAGGAAGCCAGGCAGAGCGCCATTTTCCTGTCCCTGCAGCTGTACAGGGTTGATTTGTCAAAAAGGCAGGTTCTGGGTTTTTGGTAAAAGCAATTGTGCGTTGCCACCATGATGCACAGCTCTCCGTTTCCATTGGCGGCCTCCAGGGCCATATCAATGGGAAGGCGGCAGGTATAAAAAATCCGGGCGACCTTTTCCCTCTTTGAAACGGGAATGATCAGGGCATGCGTTCCCCAGACGTAGGAGGTATCGGCAGTATGACCGGAGGTGGCGTAAGGTTCGAACTCAATTCTTTCCTCCGGAGAAAGAGGCTTGGACGGACTCTTGCTGAGCTCGTAAAAAAGACGGAAAACATCCACTTCCGGATGGCTTTTGACCATTTCCTCAAGAACGGGCCGCAGCCTTTCCGCCGGGATGACGGGGGCGGCGTCACTTTCTCCAAAGATGATGAGATCGTCCTCGTTGAACTGAGGATCCATAATCATGGAGGCAAACGAGATACGTAGCGAGCGTACATGGGGTTTGTCGCAAGCTTCTGCGTGTACCCCGAGAAAATCCGTAAACTCATCGCAGCGCGTATCCTGCAATTCTTCCACTCTTTGGGAAACAGGATAACTGGCGGCTTGGTATCCTAATTCTTTCAATTCGGCGCTTCCTTCAAGAATTTCTCCTGAAGCCTGGAGCAGTACACATTTCATAACAGGATGGCAGTCTATTAGGAATGAAAAGGCTTCATCGCTTCCACGCAGGATGTTTCCAGCTCATTGAATGCCTGCCCCAGCTGGGAGGCATGCGATTCTATGCCCTGCAAATGGGAATGCGAAGACTTGCCCAGGGAACAGATGGAAACCTCATACCCCAGGGATTTGAGAACGGCAACCATGGTGTCTATTGTCCAGATGGCTTTGTGATGGTGGTTCACAATAATATTGCGGACGGCACTTCCCGGGGAGCCGTCTCCCCACTTTTTTTTCTGCAGGAAGCTGATATATTCGGGAGTGGACTGCTTGGCGATGCGGAGCAAATCCGGGAAAGCCAGCCGCAGTACTCCTCCCGGTTTAAGGGTGCGCCATGCCTCCATGAAAAAGCCATATGCTTCCGCCGGCAGAACATGTTCGATCACGTGTTCCAGAAAATAGGCGTCCACGCACTCGTCCTCCCAGGGCAGGGGACGCGTAATGTCGTATTGGGGAAGATCCAGATTGATCCAGCCGGGGAGTATGTTGGCGCCGCAGCCCATCTGGATGAGAAGCATCCCGGAAAAAAGTTCGTTCAGATTTCCGGACTCCTGCCCCTGATATAAAACAGCTGCCAAATCAGGCTGCCCCGGCTTTCTTGACAAAGTAAGAGATAACCCTGAATAATTTTCCCCGTCGCGGACCAGGATTTCTTCCGGCCAGTCTGACCATTTAAGGGTCAATTTTTTTGAGCCATAGGCAATGTATTTCCCTGAACACCCCGTTTTTTCTCTCCGGAAAGTGCCGTCCCGGTAAAAAAGCAGGGAATCCGTCCAGTGGGCATGCCTGCCTTCATACACCGTGACGGGGAAGAAATCCCGAAAATTTTCCGTGCCTTGGAAATGTTCGGGAGGGGACCAGCGTGCGGTGACCACATCGTTGTCCTTCATCGGATACGGAGTGGTATTCATGTTCAGGCGATCGCTGGCAAGCGTCCTTGCCCCCAGCCGCTGGACCAGTTCGCCAAAAATAAGATTTTCCGCTCCGGTAGATGGAATATCGGAATAGGCGACGATGTTTTCCACCATGCTTCTGGAAAGAAAATATCCCGCTCTTCCGCTGGGGGCCCCTTTTGCCTTCAACGACGAATCGCCAATCAGATCATATTGGTCATCGGCCAATTCCGCCAGACGGTCCAGAGCGACGTAGGTATTATCATCGCACTTGAACAACCAGTCGAAATCGTAATATTCAAGGGCATACCGGAAAAAAGCCAGGACTTTTTCCGGCAGATGGTCGTCATCGTCATTCACCCAGAGAGGGATGGCGTCCTCCTCCCTCTCCAGAGCCTCCCTTCTCCCGAGAAAGAACCGGCATTCGATTCCGGCAACACTCTGTGCCATCCATGTCTTCCGGATGGTCTCCCTTTTTTTCTCCGCGTTAGCGCAAGTACAGATGCCCACGAGAATGGATACCTTTTTTTTGTTCCCGGATGAGGTTGGAACGGAGGGCCGTGGCATGTGCAAATCCAGTAATTGCCCCACAATGCTTTCCTTGTGGACGTTTTCCAGCGTGTCAGGTTCGCGCCGGAGCAGCTCGCCCCACAAATGGATGGCCCAGGAATTCCGCAAAGCGGGGCTATCGAGCTTGACGGCTCCGTTGTAGCAATTCCTCCAGACTGTGTAATGCAGAGGATAAATGCTTAAACTTGAATCGGCCATGTCTAGCAATTGGAAATAGGAAAGAGTCCGGGTAAAACCTTCCGGTCCCGCATTCCCCCACATGGCATGTTTACGGCGGAGAGCCGGATCCGGGAAATCAATTTTGAACTGCCGTTTGGCTACCAGTTCGCCGGGAGTATCCCAGGGCATGGGAGCGGCCGGATCTTCCGAGACCTCTCTCAGGCATTCCATAACGGGGTGGTGGGGAGGAAAACCGATCACTCCCACCGCAATCAGCCCGGGTTCCTGCTCTGCAAACCATGGAAGCTGTTCCGGCAGGTTTGGGGAAAGACAGGCGACGTCCAGATCTGTCCAAAACCCTCCTTTTCTCTCAAGCCACGTATTGCGGAACCAGTCTGCAAACGGTGCAAGGCTGCCGTTGTCGTGCTGGAAAACCAGTTCTTCGGGAATGACCTCCGAGGCATTCTGCACCATGGTCCCTTCGGGAATGTTTTCATAATTCCGGTAAGTGAACAGCCGGAACGGAATACCGTGGCTCAGGTAGGAACGGATGCATAATTCCGCCAGGGGCGGCAGGGTTTCACCGATCCAGAGACCGGCGACTTCTGGTTTTTGAGAACAGATGGAATTCATGATTGAGAAAATATCATTGGTTATTCAGGGAGTCTTTGATGTGGTCAAAGACGGCATTCCGGGCGGGAATCCATTGCTGAATTTTCGGTTAACTCTCTGTGAATGAGCTTCTTCATCTTTTCCCATCCCTGCCATGATACATAAGTGAGGCGCTGTCGCCCGCCTTTCGCTCCCCATGCCGGGGAGCAGGAGCGCGGTGCTTGCATGAAATCCTGTGGGGAGGGAACCGGATGACTGTGGGCCATTTCAATTCAATGGAGAGAGTTTCGGACGTTTCATCTTTGAGGTAATCAACGGCCTAGAAATAGCCTCTTTTAAAACGGGAACAATGAAATACCCGTGAAGGAACAATATGCCACCGAAAAGCGGGCGGCCATTTCTCCGGAAAAACCGGCCACGGCGGAAAATTTGTTAGACATTCCCGCAGAAGGGAAGAAGCGTGCCCGGTCGTTCAGTGTCTGGCATTGGATGAAGGACGGCTGTCCCATGTTTGGGGAATAAAAACGTCCTTATCTTCCATCCTTTTCTCCGCGAAAGCGGATTCAGGCTGCCAAGGGCTTGAAAGGAAGTGGACGCGCACTTGAAAAGCATTTCCAACATGCTTTCCGTGATGGGCCGGATATGGGGCGGAATTTTTTAAACGCCTCCTGTCCGGCGGTTTTGCGCCATTTTTAAAAAAGACACCGCTGCACCGTCTCCGGCAATGAGCCACGTTCCCGTGTCTCAATAGAGCGGGGACTTCCGTCGCTGTTTTGACTTTTCCGTATAGGACATAGTCAGCCCTGCGCCGGGGCTGCCCCCATTATGCTGTAATATCGGTTCGGGCCACTTTGCCGGGTGATGACGAGTGCAGCAGCCAATTCCCTTTATACCCCATGCGGGTTGATTATCCAAGATGTTTTTGGTTCCTTTTTCAGACATGGGCCGGATGAATGAGCCCGGCCATGCGGAGGAGGAATTGAACCTGAACAGGGTAGCGGAAATGCCGGGACTGCGGAGAAAACGGCGCGGAAACGGTGTTCGATGCCGGAGCATCAGCGGGCGTTCCGGTCTAGCCATTCCTTCAGAATGGGGAGGTCCGCCGGCGCCCAGGGCAGGGAAGGGAGGGAACGGCTGGAAAAGAATCCCAAGCTTTCGTGCTCCAGGGGAATGGGCAGGCGGCCTTTCTCCAGTTCGCACAGAAACGGGATAAGGCGTATGGTCCGGTCTTTCTCCCGGTGCAGGACGGGAGCCAGCGGACACAGCGGGCGGATGGCGCAGCCGAGTTCCTCCCGTATTTCCCTCACGATGGCATCGCGGGCGTCTTCTCCGGCTTCCAGTTTTCCGCCGGGGAATTCGTACAGCAGCCCGTTTGATTGTCCGCATGCCTTTTTAGCGGCCAGGAGCAGGGGGCCGTGCGCGGAGGACAGCGTGATCAGGGCGCAGCAAACGTTCAGGCGGGTCATGGCGTCTTGAAATCCAGCGTATGAAGATTCATGGTGCGAGAATCCGTATCCAGGATGCCGAATCCCAGGCGGCCGGTCCTGCCCTGCAATTCTCCTGGATTGGCGATCAAGCAATTTCCGGCCATTTCCTGCAGGGCCTGGTGGGTGTGGCCGTAAAGGGCGGCGTCCACATGCCCCTTGCGCACTTCCTGCCAGGCGTACCTGGGATAGTGGGAAAGGGAAAGCTTCATGCGGTACCGGGTGATGACGGCAAGTTCGGGATGCAACCGCGCCGCCGGGGATGCGGCCGCCATCTGGTGCATGGCCAGAAGGTCGTAATCGTTGTTACCCGGTACGGCGTCCAGAGGAAGCCCCTGCGCCAGCTCAAGCAGGCGCCGGAAGCTCTCCGGAGTGGTGCAGTCCCCCAGGAAAATGAAATGGCCGCAACCCAGCCGGAGCATCCGGTGCATAGCCTGCTCCAGATGGTTCGTACGGTCGTGTATGTCGGAGAATATTCCTATCTTCATGATACTTGGGAGTTCATGGTATGGATGGGCCACGCGAGCAACTCATCCGCCAGGGGGGGCAGGGGAGGCTTTTCCCCTTTCTTGTGCAGCAGGCAGGTGAAGCCTCCGGCTCCGGCGCCGTGGAAAGGCATGAGGCGGTAGCAGGCTTCCTCCGTCAGGCCGGAATGGAAAGGCTCCAATTCCGGCACGGAAACGGTCTCCAGTTCCGGATGCCTCTTCAGCAGGTACAGCACGTTGCGTTCATTCTCCTCCGGGGCGTAGGTACAGGTGGTGTACAGCAGGAAACCGCCGGGAACCAGGCATTGCAGGGCGGCCAGCAGGATGCCCCTCTGGCGCTTGGCATTCCCTCCTGTAGCGGCTGCGTGGAAACATCCGGGATTGGGGATGCCCTTGGCGAGCAGGGACTGTCCGCTGCACGGAGCGTCCGCAAGGATAAGGTCAAAACAGCCCGGAGCCTGTTCCGCCCACTGGTCCGGGCGCAGCCGCTGCGTGTACAGGTTCAGGAATCCGCAGCGCAGCAGGTTGTGCCGCAAGATGCCCAGCCGGCGGGGATGCACCTCGTTGGCGATGTGTTCCCGCGGAGCAACCCGTGCCTGTGCCAGAATGCTTTTCCCGCCCGGTGAGGCGCACATGTCCAGGCAGCGCTCCGGACGGAAGGGCAGATGCGCCAGGGGAGCGGTTTCCCAGACGGAGGAAAGGTCCAGAGGGTAATAAAATCCCTGCCCGTAATCCGGCAGGGAACCGGGTTTGGCTACCGCATCCCTCTCCGGCAGAACAATGACGCGGGGATGGCTCCAGGACCGGGGAACGGCATCGGACGGAACGGGCGGAACGTAATCTTCCGGAGCCTTCGGGGTGATGACCAGGGCGCTGCGGGAGCGGTTCCCCGCCTGCATGGCCTCCAGAAAATCCTTTTCCTGGTCCGGGGAAAGTCCCAGTTTGCCGGCAAGTTTGAGTATCTGGGAGGACACGTGATCAGACCCGGAATGTTTCGCCGAAGTGGGTATTGAGAGCCAGATGGGCGGATCCCAGAATGCCGGCTTCCGTGCCGAACTGGGCGGGAAGGATCGTCAGGCTCTCCGCCAGCGGGGCGGCAAGCTGCGTTCTCATGATCTCCTGGAGCGGCTCGAACAGCAGTGTTTTGGCCTTGGCCACCCCTCCGCCGATGATGATCGCCTCCGGATTCAGGAGATAACAGCAATTCATCAGGGCGCAGGAAAGTTTCACAGCCAAATCCCTCCATACCTGGGCGGCCACTTCGTCCCCGGCCAGCGCCGCGCGCTCCAGGGCGATGGGGTTGCAGTCCACAATGGCCTTGTCAATGCCGTGGCTGGCATACAGGGTTCTGGCATCCGCCGCAATCTCCCGGTTGCCTACGTAATCTTCCAGGGAGCCGCGGTTGCCGTAATGGCCCAGCCTGCCGCGGTAGTCGATGCTGGTCTGGCCCAGTTCCCCGGCTGAACAGGTGGCGCCGCGCAACAGGTCCCCATTCACGATCAGTCCGCTTCCAACCCCGGTTCCCAGCGTCAGACAGACAAGGTGCCTCATCCCTCTTCCTGCGCCCAGCTTCCATTCCGCATACGCCATACAGTTGGCGTCGTTCTCCACATAAACCGGCAGTCCGCAGGCAGCCTGGAGCATCTCCCTGACCGGAACGTTGTTCCAGCCGGGAACGTTGGTGAGCGTATAAACGGTGCCTTGGTAGAAATTGACGAATCCGGGCATCCCCATGCCGATGGCCTGCACTTCCGGGTGGTTCAGGCGCAGCATGTTCACAAACTGGGCTATGGCTTCAATCAGCTGGTCGGGGTTGCCGTACTCCTGGGTGGCGATGGAAGGCGCGTGGGCGATCACTTCCGTTCCCCGGACGACGCCCAGCTTGATGGAGGTGCCCCCGAAGTCGATGCCGATGGAGGGAATGGTTGAAGCTGTCATATAATAGCAATATAGAAATTGAGCGGCGCGATGAAAAGGTTAAAACAAGTACTCGCCCGTTAAAAAACGGAAGAATCCAGCCTTCCCGGCAGGGGAAAAGAATGACTTGCTTCATAGCTGAATTTTCTTGAATGAACATTTGCGGGCATGTAGTGTCTCATAGTCTAGTCAGTTGGGCGGTGCAGCCCTCTATTCGTCAAACATCATCAACCTCAGCCCATAGATACACTTCATATGCCTACTCCCAAGAAAACCGATAGCAAGACTGCCTCCAAGGAAGCTGCGGCTCCCAAGAAAAAGTGCTGCAGGAAGAAAAAGGACGCCGACCTGGAAAAGAGCGCCAAGACCGCCGCTCCCGCCGCCGTCGCGGCATCCCCCCCTAAAAAGGCTGCGAAAAAAGCTCCCGCCAAAAAGGCAGCCCCCGCTCCCGCCCCTGCCCGGAATGAATTTACGGATGAACAGACGGAAGCCATTGCCGCCGCCAAGGCGGAACTGGCGGCCAACCCCGAATGGGAACATTTTGTCAAGATGCAGCGCCAGCACCTGCTGGACCTGCGCGACAAATCGCTGGACAGCATGAACGGCGTGGCGCGGGACACCCTCCGCAACCATCCGGAAGGCAGTGAAGCCTCCGGTTCCGGAGAGCATCAGGCCGACGCTGGAAGCGACGCCTATGACCGCGACTTCGCCCTCAGCCTCCTTTCCAAGGAGCAGGACGGCCTGTATGAAATCGAGCAGGCCCTGGCCCGCATCGACAACGGTACGTACGGCATTTGTGAAATGTCATACAAGATCATCCCCATCCCCCGGCTAGAAGCCATTCCGTTCGCCCGGCTTACCGTGGAATGCCAGGCGCAGTGGGAAAAGGAAAAAGGGCAGAACGCCCGGTTCCGCCCCAGGGTGGCCCTCGGCTTTGCGGGAGGACAAAATGATGTAGATTTATCTGTTTCTCTTGACGATGATGAAGAATAGTGTATAAATCCTCCCCCGTAACACATTTTCATCATGCCTAGAGACATCATCATCCTCGAATGCACAGAGGCCAAAGCCGAAGGAAAGCCCACGTCCCGCTACGTCACCACGCGTAACAAGAAGAGCCTGCGTACTCCCGGCCGTCTGGAAAAGGTCAAGTACAACCCTTTCCTGAAGCGCCGCACGCTTCATCGTGAAATGCGCTAACCTGCCGGCTTAGTTATCTATCTCTTATTATTATGTCCACTGAACCCAAGACTGTAGAACGTCGTATTCGTTTCCGCACGTGCAATCGCCAGATGCCGCGCCGCCGTCTCGACATCCCGATGGACCAGGTCAATCTGCTCAACCCTGATTTCCTGTCCAAGTTCACCTCTGAAACCGGCAAAATCCTTCCCCGCCGCGTGACCGGGCTGTCCGCCAAAATGCACCGCAAGATCACCCGTGAAATCAAGCGGGCCCGCGCGATCAACCTTCTGCCGTAACAAGCCCAGGGGAAACCTCTTTCGGTAAGAAATTGTCTTTACAGGCGGGAGTTTGTCCAGTACCGGGCAAACTCCCGTTTCATTTCCAGCCACCATCCCTTTCCGTATGCAGGAACTGAAAGATACCCAGTCGGAGGCGGACACCCGCAACATCTCCATTGACCGCGTAGGCGTCAAAGGCTTGCGCTTCCCCATCCAGATACAGGACAAGCTCAACCGGATTCAATCCACCGTGGCGACGGTCTCCCTGGCCGTGGACCTGCCGGAAGAATTCAAGGGAACGCACATGAGCCGTTTTGTGGAAGCCCTGCACCAGCATGGCCCCCTCCTGGACGTGCATACCGCGCTCTCCATCCCCCGTGAACTGCTCGGGCGGCTTTCCGCCAGCCGTTCCCATGTGGAAATGGAATTCCCCTTCTTCCGGGCCAAGGCGGCTCCCGTCACGGGGAGGGAAGGCCTGATGGACTATGTAGTCCGTTTTGAAATGGAAGCGGAGGCGGGCGACAGGCTGGCGGACTTCAAGCTCACCGTCGTGGTGCCCGTAACGACCCTCTGCCCCTGTTCCAAGGCCATGAGCAGCTACGGCGCCCACAACCAGCGCGGCATCGTTACCTACTCCGTGCGCTTTGCCTCCCGGCCCGTCTGGATTGAAGACCTAATTGACCTGGTGGAATCTTGCGCCAGTTGCTCCCTGTTCAGCGTGCTCAAGAGGCCGGATGAAAAATGGGTGACGGAAAAGGCATACGAAAATCCCGTCTTTGTGGAAGACCTGGTGCGCAACGTAGCGCTGAAAACGCAGAGCCACTCCGCATTCAGCTGGTACCGGGTGGAAGCGGAAAACTTTGAATCCATCCACAACCACCAGGCTTATGCCGTGATTGAACGGGATCTGCGTTCCTGAGCTCTCTTCTTAACGGATATGAACGACAACTGGTGGGCTCTGGCATCCCTCGTCCTCTCCCTTGCATTCACGGGACTGGGCTGGCGCCTGCTTGCCTCCGGGCGCAGATTCATGTACGCCCACCTGTGGATGGCGTGCCTGTTGGCCCTGCAAACGGGGGCACTCTGCGTCAAGGCGTACCAGACGGGAATGTGCCCCATCCGGGGAGCGTCGGAAGTCATCTTCTTTCTTTCCTGGACCATCAACCTGTTCTACCTCCTTCTGGGCCGTGCGTACCGCATGTCCGTCCTGGGCATCTTTACGGCGCCCGCCATTGCCGTGCTGACGGCCCTCTCCCTGCTGATCGGCCTGTTCGGTCCGGATGTGCAGGGCGCGCATGACTTCTGGGTGACCGCCCATGTAGGGGTGGTCATGATGTCTTACGGAGCCGGAGGACTGGCCGCCGCCGCGGGCGTGGCCTTCTGCATGCAGGACGCCTGCTTGAAAAGAAGGCAGATCCCCGGCACCTGCCGTCTTCTGCCGCCCATCCGCACGCTGGAAACCAGCATGAAACGCCTCCTGCTGGTAGCCTTCGTCCTGCTTCTGGCAGGGGAATGGCTCGGCTGGCAGGGGAATTTGCCCATCCATACGGCAAAAACAGTTATTGTCATTTTACTGACGCTGGGTTACTCCGTGCTGTTGTGGCTCATCTATCGTCGCGGCATGCCGGGCAGGGCGCTGGCCTATTGCTGCGTGGTCCTCTTCCTGGCGTCCATGAGTATTTTTCTGGTGAGCAGATGAGAATGGTTTGTCTAGGCTTGAATCACCGGACCGCCCCCGTGGAAATAAGGGAGCGGTTCTCCGTGCCGTCCCACAGGCTCCAGAATGCGGGAAAAAGCATCCGGGAACTGCCGGGCGTGGAACAGTGCGTGGTGCTCTCCACCTGCAACCGCATGGAAATCTACTACTGGTCGGACAACCCGGAAAACGCCAGGGAGCATATCCTGTCCCACTTCCTGGGGGACGGCTGCGGCAAGGTGGACATGGCCTCCCATTTCTACTGCCACCAGGGGGCCTTTGCCCTAGAGCACCTGTGCCGCGTGCTCAGCGGGCTGGACTCCATGGTGCTGGGGGAAACGGAAATCTTCGGCCAGGTGAAAACCGCCTACCAAATGGCGCTGGATGCCGGCGTGACCGCCGCCTGCGCCAACAAAACCTTTCAGAAAGCATTCACCATAGGCAAGCGGGTCAGGACGGACAGCCAGATTCATGCGGGAGCCACATCCGTGGGCTCCGTGGCCGTGGAACTGGCGGAACAAATCTTCGGAGACCTGGGAGGCACCCGCGTTCTGATCCTGGGGGCGGGCGATATGAGCCGCGTCACCGGCCGCGCCCTGCGTGCCCGCGGCGCGGAGGGCATTTACGTAGCCAACCGCTCCTTTGACCGCGCCGTGGAACTCGCCGGAATGATCGGCGGCCAGGCCATCCGGTATGATGTCTGGGGGGAATACCTCAGGGACATTGACGTGGTGGTGGCCGCCACGGCCGCCCCCCACTGCATCATCACGCGGGAGACGCTCCTGCCCCTGCGGGCGTCCCGCAAATACCGCTCCCTGTTCCTCATCGACATCTCCGTACCTCGCAACATCTCCCCGGACGTGGCGGACATTGACGAAGTGTACCTTTACGACATCGACACCCTGACCCAGCTTGCGGATGAAGCCAAGCTCAGCCGGGAGCTGGAAATCTCCCGGTGTGAAACCATCATCCGGGACGGCATCTCCAAATACTTTCCGGACACCGCTCTCTATGACCAGTAAAAACACCCTCATCATCGGCACCCGCGGAAGCGCCCTGGCCCTGGCCCAGGCGGACATGGTCCGCGCCGCCCTGTCCGCGCTCCATCCGGGACTGGACATACGCCGGGAAATCATCCGCACCACCGGAGACCGCCGTATGGACGTGCCGCTGGCGGATGTGGCCAGGGTCTCCGGCATCGTGGACAAGGGAATCTTCATCAAGGAACTGGAAACGGCCCTGCTGGAAGGCCGCATAGATGTGGCCGTCCACAGCCTCAAGGACGTGCCAAGCGAACTTGCCCCGGAATTCCGCCTGCCTGCGGTTCTTCCCCGCGCTGCGGCGGAAGACGTGCTCATCACGAAGGAGCCGGACTGGAACGGCCGCGGAACTCTTGCCACCGGAAGCGTCCGCCGCCGCCTCATGGCGCGCACGTACTGGGGAAGGCAGCTCCGGTTTGAAGACCTGCGGGGCAATGTCCCCACCCGTCTTGAAAAGCTTGTGGAGCATCCGGAATGGGATGCCGTGATCCTGGCAAAAGCCGGGCTGGAACGCCTCGGCCTCTATGCGCCGGAAACGGTGGTGCAGGGCAGAAAACTCTACATGCGCCCTCTGCCCGTGGAAGCCTTCATTCCCGCTGTGGGGCAGGGAATCGTCGGCATGGAATGCCGTGCTTCCGACCGGAAAACGAAGGAACTGCTGGCCGGGATCAACGATGTGGAAACCTGCGCCTGCGGCGTGGCGGAACGCACCTTCCTGGTGCGCCTGGGCGCCAGCTGCTCCACCCCAGTGGGCGTGTACGCCTGCCTGGAAGGGGATGAACTGGTTCTGCGCGCGGCGTACTACGTGCCGGGAAGGGAAGAACCCTTCGCCGTCGTTGTCTGCGGGGACCGGAACGCTCCTGAAGCCCTGGGAATTCTGGCCTTTGAAAAACTGAGCCCGAACTGACGGCGGAAGCTTTTCCGCTTCATCCGGGATATGGCGGGACGGAAAAAAGGTTCCGGAGTTCATCCGGAACCTGAATCAGGCAGTAAGTACACCAGGATTAATGTTTTTCCTTGTGACTTTCCTTGGAGCTGGAGCTTCGCTTGTCGCTCATAAACTGCCCTGTTGAAGCATCACGCTTGACGTGCTGCCCGGTCTTGTGGGTAGTGGACCCGGAACGCTTTTTAGAGCTGCTCCTGTGATCGTCTCCCATATGGGAACTTGTTGCCATTGATATTCACCTCCTTTCCATTTTCTTCACCTGTTGATAAACGAGAGAAGAAAGCCGTCCTTCCATAGGCTGGTGCATACAGCGTACAGGCCTGCGATTCATGCCTGCCATAACAATAAGCGTGCTTTCATGAGGAAGCATGCTGTAAAAGGTAATCCTTCAGGGCTCCGGCTTCGTTATGCTCCGTATCCCTTGCGGCGTACAGAAGCGTCACCTTCCCCTTGCGGGCCAGTTGGCTGAGATGTGAAACAGCCTCTTTATTCCGGTCCAGTTCTTCGAAATACTTTTTCCGGAAACCGTCCCATTTGGCCGGATCATGGGCGAACCATCGGCGCAATTCCGTGGAAGGAGCGGCTTCTTTCGCCCATTCGTTCCAGGAAGCCTTCTCCTTGGAAATGCCGCGGGGCCAGATCCGGTCCACCAGAACGCGGTCTCCGTCTTCCGCCTCCTGCGGATCGTAAATGCGTTTGATTGAAATGTTCATGTTGGGGAAAATGATGTCTGTTAACGGCAATAGAGCATGTGGAATATCTTTTTGTTGAGTCCGTGCGGGACATGCCGCGCCGCGTGCACCGGGGTGGTGCCGGGAATCGGCAGGCCTGCCGCTCCGGGTTTCCGGCCGGGAAAGGAGGCAGTCCCGGAAGGGGAGGAAGAATGGAAAACAACGGGTGCCTGAACCTGTTAAATCAAAAATCCATCATCGCTCCGGTTTTGCCGCTCCGGACCGGATGTTTGTTGTCGGTTACAAGGGTATCATCCATGACAGTATTCCAGCTGCCGGTGAAGTTTTTTCTGGGAAAATACCGTTTTCATGGAGACTCCGTCACGCAATCCGTACCAAGTTTTCCTTATCTTCCTGCGCCGGACGGCAGACGGCAATGGTCCTTTTCCGGACCATGGGATTTTCCCGTGAAACAGCCACCGTCGGGAAAAAAGAAAAGGGAGAAGCGGGGAAAACTGCTACTCCTTCCATGAATCGTCGGGAACGGCGCCGCGGGCCTGAAGCGTCTGGATCACCATGTCCACTTCATTTCTGCGCTGGGCGTGTTCCCGCCGCATGGCGGCATCCTCTATCCGGTAATAGTTCCAGAATCTCACCTGCTTCTCCATCAGGTCTTTTACTGCAAGCGCCATGGACAGGGCCTTGTTCGGGGAATGGGGGGCGGTGGAAATGCACCAGGCGTACAGAACATTGGCATAAGTCGTAGTCCAGGCATACATGCGGTCGTCAAACCGTGAAAAAGACACATAGGGACGCAACAGCCTTTCCGCTTCCCTGTAGCGTCCCTGGTGCATGTAAAGCAGCCCCTTGGCCGCCACTAGGGCATGATTGCCCGGACTGAGCAATTCCGCCCGTTCCATCTGCCGCTCCAGTTGGCGGAGCCGTCCGGGACCGGGAGGCGGGGAGCTCCCTGCGGCATGCAGGATATTGCGCCGCACAAGGTCCGGGTCGTGGCTGGCGGCGGCCGCCTGTTCCAGCATGGGCATGCCGTCGGGAGAAGATGCGGGAACCGCCTGCCAGGATGCTTTCCAGGTCGGGAAGGCCAGGCAGGCATACCACACGGACAGCGCCGCCAGTAGAAAGGCTCCTGCTCCCAGAACCAGGCGCCCGCCGGTTCGTGAAGCCTTGATCCTGGAGAAGGACGCGGTGCAGGAAAGGCCGCAGCACAGGGCGGCGGCGCCCGCAAGCGCCGGATTGTGCCAGATAAACTCTCCGTAGGCGTGGGCGGCGGCAATGCACAGCGCGCAGAAGGCCGCCGGCCCCAGGGGATTGACTTGGGGATGTTCGGCCGCCAGCCGGAGTACGCTCCGGAAGCCCAGGGAAATGAACAGGAGCAGCAGGGCAAGCATCACGGCGAGTCCGGTGTATCCGTAATCGCAGGCGGCCTGTGCATACTCATGATGGGTGAAATTGGGAACATTGGGAAACGGGAAAAACTCCACGGCCAGATTGGTGAACATCCGGCTGCCGTGGCCGAAAAGCGGGGCCTGCTCCGTCAGGGACCACGCCAGTTTGGAAAGGGTAATCCGGTTGCCGAAAGTGAAAACATCCAGAATGGACGTCAGGCTGCCCGCTCCGCTCGTCAGGTCCAGCACGACGTAGGCCGTGCTGAAAAAAAGCAGCAGGAAAAACAGAATGGCGGCCGTATAAAACTTCCTGTTATTGCGGAAAACGCTGGAAGTATAGATAAAAAAGCAGAGCGTCACGCCAATCAGGGCATTCGGAAAAGCGGCGCGGGAATCGCAGGTGAAGGAAGCAGCCACAAGCAGAAGTCCCGCGAACAGATGGACTCCCCATTTTTTGAGGCTGGCCATGCTCCAGGCGCACAGGAAAAAACCGGTAATGGACAGGAAATGCGCGGAAAAATTCTTGTATCCGAACAACCCGGTTCCATCCGTTTCCGTCCCGAACAGGGAATAATCCGGCCTGAACCAGGAAGCTCCCGTCCCCGCCATGTTCTGGTAGGCCCAGAGTGCGGCATTCAGCAGGCCCAGGACTGCCGCCAGCGTCGGGAGGGTGCTTTTGCTCCCGTTGCCGGCTCCGGCACAGGCGCCTGCCATGAACATCACCAGCGCGGTCACGATCAGGGTCAGGTCCGCCATGCTCTCGTAAAACCAGGGGGAAAACCAGGCTCTCAGGAAAAAATAGCCTCCCCCCAGTCCCACAGCCAGCCATCCGGCAAGGCCGGGGCTGGGCACTTTATATCCCCGTATGAGGCAAAAGCAGAACACCAGCAGCGCGGCTGTCAGAAAACACGACGGAATGAACAGGGTGTGCCATTCCCCGCCTGCCGCAGTGGTGGCCAGGGCGGTATAAAACAGGGCCAGCAATGCCGTCAGTATCCTGCCGGCGGCCGTTTCTGCAATGCGCGGAGCGGAAAGTTTGCTGGACGTTGGTTCTGGCATAGGCGGACGGAAAAAGGCCCAGGCACTATAACCGCCATAAGGGTGCTTGCCAAGAGCAAGCTTCCTGCGTCCGCATGACGCGCCCCCGGGACAGGCCTTGCGGGGGATAAAGAGATTGCTTTCTCCGTTTTTGCCCTTATCCTTTTCTCGTTATCTCATGGAACGGATTTGCGCCATTTTTTCACATTACCGTAGAATCTCCCTCACGGAAATGTGCTTGCAGAAACTGGCGCAGCAGACTGTTCCGCCTCACCGCGTCGTGGTGGCGGACAACGGGGCCGGAGACGGTTCCCTGGACGGCGTGAAGGAACAGGCGGCGGCCGGAGCCTATCCGTTCATGCTGGAAATAATCGACATGCCCGGAAATACGGGAAATGCCGGCGGCATAGCCCGGGGGCTGGAACGCGCTTTTTCCTTCCCGGATGTGGATGCCGTCTGGATTTTGGATGACGACTCCTGGCCGGAGCCGGACGCCCTGGCCTGCCTTTTGTCCCATGGACCCGGAACGGACGGCATGGAATGGCCGTGCGTCAGGGGTTGCAAGGTAGTGGACCTGAAACAGGGCGGAGAACTCTCCTGGCCCATGGTGCTCCTGGACGAAAAGGACGGACGGCGCATTCATGTAACAAGAGGTGACGCCCTTCCCGAAGCCCCTTTCCTTCTGACCGGGGGCGCCTTCCTGGGAGCCCTTGTTCCCCGTGAAATCCATGACAAGGTCCGGGGGCCGACCGCCGGGCTCTTTATCCGCGGGGAAGACGAAGAATATCCATGGATCATTTCCCGCGCGGGATTCCGCACTTATCTGGTCAGCGGCTCCATTCTCCACCATCCGCGTCCCGCCACCGGGCTGGTGCGCGTGGAACTGGCGGGCAAGGCCTTTTACTATGAACCGGGGCTGGATGCGCGCCGGCTGTACTACAAGGTACGCAACTGGGCGTGGCTCCAGAGGCTCAAACATCCGGATTCCCCCCTCTTCAGATGGGCGGCGTGCGCCGGATACGCCGCCTTGTGCGGAGTGCTCATCGCAGTATATGACGCCTGGAACCCGTCCAAATTCCGGGCCGTATGCCGCGGGGTGTACCGTGGCGCCTGCGGACGCCTCGCCGGGCCGGATGAATAATCCCTTTTACTCCGTCATGCCTGCATGCCGAATTTCCGTTTGATCTCCGGAATGGAATAATTGACCAGAGTCGGCTTGCCCGCCGGGGTGCAGTACGGAACTTCGCAGGCCAGCAGCTCCTTCAGAATGGCCGGAGCGCGGTGGGGGGAAATGCGTTCCTTCCAGGCGGACTTCCTGGCAATCTCCGCAATGAACGTTTCATACGCCATGCGTTTGGCGTTGCGGCTGAACTCGGACTGGGTGAGGCGGTCCACCAGCTCCAGCAAGAACGCCTTGGCGTTGTCCAGTTCCAGCAGGGCCGGAATGGACTCTATCCTGATGGTATTCTGGCCGAAGGGCGTGACCGTCAGTCCGGCCTGGTCAAAATGGGGCGCAAACTGCTGGATGACGGCGAAATCCCGGGGGTCCAGGTCCAGCATCACCGGATCGAGCAGGTGCTGGGAAGGCATGGGGGCCTGCCTGTGGGCCCGCAGCCGTTCAAAAATGATGCGCTCCCGCGCGGCCTTGGGATGCATCAGCACCAGGCCTTCCGGCGTCTCGAACAGGGCGAACTGCTGGTGCAGAGTCCCCAGATACTTGAAATCTGCGGAAAGATCCTTTTCCACCCTCCCTTCCGTGCCTGGCGCGGCATCCGGACGGGAACACGCCTTCTCCGGAAAATCCAGCCGCCCCTGGGTGGCCGGCACCTGTTTCAGGGAAATGGGCCGGACGGGAAGGACCGGAGATGGTCCCGAAGTACCCTGGGGGCGTTCCGCGGGAGAGGGAAACACTGGAATTTTAGACGTAGGACCAAGTGAGGGAGACAGGGGGGAGGCCGTTGCCGCGGTTCCGTTTCCGGCGGCAGCGGGCGCAGGGGATGGGGCGGAAGGCTGTTCGTCCGGTGCCGGAGCGGCCGGGCGGGTTTCCTGACGGGCATGGCGCTGAAGGGTGTTGGCAATCGCCTCCACAAGGGTATTCACCACATCGGCGGCGCGCCGGAACCGCACCTCCTTCTTGGCGGGGTGGACGTTCACGTCCACCAGGGCAGGCTCCACCTCCATGTACAGGAACAGGGCCGGATGCAATCCCGTGGGGAAGCCCCCGTAACCGTCGCGGATGGCCCGGTTGATCAGTTGGTCTTCCACCGGGCGGGTGTTCATGAACACATACTGCCCTTTTCTAGTGCGCCTGGCCTCGGAAAGCGGAAGCAAGTACCCGCTGACGGAAATGCCGGGGCCGGTGGTGGCCTCTATCGGAATCAGGGCCGCCGCCGTGGCGGGGTCCGTCAGGGCGGAAATGCGCACCCGCAGGTCCGTGGTGGCCGGAAGATCGAACACCAGCTGGTCGTCCCTCCTGTAGGTAAAGCGCACCCGGGGGAATGCCAGCGCATGGAGGCGTATCTGGTGTTCCACGTGGGAAGCCTCCGTTTCCGCGGACTTCAGGAACTTGCGGCGTGCCGGAGTATTGTAAAACAGATCGGCCACCTCAATGGCGGTGCCGGGAGATACCCCGGAGCTCCGGGGTTCGTGCTCCATCCCGCCGTCAATCCGCACTTCCCAGCCTTCCAGGGCATGCTGCTGCCTGGTGCAAAGCTTGAAGCGGGAAACGCTGGCGATACTGGGGATGGCCTCTCCCCGGAAACCCAGATGGGTGATTTCAAACAGTTCCTCCAGGGAGGAAAGCTTGCTCGTGGCGTGACGCTTGGCACAGAGGCTGGCGTCTTCACGGCTCATGCCGCATCCGTCGTCCGTCACCCTGATCAGGCCCACGCCTCCGCGGCGGATTTCCACCCGCACGGACTTGGCCCCGGCGTCCAGACTGTTCTCCACCAGCTCTTTGACGACGGAGGCCGGCCGTTCCACGACTTCGCCCGCCGCCACCTGGCTGGCGAGAGTGGGAGACATGACATGGATGGTCGGCATGGGTGAAGTAAAGTAAAATATTGATGATGAAAAACTCAGCCGCCGGCAACGATGGAGACCACTTCTACCGTATCCCCCGGAACAACCGTAACACGGGAAAAATCCCGGGGCAGGAGTGCGGAACCGTTGTGTTCCACCACCACTGGATTTCCCTTCATATTCAGGAGTTCCAGAAGCCGTATGACGGAACAGGGTTCCGCCAGAAAATAGGGGACGCCGTTCAGGATAATGCTGTCTTGGGCGGTCATTGCGTTCACACTATAGCACAGCGGGCCGGAAAAGCCAGAAACATACCTTGCGAATGGCGTAAAAGTTCCTGTTCAAGGAATAAGATAAAAAGAAACTGGCATCGCGTACGGGACTCGAACCCGTGTTGCCCGCGTGAAAGGCGGGAGTCCTAGACCGCTAGACGAACGCGACTTGAACCGGTTTTTGCAGCATCTTGGAGGCGGGAGCGGGAATCGAACCCGCGAATGACGATTTTGCAGACCGTTGCCTTACCACTTGGCTACCCCGCCGCTGATGCTGTGCGCGGATACTAGGAGAAAGGTCTTCCGGTGTCAATCTTGTTTTTGGAAAAGATACCTTGTTTTTTAGCGGAAAGCTTCTGAAAAAAGCCCTTCATTTTTTCATGGGCAGCATTTTTGATTCATGGATGCCACCCAGCCCTGCGGTGAGGTCGATGGGCATCAGCCGGGCTTCCCGTTTCTGTTCGTACAGGACCTTGACGCGTACATGGCCGTAATCTTCCGGAAAAGTGCAGGTGATGGGACGGGAGATGGTGCCGGCGCTGAAAAAATAAACGGATTTATCTGTCTTTACGGGAATGGGACGGTTTTTTTCGTCGAAAAATTCCATGCAGGTATAGGGAAATTCCTCAGGATGGGACAGGATGATGGTCCACTTCCCTTTCTCCTTTTTGTGGGTCGCGGTAAGGGTTACGCGTTGCATGGATTCCATTTTCGCTATGTCGCCGTCGTCCCTAAGAAAGGGAGGAAATGACAGGAGGATGTCGCAGTATCCCCCTTCTTTCAGAGCAAGGTCTTCCGCCGGAAGGGAAGACAGGTGCGAACACATGAGCGGCACCTCTCCTTTAATGTGTATCCAGCGGGTTTTGAGAGGGAGGGGCGTTTCCAAGGAAATCCCCAGGTTGAACGTTCCGGATTCTTCCTTCCGGTTATAGGAATCCAGAGTGATATAAATGGATCTGGGGTTCAGCGGCGTTCCCGAGGAATTCCGGATGTCCAGATTTCCTCCCTGCGTGTTGATATCCGTAAGGTCCAGACTTTTTTTGGCATCCAGAACGGCCGGGGCATTTTTATAACTGATGTTTAAATTGAAAAAAACGGACTCTCGGGAGGTGTCCAACGGCGCCAGTTCCACCCCGGTTCCCTTCAGAATGGAGAGCGGTTTTCCCCATGAAAGGGAGAAAACGGAAAAAACAATCAGTGAAAACAAGAGCTTCATGGATTCATTTTCTTTAAGGGTGATGCGCTTCCGTCAAACCCGATGTTGAAGTTGACGGGGATGTCCGTTGTTCCGCTTTCATCAAAATACGAAAGCGTCACCAGGAGGGTTCTGGTATTTGGCCGGAACAAATAGATAAGACGTAGAGACTGTTCGTTTTCCTCATTTTGTCTGACAGGGATCTTAATCATTTTAGGGTGAAAAGGCGTTCCGTCGGGATACTGGAAAGTGATGGAATGCAGAATGACCGGACTATTGCTTCCGATATCGACGGAAAACAACGGGCTGTTCGCCTCCTGTCCGGCTGATGAAATCCTGAGATGGATGGGATTTCCGGTTTTGGGATGCCGAATGATGGACGGAGCTTCTTCAAATTCAATTTCCTGTGCCGGAAATTTCAGCACCTTACGGCCCATGGGGATGGAAATATTCCCTGAAATCCGTATCCACTCGGCTTGAACACTGGGAAGGGAATTCGTCTGGATGCTCAGCTCCGCTTTTCCCTCCGGCGAATGGAAGGAATCATTTTCATAGGACAATTCGGGAGTGACCTGCACGTTCCGGATGCCGAGCTTTTTTCCCGTGGAATCAACCACTGCCAGACCACGTGCATCCGGGGGCGTCAGGGGAACCCCTCCACCGGAGCAGGACAGCTTGAAGGACAGCGTCAGGGATTTGTCGTTTTTCTGATGGACAATCCTCATTTCCGAGAAGACGAGACTGTCCCGCGGCAAATCTTTTTCCCCGTCCCCGGCGGGGGACGAAAGGGAGCCGCAGAGAAAAAACAGGAGGAATGCGGTTGTTTTCATAGGATATTTTCGTAGGGAAGGGGCAGTTACCTGGCCGATGGCGCCTGTCTCTTGCTGAGAGTTCCCGCCAGGCCGACGGTCAGGTTGAATGGGAGGCTTTTATTTTTAAACTTGTCGGGATCTATGTAAAGAATTCTAGCCTGCAGACGTGAGTAGGCTCGCGGAAAAACGCATTCCATGGAATAACCGGCCCCTCCCCCTCCCGCAAAAGCGCTGCAGGGCCTTAAGGAAAAGAGGACATGGAGTCCCTGTTCATCAAGGAGTTCCAGACCGTAAAAACGGAAGGTGGCGATGGCACTCAAATGGATTTTCCATAATTGGGAATTATTTCTGTAGGTTTGCAGAAGTTTCGCTTCCAGGGTAACAGTTTCACTTTTGCATATTGCCAAGTCCGCTACCGGTCCTTCCGGAACCATTTCACAGTCTATTGCGGAAAACTCTTCCTTCATTCCGTTCCGCCAGAAAAGTCCTCTGGGAATTGAAGAGGAAAGGGAACAGCAACGAAGTGGAACATTTCCGCAGATATGTATCCATTTGGCGGTTTTGGCGGGGAGTTCCTTGAAAAAAAGAATCGCATGGAACTGGTTGTCCGGGCAATCTTCTTCATCTACTTGGAGGAAGTTTTTTCCAACTATCATCAAATTGTCGGGAAGAAGTCTTTTCCCTGTTGAATCAACGACATTCAGCAGAAGGTAGGCTTTTGGCGGGAATTCCATGATGGATTCTTTTGCCGTGTGGGTGACGCTGCATGTAATTTTCATGCAGGGAACATCATTGTCGGTAATAATTTCAAGAGATTCAAATTCCATGTGCGCTCCCTCAAGGGCGGGAGGCGGATCGCCAAAGGAGCAGGGAAAAAGGAAAGCAATCGCCAGGTACAGTAACATTTTCATGGAGGGGGCCGGTTTGTCAATGGTTCTGGAAAATTTCCCCTCCCAGGCTGACGCGGCAATGGATGGGGAGTTTTTCCGGCTGGAGGTTTCCAAAATAGGAGAGATGGAGCTGCATAGTGGTTTCCTCCTCCGGAATGTTGAAGACGAAACATTCCGGAAGTGTCTTCTCGAAAAGACGGAGGCTGTTGAATTTTTTATAGGAGGCAGGCGGTGTATTCCCTCTTTGGGGTGCAGTCAGGGAAAGGGAATGAATGGTAAAAAAATCCGGGGCGCGAATGAAAAGCTTCCATGCCAAATGGGGACCGCCCCATGATGCCGAATAATGGCGTGCCCGGATATGGACGGAGTTATCCCCAACGATCTCCTTTTTTTCCGGAAGGGAGAAATGAATCTCCTCTCCGTTTACGGTGAGACCGGAAACCGGGGCCTGGCGCACTTCCGAGGTCATCAGCAAAGGAATGTGTCCGGATATTTCCACCCAGGCGGCCTGGGCGGATGGAGGGGTATCCGTTTCAATGGAAATGGCGGCTGCCCCGTTCCAGCCCATGTTGTCTTTTCTTTCCTCCTCCGGGTCCAGGACGGGATCTACAAAAATGCGTGACACCCGCAGTCTCTTCCCCTGGGAGTCCGTGATCTTCAATCCTTCCGTAGTGGATGGCGAGAAAGGTATCCTTTTCCCGGAAAAGAACGCCAGGAAATTGAAAGTAATCTTTTGGCGGCGGCCTGCTTGTTCCAGCAGAAAGCCGCAAAACTTCACAGGCTTCCCGTCCTCCGTTTTTTCTGGAGTACCGGAGGCATGGCAGGGGAAAATACCCGCAAGAATCATGAACAGCAGGATGATGGGCTTCATAAATATTCAGTTGAAAAGATGCGGTTATGTCAGGGTTCTCTTTTTCCCTTGTTGAGTGATCCCCCTATTCCCAAACTCACGTCGACGGATACGTGTCTTGTCTCAAAATTGCGCGGATCAAGATACAGAATCCGTACCTTCATTTTTTCACGGGAGCGCGGGAGAACGAGATATTCATAGGTGGAGGTTCCTCCTCCCCCGCTGGCGCTGAACCCGCAAAGAGAGGGCGGCATACCGGCAGGGACGGCCCGTCCCTGCATGTCTTCCAGTTTCAAATCCCGGTACCGGAAATCGGTCGGGTAGGCCAGCAGGAATTCCCAGACATCGGTGCCATTCCGGCCGCCGTCCCCGTCTTTCAGCTTCTTCATGGATAATGTCAGGAACTGCATCCGGGCGGGGTCGGCAATGCCATCATCCTGCCGGCCGTTGTTTGGCGGAAGCGGTATTTTTACCTCTTCCGGGTGAAGTAGATCAACCTCTGCCGGATCCGTGGATGAATATTCCGTACAGGTGACGGGCACATCCCCCCGAATGCGTAGCCACTCCGCGTCTTCCGGGGGCCATTCGGAAAACGAGAATTGGATAATGAACTCTTTTTCCTGATTCAGTCCCTTTTCTGCCTTCATGGAAATCAGAACATTGTCCGGCGTATAGGTCTTTCCCGTGGAATCCGTAATGGAAAGGTCGGAAAATGGTTTCCCGGATGCAGGGATGATGCTGGCTTTCCCCCGGTATGTCCCGTCCAGGGTCACCATGCAGTATTTCTTCTTTTCCGTGTGGTCCGTCCCGGTCAGGAAAGATGCGAACCCCGTCCGTGAGCCTTGCAGCAGGGGTGTATTGTCAGCAGACGCGGCCACGCAGGAAAGCGGCAGAAATAGCAACAGGTATTTCATAGGGAATGGGTGTTGGATGAGAGAGTTGCAAACAAAGGAATCTGGCAGTCCTGCCTAGGGAAAAATCTGGATCATGGCATGTTCTCCGGGGTGTTGGGGGAGGGCTCTTGGTGGCAAGCCGGAGGCGGGAAGAACGTTTTTATTTAGCCGCAGGGACTTTTTCCTTGTTAAGGGGGCCTCCCATTCCCACGCTGATGTCAACAGGCACTTGCCTGATTTCAATGTAGCGGGGATCGGCATGCAAAATGCGCACTTTCAGTTGTTCATAGGGGCGGGTAAGGGTGAAATATTCGGAGCGTGTCGTTCCGCCGCCGCCGCTGCACAATCCTCCGGAAAAACGTTTGAAGGGAATGGGCCGCCCCTGCATGTCTTCCAGTTCCATGCCGCAGTAGCGGAAGCTGTCCCGGTGGCCCAGGCTGAATTTCCATTGGAAGCCTTCCTCTTCCTTACCCTCCCACTTCTCCACGAATAATATCAGGGTCTCCGTTCGTGCCGGGTCCGCAATGTCGCTCTGCGGGATGTCATTCCCCACAACGGGAATTTCCGTTTCTCCCGGGTGAATCAGATCGACCTCCACCGGATCCAGGGAGGAAGCTTTGATGCACACCACGGAGACATTCCCCCGGATGCGTAGCCATTCCGCATGTTCTGACGGCCATTCGGAAAGAGAAAAGCGCAGATGGAACTCTTCTTCCCGATTCCATTCTTTTTCCCACGCCGGCTCAATCAGAACATGATTCAATGCATAGGTTTTTCCTGTGGAGTCCGTGACGGAAAGATCGAAAGGCCTTTCCTTGGATATGGAGACCACACTGAGGTGTTCCAGAGGCCTTCCGTTCAGGGACAATATGCAATAAGGCTCCTTAGTCGTACCGTTGACTCCCAGGGAGAAGGAGTCGAATTCCAGAGGACAGAGCGGTGGCGGAGGTGCCTTGTCCGCAGCGGCGCCCAGGCAGGAGAGAGAAAGGAACAGCAGCAGGGATTTCATGGAGTGGGAGTGTTGGAAGGTGGTGATATCGGGCCTCCGAGCCCGATTGTCTGGTCCATGGGAATGTTCATGTTTTTCTTTCCGGACAGGCAGAAAATCCGGACGAGCAGGGTCTTTTCCTCTTCGGGGATGGCATGAAGCCAGTCCATTTCCCATTGATGGCCGGATTTGTTGCCAAAATGGCTGTGATGGCGGGCGTCCGGAGGGAGCTCCTTTCCCTCGTGGTCTTTCAGGGCAAGGGAATGGAAAAGAATGTCCTCATCCCCGGTAATGGTCAGCCGCCAATAGGTAAATCCTTCCACGGGAATCAGTCCTTCATGGACTTGGGCCTTGACCGTGATGCTTTTTTTCTTTCCTTCCCTGTCCCGTTCAGACAGAGGGATGGAAACGGCGTCTCCGCCCAGGGTTATTGCCTGCCAGGGAAGCGCCTGCTTTTTGTCCGCCGCCAGAACGGGAATGGCTCCTTTCAGGGAAACGGACGTGGCCCGTGCATCCGGCAGGGAATCGGATGATAAATACATGTCCACCGTATAATCTTCCGTGCCGGCGGGGTCCGGGTAATGTGAGAAATTAATGCTCAGGCAGGGAAGAGCCTTTCCGGTGCTGTCGGTAGCCGTGAATGCATCGGAGGCCAGGGGAATGAGCGGAACCTGCCCCGCTTGAGGCGTGAGCCGGAAGGAAAAGGAAATGCCCGGGCGGTTTTTTCCCTGGGAAAGGGACATTCCCGTGAAAAGGGCCTCCCATGGCCCTGTCTCCGGCTGCGCCTGCGCCGCGGGCAGGAATGCCAGGGACAGGAGAGCCGCGCGGCAAAAGTGCCATCTGCTTTTCATGCCGGGAATTAACGGTTGGAGAGCAATTCCTTCATGTCCGGCAGGCGGAAATGCAGGGGAGGAAGTTCCGTGCCGTAGGCGGTGGACTTTTCTTTCCGCAGGTTTTCCGCTCTTTCTTCCAGAGTACGTGCGGCGTTGAGAATCTTGCGCACTTCCTGGCGTCCGCGGCCTATTTTGGAAGCGGCGCGTACAGGGTCGGGCGTCAGTTCGGGGCCTCCCTTGAGGTATTTTTCAAAATACTGCTGGTAGTGTTCCGCCAGTTCTCTTCCGCGGGCAAACAGTTTCCTATCTTCCTCCACAAAGGCGACCAGGTCCGGATCCACGTCCCTGGTGCTCAGGTCTGCAAGGTCTTCGTCCCGGTCCTTCAGTATTTTTGCCGCCTGCCGGCTGCTTTCCTCCAGGCCCGGAAGAGTCGGATTCTTCTTCAGCTTGAGGAGCCGTTCCGCCAGTGCGTCGCTTTTTTCGGAATATTCCGCATTGATGTCGGCCACCTTTTTACAGTAGGAGACGGAGGGATCGCCGCAGGAAATCATCAGGAATGCCGCCAGCAGGGGAACCAGGCGGCGCATGCAGGTCAGGGGAGTCATGGTTCTCTTTTAGCATTTCCTCAAACGGAAGCAAGAAGCTTTCGTGAAAATGAACGGGCCGGAACAATTGCGGAAGGAACTGACGAACAGCGAATTCCTTTCACGGCCGCTCTTTCTCCACCGGGAGCGGCAATTCCACCACGCCGCAGCTGGAACCGGGAACCAGCAGAATTTCCACTTCCAGGGGCAGTGTGGTGTCCGCCAGGAATCCCTCCGGAATGGAAATGCCGATGGGTTTGGAACTTTGCCCGGGGGCGACTTTCTGCGGGGCGAAAATGTCCAGCACGACACGCCCGTTTTGAAGCACGTTGAGCTTGCTGAAAGAGAAGGACTGCTCCTTGCACGTATTGTGCAGGGTCACGCCTTGGAGAGCTGCGGGAGCAAAGGGGCCGGGAACCGTGAATCTCAGGGTGGTGGAACTCCCCGCTTCCACGGGAAGGGGAAGCCAGCAGGCGGCAATGGCCGACTGGAGGTTCAGGCTGGACGTCAGGTAGCCGGAGCCGTTGAGGCGTTCCATCATCAGGCGGGAGAGTTCCGTGGAAACGGGCATTCCCCAGCCCTGGGAATACATCAGGGAAAGCAGGTACGCGGCTTCCTGGTCCCTGTACTGGAGCGCCATTCTCAAAAAGCGGGCGGCCTGGGCGTAATCCCTTCTGGCCAGGGGTGGCTGTTGGGGCAGTCTGGGGAAGTAGGAGGGAATGTCCATGAGCATGACGCCCAGATCCTTCATGGCCTCATAACATCCTCCCGTGGCGGCCCGGTAAAGCCATTCCACGCCGTTTTCCGGTCTGGGTCCTCCGGGAAAGTCCGGCGCCATCAGTGCCTTGGCCAGTGCATATTGGGCGACGGGGTAGCCTTCCCTGGACAGTTGTTCTACCGCCGCCATGTTGTCCGCCGTCACTTTCAGGCGTTTCGCGGTTCTGCTGCGGCTGGACGCCGGGGAGGAAACCTGGCGCATCAGTTCCCGGTAGGCTGGGTCCTCCCGCAGGGATTCGTCCTGAATGGCCGGGGCCGCAATAATGCGGATTTTCGGGAAAGCCTCTTCCGTCCGGGCCGGGTCTCCCTTCAAACAGGCCATCTGCACGGAAACCGGCTGCTGGGCGGCCGTTTCAAAGGCGTACGTGTACGTCCGGTCCGTGTACAGCAAGGGGAGGGCCGGGAAGAAAAACGTGGTGGTGGACTGGCCGGGAACCGTGAATGAGGGAATGGGGTTGAGGGAGCGGTCCACCAGGGCGCCGTTGGAATCACGGATGGTCAGGTAGAGGTCCTCCCTGCCGTCCGGAGAAGAGGAAATCTGAAGGTAAATGCAGGAAATGCGCAGCTCTTCCGGCAGGGGGGAAGGGAGGCTGGAGCTGCTGAGCATGCTGTCGTCCAGCCGGAGCTGGAACCGGGACGTTTTCCGCTCTTCCAGGGAGGCGTCTTCCGCGATTCTCAGTTCCGGAATGCGGATGGAGGCCAGGTCCCGCGGAGGGATGGCCGGGAGTTTTTCCAGCCCGTTGGCGCCGGGTTGCTGGATGGCGTCCTTGATCGTGTTGATCGTCGTACCCATGGGGGCCTGTTTCAGGTAATCCAGCAGGTAGAACGCCGCGGCGCCCGCCAGCAATGTGCATGCGCTGCCCACCATCAGGTACATCAGCTGGCGGTTGCGCCTGATGGTGCGGGCGGAAAGCCTGCGGGCGGCGGAGGGAGTGCCCGTGCCCCTTCCGGAAGGAATGTTTTTATCTGAACTTTTTGCAGCGCCCAGGTGGAGCGCCGGCCGGGCGCTGCTGATCTCCGCGCGGGTCAGCTGGATGGTGGCGGAGGATTCCTCCCCGGAAATGGAGCAGATGTCGTTGATCCACTCCCGGGCGTCCTGGTAGCGGCAGTTGATCTGCGGGGCCAGCGCCTTGTCCAGGGAAAGCAGGAACTGGCGGGAATACAGGCGCATCAGCTGCGGATTGCTGTGCAGGGGCGGCATCGCGTCTTCCGCCAGCCGCACTTCCGCCCGTTCCGGAGGATGTCCGGTGAGCAGGGCGTAAAAGGTGGCCCCCACGGAATAAAGGTCGCTCCAGGGACCTATGTTCGTCTTGCCCAAGGCCTGTTCCGGAGAGGAGTACCCCTGGGTGGTCAGGACGGTGGCGGTGTGCAGCTTCAGGGCATGCCGCGCCGCGCCGAAGTCGATGAGAACGGGCGTTCCCTCCTCCGTCAGCAGGATATTGCCGGGCTTGATGTCCCGGTGGTAAATATGGCTGGCGTGCAGGTATTCCAGAATGCGGAGCAGGCGGGTGAGCAGGCCCTTCAGTTCGTCTTCCGTGTAACGGTGGCCGGTGGTGTGGAGCTTTTCTCCCAGATAATCCAGGGACAGGCCCGTGATGTGCTCCATGGCGAAGTAGGCCGTGCCGTTGGCCTCGAACACGGACAGGATCCTGACGATGCCCGGGTGGTTCAGTTCCGCCAGGGTCTGGGCTTCGCTCAAAAAGCTTTTCAGGGCCCAGGTGTAATTCTCCAGGTCGTGTTCGTTGTTGGGCCTGATATGGCCGGTCAGCGGGTCGCGGTAGGAGCAGCTTGCCGGGAAATTCTCCTTGATCACCACGTTCCTGTTCAGGAACAGGTCTTTGGCCAAATAGGTAATGCCGAAGCCGCCGCTGCCCAGGACGCTGAGAACTTCATACTGCTCCAGCCGCGTGCCGGGAGCCAGCTCCCGCTGATAGACGAAAAACGCGCCCTTCTCCTCCGCATGGGGAAGCGGGGGCCTGCCGGGTAGAATCTCTTCCAGGCCTGTCGCCGGAGGGGGAGGCGGCGCTTGCCCTGTCGTCCCGGGCGCGGCGTCTGTCTGGCCTTCTTTTGCTGGCATGGGAAAAATTCGGGAAACGGAAACTGCGGGCATTTTCCTATGCCGCTCCCGGCAAGTCAAGGTGAATGCCTGTTCCGCCCCCGGAAGGCTGGGCCGGTATTCAGGACTTGTGGCGCTTGACGAATTCCCGCGCCGCCTTCAGGTAGGCCTCCGCCGCCGGGCCGGAGGGGTCGTGTTCGAAAATGGTGTGGCCGAAGCTGGGCGCTTCGCCAAGCCTGATGGAACGGGGGATGACCGTCTTGTACAGCATTTTGGGGAGGTGCTGCCCCACCTGCTCGATCACCTGCCGGGAAAGGTTGGTGCGGCCGTCGTACATGGTCATCAGGACGCCTTCATGCCTGATGTGGGGATTGGCTCCGCTGGCGCAAATTTGCGCGGTCACGTGCAGAATCTTGGCAAGGCCTTCCAGCCCGAACCATTCGCACTGGAGGGGGGTGAGCACTTCGTCGCAGGCGGCCAGGGCGGAAGTCATCAGCACGCCCAGGGAGGGGGGCGTGTCCATGATGCAGTAATCGTAGGAACCGGATTTGCGCAGCGGGGCGAGCGTCTCCCGGAGCCTGGTCAGATGGTCGCCGGCCCGCGCCAGCTCTATCTCCACGCCGGCCAGGTCCATGGTGGAGGGAATAATGTCCAGCCGTTTTCTGCCGGAAGGCCGGATGCACTGTTCCGCAGGAATCTGGTGGAGCAGGGCGGGGTACAGGCTGGCCGTCTCCCGGGTGTCGATGCCCAGGCCGCTGGTGGCGTTGGCCTGCGGGTCCAGGTCAATAACGAGAATTTTCTTTTTCAGCTGGGCCAGGGCGGCGGCCAGGTTGATAGCCGTGGTGGTCTTTCCCACTCCCCCTTTCTGGTTGGCGATGGCGATGATTTTCATGAGGAAAACGGTGCAACGACACGGTAGCACAATGCGCCCCCCTTTCAAACATTTTCCTGAGCGGGAGAACCCGGAAAGCCGCGGTCCGGATGAGAGCCGTGCCGGGATGGTGCGGCCCCGCCGGGAGAAAAGGCCTTCTTCGTCAGGGAGCCGGAGGAGCGGGCGGGCGTTCCGAGGAAAGAACGAGGCGGAACCCCAGGGCATCGTCCCGCGTGTTTTCCGGCAGCGGAGTGCGGATGCTAGTGGTGAGCTGCTTGGGACGGAAGGACAGGTAGCTGCCGCCGCGGGCCACGCCGTGGCTGCGTATGGGAAGGCTTTCCGGACCTCCGTAATTATCGTCCACCCACTCCATCACGTTGCCTTCCAGGTCGTACAGGCCCAGGCGGTTGGGGGGGAATGACCTGACCGGGGCCGTGTAGGGCTGCCCGTCCTCGTAATCCACGATCACGCGGGACGAGGGAAGATAAATCAGGGCGGACTGGTCAGCGAAATTGCCCGCTCCGTTCGGCGGGGGCCAGGAAGTCCCCCACGGGAACACCTCCTTGGAATGGTCATGCGGCAACGTTTTTTCATAGGGGGAATCCCCCTTTTCCTCTCCGAGCTGCATCCAGGCGCTCCATTCCGCGTCTTTGGGCAGGCGGTAGGAATCATGCTGGTCAATCAGCCCCTGGGCACGCTCCCTGTTGGTGAGCCATCTGGCAAAGGCCCGCGCGTCCTGCCTGCTCACGTTCACCACCGGATGGTCGTCTTCCTGGGGGAATCCCGGCTTGGCCGGGGCTTTGCGGCCCGTGGCTTTCAGGAACTGCTGGAAGTCCTTGACACGCACTTCATGGGCCATTGCCAGAGTATTGTTCCCCGCAGGCACCAGGTCCATTCCCAGGCTGTTGATCCAGGGGGAGCCGAACACCACGGACTTGTCCGGTTCAAGCTGGAGGGAAAGGTACAGGTCCTGGGGATCAAGCCCCCTGCGCCGCATCGTGGCGTGCCCCGGCAGCTTGATCTCAATCACGTAAGGCACCTGGTTGACATACTCCTCAATGGGCGTCCTGCCGATGAGCCTGTTGTTGAAAAACACGCTGGCTCCCGGCGGGTTGGTCGTGACGGTGATGGGAACCTGGAAAACGCGGGTGACGTTCAGGACGTACGTGTTCCGTCCGTCCGTCCGTCCGGAACCCTGAGGCCCCGGGTCCGCGCTGATGGAGAACTCCTTGCCCAGCAGCCCCTCCCGTTCGCACTTCTTGTTCAGCCACGCCAGGTACGCCGTAATGCCGTCCTGGGTCAGCAGGGCCAGATCCTTCTCCGGGTGGTCCGGCTGCACCTGCTGCCGCTGCATTTGAAAATTGCCCTGCTGCCTGTCTTCCTTCAGGAACTTGTTGAACAGGGCGGCCGTCAGGGGCGTCTCCGCCACGTGGCGCGTCTCCGCCGGAAGATAGGTAACGCCCTCCGTATCCTTCCAGGGCTGCCCGTCCGTGGGCGGATGGTACTCTTTCAGGACTCCTCCCAATGCCAGCGTGGAGCCTCCTGCAACAGTCCCCGTCTCCTCCTTGTCCGCAAACCCCGACTTCTTGATGGTGTACACGACGGTGGTGCCGGCAGGCAATTCGATGGGGCCGTAAGGCGTTTCATCCAGATAATTCCCGTCGGCGTCATAGACGGACGCCCCCGCCGGAGAACTGGTAACCAGCACGTACCCGTTCCTGGACTCTTCCTCCGGCGCGGATTGTTGGGAATGCGCTTCCGCCGGGGTGTCCGGTTCCTGTGCGTGTTGCTGTTCGTTGAGCCAGAGTACTCCCCAATACGCCGTCAGGCCGCCGGCAATGGCGGCCCCCAGAAGCTGGAAGGTACGTTTGAACTTGCGGCGGCTTTTCTTCTGAAGCCGGAAGCGGGACGGAACTTCATACCCTCTCAGCGCGTCTATCTTTTCCGCCAGCTCCTCCGCGGAATCAATCGTGCATTCCTCCACGCGCGGTTCCGCGGCCTGGCAGATGATGGTATTGAACGCCTGCCATTTTTTCTGCACGGTGCCCGCCGGCAATTCATCCGGCAGTTCGGGAAAATCCATGCGGTCCTTCCCGGTGCTGATCTCATACAGGACTTTGGCCAGGGCATACACATCCGCCCTGCGGGTCCCGGGACCGTCCGGAGGAATGAACCCCTCCGTGCCGACAAAACTGCGCTGGTCCAGATGGGCCACCAGGCCGATGTCCGCCAGTTTGGGACGCCCATTCACGAAAATGACGTTGGCGGGCTTGATGTCCCGGTGCGTCAGGTTCTTGCTGTGCAGGTACAGCAGCGCGTGGGCAAGCTGGCTGCCCACCTCCAGGCAGTAATCCAGGGGAAGGGGCTTGTTGCCGGAAAACTTCTTGTCCGTCTGGAGCGTACGGGGAATATACTCGTCCGGGTTGATATGGACTCCCGTGCGGGCGTCGTCGCCCAGCTCCATCACGTAATAATAAAAGGGGGAGCCTTCGTCGTGGCGGCCCACATGCAGGATGTGCACCAGGCCCGGATGGTTGCGGGCGATGGGCTCGTATTGAAGAATGCCTTCAAACTCCCGGTTGAAGGTCCGTTCGTCCTCAAAATCCTCCCTCCAGACGATTTTGACGGCCCTCCATGCGCCTGTCAGGGCTTTTGCCAGCCAGACCTCTCCATACGCTCCGCTGCCGATCTGGCGAACCACTTTATGGTCCGGGATGGAAGGGGTGGGACGCACCACCCGTTTCACGGGCAGTGTCGGCAGGTTGCCGCCGGGCATGGGTGATGCGTCCGAAGTCATGAGCGGGCCGGGAAATCAGGAAATGACGCCCAGGTTTTTGCCCACCTTGCAGAAGGCTTCAATCGCCTTGTCCAGCTGTTCGCGGGTGTGGGCGGCGGAAATCTGGGTGCGGATGCGTGCCTGTCCCTTGGGCACCACGGGATAGAAGAAGCCTACGGCATACACGCCTTCGTCCAGGAGCTGTGCGGAAAACTGCTGGGACAGGACGGCATCCCCCAGCATCACCGGGGAAATCGGGTGATCCTTGCCGCCGATGGTGAAGCCGGCGCCGGTCATCGCGCCGCGGAAATATTTGGTATTGGCTTCCACGCGGTCGCGCGCTTCCGTGGAACCTTCCAGAAGGTCCAGCACCTTGATGGACGCGGCCACGATCGCCGGGGCCACGCTGTTGGAAAACAGGTAGGGGCGCGCCTTCTGGCGCAGGACGTCCACCACTTCCTTCGGGCCGGAAACGTAGCCGCCGGACGCGCCGCCCAGGGCTTTGCCGAGTGTCCCCGTCGTGATATCTATCTTGCCGAACAAGCCGCGGTACTCATGCGTCCCGCGTCCCCGCTTGCCAAGGAAGCCCGTGGCGTGGCAGTCGTCGAAATGGACGATGGCGTTGTATTTGGCCGCCAGTTCGTGAATCTTGTCAAGCTGGGCAATGATGCCGTCCATGGAAAAGACGCCGTCCGTGGAAATCAGCTTGACGCGGGCGCCGGCGGCGTCCGCCTCCTGCAGCTTGGCTTCCAGGTCCGCCATGTCGTTGTTGGCGTAGCGGAAGCGCTTGGCCTTGCAGAGGCGCACCCCGTCGATGATGGAGGCATGGTTCAGGGAATCGGAAATAATGGCGTCGTCCGCGGTCAGCAGCCCTTCGAACAGGCCGCCGTTGGCGTCAAAGCAGGAGGGGAAGAGAATCGTGTCTTCCGTGCCTAGGAACTCGGAAAGGCGTTCCTCCAGCTGGCGGTGCAGGGTCTGAGTGCCGCAGATGAACCGGACGGACGCCATGCCGAACCCCCACTGGTCAATCGCCTTCTTGGCCGCTTCCATCACTTCCGGATTATTGGCCAGGCCCAGGTAATTGTTGGCGCACATGTTGATGACGGAACGGCCGTCTTTCAGCGTTACCTGGGAATACTGCTGGGAGGCGATAAAACGTTCTTCCTTGTACAGGCCTTCTTCGCGCAGGCCGTTCAGCGTGGTCGTCAGGATATTCTTGAACTCGGGGGTATACATGTCAAATAATGGATGAATTGAAACAGTCAGCAAATAAAGGGGCAGGAGACTGCGCCATTGCTCCCGCACCCATATCACAAAAGGCCCGGAAGGAAAAGCTTAAAGAAGCGGTTCGCCGAAATGTCCGGGCAAGCGGCGGCGCGCTTGACGCATAGAGCCGTATTCCGGGCTCAACAGACTTCCCTGGAGAACATGAAAGACATGGAACTGAGGCTTCCGGGGCAGTCAGAAAGCCATTGCCGAGGTGCCTTCCGGGAAATCCCTTGCGGAAGAAAAAGCGGCGGATTTTTTCTGAAAAAAAGCAGGGATAAACAAAACCGTCATTTTACTGCGCTTTCCGGGTAGCAACCTTGGTGATTCGTCAAACCTGTTAAACAAAAACATTCATACCAGTCATGAAACAATCCTTCTTATATGCATGGTGTTTGAGCGCCGCCGGGTGTGCCTCCCTGCTGCACGCCCAGTCCGTCAGCCAATTCCCGGACAGCGGCCCTGAAACCACTCTGGATTCCCTCTGGGCGGCTACGGGCCACATGCAGGCCTTTTCTGACGCCATCGACTCCCAGATGGGCGTGCACCGTTTTCAGGACGGCAAAAAATCGCGTTTCTGGTTCAGCGGCATGGGAAGCTTCGGAAATGCCAGTGTCAGGAACGAGCATTCCGCCTTCGACTATTCGGCCGGCGGCGGAGCCTTGGGCTACGACTATTGCGCATCCGAAAGTGGAAGGGGAAGGCTGCTCGGCCTGTCCCTGGGCTTCATGTCCGGTACCCAGAACATCAAGGAAATGGCGGACCATCCCGCCGGATTTCTGGAAGGCGACAAATTTGACCAGGATACGATGATGGTCAACATTTACGGAGCCCTGTACAGGCAGACCGGAAGAAAATCCCATCTTCTTCTGTCCATGAATATGGGATTCGGCAATACCGACAACAAATGCGCCCACCACGGCATGAACTACGAAAACTCCACATGGGATACGGAAACCTGGAACGTCGCGTTGTCGGCCGCATGGCGCTACGAGGTCTCCAGATCCTTCAGTATCACGCCTTTCGCCAAGATGAGCTATGTGCATGCCTCTAACAAAGTGAAAAAGGACGACTATGATGACGAAGACTATGACTCTTCCTGGTGGTGGGATGATGATGAATACTGGAGAAGGGAATCCAGGTGGGAAAACCGCGGATCGTTCGACAATATGGCGCTTGAAGTGGGAGTGACGCTGGAACACGCCATCCGCTTCTCCAACGGCATGATGTGGACCAACGCCATTTCCGGAAGCTACTGCCCGGACATATGGCGCAACAATCCCCACCATACCTTCAACGACATCTGGTGGGACGGCGACACCGTCTATGAGTCCCGGTACAGAGGCAGAGGATACGCTCCGGCACGCCAGGCCTTCAAGGTCAAATTTCTGTCGCGCTTCGTGCGCAGTGAAAACCTCTCCATTTATGCCTCCTATCAGGCTTGTTTCCGGGAATCCTACACGGAACACCGGGCGGCCTTGGGCGTAGCCGTGGTCTTCTGATGTCTTCCGCGCCCCTCATCGTGGTGATGGAGGGGCGCGGAATGCCGGTTGCTGATGCCGGGGACTCGGCGGGAAAAGAGGGAAAAGAGGGAAAAGAGGGAAAAGAGGGAAAAGAGGGAAAAGAGGGAAAAGAGGGAAAAGAGGGAAAAGAGGGAAAAGAGGGAAAAGAGGGAAAAGAGGGAAAAGAGGGAAAAGAGGGAAAAGAGGGAAAAGAGGGAAAAGAGGGAAAAGAGGGAAAAGAGGGAAAAGAGGGAAAAGAGGGAAAAGAGGGAAAAGAGGGAAAAGAGGGAAAAGAGGGAAAAGAGGGAAAAGAGGGAAAAGAGGGAAAAGAGGGAAAAGAGGGAAAAGAGGGAAAAGAGGGAAAAGAGGGAAAAGAGGGAAAAGAGGGAAAAGAGGGAAAAGAGGGAAAAGAGGGAAAAGAGGGAAAAGAGGGAAAAGAGGGAAAAGAGGGAAAAGAGGGAAAAGAGGGAAAAGAGGGAAAAGAGGGAAAAGAGGGAAAAGAGGGAAAAGAGGGAAAAGAGGGAAAAGAGGGAAAAGAGGGAAAAGAGGGAAAAGAGGGAAAAGAGGGAAAAGAGGGAAAAGAGGGAAAAGAGGGAAAAGAGGGAAAAGAGGGAAAAGAGGGAAAAGAGGGAAAAGAGGGAAAAGAGGGAAAAGAGGGAAAAACGCCGGAATGCCGGGTGTGGCTCGTGAAAACCGCTTCTTCCCGCTGTGTTTCCGTGAGCGGAAAGCCGGATAATCGGGAGCGGTGGAAACAGGTATGGCTATTCCTCTTCCGTTTCCAAGGAATAATCCAGCATTCTGTCCCCCTCAAACGTGAAAAACGCCTGGAACCGTTTGCCGCGGAGCATGGCGGGAAGCCAGTACCGGTCATCCTGCCACATGAGGTCGTAGGGAATCTCCTCTACGGGAGACCAGAAGGGCTCCGCCTCCGGCGTTTCCGAGGGAGTCCCCGTGAAGGAGGAAGCCATGAACACATGGCAGCGGATTTCCGGAATGGTTCCGCAGGTAAAGGAAAAATTAAGCACGCCCATTTCCCGGGCGTCCGTTACGTCAATCCGCAGTTCCTCCCGGACTTCCCGCAGAACGCATTGAAGAGCCGTCTCCCCCGGCTCGAACTTGCCGCCGGGGCCGTTCACCTTCCCCGCTCCTATCCCCCTCTTCTTGCGTATCAGAAGAATCTTCCCCCCCTGAACCACAAACATCAGGGTAGCGAGAATATCCGGTGTCCACTCTGCGGGCCATTGAAAGCCACTGCTTCTCTCTTGCATGGGCTCATGCTACAGGATGGGAAGGCCGACATGAAGAAAAATACGGGATAAATGGCATTAATGGGCGGGGAAACGCTTCAATTGCCTGCGGCGCCAATCCCCGTATAATATCTGGAAACGCCTTTTCACCGGAGCGTCTCTGTGCCGGCGTGCGGCATCCTGTTGCCGTTCCTTTTAATCTGTTTCTTCCGGAAGATCCTGCTTTCTGACGCGGGAGCCTGCCAGGGCGTAAGCCAGCATGACCAGTTCGCAGAGGAAAACAAGCATCCATGACCAGCGCCAGCTTCCCAGCGAATCTGCCAGAACACCCTGGAGGAAAGGGAAAACGGCCCCGCCGAACACGCCCATCATGAAAATGCCGGAAGCCTTGGCGGTGTATTTTTTCAATCCCACGGTAGCGAGCGTGAAAATGCACCCCCACATCACGGAATGAAACAGCCCCACCGAAACCAGCACCCACAGGTTATGGGTGTAAATGGCAGCCAGCGTCAGGAGGGCCGCCGCGGAGGTAGCCGCCGTCAATTGGACGCGGGGGGAAATATGGCTCAGCCAGCCGGAAACAATACGCCCCGCCATCAGGCCGCCCCAGTACAGGGAGGCCAGCAGGGCGGGAATGCCCAGGTCCACTCCCCACACTACCAGATTGCTGGAGCCCAGAAACAGCAGGGGCGAATCCGAATTGCCGAGTTCCAGCGCATGCAGGTTCACGTTGATTCCCACGGAAACCTCCGCGCCCACGTAAAAGAAAATGGCGATGACGCCCAGTGTCAAATGGCGGAAGGACCAGATGCCGCGTTCCAGTTTTTCGCCTTCTCCGGCCGTCGTGTCCCGGAGGTCGGGCAGGTAAAGGCGTTTCGTCACCAGGGTGATCAAGGCGATGAGGATTCCCAGGATCAGCAGGGGCGTCATCAGCTGCCGTACATGGACATTCTCCATCGGCAGCCCGGCAAACAGGACGCCGGTCACGAAAAACGGCGCGATCGTCGTTCCGAATGAATTCACGGCGCAGACGATATTGAGGCGCTGGACCGGCTGGGTTCCCTTCAATTCATAGGAGGTCACGTAGGGATTGATGACCACCTGCAGGAGTGTGGCGGAGGTGCCCATGGCATACGAGCCCGCCAGGAAAATAAAATAGCCGTAGGGGATTTCGGCCCCGGCGATCGTCAGGTGCAGGTCCCCGTAACGGACGGTGAACCAGGCGGAGAGAAAAAACACGGCCAGTCCGAGCACCATGAACAAAAGCCCCCGTATCAGCGTTGTTTTGTAGCCGTAGCGGTTGATCCAGCGGGAACCGATATTTCCGTTCACCAGATACGCCAGGAAAAAGAAAAAGGGAATCAGCGTGATAAACGTATTCTTCAGGGTTCCGGCGTCCGACAGGAAGGCGCTTTGCAAAGGCCCCTGAAACTGACCGTTCACGGTCGTCAGGAACCCGACGAGAAAGTAAATGAATGTCAGGGCCAGGAAGGGTCCCAGGCGGGGATGCCGTGGTGTTTCCATAAAAGGGAAAAAGGCTGGGAATGGCAGGGAGGAAGAAGAGGGCGGCAGCATCTTCATGCCGCCCATACCTCAGTCCGGACGGCATAAAGTGCCGGTATGACTAGGGGAGAACCATTTTTTCCAGAACGGAAAGCACGCCGTCTTTTTCAAGCCCTTCCACCATGCTGCGGTACTGGCTGACAAACTTGTCCGCCGCTTTCAAATCCGTGCTCCGGAAAGGGGACAGTCCGAGAAAATCGACGGGATCGTCGCCGGCAATCAGCTTCCTGTCCTCCTCCGTCAGCCAGGGCTCGTTTACCTCATAGGCGCGGCCCCGGTCGTCCTTTCCGTGTTTCAGGTAATGGCGGTACGCGGCAATGAAAAAAGCCAGGCGTTCGAGATCGGCGTCATCCCTGATCATCTTCGTTAACACGGGCATCACATACACGGGAATCTTGGAAACTCCGTCAAAGCACAGGCGGCTGATCTGGTCGCTGACGGCCTTGTTGCCGAAGCGCTCCAGCAGGGTCTTCTTGTACAGCTCCAAATCCGTATTTCCCGGGGCCGGAACATAGGGGCCGGCGTCCCGGTCCATGAAAAGGCGCAGATAGCGGGCAAATCTCTCGTCCCTCACCGCCTCGTCCACCCGGCGGTAGCCGGCCAGGAAGGCGGGGTAGGACAGCAGGGAATGGGAGGCGTTCAGCAGGCTGAGCTTCATGTTCTCGTAAGCGGACACGTCGTCCGTGAACTCCGCTCCTGCGGCTTCCCAGTCCGGGCGGCCGGCAATGAAATCATCCTCAATCACCCACTGGATGAAATCCTCGGAATACACGGGGGCGGCATCCTCCACGCCGCTCTGTGCGTTCAGCCGTTTGACGTCGTCCGGCGTAACGGCGGGCGTGATGCGGTCCACCATGCTGTTGGGGAACGTGACGTTTTTTTTCACCCATCGGGCCAGTTCTGAGTCCTGGGCCTCGATAAAGGAAATAAACGCTTTCCGGGCCGTGTCCCCATTGTGCTGGAGGTTGTCGCAGGATAGAACCGTTACGGGGCCGGCTCCGTTTTTCCGCCTTTTCCGCAATCCTGCGGCCAGGAAGCCGAAGACCGTCCGGGGATGGCCGGGATGTTCCAGGTCATGCTTCACATCCTTGCTCCCGAGCATGAATTCCCCGGTTTCCTTGTCAATATTGTAGCCGCCTTCCATAATGGTCAGCGTGATGATTTTAATCCGTGGATCCGCGATTCTGTCAATCACGCTTTGGGGATTCTCCGGCCCCCATGCCAAATCCACCAGCGAACCTATTTCGTAAAACTCGTCCCTGCCGTCGCGCCCGCAGGCCGTCAGCGTATAAAGACCGTCCTGGCTCTTCAGCGCCTTGTAAAGGGGCTCGTCCTGCGGCAGCAGGGCCACTCCGTAAATCCCCCATTCTTCGCGGCCTCCCATGCCCAGAAGCTGGTTCGTGTAAAACTCTTCATGCGCCCGATGAAAATTGCCCACCCCTATATGGAGAATCCCCGGATGAATCTTCGTCCTGTCATAGGGGACCGGGGCTCCCGGAATCTTCGCTTTACCGTGTCTTTGCAGTTCCTTTTTCATCGTGTTGAAATGTGGTATCCTGTTTGCTGTCTCACTCTAATGGGCACTTCCCGGGAAGCGTATGTTAGGGATATGCCAGACTTTTCCGGTATTCAGCGGGTCCATAAATGTCCGCCTGGTGCCTGGAGAAGATAACTTTCCGGAATTCCTCCCGGCACGGTTTGCCGGAGGAAGGAACGCCGGGAATGAGCCCCTTTCCGGCATGACTGGAATGAGCCTCTTTTTTCTTTTCCCGCATGCGCGGGACATTCTATGCTTGCCATACTTTCCGGCTTTTATCCGTGCCGGAAAAGCCACCTTTAATACCTCAAAAACATGTACGACGTTATCGCTCTCGGAGAACTGCTGGTGGATTTTACCCCTTGCGGAACGAGCGGGCAGGGGCTGCCCGTTTACCAGGCGAATCCCGGGGGAGCGCCGTGCAATGTTTTGTCCATGCTCGCCAAACTGGGCCGCAGGACCGCTTTCATCGGCAAGGTGGGTCATGACATGTTCGGCAAAATGCTCCGGAACACCCTCCGTGAGGCGGGTATTGACGATTCGGGGCTGGTCTCTTCCCGGGAAGTCAACACGACGCTTGCTTTCGTCCAGATTGACGAACAGGGAGACCGTGACTTTTCCTTTTACCGCAATCCCGGCGCCGACATGAAACTGACTTCTGGAGAAGTGGACATGGCCCTGGTGGAAAACACGCGCATCTTCCACTTCGGAACCCTCTCCATGACGCACGACGATGTGCGGCGCGCCACCCGGCACGCTGTCAGCCGCGCGCAGGAAAAAGGTTCCCTGGTCTCCTTTGATCCCAATCTCAGGCCTCCCCTCTGGCCCAGCCTGGAACTGGCCCGGGAGCAGATGCTCTATGGCTGCGGCGTGTGCAGCGTCATGAAAATAGAAAAGGAGGAACTCCGCTTCCTCACCGGCTGCGCCTCCATGGAAGAAGGACTTGATGCACTGAAAAAAGAATTCGGCAATCTCCGCCTCATCCTTGTAACGGGGGGCAGGGAAGGAAGCTGGGCCAGCTATGGAAGTACTCTTGTACACCAGCCTACTTTTCTGAACGTCAAGACCATCGATACGACAGGGGCCGGAGACGCCTTCTTTGGCTCCTGCTTAGACTGGATTCTGAAAACGGGGCTGGAAAACCTGACGGAACGGCAGCTTGCGGACATGCTCCTATTCTCCAATGCCGCCGCCTCCATTGTCACGACGCGCAAGGGAGCCATCCGTTCCATGCCTGTCCGGGAAGAAATCGCCGTGCTGATGGCCGGAGGTATTTAAAATTCCCTTAAATTGGATTTCTTGATTCAGGCACCCTTCTTCAAGATTGGTGAATGAGCCTGCCTTTGGGATGAATATCTTTTCCCGTTTCTCCTTCGACAAGAAACCCTCTCCAAGCATTTCACTTAAAGAGGGTTATTGAATGGTGCTCGAGAGGGGACTCGAACCCCTACGTCTTATCGACACTAGATCCTTAGTCTAGCGCGTCTACCAATTCCGCCACCCGAGCATGGGCGCCTGAAGGCGGGGAGTTTTTAGCGCAGGGAGGCGAATAGATCAAGCTTTTTTCTTCTTTTTTATCCGCCTCTTCCATTTTTACGGGAATACCTTCCGTCACCGGGCCGGAACGGAAGTCAGAGGCATGATGCCCGGGCGCAGGGAGACGGTTTTTTTGTCGTATTTTTCCGACGGCTTGAAGAGCCAGCCGGGGTCCGTATTGAGCTGTTCGAATTTGGTGGGCTTGAAGATGGGGAGCTTCAGGTTGGTGTTGGGTTCGTATCCGTACTTGCCCGTGAATTTGCCGTATACCCTGTATTCGTAGTTGTTGTCAAAGGCGTAGCGGGGATTCCCGGCGTATTCCGGCAGGCGGTCCGGCGTACGGCAGGCGCTTTCATCCATGATGACGAGCTGGGCCGTTCTCCAGGTCTGGCCCGGCTGGCGCAGGTAGCCCCAGAAGCGCGTTGACGGCACATGGTAGCGGCGGCCTACGAAGTAGTTGCCCCTCGGCTCCCGGGCTATTTCCATGTTGCGGGCATTGATGGCGGCTATGTCCTTTTCCAGCGAGTTGCACTGGCTGAGCATGGGAAGGATGACGGCCCCGAGGAGGGGGAGCAGGCGTGTGTTCATGGTTGTACTGATGTTGTTTTTTTGTTCAGAAGCATTTGTATGGCGGATGATGCCGCAAAAAAGCCGAAGGTGCCGGTGATGTGCGTGATGGAGCCGAAGCCGGCGTCGCAGCCCATTTTCCCCTGAAATCTGGGATCGCGTGAGCAGGAGGTTCCTCCATCGCAGGTAGGATAGACGGGAGTTTCCTGGGAGAAGACGCAGGGGATTTTCAGCTTGCGTTTTTTTTCTCCCAGCGGGAGGCCGTAGTCTTTTTTGAGTTTGGCGCGCAGGCTGGAGAGCAGGGGGTCGCCCTTGGTCCGGGAGAGGTCGGCAATTTCTATTTTGGACGGGTCTGTCCGCCCACCGGCTCCGCCGCAGGTGATGAGAGGCTGTTTGTTGCGGTAGCAGGAGGCGATGAGGTGCGCCTTGGGGGAGAGGGAGTCAATGGCGTCAATGATGACGTCCGGCGCGGTCCCGAAGAGTTTTTTCGCATTGGCTTCCGTATAAAAGTTGTCCAGCGTGATGATTTCCGCTTCGGGGTTGATGTCCCTGATGCGGGCCGCCATGGCTTCCGTCTTGGATTGCCCGATGGTTGTTCCCAGGGCGTGGATTTGCCGGTTGGTGTTGGTAACGCAAAGGTCGTCCAGGTCCATCAGGATGATGGCGCCTGCGCCGGAACGCGCCAGCGCTTCCGCCGCCCAGGAACCTACCCCTCCAATGCCGACAACAGCCATGCGGGAGTTCCGGAGTATGTCCAGCCCTCTGGTTCCGTACAGGCGGCCTATGCCGCCGAATCTGGCTTCATAGTTCATGATAGTTCATGGGGCAGGGTAGAAGGGATGAAGACCGGTGGAGGGGTAAAACGGAGTTTTCTGCCTTTCCGGCGTCGTCGTGACTGCATGGCGCCGGAAAAGTGGTGTGGAATCATGTCTTTCCATGGAATATCCGCAGAGGACCATGGCTGGGGGCGGCGGCAGGCGGGGAGTCACGTCGTACATGGTCAGGAGGCCGGTTTTTCCACGATTTGGCTGATGCGGGTGATGTTCAGGGCTTTCCCGGTTTCCTCATCCACGCGGATGACCGCGCCGCAAAGGCGCACGGGCCAGCCGGCTACGGGGAATTTGGCAGGCATGGAGGTGCGGAACCGCTTGAGGATGGGTTCCAGCTCCCGTCCCAGCACGCCGACGGCGGGACCGCACATGCCGGCGTCCGTCAGGTAGGCCGTTCCGTGTTCCAGGATGGTTTCGTCCGCCGTCTGCACGTGGGTATGGGTTCCGATGACGGCGGAAACCAAGCCGTCCAGATTGTACCCGGTGGAGATTTTTTCACTGGTGGTTTCCGCATGCATGTCCACCAGGATTACCCGGACATGTTCTTCGTTTCTCAGCCTTTGGGCCTCTTTTTCCGAGATCAGGAAAGGGTTTTCCAGCGGCGGCTGGATGAAGGAGCGCCCCTGGACCTGCATGACCGCCACTTTTCCCTTGGGCGTTTCCTTCACGACGCTGCCGTGTCCCGGCGTGCCTTCGGGGTAGTTGACTGGGCGCAGCACGCGCGGTTCGGTGTTCAGCCACGGAGCCAGTTCCACCTGGTCCCAGACATGGTCTCCGGTGGTGATGACGTCCACTCCGGCCTGGAGCAGCTCCTGCGCCAGCCTGGGCGTGATGCCGCGCCCGGCGGCGGCGTTTTCCCCGTTGACCACGACAAAGTCCGCCCCGTGCGCTTCCCTGAGCCCGGGGAGCGCATGCTTCAAGGCGGTGCGTCCGGGTTCTCCCACCACATCGCCTATAAATAGTATGGTTATCATGAAAGGGAACGGTATCTGCCCGGTTTTTTGCGCCTAATCCTCTTCCTTGGTGACGGGAACCACCAGCACGGGCACGGGTGATTTGCGCATCACGGAACTGGCTACGCTGCCAAGGAAGACCGTGGAGAGGAAGCCGTGGTTGTGCTTGCCTACCACAATCATGTCTATGTTGTGTTTTTCGGCGTAGTTGATGACGGCCTCACTGATTTCAAATTCGTCCTCCACCGCCTGGATGATGGTGGCGTCCGTCAGCCGGGAGAGCTTTTCCGCCGTTTTCTTCAGATGGTTTTTGGCAATGGTCATGACTTCGTTTTCCTCCGTCTGGTCCATGACCGGAACGGGGACTTCATCCGGGAGAACGCCGGAGACTTCATAACAGATGCTGGGTTCCACGATGTGGAGCAGGTGGACGATGCTGTCGTTGGGACAGGCCAGTTTGCCGATCTGGTGAATGACGGCATCCGTAGCGTTGGAAAAATCGATGGCGACCAGAATATTCTTCATATACTCCTGTATAGCATTCCGTGGTTTTCCATACCACTAAAAAACGTGTTTTTCCCGGTGTTTCGCGGCATTTCCCTTCCGCCTTCAAATCAGGCCCACGGTCCGGCGCACCCGGTCCAGCACCACGGAGGCCGTTCCCCGCGCCTTCCTTGCGCCATTTTCCAGCACCTGGTGCACGTAGTCCTGGCTGGCTTCCAGCTCCGCCCGGCGTTTCCGCGCGGCGCGGAAGTATTCCCAGTAGGCGTCAAAGAGGCGTTTTTTGAAGTCGCCGTAGCCGCAGCCTCCGTTCCGGAAGTCGCGGATCATGTCTTCATAGCCTTCCGCGGAGGCGAAGAGCTTGTAGAGCTGGAGGATGATGGAGTTTTCCGTCGGCTTCGGTTCTTCCACAGGGGTGGAGTCCGTGGGAATCCTCATGATGAGCTTGCGGGTGGCTTTTTCCTCCCCGAAGATGGGGAGCGTGTTGTTGTAGCTTTTGCTCATTTTCTGACCGTCCAGCCCGGGGACGATGGCGGTGCTTTCCGCAATGAGAGCGTCCGGCAGCTTGCAGGTTCCTTCCCCGAATTGCTCGTTCATTTTGCCGGCCAGGTCGCGGGTGACTTCCAGATGCTGTTTCTGGTCCTTGCCTACGGGCACCAGGTCGGAGTCATACATCAGGATGTCCGCGGCCATCAGCACGGGATAGGTAAAGAGGGCGTTGCTGGGGGAAAAGCCTTTGGCGATCTTGTCCTTGTAGGAGTGACAGCGCTCCAGCAGTCCTACGGGGCATACGGTGCTGAGTATCCAGGCCAGTTCATTGACTTCCGGCACGGAAGATTGGCGGAAGAAGACGCATTTTTCCGGGTCCAGCCCCACCGCCAGGAAGTCCGTCGCCAGATTTTTGCAGTTTTCGCGCAGGGTGTCCGCGTCGTGTACGGTGCTCATGGCGTGGTAATCCGCCAGAAAGTAGTAGGATTCTCCGCGGTCCTGCATGCGGACGGCAGGTTCCATGGCTCCGAAGTAGTTGCCGATGTGCAGTTTGCCGCTGGGTTGAAGTCCTGTAATGATACGCATGGCGCGCAGGATTGTGCCTGTTCCCGCCGTGCAAGTCAAGAAGGGGGACAGTCAGGGATACAGACTCCGTGCATCGGACGTTGTCCGGGTTCCGTTCGGCGGAGAAACCGTGTTTTCCTGACGCGGAGAGAGTCCGCGAATGAAGCCTGACGCCTCTTTGTTTATTGGAAGCTTCTGCTCGTGAAAGGGTGCCGAATAGCTTTTTCCTTCCGGTTCCGGTGAACGGAGGAGGAAGATGAACAGGAATGGAACCAGCAGGCACCACAAGACCACCAAAATGTCTTTGATTCCGGGCACATGATTTCTGGAAGCCTGAAGAGAGGCGGCCAGGGAAAGGAGGCCCAGGGGAAGAACCAGGCTGAATACCAGGGCGCCCCCGGAAAATTCATGGATATAAACGGAGGGAATTTCCAGTTTTGAGAAGGCGCTGTCCGGCGGCGCATAGGAGGCTGTCAGTCCGGCGTAAAGGAGGAAGGAGAGCAGGCCCAGCATGAAGGCGGCTACGCAGAAGGTTGTCACGCGGGGGGAAAGGAGGGGCTGCATCCTGCGGCAGCGGCGGCAGATATGGCAACCCGCAGCAAGGAGAACAGCCAGCAGTCCGGAGGCGTACAGAGAAGGTTTGATTTCCAAAAGCCGGGAATGTACAGCCGGATGACCGTTCTGCCCGGCCAGGATTACAGCCATTCCCGTTATCCAGAGCATCAGCACGGTATGGGCCATGCCCCACGGAATGAGACGGAAGAAGCGCCGTTCATGGGGAGAATGCGGAACGGGTTCGGAAGCCGTGCTTGTGATGGTCATTTCAGGCAGTTCCTTTTTAACGGGAAAAGAGCTTTGAAGAATGTATCTTTTTTCGGAGAACAGTTCCGGAGGCTGCCGGAATGTTAAGAGGAGTATTCAATGCGTCAGGCCTGCAAAACGGCAACCAGGACAGCGGCCAACGGAAGCAGGTTTATTCTTCCAGCGCTTCCAGAACGTTGTGCACGCCGTCCGCAAAACTTGGGTAGAGCGGTTCCCAGCCCAGGGACAGAAGGCGGGCGCAGGAGACGCGCTGGCTGGTGTCTCCGCGGCGGCCTCCGGAACGCGGCGGGGACGGAGGTGGGGCCGGAATGCCGAGCAGCCCGGAGAGGTAGGCGTAGATTTCACTCAGCTGCATGGGTGTGCGGTCCGCTGCATTGTAGATGCCGCGGGGCGGGTGGCGGAGCGTGCACAGCAGGAACAGGGCGGAAACGGCGTCGTCCCTGTGGATGTAGTTCATCCATCTGTCCATGTTGCCGGGCAGCGCGGCTCCCTTGGCGCAATAGTCGGAGACCAGGATGCAGCGTCCCGGTCCGTAGAGGGCCGCCAGACGTACGACGGTTCCCTTGGCGGCCAGAACGGCCTGTTCCGCCTGGAGAAGAAGACGCCTTTTTTCCGTGGTGGGGTAGACGTTGTGCTCCTCCGTCACCCAGCGTCCGTCCGTAATGCCGTACACGGAAGTGCTTGAGCAGAAGATAACCGGTTTTCCGGGGAATGCTTCCAGCGTGTTTTCCGCCCCCCGGGTATACAGGTTGCGGTAGGCTTCCGTTCCGCCTCCCCGCGTGCTGGCGCACATGACGATGAGGCACGGTTCCGGAATCCGCGCCGCCAGCCTGTGCATGGAGGCGGAGTCCGTCATGTCCGCTTCATAGATGGCCTGCTGAGGGTCAATGTCCGCTGTGAGGGGAATGTGCCCGGCTTCCCGCAGGCGTTCGGCCAGGGCCCGGCCCAGATAACCCGTGCCCAGGATGAGGATCGTGCGCGGTTCTGTACATAGCAGGCTGGTCATGAGTCATTGCGGCGGTGTGTGAGTTCCAGCAGCATTTCAGCGTGCGAGATGTCTTCCGGCCAGGTGATTTTAGGGTTGGGCTCATGGTTGTGCACCAGGCGCGTGGGATGTCCGATGAGCTGGAGGGCAGTGACTTCGTCCGTCACCCGGATGTCCCGTTCGGAGACTTCCACATAGGCGTCCAGCAACAGGGAGTATTGGAATACCTGTGGAGTTTCCATGCACCAGAGGCCTTCCCTGTTTACCTGTTCGGGCAGCGTGAAACGTTCGGAGTCCGCTCTTTTCAGCGTGTCCGTGACGGGGCGGGCGGAGGCTGCCGCTCCACATTCCCTGGCTGTCTGGATGCAGCGGGAGATTTGCTCGACGGTGATGAGGGGGCGCGCACCGTCGTGCACGGCCACCAGCTCCGGTGTGTAAAGCAGGGCGGCCAGTCCGTTCTGCACGGATTCATGGCGTTCCGCCCCTCCGTCCACGCGGGTGATGGGAATGCCCGCTTCCAGGTCTGCGGCGTCAATGGCATGGAAGCGTTCTTCCGGGCAGACCACGACGATTTCCGAGACTTCACGGCAGTTGGCAAAGGCGCGGATGCTGCGTTCCAGTACGCGGACCCCGTGCAGTGGGGCCAGCAGCTTGTCAAATCCGGCGCGCCGGGAAGACCCGGCCGCCACAATGATGGCGGCGCAGCAGCTCATGACAGTCTGGCGGATACCATTTGGGCCAGTTCCTTGCCGTTGAACCTGCCCGCGGTACGTTCCTGCATGAGCTTCATGACCCGGCCCATGTCCTTTTTGCCGGAGGCCCCGGTTTCCTGCATAGCGGTTTCCAGGATGGCTTCCACTTCCTCCCTGCCGAGTTCCGCAGGCATGAATTGCTTGAGTACGGTGATTTCCGCTTCCTCCTTGTCGGCCAGTTCATGGCGTCCGGCGGAGCGGAACTGCTGCGCGGAGTCCTCGCGCTGCTTGATCTGCTTGCGGACTGCGGCCAGTTCCTCCGCTTCGTCCAGTTCCGTGCCCAGGCCTCCCTTGGCGATGGCGGCATTCGTCATGGCCGTCTTGAGGGCGCGCAACGTGTTGAGGGTGACGCTGTCCTTGGCTTTCATGGCGGTTTTCATGCCGTCCATGATTTGGTCTGAAATCTTGCTCATATCCCCATTACCTAAACGCATCCTCCGTTCACTTCAAGCCGTAAATTGAAAAAGCCCGCCAGCGCGGCAGATGCCACGGGCGGACTTGAAAGGCGTGGTGCAGATTGCGGCGGGGCAGTTATTTTTTCCCACCAATGGGCATGATGTGGATTTTCTTTTCAGTCATGCCCGGTGCCACGATCATGGGACCGTACAGGATGAAGTCCGCCGTCCCTTCAATGGGGCCGGTGGCTACGGGGGCGGAACGGCCCGTCTTCAGGTCCAGCCTGCGTATGGCTTCCGGCTTTTTGTCCTGGGACCAGTCGCTGTAGTAGAGCGCGCCGTCGCGGTAGGCCAGGCCGTCGTACTGTCCCCGTTCCCTGGAGAGTTCCGTTACCTCGCGGGAAATGGGGTTTACGGAAAGGAGCCTTCCGCTGGGCTTGCCTTTTTCATCTGTGGCGTATTCGCAGACGTAGATGACTTTTCTTTCCGGGTCCCAGGCCAGGCCGTTCGGCTTGTGGATGGGCTGTTTGGTCACCAGCTCCCCGTAGGATTTGGATTCCGTATCCACGTAAAATATCTGGTCCGTGTCCGTGGAGGAGACCATGAGCCTGCCGTTGATGAAGGCCAGGTCATTGAGGAATTTCATGCGGGAGGGGGACAAGTCCACGTACCCTTCTATGGCACCGGTTTTGGCGTCTATCTTGTAAACCATGCTGATGTCCGTGCAGTACAGGAAGCCGTCCTTGTACAGAAGCCCCTTGGGAGCGTTCAGGGTGTCCACGTCCGTGATCTTTTTAGGCTCCGTGGAACCGTAGGGAATGACACCCAGATAGCCGTCCTTGTCCTCTTCCGTGGGCGTAAGTTTGGCTCCGATGGAGGTGAAGTAGATGTTGCCCTGGTCGTCCGCGGCCACACTTTCGGGATGGCCGTCAATGGAGATGGTCGCTTTTTCCAGGGGCGGGAGCGGCTTGGCGGCGTCCGGCTGTTTTTTGGCGGAAGGCGCGGCCATGGCGCCGCAGGCCAGGCACAACAAGAGAAATGGTATTTTCATGGGCGTGTACAGTGTTTTCAGGGGGGCGGATGTTTATGGCATGGTAAATACCCGGAATCAAGCAAATAGCTCGTTGTCCGGGGAAGGGCGTTTCCCTCCCCGCCGCCGGGGGCAGGGGGAAGGGATCAAGGGCCGCTGGTCAGATGGCTCCCTTGTCCGCATCTGCGGGCCGGGGCATGTTTTCCATGCGAATGAAGCGGTTGACCGCATTCAGATAGGCGCGGGCGGAGGCTTCGATGACGTCCGTGGACGCACCCTTGCCCACAACGGGCTTGGGTAGGCCGAAGTCCACATGCACCGTGACTTCTCCCAGGGCGTCCTTGCCTTCGGAAGCGGCGTTGACGCTGTAGCCCTTCAGGGTGCCTTTGCGCTTGGTGATGCGCTCAATGGCCTTGATGACGGCGTCCACCGCTCCGTTACCCGTGGAGCTGTCTTCAAACTTTTTCCCTTCCTTGACCAGGCCGACCGTAGCCGTGGGGCGGGCGTGGCTGCCTGCCACGAATTGCAGGAAGTCCAGTTCCCAGAGGCCGGAGGAAGCGTGCAGGGAGTCATCCACAATCGCGGAAAGGTCGTCGTCATAGACGAATTTTTTGGAGTCGCCTACTTTTTTGAAACGCTCAAAGACGGTGTTGACTTCCTCTTCCGTCAGTACGTGGCCCAGCTGCTCCAGCCTGGCCTTGACGGCGGCGCGTCCGGAGTGCTTGGTCAGCGGAAGTTCCGTGGAACCCCAGCCGACAGCCTGCGGGTCCATGACTTCGTAGGTTTCCCGGCAGTTAAGGATGCCGTGCTGGTGGATGCCGGAGGAATGGGCGAAGGCGTTTTCCCCCACGATGGCCTTGGAGCGCTGCACCTGCATGCCGCTCATGCGCGCCACAATGCGGGAAGTGCGGACGATTTCCTTGATGTTGATGTTGTCCTTGACGCTGCCGAACTGGTCGGAACGGGTGCGCAGAGCCATGATGACTTCTTCCAGCGCCACGTTTCCGGCGCGTTCGCCAATGCCGTTGATGGTGCCTTCCACCTGCCGGGCCCCGGCGCGGATGGCGGCCAGGGAGTTGGCTACGGCCAGCCCCAGGTCGTTGTGGCAATGCACGGAAATGACGGCCTTGTCGATGTTCGGCACGTTTTCCTTCAAGTGGCGGATGATGCGGTAAAATTCGTCGGGCGTTGTGTAGCCGACGGTGTCCGGAATGTTGACGGTAGTGGCTCCGGCGTCGATGACGGTTTCCACGACCTTGGTCAGGAAGTCCAGGTCCGTGCGGGAGGCGTCTTCCGGGGAAAATTCCACGTCCTGGACGAATTGCCTGGCGCAGGACACGCCTTCCGCCGCCATGCGCAGGATTTCCGTTTCCGCCTTCTTCAGCTTGAATTGCATGTGCAGCTTGCTGGTGGCCAGGAAGATGTGGATGCGCGCGCGGTCGCCTGCCGGTTCCAGGGCTCTGGCCGCCGCTTCAATGTCCGCCTTGACGCAGCGGGCCAGCCCGGCGATGCGGCATTTCTTGATTTCCGTGGCGATGGTATGCACCGCCTCAAAGTCTCCGTCGGAGATGCAGGGAAACCCCGCTTCAATGACATCCATTCCGAGTCGTTCCATTTGACGGGCCACTTCCAATTTTTCACGGAGGTTCATGGAAGCTCCGGGGCATTGTTCTCCATCGCGAAGGGTGGTGTCAAAAAAATATACTTGGTCGGACATGATATGTATCAGTTAAGGGCAAATATGATAGTATGCCTGTTCCGTGAAAGCAAGCCCTACGCGGGTAATCTCCGGGCGCCCTCGTTTCAGGCGGATGACAGGGCGTGCCTTTGTCAGCCTGCGGTCGCCTGCTATAGTGATGAGGTGAAAATCAGGTTTTATCTTAATGACCAGGCGGAGCGAACCATGGCTCTGTGGAGCGAATCCCGTCAGGCTTATCTGGTGGCGGATTCCGTGCTGAAGGAAGTGGAAGCCTGCATTTGCGGGGATACCGATTCCACAGGGGAGGAAATGAAGCGGATAGCGGAGTTTTTGGACAATCCGGCCGCCAAGGCCGCCGACCGGGACTGGATGATTGATACGGCGCTTCCCTGTTCCCCGTCCAAGCTGGTGTGCCTGGGCAAGAGCTATGCCGACCACGCTAGGGAATTTGACGGCGCCTCCGTGGAGGAGCCCGCCATTTTCCTGAAATCCACTTCCGCCATCACTTCCTGCTGTGACGTGGTTCTGTACCCTCCCGGCTGCGACAAGCTGGATTATGAAATAGAGCTTGCCGTCGTCATCCGGGATGTGTTGAAGAACGCCACTCCGCAAGAGGCAGCCCGCGCCATCAGCGGCTATACCCTGATGTGCGATTATTCCGAGCGGGCCAACCAGCTTGAGCACGGCGGCCAGTGGACCAAGGGGAAGAGCTACGACAGCTTTGCTCCGGTGGGTCCTACCTTTATTTCCGCGGAGGAACTGGGCGACGGCTCCGGAGTACCCCTGGAATTGAAGGTAAACGGGGAAATCCGCCAGCAGGGCAATACGGACGGGCTGATCTGGCCCGTGCCGGAACTGGTCGCGTACGTCTCCCGGTTCATGACGCTGTGGCCCGGCGACGTTCTTTCCACCGGCACGCCGGGCGGCGTGGGGATGGGAATGAAGCCTCCCCGCTATTTGAAGCCGGGGGACGTAGTGGAGTGGGGCAGCCCCGCCTTCGGCTATGCGTCCCAGGCCGTGGTTATTGACGATGAAGCGTGAGGGGAACTTTTCCGCATTTCCTCGTGTTCCAATTTGACTTGATTAGTTTTCAGGCGTCAGGAAGATGAAAAGGATGAGAAACGTCGTGCCCTACGTGGTGATGGTGACCGGATTGACCGCCGTATTCGTGTGGGCCAAATGGAAGCAGGCGGAGGGACGCGAGGTCCGGGCCGTGTCCGTCGTGTCTCCCGCTCCGGCGGCGGACGGGATCATGCTGATCGATGTCCGGACTCCGGAGGAATTCCATGCCAGACACAGGGACGGCGCAGTGAATATTCCTGTGGATGAAGTAGAGACGCTGGCCCCGCAATTGGTGCCGGATAAGAATACTCTGCTTCTTTTGTACTGCCGTACGGGCAAGCGTGCGGACCGCGCCATGGAAATCCTGAAAAAGATGGGTTACAGCAGGGTGGAAAATTTGCACCGCCTGGATATGTAGGTTTCCTGTCTGAGACCGTGAAGAGGAAGTTGGAGCCTTTTCTCCTTCTCAGCCATTCTTTTTCAAAAGCTCTATTTTTCCGCGGGAATCATTCCCTCCCACGGTTCTTACTTTGGCCCTGATGAGCAGTCCGTTGTTGGCGTGGACGCCTTCAGGCAGGGAGAGTTGGTAACAATTCTCCCGGGACGGTTTTCCTGCCAGTCCGGCGTGACGGCGGCCGTCTATCATCCTGCCGTCGCCCACTAATTCCACCTGCTCTATTTCCAGGGCATGCCGTCCTGACGTGTACGTGAACCGGACGCCCCGGAGGTTTTTCAGGTCATCCGGAGAGACGGGCCAGGCCACCCATTTCCATTCCGTGGATACTTCCGCCGGAGTCCAGTTGCCGATAGCCGAGCCTGAACCGCCTCCTTTCAAGGAGAGAGGGAGCGGTTTCGCTTCCCGGACGTATTGGCGGCATGCCCGGATGATATCGCCGGGGCGGCGCGCGGGGCTCACTCCGTGGGAATGGACCCAGGCTTCTTCCCATGCCTCCATGTCCGGAGCTTTGTCCTTGAGCCTGTTTTGGAAAAAATGCTCCCAGCGCGGCAGGTAATAATCGCGTATGAGGCCGCTCCATAACTTTGCGGCATAATCGTTTACGGGCGGCCCCCAAATGGTGACCAGGCGTCTGGCGTTTTCCTCATAGGCGTCTTTTTCCTCCCCGGTTTTTCCGTGGGCCCGGGCAAAGGATATCCAGCGTGACAGCCGCCACGTAGGATGGCTTTCCAGAAGGGCGTCCGCCTGAAGGGCATATTCGCGGAAGCGTGCCATGCACTTCTCCGCATGTTCAGGGTTTTGTTCGTCCAAAGCTTCCAGGGCGGCCTGGATGGCCTCGTGCATGCGTATTCCAAGGTAGTGGACCGCCATTTCAACGGCATCCTGCCGGAACAGGGGGGAATGTTCCAGCCCCTCCGTATTGACGAACAAGGCCAGGCCCCGGAGAAAATCTTCACTGGCATCGACGGAACTGCTGCGGGCGCCGGGTTTCAACTGCCAGTTGAAACGCGGGTGGTCTTTCAGATTGGAGTAAGCCGTGCTGCGGAAGAGGCTCCAAGCTGTTTTTAACGAATCCGGGCATGCCCCGTACCTGGCCCGGCAATAGTTTTCCAGCCATTGTTCCACGTTTTCCCTGCGGTCCCGCCATGCGGCGTCCGTAACCAGTTCGTAAAGGACGTCATTGTTCTCTATTCCTTCCGGCGCCATGCCCATGCCGGCAAGCTTCCCTTTAGAGGCCGATTCCAGGGCTTCCAGATGGCCGTTGGCATAAAAATCAATCACGCCCGTCATCGCGCACTTGCCTCCCATGTTGGGAATAACGCTGTACACCCAGGGCTTGTTGAAGAAACCTTTGAATACATCCCAGTTCATCCCGTTGTGCCAGAATGTCTTGTTATAATCCGCAGCCAGGTCCAGAAGGAGCATTTGATCATCCGGAACCTTGCTGAGCAGCGCTTTCAGCGAGTCTGCGTTCCAAATGTGGCGCTGGTATCCGAACATCCATCCCTGCATGACCCAGACCGCATCCGGATTAACGGAGGAAATGGAACGGTACACCTGTTCTCCCAACGCGCTGAGCATTTGATCGCGGGTTTTCGGGTCGTCCGTATTTACGGGAAGCTCCATTTCGTTGAAGGAATCCGCCAGATAATAAGTGTTTTTTCCGAATTCCTTCTGCCATTCTTCCATGTACAGGCTCCCTATGTGGAGGAAAAGGGGATCTTCCGGAGAAAGGAAATGGGCCGCGTTTTTTTGAGGCCATCCGCCCCAGCCCAAACGGTGAAGTTTTGCCTCCGGATAAAGACGCCTGATTCCCTGGGGGACAAAGCCGGAGAATGCCGGACAAACGGGTTTCATGCCCAGGGATTTCATCCTGCGGAGGATGTTGTGCTGCATGGCGATCTGGTCCCGGTGCCAGTTGTCGTTCAGGATGCCGTCATGGTTGACAAGATTGCCCATCCTCTGCCACGGCAAATGGGCCGGACCTGTGTAAAATTCATCTATTTCCTTTTGCGTGAGGCCCAGGCGCTTCCATACGCGGACGGCAATTCCTTCCGTTGCCGCCAGGGCCAGGGGCATGTCGATGCCGTGCAGGGCCATCCAGTCGATTTCCCGCTCCCAGCGTTCCCATGTCCAGTAGGGCATGGTATAGCCGTAAGTGACGGCATTGAAGTAATAATGATGGCGGAACGGGGAGGCAACCCTGCGCCGGGGGGTATCCGGAATCCGGGCCGGCCAGCGGATGTCCTTGTTATCCCAGGCAACCATGCCCAGTCCGTTTGTTTTGAGAAAATCGTAAAATCCGCGGCAAAGGGCCGTTCCGCTGCTGCCGCGTACGGTCAGGACCCCGCCGGAGGACTCCGTCTCAAAAACATCACAGCCGTTTTCCTGTTTGACGGCTTCCAGCTTGAGTTTGCCGGGGACGGCTTTCAGGGCGGGGACGGTCCGTTCCATGACGGAACGGGCCGCCTCCCGTTCTTCCGGTGAAAGGGAGTAGCCGGCATGCATGCAGCATAAGGCCAGCAGCGTCCCGAACAAGGTACGCAAAGGAAGTGTCGCCATGGTGATGACTACGGAAGGATGAACCCTTTTCTTTTCAGAATTTTCAGCGTCTGTTCCTGATTCCCCGAAAAAGCAAAACCCCCCGCATGGGTGAATGCGGGGGGCCTGCCGGTTCCGTAGGGAAGAATTATTCCGCCTTGGGCTTGGGTTTGGGTTTGCGCGGCGCCCTCTTGCGCGGCGTTTTCACCTTTTCTGCGGGTTTGTCGGCAATGTGCAGGAAGTTGAGCGTTTCCGCCCCGTCCGTCTGCACGGCTTCGATCTTGTCTCCGGCCTTCACGTCTCCACGCAGCAGCGCTTCCGCCAGCGGGTCTTCCAGCAGGCGTTCGATCGCGCGGCGCATGGGGCGCGCTCCGTATTGCGGATCGTACCCATTCTTGATGATCAGGCTCAGGGCTTCCGGGCTCAGGGACAGGGCGATGTCCTTGGCCTTGAGGCGGGAGATGAGCTTGTCCGCCTCCAGCTGCACGATGTGTTCCAGATCGTCCCGTTCCAGCATGCGGAAGACGGAGATTTCGTCAAAGCGGTTGAGAAATTCCGGACGGAACTGCTTGCGCGCTTCCTCAAGGATTTTTTCCCTCATGGCGGCGTAGTCCGCCTTGTCGGAGGCCATGGCTCCGAAGCCCATGGTGCTCTGCCTCTTGGCGGAGGCGGCCCCCACGTTGGAGGTCAGGATGATGATGGTGTTGCGGAAGTTGATCTTGCGGCCCAGGGAATCCGTCACGCTGCCTTCCTCCAGAATCTGGAGAAGCAGGTTCATGACATCCGGGTGGGCTTTTTCCACTTCGTCAAACAGGATGACGGAGTAGGGCCTGCGGCGCACGGCTTCCGTGAGCTGGCCGCCTTCGTCATGGCCTACGTAGCCGGGAGGAGAACCGATGAGGCGGGACGTGGTGTGTTTTTCCATGTACTCGCTCATGTCCACCTGGATCAGGGCGTCCGCGGTGCCGAACATGATTTCCGCCAGGTTGCGCGCCAGGTAGGTCTTGCCTACGCCGGTGGGCCCCAGGAAAAGGAAGGAGCCGATCGGGCGGCGCGGGTCCTTGATGTCCGCGCGGCTGCGCCGCAGGGCGCGGGCGATGGCGGAGGCCGCCTCGTCCTGGCCGATGACTTTGCTTTTCAGTTCTTCCTCCATGCGGAGAAGCTTGGTGGTTTCCTTTTCCTCCATCCGGGCCAGCGGAATGCCGGTCCATTTGGCGAGAACGGCCATCACGTCTTCTTCCGTGACGGGGACATAGTTGGTTTCGTAGGACGTGCGCCAGGCGTCCAGCATGTTCTGGAGTTCCCTGCCTGCCTGCTTTTCTTCGTCGCGGATATGGGCCGCTTCTTCAAAAAGCTGGGCGCCCACGGCCTGGGTCTTGCGCTCCTTGAGTTCCTCGATGCGGGTTTCCATCTGGCTGATGTTGTCGGGCCGGGTCATCTGGGAGACGCGCTTGCGCGCACCGGCTTCGTCCAGGATGTCGATGGCCTTGTCCGGCAGGAAGCGCCCCGTCAGGTAGCGGTGGGAGAGCTTGGCCGCGGCTTCCACGGCCTCCTTCGTGTAGTGCACCTTGTGGTGTTCCTCATACTTGGGCTGGATGCCCGCGAGTATCTGGATGGTGTCCTCCACGGAGGGTTCCCCCACCTGCACCTGCTGGAAGCGGCGTTCCAGGGCGGCGTCCTTCTCAATGTGCTTTCTGTACTCATTGAGCGTGGTGGCGCCGATGGCCTGGAGCTCCCCGCGGGAAAGGGCGGGCTTGATGATGTTGGAGGCGTCCATGGAGCCTTCCGCAGAACCGGCGCCCACGATGGTGTGCAGTTCGTCGATGAAGAGAATGACGTTGCCTTCCCGGCGTATTTCGTCCATCACGGCCTTGAGCCGTTCTTCAAACTGGCCGCGGTACTTCGTGCCCGCCACCATCAGCGCCAGGTCCAGGGAGATGACCCTCTTGCTGCGCAGGAGTTCCGGAACGTGGCCCTGGGCTATTTCCTGGGCCAGTCCTTCCACGATGGCGGTTTTGCCCACCCCGGCTTCTCCCAGCAGAACAGGGTTGTTCTTGTTCCGGCGGCACAGAATCTGGATGACGCGTTCGATTTCCGAGGAGCGGCCGATGACGGGGTCCATCTTGCCGTCGCGGGCAAGATGGGTCATGTCGCGGCCGAACGCCTGGAGGGCGGGCGTCTTGGATTTCTGCTGCCTGGAATAGGCGGGGGCTGCGGGTTCGTCCGAAGGGATGGCGGAGGAGTCGTTTTCCTCTTCCTCGTCATCGTCGTCCGGAATGATGTTGTCTTCATCCGCGTCCATCTGGTATTTGGGCGTGAGTACGTCCAGCAGTTCCCGGCGGGCCTGTTCCAGATCCACGCCGAAGTGGCGCAGAATCTGTCCTGCCACGCCGTCGCCGTCCCGGATGAGGCCCAGGAGAAGGTGTTCCGTTCCCACATAGGTGTGGTTGAGTTCCTGGGCTTCCCTGTTGGCCAGGGCCAGGACCTTGCGCACCCGGGGGGTGTAGGGGATGTTGCCTTCGGCCTGGGGTTCCGTGCCCCGGCCTATCTGCTGCTCCACCTGCTGGCGCACGGCGTTGAGCTCCACCCCCAGGTTTTCCAGGATGGTGACGGCCACGCCCTTGCCCAGTTTGAGAAGGCCGAGAAGAAGGTGTTCGGTTCCTATATAGTGATGATTGAAGCGGTCCGCTTCCCGGCGCGCGTGCGCCAGTACTTGTTGCGCCCTGGGCGTAAAGTTATTCATATATGTTATGGAAAATATTTCTTGGTTGCATTAGCTTCCGGAGAGTTCCTTCCGGATGATGTCCGCGCGGATCTGGTCCCTGTCTTCCGAGCTTGTCTGCTCCGTGGTGGACAGGCGCGCCAGGTGGGCCGGCTGGATGTTGAGTATGGTTTTATTGACGTGTTTCAATGCCTGGTGGGAAAAGATGTCCAGAGACGCTCCCATGCGGAGGAAGGAGAGCAGCCCCAGCGCCTCCTGGGTGGAAAGCAGGGTGGCGTTGGTCAGCAGCCCGTAAGCGCGGGAAACGCGGTCCTTCACCTGGAGGGAGGCGGACTGGAGCAGCTTTCTGCGGGCGTTCCATTCCTGGTGCGCCAGGTCGGACGTGAACCGGGTCATGCGTTCCACGATTTGTTCCTCGCTGTCGCCCAGCGTGGACTGGTTGGAAATCTGGAACAGGTTGCCGGTGGCTTCCGTGCCTTCGCCGTACAGGCCGCGCACGGTGATGTTGAGCTGCACGGCCGCCTGGACGACCTGCTGCATCTGTTCGGAAATGACCAGGCCGGGCAGGTGCATCATCACGGAGGCCCTCATGCCCGTGCCCAGGTTGGTGGGGCAGGCGGTGAGGTAGCCCAGGCGCGTGTTGTATGCGTACGGGAGCTTGGCTTCCAGCCCGGAGTCTATCTTGGACACGGCGTTCCATGCCTTCTTGAGCTGGATGCCGGGGAGGATGTACTGCAGGCGCAGGTGGTCCTCCTCATTGAACAGGATGCTGGCATTCTGGTTGCGGGAAATGAGCACGGCGCAGCCTTCCGAACGTGCGGCCAGCTCCCGCGAGATGAGGTGGCGCTCCACCAGCAGCTGCTTCTGCTGCTGGTTCAGTTCGGAAAGTTCCGCGTAATAGCCGCCCTTCATGGCGGGGAGTTGGCGCGCCTCCGCGGAGGTAAGGGCCAGGGTGTCCGCGCGCTGCTGGCGCGTGGCCCAGCCGGGGAAGGGGGTAGCCGTCAAATTCCGGGCCAGGCGGATGCGGGAGGTGAGCACGATGTCGTGCTCGTCTTTGGATTCCACCATCCACTTGGCGGGATTGTTGAGTAAATCGTCAAAGAGCATGAATGTTAATTGGTCGGCGTACGCAGTTGTTTGATTTGATCGCGCAGCTTGGCCGCCCGTTCATAATCTTCCCTTGCTACTGCCAGAGAGAGTTGTTGTTCCAGGTCGCTGATGGTTTGGGTTTCCGTTTCACGTTTTTCCGCTCTTGCGGGCGTTTTGCCGTGGTGGTGGGAGTCCGGCTGTATCTGGGCCAGGAGGGGCAGGATTTCTTCTTCAAAGACGTTGTAGCACTCGCTGCATCCCAGGCGGCCCACGTTCTTGTAGTCCTGAAGAGTAAAGGAGCAGATCGGGCAGTTGGTCAGGGGAAGGGACTGAAGCGCCGGAATGGGCGCGGGAGAGTCCTCCCCTCCCTTTGTGCCGAATTGCCCCTGAAGGTTCGGAAACAGTTTTTCCGCCAGATCAAAGGCGTCCGGGTCCAGCAGGCCCCGCTCCTGGGCGCATTTGGCGCAGAGGCAGAATTTGGTGGACTTGCCGTTGATGATCTGTGTCAGGAACACCGTTGCCGGTGCAGAGCATATCTCACATTTTTTCACAACCCGCATTATAAGCCCGCACCCTGTTTTGGACTAGAAGACTGCGTGTCATGGATTGTCATGAAAAAGGGCCTTCTTATTGTAATGGGGATGATTTCTTTCCGCGCTGCTTGAGCAAACCGCATCTGGAAGAATACAAATACGCTATGCAGAAGATCACGCCCAGCACCAGAATGATGGTTGCCCCCAGGTGCCAGCCCAGCGGGAAAGAGAGGTAAAAGGCGAGTACGGAGCCGAGCGCCCCGATCAGTCCGCCGCCCCAGAAAAGGTGGGAAGGCTTGTTGGTGAGCATGTACACCGTGGCGGCGGGCCCCACGAGCAGCCCCAGCGTCAGAAAGGCCCCCACAGCCTGGAGGGAGGAGACCAGCACCAGGATGATGAGGGTGAAGATGCCATAGCTGATCAGCCGGGAGGGAATGCCCAGGGTGGTGGCGATGTCCGGGTCGAACAGGTAAATCAGGATGGGGCGCCGGAAAAGCAGCAGCGTCAGCACGCTGGCGGCGCTGATGGCGAAGGCGATCCACAGGTCGGAGTCCGACAGGCTCATGATGGAGCCGAACAGCCAGTCGTCTATCTTCTGCTGGAGGCCCAGCCGGACCAGGACGATGAAGCCGGCGGCAAACGCCGTGGTATGCAGGATGGACAGGGCGGTATCCTGGTTCAGCCTGGACGTGCGGGACACGAACAGTGAGCCCAGCCCCACCAGCAGGGCGGCCACCACGGCCCCCAGCAGCAGGCTCCAGCGCGTCAGGCCGAACATCAGCACGGCCACCGCGATTCCCGGCAGCAGCGCGCAGGAGAGCGTGCCGATCTGCAGCGCGGATTTTTTCAGGATCACCAGCCCGCTGACGAAGCCGTTGGCAAAGCCGATCATGAGACACGCCAGCAGGGAGCGCTGGGCGATGGGTTCCCGGAGAAATTGAAGAAAGTCATCCATAACGTGAAAAATTGTCCAGTCAGGCGTTCATTCCGTATGTTTCCCGTATCCGTTCCGGGGAAAGCACCTCCTGCGCCGGACCGAAAGCGACCAGGTCGCGGTTCATCAGCAGAACCGTATCGAAGATTTCCGCCGCCGTGTTCAAATCGTGGTGGGAGGCGATGACTAGGCGGCCCTCCCCGGCCAGGGAATCCAGCAGGCGTCCCAGGGACTGGCAAGCGGGGGCGTCCAGGCCCGTGAACGGTTCGTCCAGCAGGAGGACGTGCGCTTCCTGCGCCAGGGCGCGCGCCAGGAAGGCCCGCTGCTGCTGGCCGCCGGAAAGCTCGGAAATCTGGCGTTCCGCCAGGTGCTCCAGACCGAGCACGTGCAGGGACTTTTCCACAATCTCCCGGTCGTGCCCGGAGAATTTTTTCCACAGGCCCAGGGCCGGGTAGCGGCCCATTTCCACGAGGGCGCGCACGGTGATGGGGAAGGACCAGTCCACGTCGGAGCGCTGGGGCAGGTAGGCGATTTCCCTCGGCATGTCATGAAGGGGGTTCCCGTTCCACAGAATGTTGCCGGCATCCGGATGAATCAGCCCCGCCAGCGCCTTGATCAGGGTGGATTTTCCCGCGCCGTTGGGGCCCATCAGGGCCAGCGTGTGCCCGCAGGTTATGGAAAAGCCGATGTCGTGGAGGGCGAGCAGCCTGCCGTAATACACGGTGACGTTCTCCACATCCAGGCGGTGGCGCTCCGGATGGCTGGCATGGGCGCCCCAGCAGATGTGGTCCTGGGCGCAGTGAGGGGAGGGGGCGCTTATTTCCATGAGAAGGAGTACGTATCGTTCAATGAAGGGCCGAAAGACCACCGGGTGACGGAAGCGGCCTGCCTGCCTTCTGGTTCCAGTTCCAGCGTCACGGGAGTGTCCGGCGTGCCTTCCGGCCATTGGGCGGAAACGGTGAGCGTGGCGGAACTTCCCTTCAGGGGAAGGCGGCACTCCACTTCTTCATGCAGCCTCGGATTCTCCGCCTTCCAGAGAACGGCGTCCCCGGAGGCTATGGAAATGTTCCTGGGCCGGTGGGCGCATTTGACCGTAATGACGGTGGGAACGCCCTGTGCGGCAGTCTCCTGGGCGGGATGCGGGACGGCCTGTTCCGCCGGAGTGCCGGAAGTCATCTTGTAAAGCGCCAATCCCAGCAGGACGGCCCCCGCCAGGGCGGGAAAAAATTGTCTCAAGGGGGAACTGGTCATGGTTTCCGGGCCGGGGAAAGGGCTTCCTTGATAATCTGGACGTTCTGTTTGAACATGCTTTCAAAGTCGTGCCCGTCCGGGGACAGGCCGTCCGTATTGACGGGCTTGGCGACGGAAATGTTCAAGGACTTGGCTATTTCATTCAGGCTCTTGGGATTGGAGGAGTATTCCGGAAAAACGGCCTTCACCTTCGCTTCCCGGAGTTTTTTCAGCGTGGCCGCCAGTTGGGCGGAATTCCCCTCGTCTTCACGGCTCACCCCCTGCATGCTGATGCTGCGGAAGCCGAATTCCCGGCAGAAATGGTTCATGGCCGCATGGCCGGTCACCAGGATGCGGTCCGCTTCCGGGATGCCGGAAAGCTCCGTTCTGGCCCAGGCGGAAAGGCGGTCCATCTTCCGGTTCCATTGGGAGAGCCCGGCTGCGTAATCCTCCTTGTGGGCCGGGTCCATGTTGGCGAGCACGGCGGCCAGGGCGCGCGCGGCCCTCTTCATGTTGGCGGGGGTGTGCCACCAGTGGGGATCGTTGGGGCCGTGGGAGCAGGAGCCGTCTTCCGCGTGGTCGTGATGGTCGTGTTCCGCGGAATCGGCGGCTACGGGCACGTCCGGGATGGATGCCCCCAGGTCCACGATCTGCGCCCGGGAGCCCAGGGCGTCTTTCAGCCGTGGAAGGTACGGCTCCAGATTCTTGCCGGAGGCCAACACCAGCCGCGCCTGTCCCGCCGCGGCAATATCCTGCGGCGCGGGCTCGAAACTGTGCAGGTTGCCGTTGGGTTTCAGCAAATCCGTGACCTGGACGTGGCTGCCGCCCAGCGCGCGCGCCATGTCCCCCAGCACGGGGTGCAGGGCCGCGATCTTCAAGGCGGGGGCCTCCTGGGCGCCCAGAGTACAGAACAGGCCCAGAAGACACAGAAAAGGAATTAAAACGCGCCGGAGCATGCCTTCCATTATGGTGCGCCCGGCAGGGGATGCAATGGTCAAATTTGTCTTCCAAAGTGAGATGACGCTAACTTTGGCGCGCCTTTCCTGCGTTCTTTCTCTTGCCCCTCATTTTCAAATTGAACTTCTGGTACAGGAAGGAGGAAACGAGCACGATGAAGGCCAGGCCCACGAGCGCGCCCACCCGGTAAAGCTGGCTGAGGCTGGAAATGTCGTAGCACACGGCCTTGAGCAGCGTGATGCCCAGCAGGGCGAGCCCCGCCATGCGCACCCTGGCGGACCTGATGTCGAACCCCGCGGCGATCAGGCACAGGGCGAACAGGCTCCAGGCCAGGGAGATGGTCAGGTCCTGCGCCAGGCTGCGGCCGAACTGGATCAGCAGCGGATGGTCCCCCGGCGCGGCAAACCCGCAGGAAATCTCCATGTTCATCCAGATGAAAAGCAGGATGGCTCCGAAGATGTTCAGGGAAGGGATGAGGAAGCGGAGTCCGGAACGGTCGCCGGTGAAGCGGGGCATTACCTTTTTCTGCATCCACCACGCGCCGGCCATGCAGCAGAAAACCAGCGTGGCGTATGTCAGGCGCAGTTCCGGCATTTGGCCCGGATCAAGCTGGGAAACCGTCTTGAACAGGCCGCTGTGGATGAACATGGCCGCCAGCAGGAAAAAGCCTGTCCAGGCCAGCTTGGCCTGGGGAAACTTTCCGCACAGCAGCAGGAGCGCGAAGCCTTCCAGGGACCAGGCCAGGGTCAGCGGCGTCCCGCTCCACTGGAAGCCGATGGCCAGGGTCAGCATGCCGATGGCCGTGCCGTAGTAAAAGGTGAGGACGGCGGACCGTTTCAGCAGTGTTTCGAAAGGAAGCCTTTGCAGGTACAGAGCCGTCAGGAAGGGGGAGACGGCGCAGAGAAGAGCGGCGGTGGAAGCCCAGAACCGGGTGGAGACGGGATGGTGGGACATTCCGTACTGAAACCAGACAAAATAGAAAAGAGGGACGCACAGGGCGGAGGCGCTCCAGGCCAGCAGTCCGTCGCGGAAGCGCCGGATCACGAACGAAGGAAGCAGGAACAGGAACGCGAAGACGAAAAACGGCACCCAGGGATGGAATTCCTGATGCCATGCCGACAGAGCAAAACCGCCTACGGCCACCATCAGGGCCTGTCCCCGGCTGTGCCGGACGGCCATCCAGCAGAAGACACCCGCGATCAGTATGGCGTAAAAGGGAAGCGGGGAATTCGGCCAGATGATCGGAAGCCACGCCAGGGCCGCCGCCGTGAAACAGGAGATTCTGATACCCGGATGCAGGTCGGCCAGGCAGGCCCCTCCGGACAGGGTGCGGGCGGACAGCACCTTGTAGGAAGCTGCGATCATGAATATGCTGAATATTCTGCGGAGAAGCTCGGAAAACCAGGGGAAATTTTCCGGTTTGGGATGTTCCGTAAAGGAGGCGCACAAGTAGCAAACGGTGAAGATGGCCACCGGCAGGAACCAAGACCAGTAGGTGCTCCTTGCCCTGGCCAGCGGAAAAAGGGCGGTCATCGGGAACATCCCGGCCAGGAGCAGAAGCGCCCGGGAGGAAGAGGAAAGGGCCAGGGGATTGCCTTCCGCCTGCATCCGGAAAGCCGTCAGGCACGCCACGGCAATCGCCCCGAAAGCCAGCAGGAATGAAGAGCTTCCCGTGCCAGGGGCCTTCTTCTCCTGCCGGATGCCGGAGTACAGGCCGCAGCCGCAGTAGAGGAACAGCGTGCAGAGGGAAAGCAGGGTGACGGCCGGAACGTGTCCGTTCGCGTTGTATTCGTCAAACCAGCCCATCAGCAGCAGCGTATAGGACGCGAGGCCGATGGCCCCCACTTTCGTCCAGCGCGTGAAGGCCAGCACGGAAACCAGTCCCGCGTTCAGAAGGGTCATGTACAGGAACAGGGAAACCGTGTGGTCCTGCCCGGTGGACAGGATGACCGGCGTAAGGAAACCGCCGATGATGCCCAGAACGGCAATGACCTGGAAGCGGAGCCGCACGGCCAGGACGAACGCAGCGGCCGTGGTGGCGGCCAGCAAAAGGGCGGAAACTGCCGTATTGAAAAAGGGCAGCGCATAAAACATGCGGCCCGCGCAGGTGGCCAGGTACAGTACCAGAATGCCGGTGGCGGTCAGGGTGCCGGAAAGGGTGGGATACCTTTTCTTCAGGCGCGAGAGGCCCGTTCCCAGCAGGGCAAAGGCCGTCAGGTAGGTGAGGATGATTCTCCATTCCGGAGAAATCAATTCATTGTCAATGCTGTATTTGACAAAGAAACCCGTTCCCAGAAACAGGATGAATCCGCCGATCCAGGAAAGCAGCTTGGCTCCTATGAAATATTCCCAGGAAAAGGCGGGGGAAACGGCTGCCGGCTGTCTGGCCTTCCGGGCTGCGGGAACGGGGGGCTCATAGGGGATGATGGCCGTGGCGGCCCGTGGCGGGGATGACACGGGGCGCGGTGTGGAGGCTCCCGGTCTTGCAGCGTTCTGGGGTGTGCTGCTCGTAACTGATTTGCCATAGCGCATATGCATGTCCATATGCGCCTTGATTTCGGCAAGTTTGTTTTCCAGCTTGCGTACCTTGTGTTCCAGGGAAACGACCTGGCAGGCCTTCACAAACGTGAAAACCATGCCGGAAAGAAGGACCAGCACAAGCAGTAAAATGAAAATTTCCATGGGGAAGGGGGTTAGGGGAATGTATTCTACATGGGAAAAACGGGACTGCAAGACGCAAAAGGGGACATGTCCGGCTCCCGTGAAGATGCGGAATGATGCCGGCCGGGGCACGGTCTGCGGATGTCTTCTGTTCCCGATGACAGGATTGATTTTTCACAATCATTTAAAAACAAAGAGCGGAGGGTTTTGTCCCCGGGAAGGATGACTCAATGCAGTTTTTTTGCTGTTGTGGGCGGATAACGGATTTGCGTACCCTGCCGTATGCATTCACGTGCAAAAAAATTATGAAAATTACGATTCCTTTTTTATTGCGCCGCGGCTTGCTTGCGGGCTTCTTCCTGTCCCTCTCCGCCTCCGCGGCGGACTATACCGTGGACGCTTCCCAAACCTCCGACCCTGGCCGGAAAGTATACCAGACGTTGGCGGAGCTGGCTTCAGCCGGAGTCCTGGCAGCGGGAGACACCGTCATTCTGAATAACGATGACTCCAGCCTCACTTCCAAGTTGCCCGTTCTCGTCAATTTCCGCTCCAATGATCCGGAAACGCCGCGTACGGTGGATCTGTCTGGATTGGGAAATACGCCTTTGTTTAGTCCGGCCACAGGCAATTACACGCTAAATATGGAATCGGTCGTTTTTTCCAATGCTCCAGCCAGAGTATTTTTCTACACCAACAGCTCCAGCTCTGCTCCCATCTCCTTAAAAATTTCCGATAACGCCTCGTTTACGGGAAATTATTGCTCTGACAGAAATTCTTTCACCGGCTACGGGTACGGAGGGGTGGTTTGCCTGCACTCATACGCGGCTACAGCCTTGACGGTGGGAAACAACGCCGTGTTCACCGACAACCATGCTATCGGCAGCGGCGGCGCGATTTGCGTACACTCATACGGCAGAGCCGCTGCGCTGACAATGGGAAACAACGCCGCATTCACCGGAAACTACGCTTCCGGCAATGACGGGGGAGCAATTCATGTGTACGGAACAGACGGTTCAACCGTCCTCATAGGAGATAACGCCATATTCACCGGCAATTATGTTTCATCAGGCTATAGCGGCTCTGGGGGAGCTATTTACGTCGTCATGCCGGACAGCACCAGATATGGAGGAAACAGTCTTGTCATGGGCTCCAATGCTGTGTTTTCCGGGAATTATGTTTCTGGCCGTTACGGCAACGGCGGAGCGATTGCGCTTTCATCAGCCTCCCGTTCGGAGACTTCCTCGCTCGTTCTTGGCCCCGACGCTGTATTCACCGGGAATTACGTTTTTTCTTCCGCCGGTCCATCCTACGAAAGCATAGGCTCCGGCGGAGCGATATACATAGCTTCATCAAGATATTCGAACATTACGGTGCAGGACGGAGCGACCTTCACCGGCAATTACGCGTGGACCAAAGGCGGGGCCATTCTTATGCAAGGCAGCTACGCAGGCAGTTCCAGCCAGTTCCTGGCTCTGACCCGTGACGTTCTTTTCAGTGGCAACATGACCGGCGGCACGTTTACCCGGCACTCTGACGGTTCCTTCTCCGTGGAAAACGGAATCGCCAACGCGATCCATATGGGAGGCGATCAGAACGTTCAGCTGGCTGCTTCCGAAGGCAGGCAGATCCGTTTCAACGACCCCGTCACCAGTTCGGCTCTGAGTTCCAGCCGGGAAAACATCGCCTTTTCCATCAACCAGTATATGGATGGCGACAATCCCCGCACCACAGGCGGCACGGTCATCTTCAGCGGGGAGCTCTACCAGGGGGAAGATTCCCATCTGGTTGCCAGCCGTTATAATGACTTCAAGGGACAAACCACTCTCTACGGGGGTACCCTTGTTTTGGAACATAACGTAGTCTTCGGTAATTCCGACCTGAGGGAGGACACTTCCATGACCCTGGAGAACGGGACCCTGGAAATCACCGGCGGCAGCACGGTCAACGCCGCCTCCTTCACCGTCTCTCATGCGGATATTGTCCTGCGTCCGGGAAGCAGCGCCTTCATCAATGCCAGGGACGTGGATATTTCCCACGGTTTCATTTTCGACATGCAGAAACAGCTTCCGTGGGCGTCTTCCCCGCAGTCCTCCCGCGGGATTTCCATCTCGGCTGCGGATTCCTTCACGCTGGGCGGTTCCGTGGGCATTCTGGACAACGGCGTATCCGCCGACTACTTTTATGCGGACAACTCCTGGGCACAGAAGCGTGTCTTCATTGTGCTTACGGACTCGGACAAGACGCATGAGGGCGACTTCTCCGGACCTTATTCTCTAGCTACTGGATCCGAAGATGTGGATAGCCCCTATGCCTACACGGGCACCTGGAGCCACCAATGGCTGGACGCGGACGGCGACGGCTTTTCCGAACAGCTCCAGCTTGTCTGGACGCCCACGCCCGGGAAAGAGGACATTCAGGAAATTCTGCCCGAGCTGGCCGGCGACATGACCTTGAACTCCATGTGGTCCTCCGCCTCCAACGCCCTCGGCATGTCGGGCGCCGCTCTCGGCAGCCTGGACGCCCTGCGCTTCCTGGCGGGGCCGGAAAACAACTACTGGGTCAAGGGCCTGGGAGATTTCCTCTTCCATGCCACCGAAGGCGGCCGGGACGGCTTCGACTACAACGGCGGCGGCTATGCCGTGGGAGCGGACCGCAGGGTGGCGAAGAATACCATCCTGGGCCTGGGATTCGGCGACCTGTACGGCAGGTTGTACAGCCGCAGCTTTGTGGGGGACATCGGCCAGCAGACCCGCATCGCCATGCTCTATGGAGGATGGTACAAGGACCTCGGCAGGAAGGACGCTCTCATGGTGACGGCCTCCGCTGGCTATGGTTGGACAGCCAACAGAATGAATTCCTTCCACACCGGCGGATGGTCTCGCGGAAAATGGACCAACCGCACCCTGGCCGCTACCCTCAACGGGAAGTGGAGCCGCCGGTTGAGCGATGTTCTGGAGGTGGATTTCAACCTCGGGCTGGAATACACGGACGTGACCCAGGGTTCGTTCACGGAAACGGGGTGGGACGCGCGCCGTTTTGAAAAAGGGCACTTGAAAAACCTGTCCCTGCCTGTGGGCGTGGGGCTGACCTGCCGCAGCGAACTGAAGGGAAGGGAATGGATCAACAGCGTGGCGGTAAGCTACCTGCCCGATGTGTACCGTGAAAACCCGAGCGCGCCTGCCCAGCGCCTGCTCAACGGTTACCGCTGGGAAGCCAGGGGAACGGCGCCCGACCGGAACGCGGTGAGGGTGAACGTGAACAGTGCGCTGCAATTGAATGCGCGCTGGAGGGCGTACGCGGGATACGAATTTGAGGGAAGAAACAAGGCTGTGGCGCACCGGTTTAACGCGGGAGTAAGTTTCGCCTATTGACGGCAGCCTGAAATGCTCTCCGGTTCCTTTTTTTCAGGGAAAAGGGCCGGATGGGGCACCCGTGATCCTGATGTTCCGGGAAGGATTCCGGAGGCATGGACGGCGTGTTCGTTCATGCCTCCGTCTTTCTTTTCGGTGACATGCCGCAGGCGGATACGGACGGTTTTTTCTTGAGATGGGCACTCTTTTCTGATTCCATTACCGAGCATTATCATGAATGGCTTTCAACTTCTTCAATGTGGCTTTGGCGTGGCGGTCCTGCTGGCGGCCCCCGTCATGGGCGCGCCCGCCGTTTATCCCGTTCCCCAGCAATCCAAACTGTCTTCCCAGACGGCGGCTTTTTCCGGGAAACCGTCCGTCGTGGTCCGTTCCGCCAGGACGCAGGGAGACAAACTGCTGGCCGGCGTGCCGGAAAAATCCGGCGCGTACAAGCTGGTGGTCTCCTCGCAGGGGAAGGTGGGCATCGGCGCCCATGACGAGCGCGGGGCGTTTTACGCCATGCAGACATTGCGCCAGCTGGGCAAAAAGACCGGCAACGGCGACGCCGTGATGCTGCCCGTGGGGGAAATCACGGACTGGCCGGACATTGAGTTCCGCGGCACGGTGGAAGGCTTCTACGGCACCCCCTGGAGCCATGAAGCCCGCCTGAGCCAGCTGCGCTTCTACGGGCAGAACAAAATGAACACCTACATTTACGGCCCCAAGGACGATCCCTACCATTCCTCCCCGCACTGGCGGGATCCCTATCCCGCGGACCAGGCCGCCCAAATCAAAGAGCTGGTGAAAGTGGCCCGGGAAAACCATGTGGACTTCGTCTGGGCCATTCACCCCGGCAAGGACATCAAGTGGACGGAGGAGGACATGAATAATGTCATCAAAAAATTTGAGATGATGTACAAGCTGGGCGTGCGCTCCTTCGCCTTATTCTTTGACGACATCTTTGGGGAAGGCACCAAGGCGGACAAGCAGGCCCTGCTACTGAACAAGATCAACAACGAATTCGTCAAGGTCAAGAAGGACGTCACTCCCCTGGTCATGTGCCCCACCCAGTACAACCGCGGCTGGGCGGACGACAAGCCGGGCACCTACCTGGACATTCTGGGCGAACAGCTTGATCCTTCCGTTCACATCATGTGGACGGGCGACTCCGTGTGCCATGACATCACGCTGGAGGGCCAGGAATGGGTGAACAAGAGAATCAAGAGGCCGTCCTACGTCTGGTGGAACTTTCCCGTTACGGACTACTGCCGCTCCAACCTGTGCATGGGCCGCGTTTACGGACTGCCTCAGGAATCCGGATCACGGGAATCCATGAGCGGGCTGGTCTCCAACCCCATGGACAAGCCGGAAGCCTCCAAGGTAACGCTCTTCGGCATTGCCGACTACGCCTGGAACATCAACGGCTTCAAGTCGGACGAAGCCTGGAAGGAGGGCATTGTGCGCCTCTATCCGCAGGCTGCGGAGGCCATGCAGGCATTTGTGGACCACAACTCCGACCAGGGCCCCAACGGGCACGGCTACCGGCGCGAGGAATCCGTGAACATAGCCCCCGTGGTCACCCGCGTGCTGGAAGCCGCCCGGGAGGGCAGGGTGGTGAAATCGGACACAGCCCTGCTCAAAAAGGAATTCTCCCGCATGGCCGCCGCCGCTCCCGTCATACGGGAAAAGGTGGACAACCCGCGCCTCATGAAGGAAATTGGCGCCTGGGTGGACGCCTTTGAACAACTGGGCATGGCCGGGCAGCACGCCGTGGCCGCCCTGGAAAACAGCAGCCCCAAGGCGGCCGTGACGGCCCTGGTGAAAGCCACGCAGGCGCTTGCGGCCATGGACCGCATCTCCCGGGAGCACAACCAGCAGGGGCAATTGTACCGTTCCGCAGTGAAAACCGGTTCCCGAGTGATGACGCCCGCCGTCAATGAACTGGCGGACATCGTTTCCAGGAAAACCTTCCCGTCTCTTTCCGGAACGCCCGCCCTCTCCCCCAGGCCTCTGGTGAAAGGCGGCAGCATGGACAAGGCGGAACTCTTCTGTGACGGGGACCGCGGCACCTTCTGGCATTCTGGAGCCTATGGACAGCCGGGGGACTGGTACGGCGTGGACTACGGCATGGCTATCCCCGTCAGGAGCGTGGAAGTGCTGATGGGCCGCAATGACAAGGACGGCGACTACGTGGCCAAAGGGCAGCTGGAAGCTACCCAGGACATGAAAACCTGGAAGCCCCTGGGACCGGAAACCTCCGGCATGCAGGTGGCGTGGCAGGCGTCCAAGCCCGTTTCCGTCCGCGCCGTGCGCTACCGCGTCATTGAACCTAAAAAGACGGACAACGGCCGTAGCGTATGGACGGCCATTCGTGAAATCTCCGTGAATGCGCCGGCCGCCGCCCGCGCTTCCTCCAATGTGGCGGGGCTGGAAGGCGTTTCCGTGCAGAAATCGGACAAAATCGTGCGGATCAACCGCGTGATGGAAACCCATAAGATGAAGCCCGGAGAATTCATCGCCCTGGACCTGGAAGGGCCCACGGACGCCACCTGGCTGGAAATCAACCTGGAACGGGATGACGTGAACTCCTGGGCGGAAGTGGTGCTGGATGTGGAAGGGGCCGCCAAGCCCGTGGTGCAGAAGCTGGACAGGCAGGGCCAAAACTTCATTGCCAAGGCCAACCAGCTTCCCAAGGGCATCAAGGGCATGAAACTGGTCAACAAGAGCGGCAAGGAACAGGACGTGGTGCTGAACATGTTCAAATTCGACGCCCCCCCCGCCGATCCCGGAGCGAATCTTGCCGCCCTGAGCGACAGGAACCTGAAAACGGTGTACCGTGCGGACAAGCCTCTGGACGTGGTGATTCCCAATCTGGACAACCCCAAGGCGACCAAACTCGTTGTGGTAGGGTCCGCGGCATACGCGGTACAGGCCCGCAGGGGTGAAGGCGCGTGGACGTCCGTAGGCAAGAAGGCCGCGGGAGCCGGAGCGGCGGAATTCGCCATTCCCGCCGGGACTACCGCCGTGCGCCTGTTTTACAACGCTCCCCAGAAGGATGCCGTGATCAATGAAGTGATTTTCTCTTCTAAAAAATAGGCGGTTTTATCCGTCTTCCGCAGGGCCGCCCGGATATTCCGGCGGCCCTGCTGCGTACTGGCATGACGGCTCCGGCAGGCGGCCGGACCGGAATGGTGAGAAAAAGACCGGGCGTGGCCGGATGCCTTTTCCATGCCTCGTAAAAACGGCCCGGAACTCTTCCGCGGAAAGGGCGCGGGGAATGGAGAGCGCATTCAAACGGCCAGCCCTGCCGGGTACATTCGGCAGCCGTCCCGGCTGAAACATTCGGAAACAACCTTGACCCTGTTGGCCGGAGGGTTAAAATATTGACATGACACCCGGCTTTCATTGGACTCTGCGCCCCTCCGTGAAGGAGGACGATCCGGCCCTGAAAGCATTCCCCGCGGCACTTCCCCTGCTGGTCAAGCAGCTCCTGCTCCAGCGCGGATTCAAGGGAGGCGCGGAAACGGAACTGTTTCTGGAACCCAGGCTCTCCCACCTGAGCGATCCTTTCCTGATGGGGGAAATGGGCGCCGCCGTGGAACGCATCTTCCGGGCCGTGGACGCGGGGGAAACCGTGTGCATCTACGGGGACTACGATGTGGACGGCGTCACCTCCGTGGCTTTGCTCAGGGCCATTCTGATGGCCTATGACCTGGACCCCCAGTACTTCATTCCCGTCCGTTCCCGCGAAGGCTACGGCCTGAGCGAAGCGGGCATGGAACGCTGCCTGTGCGAATGCTCGGACAAGCCCAGCCTGCTCATTACGGTGGACTGCGGCACTTCCTCCGTCAGGGAGGTGGACATGCTCAACAAGCGGGGGATAGACGTCATCATTCTGGACCACCATGAGGCGGGGCCGCAGGGCAGGCCGGACGCCGTGGCGGTGGTCAATGCCAAAATAGAGGAAAACAGCCCGTACACCTACCTGTGCAGCGCGGGTGTGGTCTTCAAGTTGGCGCACGCCCTGCTCAAGGTGCGGAAATTGAAAACCTTTGACCTCAAGCTCTACCTGGACCTGGTCGCTGTGGCTACCGTGGCGGACATCGTCCCCCTGGTGGATGAAAACCGGATTCTGGTGCGCCACGGCCTGGGCAGGCTGGCCCACAGCCGCCATACGGGGCTGAAAACCCTGACGGAAATAGCGGGCATCCGCCCCTCGGACGCCGCCAGCCACGCCGGATTCCTGAACGCCGCGCATGTGGGCTTCCGGATCGGGCCGCGCATCAACGCCGCCGGGCGCATGGACTCCCCCATGGATGCCCTGGAATTGCTGCTGACCATGGACAACAGGCGCGCCGTCCAGCTCGCCCAGATGCTGGACTCGCACAACCGCAAGCGGCAGGAAGAGGAGGAAGCCATCAGGACGGACGCCGTCCAAATGCTCCACAACTCCTTTGACCCGGAGCGGGACAACGTCATTGTACTAGGCTCCCGCGCGTGGCATCCCGGCGTGGTGGGCATTGTGGCTTCCCAGCTCATGCGGCGGTACCACAAGCCGACCTTCGTCATCGCCTTTGATGAAAGCGGGGTGGGCAAGGGCTCCGGGCGTTCCATCCCCGGCGTCTCCCTCGTGCAGGCCATCCATCAGTGCGCGGACACTTTGGTTTCCGGCGGCGGCCATGACATGGCGGCGGGCCTGGTGATTGAGGAATCCCGCATGGACGACTTCCGGCGGGCCTTCAACCGCTATGTTTCGGAGACCACCACGGAGGAACAGCGCTGCCCGGTGCTGAACATAGACATGGAAGTCTCCTTCCAGGCCCTGACCCTGGATCTGCTGGACAGCTATGAAAAGCTGGAACCCTTCGGCAACTCCAACCCCCAGCCCCTCTTCATGAGCTCCGACGTCTTCCCCACGGAGCCGCCCAAGCGCGTGGGAACCAACCATCTGAAGCTCTTCATGCGCCAGGGCATGGTGGAGCGTGACGCCATCTTCTTCAACGGGGCGGAACGGGAACTCCCCAATCCCCCCTGGGACATTGCCTTCACCATTGACCGGAACGTGTACCGGGGCCGCGCCTCCCTGTCCATTTCCATTCAGGAAATACGCTCCCATCAGGAGATGTAAGGGGAACCGCGAAAGAGAAGAGTCTTTTAATTTAATAAAAACGGATTATTGATTGAATATTAATAATCTGCTGAATTAATGAATAATATAGAGTTAGATTTGAGGTAGCCTTAACAGGTTGTCCTGCACTGTATCATTAGGTTCCGAACGCACATATTTTTCTCCTTCTGAACTAATGGCAGCAATAAGTTTTGGATAATGGGGGCTTATGTTTACCTGTATAATATAGCCTTGTTTAACAAGATCATACACAACTTCCTTTGCATAAAATCTCTCATTTTGGACTCCAACAAGGTAGATTGTTGAGATTTCTAATGCGGAATGCGGATAAATGCGGCCTGGTTTCAATTTGATTTTTGTTGCATAAATCATGATGTTTATGATGGTGTACCTTGTTTCCCGGATTGACATCATCACCATGAACCTTTATAAGGTGCTTGCTACAAAGCTGAACTGATATCAATCTCTCCACGAGGTTGTGTTCAACAATAGAGAGAGGAGTATTGACGTACTTCTCTCTCTTTGTTTAGAACAAGAGATATCATATCTTTGGTAGATGGGCATTACAAGAGAAAATATACCTATAAATCCAAATAAAAAATATTTTCCTGAGAGCTCCTGAGAGATTTGACAATTTTCAATTTCTTATAGATAATTCTAGCCATAGGAGCTACCTTCTCCTTATTACTCAAGAATTATTGGAACTATAATTCTTGAGGGTAGTTGCATCCTGTTTGGATGCATGGATTAAACTAGGGAGTAGTATCCTGGAATAATCATGACCGATGTCGCATCCTTAATGGGTGCGTGGATTGAAACTTATTGGGATTCATAGGTAAACGGAATTAATCAGCTACTCAGTTAGGATGTTCTAACTGAGTAGCTTTTCACTTATTCATAGGTAACGAATCAATAAAGTATTTGTTATAAATTGAATAAAGTAATATTAGTGGTATGGCCTTGACAGATTTGGGGGGAAGGTGCAACATCACTCCTGTCTCCTCTCTGTTTCAATGTGGGAGAATTAATAGTAAAAATAGGCAAGATGAACACCCTGTTCCTTCAAGGTCGTCTATTGCTGCTTCTCGGACGGTAGTCCGTGAAGATATCTTGATATGCGCCGGTGAGCCGTTCCGGCGCGAGGGAAGTAAACGGCTGGTCTTGATTGGCGCTGCCTGGCGAACCCCGGAAAACGGGAACCGGCGCGCGCTGTTTGGAAGGAATGAACTCTTACCACTTTTTTTACTGTAATGAAAAAACACATACATATTTTTGATACGACGCTGAGGGACGGGGAACAGTGCCCCGGAGCCGCCATGACCGTGGAACAGAAGGTGCGGATAGCCATGCAGCTTGAAGCCTTGGGCGTGGACGTCATTGAAGCCGGGTTTCCCGTCATTTCCGACGGCGACTTCCAGGCCGTCCGCACCGTGGCGGAGCGCACGGAGTCAAGCCGCGTCTGCGGTCTGGCCCGCTGCGTGGAAAAAGACATTCTGGCCGTTCATGAGGCCGTGTCTCCGGCCGGGGACCGGGGGCGCATCCACCTCGTTCTGGCGACTTCCCCCATTCACCGCCAGTACAAGATGAACAAGAGCCGCGCGGAAATTCTGGCGATGGCCGTCAAGGGCGTCTCCCTGGCCGCGGGGCTGTGCCGGGAAGTGCAGTTTTCCGCGGAGGACGCCTCCCGCACGGAACCCGATTTTCTGGCGGAGGTGGTGGAAGCCGTCATTGACGCGGGAACCTCCATCGTCAACATCCCGGATACGGTGGGGTACACGATGCCGGATGAATTCCACCGCCTGATCTCCTACTTGAAGTCCAACGTCCCCAACGTGGACCGCGCCGTCATTTCCGTCCACTGCCATGACGACATGGGGATGGCCGTGGCCAATTCCCTGGCGGCCATCCGGGCCGGAGCCCGGCAGGTGGAGGGGACGATCAACGGCATCGGGGAACGGGCCGGAAACACCGCGCTGGAGGAGGTCGTCATGGCGGTCCATTCCCGCCCGGACTTCTTCTCCGGCCTGGAAACCGGCATCCGGACGCGGGAGCTGGTGAAAACCAGCCGCATCGTGGCGGAGATGAGCGGCATGGCCGTTCCCCGTTCCAAGGCCGTGGTGGGGGCGAACGCCTTTTCCCACGGTTCCGGCATTCATCAGGACGGCATCCTGAAAAACCGCAGTACCTATGAAATCATGGACCCGGAGGAAATAGGCTGGGGCCCTACGGAACTGCCCCTGACCAAGCATTCCGGCAGGCACGCCGTGAAAATGCGGCTGGATGCGCTGGGCTTTTCCATTCCAGAAGAAGACATGCCGCGTTTCTTCGAACTGTTCAAGCAGCGCGGAGACCGCTGCAAATTCGTGTATGACGACGATCTGTCAGACATGGCCAGGTCCATGCTGGCCTGAATTCACGCCGTCCGGGAACCTGCCGCAAGGTTCCCGGACGGCTGTTCCGTAACCGGGGACGGCTCTGCGGCGGCGGGAGAGCAAGGTTGATGAAAAACCCCATGAATTTGCTCCGTATAGATTCCATATATGTGGCTCCCCAAACTAATCCCGTCCCTGTTCCTCTGCCTGTCCGGTCTTTTCGCGCAGTCCGCGGAGAATGTCCGCGTTCACGGCATTGCCGACCTGTCCCATGAATTCTCCTTCTATGCGGACGGCAGATTCCGCAGCCAGTATCTTCCCGACCAGGTTGTCCTGAGCAACTGGGGCAACCTCTATGATCTGGATACGGAGAATATCAACCTGATCGCCCTGCTGGGCTGTGACGGCAACGTGCGCTATAATGCCCGCGACGTCGCCTTTCTGAAGAAATTCCTGCGGCAGGGCGGCTGCGTGCTGATTGCCGGGAATGCGGGAACAAAAGGCCAGAACCTGCTGCTCTCCGAATTCGGCGCCCGGTTTGAAGGAAAAGCCGTGCCCCCCTTTTTCCTGACTTCCGCTGTGGGCGGTTCTTCCGCCGTTGCCGGAAACAACGTGAGCGTGCTGGTGCTGAAACCGGGAGGAAAGTGGGAGACCCTCGTGCAGGATTCCGCGCAGGCCACCGTGATGGCCCGCAGGAAGGAAGGAAAGGGAACATTGATTGCCGTTGCCCGCAATTTGCTGGGCAACAACCCTGACGGCAAGGATGCCCTGAACAGGGAATGGGTGACGCCCGTGCTGAAAGAGGCCGCTTCCGGCAAGGAAGTGAGCGGAGAAAAGCCGCTGCCCGCGGTAGGTTCCACCCGGATGGGAAATTCGAAAGTAGTGGATGGCGTGACGTTCCATTATTCCGATTATCTGGCGCCCTACTTCCAGGACATGATCAAGATTGAGGCCCAATGCCGCCCCGCCATGGAAAAACGCCTCGGCGTGCCTCTTTCCCAGGGAATGGGAAACCAGGTGGGGCTGTTGGCGACCGGAGGCGGGGGTTTTTCCGCCGGAGGCTATGTGGGCCTGGCCGTCTTCTGGGAGAATTTTCCGAAGGAAAAGAAGGGCATGATCGAATTCCTGTGCCATGAATTCACCCACTCCTGGGTGCTTCCCCATCCCGAGGTATGGAACGAGCCCATCGCCACCTACGTGGGGGACGTGGTCATGGGCGACCTGGGCTATCCGGAGGAAGGCAAACGCCGCATTGAAAACACGATCCGCCGCGCCAGCACCCTGGACCCGGACATGACCGTGTACGACATCTACGGCAACACGGAACGCCCCGGAGCCGTCCGGCTGGACGGAGGCAGAAAAAACGAAATACACTGGGGCAAGTCGTTCTGGGTCTTTGAACAGCTCCGCGGCATGGACCCGGAGTTCCTCTCCAAATACTTCCGGGCCAAGCGGAAATATGTTCCCGCCAGAATGGACCACCGCTATAACATGGATGACACCGTAGCCGTCATCAGCATTGCGCTGGGGAAGGACATGTTCCCGTGGTTCAATGAACACGGCATGCCCGTGGACCGGGAAAAGACCCCGTTCAGCAGGCATATCCCTTCCGGAAAATAAAGGGGAGCGCGCCGCCTTACCGGACCAGTTTCAGAATGATTCTGCGCAACCTGTAGGAGACTTTTTTCAGGAAGGTGTTCCGGCTGAGTTCCTGGTATGCCGCGGCGTGGTCGTTCCGGCGCATGGCGGAAAAGAAACCGTCGTCAACTCCGGGATGTGCTTCCAGTGCCTGGCGCCAGATGGAACTTTCGTTCAGCTTTTGCAGGGCTTCCGGCATGCGGCGCGCCGTGAGCTGGCCTGAAACGGCTAGGGTTGCCAGAAAACTGCGGACGTTGTTCAGGAACGCCCTCAATTCGCTTTTTTTCCAGTCTTCCCGGTCCGTCATGCCCATTTTGCGGGAATGCAGGCGGATCATGTCGTCAAACAGGGACAGCGTGAGATTTCCCGTCACTCCGCCGAATTTGTACACGTACACATCCTTTGCCAGCAGGGCGACTCTTTCCGCCCGGGGGAAGACCTGGAGATTGAACAACTGGTCTTCCGCATACCTCAGTCCGCTGGGTGAGGGGCGGGCGGACAACAGGAATTCCCTCCTGTAAAGCTTGATGCACATTTTCCCGTAGGTGTAGAACAGGCCGTGCCTGTCCATGCCGAAGAAGCCGGAATAATAGGACGCCCGGAATTCCTCCCTCTCCACGGTCCGGCTGTGCGTGATGCAGCCGTCCTTTCTGCGGAAGATCCCGAAGCGGTCCAGGTAGCGGACATAGTCGCCGATGACGACGTCCGCCCGTTCCCGCGCGGCCATTTGAACCATGGCTTCCACGCTGTCCGGGAACAGGGCGTCGTCCCCGTCCACGAACATCACGTATTCACCCGCTGCCGCGTCCATGCCGGCGTAGCGCGCGGCGTCTACACCCGCATTGTCCCGGGTGATGACCGTGATGTTCCGGTGAAGCGCCGCGTACGCGTTCAGGACATGGGCCGTGCGGTCCGTGGAGCCGTCATTGACCAGGATGATCTCCAGCGGTGACCAGGTCTGGCGCAGCAGGCTGTCCAGGCAGGAGGAAACGCGCGTTTCCAGATTGTATACGGGAATGATGATGCTGACGAGGGGCGCGTCCGGTGTGGCTTGAACAGGATGGTGCATGAGACCGAGGGAGCAAATGAAATCGCAAGGGCCCGCCGCCATGAACGGATGGCCTGCCTGCAGGTAGAACAGGGAACATGGCCCGGGGCGGGGAAGAGGATAGGCCATCCGGGCGCGCCGCGCAATGCCGGAAAAGTGTTTTCTGCATTGTCATCTAGTTAGCATCATTTGCTATTTTCTTCATATTCAATATATAATGATGAATGAAAAGAAAAAACGCTTTTTGAGAGCGAAATATTAAACCGGATTACCAGTCCGCTGTCAAACGAAGATTCTGACAATATAAACTTTAAGAAGTTTCTGTGTTTTTATTCTAACAAAAAAGACAGTTTTTTCTGTTTGTGTAAGAAGCTGAATTTGCCAGCTTTGCTGTGCCTGTATTCACCCTGCGGACTGGTAATCCGCTAATGTCCGGCCGCGCCCGTTTTTGCCTTGGCATGTGTTTCGATTTTATTCCCATTTCCTCATACACTGCATTGTTTAACTGGACCATCCTTTTTTTAATTCTTGGTGCGGTTTATCAGGCGGGAACGGGGGGAATTTATTCCTCTTCCACAACCAGGCTGGACAGTCTTGCCGGCTTTTTGTTCGTCGTCGCCCTGATTCTGTACATGGGGGCGCGCCCCGTCAGCCCGGAGTTTGGGGATACCATCAATTACGCCGCTGAATTCCAGCATCTTCAGCAGGAGGAAGAGGGCAACTGGAAAGCCCAGTTGACGGGCATGAAGGGGGAATGGCTGTTTGCCGTGATTCTGCATGCATGGGTGCAGCACGGCAATGTGCATGATTATTTCCTGACCTGTTCCGCGGTGTACGTAGGCGCTCTGGCTCTGGCCAGTTACAGGATATTCGGGGCCAGGTGGTTCATTCCCTTTCTGGTTGCGTGCGCCATGTTCACCTTCTGGGTATACGGGGTCAACGGCGTCCGCAACGGGATGGCCGCCTCCGTGATGATTCTGGGCCTCACCTTCCGCAATAATCTTAAGATGATGCTCCTTTGCGCCGTGCTAGCCGCCAGCCTGCACAAATCCATGATGCTGCTGGCCGCCGCGGGAGCCTGCGCCTGGTTCGTCACGGATACGCGGTATTATGTGGCGGGATGGGTGGGGAGTATTCTGGCCGTCATCTTGGCGGGACCCGCCATTGGGGAGATGATTGCCTCCTCCGGCTTTTTCGATGACCCCCGCCTCACCCTCTACATCAACCAGGCGGACGAATTGAAGGCGTCCTCCCCTCTGTTCAGCAGCGTGGGTTTCCGCTGGGATTTCCTGATTTACAGCGCGCTGCCCATTGCTACGGGCTGTTACTTCCTGTTCAGGGAGGAGTACCGGGACGTGATGTATACGTGGCTACTAAACATCTACATTGCGGCCAACGCGTTCTGGATTCTCTGCATGTATGCGGCGTTCAGCAACAGGTTCGCCCAGCTTTCCTGGTTCCTGATGGGTTTTGTGTTCATCTATCCCTTTTTCAAGCAGAGGTTCTGGGCGGACCAGGAGAAGAAACTGGCCTGCTTCATCCCGGTTATTTACGCCTTCACCTTTTACATGAATATTTACAACGCATGAAAAGGAAGCTCATCCGGGTTGCGGCTTCCCCCATCTCGCTGGACCTGTTGCTCAAGGGGCAGTTGAATTACCTAAACGGGTTTTTTGACGTTCTTGCCGTGGCTTCCCCCGGCGCGGAACATGCGCGCATCCGCCGTCGCGAAGGGGTGGAAACCGTGGAGCTTGAGATAGAGCGGTCCATTTCCCTGTGGAAGGATTTGAAAAGCCTGTGGCGCCTGTTCCTCCTGTTCCGCAGGGAGCGCCCGTGGGGAGTGCATTCCGTCACCCCCAAGGCCGGCCTGCTGAGCATGGCGGCGGCGGCGCTGGCCCGTGTTCCGGTCAGGGTCCATACCTTCACCGGCCTGATTTTTCCCTACCGGGAAGGGGCCTTCAAATTCCTGCTCAAGCAGATGGACCGCCTGACCTGCCTGTTTGCGACGCACGTCATCCCGGAGGGGGAGGGCGTCCGGCGGCAATTGCTGGCGGGAAAGATAACAGGCAAGCCCCTGGAAATCCTGGCCCACGGCAACGTCAACGGCATTGATCCGGATTATTTCCGCCGCTCCGGCTGGCGGCAGGAAATGAGGAAGAGCCTGGAACTGCCGGAGAAGGCCGTGCTGTTTGTTTTTGTGGGGCGGATTACGGAAGACAAGGGCGTCCGTGAATTGCTTGCCGCGTTTTCCGCTTTGCGCGCGGAGGCGGAAAGAGCGCCCGTTTTTCTGGCGCTGGTGGGATGGACGGAGGATTGCTCCGGGGTGGATCTGGACGTGCCCGGTGTGTTCCGTCCCGGTTTTCAGGAGGATATCCGGCCCTGGCTGGAGGCGGCGGACGTGTTCGTGCTGCCCAGCTACCGGGAGGGATTCCCCAATTCCCTCCTTCAGGCGGGGGCCATGGAACTGCCCTCCATTGCCACGGATATATGCGGGTGTAACGAGATTGTGAAGGACGGTGTGAACGGCCTGCTGGTCCCGGCGCGGGATGAAGAGGCCCTGCGGCAGGCCATGACGGCCCTCCGGGATGATCCTGAGCGGCGCAGGAGAATGGGGGTGCAGGCGGCGGAGCAGGTGAAAAGCCGCTTCAGCTGCCGGATCGTGTGGGAAGCACTGGTGCATTTTTACGGGAGGGTGTCGGCATGATTTACGGGAATTGCATCAAGAGGGTGTTGGATTTTTCCATCGCCTTGGTTGCGCTGGCCGCGCTGCTGGTCCCGTTCCTGGTGCTGGCGGTGCTTCTGGCCGCAGCCAATCGCGGCACGCCGTTTTTCCGCCAGACGCGTCCCGGCCGTCACGGCAAATTGTTCCGCATCGTCAAATTCAAGACGATGACGGATGAAAAGGATGCCCTCGGGGTGTTGCTGCCGGATGAACGGCGGCTGACGCGCGCGGGGCGTCTGGTGCGCTCCCTGTCCCTGGATGAGCTGCCCCAGTTGTTCAATGTGCTGGCGGGGCAGATGAGTTTTGTAGGCCCGCGCCCGCTGCTGCCGGAATACCTGCCCCTGTACAGTGCGGAGCAGGCGCGCCGCCATGACGTAAGGCCCGGCATTACGGGCTGGGCCCAGGTCAACGGGCGCAATTCCATCAGTTGGGAGCGCAAATTTGAACTGGACGTCTGGTATGTGGACCATCTGAGCTTTTTGCTGGATGCGCGCATCATTCTGTTAACGCTGGCAAAGGTGGTCCGGCGCCAGGGCATCAGCGCCGAAGGCAGCGCCACCATGGAAAAATTTACGGGTTCTGGAAAATGAAAAAGAATATAGCAATCGTCGGCGCCGGGGGATTCGGCAGGGAAACGGCCTGCTGCCTCCGGGCAATCAACGGGGAATCCCCCTCCTGGAATTTGATAGGTTTCTTTGATGACGGGGTCCCCGCCGGAACGGAAAATGAGTATGGCTGCGTGCTGGGCCCGGTGGAAGACCTGAATGCGTGGAAGGAACCTCTTTCCGTCGTGATCGCGATCGCTTCGCCGCGGGCTTTGGAGCGCATTTCCGGCCTGCTGGATAATCCGCTGCTGGATTTTCCCAATATCATCGCGCCGGATGTAAAGTTTTATGACCGTGACCGGATGGTCATGGGGAAGGGGAACGTCATCAGCTTCGGCCATATTTTCAGCTGCCATGTGGAAATGGGGGACTTCAACCTGTTCAGTTGCGGTTCCCTGATTGGCCATGACGTGACGCTGGAGAACTGGAACGTCGTGGCCAACGGCAGCAAGATATCCGGCGGCGTGACGCTGGGGAACGCCAACTTCCTGGGAGCGGCGTCCGTGGTGCTCCCGTGCCGCACGGTGAAGCGGAACGTCGTGCTGGGCGCCAATTCCACCCTGGTGCGGGATGCGCTGGAGGAGGGAACTTATGCGGGCTGCCCCGCCGTGCTGAACAAGAAGCCGTCCCCCGCGCCGGAAAAGAAGTCCGCCATCTGGCTCTCTCTTGCCTGCACGGGGGAGGCGGAGGAAAGGTTCGTGCGTGAAGCCTTTGAATCGAAATGGGTGACGACAGTGGGCCCGAACGTGGACGCTTTTGAACGGGAACTGGAGGAATACCTGGGGGAAACGCATGTGGTGGCCCTGGCGTCCGGCACTTCTGCCCTTCATCTGGGGCTGGTGATGCTGGGAGTGGGGCCGGGAGATGAAGTCCTCTGCCAGTCCATGACGTTTGCCGCTTCCGCCAATCCCATTATTTACCAGGGGGCTTCCCCCGTGTTTGTGGACAGTGAGGAAAAGACGTGGAACATGTCTCCGGAATGGCTGGAGGAAGCCATTAGGGACCGCATCAGGCAGACGGGCCGCGCACCCAAAGCCATGATTCCGGTGGACCTTTACGGCATGCCCGCCAGCATGGCGGAAATCATGGAAATTGCCGGGAAATACGGCATTCCCGTGCTGGAAGACGCTGCCGAGGCGCTCGGCTCCGAGTACCGGGGGCGCAAGTGCGGGACGTTCGGGACCTATGGCGCCTTCTCCTTCAACGGGAACAAGATCATCACCACCTCCGGTGGCGGCGCGCTGTGCTGCCCGGACGAGGAATCCCGGAACAGGGTCAAATTTTACGCCACCCAGGCCAGGGAGCAGGCTCCGCATTATGAGCACGCGCGCATCGGCTACAATTACCGCCTCAGCAACGTGTGCGCGGGCATAGGCCGCGGGCAGATGCTCTCCCTCCCCGCCTTCCTGGAAAAGAGGCGCGGCATTCATGAAGACTACCGCCGCCGGCTCTCCGGCGTGCCGGGGCTGTCCCTGCTGGAAAATCCGGATTCCCGCTACCATTCCAACCACTGGCTGACTTGCGTGCAGATCCATCCGGAGGAAGCCCGTTTTGACCGGGAAGAGCTGCGGCTGGCGCTCCTGAAGGCCGGCGTGGAAAGCCGCCCCCTCTGGAAGCCCATGCACTTGCAGCCCGTGTTCCGCTCCTGCCCGTTTTATGGGGCCGGCGTGTCGGACCGCCTGTTTGAACAGGGCCTGTGCCTGCCTTCGGGCGCTTCTCTCACCGGGGAGGACATGGACCGCATCATGGACGTTATGGCAACCCTTTAAATTTCATGTTCATGGAACGGACGGATCATAATCCCATCGCGCGCTTCCTCTATTACGCGAGACATTATTTATTGAACTCCAGCGAGAAATTTGTTTTCGCGCTGGATCTGGCCGTGTCATTGATGACGACGATGCTGGCCTTTTTGTACTGCCGATTCCTCTATCGGGGGAACTGGCTGGTTCCCAACCTCCCCTACATCCTCTTCATCGACATGGCGATCACCGGCGTCATTCTCTGGAACTCCGGCGTTTACAGGAGCATGATCCGATACACCACCCTGAAGGACATTCAGAGGCTAATGGGAGCCATCCTGCTGGCGTGCGTGCTCGTGAGCCTTACTTATACCTGCATCTGGCCAGGTTATTACAAGGTACACTTTGCCGGCGTGGTGTTCAACTTCATGCTGACCAGCCTGGCGCTGATTGGGGGGCGTCTGGCCTGTATCGGCGGCAGAAACTGGCTGGACCATTTCCATGCGGAGGAGTCTCTTTCCTCCATCACCACTTCCGGACGAAAGAGGGTGGCCCTTGCCGGAAAGCTGGACGCCTGCCTGCTGAAGGCCTCCCTGATCAGGAGCCTGAAGAGCGAGGAATATGAAATTGTGGGCATTCTGACGTCTGAACAGCAGGCGGACGGAAGAACGATCAGGGATATTCCCGTTCGTTTTGTGCGTGAAGCTTCCGAGGTGGAGGACGTTTTGGGCATATTCAAGGCTTCGGCCATCATTTTCGTAGGCAAGGATGACCTTCTCGAAGAAAAAAAGTTGGCTGACGTTTGCCTGGAACGGGGAATCAGCCTTCTCATTTCCCATGACCTCTTCCAGTCGTTTCATGATTATTCCGGCGTGGCCGTGGACGACGTGCAGATTGAAGATTTGATGGACCGGGAGGAAATCAACATTGACGAAGGGACGATTTCCGCAGGGATTAAGGACAGCGTGGTGATGGTGACGGGCGCCGCCGGCTCCATCGGCAGCGAGCTGGTCAGGCAGTTGTGCCGGTTTGCCCCCCGGAGGATCGTGTTGCTGGACCACGCGGAAACGCCCTTGTGGCTGATACGGAAAGAAGTGGAAAAAGACTATCCTCAGGTTTCCGTCGCCAGTAGCATCACCAGCATCTGCCACCGGCGCCAGCTGGAATACTGTATGTGGCAGTACCGTCCCGACCTGATTTTCCACGCCGCCGCCTACAAGCATGTCCCCATCATGGAGGAAGACCCCTGCACGGCCGTGATCAACAACGTCAAGGGAACCATGCACGTAGCCTCCCTGGCCGTCAAATACGGCGTCAAACGGTTTGTCATGGTCTCCACGGACAAGGCGGTGAACCCCACCAGCGTGATGGGGGCGACCAAGCGGCTGGCTGAAATGTACGTCCAGAGTTTGGGAGAATCCCTGCGGCGGGAGAACGGGGAAGGCTCCACCGTGTTTATCACCACGCGCTTCGGCAACGTGCTGGGGAGCGCCGGTTCTGTCATTCCCCTGTTCAAGGAACAGATCAAGAAAGGAGGGCCCGTCACGGTGACCCATCCTGAAATCGTCCGTTATTTCATGACCATTCCGGAAGCCTGCCGCCTGATTCTCCAGGCGAACGCCATGGGTTCCGGCGGAGAGATTTTCGTGTTCGACATGGGCGAGCAAGTGAAAATCGTTGAGCTGGCGAAGAAAATGATCCGCCTGGCGGGGCTTTCTCCGCTGAAGGATATTCGTATTGTCTTCACGGGCCTGCGCCCCGGGGAAAAACTTTATGAGGAGCTGCTGACGGATTACGAGCAGACCCGGGAAACCGCCCACAAGCGCATCCGCATTTTCGAGGCCAGAAAGTACGACATGTCCGAGCTGAAAGACGCCTTTGAAAAGTTGGTGCAGCATGCGGAATCCCGTCGTCTGGAAGATACCGTACGCGCCATGAAACAATTGATACCCGAATACAAAAGCAACAATTCCCCTTATCAGAAATACGACTACCTGGACTCAAAAAAAATCCTCACCATCTAAACTCTGCTTGATCCATCCAATGAAATACCTACATCCATTCCGCCGTCCCGCCCTCTGGAGCCGCCTTCTGGTAGCCTCTGCTCTGGTGTGCGCCCTCCCCGCCTGCGTCAAGCCGGAAGAAGTCAATTACGTCCAAAACCTGGTGCTGGACCAGAAATCCTCCATCAGGAAGGAGTATAAAATAGTCATCAAGAAGGACGACCGCCTGTTCATCTCCGTCAGCAGCAAGAATCCCACCCTCGCCCAGATGTTCAACAAGGACAGCGGGAGCGTTTCCAGCCCCAGGGACGACGAGCGCGGCTACTTCGTGAATACGGACGGCGATATCGTGTTCCCCGTGCTGGGAAGAATCAAGGCTGTGGGCAAAACCTGCACCCAGCTGGCGAACGACATTGAAAACGAGATCATCCGGGAAGGGTACATCAAGGACCCTGCCGTCAGCGTGCGCCTGATGAATTTCAAATTCTCCGTTCTCGGGGAAGTGTCCAAGCCGGGCAATTATGAAATCAAGGGAGAACGCCTGACGCTGCTGGAAGCGTTGAGCAAGGCCGGAGACCTGAACATGGACGGCAACCGCGACATTTACATCATCCGGGAATCCGGAGGAGAGCGCATCGCGTCCAAGGTGGACCTGCGCAATAGCGACCTGTTCCATTCCCCCTACTACTACATCCAGCAGAACGACGTCATTTACGTCACCCCATCGGACAGGAAGGTGAATACGCGGAGCGAACAACTCCAGATTTATCCCTACCTGATTTCCGGCACTTCCATTGCCATGGTCATTCTGGCCTTCTGCATTTAAAATCCCATGAAAGACCTTTCTCCCAAGACGGAATCCCTGGGGGCCGGCGGCGCTGCTTCGGTATCCCTGCTTCCCAGTCCCAAGGCCATCCTGGCCCGGATTGTCCGGAAATGGTACTGGTGCGTGCTTTCCCTGTGCGTCTGCCTCCCCCTGGCCTATTTGTATGCGGCGCGGCAGCCCCAGGTTTACGGAAAGGCCACCACCATCCTCATCAAGGACGACTACCCCAAGGAGTCCGTGGCCGCCACGGTGCTGGCCTCCACCAATGGAATCGTCAACACGGCCGCCACCAATCTGGATAACGAGATATTCCTGCTTTCCTCCCATTCCTTGCTGGAAACGGTAGTCCGGAAGCTGAAGCTGGACGTCACCTACTGGAAGAAGGACAAGTTCCGCAAGGTGGAAATTTATCAGGATTCCCCCATTGCGGTACAATTCACGCAGGAAGGAGAGGCGGCGGACGCCAGGTTCCGCGTGGTTCCCCTTTCGGAGACGGAATTCCGGCTGGAGAAGGATGAAAAGGACCGCCAGGGGCAGGAAACGGGAACCTTCGGCAAGGAAGTGCGCTTCGACTCCCTGACGTTCATCGTGGAGAAAACGCCTCGGTTCAGTGAAGCCGCACTGAACGTCCCCGTGATTGTCAGGAAAACCTCCGTCAGGAATGCGGCGGTGGGGCTGAGAAGCGGATTGACCGTCAAAAAGGCAAATGGAAAGAATAACCTGGTCAATATTTCCATGCGCTGCAACAATCCGGTGAAGGCGGAGAACATCCTGCACAGCATCGTCCATTTTTACAATGAGGCGTCCCTGAAGGAGAAAAACACGCGCGGCAGGAAGACGAACAAATTCATCGGGGAGCGCCTGGCTGTCATCAGCGAGGAAATGAGAAAAAATGACCTGGCCGTTGAAAAGCTGAAAAAGGAGACCGACATCCTGACGGACCTGTCCACCGCCCTCACGGAAGAATATGAGAACAGCATCAATGACAAGAAGGATTTGAGGGAGCTGGAGCTGGAGATCAAGTCCATTGAATACCTGAAGCAGTATCTGGAAGAAGAGGCGGAACACGATGCGAGGCTGGTCCCCATCAATTCGAAAATAGCGGACATGGGCATCCGGGACCAGATCGGCGTGTTCAACGACACCCTGCTGAAGAAGACCAGCCTGAAGGTGAATGCGGGGGACAACAATCCGATTGTCCGTGAGCTGGAAGCCAATTTGTCCTCCCTGAAGGATGCGTTGAAACGTTCCGTGAACAATTACTATACTTCCCTGCTGGTCAAGAAGAAGAACATCCAGGACCAGCATGAAAAGACGCGGGAGCACATCAGGAACGTCTCCAGCAGGGAACGGGACGTCAACTACATTGACCGGGAGCAGCGCGTCCGGGAGTCCCTATACGTTCTTCTGCTGAACAAGAGGGAGGAAAATTCCCTGGCCCTGGCCGCTACGGAAGACAATGCGCGGATGGTGGACGATGTGCGGGGCGGCAACGGCCCCCTGGAGCCCAACGTTCCCAAAATTCTGATGGTGGGATTCCTGGCGGGACTGGCCATTCCCGTGGTCCTGTGCGTAGTCGCCGCGATGCTGGACTCCAACGTAAAGCGCCGGAAGGAAATAGAAGCCCTGACCGCCATTCCCGTATACGGGGAACTGCCGCGCAAGCTGCGGAAGCTGAAGAACCAGGAAATCGTGGTGAATTTGGAGGAGCCTTCCGAGTTGTCCGAATGTTTCCCCCTGCTGGCGGAACGCATGGTGGCCCTTTCCGACGAGAATGCGGGAAAACCCCTCAGCGTCCTGATTACGTCCACCTGTTCCGGGGAAGGGAAGACCTATCTCTCCGTGAACCTGGCCCTTTCCCTGGCCGTGGCCGGAAAAAAGGTGCTCCTGATGGATATGGATTTAAGGAAAGGATCGCTCAGTTCCCTGCTGGGCGGAGCCGGGAAACCGGGCATAGGAGATCTGGAACAGGCCGGGGAAGGCGGCTGGCGTTCCCTGGTGGAACAGTCCCCAGTTTCCGCCCATCTGGATTATTTGTTTGCTGGAACCCTGCCGGACCATCCTTCCCGGCTGTTGCTGCATGATCGCATCAGAAAGCTTATGGAGGAATTGAAGGAACAGTATGATTTCATCTTCATGGACTGCGTTCCCTATTCCTCCCTGGCGGATGCGCACATCGTCGCCCGTCTGGCCGACGTCACGCTGTACGTCATGCGGGCCGGCTGCGTGAAGAAGCGTGATTTGGCCGGATTGCAGAAGATATGGAAAAACGGGGAGCTGAAACGCATGGGCATCGTCCTGTGCGATGTGGAGCCTCATGGCCGTTCTTCCCGCGGGTATGCCGTGTACAGGAGTCTGGATACCTCCTCTCCGTGTGCGGAAAAATAATTCATTTGAAAGTCCGTTTTATGCCGCATTCCCGTCTGAAAGTCCTGTTTCTGGTGGAATCCCTCTCCGGAGGAGGAGCTGAAAAAATCCTTTCCGGCCTGGTGCGCGGATTGGACCGGGACAAATTCGACGTGACGGTATGCGCTGTCGTGGACTGCGGGCAGTACCGGGATGAGGTCCGGAAACATGCCCGCTACCGCTTCATCGTGGGCGGCTCTGGCTGGCTTTATCGGGTGAAGTATGCGCTGGTGTATCGTTTTTTGCCCGCTAGCTGGATTTATCGGTGGCGCATTGCCGGAGATTATGATGTGGAGGCGGCTTTCACGGAAGGGCTGCCCACCCGCCTGCTGGCGGCCGCGCCGGGGGGAAAGAGCGGAAAGGCCGGGGAGACCAGGAAAATAGCCTGGGTGCATGTGGACCTGGAAGCCAGGCCCTGGACGCAGGGAGTGGTGTTCCGGTCTTTGGACGAGGAGAAAAGGGCTTATGGACGTTTTCACGCAGTAGCGCATGTGTCGCGGACGGTGAAGGAGGCTTTTGAAAGGCGTTTTGGAACGCATCCCGGGTCCGTCGTCGTGCACAACCCGGTGGATCGGGACGAGGTGCTGGCTAAATCCGCCGCCGTGGAGGGAGTTCCTGAAAAGAAGTGTTTCAGGATCATTTCCGCCGGGCGTCTGGAAGAACAGAAGGGATTTGACAGGCTTATCCGCGCTCTTGCCCGGCTGAAAGAGCGGGGCCGAACCGCAGAGTTGGTTCTTCTTGGAGAAGGACGCCTCAGAAACGATCTGGAACGGCTGGCTGCCGGGCTGGGAGTTTCAGAATCCCTGCTGATGCCCGGTTTTCTGGAAAATCCCTACCCGTGGATGGCGGGTGCGGACCTGTTCGTGTGCAGTTCCCGCAGCGAGGGAATGAGTACCGTCGTGACGGAAGCCCTCATTCTGGGTGTGCCCGTTCTGGCGGTAGAATGCTCCGGCATCAGGGAACAGCTGGGAATGGGCCGCTTTGGCCTCATGGTGGATAATGACGACGAGGCTCTGGCCCGTGCCCTGGAGGACTTCGTGTCCGGCAGGGAATCGTGTGCGGAATGGCGGGAAAAGGCGGCGTTGGGAGGCCGGCAGGTGGCCTATGCGACTGCCGTCCGGGAGGTGGAACGTTTGCTGGAGGGGGCGGGAAAATGAAAAAAAGAATCGTGTTTTTCGTCAACAGCCTGACGGGCGGCGGAGCAGAAAAAATTCTGCAAACCCTGCTGAACCGCTGGGAAGGGAGCGGATGGAATATTTCCGTATATTGCCTGAAAAAGGAGGACGTACCGTCCGGTTATCCCCGGAATATTGCCTTCCGCTTTTTGCTTGGTTCCCTGCGGCAAGGGGACGGGTTTTGGACGCGTTTGAAAATCAAGGCGGGGAACAAGTTGAAGTTGCTGGTATACAGGCATTGCCCTCCGTCGGTCTTTTACCGCATGTTTATCCGCGGAACCTATGATGTGGAAGCGGCCTTCATTGAAGGTTACGCCACCAGAATTGCCAGCGGCTCCCCCAATGCGGACAGCCGCAAGCTGGCATGGGTGCATATCGACCTTGCCGCCAATCACTGGACGCTGCCGGCGTACAGGAATGCGGAAGAGGAAAAACGGGCCTACCGGCGGTTTGATACGGTGGTTTCCGTTTCCCCGGACGTTCAGGAATCCGTGGTGGCCCTGGCCGGTCCCCTGCGCGATGCCAGGGTTCTTTACAATCCGATCGATGTGCAGGCCATCAAGGAAAAATCCGCGGAATTCGTGCCGCAGCGTCCGGAAGGAAAAACGCTTTTCTGCGCTTCCGGGCGCCTTGTCCCGCAGAAGGGATTCGACCGCCTGGTGGAAGCGTGCCACCGTCTGGCACAGGCGGGATTCTCCTTCCATCTCTGGATTCTGGGAGAAGGACCGGAGGGCCGGAAGCTGGAAGTCCTGGTCAGGGAGCGGGGCTTGCAGGACAGGATCACATTCCTGGGCCATCAGGAAAATCCGTATCCCTATATGCGGGCGGCGGACTGGATGGTGTGTTCTTCCCGCAGCGAGGGGCATTCCACGGTCATTTCGGAAAGCCTGATCCTCGGTATTCCCGTGGTCTCCACCCTGTGTTCCGGCGTTCGGGAACAGCTGGGGGACGGGGAATTCGGCCTGATTGCCGGCAATGATACGCAGGACCTGCTCCGCGCTCTGGAAGATATCCTGACGGAAAGGGCTGATCGCCGGGATTACGGCGAACGGGCTCTCCGCGGTGGCAGCCGGGTTGATTTGGACGGACGGATGAACGCCCTGGAAGGGCTTTTTGAAACAAACCATTGAATCGCATGTCTTTTGTCTCCGTTATCATTCCTGTTTTCAATGCCGGTCATTTTCTGGAAGAATGTGTGGATTCCGTCCTTCGGCAAACCCTGACGGATTTTGACGTCTGCCTGGTGGATGACGGTTCCACGGACGGGAGCGGCATCCTGTGCGATGCCCTGGCCACCCGGCATGAGAGGATCCATGCGGTTCACATGGGGAGGAACAGGGGCGTATCCGCGGCGAGGAACCGCGGCATTGAAGAAACGGAGGGCTCGTGGCTGTGCTTTGTTGACGGGGATGACCGGGTGGAGCCCGCGTGCCTGCGGACTCTGGCCGCCGCCGTGGAAGACGGGGAATGCGATCTGGCCGTCGCCGGGCTGCGTTCCGTGCGTGCCGGCGGAAAGGACGTGCTTACGGTGCCCGTGCCGGTGGAACTGGAGGCCGTCCCCGGAAGAGAGGAGGAGTGGGTGCGCCTGTTCCGCTCCTTCCTGCTCTTCGGGCCCGTTGCCAAGTTGTACCGCAGGGAGCTGGTGGACAGGTATTCCATCCGCTTTCCGGAAGGCGTCTCCTACGGGGAGGACCTGGAATTCAACATGGCCTACCTGAAGCACATCAGGCGGCTGAGGACGGTGGACAAGGCCGTTTATTTCTACCGCAGGGCGGAAAAGGGCACTCTGTCCACGCGGTTCGTTCCGGAAAAATTTGAATGGATTGCCGGACAGTTCAGGATGGTCCGGCAATATTTCCGCGACCAGGGGCTTCAGGGCGGCCTCGTGGAGAATTATCTGGCGTCCCGGTGGTGGGGAATGGTGTATGATTCCCTGTTTGAAATTTACCGTTTCAAGGAGTGCCGCGGCGTGAAGGACCGCTTCAAGGCCGTCCGCAGTATTCTGAAAGTTCCGGAAAACGCGTTGCTGCGCGCCCATCCCGGCGCATTTCCCTGTCCGGAATGGATGAAAGTCTGCCTCTTTCTTCGTCTCCCCTTCTGCCTGTTCCTGCTCCTGGAAGGGGCGTACGCCGGGAAAAAATCATCAGACGGCCATGCGTAAAATTCTTCTATATCCTCACGGCGGCAGCGGCAATCACGGGTGCGAGGCGATTGTCAGGTCCACCATGCTGTTGCTGCGTCCTGAAAAGGGCAGCCTTGTTTCCTCCGCCTGCGGGCAGGACGTCCGGTGCGGCCTGGACCGCCTGGTGCGCGTCCTGCCGGAACGGCGCCCCATCCGGAGGCTTTCCCCGGCCTGGGCTGCGGCGTGGATGCGGCTGCACGTTCTGGGGGTGAAGGATGCGTTTGACCGGATTGCCTTCGGCGGCATTGTGAAGGAAGCTGGGGATGCGGACCTGGCCCTGTGCGGCGGAGGGGACAATTACTGCTACGGGGAACCCGTCCATATCTACCTCCAGAACGAATTGCTCCGGAAGGCCGGCGTTCCTGTGGTCCTGTGGGGTTGTTCCCTGGAAAGGGAGGACATGAAGGGCAGGATGCTGGAGGACCTTGGGGCGTTTGACCTGATTGTGGCGCGGGAGTCCCTCACGTACGACGCCCTGCGGGAATGCGGCCTTTCCCGCGTGGTTCTGTATCCGGACCCGGCGTTTGCCCTGCCGGCCAACGAGGTGGAAGTACCGGAGGGCTGGAAGGAGGGGAACATGGCCGGAATCAATGTCAGCCCCATGGTGATCGGGCACGAGGCGAGGCCCGGAGCCGTGATGGAAAATTATTCCCGGCTTGTCGAATGGCTGCTGGAAAATACGGAAATGAACGTGGCGCTGATTCCCCATGTGGTGTGGGCCGGAAATGACGACCGCAGGCCTCTGGCGGAACTGCACGGGCGTTTCCGCCATACGGGCAGGGTGATCATGATTGAAGACGCCTCCTGCGGGGACTTGAAGGGGTATATTTCCCGTTGCCGGTTCCTGGTGGCCGCCCGTACGCATGCGTCCATCGCCGCTTATTCCACGGGCGTTCCCGCGCTGGTGGCGGGGTATTCCGTCAAGGCGCGCGGGATTGCCCGCGACCTGTTCGGAACGGAGGAGGGGCACGTGGTTCCGGTGCAGTCGCTGGACGGCCCGGATGAGTTGCGGAACGCCTTTGTCCGGATGATGGAAAGGGAAAAGGAAATCAAGAAGACATACGGGAAAGTGCTTCCCGCGTATCTGGAACGGCTGCGCGGCTGCCGGAAAGAACTTGAATCCCTGGTGAAACGGTCATGACTCTTTATGTTTCCATTCTTTCCGTAGCGGCGGTTGTTGCGGCAGCGGCGGCCTGCGTGGACGCGTGGCGTTTCCTGGAGACTTGGACGGGCCGTATCCGCATCGGCCGCTGGCGGGACCGCCGCGCATGGCAGGATGCCCTGGCCCGGAAAGCCTCGGCATGGATGAAGCGCATGCCCCCGGTCCCCAAAAAGGACCAGGGAAGGCTGGTCCTCTGGGACATGCTGCGGGGAGCGTATGCGGACGCCGCCATTCAGGGCTGGCAGCTTGCCGGGCTGTCCCTGGGCCTGAATGCCTATGCCGGAGACCGGAATGACGGGGATTTGAGGGAAAAACTGCGGGGCGCCCTCGGCAGTCATGAACTGGTCGTGAACTATCTGGAGCGGGAAAATCCCGGGACATGGGAAGTGGACAGGATGCTGCTGGATTATGCCGTGCTGGAAGCCGGATGCGGCGTGGAGGAGCGGCTGGTGGAAAAATCGCTGGCTTTTCTGGAATCCCTGAAGACGGAGGCGGGTACGCTGGCTTACAGGCGCGGGCAGCCCGCCGTCCGCTACGTGGACACCATAGGCCTGGCCTGCCCATTAGCGGCGGCCTGCGCGGCGCGCACGGGGCGGGAGGAAGACTGGAACCTGGCGGCAAGGCAGGTGGAGGAATACGATGCGGCCCTTCTGGCCGGGTCCTCTTTTCCGGCCCACGGGTTTGAGATGGACCGCGGCTATCCCCTGGGGCTGTACGACTGGTCGCGCGGTATCGGCTGGTATGCGCTGGGGCTGTGCGAACTGTACCGCTTGATGGAAGCCCACGGACGACCGGAGGCGGGTGCGATGGCGAAGCGCATTGTGTCCCTGTCCCGCGAACTTCTGCCCCTCCGCAAGCGGAATGGCGGATTCGGGTGGATGGTCGCCAGGCCGGAATCCGTCTTTGAATCTTCCGGAACCGCCCTGATGGGCCTGCTGATGCTGACAGCCTACCATATCTCCGGGGAGTCCTGTTTTCTGGATGCCGCCTTTGGTGCGGAAAAGGCCCTGATGGGGGTGACGCGCCGCAGCGGAGCGCTGGACATGTGCCAGGGGGATACCAAGGGAATCGGCATGTATTCGGACGTCTGGGGCCTCATGCCCTTCGCCCAGGGAATGGCTCTGCGCCTGAGCGTGGAACTCAACAAGGAGGAAGGGGAAGGATGAGAACGCTGAATTCCGGCAAAAACTTTCTGGTAACCGTCAGCCTGATGGTCACGATGACCCTGCTGGGATTCGTGACGCGCAAGCTTTTCGTCAATGAAATCGGCGTGGAATACCTGGGCCTCAACGGGCTGCTGACCAATATCCTGGCGGCGGTCACCCTGCTGGAATCCGGCTTTGGAACCAGCGTGGTGTTCCATCTTTACAAGCCTCTGGCTGAAAACGACCAGCCCCGTATTCTCGCCTTGCTTCAATTCTACCGCAAGGTGTACCGCCTCATTGCGGCGGCCGTGTTTTTCCTGTGCCTGTGCCTGTACCCCTTCCTGGGGTGCTTCATCAGGAACGGGGACCATTTGGACTACCTGACGCTGGTTTATTTCATCTTCGTCTTCAATTCCATTCTGCCGTACCTGACGGCGTACAAGAATTCACTGATCAACGCGGACCAGAAAAACTACCGGCTGGGGACCATCAATTTTGTTTACCAGGTGGGCCTGAACCTGTCCAAGCTGGGCATCCTGTACTATACGGGCAACTACATCCTGTATCTGGTGGTGGAATCCCTGTTTCTGGCGGGATTCAATGTGGCCATGGTGCGGAAGGTGGACGCGCTTTACCCCTATGTGAAAAGCCGCATGGCCCATGCGGTGGACGCCGTGACGAAGAGCCAGATCGTCGTCAACGTCAAGGCGCTTTTCCTGCACAGCGTGGGGGGCTACTTCATGCATTCCACCAGCAACATCGTCATTTCCAGCTTCGTGGGGCTGGCGGCGGTGGGCTTTTATTCCAACTACATGCTCGTGGTCGGGACGATTTCCACCTTCATCATGCAGGTGATCAACAGCATGGCGGAAAGCGTGGGCAACCTGATCGCCAGCGAGGACAGGGCGCACGTGTATGAAATCTTCAAAAGGGTTTTCCTGATCAACTTCCTGGTGTCCGGCGTGGCCTCCGTCGTCCTGCTGAACACGCTGAATCCCTTCATCGGCTGGTGGCTGGGGGACGGGTACATTCTGCCTGGGGCCGTTTCCTTCGTGATTATCCTGAATTTCTTCGTGGTGGGCATGCGCCGCTCCGCCATGGTGTTCAAGACCAAGGCGGGCATCTTCCACCAGGACCGCTACTCCCCGCTTCTCCAGGGGGTGATCAACGTCGTCCTGGCCGTGATACTGGTGCAGTGGTGGGGGATAGCGGGCGTTCTGCTGGCGGCCACGCTCAGCCTTCTTTCCATCGGCGTCTGGCAGTTCCCGCGGCTGGTGTACAGGCATGTGTTCCACCAGCCCTTGAGGAAATACTTCCTGGCGTACGGGCAATACGTGCTGCTTACGGCGGCGGGCTACGCCCTCACCTATCCCCTCTGTTCCCGGTCCTGGTTTGCTTCCCCGCTGGCCGACCTGTTCCTGTGGGGGGCCATTTCCGTCGTCGTTCCCCTGGGGCTCTGCACAGCCGTCCTGTTCAGGACGGCGCCCTTCCGGGGACTGTTGATTCACGTGCGCAGGCTGGCATGCAGATGAAGCGTATTTTCATAGCTATTCAATACATGGAACTGGGGGGCGCGGAGCGTGCCCTGCTGGGGTTGCTGGAGGCGCTGGACACTTCCCGTTTCCGGGTTGACCTGTTCGTTTACAGGCATTCCGGAGATTTGATGCCGCTGATTCCGGAAAAAGTGAACCTGCTGCCGGAGCTCCCGGCTTACCGGGCGCTGTCCCGGCCCCTGAAGGACATTCTGGCGGAAGGCAGGCTGGGAATTTTCTGCGCCCGGCTGTGGGCCAAATGGCAGTCCGCGCGGTTTGGAAAAAGGCTGAACGGGCTGGAAAATTATGCTGTGTTCGATGACGCCGTCGCGGCTGCGGCTCCTTTCCTGCCTTCCCTGAAAAAGCTGGGAATGTACGATTTGGCGGTCAGTTTCCTGACGCCCCACCGCATCGTCAGGGACAAGGTGCTGGCCCGCAGGAAAGTTGCCTGGATTCATACGGATTATTCCTCCATCGGCATCAATGCGGAGCGCGAACTCCCGGTATGGAGCAGTTACGACCGCATTGTCTCCATTTCCCCGGAGGCGGGGAAGGGTTTTCTGTCCCGGTTCCCGGAGCTGGAAGACAGGCTGCTGGCGATGGAGAACATCGTTTCCCCCCGGGCGGTGCGGGAACAGGCCGCGCTGGAAGACGTTTCCGCCGTGATGGAAGGCTCCCCGTGCCTGTGCACGGTGGGAAGGTTCTCCCATGCCAAGGGCATGGACCGCGCCGTCAGGATAGCCGCCCGCCTGGTGGAGATGGGGATGAAAGGCCTGCGGTGGTATCTGGCAGGCTACGGAGACGAGGCTTCCCTGCGGCGGGAGATTGCCGCGCATGGGATGGAGGAGCACGTTGTTATCCTGGGAAAAAAGGCCAACCCCTATCCTTATATGGCCGCCTGCGGCCTGTATGTGCAGCCGTCCCGCTATGAAGGGAAAGCCGTGGCGGTGAGGGAGGCGCAGATTTTGGGGCGTCCCGTGGCCATCACGCGTTTTCCCACGGCTTCCGGCCATCTGGAGGACGGCGTGGACGGAGTCATTGTCCCGAATGACGAAGAGGGCGCCGCGCAGGCCCTGTTCTCCCTGCTGCATGATCCCGCCCGTCTGGAAAGCCTGGCGGCGGCATGCCGCGCGCGGGACTACGGCAACCGTGATGAAATCTTGAAACTGGAGGCGCTGGTCTGAACATGGGAAGACGCATTTTATACATTGCCAACGGCATCACCGGGCCGGGAGGGCTGGAACGGGTTCTGTCCGTCCGGACGCGCCTGCTTGCGGAAGAATACGGGGACGAAATCCATATCATGACTCTGAATGAACGGGGTGCGGAGCCCTTTTACGATTTTCACCCGGGAATCCGTGTTCATCACGTTGCGATGGAGGGTAGCTCCCTGGCACGGCTGGCGGCCTGGGTACGGGGCATCCGGAAAACGGTGCGTACCGTGAATCCCGATGTGGTGGACGTGTGCGACGACGGGTTCAAGGGATTCTGGATTCCCCTTCTGCTGTCCGGGCGGCGTCCGGTCATCTATGAACGCCATGTTTCCCGGATGATCCAGACGGAGGGCAACGCCCCTTCCGTTTTCATGAAGATGGAATTTGCCGCCATGCGTTTCCTGGGGGGGCGCTTTGCCCGCTTCGTGGTGCCTGCTTCCGGAAACAGGGCGGAATGGAATATGCGCAATGTGGAGGTCATTCCCAACCCTCTTCCCTTTTATCCGTCCGTTCCGTCTTCCGGAAAGGAAAAGCGGGTGATTGCCGTGGGCAAAATCTCTCCCCAGAAAAACTATGGGGCCTTGCTGGAGGCCTGGAAAAGGGTGCACGGGAAATTTCCGGACTGGAGGCTGGACCTGTTCGGCGCGGAGCGCGACGGAGGCAGGCTGAGAACGGCGATTCGGGCGGCGGGGCTGGAAGAAAGCTTCGTGCTGCATCCGCCCACGAGGGAAATCATGGCGGCGTACCTGGGAGCCTCCATCTGTGCGATGTCTTCCAAATATGAGGGGTTCGGCATGATGATGGTGGAGGCCATGGCGTGCGGCGTGCCGTGCGTGGCCTTTGACTGCCCCTGCGGTCCCGCGGACATCATCAGCCATGAAGAAGACGGCCTGCTGGTGGAGAAAAACAATATTCCCGGGCTGGCGAATGCCCTGGAGCGCCTGATGGGGGATGAAGTGCTGCGTGGCGCCCTGGCGGCGAAGGCACGGGAACATGTGAGGCGTTACGCGGCTGAAACGGTGGCGGAGCAGTGGAACAGGCTGTACGGCCGGGTTTTGGAGGAAGGAAAGGGGGGACGGCCATGATTTCCGTCATCGTTCCCGTGTACAATGCGGAAGCTTACGTGTCCCGCTGCCTGGAAAGCATCCTGAACCAGACGTACCGGGATATCCGGGTTGTCTGCGTGAATGACGGCTCTACGGACGGCACCGGAGCCATTCTGGAAGACTTCCGCCGCAGGGACAGCCGGGTGGAGGTTCTTGCCCGTGAAAATTCCGGACTTTCCGCCTCCCGCAATGCCGGGCTGGAACGGGCGGACGGGGAATACGTGATGTTTGCGGATGCGGATGACTGGCTGGACGCACATGCGTGTGCGGACGCCGTAAAAGCCATGCGGGAACGGGATGCGGACATTGTCTTCTGGAGCTATGTGAAGGAATATGAATCGGTCTCGTCCCCGGTTTTGTTCTGGCCAGAGGAACACGTTTTTGAGGGGGAAGCCATGGCGTGGCTGAGAACCCGCCTGCTGGGTCCCGGCGGCGCGGAACTGGCCCGGCCGGAAAGGATGGATTCCTACGGAACGGCCTGGGGCAAGCTTTACAGGCGTTCCCTGTTCCGGGATGCGGAGTCCGCGTTTGTGGATACCGCGCTCATCGGTTCCGCGGAGGATGTTCTCTGCAATCTTTCCCTGTTCGGAGCGGCCCGGAGGGCCGTCTATATTCCTTCCACGTTCTACCATTACCGGAAGACGGCTTCCGGGGCGCTGACCAGAAGGTACAAGCCGGACCTGGTGGCGCAGTGGGAGGAGCTCTTCAGGCGCATGGATGTACATGTGAGGAAACATGGCGCGTGTCCGGAGGCTGAGCGGGCCCTTCGGAACCGCATGGCCCTGTCCGTCATCTTTCTGGGGCTGAACATCTGCGATGCTCCTGGGTCTCCGCTGCGGCACGCCGCCATGCTCCGGAACCTGCTGGAACGGGACTGGTGCCGTGCGGCGGTCGGAACGCTTCCCCTGAAGCCGCTCCCGCTCCATTGGAAAACGTTTTTTCTGGCGGCGAAGTCGGGATTCGTTCCCGGCCTGTACCTGCTCCTGCGAATCATCAAGCGAATCCTGGCAACATGACCCCCCAACGAGTATTAATGGTATTCACCATCATGAACCGCGGAGGCGCGGAAACGATGGTCATGAATTATTACCGCCATATCGACCGCCGCAGGCTCCAGTTCGATTTCCTGGTTCACCGGGAGACCCCCGGCATTTATGAAGAGGAAATCCGGGAACTGGGCGGCCGGATTTACAGGCTGCCGCCCATCACCCTGTCCGGTCTGGCCGCATACAGGAGGGAGGTGGCGCGCTTCTTTGACGAACACCCGGAATACAGGCTGGTTCACGGGCACTGCTCCGAGCTGGGCTACTGGGTGTACCGCGAAGCGGCCGCACGGAACATCCCTTTCATTGCGGCGCATGCGCACAGTTCCCCGCTGGGAATGGATAAAAATTCCCTGTTCCGTTTTCTGCTCAAGCATCTGATGCGCCCGTACCTGACGCACCGTTTCACGTGCAATGAATTGTGCGGCCGCTGGCTCTTTGGCCGCAAGGGAATGAAGGATGCCGTGGTGGTCCGGAACGCCATTGATGCGGGAAAATTCAGTTATTCTCCGGAAACCCGTGAGCGGGTCAGAAGGGAAATGGGCTGGGAGGGAAAACTGGTGGCAGGCCACACGGGCAACTTTTCCTGGCCCAAGAACCATGAGTTTCTGCTGCGCGTTTTTCAGGCGTTCCTGGGCCTGCACCCGGATTCCCTTCTGGTGCTGGCGGGAAGCGGCGGGGAAAAGGAGGAACAGGTCAGACAGGAGGCGGAGCGTGCGGAATGGCGGGGACGCATCCGCCTGCTGGGCGGCAGGGACGATATTCCGGATTTGCTGCAGGGAATGGACGTTTTCGTTTTCCCGTCGTGGTTTGAGGGGTTCGGCATCGCCATGCTGGAGGCCCAGGCGGCGGGGCTGCCCGTTCTGGCCTCCGACCGGGTTCCGGAAGATGCCGCGGTGGTGCCGGGCCATGTAAGCTTCCTGTCCCTCAGGGAATCCCCGGAGGTTTGGGCGCGGAAAATGGAAGAACTGGCCCGCGGATGGCGGCGGAACGATACGGCGGCGGCCATCCGGCAAGCCGGGCTGGACATTGCCGGCAATGCGCAGAAGCTTCAGGAATTCTATCTGGAACAGGGAGGTGAATCATGAAGGAAATGAAGACGTTGACCGTGTTCACGCCGACCTTCAACAGGGCGGAATGCCTGCGCCGCTGTTATGAAAGCCTGCTGAGGCAGACCTGCCGCGACTTTGTCTGGCTGGTCGTCGATGACGGATCATCGGACGGAACCGCAGACCTGGTGCGGGAATGGCAACGGGCAGGGCATCTGGAAATACGCTACCACTATCAGGAAAACGGAGGCATGCACACGGCCCATAATGCCGCGTACAGGCTCATGGACACGGAACTCAACGTCTGCCTGGATTCCGACGACCTGATGACGGAAGACGCCGTGGCCTCCATTCTGGAACTCTGGAAGCGGCGCGGCAGCGAACGGCTGGCCGGGATTGCGGGGCTGGACGCCGACGTACGGACCGGAGAACTCATCGGAACGGCTTTTGAAGAGGACGGCGGAGAGATGACGCTGACCGGATTCTATGCGGCGGGGGGCAGGGGGGACAAGAAGCTCGTGTACCGGACCGCGCTGATGAAGCGGCTGCCGCCTTATCCCGTGTTTCCCGGTGAAAAGTATGTGGGGCTGGGCTACAAGTACATGCTGGCGGACGAAGAGGCGCCCCTGCTGGCCATCAACAGGGTGCTGTGCCTGGTGGAATACCGGGAGGACGGCTCCTCGAAAAACATGTTCAGGCAGTACGTCCGGAATCCCAGGGGATTTGCCTTTCTGAGGAAGGAGGGGATGAAGCGCCAGCCTTCCGGGCGCAGGCGCTTCATGGAGGCGGTGCATTACGTGTCCGCCTCCCTGCTGGCGCGCCATGCCCGCTTTTTGCAGGAATCCCCGCATCCGTTCCTGACGCTGGCGGCCGTGCCCTTCGGAATAGCGCTGATGTGCCTGATTATCATGAAAAACAGAAACAACGGATGACCGGAATATGAAGATTGCCTACGTACTGGATGATCTGGACGCGGCGGGAGGAATTCAGGCCGTCACGCGCGCCAAGGCCGCGGCCCTGGCCGCCGTGCCGGGTAATGAAGTCGTTCTGGTGGCGGCCAACGACGCCCGCCGGACTGCGGCGGATTTGCCGCCGGGCGTCAGGGTGGTGACCCTGGGTGTGAATTATTATGAGGACGACTGGAAGGGATTCCTGTATGTGATGAAGGGCATTCTCATCAGGCGCAGGCGCCATGCGGAGGCTCTCCGGAAAACCCTTGGGGAACTGGAGCCGGATATCGTCATTTCCGTAGGACAGTCGGAAAAGTTTATGATTCCCCGGATTTCCCGCGGCAGGCCGTGGAAAACCGTGCGCGAATATCACTACTCCGGCACCTACCGGAAGGATTACGCGCGGCTTCAGGGCGGGATGAGGGCGCGGGTCATGGCCGCCGTTTCCGATTTTTATGAATTCGCGCTCCGCCAGGGCAGTTATGATGCCACGGTGGTGCTTACCCGGCAGGATATGGAGACGAACTGGAAGGGAAGGAAGGGCGTGCACGTGATTCCGAACCCGTGCATCCGCCGGACGGAACGGGCTGCCTCCCTGGACCGCCCCCGCGCGGTTGCCGTGGGACGTCTTGTTCCGGTCAAGGGATTTGACCTTCTGATCCGTGCGTGGGAAAAAGTGGCTGCCGTCCATCCCGGATGGAAACTGGAGATATGGGGGGACGGTCCGGAAAAGGAACCCCTTGAAAACCTTGTCCGGGAAAAGGGGCTGGAAAGGCAGGTGTTTCTGCGCGGGGCTACGCCCGACGTGCAGGAAAAACTGCTGCAGTCCTCCATGCTGGTGTTTTCCTCCCTTTTTGAGGGGTTCGGAATGGTTCTGGTGGAGGCGATGGCGTGCGGCGTGCCTTGCGTGGCATTTGAATGCCCGTGCGGTCCGCGGGATCTGATTGAACCGGAAAAGGACGGCCTGCTGGTTCCGCTCCGGGATACGGACCGTTTGGCGGAGGCCGTCATCCGGATGATTGAACATCCCGAACTGCGGCGCGCCATGGGAGCCGCCGCCCGGAAGAAGGCCGGACTTTATGGTCTGGATGCCATTGCCCATTCCTGGATGGACCTGTTCCATGCATTGAAGAATTCTGAAAACACAAACCTTTCCTGATGACCATGCCACTCGTTTCCATTATCATTCCGTGCTACAATGTAGCCGCATTCATGAAAAAATGCCTGGATACCGTCTGCGCCCAGACGCTCCGGGACATAGAAATCATCTGCATCAATGACGGCTCCACGGACGGAACGCCGGACATCCTGCGGGAATATGAAGCCGCGGACGAAAGAATCCGCATCATCAACCAGCCCAATGCGGGGGTGGCGGCGGCCCGGAATGCCGGGCTGGATGCCGCGTGCGGAAAGTACATCGGGTTTGCCGACCCCGACGACTATGTCTCTCCCGTCATGTTCCAGCGCCTGTATCTGGCGGCGGAACAATATGGCGCGGAACTGGTTTGCATGGGGGCCACGATTGCCGGGGACATGCCGCTCTCCGTCCGGTGGAGCATGCTCAACGGCCTGCAATGCCCGGAATGGCACTGCAGCCATTACGATTTTGCGTCCATGGGAACGTTCAGCGAATTGTGCTGGGACAAGCTTTACCGTGCGGATTTCCTGAAAAAGACGGGCCTCCGCTTCCGGGAGGGAATGAAGCAGGGGAGCGATGCCCTGTTCAACAACCTGCTTCACCCCTATGTGCGGAATATTGTCAAAATACCGGATTGCCTGTACATTTACCGTCCTACTCGTCCGGATTCCCTGGTTAACGTGTACAAGGCCCCGGATAAAAAGGGCTCCGGGTTTTATCCGGCTCTGGAGCGCGTGGACCTGATCGCCGCTGCCTACCGGGAATTGGGCTGTCTGGAAAAAGCCAGGATAACGGTCCTGAACTGGCTGAACGGCAGTATCCAGCTTTTCTCGTCCAACCTGCTCCACCAGACGGCGGGAGAGAAAAAGGAAGCCCTGGATGCGGTCCGCGCCCTGCTGGACAAATACGGCTGGCGAGAATTTGCCCAGTCCCCGGAATCCCCTTTCCGTCTCCTGAAACACATTGCCTGCGGGCACGACTTCCGCGTGAGGTGTGCCCTGTTCGGCCTTTACCGGTTCCTGCATTCCCGCGCCGGAAACAAGCTGGTGGAGCTATGCACCCGGATCATCAACCTGCGCGGAAGCTCCCGGTAGGCGGGCATTCCGGTTCATCTTCCTGCCGTGCAGGCAGGCGCCTGGGGCACTGTCTTCCGGGGCTGGAGGAGGCAGTCGTAAAAAGGCGTGTAAAGCAGGTTGTTGGGAATCAGGTAAAGGCAGCTGTTTTGGGAGTCGTAAACGAGGTTGAAGCGCTTCAGAAGGTTGTTGCCCATGACTCCGTCCATCTCCGGCATGCTCTGGATGCCGCTGGTGACGGTGGAAAACGCTCCGGGAATGAGCGGCAATTTGCAGGCGCCGAGCTGGATGCTGTCGAAAATGACGTTCTCTAGCCTGCCCTTATTGGTATCGGAACTGGAAATGCTGGAGACGGAGAACGGAACCTGGCTGCCCAGGAGGCGGTGCTTGTTGACAAAGGGGGTATTGAGGTCCAGAACGCGGTCGGAACCCGTATCCACCGACAGGCGGAGCTGGTAAACCTTCCCGTTGACCGTTGCCTGGGCGGGAACTACGGGGATTCCCATCACGTATTCCATCTTCAGGCGGATGGCGTCCGGCGGCGGTGTGTAGGAACCGTGCGGATACAGGTAGATTTTCCGGTCCGTGTAATTGACTTCCGTGACCTGCCGCTGGATGAACCAGAGGCCAAGAACGCCGTCCCACTGGTCACGGGCGTAGGGAATGGCGATGAAGGGGACGCCGGCCAGGGACTGCTTTCCGACGGAAAATTTGTTTTCCGCGCTTTTGCGGACCTCATTGGAACCCGTGGCACCGTAATTCACAATAGTTTCATTGAACTCCATCGGGATTCCTTCCAGGGAATTGCTGTTGATGACCATGGAAGTGGCGCCGGTATCAAAAAGGAAGAGCAGGGGCCGGCTGCCGTTGACATGGCATTTCACGTAAATGCGGCTGGCGGTTCCGAGCTCGAACGGAATGCTGTCACTGGGAATGTTGGCGCTCCAGGCGCAGGGAAGGAGCCCCAGCAGAGCGGCAAAAAACGGCAGCAATCTTTTCATGCGTATCATCCCTGTAGTTTGGTTGACAAATAGTGTGTATTTTCCAGAGATGCCCGTTGAGAGAATCTCCTGGGACGGTTGCTCGTTGGCGTGCATCCTTATAACCGATCAAGGGCGGCCCAACAATGCAAAAAGGGAGCTTCAAAGATTCCAGATGATTTAAAGGTTGCAGCAAATTATCTTTTTGGAAGAGGGGAGAAAACAGGATGCAAGTAGGAAATAGGAAATTTATTATACCGCAGAGAAAAAAGATATTTTCTGAATTTCTCTCCCAGAAGATGACTCGGAAAACCCAACTCGTGATCATATGGATGCTTATGATGGAAATGAATTGGTTACATAAATATTATGATAGACACTATTATTTCCTAACATAAATACGGGAAATCCGTGTGAATTGCGTTGACATCGGATACGGACATATGGTACGAGAAGGGCGATTCTCAGGAACTACCCTCGTTTTTTTGTTAATCATTAACCCCAAACCTTGTGTATCCTATGAACCTCCGAATTTTTGAGCGGTTATTTCCGATACGACCAATCGTCCGGCTCCTTACCATACTCACCTTTACCACCTACACCATGGGCTCCTTGAAGTAAAAAATTCTGGGTTTATGTCTGAGTTATTATGGGTTCTGGTTTCATCTTTTTTGATGGGCTGGCTGATATCTAAAACTAAACAGGAAGAGAATTTTTATAAAAAAGGAAGTTTAATATATAGTTAAAAGATACAAAATAACGGCTGAGATCATGGGATCTCTGTCTTTTATTATTTGGTGTGGACTCCTTCTGGTAGCTCTATCCCAATCTGTTGGGTATGTAGCGATTGCCATATTCTTAAGTTCTTTATACACGTTGTTGATGGCTTGCATGTCTATTGCTCTATACATTTTTTGTAAATAAATAAGCATGGGAGTCCGGATGAAGCTTGCATGGCACTTGCTGCCAGCGGAAACATGTCTCCCAGACACCTGAAACAAATACAGTTTTTCTTGTGGGGATGTCTTGTTCCGGTCTTTTCTATTCACCTATTCGTTTAATACTAAATATCTAATTTATCGGACAGCATGAACAGGGCCATTTAGAGGATATACTTGCTCCCAACTCAAAAATAGTATTCGATGGCAGGTAGAAACCTTATTCAGCGGCAAGAGGGAATTATCAGTCCGGCGTACGGATGCGAATTGATAGAGTCTGGCATGAAAGCACATAATACAGAGATAAGATGCCCGCGGGAATTTTTAACAAAGCTAAAGATAAGCAAAACAAGTACGAATAGAATAAATACAAGAATTGGTATCTATCTCCCGTTCGTTTGGCAGAATATAAGAACACCTTAAAAAATTATGATGATGAAATTTATTTTATTGTTGGCGGCATTTGCCGCAGTAAATATAGAAGCTTCTCCCATATTGGTCGATACAACCAAATTCCTGGTGCTTTCAGGAAAGAGCCCCTATATATCTTTAGAAATAACAGAGATGGAAGATATGTTTGAATGTTATGTTGTTTTAAAGCCAATGAATGGTGGAGATAAAATAAATTTTCAAGTTTATCATTATAATGATGAAACTTCTGACATTAAAACGATTTTAGATGTTGCAAGCAAGCATGAGATTGAAATGTCATTTGCCATAAAAAAAGATGATCTTGAAAAATTGACATACAGTGCCGTGAACACTCCCCAAGGATGTTTCGGTGGCATGGGGTATTTTGAAAGACAGAGTAAAGAAGTATTTGTTTTTCCGGATAGTGATACAGTATATTTTATCGAAAACATCCGAGATTTTATCAAAAAGAAATAACCGTTTCCCCAAAATATATTTGAGTGATTTTCGATACCGTTGACACGCACCTTTTTTCTTACAAATCCATGAACCGGAAATTAAAAAATTCTATATTATTTTATTGATTTCTGAATGAGTATTTTTAGCTTGATACGATGTAAGGGAGAGTAATTCCCACAGGAAGAAATATTGATTGACAACAGTTTTTAGAAACGATTGTTCATGACAAAGTAATTCATCTGCATCTTTTCCAATTGAAGTTTGGGGTAATTTTACATTGAACGAACAGAAAACTATTATTAATTCTATGAATATTTGCATGAATATTTTATGTAATAGAATTTATATAATTCTGTTAATGATTATTCTCAGTGGGTGCGATAAATCTCCCCCTCAACCCGATACATGGGAAAAAATGATGGCGAATACTCTGGGTGTTCCACAAAATTCATGGAGGCTGCATACTTCAATGCGGGGGAGAATAAGAATAATTTATATTTTCCAAACTGATCAGCAATGGACGGATTGCATTCACCTGCAGGCCTTGAAATTACAAGACGGACTGGACGCAAAAGTTTCTTATTCAGGCATAAGTACAGATAATATTCTGGATATTTCAGGAGTAAAAAATGATTTTAATGAAGAAATAATAAAAAATCATGAAATCTACTCATTGATAAATGATGATTTCTTAAAAGGCGATCTTACTCCGTATAGTATGTTACACATTCGGGAAAAATTCCTGAATCAAGAAAATGGAATAGATAAACATAAATTGATGACATTTCCGTTTGGAGAGATTTTCATATTATATAAAAAAATATTTCAGGGAGATAAATATTTGGCAATAGTAGCCATTTCTCCTCATGACAGATGGTGAAAAATACATTTGATTAGTTTACAGTTAATAAAGTCGTTTTTTATCGAGTATCCCTACGGTGAGTAATCGAAAGATCATCCCGTTGATCCTTATTCGGGGATGGCCAGTTCCATTGGCTATGGGATGAAGAATGCTGACTCTAAATGGGAGTTATGGAAATAGACAAAAGTATAAAACACCAAACAGGCCCAGGGGAAATTTTAATGAAAAAGAGAATAGAATGAAGTATTCACTCATAATCATTTTTTTAATAATCCTGCAATCATGTTGCTCTTTAAATGTTAAAGAAGTTTCTCATTCTCAGCTGGTATATCCTTTAGTCACGCAAACAGCTCCTCCTTCTCTATATTACTATGGAACGCATGAAGGCTATGATTATTTTTCTATTTTGTTTACGAAGTACAAAGTTCTTGGAAGCAATATGAACGATCAATTCAGATTTGATTTCACATCCTGGAATAAAACCCACAGAATGGAAATGCATGTGCACATGCTGGAGTTAATTCCTCAGACAATTTACGAATCAGAAGTGTATCATAAAAACAGTCGACCCGTTCTTGAAGAGAAATCAAAAAAATGTAATTATTATTAAACGGACCTATATGTAGGCTTGGCGTGCGCATAGGTAAGCGTGTTTAATGGCGGGCAAGGATTCCCTTGCTCTGGACAACGCCCTTCATCATGTGATTGTCTGAAAGGAAAGGTAGAATGAGGTCCGTTCCTCTGTTGGAGAAACGTTTCTGAAATCTGCCTTTCACAAAGATAAAAAGCCAGGGGCGTAATGGTGAAAAGGCCATGGAGAGCATTGTTGTACCAGTCAGCTTGCCGGGAAAAGTCCATGTCATGGTAAAAGAATATTTGCCGTCTCAGTAGTTTTTTTAGATTTATTGAAGTTATTAAAATTATGTGACTTATGAAATAGTTTTAATTTTTATAGCTTCCAGTCAATTGTCATCTGTAACTCCGACAACTTATTTCGATGAATCGCGAGCATAAAAATTTCGCCATTACCGGATGTTTTATACAATTCACACATCCTCTGCATAGATGTTATTGTACGACTTAGTGGCCCACAAAGTCTGCAATAGTGATGAGAAGCTTTCCTGCTTTCCAGTTCTTCTGGCAGCTATTCGTAATTCTGGAAATGACTTCTCTACTCATGTGTTTTCCGCCACTGCGGCAAACATGGTAGTGCTAAAGTGGTGCCATTTTCCTCACGTTTTGGTGCGTTTTTACACGTTTTTAATAATTTTTGAGAGGAATAGAAAGAGAAAGAAAAAGCCCCACAAGTAGTTAACTTGTAAGGCTTTGTTTTGGTAGGCCCGGTAGGGTTCGAACCTACGACCAAGGGATTATGAGTCCCCTGCTCTAACCGCTGAGCTACGAGCCCGTTGAAGAACAACGTGCGAAAATATTAGCAGAATCCGGCGGGGAAGGCAAAGTTTTTATCCCGCTATGAACGTTTTGGATTTGCAGAAGATATGCCCTTAAAAATCAGGTACGGAGGATATGCGCCCATCAGAGTACCTATTTCCAGGGGAGATTGCTGCCATAAGAAAGGCTGGTGAAAGCCATTGCAGATGGATGAAATCCGCAGATGATTTTCTTTTGGAAATCGAAGCAGGGAATCTTTCCATGGAACTGGACAATTGTTTTACGTGTTCCTGATTTGCCTTTTAATAGCACGCAGGATGCAAAGTCATGTTCCTGCCTTCCGTGCCAATTGACTGTTTGTGGGGAATTTGTATAATAATTTCATCGATTTTGAACAATATTAGGATGAAGGTAAAAGTTGGTTTCATAGAGGGCGCCGAGGAATGGCAAATTAATTTTTTTCTACGGCGTTTCCAGAAGATTGATGGATCTGTTCTTGAGTTTGAAATTGATAAGGAAAGGGCTGATTTTCTTATTGCCTTCCCTTGGTTATATATGTCTTCCAGAGAGAATTATCTTCAGTTTCTGGAGGAATCCCGCGGAAAGATTGTTATCATGGATGTACTGGGAGAGGCTCTGGCTCCCAATTTGAATTTGTTTGATTACCATATCGGTTTTGACGCGCCTGATGACGATGGGCGGCTGCTTTGCATGTCCTATCTTTTTGATTTGAGGATGAAATTAAAAGATCTTCACACAATGAATCCGGACGATGCATTATGCGGGAAAGACGGATTTTGCAATTATATTTATTCCCACGGCCTGGGGCATCCGTACCGCATCCAGTTGTTTTCCGAGCTTTCCGCCTACAAGAAGGTGGATGCAATAGGAAAGCATTTAAATAATACGCCATGCCTTATTCCAAGAGAGGCGGAGGACTGGCTGGCAGGAAGCGTTTTATTGAAAAAACCCTATAAGTTTTCCATAGCGTGTGAAAATAGCTGGTACCGGAGATATACGACGGAGAAGATAATAACGAGTTTTCTGGTCTGCACCGTTCCCGTTTACTGGGGTAATCCTCTGGTTGAGGAAGAATATAATCCGAAGGCTTTTATTAATTGTCATCGTTATTCATCCTTGAAGGAAGTTGTAGCGGAGATCAAAAGAATTGATGAAGATGAAGCATTATGGAAAGCCATGATGGCTGAACCCAGGCGGCTGCCGTGGCAGATTGAGCGGGAACAGGAGAAGAAGGATAAATTTAATGCAGAGTTGATGAAAATTTTTACTTCTCCCGTTGAACATGTGAGAAAAAGGGGTGACGGCCTTTGGATGAACAATTACAGAAATTTTTTCACCGATAAGATGACTATGAAGAAGGAAGATGACCGGAAGAAATTGAAGTCTGCTCTGAAGGAGTGGAATAAAAGGCTGTTTCCCAGGTTTTAAGGAGTATGGTGATTATAGCCTGCTATTTGTTTCCTGCCTGTTGCTGTGCGGCGGGAAACCGGGCAGCCATTTTGATGGGCGGAGGAAGAAAGAAGCTGGTAGTTCTTCCTGGCAGGACTGGAGGAACAGGCTGCTTGAAGAGGTCATTCCGATAAGGTGCTGCTCCGCTTGTTGGACCGGATGGCCGTAGCCAATCAGGCCGGGGAAGAAATTGACGGGATTGGAATGGGAAGATGGTGTTTTCTCCTCAGGCTCGTTTTCCTGTCGCAAGGACGGGCACAGGAGGTTACACTTGTAGCTTCGTCCAGCTCCGTCCTTTGACGATTTTATAAAGAATTACGGATTGCACGGCCATTTCAAAGGCGAAGAGCATCCAGATGCCCCACAGGGTCATGGTTTCCGGGGCCAGCTTGAACCAGGCCCAGGTACACCCCACCCGGAAGAAGCCCATGATGCCGTAGGATACGAGCATGACCCGCCGCGTGTCTCCCGCACCGCGCAGGGACATTTTCATCACGATGCAGGCTGCAAAGAAGGGTTCCACCAGGAGCATGGTGCGCAGGACGGGGATGCCCGTGTCAATGAGCGTCATGTTTCCATTGGAGAATATCTGCATGAAGAGGGCGGGGAAGGCGCAGAAGAGCACACCCAGGCCTGTCATGAAGATGAGGGCGTACCGCATGCATTTCCAGATGGTGATGCGGGCCATCAGCGCATTCCTGGCGCCCAGGTACTGCCCCACCAGTGTGGAGGCTGCCATGCCGATGGCGAAGCCGGGCAGGAAGCTGAGGGATTCAATGCGCACGGCAATGTTGTGGACGCCCAGCACGCCCGTGATGGGAAGCTCGCTGATGATGGAGAGACAGAACATCTGGATGCCCCACATGCCGAATACTTCCACCGCCTGCGGGAGGCCGATTTTCAGGATGCGCTTCTGCATGCCCATGTCCGGCCGGAGATGGGAGAAGGAGAGGTACAGAGGCGGCGCATAGTGTTCTCCCTTTTCCCTGACCAGTTCTTCCAGGGACAGACCGGGATGTTCCGCGAAGATTTTTTTCCTGCGCCGCAGCATGATGAAGAGAAGCAGGCACATGCTGATACCGTAGCCGCAGACCGTTCCCGCCGCGATGCCGCCGATGCGCCAGCCGCCCAGCGGGGCTTCCGCAAAGACGAAGAGGACGCTGAAGATGACATTGAGGATGCCCACATTCATCATGATCCAGAAGGGCAACCGGGTATCCCCGGAACCGCGAAGCGCCGCGTTGACGGCAAAGACCACGCCGCTGAAGGGGGCCGCGAATGCGGCTACATACACGTATTGCAGGGCGTATTCCCGCGCGGCTTCATTCATGGTCAACACGTGGGTGACCAGGAATCCGCTGCATGCAAAGAGCAGCCCGCAGGAGATGATCCCGGCGAGCAGGCCGAGCATGGCGGCCTGGTGCAGCCCGTGCTGGGCCTGGGAGTAGTCCCTGGCCCCCGTCATGCGGGAAACGATGGCTGTGGCTCCCATCATGATGGAACCCTGGATCACAAAGCCGAACCACATGAGGAATACGACGGCTCCCATGCCGTCGGAGATGTTGATGGTGTCCTGGGCGTCCACCCCTATCTTGGTGGCGATGAAAAGGTCCGACGAGGTGACGAAGAAGCTCAGCAGCTGTTCCAGAAAGGGCCAGAAGGCAATGACGGCTATCTGCCGGGGCAGTGAAAGCCCGGCCAGTTTGCCGCCCAGCCGCGCACGGGAAGCCCGGCCGCGGATGATGCCTTCTCTTGCGTCTCCCGCACTCATTTCTGGGCCGTGTAAATGCTGGCGATGCCTCCGTTGAGGGGTTCCGCCGTGATATTGGTGTACCCGCAGTTCCGGAGCAGGTTTTTCATATCTTCTCCGCTGGGGAACGCTTCAATGCTGTCGGCCAGGTAGTCGTAGGCCTCGCGGTGGCCGGTCATCCATCCGGCGATGAGCGGAAGGATGCGGTGCAGGTAGAAACGGTAAGGGCGCTTCAGCAGGTTTTCAGGCAGGGAAAAGTCCAGGATGAGCAGGTGCCCTCCGGGGCGCAGCATGCGTCCCATTTCCTTCAGGGCGTCCGGATAGCTGGCCATGTTGCGCAGCCCGAAGGCTACGGTGACGGCATCGTAGGAAGCGGAGGGGAAGGGAAGGTTCATGGCATCCGCACAAACCAGATTCGTCAGTCCCCGTTCAGCGGCTACATCCAGCATGGGCTGGCAGAAGTCGGACCCCGTCAGGCGTATTTCCGGCATGGCGCGCAGGATGGCCAGGGCCAGGTCGCCCGTGCCGGTGGCCAGATCCAGCAGGCGTTTCGGCTTCCATTCCGAGACCAGCTGAACGACACGCTGCCGCCACAGCAGGTCCACCCCCATGCTCAAGACATGGTTGGTGGCTACATAACGCGTTGCAATGGCGGAGAAGGCGGCTTTGACGAATTCGGGGTTGCGCATGCGAACGGAGAGGGGGTGAAGTAAAAAAGAGCACCGGAAGTGCTCTTTTTTAGGAAAGGGATGGGGTGTCGGACGGGGCTCGAACCCGCAACAACCAGAATCACAATCTGGGGCTCTACCATTGAACTACCGACACCATGTAGTGTTGTGGTGCGGCAAACATTACCCGCGCATATTCATTTTGGCAAGAAGAAAATAAGTTTGGCGATTGTTTTTAGAGAAAAATCTTCCAAAGATGAAAATTGCTGTTTCATTGGGATAAATATTTGTTTCCCGTTTGGAAAACTATGACAGTGGGGAATGATGTTTTATTGTGCTGGCGGGGTTTTTAGGTAAACTTTTTCATTATGCTCGTTGACATGGTAAATTCCTCCTCTGGGGCCGACCCGGTACACTTTTGTGTTCCGGGCGGAGAGGAGAGATTGTGCCCGGCGCGTTCCGGGTGTCGTGTGAGCGCAGAGAGGCTCGTAATCCGGCAGGAGCGGCTTGTGGGTGCATTGGGAAAGGAGAGGAAAGACTGTCATGGCAGAGGCTGTGAACAGAAGCGGCGGTTTCATGATGACGTCAATTTCTATTTCGGGAAGCTGCTTTGTCAAGCTTCCGAATGGAAGTGAATGCTTTTGGAAAAATGGAAAGGAATTTTTATTTATTTTTTGAAAACGTTTGTTTGAATTTATTTTGTTTCCAATTATTATTACCGCTGTTCCAACGCTCTCACGTTTCTCAAAAAACTAAATTCCAATAATTATTGCCTATGAACATTCTTCCTCACATTCCTTTGCTATCTACTGTATTTATAGGAATGGGCTATTATTTGTTCCCGTTCAGCATTGTTTTATTATGGTTTTTGACTGATTCCAGAAAAACAAAATATTTGCTTCTTGTGGCCTTGGTCCTACTGAGCATGATCTGCATGTTTCTTGAAGAGGCGTGCTGCCCCAGCAGGGAGTATCCGTGGGACTGCATGGTGGAGTGCATATTCAAGGGGATATTGGTGCCTTTGCTTTGCCTGCTGGGTTATACCGTATATGTGTTTTTGTGTACTTGTCTTCCTTCCGGAAAAAATAAATGGAAAGGCGTGGGGTTTGTGGCCCTGGGCGTTATGAGTCTGGCGTTCGAGTATGTGAATGCCAGTTTTTCAATCATGCTGCTCACGGGGTATTTCCTCCTCTTCATCATGAGAAGGAAGTTTCAATCCCATGCGCCTTTGGTGAGGAAATGCAATGCCGTGCTCGCCTTGGGCGTGATTCCTGGTATTTGCGTGATCGGCGTCGTGTGCGCCGTTTTGTTTCCACCGCCCCAGGATTACCTCTGTGAAAGAATCCAGGAGGAAATGAAGCGGGATATGGCCGTGTGGAATTACCGGAACAACCTGATGCTGCTGTCCTCCCGTTTTCTGGGCATGGAACAGGGAAGCGACGGCATCACCGTGAAGTATTATTGTGAGACGAACATGGGGCCTGCCGTGTACAAGGCATTCTGCAACGGCTATGGAGGCTACAAGAGGGCTGAGTGCGTTTTACTGAAAAAATAACAGGCGGAGACGTTTGCTTCCGTCCCTGCCCGTTTCCTTGAATGGAGGTGGTTCAGACTTCAATGTCCCCTTCAAAGACAAGGTCCGCCGGCCCGGTGAGGGTGACGTTGGTGAAGTGGTCTCCCGTGCGTGTGAAGCCGACTTCCAGCGTGTCTCCACCCGCTACGTCCACTTTGATGGGGGAAGGAGCATCCGTCAGTACGGCGTGAATCAGGGCGCTGGCAGTCATGCCGGTGCCGCAGGCAAGCGTTTCGTCCTCCACTCCCCGTTCATAGGTGCGTATGGCGATGTGGCGGGGAGACAGCACTTCTGCGAAGTTGGCGTTGGTGCCCTTGGGGGAGAAAGAGTCATGGTAGCGCAGGTAGGCTCCCATGTTGACGATGTCCGCGTCTTCCAGACTGTCCAGGAAAGCCACGGCATGGGGGACGCCGGTGTTCAGGAAATGGACGTCCGTTCCGACGACGTGGTCTGCATTCAGCACAAAAAGCTGGAGGGAATGCGGTTCCGTCAGGTTGACGGTGACATTGCCGTCCTCCCTGAAGGAGGCGGTGACGATGCCCGCCATGGTTTCGAAGGGAAGGGGCTTGGTCCGGTCATGGCGGAGCAGGGCTGCGGCAAAGTTGCCGAAACAGCGCGCTCCGTTGCCGCACATTTCCGCTTCTCCGCCGTCGGAATTGTAATAGCGCATGCGCACCGCACCGCCTTTTCCCTGGGAGGACTCCACGGCAATCAGGCCGTCCGCGCCGATGCCGAAGCGGCGGTCACACAGGGCTTCTATGGTTTCCTTGTCCAGCACGGAAGAGAGGCTTTCGTCGCGGTTGTCCACCATGACAAAGTCATTGCCGGCGCCCGTCATTTTATAGAAATGAAGTAGCATAATAGTAAGTTGCGTTGTGCGGAAATCCTAGTCCCACCCCCCTGTTTTGGCAAGACAGCTTACATGAATGACATGGCGTCCACGTCAATGACGGCCGTCAGGTCGTCTCCCAGCCCGGCTTCCTGCACCAGCTTTCTGAGTGCGCGTGAGATGGCGCGCGCGGAAGGTCCCTTGACCGTGATCTGGTACCTGAACTGGCCGTGGGCACGGGGAATGGGCGCGGGCATTGGGTCCGTCATCGTCGTGTCCGGCGGCAGCATTCCGCGGAGCCTGGCTCCCAGGGTCCGGGTGGCGAATTCCGCCATGTTTTCATGCTGGGAACGGATCGTCAGCACGGCGATGTGGGTGAAGGGCGGAAGATCGAAGGCACGGCGCACTTCCAGTTCCTGAGCCGCGTAGCCGTCCGTATCATGATGCCGTGCATATTGCAGGGAGGGGGACTGCGGGGTGAACGTCTGGATAATGACTTCCCCGGACAGGTCTCCGCGGCCTGCGCGGCCCGCCACCTGCGTCAGGAGCTGGAAGGTGCGTTCGCCTGCCCGCGGGTCGGGAATGTAAAGGCCCAGGTCCGCATTGAGCACACCCACCAGTGTGACGCCCGGAAAATCCAGGCCTTTGGCGATCATCTGGGTTCCCAACAGAATGTCTATTTTACGGGCCCGGAACTGGTTCAGGATGTCTCTGACGGCGTTTTTCCTCCGCGCCACGTCTGCGTCCACGCGCGTGATGCGCGCCGCGGGAAAGGTGCGGCGCAGGATTTCCTCCACTTTCTGGGTACCGTAGCCCTGGAGAAGGATGCTGGCGGATTTGCATTCCGGGCAGGTTCTGGGCACCAGGGACTTGAAACCGCACAAATGGCACATCAGGCGGTCTTCCGTGCGGTGGTAGGTGAGGGGAAGGGAACAGTGCATGCACGTGATGACGTGCCCGCAGTCCGGGCACTGGATGGAACGTGCGAATCCGCGGCGATTGAGCAGCAGGATCACTTGCTCCCCCCTGTCCAGGCGGCGGTCGATGGACATTCTGAGGCGTTCCGAAAGCACATTGGGGCCGGCTTTGTTTTTACCCTCCGTTTTCATGTCCAGAATGCGGATCAGCGGCAGTTGCTGGCCGTCCGCACGTTCCGTCAGCCTGGCCAGGGCGTATTTTCCGGTCTGGGCGTTGTGGATGCTTTCCAGGGACGGCGTGGCGGACCCCAGGACGACGGCACAGCCTTCCAGATGGGCGCGCAGGACCGCCAGGTCGCGGCCGTGGTAGCGGGGTGAGCTTTCCTGCTTATAGGAGGCGTCGTGCTCTTCATCCACAATAATCAGGCCCAGATTCTGGAGAGGAGCGAAGACGGCGGAGCGGGGCCCGACGACGATACGCGCCTTTCCGGACCGGATAGCATGCCATTCGTCAAAGCGCTCTCCGTCGGAGAGCAGGCTGTGAAGTACGGCCACGGAAGAAGGCATGTCCGCAAAGCGGGATTTGAAACGCTGGACGGTCTGGGGCGTCAGGGAGATTTCCGGCACCATGATCAGGGCGGATTTCCCCTCCTGCACGATTTGGGAGACCGCCTGGAGATAAACTTCCGTCTTGCCGGAACCGGTAACGCCCTGAAGGAGTACCGGCCTTTTGGTTTCCGCCCGGCACATGGCCGTGACAGCTTCCAGGGCTTTTTCCTGCTGGGGATTCAGCTTCATGGACAGGCTGGGGGCGAATTGCTCCCCGGTCATAGGGTCCCGGTGGACGGATTCCTCCCGCAGGGAAATGAAGCCTTTGCCTGCCAGGCCGCGGGCGATGTTCAGGGCCCCGGGGCCGAATTCCGACAGAGGAGCCGCCTTCTGTTCCGTCGTTGAAAAATAATCCAGCATTTGAGCCTGGCGGGGAGCCTTGCGGTACAGTGCGTCCAGTTCTTCCCGGGTTGGCTGTTTTTCCAGATGCACCATTTTGCGGATTTTCTCCGACGTGTTTTCCTGCCGGACGGTTTCCGGCAGCAGGCAGCGGATCATCTGGTCCAGGGCGACGGAATAATAGTCGGCGGCCCATGCGGCCAGATCCATCATCACTGGGGAAATCAGCGGTTCCGGGTCAATCAGCTTGAGAATCGGCTTGAGCCTGTCCTGCCACGCCGGGTCGGGCTCGGAAAGGGTAAGAACGGTTCCCGTAGCCGTTCTGTTGCGCAGGGGAATCTGCACGCGGCATCCGGGCCGGACGTTTCCGGCTTCCGGAGGAATGCCGTAATCCAGCACCAGGTCGCTTTGACCGTCAACCAGGATGCGCGCCGCCAGCATGGGATGAAAAATGAAAGGGATTAACGGTAAGCGAAGGGAAAACGGGAAATGCCGCTCATGTCCTTCAGCACTTCCATGTGGTTGTAGCCGCAGCCATCCATGATCCTGGTGACGGCGGCGGCCTGGTCATGGCCTATTTCCAGGGCCACGAATCCGTTTTCCGTCAGGTAATCGCGGGCTTGGGAAAGAAAACGTTCAATGATTTCCCACCCCTGGGGGCCGCCGAACAGGGCCGTGTGCGGGTCTCTCATCACTTCCGGAGCAAGTTCCTCGCCGTCCGCAATATAGGGCAGGTTGGCCACAATGACGTCAAAGCGGGTTTCCTGCACGGTCCGGGGCTGTTCCACGGCTTCTTCCGTATGCTGTTCCGGTTCTGCCGCAGACTGCCGTTCTTCGTCGGCCGGAGTGGCAGGCAGGTTTTCAAACAGGTCCGTCTGGATGGTGGAAACCCTGGCTCCCAGCCTCATGGCGTTTTCCAGGGCCAGATCCAGCGCCTTGGGGGAAATGTCCGCCAGAACGACTTCCCGTGCGCGGTCCTTTAATTCCAGGGCCAGCGTGATGCCGATGATTCCGGACCCGGTACCCATGTCCAGAACGCGGACGGGATGGGCGGGAATCCTGTTCAGTACCATTTCCACCAGTTCTTCCGTTTCCGGCCGCGGAATCAGGGCGCGGGCGTCCGTCAGGAACTCCCGGCGGAAAAACTCCGTGGTTCCCAGCAGGTGCTGCAGCGGTTCTCCGGCGGCCTTGCGCTTCAAAAGCTGGCGGAGGGGGGCCAGTTCTTCTTCCTCAACAGGCCTGTCAAACTGAGAATAAAGAGCCGTGCGGTTGCAGTGCAGAACGTGGGCCATCAGGTGCTGCATGGTGGCGCGTGCCTCGTCGCAGCCCTGGCGTGCCAGATACTCCGTGCCGGACTGCAAAACTTCCAGTAAGGTTTTCATGAAAGGGGGAAGGGGATTAGGACATGCCGGCTTCCGCCAGGCGTTCCTGCATTTCTTCATGCTGCAGGGCCATGATCAGATCCTCCATCTGGCCCATCAGGATGCCGTCCAGATTGTGGGACGTGTAGCCGATGCGGTGGTCCGTCAGGCGATTCTGCGGGAAATTGTACGTTCTGATTTTTTCTTCACGGCCTCCGGAACCGATCAGGCTGCGCCGCGCGGCAGAGTACTTTTCCGCCTCCTCGCGCTTTTTGGCTTCAAACAGCTTGGCTCGCAGGATTTTCATGCCCTTTTCGCGGTTTTTCATCTGGCTGCGCTCTTCTTCGCACCGGACATAGACGCCCGTGGGGATGTGCCAGATCTGCACCGCGGATTCCGTCTTGTTCACGTGCTGTCCGCCTGCGCCGCCGGAGCGGCATACTTCAATGCGGAGGTCCTCCGGGCGAATTTCTATGTCCACTTCTTCCGCCTCCGGCATGACGGCCACGGTGGCGGTGGAGGTGTGGATGCGTCCCTGCGTTTCCGTAGCGGGCACGCGCTGGACCCGGTGGACGCCCCCTTCGTACTTCAGGTAGCGGAACACCTCGTCCCCGGCAATGCGGCAGACGACTTCCTTGAAGCCGCCTACGTCGGACGGGCTGCTTTCCATGTGTTCAAAGCGCCAGCCGCGTTCTTCCGCAAAACGCTGGTACATCCGGAGCAGGTCGCCCGCGAACAGGGAAGCTTCATCGCCGCCCGTGCCGGCGCGGATTTCAATGATGGCGTCGCGGTCTTCCGTGGTGTCCCGGGGCAGCAGGCTGTATTGAACGTCGCTGCGCAATTTTTCCAGCCTGGCTTCCAGCTCGGGAATCTCCAGGGCTGCAAGCTCCGCCAGTTCCGGATCATCTGTCTTCGCCAGTTCCTGGTTGTCCGCCAATTGCTGTTCCGTGCCGTTCAGCTCGTCCCAGGTTTCCAGCAGTTCCTTCAGGCGCCGGTGTTCCCTCATGATCTCCGACGCTTTTTTCTGGTCGCTGAAAAAATCCGGTTCTGCAATGACCGTTTCCAATTCTTCCAGGCGCTGGCGGCGTTTTTCAATGAGAGGCGTGTAATCCATGGCGTTTTCGTGTACGAAATACTAAAAGATAACGTGACTTTCTGAAAGTCAAATCCGGGAAGATGTAAGACATGACCGCCGTATGGCGGAACAGCTTCCCGCCTGGAATATGAAGCTCGGAACGTTCCCGGTTCCAGAAAGGCCGGAATAAAGAAAAACCGCATCTTCCCAAGATGTGGAGAAATTTTCCTGCGAGTATCAAACCCCGGGAAGGTAAGGGAGATGAAGAGACTTAAATCATTGCATATCCTGTATTATCTCCTGTCTATCAAAATACAGGACATCATTCTAGATGGGGAAGTTTCTATCATAATACAGGGAGTTATTGACAATAAAGCCCGCGAACATGACCTGTCCAGAAGAGTACTTCCTTGAAAGGTCCATGAAGCGCGGACTTTATCCATGACCACAGGAGTTATTCCTGAAGCGCTTTTCTTTTCATGGTGAGATGTGCATTCTGTGCCTAGCCTTCGCCACTGCCTGAACAAGTGATCTTGTTTGAGGCGCCTGGTGATTGAATTAATTATTTGCTGCCCGTTGATTGCAGAGGGCTAAAAGTTCCTGCGTGTGTTCGGCAAGCATGAAAAGATCAGAGATATATAACTTTTTATTGCCCATAGTTGATGACAAAAATAGCGTACCGCCTTGTATTCCTGCTTCCAGGGTTAAGGAATATCCACGGCTTCCCAGAGTAATTTTATAATCCCCGATTTGCGGGTAGCCGAACGGGCTGGGAACAATCATGCCGGAATTCCATGTTTCTTTTTCCGTTTCCGTTACATGAACCGCGGTGTCTGTTTGATGAGTGTTGAAAGTAGCTGTGTCCACTTTGGAGTCAAGATCGGCCGCATCTGCCTTTTTATTCCATGCCGTACGTTCTTCTTCTGTAATATGGGAAACCGTGTTTTCGGCGTGTTTGGATAAATCGTTCTGTGTTGCCACAAGGATTCCGTTTACTGTAATAATCTTGTTCATGTCCCTTTTTGTTGGTTGTTGTGAAGTGGTTGAGAATTCCGGTGCCTCCGCCTTAATGAATTCTGAATAGTCTTCACCAATGGGAAGTCCCCATCTTTTTTGACCGTTAACTCTTTTTACAGGCCAAAATTACTAGGTGGAGGATTTCCGTGGTTGATGTTTTTCTCCTTGGTAGGGTAAAACGGCAATCGTTCATATCACTTCACCAGAAATCTGTAACAATTTGGAATATATATCATCACGCGTAAAGCGTTGAAATTTAAAAATGCGATTCCAATAAAATAGTGCCGTACTTTTTCGCTCCCTTCCGGCAGCTTCATTCAAAATAGAAAAAGCCTGATAAAATCAGGCTTTTTTCTTTCTGCTTCTTGTGAGAAGTGGCATCGCGTACGGGACTCGAACCCGTGTTGCCCGCGTGAAAGGCGGGAGTCCTAGACCGCTAGACGAACGCGACTTTTAGGTTTGCAGGGACTGCGCGGCGAAGTAAACACCATCACTGTTCCAAAGGCAAGGATTATTTGAACATGAAGTAAAAAATTATGCTATTTGCCTTCCGGAACGTGGGATTCGTCATATTCGTCCAGCCTGTGCTGCCAGAGGTAATACCGGGTTTGCTGGACCAGCACGCCGGAAAGGGCAATCAGGGAAATGAGGTTGGGCAGGGCCATCAGGCCGTTGGCACAATCCGCAAAGACCCAGACCAGGTCTATTTTTGAGATGCAGCCCGTAAAGACGGCCGCCACCCAGATGACGCGGTAGGGTGTGACCAGTTTCAGGCCACCCAGGTATTCCAGGGCTTTTTCTCCAAAGTAGGACCAGCCGAGAATGGTGGATACGACGAAGGTAACCAGGCTGAGTGTCAGCAGGGGAGAGCCCATGTAGGGGATTTTGCTGAATGCCAGCGTGGTGAGGCGGGAGCCGTCGCTGCATGAAATGTCCGGATGGGCGATGATGCTGGTGGTGAGCACGATGCCCGTCAGGGCGCAGATGACCACCGTATCCCAGAAGGGGCCGCTGGAGGAAATGAGCGCCTGCCGGACGGGGTTGCGGTTTTGGGCCGCAGCGGAGGCTATGGCGGCGGAACCCAGTCCGGCCTCATTGGAAAACAGGCCCCGGGCCACGCCGGTCCTCATGGCAGTCATGACGGCGGCTCCCACGACGCCGCCCGCGGCGGCTTCTCCCGTGAAGGCGCAGTCCAGAATGTACCGGATGGCGGGAAGAATGTAGTCCGCCTGGACGATCAGAATGTACATGCATCCAAGAATATACAGGACTGCCATGACCGGAACGAAAAAGGCGCATACACGGGCGATCCCCCGGATGCCGCCCAGCATGACCAGGGCCGTCAGGGCCGTCAGCACCGTGGCCGTTCCCCAAGCAGGAATGGAGAAGGCGTGATAAAGCTGTTCCGCGGCCGCGTTTCCCTGAGTCAGGTTGCCGATGCCAAAGGCGGCAATGGCCGTGAAAACGGCGAAGAGTACGCCCAGCCATTTGCATTTCATGCCGCGTTCCAGCACGAACATCGGGCCGCCGCTCATGTTGCCGTCCTTGTTTTCCACACGGTACTTGATGGCAAGCAGCCCTTCCGAGTAGCGCGTGGCCATGCCCAGAACCCCCGTCAGCCAGCACCAGAAGATGGCGCCGGGTCCCCCAGCGGCAATGGCCACTCCCACACCGATGATGTTCCCCGCGCCGATGTTGGCCGCCAGGGCCACCATCAGGGAGCTGAACGGGGAAATGTCCCCCTTGTCCGTGTGGTCCTTCACAAAGTACAGTTTCAGGGCCTTGAGCAGGTAGCGCTGCGGAAAACGCAGAATGACGGTCAGGTACAGATGCGTGCCCAGCAGCAGAATGAGCAGGGGCCATCCCCACAGAAAGGAACTGAAGGCGGACAGCCGGGAGGTGAGCATGTCTCCGGTTTGGAAGAAAGCATTTTGCAGAGCGTCAAGCATACCGCAGGAACTCTAAGGAAAAACTGTCTTGTGGCAAGTTCTTTAATGGATTGACGGAGATGGGTTGAAGAAAAAGACGGCTCTGGAAAATGAAAAAACCGCAGAAGAATGTCTTCTGCGGTTTTGAAGCCTGAATGAAGATTTTATGAGCGCCGGCGCCTCAGCAGCAGTGTGCCGAAGCCCAGCACGGACAAAGCGCAGGTGGCCGGTTCCGGGACCTGTTCGAGAGCTATCCATGTCAAGGCCGCGTTGTTGGCGTTGCCGTCACGAGTTCCGTTAATTGCCAGGGTCAGGGTGCCGTCGGTCACCTGAATGTTCGTCAGGTCCATATACAAAGCCCCGGCATTGGTTGTCCCGGAAAAAGCAGGCTGCCCCACCGTCATGGAAGTCCAGTCTCCGGGGGTGTTTGCGGCCGTCCCCGTATTGGTAGCGTAGGAAGCGTTGCTGCCATATTCCACTCCTCCCGCCGTGACGGAAACAAGCATATTGGCTACGTTGTTATTGCCGCGCGCCATCAGGCTGGACAAATTGTAAACTCCATTATCCAGTCCTGTAAACGCTACTGTAATAGAGCCGTCTCTGGCATACACACTGCTAAATGCTTCAGTCACTTGCCCGTTCATCAGGGCATCTTCAGGTAGTCCGGCATTCCAGGCCGTGCCGGGTCCTCCAATAGCGAATGCACCACCAGAATTATATTGGGCAGTAACTGTTACTTTAGCGTTTTCTCCGAACATGGACAGAGCAGTTCCGGAAGAAGTGATTCCCGCAACAGTCCATTTGTCTGTATCGGCAGAGTTGTCCCACGTAATATAGGCGGTGGTTGCTCCATGGGAAAAGGAAGCCGCCGCCAAAATCAGGGCCAGTAAAGATGATTTTTTGATCATAAGTAGATTTGCTTGATGATGAATAATCCTGTTTTATCTGCACTATCAAATGCTACGAAAAATAAAACGGATTTGGAATCCGGAAGGTTTTCGTGGCAAGGGTAACCCGATTTTCCCGGCTGTTTTCATATTCCCTGTTCAGGCGGATTATTAAATTTTCCCTGCTTGGGGGTGTGGATGCAAGCTTTTCATTATGAAAGAATTCTGATATCTGCAAAATCTCGAACAATAAAAATGCTGAAAAAAATGACCTCAGTGTTCTTGTTATATCGTTAATAAGGAAGGTTGGAATATTTCCGTTTTCAGAACGGCAAGCAGGGGGGAGAGAGGCCTTGCAGTTGTATTAACCCGCTCTTTTTTTGAAATTAAAGGTTGACTACGGATTCCAAATCCGGGCCATCGGTCAAAAACCGTAAAAATAAGGAATCAATTTCCCGGAAAAGGTGAATGCCGGGATACAGTAAACCCGCGGGAATCCTTTCGGATCTTGGCTCCGCGGGTTTACCTTCTCATCCCGGAATCAACTCCGGAAAAGGTTCAAATTCAATTCCTTGATGATGGATTGAAGAGCTGCCTGCCCCCTGACGGTGTTCCCCGCCGGGTCCAGGGGCGGCGAGAAGGCCGCCAGGGCCATCTTGCCGGGGGATACGGCCACCAGGCCGCCTCCCACGCCGGATTTGGCGGGCAGTCCCGCTTTGTACATCCAGTCTCCGGTGGAGTCATAGAGGCCGGACATGCACATTTCCGCCAGAATGGGCGGAACGTTTTCTTCCTTCACAACCCGTTTTTTGCTGACCGGGTTGACGCCTCCGTTGGCGTAGCAGGAGCCCATCAGGGCCAGCTGGGCGGTGGTGATGTTGAGGGAGCACATGCGGGTGTACAGGTCCACGATCATCGGCGGCGTGTTGTAGAAGTAGCCGTAGCTGTCCAGCAGCCACGCGATGCCGCGGTTGTGCTGGTTGGTGGCGCTTTCCGATTTGTAGATTTCCTGGTTGACCGTCAGGGCCGTGTTGGCGAAACTGTTGAAGTTGTTCATCATGTTTGCCCAGATTTCATCGGCGTCCGCGCCGTTGACCAGGCTGACGGTAGCCATGGCTCCCGCATTGACCAGCGGATTGAGCGGCTTGCCGCCATGCAGTTCAATGGCCATGACGGAGTTGAACGGCTCCCCGGTGGGGTCCGCCCCGATTTTTGTCCGCAGTTGTTTCATGCCTATCAGGTCCATCACGTAGGCCAGGTTGAAGGCCTTGGAGATGGATTCAATGGCGAAGGGCCTATCCGCGGACCCCGCCGTCAGCACGTCTCCATTGACGGTGACGGCGGCAATGGCCAGCAGGTCGGAGGGGACCTGTGCCAGGGCAGGGATGTACGAAGCGTTTTTGCCGCCCTGGACGGTTTTTGCAAAGGCGTAGGCATTGTCCAGCGCCGTTTGTATTTGTTCTTTGGAAGGAATGTTGTCCATGGGAGTATCTCCTATTGGTTGTGGATGCCTAGCGGTTCGGATTCGTTTTTTCCCAGCCGAAGGGTTCAAAGGCGTCTTCCGGGTCCACGGGACGTTTCCAGGAGGGTTTGGCCATGGCATGGATCACGAACGGGATGCCCGCGAAGATGAATGCGCCTACAACCAGCAGAATGATGTACATGGCGTTGCTGCCCACGGTGATTTGGTTCGGCGGGATGAAGCTGACCAGGAAGGCCGCCAGGCTGGCCAGGAAGCCGAGGCCGCCTACAATCCACATGCCGAAGGTTTTACCGCCGGGAATGCGGAAGGTGCGGGGAGTGTTCGGTTCGCTGTAGCGGAGATAAATGCCGGAGGCGAACATCAGCATGTACATGATGAGGTACAGGATGATGGTGAGCTGGGAGATGATCTGGTAGGCGGATTGAACGGAGGGCATGATCACGAACATGATGGAAAGAAGCGTAACGATGCAGCCCTGGATGATCAGGATGCCTTCCTGCACATTATTCTTGTTCCGCTTTTGCATGACGGGCGGCAGGTTGCCGGCCAGGCCCACCTGGTAAAGACCCTTGGAGGGGCCTCCCACCCACGCGGTCACCTGGGCCAGAACGCCCACGGCCAGCGCCAGTGCCATAATCCAGTTCATCCACCCCAGGCCAAAGAAGTTGAAGTAGTTGTCATAGGAGATCAGCAGGCTCTGGACCAGGTTGATCTGGGAGTTGGGAATGATGAACCCGATAGCCAGTGTGCCCAGAACGAAGATGAGCACCGTGATGATGGCGGAAATCAGAATGGCCAGCGGATAGTTGCGGCCGGGATCGTTTACGTCCTTGACGTGCACGGCGGACATTTCCATCCCCGCATAGAACAGGAAGATGCTGGCTGCCAGAACCAGGTTGTTGAAGTTGGTCATGTCCGGCACCAGCTTGTCCCAGCTCATGTCCAGCAGGATGGGGTTGCCCCCGGCCCAGTAGCTGAGTCCCAGCAGGATCAGAATGGCGCCCGGAATGATGGTGCCGATCATGGTCCCCCATTTGGTAACGCCGGCGGAAGTTCTCATGCCGCGCAGGTTGAGCAGCGTAGCGGCCCAGTACACGCACAGCACGATGATCAGGATGTACCATTTATTGGCGGCCAGGGCTTCGTCCCAGCGCTGGTTGGGACCCATGAACGCCAGGGATACGGCCGCGAAAGTCAGTACGGTCGGGAACCAGATGGTGCTCTCAATCCATTGAAGCCAGATGGCCAGGAAGCCCCATTTCTTGCCGAAGGCTTCGCCCACCCACCGGTAAACGCCGCCTTTCTGGGGCCAGCCGGTGGTGAGTTCCGCCGCTACCAGGGAGACGGGAACCAGAAAGAAGACCGCGGCAAAGATGTAATAAAACACGGAACTGAGTCCGTACGTACTTTCCGCCGGCATGCCTCGTAGGCTGACAATGGCGGACACGTTGATCATGGCGAGGGTGAATACCCCCATCCGGATGGCGGATTTTACCGCCGGGGCATTGTTCGGAGCAGCGGGATTGGTTGTGGTGGTCCCTGGTTGAGTCGTATTATTCATTGGTTTATTCCGGGTTGAGAATCGGGAGGCGTCGGGCTGTTGCCAGGCACCGGCCTTATGGGAACGACTAGCCGGCACGGGTTTTCGTTGAAGATATGGAGCAGATTGCGCTATGGAGTCTGTCTTAACAGTCCCTGGCGGAACGGGGAAGAATCTGGAAAACAGATTCATATTCCAGACAGTTCCGTCATGTGTGTGAAGACTGACAAGGGCAGGGGGGAGGAACATGTGCCGATTGATGCGGCAGAGTTCCGGTTTCCCCGTTCCTGCATTGAATGATCTGGATGGGAAAAGGCTTTTTACAGAATGTCCCGGGGTGGACGGCTGATTCCGGTTGAGGGCCGGGAAACCTTTTGTTCTGCCGAACGGAAGGGAAGGGGCGAATGATCTTTTCCCTGAACCTTGTGGGGACACGGGGGGCGCCTTCGTTGTTCCGGTGCCGTACGCACGCGTTCGTGAATACACGAATTTAAAGAGAGCCTTTTTTTCCGCCTTCTTAAATGCGAAGGGAGACGGGAAAGCCCGTGAAGACATTGCACAAGGAATTGTCCATGAAACCTCCTGCAAGAAACCTTCTGCAAGCGGTAAGAATTCCCGCCGGAGGAAAGAGGATGTTTTTGAAGAGCCGCGGGCAGAAGGCGGAGATGTTTTGAAGGCGCCATGAAAAAATCCGGGCACGGCTTGCTAGCTTTTCAAGGTATCCGGACAGGCCTGTCCCGGAGTGAATTACTGTTTTTTTGGCGAAGGTGCCGCCGCCGTACGCAGAAAGTACCGGTTCCTGATTGTTATCGGGATTTTTTACATCGTTGCCGGGGCGGGAATTAATGGGGAGGGAGATGGGGAAATTTCCCGGTCCGGAATGATTCATGGGGCCGCCAGTCCGTTGCGGCCATTGTATCTCCATGCCGCGGAATGCGGTTTACGGGAATAAGAAAGCGCCGGGCGTACCCGGCGCTTTCCAGTGTGTTTTACTATAGCAGGAAGTGTAACGTTTCCGGATCAGACCACTCCCTGGTCGATCATGGAGTCGGCCACCTTGACGAAGCCGGCAATGTTGGCGCCGGTGACGTAGTTGGTGAAGGACTTGTCGGAGGAATATTCCTTGGCGTGGGCCAGGGCGTTGGCGTGGATGTTGGCCATGATGCTCTTGAGCTTGTGGTCCACTTCCTCGCGCGTCCAGGACAGGCGCTGGCTGTTCTGGGACATTTCCAGACCGGAGGTGGCCACGCCGCCGGCGTTGGCTGCCTTGGCCGGGCCGTACAGGATTTTGGCGGCCAGGTAGGTTTCAATGCCTTCCAGGTCCGTGGGCATGTTGGCGCCTTCGGCAACCAGCGTACAGCCGTTCTTGATCAGGGTACGTGCGTCTTCCCCGTTGATTTCATTCTGCGTGGCGGAGGGGAAGGCGCAGTCGCACGGGACGCTCCAGGGACGCTGGCCTTCAAAGTATTGTGCCTTCGGGAACTGCTTCACGTATTCGGAGATGCGGCCGCGGCGCGTGTTCTTGAGGTCCATGACCCAGGCGAGCTTTTCCGGGGAAATGCCGTCCGGATCGTAGATGTACCCGTTGGAGTCGGACATGGTGACGGGCTTGGCGCCAAGCTCGTTGAGTTTTTCAACAGTGTACTGGGCCACGTTGCCGGAGCCGGACACCAGGCATACCTTGCCTTGCAGGTCGTCGTTGCGGGTGGCAAGCATGTTCTGGGCGAAGTAAACGCAGCCGTAGCCGGTCGCTTCCGGACGGATCAGGGAACCGCCCCAGTTGAGGCTCTTGCCGGTGAGAACGCCGGTGAATTCATTGCGGATTCTCTTGTACTGGCCGAAAAGGTAGCCGATTTCGCGGCCGCCTACGCCGATGTCCCCGGCGGGAACGTCCGTATCCGCACCGATGTGGCGCTGAAGCTCCGTCATGAAGCTCTGGCAGAAGCGCATCACTTCATTGTCGCTTTTGCCCTTGGGGTCGAAGTCGGAGCCGCCCTTGCCGCCGCCCATGGGAAGAGTGGTGAGGGAGTTTTTGAAAACCTGTTCAAAGCCCAGGAATTTGAGGATGCCCAGATTCACGCTGGGATGGAAGCGGAGGCCGCCCTTGTACGGCCCGATGGCGCTGTTGAATTCCACGCGGTATCCGCGGTTCACCTGGACCTTCCCCTGGTCGTCGATCCACGGCACGCGGAACAGGATGGTTCTTTCCGGTTCAACGATCCGTTCCAGAATCGCGTGATCTTCGTACTTGGAATTCGCGGCCAGAACCGGTTCGATCGTGCTGAGCACTTCCTGAACAGCCTGGATGAATTCTTTTTCGTGACCGTTCTTGGATCTGACCAAGTCGAGTACGCGCTGGGAATATGTCTGTGCCATCTCTCTGTATTGTATTTGGGTTAACGCTGCGTGCGCGGCTGGTTCCGCGCGTGCGCCTTCCGTTTATCATTCTGCGGCGCTGGCTAGCAATCCTTTTTTTCTTTGATGAACAGGAGGGGTCAGCAGGAAAATAGAAAATATCTTTCTATGTTGTGATTTTTAATCTGACCCCTTGTTGCAGAATTTCATGGCGTCTGGATATCATGGAACGCGGAGGGAGTCGCCGGGGTTTATTCCGGGCCGGACGTAAATAGGCGTTGCCGCGCTGCTTCCCCTGTGTATCTTTTCCATCCGGCATGAAAGAACCGTGAAGGGCAGACAGTTTTAAAGCCTTAATGACATGTGGCGTTCGCTTGCTTCAAAGCCCAGTTTTTTATATAAAGGAAATCCATCGTCCGTGTGATCAAGAATGACTTTCCGGACGCCTCGCCTTTTGAGTTCCTCCAAAGTCAGTCTCAATAATTTTTCAGCATGGCCTTTCCTGCGATGGTCCTTCACAGTATAGACGTTAAGTAATACTGCAATTTTTCCGGAGGGACAGGAGGGGAGAGGAGCCGTCATGAAAATACAGGCCATGCAGGTGGCGATCATCCGTCCCTTGTCCGCGGCAATAAAGATCAATAAATCGTCTTTTCCCAGATGCTCCCTTAAATAGGCCTCCGTCTCTTCACGGAAGCGTTCCCTGGTTGGAATTTCTCCCATGGACGAGGCAAATTCCATGCGTACATTCATGAAGTTTTCCAGATCCTCCCCGTTTGCCTGCCGATATTCCATCGCGTTTCCTCCCTTGAATTACAGTTGATGATGATTTTGTTCCAGCGTCTGCACCTGAAAGCCGTCCGTTGCTGCTGTTTTCTGCCGTATGAGTGCTCTGCCGGGTCAGGCTGTCAGCCGTTCTATCCAGGCCCTGATTTTCAAGTCCGTTTCCGCCATTTTCCTGGCCCGGTGGAGCAGGGTTCCCATGGATTTGGGGATGCCCATGTGCAGGCGGTTGCTGATCCATGCGTAGGGTACCATGGTGCTTTGCCGCACAGCCAGCGCAATGACAAGTTTGGAAGGATGGCTGTACGGAGTGGTGAGCAATTCTTCTTCCGACAGGCCGAAGGCTTTCAGACCGTTTTTAACGATGATTTCCGCCTGGTATTCCCCTATTTCAGAGGCCCGGACGCCTGTGGTGACGGGTTTTCTGCGCGCCAGCCTGGGAAGTTCGCTCACCAGTTTGGCCCGGAAGGCGCTGGACCCGTAGCACCAGCCGCGCTGGACGGTTCCCGGACCCACATGCCCCACGGGAATCAGGGAGCGTTCGTCCATGCGTTCCGCTTCAAAACGGCCCATCAGGTGATTAAGGTATTTCTGGCGCCCTTCTTCCGTGTCCGTGCAGCCGAAGCACACGAGGCCACGCTCCGGATGAATCCATTTGGGGCGCCTGGCGGGGGCGTCCAGCCACGCCGGGAGGCTGGTCCACTTGCAGCCGGAGAGGAAGGTATGGCGGCGCGCCAGCCCGGAGCGCGCGGGATTCAGGTGGATGTAGTCAATGATGGTGGAAAAGTAGTGGGCGTTGTCCGCTTCCACCACCATTGCGTGGTAGCGGCCCGCAAAGAGGTGGCCGCGCATGCGGTGGCGCGCGTTGAAACGCTGGGTATAGGCGGTTTGCAGCCATTTCATGCCGTCCACCAGATTGGCCCTGGAAGTCTGGAAGAGAAGGTGGTAATGGTTGGCCATCAGCGCGTAGGCGTAAACGGTCCAGCCGCATCTTCTGGCAGCCTCCTGGAACGTCCTCAGAAACGTCTTTCTGTCTTCATCGTCCAGGTAGATCGCGTCTCCGCGGTTGCCTTCGCTCTGCACGTGGTAAACCGCTCCGGGGTATTCGATTCTCAGGGTCCGGCTCATGCCGGAAGAGTAGCGGATGGAGGTGGAAATGCAAGATTGTTGTGATTTTTAATCTGACCACTGCGTGTAAAAAAAGATGAGGTGAAAATCGAATTTTCATGCCTCGTGCGGAGTGGCGGCATGTGCGCTGCACGGGCTACTGGAGCTACTGGAGCTTTTCCCTCCGCATGATTTCGGAGAGCACCAGATAGAGGTCCGTCTTGTTGACGACGCCCAGAAGATGGTCGTTGTCCGGATTCACCAGGGCCAGGGATTCTCCGCAATGGGGGCGGGAGAAAATGCCCAGGGCTTCCGGCAGGTGCATGTCCGCGGGAAGGGTGGGCATGTCGTTGCGCAGCACGTCCATCGCAAGCACGGCCTGGGCCAGTTCCTTGTTGCGGGCGAAGGCCGCCACGTCTTCCGCTTCCACGCTGCCCAGGTATTTTCCGGCGGGGGAAGTGACGAAGATGGGCTGCGCCGGATTCTTGATGAGCATGGAGGCAATAGTTCCGAATTTATCCAGCGGATGCACTACGGGCGGATCCTTGCGCGCCACGTCCTGAAGCTGTACCTGGGCGAGCGGCTTGTCAAAGGTGCTCCGGGGGCCGAAGGCCAGGGAATCGTGGTACATGGACTGGGCCTTGGTCAGCCGCGCCGTGCCGTAGGAGACCAGCACGCCGATGATGAGGGGGAACATCATCTGCCCGGCCATGGTGAATTCCACCACCAGCACCAGGGAAGTGATGGGAGCGTTGGCCGCCGTGGTGAAGAAGGCGGCCATGCCCACCAGGGAATAGGCAATGGCGTGTTCCCCCGGCACGCCCATTTGCGTGAGCGCCGCGCTGAACAGGAAGCCGAAGACGCTGCCGATGGTCAGGCTGGGCGTCAGGGCCCCCCCCACGGTACCGACACCGAAGACGATGGCAACGGTGCAGATTTTCAGGGCCAGCAGGATGGCCGCCTTTGTCGTGTCGAACTCGTAGTGGATCAGCGCCGTGATGATGTTTTTTCCGTTGCCTACGATTTCCGGGTAAAAGATGGCGATGACGCCCACCAGCATGCCGGCGGCCATCAGGCGCACGGGCAGCCAGTGTCTTTTGCCGTTCAGATATTGGCGGGATTTTTTCAGGACCAGCAGCCAGAGACTGGCCAGCAGGGAGGCCAGACACCCCAGCAGGACGCACCAGAGCACGTGCTGGTTGCCCGTCAGGGAAACTTCCTGCTGGAGCTGGTAGATGGGGGCCGGTTCATGGAAAAGCCCCATCGTGAAGTAACCCGCACAACTGGCGACCAGGAGAGGGGCCAGGAAGTCAATGGTCAGCGCTCCCAGTACAATCTCGCTGACGAACAGGCCGCCGGCCAGCGGCGTGTGGAAGGCGGCGGACATCCCGGAGGCGGCGGCGCAGGCCACCACCAGCCTCAGGCGCGGGGCGGAAAGGTGAAAGAAGCGTCCCAGGGCGGACCCCACCACCGCGGCGGACTGCACCAGCGGACCTTCACGGCCTATGGAAGCGCCGGACCCGATGGAAAAGACGGCGGAAAGGGAACGCAGAAGGCTGGGCTTGGGAGGCACGTAGCCGTTGCCCAGGGCCACGGCTTCCATGTATTCCGTGGCCTTGGCCGGTACGAAGCGCTGCGTGAACAGGAGGGTGAGGCCGGCCAGCAGGCCCCCCGCCGCGGGAACGAAAATGCACCAGGCCCAGTCCTGGGAAGCCATTTCCTGGAAAGCCTGTATTTGTCTGTAGCCGTGGCGGCCCGTCAGCAGGTCCTGCACCAGTTCCACGCCCATTTCAAAAAGAAGGGCGGTCAGGGCGCCCAGGGCGCCGACAAGGGCCGCCCAGATGAAGATGACCTGCTTGTCTCCCAGCTTGATTTTCTCCCGCAGGTTCAGTGCCATGCGGAGCCAGGACCAGGACATGTGCGTCTTGCCTGCGGTCTGATCTTCCTCGTTCGTCATTGCAGGGCTTGTTGAAGGGATGCCAGCAGGGCGGCTTCATCTCCCGTCCATTCCCCTCGGGGGCCCAGCGGAGCGTTTTTATGCCAGCGCAGCAGCTTCTGCATGGTGGTCAGGTAACCGGTGACCATAACAGTAGGGACGCCCAGCATGACAATGAGGTGGGCGGTCTGGGCGCCATCCGGCCAGCGGATGCCCTCCGGGCTGATGCCTACGGAGACGTACATGGAATCCAGGGCCGTGGTGCGGCCGTGCGGTACCGCCAGCCCGTGGTCCAGATAGGTGGTTTGCGTTTCTTCACGCAGGAGCACGGCATTCTTGATATGCCTGGACTGCCTTTCATCAAGGACTTCCGCCATGGAATCCACCAAGGTTTCCAGAGCCTGTTCCTGTGTTGTGTCGGGCTGGAGTGTGCGTACGTGAATTTGAAGATTGTCTGCCACCGGGTCTGCTAAAGGCTTTTGGCTTTTCATTCTAGGAGGGGAGCCATGATTATCAAGGAAATTCTGGCCTGCGGACGGGGAAGGAAGGCGGTCCGGCGTCCCGTCACGGAAAAAAGCGCCATGCCCGGGGGGGGGGCAGGAAGGCTTTTGGGGCGGTTCCGTCATGAAACGGCGTGTTTTGGGCTTTCTCTTCTCCCGGAATAGGGCTACCCTGCCGCCGTTATGCAGGATTCGGAGGTAATCAAACTCGTCAAACCCGTGCCGTCCGACAAACTGGCCATCCAGGTGCTGGTGATGTGGTACAATGCGGTGCGCCCCAAATGGAAAAAGCCGCTGGACCTGACGATTACCGGCTTTTTTGTGCTGATGACCCTGTATTCCTTTTCCCTGCGCCCGCTGCCTCCGTTCGCGTGGTTTTCCCTGGCTGGTGCCTTGGCGGCGATCATTCTGTCCTGGTTTTACGTCCCTTTTCTGGCGAAGGCCGCCCTGGCCGCCAACAAGAAAGTGCCGCTGTATTATCAGGAAAAAGACTACGTTTTCCATGAAGACTACCTGACTTTTTCCAGTGAAGGCGTGGACCCCCTGAACATTCCCTATGACCGCTTTACGACGCTCTGCAGGACGCGCCAGGCTCTTCTCTTCCTGTTCGGCAAAAAACTAGTGCTGTGGCTCCCTCTGCACATCATGAGCGCGGAGGAAATGGAAAGCATCCTGAACCGGTTCCGCAATCACGGGGTGGAGGTGAAGGAACTTTACTGATGGGGAGGCGCTGGCCGGATGCCGGAGTTGCGGAAAAGGGTAAAGCGCAGCATCTGAAAAATCGCATTTTCCGGGCTTTTTGATTGAGCGGAGGTGCAAAACGGGTAGGGTAGGCCCATGTCACGTTACAATGGAGAACAGGTACTGGTGGTTCCCCGCGCCGTCTTTGAGGAAGCCGGTTATTTCCAGGGACACCGCGAGGGCGGGGAACATTATCTGGACGCGTTCATGAAGCCTGGAATAGCCTCCTTCATGGACCGGGAAGCCGCGGAGAACGATCCGTCCCACAAGCAGATCATCGCCTATGCCATCTTCTGCCACCAGGGCCGCATCCTGCACTACACCCGTGGCGGTTCGGGGGGAGAGGCCCGGCTGCATGACAAGGGCTCCATCGGCATAGGCGGCCACATCAATCCGGTGGACCGCCAGTCCGGCCATGACGACGTTTCCACCTATCTGGCCGGCGTGGAGCGTGAAATCCGCGAGGAGCTCGTCATTGACGGAGGCTGCACCCAGCGCGTACTCGGCGTGATCAACGACGATTCCAATGAAGTGGGCGCCGTGCACCTCGGCATCGTCCATTTGTTCGAACTGGATACGGACCGGGTGCGCGCTAATGAATCCGCCCTGGACAATCTGCGCTTTGTAACTCCGGAAGAATTGTCCGGGGATATGTTTAATAAGCTGGAAACCTGGTCCCGGCTTGCCCTGGAGTTGTTCTGGAAAAGGCGTTCCTGATTTTACTGTTTTGCGGGACAATGCTTCTGCCGCATTGTTCCGGACAGGCTATTCCGGGGTTGCGTTGCCGGAAAGGCGGCTCCTTACCTGGTTTCAACTGCGGCGGCGGCCGAGCAGGAGCCCCAATCCCAGCAGTCCGAGCGAGGCCGCGGCCGGTTCCGGAACGGCACTCAGAGCGTATTCCTTCATCTGGTCTTTTGTCAGGGCTCCCATATACAGGTCAAAGTTGTTCAGGGTATATTCCCCGGTGACCCCGTTCGGGACGCTCCAGGTATTGCCGGAACCGTCCTTGGCTGAGAAGTTGAGCTGGGTCATGGTGACGCTGCCGAACCTGACGCCGGTGCCGTTCAAAGATGCAAGAGTGGTCAGTGAAGACGTGTCATTGCCCAGCATGGCGGAAATGGTGACATTTCCATTACTGTAAGTGTAAAACAGGGTAAGGGGCTGTTCTGCGGAATAGCCGGACAGGGTATTCGTTTTCCAGGGGGAGGCGGCAGCGGTGCCTCCATTGTAGTTAAAGCCTCCCACGCACAGAGTAAGGTCTCCGGAATCCGTCAATTGAAAGCCCATTCCTTCCAGGTTCTTGTAGTTGGAGGTGGTGTTATAGGTAAATAGCAGGCCCACATCCGTTCCGGAGGTGGCTTCCAGACCGGAAATGGTAAATGCCATGGTCCATGAAGTGGTTCCGCTCACCGGAACGGTGGTGGGAGAAGAGACATTCAGAGTATCTCCGTTGCTTCCGTCGTAGATGGTATAATCCTTTGAATAAGCAGGATTCAGACCATTGATGGAAGCGCCGCAGCACAGGCTGCTTCCCAGAATGGCGGCCAGGAGGGACAGGTATTTGGTCTTCATATTGATTGCTCTAGCAGATTGGAAAAATGTTTCCTGGGCAGGAGAACATCCGTTTTTTATCGGATTCTTAATCCGCCTGTAACATCCGCTTCAGTAAACAGTGATAAAAGCTAGAGAATCATAGGGAAATGAATTTAAAAAAAAGACCAGATATGTAAAATTTCCATGGGAATCAATGTTTTATGATAAATAATTCATTCACCGTTAATATTTTTAATTGTTGGCGGATTAAGAATCCGCCGCGGCATTGAAAATTCTCTGTAAGATCAGGAACTGTATTGGGTTGTGCATAATTATGGAATATAAAAACCATGGATAATTAATTCCTGAAAAACAAGATGGAGAATTTATCAGTATGTTAAATGTCCATGAATTAACCTTAAATAAATTTTGGAATGGAGCCCTTATACCCGGAAACCGGGCCGGGAAAGGGAAAAAAGAAGGAGATGAAGAAAGAATCCCCGCCGCCCGGCATCATGCGGCGGAAATGGCAGGGGATAATTCCTTGAGTTCCTGTCCCGGAATTATAAAGCGCCTTTAGCGGAAAGGAGGGGAAAAGGGCCGTTCTGCCCGGCAGGACCGGAAAGAAAGGGGAAATTCGTTTCTCCGCATTACCGGAAAGAAAAATCCCCGGCAAGTTGTACTTGCCGGGGGATGAAAGAACAGTCAAAAAATCCCCCATTTTGAGGGACATCCTTTTTTATCGCCTGGAAGGGCCGTCCATGATAGCCTTGTGGCTCATGTTCCAGCCGCCGCCCAGTGCCGTGTACAGGGATACCAGCGTGCTGGCGTGCTGATAGTAATACTGGGAGAGCTGGATCTGGGCCGGATACAGGTTCTGCTGGGCGTACAGCACTTCAATGTAGTTGGAAAGGCCGGTGCGGTAGCGTTCGAAGGAAAGCTTCACGGCCGTGTGGTAGGCTTCCACGGCTTCGGACTGGATGGCCGTAATGTCGCGGAGCTTGGTGCGCTGGATCAGCGTGCTGGAGACTTCGGACAGGGCATTGAGCACGGTCTGTTCGTAATCGTTCTTGGCTGCCAGGAATTCCGCCTTGGCCGCCTTTTCAGAGGCCGTGAGCCTGCCCGCCTGGAAGAGGGGCCCCGTCAGGTTGGCTCCAATGCCCCAGCCGCCGCGGCGTCCCTGCACATGGCGCAGGTCGCTGGAGGCGATGCCTCCGGCAGCCGTCAGGGAGATGGTCGGGAAGTAGTCCGCAATGGCCGCACCTACGTCGGCATTGGCGGCGCGGAGCTGGTATTCGCTCTGGCGCACGTCGGGCCTTCTGGAAAGGATATAGGCCGGGATGCCGGCGGGAACCTTGATATTGTAGGAAATGTCGCGGAGGCTTCCGGAGCGGCGGATGTGGCCGGGAGCGCGTCCCGCCAGGGCGGAGACGGCGTTTTCCAGATTGGCTATTTGCGCCTCAATGGCGGGAATCTGCGCCTGGGAGGAGGCCAGGGCGGCCTTGGCGGAAGATACCTGGAGCTTGTCGCCCACCTGGCCTTCCAGCTGTTCGTCGAACAGGCGGAGGCATTCGGAGTAGGATTCCACGGACTTCTGCACGATGGCGAGCTGTTCGTCCAGCTGGAGGAGCTGGAGATAGGAGTCGGCCACCTGGCGGAGCAGGGAGAGCATCAGGGCACGCTGGCCTTCTTCGGAAGCGAGGTAATCCGCGCGCGCCGCTTCCGTCAGACGGCGGGTCTTGCCCCAGATGTCCAGCTCCCAGGAGATGCCGCCGTCAATCATGCCGGGCGTCAGCGTGGTGCCCGTGGTCTGCACGATGTTGCCGCTGGTGTAGTTGGCCCCCTTGCTGAGGCCGCCGGCGTAGTCCGCCCACGGGAAGAGCGGGGCTTCCGTCACGGTGATGTACTGGCGTGCCTTTTCCACGCGCGCCATGGCGGCCTTCAGGTCGCGGTTGTTGTTGTAGGTGTCCGTCAGAAGGTCTTGAAGGTCCTTGTTCTTGAACACCTTCCACCAGGGGAGGTCCGCGATGGACTCCGTGGATGCTCCGGCGCCCCTGAATGCCGCGGGCATGGGCATGTCCACGGGCTTGAAGTCGGGGCCCATCATGCATGAGGAAGCCGTTACGGCGGTCCCGAGCAGAATGAGGCGTGTGATGTATTGGTTCGGTCGCATATGCGTATATCTGTTTTAAATGTATTCAGGGGCCTTGTCAGCCTTTCAGTGATTCATGGGCTTCATGAAAGAGGTGCTTGCGGGCGATGATTTCATCCGGATCATCCGTTTCCACGGTCTTCCGGGCGATGCGCACGCGGAAGAGCTTCATGATGAAGTAGAAGGAACTCGGAATGAGGAAGATGCCCACGACTGTCGCCATCGTCATCCCGGCGATCACCACGATCCCGATGATGTTGCGGGAGTAGGCTCCGGAACCGGAGGCGATGGCCAGCGGCACGCAGCCCAGGATGAAGGCGAAGGAGGTCATCAGGATGGGACGCAGGCGGATTCTGGCCGCGGAAAGCGTGGCTTCCATCAGCGTCTTGCCGCGCTCCATCTCAATGACCGCGAATTCCACGATCAGAATGGCGTTCTTGGCCGCCAGCCCGATGAGCATCACCAGGCCGATCTGGGCGTACAGGTTCAGTTCATAGCCGAACCAGTACAGGCCGAGGAAGGCGCCCAGGGCCGCAATCGGCACCGTCATGAAAATACTGAGCGGAAGGGCCCAGCGTTCATACAGAGCCGCCAGGATCAGGAACACGAAGATGGAGGAGAGCATGAAAATCTGCACAATGTTGATGCCGTTCTGGATTTTCTGTTCCTGATAGCTCATGTCCGCGTAACTGTAGCCCATGTCCGTAGGCATGCAGGCTTCGAACGTCTTTTGCAGGGCCTCCATGGCCTGGGAGTTGGAGAAGCCCATGGCCGGAGTGACCATGAGTTTGGATGAGTTGTACAGATTCTGGCGCAGCAGGAATTCCGGTCCCTTGGTGTTCGTGATCTTGACGAGCGTGGAGAGGGGTACGGAACTGCCCGTGTCGTTCTTCACGTAGAAGTTCTTGAGCATGTCCGTTCCGTTCCGGTCGTCGCCCTGGGCCTGGATGTACACCTGCCATTGCTGGCCGTACAGCGTGATGTAGTTGATGAACAGGGAGCCCATGTACGCCTGGAGCAAGTTGTTGGCCTCGCTGATGCTGACGCCCAGCGTGGCGCATTTTTCCTCGTCCAGCCGCACGTCCTTTTGGTCCACGGCAAAGGACATGACGCTGCGCACGCTGCCGTTATGGAGAGGATCGAAAATCGGAAGCTTGCTGGCCTCCTTCACGAAGATGTCCGTCTGTTCGGCCAGGTATTCCGTTCCCTTGCCGTCGCGGTCTTCCAGCATGAAGGTGACGCCGTTGGCGGAACCCACCCCCGCAATGGCCGGAGGCTGGAAGCACATGGTGACGCCTTCGGAAACCTTGGTGCTCAATAGTCTGTTCAGCTCGGCGGTAATCGCCTTGGCGCTTTGGTCCGGATTGGGGCGTTCCTCCCAGGGCTTCAGCATCACGAAGAAGAAGGCGTTGTTCGTGCTCTGCACGCCGGTAAGAAGGCTGAACCCGGAGATGGCGATCACGTCCTGGACGTTCGGGTTCTGCCGGATCAGTTCGCTGACCCTGTCCGCGGCGGCGGTCGTGAGCTGGAGGGAGCGCGCTTCCGGCATGATCAGGGCGGAGAACAGGTAGCCCTGGTCTTCGTCCGGCAGGAAGCCGTTCGGAATGTGCTTGGCTACGGGGATGATGGCGTACGCGATCAGGGCCAGCAGGGGAATGGAAATGATGAGCTTCCTGGTCAGGAAGTGGCATATCTTCGTGTAGCCGCTGGCAGTGGCGTCATAGCCCCGGTTGAAGACGCGGTAGAAGAATTTCAGGGGGCCGCCCTTGTTCGGGTCCTTGGGCTTGAGCAGGATGGCGGACAGGGCCGGCGAGAGCGTCAGCGCGTTGAACGCGGAAATCAGCATGGAAATGGCGATGGTCACGGCGAACTGCTGGAACAGCGTGCCCGTGATGCCGGGAAGGAGCAGGGACGGCAGGAACACCGCCGCCAGTACGAGGGCAATGGCGATGACCGGGCCGGACACTTCCTCCATGGCGGCGAAAGCCGCCTGGCGCGGCGTCAGGCCGCGCTCCATGTGGGATTCCACGGCTTCCACCACCACGATGGCGTCGTCCACCACCAGGCCGATGGCCAGCACCATGCCCATCAGGCAGATGGTGTTCAGCGTGAAGCCCAGCAGCGGGAACAGCGCGAAGGTGGCGATGATGGAGACCGGCACGGCGATGGCGGGAATCAGGGTGGCGCGCCAGCCCTGCAGGAAGACGAATACCACCAGCACCACGAGGAGGAGGGCTTCCACCAGCGTGTGCTCGATTTCCACGATGGAGGCGCGCACGGCCAGCGTGGTGTCCAGCGTCATGTTGTATTCCATGCCGGGCGGGAAGCTGCGGGAACGTTCTTCAAAAAGCTTTTTCAGGGCGTCCACCGTATTGATGGCGTTGGAGCCGGGGGCCGCATACACGGCGATGGCGCCGGAATCCTTCCCGTTGTACTTGCTGGATACGTTGTAGGTCTGGGAGCCCAGTTCCACCTTGGCGATGTCCTTCAGGTAGAGCAGCTTGTTTCCGTTGGCACGGATGATGATGTCGCCGAATTCCTCAGCGGTCTTCAGGCGTCCCTTGGTCTGGATGCTGTACGTGAATTCCGTTCCGGGAGGCGCCGGTTCCGCGCCGATCTGGCCGGCGGGAATCACGGTATTCTGTTCACGGATGGCGGCCTGAACTTCTCCCACGGAGATGTTTTGGGCGGCCATCTTGGTGGTGTCCAACCAGATGCGCATGGCATAGCGGCCCGCGCCGAACACCTGCACATCGCCCACGCCGGGGACGCGTTTGACGGGGTCCACCAGGCTCACGTAGGCGTAATTACTCAGGAAAATGGCGTTCAGGCTGTCATCCGGGGAGTACAGGTTGAGCACGGCCAGCGGGCTGCCCGTGGACTGGGTGATGGTGATGCCCATCTGGGCCACTTCCGACGGGAGCTGGGCGGTGGCCTGGCCGTAGCGCATGTAGGCCAGCGTCTGGTCCATGTTCGGGTCCGTCCCTACTTCAAAGACGATGCTCAGGGAGCAGATGCCGTTGTTGGCGTTCGTGGAAGTCATGTAATCCATGCCCACCACGCCGGAAATGGACTGTTCCAGCGGGGAGGCTACGGAGTTGGCCACCGTTTCCGCATTGGCGCCCGGATAGGTCGCCTGCATCTTGATGGTGGGCGGGACGATGTTCGGGTACTGCTCAATGGGGAGTCCCAGCAGGGCCAGGCCGCCGAGCAGGATCATCACGATCGAAATGACGATGGCGATGGTCGGGTGTTTGATGAAAAAGCTGGACATGGTGTTAGATCATGGAATTGCGCGGAAGAGCGGCGGGGAATGCGGCTTCTCCGGAAAGAATGTTATTTGGAGGCCGGCTGGGCGTTGTCGTGGTGCATGCCTTCCGGAGTTTTGGCCTTTTCAAAGGACTGGGCGCCTACGGAGGGCATGACGGGCTGGGAGACGACATGCTTGTAGGGAGTCGGGTTGACAGGGGCTTGTCCCTGTAATCTGGCAGCCTGCTGAATGCCTTCCACCACAATGGGGCTGTCCTTCGTGAACGTGGAATTGGGCATCGGAATAATGTCGATCACCTGCATGCCGTCAACGACGGGTCCGGTCTGCACCACCTGCATATGGGGAATGTTCTTGTCGTCCAGATAGACGATGAATTTGGCGCTCTGGTTGGACAGGATGGAGCGTGGCGGAACCAGCGTGGCGTTTTTCAGGATTTTCACGGTGGCCTGGATGCGGACGAACATGCCGGGGCGCAGGATCAGATTCGGGTTGGGAATGTGGCCGACGACGTTGATGGTGGCCGTCTGGGTGTCCACATTGCGGTCGGCCGCCACGGAGTAGCCTTGCTGGGGGTAAAGGGTGCCGTTGGGAAGGATGACGTTGAATTTGAATCCCTTTTTACCGTTGGAACTTTCATCCAGAGAACTGAGGTCCAGGAAATCCTTGTCGCTGGGGTTGAAGTCCACGCGGATGGGGTCAATGGCGGAAATCGTGGTCAGCGGCGTGGGGCTGGAGGGAGTGAGCAGGTTGCCGATGGAGGGAGTTGCCAGGCCGGCCAGGCCGGAAATGGGGGCCGTAATCGTCGTGAACTTGAGATTGATCCTGGCCTGGTCCACCTGCGCTTTCGCCGTGGCGATGGCAGCTTCCGTTTCCTGAACCTGCTGCAAGGCGTCGTCCAGCTGCTTGCGGCTGACGGACCCGGACTTGACCAGCGGTGTATAGCGTTCCACGTCCAGCTGGTATTTCTTCAGCGTGGCTTCATATTGCTCCAGGCGGCCCTGGGCCTGTTCCAGCGTTGCCTGGAAGGGGCGCGGGTCAATCTGGAAAAGCGTCTGTCCCTTCTTGACGTAGGCGCCGTCCTTGTAATCCTTGGAAAGCAGGTAGCCCGTCACCTGGGAGCGGATTTCCGCGTCTTCCGTGCCGCGCAGGTTGCCTATCCATATCGCCTTGATCGGCACGTCTTCGGTCACCAGCTTGGTTACCTGCACGTCGGGAACGAGAGCCTGCGGTTGGCCGGCGCCGGCATCCTTTTTTTCACAGGAACTTAAAATTATCACCGGAGAGCACAGGAGAATGGTTGTGGCGGCAATCGTCAAAGGCTTGTTGTACATAAATGAACGCGGTTGTTTACAAACTGGATTGCCGGAAAGTGCGGCAAGTCGCACGAATTTTGCTTCTTTTTTGCCGAAAGTCAACGCAAAGATATGTCCTCTTCTATGTGAAATATATGTAACATTATTATAATGAATAAATAAAATAATTGAACAAATGTATAATATGTTGTTCCTTGCCGTGATGATGACAGAGAGAGCGGCGAATGGCGGTTTTCCGCTTGCATTCAGGAGGTCAGCCGTCTTTTGCGGAGCATGGCGTCCATGTTCGGCTTTCTCCCCATGAAATCGGTGAACTGCTGCATAGGTGGGACCGTGAATCCCTTTTCCAGGATGGCTTTCCGGAATTTTCCGGCGGTTTCCCTGTTCAGCAGTCCCGAATGTTCGAAAGCCTCGAAAATGTCCTTGTCCAGAACCTCCGCCCAGCGGTAGGAGAAATAAAAGGAGGCATAGCCGGAAGAAGAGGCGAACAAATGGCGCGCCGTCCTCAGCCTGCCGGCCTGCCTGCAATCCTTGAAATACTCCAGGTCTCCCGCCACGATGGAATCCGCATCATCCAGGGAGCCTGCCGCAAACCGTTCCGGCTCCATGTGGACGGCCAGGTCCGTTTTCGCATACAGAAGCTGTGAAACCAGCGTGATGGCGGGCGTGTTGCCGCGGGATTCCTCCAGAGAGCGCAGCATGTCTTCCGGGATGGGCTGTCCCGTTCGTTCATGCCGGGCGAAACTTCTCAAAATATCAGGATGGGAACACCAGTTTTCCATGAACTGGGAGGGGACTTCCACGAAGTCCTGCGGAACGTTGGTGCCGGACAGGGAAGGGATGGAAACCCGGGAAAACATCAGATGCAGCAGATGGCCGAATTCATGGAAAAGAATCCTGACCTCCCTGTGGGAAAGAAGAACCGGTTCCCCATCCGCGGGTTTCTGCACATTCAGGCAGACCATTCCCAGGCGCGGTTTGCCGGGCCTGCCGTCCGCAGGAGGTGCGCCTGCATCCAGCGGTGACATCCACGCTCCGGCCCGCTTGTTGCTGCGGGCGAAAATATCCAGGTAAAAATACCCCAGCCGTTCTTCCTTGCCGTCGTCAATGGCGAAAAAGCGGACGTCTGGATTCCAGACCTCCGCCTCTCCGCCTTTTTCCGGCCCGGAAATGCCGGTCAATGGCTTCCGGACAGGAAGCTCCGTTACGCGGATGCCGTACAATTGTTCCGCCACGCCAAAGAGTCCGGCCATGACGCGGGGAAGGGGGAAATAATGCCGCAGCTCTTCCCGGTCCAGGCGGAAGCGCTCTTCCGCCTGGAGATTGGCGTAGTAAGCCGTGTCCCAGGGGTGCAGGCGGACCTCTTTATTCCCTGTAAGCCGTGCTTTGGCCTGGCGCAGGGACTCCATTTCCCTGAAAAACGGCTCCTTCACCCTGTCCAGAAGTCCGTTGACGAACCGCATGGCCTCTTCTCCGTTTCCGGCCATGCTCTGTTGCAGCGCATAATCGGAATACGTCCTGTAGCCGCACAACTGCGCTTTCTCGCTGCGCAGGGAAAGCATTTGCCTGACGACCGGTTCCGTGTCGTAGCTGTCCGTAGCCAGGGTTTGAAGATGTTCCCACAAATCCTTGCGGATTTTTTCACTCCGCACCTTCTCCATCACCCGCCCGGCAGCGGCGGAATCCAGGGTGAACGTCCAGCCGGGGCCGGTTTCTCCGGGATGGCGGGAGCGGAATTCCTGCGCCGCCTGTCGCAGCGTTGTCCGGCTCAGGCCGTCCAGGGCGTCGGCGTCGCGTACTGTCCAGCCCCAGTTCTTCCGGGCGTCCATGTACAGATTGTTGAAACGCTGGGCACACAGGGCCAGCTCCCTGTCAATGACTTCCAGCCTGGCGCGCTTTCCGGGCGGCAGGTCCGCCCCGTTGTCCCGGAAGCTCTGCATGCACAGTTCCATGTAGCGTTTTCTTTCAGGGTCCGCAACCGCATCGCCCAGCCGGGCATGGGCGGTTTTCAGGGTATTCCACAGGGACTGGTTTTTGGTGAGGGAAGAATGGAATGCGACTGCGAGCGGGGTGGCCTCATCCATGGCCTTCCGGATGGAATCACTGTCGCACAGGCTTTTCAGGGCATATGCCTTGGCCATCGGCTCCGTCAGGGAAACATTGACCTCTTCTAGTGCGCCGAACGTATTTTCATACGTTATTTCTTCCGGAGCGGTGCGGCAGATCCGGTCCACTGCTTCATGGGCGCGCCGTATGGCTTCCTTCATGTCCGGCTGCAGGCGGTCCGCTGCCAGGGCGCTCCAGCGGATGGGGCGTGAAGTATCCAGAAAGGGATGGGCCGGAGACGCGGCAATGCAGGGAACCAGGCTGGAAAGGATCAGTGGAAGAAAAGCGCGGAACAGGCGGATGCGGAGCATGTGTTCCACTTTAATGAATGCCTTCCCTTCATTCAAGCGTCGCGCTTTTTGTGTCTGCAAACGGCGGGAGGCCGGGACCGCCCTTGAATGCTGGCCCCTTTGCATGTATGAAGAAATGCGATGCCTACCAAAATCCATCTCTACGACACCACGCTGCGCGACGGAGCGCAAAGCGAAGACGTGAACCTGAGCGCAACGGACAAGGTCCGGATCGCCCGCCAGCTGGATTATCTGGGTATGGACTACATTGAGGGAGGCTGGCCCGGCGCCAACCCCGTGGAAACGGAATTCTTCAAGGCCATGCGGGAGGTGGAGCTCAAGAACGCCAAACTGGCCGCGTTCGGCAGCACGCACCATCCGGCGCGGACGCCGGAGACGGACCCCACCCTGAACGCCCTGATATCCTGCGGAGCGCAGGTGGCCACCATCTTCGGCAAATCGTGCCCCCGCCACGTGGAAGTGGCGCTCGGCATCTCCAGGGAGCGCAATCTGGAAATCATCGGGGATTCCGTGGCCTTCCTCAAAAAGCATTTGACGGAAGTTTTCTTTGACGCGGAACACTTTTTCGACGGATTCAAGCGGGACGCCGAATACGCCCTCAGCGTTCTTCAGGCCGCCCATGAACACGGCGCGAACTGCCTCATTTTGTGCGATACCAACGGCGGCACGATGCCGGAGGAAACAGGCTCCATCATCAGGACGGTGAAGGAACGCCTGCCCGGCGCCGTCCTGGGCATCCACGCCCACAACGACTGCGAGCTGGCCGTGGCCAACAGCCTGGCAGCCGTCATGAACGGCGCCGTGCAGGTGCAGGGCACGGTCAACGGCATCGGGGAACGCTGCGGGAACGCCAACCTGTGTTCCGTGATACCCAATCTTCAACTGAAAATGGGCGGCTTTTCCTGCCTGAGCGAGATTTCCCTGACGCGCCTCAAATCCACGGCGGCCTTTGTTTCGGAAGTGTCCAACCTGGCTCCCTTCCGGCGGCAGCCCTTTGTCGGGAACTCCGCCTTCGCCCACAAGGGCGGCGTGCACGTAAGCGCCATCATGAAAGACTCCGCTCTTTACGAGCACATGGACCCTTCCCTGGTAGGGAACGCGCAGCGCGTGCTGATGACGGAACAGGGGGGCAAAAGCAACATTCTTTCCCTTTCCCGCACGCTGGGCTTTGAGCTGGAAAAGGGGGACCCGGTGCTGGATGTCCTTTCCGCCGCCGTGAAGAAAAACGCCGCCCTGGGGTACGACTACGTGGCCGCCCCGGCCAGTGCGGAACTGCTTTTCCTGCGCCATATGCCGGACAAGGCGCTGAAACCCTACTTCAACATCCTGCGCACCGTCGTTCTCACCTCCCGCCATGAAATGGACCCGGACATGATGGTGGAAGCCTCCCTTAAAATAGACGTGCACGGCAACGTAGAACATACCGCCGCGGGCGGCTTCGGTCCCGTGCATGCGCTGGACCGCGCCCTGCGGCGCGCCCTCACGCGCTGGTATCCGGAACTGGAGCAGATGCACCTGATTGATTACAAGGTGCGCGTCCTTTCCCCCACGCGGACAAACATTCCTGACGCTGCGGAGGAAAACGGCACCGGTTCCAATGTCCGCGTCCTCATTGAATCGTCGGACGGCGTAGCCACCTGGACCACGGTTGGCGTTTCCTACAACATCATTGAGGCCAGCCTGGAAGCCCTGGCGGATGCCGTTACCTACAAGCTCTACAAGACGGAACAGGCCAGATGGCGCGCGGAATGCTGATGAACGGCGCTTCCTCTGGGGAGCTGGAAGCTGGTTTGTGTTGGCTGAAGTGCAAGCTGGCATCCCGACAGAAGAGGAAGGGATGCCCCTGATAAAATTCATTTAAATTTTACTTCATCCGGCGTAGGCATGTTCTCCGGAAGGTCAAAGGGAGGGATGGCGGGACAATGGTAATGAAACAGATGGGACGTCCGTTTCGTGGTTAGAGGACGGCTTTTAGGTTTAAAATGAAATACTTGAACAGTACTTGGGAATTCATTGGCATAACGATGGTTTTCAACGTCGTACATCAATGTCCAGTTAACGGTTGAAAAAATGCCGTACCGTTTGTTTGTTCCATGTTGCCCCCTTCTGGTATATTCGCCCAACAAGGCGACCCCCTGGACAACCACGCATAAATACGGGCGGCTTCCCAAGCTTACAGGTTGTTGCCGGCCATGGCGGAGGATGAGTTCCTGATTGAATGGAATGATCAGCACCGGAAGCCATCCGCGGGAACCGGGCCATTCCGGAAACACGGACAAATACTTCCATTCCCGCTGTACGACCGGCTGTTGATTTCTCGTGACCATCCATAAATAATCACGGCAAAGAGGCTGGTTTAACATCATCCATAATAGATGGGGAGGCATTGTATTGCGGTTGTAGGCCTCTACAAATTCCTCGCCGCAGCTGCGTACAAAACTCAATTCCCAAAGCTGGGAGGCCAAGTCAAAGCTCCGCTCCATTTCACACCATTCCACTAGTTGCCGATAGTTGCCGATAGTTGCCGATAGTTGCCGATAGTTGCCGATAGTTGCCGATAGTTGCCGATAGTTGCCGATAGTTGCCGATAGTTGTAAATGTGACTGACCGCCTCGCGGTTGTTCTCTACCAGGACCGTCTTATTATTCGGAATCGGCATAGGGAACAAATCGGCGCCGGAATGGCTCGGTTGTACTGCTACTAACCCCAAAAGAAGGAAACAAAGGAACATAACGAAATAGCTGGCAAATATCCTTTTCATTTTTTCTTTCTTTTTCCCTTCCTGGATTTCATCAATCTTTATTGAAATCATTCCGGTCATTTGAAGTCTTGTTTTACAAGAATTCTGTTTAACACCGTTTTCAAGGTTTTAAAGACATATAAACTAATTAAAAGTACGAATTTTTATTTTTCCAATAGGCTTATGATTTCTTCCTTTTTTTCGTCCTGTACCCGCTCTTTCATTTCTCTGTTTCTGCCAATTTCGTTCTTCATACATACACCCTAAATTTTGTTGTATGGATGAAGATTATTATCATCTATTTCTTTGTGAAAAGAAGAAATGAAAGATCAATGGAGTATAAACTAGATACAATGATATCTTGTCAGGATACAGGCATACTAATCTTTCTGATATATAACGCAATTCGATAATCCTACAAAAGGCTTATTGTGTAAATTGTTTGGTTGCTGAATTAGTAAACCTGAATCGATTTTCTTTTGAGCAGGTAAAACAGTAACTGTTGCCTTCAAATGGAGTAATTTATTCTTGTATTTAAGTATTTCAGGATAAGGTATATTGATAAAAATTTTAATTTTTTTTCTTGGTCCAAAGGATATTTCCAATGACGGATTGCCTCCTTTGAGATTCTCATTGTATAATATTATTCCAGAAAAAAGCATATTTTTGTAAACGATAGCCTCTTTCAAATCAACTTGGGTTAATATCTTTAAAGATTTAATATTTTCTTGATTTGTATCAGCTTTTATATGAACCATTTTCCACAATGATTCTTGCGGCCATTCCTCGTCGACAAAATATATCTTTTTTTCATTTAAAAGATAACAGGATCCATTTGAGTCCCTACATGTTATTCCTTTTATTATAAAATCGTTATTTTTTGCATTCGTATTTGAAATAAAAACAAAAAACAAATTAATTAACGCTATTTTTTTTATTATTTCATTCGCTTTCATCGTGTTTACGCTCCGTATTTTCCATCTGCACATTCTACACACCATATTTCAGCATTGAAATCCATATACTGATAATAAGCAGGGGCTCCAGCACTCCATTCGCTAAAAGAGCTCGTGAAGTGTGTTGCATTTCTTATTGGCTTATGTGGAAAATAGTCTCCTATTCTATCACCATCAAGATCGGGGTTATCGTACATATCTGCATGTTCAATCTGATTTCCATTGCATAGACCAAAATCAAAGTTAACAGAACTAGGATTTCTTGGATTTAAGCGTATATCATTAAATGTAATTTTTTTGATTAATTTATCATTTTTATCAAATTCAGCTATATCTCCTGGTTTTTTTTCACCAAAGTGTACACTATATATTATAGGGCAATTCTTCCCACAACTTTTATCCTTTTTCATTTTATCATATTCTTTTTGAGCTAGAGTGAATGTTTTGAAGCAGTTTTCATACTTAGGTAATCTCCCTAATGCAATGATTGTAATGCCAATACAGCCGTTTGCTAACATTTTCCTAGCCCAGTTCAACTGTTGTTTTGATAATTGTCCTACTTTAGATTTTTCCCATCTATCCCAGTAGTCTTGCAAGGGTTCAGCTTTTTTCAAGCCTCTTTTATCTGTTGAGGAAACTGAACAATTTTTGACAAAACCGTATAAATTCCATCCACCTTGTTCGGAGATAGGATCACGATTGATCCACCTGCCGTCTTGAGGATTGAGATGGCGGTAGTTGTAGTAGACGAGCCCTAAGTCATCGTCCGAGAACTCACAGGAAAATCTGAACTTGTTTTCATGGGCTGCATCTCCTTCGGTGACCAGCAGGCTACCAAAGGGATCATACTCGTAGCGAGTCCTTTTGGTTTGCTGGCCGTCGAATATGGAAGTGACGTTCTTCAAGGCATCGTGCATGAAGTAGAGATGCTCTTTTATTTTCATTTCATTCTCCTGCCAGCATGTCATCATCAATATGCGCGTGGTTGTTGGTTCCGTCGGGTCCCACAGATAAGTCTTTACTAAGACGGGTTTCGGCTGCATCACATCCAGTTGGGCCACCTGTAAATAGTCCCGGTAGAGGAACCAGGAGTGGCTGGATACTGCTCCATGGACGGTAACCTTCTTTTCAAAGCGCCGTCCCTGGTAGTCGTAGCCGCAGGTGACGATGATTCGCCCATCCTGGCTGGTGAAGGCGACGGGGCGGTCGTTGGCGTCGTAGGAGACTTCCCAAATGCCCGTTGAGGTCTTGATGCTGGTCTGGTTGCCGTCGGTATCGAAGCAAGGAGCAAACGGTTCACTCTCCCTGGCCACTTGGGTGTACTGGTTAAGACAGTTGGCATCGTAGGATAGTTCTTCTTCCAGTTCCCGGGCGGATTTACGGTTACCGATATTGTCGTAGGAGTAAATAAAGCTTTCTCCCCGGCTGATGCGGTCTTCCACCAGCTCGCTGCACCCATTGTAGGTAAAATCTCTTACCGTGGCAGCAGTGGCGGCATCCCAGGAGTCCCGGCGTTGAGTAGAACGCATCAGCGCGTCATAGTCGTAATCATGGCAGGCCGCCAATTCGCCATTTATCCCTTTCTTGTAACTAATAGCGGTTACAAGATTCAGTTTGGGATGGTAGGTATTGCTGCAGACCATGCCGTTGGGGTAGGTGAGAAGGTTAAGGAAGCCGCTGGCTGGATCGTACTGCCAGGTAAAGGGAGACTCCAGTCCTTCCAGATTCATCCCAACAATGCCACCCTGCTGGTCATAGTCAAGATGGGAGTGCTGCACGGTGCGGGTTCCAAGCATCAGGCGGTAGCCAGAGGAACGTCCCAAGGCATCGTACTGTTCCTGGAGAGAGCTCTCCACCAAGCCAAAGGAGGTCTCCTGGATCATATGGCCGTAGGCGTCATAGGAAAAATCCCTGATTCCTGAAGCGTCCCGGACAGAGGTCATATGGCCCAGATGATTATAGGAATAAAGCCAAGGGATGGTTTTATCACTGTGGGAGACAGAGACGAGTTCCCCGGTCAGTGGCGCGTAGGCATAGGTGGTGACAATCCCTCTGGCTTTAGTCAGGGTATGGAGACGGTTGAGATGGTCGTAGGTTTTAGTAACACAGGACCCGTCGGCATAGGTCTTGTTCAACTCCAACCCTGTAGCCTGGTCATAGATCCAGGTGGTGGTGTCCCCGTCGGTGCGGCCGGAAGGGTCAGTGGTAATGTCACCTTCATCTGCCCGGAAAGTGGTCAAGGAGACCATACGGTCAGCTTCATCGTAGGCGAAGCAGGCCGGCTGGATGGCCGTGCCGAACTCGGCTGTCTTTCTGCCGCGGATGTCATAGGAATAGCAAACCGTTCCTCCCAAGGCATCGGTGATGCAGGCAGGATGGTCAGAGCAGGGCAGGTAGCTGGTGGTGGTGACGTTGCCGGCCGCATCCGTGGTTTTGACTGGTCGTCCGGCAGTATCCGTTTCGGTGGTGGTCACATTGCCCCTGGCATCGGTCTGGTGCAGAATCACGCCTGCGGAGGCATAGGAGCGAGTCTGTGAGAAACGGATTCCAGAGTGATCGGTCTGGCTGACGGTAAACCTGTCAATTACTAGGGACTCGGCTAGCATGTTGGAAGTGGGAATGCGGCTGAACTGGGTCCGTGTGGCAGAAGCAGTATACTCCGTCCACTGGATGCTCTGCTGTCCGTAGACGTCCGTGAAAATGGTCTTGCTTTCCAGAAGGGGATCAAGCTGGGAAACCATGCTCTCCATAGTCTGAGTGAGAGGGAGTCCGTCGGCATTGTAGGTGGTGGAAGTCTGCACCTGGTAGACGCCGTCTTCCCGGAGCCGGTAGCAGGAGGAGGTTTCCGATATCCTGTTTCTGGCGGTGTCATTGGGACGAAGTTCATCCAGCAGGACAGTTTGCTTCACCGCCTGCCCCAGTTCGTTGTAGTCCGTGAGGGTAGGAGCAAGGTTTTCTGTCTGAGAACGAACCAATTGCCTTTTACCGTTGTAAGTGTTTCTAGTGACAATGAACCTTCCCTGGGTATTGGGAGTTTCTTCTCTGACGGTCTGTCCAAAGCCGTTTTCCAAGGTCCGCGACAGCACCACTCCCTTGGACAAGCTAGTGGTCAGGATGCCTTCCGGAGTCAGTTCCAGCCTTGTCTCCATCTCGCGCTGGCCAGTTCCGCTTTGTAAGATGGTAGTGCCGTCATAATAGGTATGCGTCACCAGCGTGGCTCCTGCCGGAGTGGTGACGGTCGTGGTGAGTCCGTCCTCGCTGTACTCGGTTCGGGTGATGCGCCCGAGGATATCGGTGGAGGAAACGACCCGTCCCAAATCGTCATACTGCGTACGTTCCACCGTGGTCATGAGCCCCACGTCACGGCGCACGGCAACCGTCCTGCCCGCCGCATCCTTCGTGTAGGAGATAATTGTTTCAGGGGTGGTTTCAGTGGCCGCACGAATAGTCTCCACCAGCTGCTTGGCCGAGTTGTAGCCGTAGCTGGTAGTGATGCCGTCTTCATCAGTTTCCCTCAACGGGCCACAACACATCCACTCGGTCGTGCTGGTTCTACCGTTGCCCTTGGTCGTTTTAACCAGCCTCTGCTCGTCATCATACTCGTAGTCCTCCGAGGCAATCAGCGACCAGTCTTCTCCGGTGTGAACGTACTGTTCCTTTCTGGTGGTGGTTCCGTTTTCAGCAATATACTGCACGCTTCTGGTACTTTGTCCGGGAACAATGCTTCCATTGGCTTGCACGGTTTCGGTCACCTTGTGGAGGGCCCCGTGTTGGGTGGTCTTTTCATAGGTATAAGTCCGTTTGCTGAGTTCCGTTTCAGCTCCATCTTCGGCAATGACCACTTCGGTTTGCGTGGCGGGTCTAAAGTCGTTAAAGCGCAGGTCGGCGTAAGTGGTGCGCGTCCCCTTTTCACCTCCACCCGCCCAGGGAGAGGCTTGCAGCACCACCCGTCCCTGCTCGTCATACTCGTAGCGCGTGTACCCTCCATCGGGCTTGATCTCCAGGGACACCCGGAACTGGTCGTTGTAGGTGTAAAGCGTAGTCTGGGCCAGAGGCGTGTTGTACCCCCGGGTGCTGCTGACGGTCAGCCAGCCCCCGTCGGTGTACTTCTTAACCGTGCGCATGCAGGAAAAAGGCATTTCCTCGTTGATGCCTTGAATGCTCTCAATCATCTCCCATTTGCCCCCGGGCAGCACGTTTTTCTCCACCGTACGCACGGTGCGCTCCTCCCCTTCTCCCTGAATGGTCGTCACCTTGTTGCCTTCCGTCCTGCGTTGCGTCCTAAAGACAGGCATTCCTTCCCTCTGTTCGGCGATGTCCAGCACCTGCACGCCCTGGTCGGAGCTCCGTTCATAGCTGACCGTCTTGTAAGGAGCTCCCGTGCCGGCAAAGCTGCGGCCATTCCTGCTCACCTGGCCGGGAGCGTACCATTCCAGAGTGAGCCTGTTGCCTTCCCCAACCGCCTGGAGCAGCCCCTGGGACTTGGACCAGATGCTTTGGATGGCTCCTGTGGAGGGATGACGGTTCACCTTCATCTGCCGGGAATAGTTTTCTGCTGTGGTTTCCACGCCGGAGGCGGAGATTATAGAGACGACCTTTCCGGTGGAGGCCGAGAAGCGCAGGGTGCGCCCATTGCTCTGGACCATGTCCAGATAGGCGGGAGAGCCGCCGGTGCAGGGAGACTTGTCGGCATTCAACTTTTGAACCTTGTAGTTCACTTGCGCGAACTTCCGGAGACGGAGGCGCCGGCATGACCGTCAGAGCCCTGGAAGGAGATGGAACTACCCGTGGGGCCTTTAACGGAGATTTGCCCGGATTGGGGATTGAAGGAGGCGCTCCATTCGAGGGGATGCTTGTAGCGCAGGGTGATGGGACATGGGGAGGAAGGTTCTGGAAGAGAGCCGGGAGTAGAAAGAGTGTTTCCACCCTCTCCATGAGCTCCACCTCCGGAACCACCTCCATTTCCACCTCCGGAATCGCCCTCGCCTACTTCAAGGATGCCTTCGCAGTCGTCGGCCCCATCCGGGTTGCCGCCAAAGGAATGGGAGGTGTTCTTGCTGCAGTCGGACTGATCAACTTCTTCATCGCAATCACAGGAACAGGGACAGCCTCCTTCCTCCGGTTCGCTGGAGGAGGAAGACAAGGAGCTGGAACTGCTGCTGGAGCTGGAACTTGAAGAGCTCGAAGAACTGGACGAAGAGGAGCTGCTGCTGGAAGAAGAGCTGGAGCTGCTGGAGGAACTCGACGAGGAAGAACTGGAACTACTACTGCTGCTGGATGACGAACTGCTGGAAGAAGACGATGAGCTGGAGCTGCTGGAAGAAGAGGAACTGGAGCTGGACGAGGAAGAGGGAGCGCTGCTGGAAGAATCCGGAGGCTCGGGAACCAAAGAACTGCTGTGGAAACTGGAAGACGACCAGCTGCTGGAGGAAGACGATGAGCTAAAACTGCTGGAAGAAGATGAGCTGGACGAGGAAGGGGGAGCGCTGCTGGAAGAATCCGGAGGCTCTGGCGCCGAAGAACTCGGCTGGGAGCTGGAAGAAGACGAAGAGCTGCTGGAAGAAGAACTGCTGGACGAGGATGAGCTGGAACTGCTGCTGGACTTGGGATCAAACTCAAAGGAATTTCCCCCCCTGCCGAGCTGCTCGACGAGTTGCCTTCTTCCACCTCCTGGTAGAGGTTGACCAGGGTCAGCACGGCTTCTCCCTCCTTGTCGGCCGGAGGGGTGTCTGCCAGCAGGTAGTAGTCCAGATCGGGCTCACCTTCCTTGTCGCTTACCAAGGCAATGCAGAACTCCTGCTGGGCGTCCTGGGAAGGCTGGTACTCGTGGACGATACGGCACCAGTAGTATCCTTGGTCAAAATGGATCTGGCGGTAGAGGGGAGTGAAAGAGCCGGGCTCCGTGGCCAGTGTTAACTCCTTGGCAGGGATGGAAAGGGAGAGGGAGGAATGGGCATGGAGGGAGAGAAAGCAGGTTTTAGGGGTGGTGACTTAAAAGTACCCAAACCATTCGTGTCGTGTGGTGTCGGAAGCCTGGCGTTTGGGAATAAGAACGGGAGCGGTGAGGCCGTTGACGTAAAAGTCTCCCTGAGGCTGTCCGTTGGGGTACATGGGAATGAAGGGGTAGGCGGTATTCATGGCATTGATATTAAAAGAGTTGTTCATGGTATTAAATTGAGAATTGTTTAATAGTTGCCACCACCCTGAAGACAAAAACTACCCAAGTAAACACGCCTATTACGTTACTTCTAAAAAGAAAAGATTTCTTGGCTCTTTTTTCAATCACTTCCCTGTCGGGTTTTGAAGCTCTGAAAGAGAGGAGCAATAAGGAAACATTGGGAATGGAAGAGAAAAATAAAAATGCGGTGTAAAAGGGAATCCGGGAATTCCATGGCAAATAAAACATTGACCCGACGGCAGGGAAGTTTTATCCTGAAATCCTCATTCAACCGGAGGAAGATTACAGCCGTGGAGGACGATATTATTTGCACAGAAAAGATTATTGCGGAACGCAAGACGTTCTTTCTTGATCTCAAACAGAATGCGCGCGGTAAAGTGGTGCGTATTACGGAAAAGGTGAGTTCCAACCGGGACCGGATCATGGTGCCCGCGGAAATCCTGGACGATTTCATCTCCGCTCTCCAGGATATCCGGGAAACGCTGAAGCAGCAGGGGGAATAAATCCCCCTGTTCTTTCTTTTTTAATGATGGCGGGGTTGTGGCTGCCCCGCTTTTTTGCGGTATCCGGATGACTGGGAATCCGGCAGGCAAAATGTCGTTCTGTCTGAATTAGGCGTTGTCAAAAGTAGAAAAGGGAGTACTTTTGTTTCCCGGTTTTTCCGTCCCCTTTTTTCTGCACTCCGGATCCTTCCGCGTTCCGGACGCGCGGGGGCGGATTGTTGATGGCAACCCTCCATATTTCAGACAGATGACGACACAACAGGAATTGACTCCGGAGCTGATACGGGCCGCGCTGACCACGGTTAAATTTCCCGGATTCAGCCGCGACATCGTATCCTTCGGATTAGTGAAGAAGATTGATATTGACGCTGAAAACAACGTCACGATTGATTTGGTGATTGAGAGCAAGAATGCGGATATTCCCCGTTACATTTTTGAAGGCGTCCACGGCGTGATGAAGCATTTGCCCGGCGTGAAGCATTGCGACGTGAATATCGAACACAAGGCTCCGGAAGCCAAGAAGGGAATCAATGACGACCCCTCTACCTGGAAATCCTCCGTTCCCGGCGCCAAACACGTGATCGCCGTCGCTTCCGGCAAGGGCGGCGTGGGCAAATCCACCGTTTCCGCGAACCTGGCGGTGGCGCTGAGCAAGCTGGGTTATTCCGTGGGCCTGGTGGACCTGGATATTTACGGCCCCTCCATGTCCCTGATGTTCGGCACCAAGGAACGGCCCGGAGCCAATGAGAATGACGAGTTTCTTCCGGTAACGGCCCATGGCGTGAAGCTTCTTTCCATGGGGCTGCTGATCAATGAATCGGACCCCGTTGCGGTGCGCGGCCCCCTGGCGACGCGCTACGTCCAGCAGTTCCTGCGCAACGTGGTGTGGGGGGACGTGGATTTCCTGATTCTGGACCTGCCGCCCGGCACGGGAGACATTCAGCTCACGATTGTCCAGACGGCGGAGCTGGACGGCGTGGTGGTGGTGACCACTCCGCAGGAGGTGGCGTTGATTGATGCCCGCAAGGCGATCGGCCTTTTTGAACGGGTGAAGACCCCCATTCTGGGCGTGATTGAAAACATGAGTTATTTCCAGTGCCCGTCTGACGGCAAGATTTACCACATCTTCGGCGAAGGCGGCGGCGAGCGGGAAGCGGCCAAACTGGGCGTGCCGCTGCTGGGCAAGATTCCGCTGGACATCGCCACCCGCTCCGGCGGGGACGAAGGCCGCCCCGTAGCCCTGGAAGACCCTGGGCAGAACCCGGTTTCCGCCGCGTTCCGCCAGGTGGCTGAACAATGCGCCCGCATGGTGCTTGACTGCTGAATGCCCGGACGGGGCAGGAGGCCCCGGTCCGGTTGACGCCCTTTGACCGTAAAGCCGGGTTGGAGCCTGCCGCTCCGGTCCGGCTTGTTTGCCGGCATGTTCCGGCTCCTTGAAGGAGGAATGCATGGAAGGAAAGAAAGCAATGAATAAGACGTGGAATTTGAAGGAGATGAAGAAGTTGATCCCCCTGGCCTTTCCGGTGCTGGTGGTGAACCTCTCCATTGTGGGCATGGGGGCGGTGGACGCCATTGTCGCCGGGGGCGCAGGCGTGACGGACATGGCCGCCGTGGCGCTCGGGTCTTCCGTATATTTGCCCGTGACCCTCTTCGCCTGCGGCGTGCTGATGATCATCGGCCCCGTGATCGCCAACATGCGCGGCAAGAGCCATGAAAGCCGCGTGGGCTACATGACCAACCACGGCCTGTGGCTGGCGCTGATGCTCAGCCTGGTTTCCATGCCGGTCATTTATGCCCTGAGGAACGTGTTCGGCTGGATATCGGATGACGCCGCCATGTGTGAGATGGCCTCCGCCTACATGTTCGCCATCATGTGGGGACTGCCCGCCAACCTGGGATTCGTGGCCCTCAAGAGCCTGAACGAAGGCTCCAACATGACCCGGCCCGCCATGTACGTGGGGATATGCGGCCTGCTGCTCAACATTCCGCTGAACTACATGTTCGTCTTCGGCATGTACGGATTCCCCCGCATGGGTGGCGCGGGCTGCGGCGCGGCCACCGCCGTTATCTTCTACATTGAATTCCTGCTGATGTTCCTGCTGGTGTATTTCAACCCCAAGCACCGCCCGTACCGCAGGCACATCGTTTCCTGGCGGCGTCCCACGCCTTCCGTCATTACGCATCTGGTGCGGCTGGGCGTGCCGATCGGCATTTCCCAGCTGTGCGAGGTGATGCTTTTCTGCGCCGCCGCGCTGGTGCTGGCTCCCCTGGGCAAGACACAGGTAGCCAGCCACCAGATAGCCGGGAACGTGGGCGGCCTGGTTTTTATGCTGCCCCTGTCTGTGGGTCTGGCGGCTTCCATCCGCGTGGCCTACCATCACGGCAAAAAGAATGTGGCCGGGACCAGGTCCGCCATTCTCTCTGCCTATGTGCTGGTACTCAGCATCTGCCTGTGCACGATAGGCGGCATCATCCTTTTCCGCGAACAGATCGTGCACTTGTATAACGATTCGGAACTGATTGTCAGCACGGCCTCCGTCCTGCTGATCCTGGCGGCCGCCTACCAGCTCCCGGACTGCCTCCAGGTGCTTTCCGTCGGGGTGCTGAGGGGATTCCGGGATACCGCTTCCATTTCCATCATCACCTTCGTGTCGTACTGGATGGTGGGATTCCCCGTGTGCTACATTCTTGCCCGGACCGACTGGATTGTCCCGGCCATGGGCGCGCGGGGCGTCTGGATAGGGTTCATCGTCGGCCTTACCGTGGCGGCCGTACTGCTGCTGTGGCGCGTGGTGCGCACCACGCGGCGCGAATTTGTCCTGATGCGGCGGGGCGGGGAGTAATCCTCCCCCCGGCGCGGGCGTCCAGGGATGTTTATTTTTCCTGTTCCGCAGAGGATTGTTTCTGTCCGAGCCGTTTCAGGATATCCACGGCTTCCTGCGGGCGAGCCGCTTCCCTGAGTATAACTTTTTTCTTCCCGCCATATTCCAGAATAATGTCTCCGGCGCCGTTCCTGGCCGGATGCAGCCGCACGTTTCTGAGTTTGTGGAAGGAACGGGTATAAATGCTGCATCCTTTGAAAAACAGGGCTGCTTCTCCGGTAATGGCAATTAGGCGGCGGTCCGTCAGCGCATAAAGGCTGTTGCGCCGGCTTGTCCGTTCCCGCCAGGGAGCGGAAAGCAACCTCACGCCGCCGGCCAGGGCCAGCATGGCCGGAATGCCGCCGGCGATAACCCCTGCGAGGGAAAAATAAAGCAGGGAACCGGGAAGCTCCCCTTCCCAAAAATGGCCCGCGTCTCTCCAGACTGCCAGAATAAAGCACCAGGGATAGACCAGAAGAATGGTGCCGAAGAACATTCGCCTGGCGACGGGAAAAGTCCAGTACCGTTCTGCGGGACGGCTTTTCCATAGAATCCGTTCCCCGGGCTTGAGCTTGCGCGCCAGGAGTTCTTCCGCAGTGGGGATATGGTCGGGGCATCCTCCGTGCATGCCTGATTTATAGCCGGAAAACAATGAGTGTCAATGTTGCGGAGGGCAGGTGCGGGGGCGGCGCATGGCTTATGCCTGACTTGGGGATGGCGGGCGGCGGGAAACTTTCCGTTTCAAGGGGTCTTTTTCTGAACTGGAGTAATACAAGCTCTATCCCCTTCCATGATGTAAAGATGATGTTATTGTTTTTAAAAGATATTGAATGAGAAAGAATTATGAATATCTGGCCTTTTTTCTCCTTTTATCTTGTGAAGGCTCATGATTCGCTGTAATTTGGAAGCCCTGTACGATTAAGATTTTCACATGTCATTATCTATTAAATCTGAGCAGGAGTGCCGCTGGGATATTGCATCCCTTGGCGAAGTGATGCTGAGGCTGGACCCCGGCGAAGGCCGCATTCATACCACGCGTTCCTTCCGTGTCTGCGAAGGCGGCGGGGAATACAACGTGGCCCGCGGGCTGAGGCGCTGTTTCAGGATGAGGGGCGCCATCGTCACCGCCATCTGCGACAATCCCGTAGGGCGGCTTCTGGAGGACTGCATGCTTCAGGGCGGACTGGACCTGGATTACGTGAAATGGGCCCCCTTTGACGGCATCGGCCGCGACTGCCGCGTGGGCCTGAATTTCACGGAACGCGGCTATGGCGTGCGCGCCGCCGTGGGCTGTTCCGACCGCGGACTGAGCGCCGCCTGCCAGATGAAGCCCGGCGACGTGGACTGGGACGCCCTGTTCGGCAGGGACGGCGTGCGCTGGTTCCATACCGGCGGCATTTATGCGGGACTTTCCGAAACGACGAGCGACGTGGTGCTGGAAGCCGTCCAGGCCGCCCGCAAGCACGGCACGGTCGTTTCCTATGACCTGAACTACCGCCCCTCCCTGTGGAAGAGCATCGGCGGCCAGAAGCGCGCCCAGGAGGTAAACCGAGCCATCGCTCCCTTTGTGGACGTCATGATCGGCAATGAGGAGGACTTCCAGGCGTCCCTGGGCCTTTCCATCGAAGGGGCCACGGAGGACTTCTCCCATATCGACCAGGGTTCCTACCGGCAGATGATCCGCCGCGCAGTGGCGGAATTCGGCTTCAAGGCCGCCGCCACGACATTGCGCGTGGCCCGCACGGCCACCTTCAACGACTGGGCGGCCATGCTGTACTGCGACGGGGAGTTTTATGATTCCATTTCCTTCCCGAATCTGGAAATCCTGGACCGCGTGGGCGGCGGAGATTCCTTCGCCTCCGGCCTGATTTACGGGCTGATGAGCGGGAAGGGCCCCCAGTACGCCGTGAACTGCGGATGCGCCCACGGCGCGCTGGCCATGACCACTCCGGGGGATACCTCCACGGCCTCCCTGGCGGAAGTGGAAAAAGTCATGAAGGGCGGCACCGCCCGCGTGGACCGCTAACCTTTATCTTATCCTGTTATGATTGAAAGCTGGAGATGGTACGGTCCGGGGGACCCGATTACGCTGAGGGACATCCGCCAGGCGGGCGCTTCCGGAATCGTGACGGCCCTGCATGAAGTGAAGTGCGGAGACCTCTGGACGGAAGAAGCCGTGGCGGAACGGGGCCGGATGATCGAGGAGCAGGGCATGAACTGGGTGGTGGCGGAAAGCATCGCCGTCCATGAGGATATCAAGACGCGTTCCGGAAACTGGAAGCATTACCTGGAAGTGTACAAGCAGAGCCTCCGCAACCTCGCCGGGGCCGGGGTGAAGGTGGTCTGCTACAACTTCATGCCCGTTCTGGACTGGACGCGCTCCGATCTGGCTTTTCCGATGGAAGACGGCAGCAGCGTGCTGAAATATGATTCCGCCCGTGTGGCTGCCTTCGACCTGTTCATTTTGGAGCGCCCCGGGGCGGAAGGGGACTATTCCCCGGAGACCCTGGACCGGGCGCGCAGCCTCTTCCAGTCCCTGGACGGGGAGGGCCGCCGTGCGCTGGCGGATTCCATCCTGCTGGGGCTTCCCGGCACGGTGGACGACCTGACGCCGGAGCAGTTCAAGGACATGCTCAAACGCTATGAGGGCATCGACGACGCCCGCCTGCGGCAAAACCTGTACGACTTTCTCAACGAGATCATGCCCGTCTGCGAGGAAACGGGCATCCGCATGGCCATCCATCCGGACGATCCGCCCCGGCCCATCTTCGGGCTGCCCCGCATCATGAGTGATGAGGAGGACATGCGCCGGATGATCCGGGAAGTGCCCGCCATGCACTGCGGGTTCACGCTCTGCACCGGTTCCCTGGGCGGCCTGTATTCCAACTCCCCGCACCTGCTGATGGAGGAATTTGCGGACCGCGTTTACTTCGCCCACTTCCGCAACACGGTGTTTGATGCGGACCATGAAAGCTTCCGGGAATCCGACTCCCACCTCTGCGGGCACACGGACATGGCCTACGCCATGCAGTGCCTCATCAACGAGGAAAACCGCCGGAAGGCGGAAGGCCTGGAAAACTGGCGCATTCCCGTGCGCCCGGATCACGGCAAGCTGATGGACATCGACCTGGAAAAGAAATGTTACGCCGGGTATTCCTACGGCGGCCGCGTCATCGGCCTGGCGGAACTCCGCGGATTGGCCATGGGCCTGCAATCCTTCCGCCCGCTGGTCGGGAAAAACGCCCTGGTCACCGGGGCCGCCGGGGTTCTCTGCTCCGTCATGGCCCGCGACCTGCTGAAGGCCGGGGCCAGGGTGGCCCTGCTGGGCCGCACCCGTTCCAAGCTGGAAGAACTTCAGCGGAAGCTGGCTGAGGAAGGGCTCACCCGGACCCTCGTCATCGCGGCGGACGTGCTGGACAAGGCGCAGTTGGAGGAAGCCGCCACCCTGCTGGAAAACACCTGGGGACGGCTGGACATCCTGGTGAACGGGGCCGGAGGCAACGATCCGCGCGGGACCACCCCCGCGGAGCAGTGCATGCCGGACACCCCGGTGGAGCAGGGCTTCTTCGGCATGGACATGCAGGGTTTTGAGTACGTCAACCGCCTCAACATGATCGGCACCATTCTTCCCTCTCAGGTCTTCGGAAAACTGCTGGCCGCTTCCAGCGGCTGCATTGTCAACATCTCCTCCATGGCCGCATTCCTGCCCCTGACCAAAGTCGGGGCCTACGGGGCAGCAAAAGCCGCCGTGGACAACTTCACCAAATGGCTGGCCACACACCTGGCTCCTCTGGGTGTGCGCGTCAACGCCATCGCTCCCGGCTTCTTCATTACGGATCAGAACCGCTTCCTGATGATGGAAAAGGACGGGGAAACGCCTACGCCGCGCGGGCGCAAGGTGCTTGCCAAGACGCCCATGCACCGCTTCGGCGAGCCCGGCGACCTCTGCGGAGCCCTGCAATTCCTGGTGTCTCCTTCCGCCTCCTTCGTGACGGGGACCATCATCCCCGTGGACGGCGGTTTCCTGGCCTATTCCGGAGTGTAACCATCAAACTCCTCCCTCCCATGTTTATCGACGACGACTTTCTGCTGGACACTCCCCAGGCGAAGACGCTCTTCCATGACTACGCCGAACACCAGCCGATCATTGACTACCACTCCCACCTGGACGCCGCCGCCATCGCGGACAACCGCCAGTTCTCCAACATCGCCCAGCTCTGGCTGGACGGTGACCATTACAAGTGGCGCGCCATGAGGACCAACGGCATTCCGGAGCGCCTGTGCTCCGGAGACGCTCCGGACCGGGAAAAATACGACGCCTGGGCCGCCACCGTGCCCCGGCTGCTTCGCAACCCCCTGTACCACTGGACGCATCTGGAACTCCGGAGGCCCTTCGGAATCACCGGAACCCTCTTCGGTCCGGATACCGCCGGAGATATCTGGGAAAAGACCTCCGCCATGCTCCAGTCCGGCTCCATGGGAGCCCTGGACATTCTGAAAAAGATGAACGTGGAAGCCGTCTGTACGACGGACGATCCCTGCGACGACCTGGCCGCCCACCGGCGGCACGCCGCTTCCGGAGATTCCGTGAAGTTGCTCCCCACCTTCAGGCCGGACAAGGCGCGCGCCATCCATCAGGGCAGGGCATGGATGGAATGGGTGGACCGTCTGGAACGGGCTTCCGGCATGGAAATCCGTGATCTGGCCGCATTCCAAAAAGCCCTTGCCTCCCGGCACGCCTGGTTTGCGCGGAACGGCTGCAAGCTGTCGGACCACTCCCTGGAAGCGTTCGACGATGAAAGCCTGTCCGAAGAGGAGGCCGCCGCACTCTTTGCCGCCGCCCGGCAGGGCGGGGAAGTGGCGGGACGGGATGCCGTCAGGTTTTCCAACTACCTGATGGATTTTCTTGCCGGACTTGACGCGGCCGCGGGCTGGGTCCGCCAGCTCCATGTGGGCGCCTTGCGCAACCCCAACGGGGCGGCCCTGCGGGATCTGGGGCCGGACACGGGCTTTGACGCCATTGCGGACTTCACGTACATTGCTCCTCTGGGCCGTCTGCTGGACCGCTCCGCGCAGAAGGGAACGCTGCCGAGCACCATCCTGTACAACCTGAATCCGCGGGACAATGCCGCCATGGCCGTGCTCTGCGGCAGTTTTCAGGACGGAGTCACGGCCGGCAAAATGCAGTACGGCGCCGCCTGGTGGTTCCTGGACCAGATGGACGGCATGACCCGCCATCTGGAGACCCTCAGCCAGCTCGGCATGCTCTCCCGCTTCGTGGGAATGCTGACGGACAGCCGCAGCCTGCTCAGCTACACGCGGCATGAATACTTCCGCCGCATTTTGTGCCGCATGCTGGGCAGGGACATGGCCCAGGGCCTGGTCCCGGACGACATGGACATGGTCGGCTCCATGGCGGCTGACATCTCCTACAACAACGCCAAACAATACTTCAACTTTTAGACCATGAACACATTATTGGAAAAACTGTCCGCCATCAGGCTCGTTCCCGTCGTTGTCATCAACGATGCGGAAAAAGCCGTTCCCCTCGCCAGGGCCCTGATGGACAACGGCTGCGGCTGCATGGAAATCACGTTCCGTACGGCTGCCGCCGCGGAAGCCATCGCCCGCATCTCCCGCGAGGTGCCGGACATGCTGGTGGGGGCGGGCACGCTTCTGACGCCGGAACAGGTGGAGCAGGCGCGCCATGCCGGGGCCTCCTTCGGCGTGGCTCCCGGTTTTGATCCCCTGGTGGTGAAAGCCGCCTCCGCTCTGGGCTTTCCCTTCGTTCCGGGCGTCTCTACGGCTTCGGAAATGAGCCAGGCCCTATCCCTGGGGTGCCTGTTCCAGAAATTCTTCCCGGCGGAAGCTGCGGGAGGCGTCAAGATGCTCAAATCCCTGCTGGGAGCCTTCCGGCACACGGGCGTGCGCATCATGCCCACGGGCGGCATTCATGCCGGCAACATCGGCTCCTGGCTTGAAATTCCGGAAGTGGCCGCCTGCGGCGGTTCCTGGATTTGCGAGCCGTCCCTGATCCAGTCCTCCGAATGGGAGGAAATAGGCCGCAGAACCCGGGAAGCCCTCCGGGCCCTGTAGGCGGAAAACAGCCTTAATCCAAACAAACCCCCGCTTATGATTCAAGAACAACCCAGGCAGGACTCCTTCCGGTGGATGATCCTTTTCATGCTCTTTGCAGCTACGACGATCAATTACCTGGACCGCCAGATACTCTCCATCCTGAAGCCCATCCTGGACGTCGAGCTGGGATGGACAGACGCCCAATACGGCATGATCATGTCCATTTTCCAGGCCTCCTACGCCATCGGCCTGACCATGTTCGGCTGGATTATCGACAAGTACGGAGCCCGCATGGGCTTTGCCATCTCCATCATCTGGTGGAGTGTGGGGGCCATCTCCCATGCCTTTGCCGTGGGCGTCAAATCCATGGGCCTCAGCCGCATCATTCTGGGGCTGGGTGAAGGCGGCAACTTCCCCGCCAGCATCAAGACGGTGACCAACTGGTTTACCTCCGGGGAGCGCGTATTCGCCACCACCCTGTTCAACTCCGGCGCGAACGTGGGCGCCCTGGTGGCTCCGGCCACCATCCCGTTCATCGCCGCCGCTTGGGGCTGGCAGTCCGCGTTCATCGCGGCCGGCGTGCTGGGCTTCATCTGGGTGGCCTTCTGGCTCCGGATGCCGAAGGAACCGCGCGTGAAACTGGCGGAGGAATCCTCCGCACTGGCGCGGGCGGAAAAGGAAGAGGCCAGGGAATCCATCCCCTGGAGAAAACTTCTCACCTACAGGCAGGCATGGAGCCTCATCATCGTCCGCTTCCTGACGGACCCCATCTGGTGGTTCTTCCTCTTCTGGCTGCCCGACTTCTTCAACAAGCACTTCGGCTACAACATCAAGGAATCCGCCCTGCCGCTGATCGTCATTTACGCGCTGGTGACCGTCCTCAGCATCATCGGCGGCTCCCTGACCAAGTACCTGGCGGGGCTCGGATGGAGCCTGAACAAGGTCAGGAAAATCTCCATGCTCATCTTTGCCTGCTGCGTGCTTCCGGTCATCTTTGTCCAGTACTTCGATATGTGGACCATCGTAGCCGTGCTCGGACTGGCGGGAGGCGCCCACCAGGCGTGGTCCGCCAGCGTGTATACCCTGGGGTCCGACATGTTCCCCAAGTCGGACGTGGCGTCCATCACCGGCCTTTCCGGCATGGCCGGGCAGATCGGCAGCGTGCTGTTCCAGACAGCCGTGGGCTTTACGCTGTCCCACTTCGTAGCGCTGGGCAATCCTTCCCACGGCTATGACATCATCTTCGTCGTCTGCGGATGCGCCTATCTGGCCGCCTTCATCATCTTCAGCCTGATCGTTCCCAAAATCAACATGGTGGAGTCCAGGGAAAGCTGAGCTTCCGGACATTTTTCTCCGGACCTTCCCACGGGTGCGGCTTGCTCGTGGGAAGGTCCGGCCTGGTGGCGGCGTGCGGGAAGAAAATCCCGCACGCCGTCGTCATTTTACTCCGCTCCTTGCGGGCAGGGACGCTGGAGTACATGCCATGTGAAGCACGACGGAGCTTCTCCGGAGGCGGGCCGCCGCCGGGAATGGTGCTGATTCCCGGTCTTTTACCTTCAAAGAACATGTGAGGGAGGAAAAAATCCCTCCCGGCATGTTGAAAGTATTGCTCGGAGAAAAAAATCCTCTTGGACTGGGGAGGTTTTTAACCGGAAAAGCCGGGAGTTTCTCTTTCCCCCTTGTTGGAATAGCCATTCACGGGAATGGGCATTTCTGCCGTGTTTTTTATAACCGGAATTCCCCGGTGATCGAGGGGGCCGCATTCCTGGATGTTTCCTCCGGAGCGCGGGGAGATTTTGCCGGAAAAGAAGTTTAAAAAACAGGCTGTTCCGGATTTCCGGAACAGCCTGTGAATGGATTAATAAAGTATTCGTCCGTCCTTAACCGACGCGCTCCACTTTCACGGAGTGGGCCTGGCCGTTGATGACGATGGTCAGGTCGCGGGAGCCGGAGGGGCCGCTCACCTGGGCGGTGATGCCGTTGTCAATGACCGTCATGGACGGTGCGGCAGCAGCGGGGGCGGCGTTCACCTGGGCGGGGGCCTCCGGCTGCGGTTCGGGCTTCTTGTAGAAGTCTTCCACCTGCTGGGGGAACATGGCGTAAATCACGCAATGCTCGTCGTCCGTGGGCAGGCCCTTTTCCGCAAGCTTCCTGCGCAGGTTTTCCATGTCGGGCTTGATCAGGTCCGCCGGGCGGCAGGTGATCGGTTCCTTGCCCATCTTTTCCGCGCAGAGTTTCTGCACTTCCGGATCCACGGGGGCGGGGGTGCGGCCATAATAACCCAGGGCGATGTCCGCCGCCTGGGGCGTGATGTTCTTCCAGCGGCCGAACTTGACGTTCAGCATGGACTGCACGCCCACGATCTGGGAGGTGGGCGTCACCAGCGGAATCCAGCCCAGGGCCTTGCGGACCACGGGGATTTCCGCAAACACTTCTTCAAACTTGTCTTCCATGCCCTGTTCCTTGAGCTGGGTGCGGAAGTTGGAAAGCATGCCGCCGGGAACCTGGTAGCGCAGCGTGTCGGAATCCACCACCTCGTTGCGGTGGGAGGTGAATTTGCCCAGTTCGTCGTAAATGGGCTTGAGCATTTCAGACACCTCAATGAGCTTGTCCGTATCGTAATCCGGCTTGCGGGAATTGCCGTTGAGCAGGGCGAGCATGCGCAGGCAGTCCGGCTGTCCCGTGCCGTTGGCGAAGGGGGAGATGGATACGTCGCAGGCGTCCACCCCGGCGTCGATCGCGCTGAGATAGGTGGAGGCGCCGAGTCCGGCGGTATCGTGCGTGTGAATCCAGACGGGAATATTCAGGTCCTTCTTCAGAGCGCTGACCAGTTCATGCGTCACGTAGGGAGGGATGAGGCCGGCCATGTCCTTGATGACGATGGCGTCCGCGCCCATGTCCGCCAGTTCGCGGCCCATGTCCACAAAGCTTTGCGTGGTATGCACGGGGGAAGTCGTGTAGCAGATGGTGCCGTGGGCCTGGGCTCCGGCCTTCTTGGCGGCGCGGATGGAGGTTTCCATGTTGCGCGGGTCGTTCACGCAGTCGAAAATGCGGAAAATATTCATGCCGTGCTTGGCGCTCATGGCCACGAAGGCTTCCACCACGTCATCCGCGTAATTGGTGTAGCCCACAATGTTCTGGCCGCGCAGAAGCATCATGTGGGGCGTTTTGGGGGCGGCCTTCTTCAGGGCGTCCAGACGGTCGAACGGCCATTCCTTCAGGAAGCGAAGGCCGGCGTCGATGGTGGCTCCGCCCCAGGTCTCCAGGGCGCTGAAGCCCATGGAATCAAGGATGGGGGCGATGGGCAGCATGTCTGCCGTCTTCATGCGGGTGGCTGCCAGGGACTGGTGGCCGTCGCGCAGAACGGTACAGTTGAATGTAACAGGATTCATATTTATTTAACGATCGTTAAAAATTGAAGGGGGTGGCTTCTTGAAAAGAATTGTCTCACACGAGTTTGAGGAGGTCAAGCTTACAAGAGTAAAATTTAGAATGATTCCAATAAAATTCAGTTATTGTACGGGAGCCATCAACCTGGCAAGGTTGCATAGCATTTTGAATCCCAGCGATTTTTTGTTGTAGTCCTCCAGGGATTCCCGGACGGACGAGTAAAAGTCTTTTTCCAGCATGGCCTGTACCTCCGCACACACGCCGGGATCGCGGACAATGGCGGTGAGCTCGAAGTTCAGGGCCAGGGAGCGGTTGTCCAGGTTGGCCGTTCCCACGGTGGCGATATCGTCGTCCATCAGGATCACCTTCTGGTGCAGGAAGCCCTTTTTGTAAGCCCAAAGCTGGATGCCGTAGGTATCCAGGTCCCGCAGGAAGGTGAAGGAGGAAAGCTTCACCAGAATGTGGTCCGCCCGTTCCGGGCGCAGGATGCGCACGTCCACATTCCGCAGGGCGGCCGCCTGGAGGGCGGACATCACGCCTTCGTCCGGCACGAAATAGGGCGTGGAAATCCACAGGCGGTGCGTGGCCCGGTTCGCCAGGGCGATGATGGTGGTCTTCCACGCGGGAATCACGTCCGCCGGGCCGGAGGGCAGCACCAGCACGGTTTTATCCTCCGGCTGGGGTGTGATATCCCAGCACAGGCGGGGGAAGGTGGACGGGGTGGATTTCGACATGGTGGCCCAGTTCCAGTCTTCCAGGAAGCTGATCTGGGTCTGCTGGACAGAGGGGCCGTGAAGCTGGATGAACGTGTCTCTCCAATACCCCAGCGCCCCCTTTCCCAGATACTCCCGGCCAATGTTCATGCCCCCGATGAAGGCGGTGGAGCCGTCCACGACCACCAGCTTCCGGTGGTTACGGAAATTCAGGCGCAGGACGTTGCTCAGGAAGTGGCGCTTTCCGTTGAACGGCTCAATCTTCACTCCCTCCTTTCGCAGGGCGGAAATATAGCCGGGCGGCAGTTTGTGGGAGCCTATTTCATCATACAGCATATAAATGTGGATGCCCTCCCGCGCCCGCTCAATCAGCAGGTTTTTCAGGTTCCGGCCCACGGAATCGTTCTTGATGATGAAAAACTCGATCAGGATGTAACGCTCCGCCTTCTTGATGGCGTCGTAAATGCGGGGAAAGGCGTTGTCCGCGTCGATCAGGAGCTGGCAGGAATTGCCCCTGCACACGGGCAGCCGCACGATGTCCCCCAGCGTCTGCATGATCTCCCCCGCCGTGTCCGCGGAGCGGATGGCGTACGGCTTCATGCAGTTCGTGATCTTGTCCGTCAGCTCCCCCCACGGGGACTCGGAATCCGTTTGCCTGCGTCGCGTCTCCACGTAGCCGCTGAAGGTGCGCCGCCCCAGAATCAGGTAAAAGGGCACGGCGATGTAAGGGAAGGCCAGCAGGGAAATCAGCCACGCGATGGTGCCCTGGGGCGTGCGCGTATGGAGCAGGGCCGGAATCAGGCAGAATGCCCCGGCTATGTGGCACAGGGCGGCGAATCCCAAATATGGCTCGTCAGGTATGAGCATGGAAATCATGGAACGCGTAACGGAAAAAATACAGGGGCGGGGAATAGTGAAAAGGCTGGCTTTTGGTGCTGGAGATGGTACTAAAGTGACGCATGCTCGTATTATCACGGGCCAAGGGCTGAGAAAAGCGCAAATTACGGAAATGAAGCAGTATTTGGAACTTTTGGACGACGTTTTAACCCATGGGGTGGGGCGGGAGGACCGGACCGGGACGGGCACCATCGGCGTGTTCGGCAGGCAGAGCAGGTATGACCTGCGCGACGGTTTCCCGTGCCTGACCACCAAGAAGCTCCACCTGCGCTCCATCATTTACGAACTGCTCTGGTTCCTGAAAGGGGAGACCAACATCAAATTTTTGAAAGACAACGGCGTCAGCATCTGGGACGAATGGGCCGATGAAAACGGCGAGCTTGGCCCCGTGTACGGCGCGCAGTGGCGCTGCTGGCCCGGCGAGGACGGACGTCCCATCGACCAGATTGCCAGGCTGATAGACGGCCTGAAAAACAACCCGTGGTCGCGCCGCCACATCGTCAGCGCCTGGAACGTGGCCCTGGTGGATGACATGGCCCTCCCGCCGTGCCATTCCCTCTTTCAGTTTTGCGTGATTCCCGCCCAGCCGGGAGAGGAAAGGCACGGCCTTTCCCTGCAGCTCTACCAGCGCAGCGCGGATCTCTTCCTGGGGGTGCCGTTCAACATTGCCTCCTATGCCCTGCTGCTGCTCATGACGGCGCAGGTGTGCGGCTATGAGGCCAGGGAATTCATTCATACCTTCGGGGACCTGCACCTGTACCTCAACCATCTGGACCAGGCGCGGGAGCAATTGTCCCGCACGCCGCGCCCGCTTCCGGTAATGAAACTCAATCCGGACGTCAGGACCATTGACGGATTCCATTACGAGGACTTCGAACTTACCGGATACGATCCACTGCCGCACATCAAGGCTCCCATTTCCGTATAATTCCGCCCACCTCATTCCCTGACCATCATGTCACAGCCCGTCACTTACACAGGAGTGGTCGCCATGGCGTCCGGCCGCGGCATCGGCTACCGGGGCGCGCTGCCCTGGCATTTGCCGGACGACCTGAAGACCTTCAAGCGCATCACCACGGGACATCCCGTCCTGATGGGCCGCAAAACCTATGAAAGCATCGGCAGGCCGCTCCCCGGGCGGCAGAACATCGTGCTGACCCGCGATCCGTCCTGGACGGCGGAAGGAGTGGACGTCATTCATTCCGTGGAGGAACTGAAGCGTCTTCCCCTGATGGACCCGGAAGTCATGGTCATCGGCGGTGCGGAAATCTTTTCCCTGATGATGCCGCTCATGTCCCGCATGTGGGTTTCCCATATCAGTGGAGAATATCCGGCGGATACGTGGCTGCCGCCGTTTGAAGACCGTTTCCGGTCAGCAAATCTGCACGAACAATTTGAAGGGTTTGACCTGTTTTTGTACGAATAGGGGATTCCGAATCCGCTGGCAATGGAATTTATTGACAATAAATGTTTTATTTTTATAAAACATTGATAATAATTAATATGCTCCAATTCTGATATTTTTTGAATATTCCTGTTTGTTCATGACCGTCTTGGAATTATAAAGACGGTTAATAACAGATCAAAAGCGCGGATTCGGAATCCGTTACATTATCCGCGTATGAAAACTGTTCTGTCCCTGCTGGTTGTTTTGTGCAGTACGGCGTCCTTTTCCCTGGGAGCCTCCCTGTATTATTCCGGTTCCAATGACGGCTGGTGGGAAACGGCCGGCAATTGGAAAACGGATTCTCCGGACGGTCCCGCGGCCGCATCAAAACCCGCTACGGGAGATACCGTGTACATCGGCGCCGGAGGAAACATCAATGTCAAGATAGGGAGCAACGGAGGGAGCAATACGTTCTACGGCATGAATATCAATATCGCAGAGGGGAGCACCCTGACGGTGACGACCAACGATGCGAAATTCTGGGGTTCCACCTTCACCATCGGCTCCGCGGACGGCCTGATTTTCACAAACAACGTATGGGGGGATTATAAAAACGGCGCTCCTGCGGTAGGCCGCCAGCCCCTTACGTTCCATCTGGGCCTGGAAGGTTCCGTGGCGTACCAGGCCAATTTCAACAGTTCGTCAAGCGCCCACTTCAATTTGAACGGTTTCCTGGACATTCTGGAAGGAGGGGAATTCTCCATCCAGCGCAGGGATTTGATGAGCTTCGGGGCCAATGGAGATGCCCTGTCATTTAATTTTTCCAATTTCCAGGTGAACTTTGAAGCCGGAGAAGTTTCCACCCTCTATGACCAGTCTGCGGAACTGACCGCCACCAGGGAGGACCTGGGCAAGTACAAGCTGGTTTATGACGCCGACGGCAAGAAGCTGTATGTGGAATACGTGACGGGCTCCCGGGCCGTTCCGGAACCTTCCGTTTCCCTTCTGGGCCTCCTGTGCGTGGGGGGATTGCTGATAAGGCGCCGCCGTCAATAACTCGGAAGCCATTCGGACAATCCGTTCAGGATGAATGTGCTTAAACGAGGGAAGGGCCATTTATCTGTCCGTGGAGCGGGCTTGGCGAGTCCAGGAAAATAAAAAAGGCGGGAAATCTCCCGCCTTTGAATTGATCTGATCAAACGAATTGTCCGTCAAGACCGTCTGCGGCGCATCAGAAGCGTGCCGAGGCCAATCAGTCCCAGGGCGGCGGTTGCGGGTTCAGGGACGGCCATGGCTACCAGTTGAACGTTTCCGTCATTGTATTGCAGGCCGAATTCGCCTTCCTTGAGGTTGCTGGCATCCTGGGCATAGGTAAGTGTGTTGCCGTCGGAATCCGTTACTTGTAATTGGGAGCCGTCAAAGTTGGCAATGGAACCGTCTCCGAAGCCGATATGGAGCATGTCAATGGAGGAAGTCAATCCGGACAGGGTATAACTGCCCTTCAGGATGGTTGTTTTATCCCCAAGCCATGCCGTCCCGATAGTAACCAGGCTGTTCCCCGTCATTTGTCCGAAGTCGAAAACCGTTCCGTCCGCAACGCCCATGTCAAAATTGAAATTCACTTGAGTGTTGGTTCCGAGATGCATGGAAAATGCTCCGTAATCTCCCCATTCGGTGGCATTAAGGGTGACATAGTCTCCCAAATAGATACCTGATACACAACTTTTCAGATCGCTTCCGGCTGTAACGGTAATAGCTGTCTGGTTGCTGGTGAACGTCTGTTTTCCGCCTTCCACGGAAAAATCATACCCAATAAAGCCGGGGTCCTGGTTGATGGGCTTGTAACCGTCTCCTGATTGAAGGCTGCTCTGGGATGAATTTTTAAGGACACCCCAGTTGTTTTCTGACCAATTTCCATTGTCGCCCCCATTCCAGACGTAAACCCAGTAACCGTTGTAATTGAAGTCGGGCTGTAATACGGTAGCCGCCTGAGAGGCGGAAACGGCCATTATTGCCATGAATAGCGATAAAGTCTTCTTCATAAAAATGGTTTCTTTCTTGAACGAAAATAAATGTGTCGGATTTCATATCCGTTGTCAATAGATATGTTTGATAAATAGTGGTTTTTGAAAATTTAAACAAGAAATTCGCTTGTATTTCAGTGTTTTTACATAATCTGTAATTTTTCTTAATCACTGAAAAAAAATAAGTAACAACAAAATGAAATCATTGCCGGATATGAAATCCGTATTTGTTTTTAACTTCAAAGGAATTTATCGTTCGGAATAGACTTTTCCGACGGTGTTAACGGAATGAAAGGAATCACTCAGTTTTTCCGATGGAATGCATTAATAGGCTAAAGCAGCCTGTGGCGGCTGGATAATTTTCAGGTCCGTGAGGAAAGGTTGTTTTTACGGAAAGATTTAATCCTGTTGCTCTACAGCATCATTTGCAGTAAGGGCTAGATACTTTTCTTTCCCCTGACGGAATCCGGACTCAGAATTTTTAGGGCGGAAGAACCTCTGTCGGTTTTTGCTGGAAGAGATAGGAGAATGCCGCAGCGGAAAGTTCTTTAGTCAGGAATGACTAATACTGAATACAGTTGAATCCGTCTCGCGCGGAACCTTGAACGGAACCCGTGGGCAGGGGATTAAAATGTGGGATTGAGGTGCAAAAGGTGCGGTGGGCATGACCAGTTCCACAGGAAGCCGGCAGGGAAGGGAAATAGTGCGCTTCCGTTTATTCACTTTTCCGGACGGGAAGACGAGGGGCTTCCGGGAAAAGCCCCTTCCTTCATGGATGTTTCCATTTTCGGACTGTTCCTGAGTGGCGGGGCTTTATTTAAAGTCGTCCTTGTCCGGAGAGAAGGGCTGCACGACCCAGTCGAATTCCAGTTCCCTGTCGCCTCCTCCCACGGAGACGTATTTCGGTCTGATCGAAGTCCCCACGTTCTCTCCTTCTTCTTGGGAGGAAGGTTTTTCCCAGATAAAGGAGATTTCTTTTACCCTCCTTTCACCGGATTCGAGGAAGATCGTGTGGGTTCGGACGACCGGCATGTACCAGGAAGCGGTATCCGGATAGGAACAGGCGGTTTCCCAGGCAGCTTTATTTTCTTTTCCCTTTTTTTCCGCCTTCCAGGTGACGCTCAGGGAAGTTTTCCCCTGGCGGCCGTCTTCTGCGCGTCTAGTGTACTGAAGGGAGAGTGAATCCTGTGTAACGATAACAGGATTAATCAGGAAGACTCCGATGGCGATGGGAATGGCAGCGATCATATTTTCATGCAGGGGGGGTGGAAAAAACGGAGCGGCAGGATTTCCGCCGCCCCGCTGAAAGAGTTTTTTATTTGCCGGATTTGCCCAGCTTGTACCCGGCGTAGGTTTCCGTATTGTACAGGGGCTGTCCTTCCGGAACGGCGTAGCCGATGGCCTTGCGGATGGCGAGGAAGTCCGCCACGCCTTCCGGTCCCACCTGGTTCAGGGGGGCCTTGTGCAGCCCGGCCAGAAGGACCATGCGGCAGTAGGCGTCCGCGTTTTCCATGAACCATTCCGCTTCCTCCACGTGGCGGCCTCCGGCGATGACGCCGTGGTTTTCCATGAATACGACGGTGGATTGCCTGGATACCTCCGCAACGGCCTGGGCCGTTTCCGGGGAGCCGGGCGTTCCGTAGGGGGCCAGCGGGATGTGCCCCAGGAAAATGTCCGCTTCCGGATTGATGCCGGAGGGCGGAACCTGGCCGGCGAACAGGAAGGCGTTGCAGTGCGGGGGATGGGCGTGGATGCAGGAGTTGACGCCCACGGATTTCATCATGGCGATGTGCGTCTTCACCTCGCTGGTGGAGGGGCGGATGCCCGCTTTCTGGCGGCCTTCCATGTCCACCAGGCAGATGTCCTCCACCTTCATGAACCCCTTGGAGCACAGGGTGGGGGAGCACAGTACGAGGTTCTGCGCCACCCGCACGGAGATGTTGCCGCCGTTTCCGTCCACATATTCGCGGTTCCACAGGCGGCGGCCCATGTCGCACATGCGTTCCTTGATCACCAGGATTTCAGGGGAATTGAAAAACGCGTCCACTTCCTCCTTCGTGACGAGATTGTACTTTTCCCACGGGAACACCTTGTCCGGGAGGGGTGGGGAGATTGACCAGTCTTCTGACATATTAGTTGCGTGTTAATGGTTGAGCTTTTCGTAGGCGGCCTTCTGGGGGCCAGGCAGGAATGTCCGGTACGTGATGCCGAAGGCGTCCCTGGCCTGCTCGGGCGTAGAGTACACTCCGGCTCCGGCAAAGGCAAACATGGATGCGCCCAGAACGGTGCTTTCCGAGACTTCCGAGACTTTCACCGGAATCTGGAGAATGTCCGCGCGCATCTGCGTCCAGATCATGTTTCTGGCTCCCCCGCCTACCAGGATGAGGAAGCCGCTCTTGAAGCCGCCGACGGATTCCAGACGGGCCAGGCGGGATTTCAGGCGCCAGGTGAGGGCCTCCATGGCGGCGCGGTAGATGTGGGCGCGCGTCCTGCCCAGCACTAGGCCGTTGATGGAACCCTTGCCTTCTCCGGATGCCAGAAAGTCCGGCACCATGGTGACTCCGTCGCAGCCGGGGGGAATCACTTCCGCTTCTGCGTCCATGACGTCGTACGTTTCTCCCCGGAAGCAGGCGGATTTCACCCATTCAATGATGCCGGAGCCGAGCCATTGCAGGCCGGGGTTAAGCAGACCGGGTTCCGCGTCGAACTCCGCCGTGGCTCCGTCCGCGTAATCCTCCGGAGCCAGGTGCGCCTGGGTGGAGCGCACCATCAGGATTTCCCATGTTCCGGAGGAAAGAACGGGCTGGTCCCTGTCCGCTCCGGAACCGAAGATGGCGAACTGGGTGTCATGCCCCGCAGAGATGACGGGAACGCCGGCTAGGGCGGGAAGTCCCATGCCAGCAGCCGCTTCCGGCGTGACAAGGCCGATGGTTTCCCCCGCGTCAACCATGGGCGGGAAAAGGTCGCGGCGCAGGCCGAGGCGGTTCAGGATAAGCGGGGAAAAGTCGCCCGTTTCCATATCCGTAAGCTGGGAAGTTCCGGCCATCGTGCGGTCCGTGGCCATGATTCCGGTGAGCTTGCAGGCCAGAATGTTGGAGATGAAGAGCCACGCATGGGCCTTTTCCAGCAGGTCCGGGCGATTTTCCTTGAGCCAGACGAGCTTGTAAATGGTGTTGAAGGCAAAGGCGCCCACGCCGGAAATCCGGTTGAGTTCTTCCTGGGAAATGTATTTGCCGATGTGCTTCATCACCTCCGCCGTGCGGGGGCATTTCCAGGAAATGACGGGATAAAGGAGGTTGCTTTCCGCATCCGTCAGCGCACCGTCCACGCCGAAGGTGGTGATTGTCACCACCTTCACCTGTTCGGCAGGCAGGCCCTGGAGCGCCTGGACGGCGCATTCGGAAAGCTGGTTGAAAATCCGGTCGGCGTCCCATACGTGGAACTCCGGATTTTCCTCTCCCGGCAGCGTGGCGTTGGGCTGCGAGGCCTTCCCCGCAATGACGCCTTTTTCATCCACAACCATCGCGCGCACGTTCGTCGCGCCGCAGTCCAAACAGAGGGAATACATGAATAGGAAATATTAAAGATTAAATACTAAAAAGAAAAAGACTCATACAGATTGTTTGGAAAGTGTCTTCGTGGTGGCTGTCAGCAGTCGCATTAATTCCAGGCAGTCCTGTTTCATGCTTTCAAACTGCTGGTCTGTCAGGCAGGACGTCGCATGCAGAAGCCGCAGCCAATACCATGTTTCAGAACATTCCTTTAATGAGATATGTACTTTGGAGAAAAAGTCTTTTTTGCTCACGGCGAATGACGCTTCCGCAAGATTGGCCCCTATGCTTGTTCCGGAGCGCAGTATCTGCCGGATCAATTCCTGCTCACACCGCTGCTTGCGGAAATGGCGGCACAGAGAAACGATGCGAATGGAAAAAGCAAAACTCTTTTCGTGAGCAATACTTTCATTCATTCTTTAGTCATTCGTATTTGGTATTTCATATTAATCCTGCACATCACCGGGAGGAGGAGACCTCCCTCCCGGTGAAAAAGTGCCAGGATTAGTATTTCCCATACAGCGGCCCGTAGTTGGCGCAGGCGCGGAAGTCGGCGCTTTCCGGTTCTGCGGTGCCGTGGAGGCCCCAGGCGGACGGGCGGTAAACTTGGTCGTCCGGAATGTTGTGGGCATACACGGGAATGCGCAGCATGGAAGCCAGCGTCAGGATGTCCGCGCCAATGTGGCCGTACGTGAAGGCTCCGTGGTTGGCGCCCATGTTGGCCATGACGCTGTACACGTCCGTGAAGGCGCCCTTGCCGGTAAGGCGTGGGGCGAACCAGGTGGTGGGCCAGCCCGGATCGGTCCGTTCGTCCAGCGTCTTGTGTACCTTGTCGGGCAGGTCCACGGACCAGCCTTCCGCCACGATCAGCACGGGACCCAGGCCCTTGACGATGTTCAGGCGCATCATCGTGACGGGGGCTCCGCCCTTGGTGACGTAATGGACGGAGTAGCCGCCGCCGCGGAAATATTCCCGGTTGGCCGGGCACCAGGTGGCCTGGCTCATCATCTTGTCCGCGTCCTCCTGGGTGACGTCCCAGTGCTTCTTCATGACGGGGTTGCCGTCCTTGTCCGTGCAGGCCATACAGCCGTCCAGCGCGGCGGAGCCGGAGTTGATGAGGTGGATGATGCCGTCCTTGGCCTTGCCTTCCAGCTTGTAGCCGGTGACGCGCTTCACGGCTTCCGGGCTCCAGTAGGTGCGCACGTCCGCAAAGACGTTCGCCTGGCCGGTGAGCAGGTAGCCGAACAGGAGGCACGCTCCGTTCAGGGAGTCGTTTTCCGTGGCGAAGGGCATCGGCGCGCGGGGGCCGTTCCAGTCAAAGGTGGAGTTGAGCAGGGTTTCCGCGATGTCCCCGTTGGGGTAAAAGTCCGTCCAGTGGCGCTGGCCCTGGAAGCCGCCCGCAATGGCCTGGTAGCCCAGGGACTCTTCTTCCCGGTCAATCTTCTTGAGCTTGGGATTGCCCTGCATCATGTCGCGGAAGATCATGGCCATCAGCACGCTTTCCTTGAAGGTTTTGCGGCGGCCGTTCTCGTCCAGCTTCAGGTCCGGGCGGTTCTTGTCCTCGGCGAATTTGAAGACGGAGTCCGCCCACTTCATGGCGATGTCGAATTCCTCCTGGTCGTAAATCTTCTGGTCCATGCGGCGGCGCACTTCCGTCATGTCCACGGCCTGTACGCGGATGCCCAGGTAGTTTTCCCAGAAGGACTGGTCCACGATGGAGCCGGCGATGCCCATGGAACAGCCGCCGATGGAAAGGTAGCCCTTGCCGCGGAGTGTCGCCACGACAAGCCCGGCGCGGGCGAAGCGGAGGATTTTTTCCGCCACGTCATCCGGGATGGAGGTGTCTCCCGCATCCTGCACGTCCTTGCCGTAAATGGAAAAGGCGGGGAAGCCCTTCTGGTTCAGGCCCGCCAGGGCGGCGGCCAGGTACACGGCGCCGGGGCGCTCCGTTCCGTTGAAGCCCCAGATAGCCTTGGGCGTAAACGGGTCCATGTCGAAAGTTTCACTGCCATAGCACCAGCAGGGCGTCACGGCCAGGGAGACCCCTACGTTGTTGGCCTTGAACTTGTCCGCACAGGCGGCGGCTTCCGCGGGGCCGCCGATGCAGGTATCCGCGATCACGCATTTGACGGGTTCGCCGGAGGCGTGGCGGACATTGGCTTCAATAAGGGCGGCGGCGGCCTTGGCCATGTTCATGGTCTGGTCTTCCAGCGATTCGCGGACGCCGAGGCGGCGGCCGTCGATCGTGGGACGGATTCCTATGGTGGGGAGTATTGTTTTCATATCTTGCGTAGGTGATGTGAAGGGATTATGCCGGTACGGACTCTTCTTTGTCCTCCTCCTTCTTCAGATGGATGTTCCGGAAGAAGAAGCCGTAAATTAGTACCACGGCAAAGCAGATGATGGGAATAAAGAAAGATGACCGCACGGCTTTTTCCACGAAGTTTTCCTGGGCCGTCTGGAACTGCTTCATGTCCAGGGGGTGGGAGATCAGGTCGTTCAGGACGTCGGCCCGGGAGGCGGGGAGCGTGGTCAGGGCCGGAATCAGGGAGAACTGCTGGATCTGCTGTTCCCGGCTGGCGGCGGCGGGAAGCCGGCTCAGGTTGTCCTTGAACAGGGAAAGTTCCGCGGGCGTAAGGGCGGAACAGCCGGGCAGCGTTTTGGCGGCCTCACTGAAGGCGGCTCCGGTCAGGGAGGGCAGGGACTGGAAGGTTTGCAGGTTCTTTTCGAACTTGGCGGCGGTTTTGGCCTGTTCCCCTCCTTCTGCGGCGTTTGCCTCCGACATTTTGTAGAGGGTGAGCATGGAGCCGGAGATGGATTTTCTGGAGTCCGCGGCTTCCACCTGGGCGATCAGGGGGCGGTCGATGGATTCAAAGTAGGCCACCTGGTTTTTCACCGTGGTGTTGTCAATGCAGGAGCCCATGTACGGGGTGATGACCGCGCCGCCCAGAATGGCCATGATCAGGCCCGCCGCGCCCAGCTTGACTTCCGACCCCAGGCCGCGCAGGGCGATGCCGTAGATGGTCGGGAACATCAGGGACATGCAGCCGGAAATGGCAACCAGCGTCCAGACGGAGATTTCCTTGGGCAGGTACATGGTTCCCAGGCAGCAGAGAATGCCGGCAACGGCGAAGAGCGCCATCATGTTGGCCGGGTTGAATTTCTTCATCAGGGCCGTGGTGATGGCGCGGCAGGCGATGAAGAGGATGATGGAGAAGATGTAATAGTTGGAGGCGGCCGCTTCCTGCATGCCCGGGAAGACGGACATGATGTACTTGATCGTCCACGTCCACACGGCGATCTGCACGCCTACGTAGAAGAATTGGGCGACTACGCCGCAGGTATAGCGGGGAAGCCTGATGAGTTTCATGAGCTGGCAGCGGTAATCCGGCATGATGATCAGGAAGGCGATGGGGCCGATCATCATGATCAGGATCTGCTGGACCATGCTGAACTCAAAGCTGGAATAATACTGGAACAGGAAGGGAACCAGGATGAAGGCGATGCAGAGGCCCAGTCGGCCCAGTTTGGAGGAAAGTGGCCGGGTGTTTTCCAGCGTGGGCACGGTTTCGTCGTCGGACTTGTAGCGGCAGAAGAAGAACCAGATGACGCCCGCAATGGCGACCAGGCCCACGTAAGGCACGCATACCCAGAAAAGTTCGTCGCTCACGATGGCGTTCAGCTGTTCCGGGTCCATGGCCTTGCGGGCGTCCATGTCCGCGTCGTTCAAGTGGGACAGAATGAAGTATTTTGCCAGGAAAATGCCCGTCAGGGAGCCGATGGGGTTGAAGGCCTGGGCGAAGTTGAGGCGGCGTACGCTCGTTTCCTGCGACCCCATGGACAGCACGAAGGGATTGCAGGTGGTTTCCAGGATGGAGAGGCCGCCCGCCAGGACGAAAATGGCCATCAGGTAAATGTCAAAGCTCTGGCCTATCGCGGCGGGGATATAGCACAGCGCACCTATCATGTAGAAGCCCAGGCCGATCAGCACGCCCGCCTTGTAGGAAAATTCCTCAAGCAGGATGGAGGCGAAAATCGCCAGCACCGCATACGCCCCGTAGAAGGAAATCTGCACCCCGGCGGATTCGGAGGCGTTGATCATGAAAATTTTGCTGAAAGCGGGGACCAGATTGTCCGTCATATTGTTCAGCAAACCCCACAGGGCGAAGCAGGAAACCAGCATGAAAAATGGCAGCCGGTACTGCTTGGGTACGATCGGCACGGTAGAGGTACGATTTGTGTCCATATGCTTTCTCCAATCTCGCACATGAATAACGATGCGTCAATCTGGAAACAGGGGAGAAGCTGGGATTCTGATTTTTCTTCCATACATATGAACACTTGCTTGAAAATATCCATATACGACTGACTGTGAAAAAATAATAAGGTCTGGAACTATTCAATGGCGTGCGTATGGAAGATACGCCTCCCTGTCAAACGAGAAATTTAGGGACGGCCCCTTTCTGGCATTACCATCACTGGCAGGGGGCATATGCAGGAATGCAGGCGGAACAGGGACCACGATTTTCGGGAAAAAGGGGGTTTTCCCTGAAAGAGTGTCCCGGGCATGGGAAACGGTAGAGGAAGGGAGGAAGAACGAATAGAAATGGACCTGGAGAGACGGGTGAAAGTTTTGAATTTATGTGATTTGTTAGAAAAATATATCTATTTTTTTTAAATACTTGTTGATTATTTTTGATTTTTTTCATACCGTGTTAGATGAAATATTTGAGTTATCATATATTTAAACAATTAACCAAAATAATATTATGGGAAAATTAAGCGATGCCAAAAACAAGGTGAAGGAAGAGCAGAAAGATGTTCAGGAACAACTGGATATCCTCATTTCTCTTGCAAAATCTCAAACGGAAATATTCCAGCAGCGAATAGAAGCCAGCTTGAAGGATGGGAAAATCAGCGACGACCTGACCATACCCATCACGAAGGTTCTGGCCAAGCAATTGGAATCCAGAGCCGTTTACAAGGAAGGTTCCGGCGATATTGTGACCAAGGTGACCGAAGCGTTCAAACAGCTGTTCAACGGAAATGGACAGATCGCGGATGCGGTAGGCTCCATCATTTCTACCGGGATTGACGCCATTCTGGGAGCTGGAGAGGGGACGGAGAAGATCGTGGAAACATACTACGTGGTCGTGGAATATCCCGCCCTGGTGCGGTATGACATCAGTTGCTGGGGCCGGAACATGAAGGCAACCGGTTATTTGACCTCCATCCTGACAAGCGCCATATCATACACGGCCTACAAATCCGCTGTAGATGTCAGTAAAATGGATTTCAACACCTTTCTGGCGGCCTATGCGGGCATTCTGAACAAGGCGTTTGGAGATGACCCCAAACAGATGAAGGAAATGATCAAGGAAGCAAAGGAAATATTCAGCATGTTCAAGGACGATACGGTTAAAATCGATGGAGGAGACGATGTACAGTATGTCGAGTCGATGCCATCCACGGAGCATTACATACGCCATGTGGAGGAGAAAAAATCCGTGGTCGGGGACTTCTGATCCGGAAACAGCATGATGTGCCATGAAGACTGAACTATCAATCAATGAGCTGAAGAAGGGGGATGTCCTCCTTTTCTCCGTGCTTCAGGGGGACATTATCTCTTCCCTGATCGGGCTGCTGACCAATTCGGATGTAAGCCATGCCGCCCTTTATGCCGATGAGGAAAAGCAGACCCTGCTCGAAGCCACCGGAGAACATCCCGTCCTGGAAAATCCGGCCCGGGAAAGGTTTGCCGGGCGCACCATCCATGTTTACAGGAACAGGGCTCTCCCTTCGCTGGACCCGGTTGTTGAAACAGGAAGGAAATACCTGCAGCAGAAACTCCCGTATGGCGGCATTTATTTGCTGGGGCTTCTTCTGGTGACCTCCAAATATTGTCGGTTCCGCTGGGACCGGGAGACGGCCGGAGCCGCCATATGCCTGCTGGCGTCTACCTACCAGGCCTTGCGCTCCTTGCTGGAGGGCAGCCATCCGACGGCATTTTGTTCTCAATTCGTAGCGAAGTGTTATGAAGAGGCCGGAGAACCCTACCAGTTGCACTACAAGCAGCCGGTCATCCCGCTGGATGCCTGCGCCGGAGACGGGGAACGGTCTCTTTTGTTGGAAGCCTTGGAAGAAATAGACTCCGGCGAGCTGAACATCGACGGTGCCGACCCGGACGGATATGAGGAGAATTTCATGATTCAGGAATTATCTGAAAACGTCTTCGATACGGAAAAGCACGGAGCCATCCTGCTGCAATCCGCCAGGGATGCCATGGCGGCCTGTCCGGAAAACGGGAGTTTTGTGTGTTCTTCATTCAAGGAGAAAATAGAACTTGTCATATGGACGGGAAGAGTTGCCTATGTCTGGTACTGCCTCCTTACCCACAAGAAGGACTGGAAAAGCCTGTGGAGCCGGCAAGCCCAGAAAGAAGCCCTTCTCTGGCTCAATGAACATCGTTCCTCCTTCATTGCTCCGTCTGATTTCAAGAACACCGGGGAACTTTCCTGCGAAGGCTGCATTGCCGGGAACTGATCCTGAAAAACACCGCCCTGTTGGTCTGGAAAGCCGGACAAACAGGGCGGCGTCTTCCTCCAAATTATTGAAGCTGCTGTCCTGACCGTTCCATGCGGGAATTTGTCCGGACATATGCGGGAGAAGGCTGGGCTTCTGCTTGACTCCCGTTGGCGGGATGTTTAAGCATGGGACGTATGATCAAGTATGTTCCCCTCTTTTGCCTTTTCCTGATTGGTGGACTGGTTTCCCGTGCCGTAGAAAATCCTGTGGCCGTTCCTCCGGCTTCCTCCGATGCGCCGGAAGCGCCGCTTCCTTCCGGGGAATTGCTTTCCGACCATGTGGCGGAAGCCGAGTTCACGGGCATCATTCACAGGAAGTGCATGTTCATGACTTCCCTGTGCCCGGACAAATGCGACCATCCCAAGGATTTCGCCACCTTCCGGATCATCAAGTACCTGGATTACCGGAAGCCGGGCAAATATGGCGATGAGAAGCAGGAAAAGCTGATGGTTGACGTGAATCCGGCCCACAAGCCCATCCTCCAGGACGCCTCCGTCCTGAAGCAGATCTCCGCGCTCAAGCCGGGCGACAAGGTTGTTCTGCACTGGTCCCATTATTACATGCACCAGGATTCCAGCTCCTTCCCGCAACGGCCCGTCATTTCCATAAAGCATCTTTCCCCCTCCGGTGAGGCGGAGAAGGAGTGACTTCTGGTCTTTTCGCAGAAAAGCGGGCCGGGCTGGACTTGAAAACGCGGGGTGTGCTAGGAACCACGCTGGTCATGGCGCGTTGGACGGATAAGAATGATGCGTTCATCGCGTAATGATCCTTACACACCATATACACCATGCGTTTACCTTTGAACAACTTGACAGTGCTCTCCCTGCTGTGCGCCCTGGGAATGTCCATGACCGGCGCCCTGGGGACGGAAAGCTTTGAACAGGCCAAGCGCGGCAAGTTCACCAGCCTGCAAACCGAATACGGCCCCCTGTCCTGCGCGGATGGAGTGGCGGAAATCGGGGGAACGGGAAAAACCGGAAATTCTTCATTGCGGATGTTCGGCGGGAAAGATGCCGAACTCAAACTGGATTTGAAGGACGTACCCACCACGGAAGTGCGGCTTTCCGCCTGGGCGGAACGCTGGACGGGGCAGGCCCCCTTTGAATTTTCCATCACGGCGGTTGGCTCCCAGGGAGAAAAGGAAATCTATGACGGCAAAAATATCAAGACGGGCGGATTCAAGACAAAGATTGAAGCGCGCGTTCCCGCAGGCACCCGTTCCCTGGTTTTCAAGCTGACGGCTCCGGAAAACAAGGGGCTGAAACTGGACGACCTGTTTATTGTCCCCTCCATTCCCATGAAAGTGGACCCCCGCGTGGAAATGTCCGCTCCGGTGGCTCCCGTGATCAAGCGCATTCCGGGCAATCCCGTTCTTTCCGTGAACGTGAAAACGGAAGGATGCCTGAATCCCGTTTCTCTGAATGCCGTCAATCTGGATTTTTCCGGGACGGCCAGGCTGGCGGACATTGAATCCGTGACGGTCGTGCGCGGCGGGGAAAAACCGGAATTCCCCGAGGGTGCGGTTACATTCCCTGAAGACCCGGCCCAGGTTCTGGGTATGGTCCGTATTTCCGGCGGCATGAAGCCCCGGATTTCCGTCAGGGGCAATCTGGAACTGGAACCCGGTGACAATCACCTGTGGGTGTGCGTCACGATGAAGGACGGAGCCTCGCTGGACGGCAAGGTGGTTGTGCGCCCCGCCAGCGTTGTGGCCGGCAACAAGCTGATGAAAGTGGCGGATGCCGCCCCCGTGGCGCAGCGCATCGGTGTGGCGGTGGTGAAGCCCGGGGATTTCAACTCCAAATTCTACCGCATTCCCGGCCTGGTTCGGACGAAGAAGGGGACCCTTCTGGCGGTTTATGATATTCGCTACAATCATTCCGGCGACCTTCCGGCCAATATCGACGTAGGCGTGAGCCGTTCCACGGATGGGGGACGCACCTGGTCCGACGTGAAGATTGCCGTGGACGATTCCAAAATAGACCCTGCCAGGAAGGATGCCAAGGGCGTGGGAGACCCCGCCATTCTGCTGGATGAAAAAAACGGCCGCGTGTGGGTGGCCGCCATTTGGAGCTACAGGCATTCCATCTGGGGCAGCAAGTCCGGGGACAATTCCCCGGAAACCTGCGGCCAGCTGGTGCTCGCCAGCAGCGACGACGACGGCCTCACCTGGTCCAAACCCGTCAATATCACGGAGCAGACCAAGGACAAGGACTGGCGGATTTTATTCAACGGCCCCGGAAACGGCATCTGCATGAAGGACGGCACCCTCGTCTTTGCCGCCCAGTACTGGGACGGCAAGGGAGTGCCATGGTCCACGATCGTTTATTCCAAGGACCAGGGCAAAACCTGGCACTGCGGTACGGGCGTCAGCCAGCAGACTACGGAAGCTCAGGTTATTGAGCTGAAAGACGGCTCCATCATGATCAACGCCCGCTGCAACTGGGGCGGTTCCCGCGTGGTGGGAGTGACGAGGGATCTGGGCAGGACCTGGGAAAAACATCCCACCAGCCGTACTGCCCAGCTCAGGGAGCCCGTCTGCCAGGGCAGCCTCCTTGCCGTGGATGCCGTGCCCGGAGCGGGCAAGTTGGTTCTGTTCTCCAACCCGAACACGACGTCGGGCCGTTCGCACATGACGCTCAAGGCTTCTGTGGATGACGCCTCCTCCTGGCTGGAAGACAAATGGCTCCTGTACGACGAGCGCGGCTGCTGGGGGTACTCCTGCCTGGCGCCCGTGGATAAAAACCACATCGGCGTTCTGTATGAGGGCAGGGGTGCTTTGAACTTCCTGAAAATTCCTTACAAAGACGTTTTAAATGCGGGCGGCGGCCATTAATGCCGCCTGCGGGGCATGAAACTTTTCCGGCCCGCTTCCTTCGGGGAGCGGGCCTTCTTTTAAATACGTTTGTTGCGCATGAAAGCGACCGTGAACCGATTTTTTCTCGGGAGAGAGGAGAATGGGATACTGCGGGACGGCGGAAAATCTTTCAGGACAGGAAGGAGGCCAGAGCCTCCTTCAGCATGTTCCGGGCGCGGAACAGAAGGCTTTTAGTAGCCGGAACGGTCATTTCCAGCGTTTTGGCTATTTCCTCGTAAGGCATGTTCTCAAAGCGGCGGAGTTGGACGGCCAGGCGCGCCTTTTCCGGCAGGGCTGCAATGGCGTCATCCACGGCTTGCTGAAGCTCCGTTTGCTGTAGCGCGGCGTCCGGGGATTGGGAGCCTTCCAGAAACAGAATCGCACCTCCTTCCTCCTCAATGGCATCCGCGGAAGTGGTGGGCTTGCGCTTCTGGCGGCGGATTTCATTGAACACCAGATTACGGAGAATCGTGAACATCCAGGTGGTGAAACGGGCGGAAGCCTCGTAATTTTTTGCCCCACGCCATACGCGGATAAATACCTGCTGGGCGATGTCCTCTACCTCCGGGCCGTTGTTCAGCATGCGGGCCACCGTGGCATACACGGAATGCTGGTGTTTGCGGATCAGCATCTCCATGGCGGAGGCGTCCCCGTCCCTGACCCTCAGCATCAGCAGGGCGTCTTCATCCGGTGCGGCGGATGGCATGTCTCGTGCTTCGTCCATGAAAATTCCCTTGTATAAACACCGCTCCCGGGGGAAGGTTGTGCCCGGAAGGGCGGATGGCCCGGAAAATATATTTATCCCATTCTATCAGGATGACGAGATGAAAACGGGTCTGTTCCCCCTTTTTGCGGGATTCCCGCCCGGAAGGTGGAAAGGGATGAATTTCCCGCTCATCCAGAGCCACATGTCGGAAACGCCGGGGAAAATCTTCCGGCATCTTCCTGTCCTGCTGACCGGAACGAAAACGCTTGGATGCTGCTGATGGCCGTGCTACTCTCCTGCCAAGTTCGGCAGGGGTGCCACAGACAAAGGCTGAGATTGCGGCAGCATGCTGTTTCCGCAGGACCCTTCAAACCTGATGCGGGTAATTCCGCCGCAGGGAGTTCGATCAAGCGGGCCGTGTCCCGTTTCTTGCGGATGTTCCGTTCGGCGGCGTATCCCTTGCCGGTACTCAACAGCATCCATGCCATGAACGATACCGCCAAATTGTCTTATCCTGGGTCCCGCCGCGTCTATATTCCGGGCCGCCTTCATCCGGACGTGCAGGTTCCCATGAGGGAGGTTGTCCTGAGCGACACCCTGCTGCCGGACGGCACCACCCACCCCAACGACCCCGTACGCATTTACGACTGTTCCGGCCCGTGGGGGGACGGAGCCTATGAAGGATCCGCGGAGCAGGGGCTGCCCGCCCTGCGCGCCGCATGGATACGCTCCCGCGGCGATGTAAGGGAAGTGGGTGCGGAGAAGGGCCCCTGCCTCCAGGCCGCCGGGGAAAACCCCGTGACCCAGCGCCACTATGCCCTGAACGGACTGATTACGCCGGAGATGGAGTTTGTGGCCATCCGTGAAAATCTGGGCCGCGAACAGGCATTCAAGGCTGTTTACGACCGTTACCCGAATGAAAAGAGCCGTCCGGACGAAGCCGGAGAAATCCTGGACGCGCTGACGGTGATGCCGCGCCCGTCCGAGCTGGAAGCCGCGGAGGGATTCGGACCATCCAGCATGGTGGCGCGCGACCGCCTGGACCATCAGCACGCGCCGGAGCGCAGGCGCGGCTGCCGCATGCCTGCTTATTTCACGCCTGAATTCGTCAGGGATGAAATCGCCGCGGGCCGCGCCCTTATTCCCGCCAACATCAACCACCCGGAATGCGAGCCCATGGCCATAGGCCGCAATTTCCTGGTGAAAATCAACGCCAACATTGGCAATTCCGCCCTTGGCTCCAGCATTGAGGAGGAAGTGGAGAAACTGCGCTGGGCCATCCACTGGGGAGCGGACACGGTAATGGACCTGTCCACCGGGAAAAACATCCATGCCACGCGCGAGTGGATTCTGCGCAACTCCCCCGTTCCCATCGGCACCGTTCCCATTTACCAGGCGCTGGAAAAAGTGGGTGGAAAGGTGGCGGACCTGGGCTGGGATATTTTCCGGGACACCCTCCTTGAGCAGGCCCGCCAGGGCGTGGACTACGTGACCGTGCACGCCGCCCTGCTGCTCAGGTTTGTGAACCATACGGCCCGACGCATGACCGGGATCGTCTCCCGCGGCGGTTCCATCATGGCCCAGTGGAGCATGATCCACGAGCAGGAAAACTTTCTTTACACCCATTGGGATGAAATTTGCTCCATTCTGGCGGCGTACGACATTGCCGTCTCCATCGGCGACGGGCTGCGCCCCGGTTCCGTGGCGGACGCCAACGACTTCGCCCAGCTTGCAGAATTGGAAATCCAGGGGGACCTGACCATGCGCGCCTGGCGTGCCGGCGTCCAGGTGATGAACGAGGGCCCGGGCCATGTGCCCATGCACCTCATTGCGGAAAACATGAACAAGCAGCTTGAATGGTGCATGGAAGCCCCCTTCTACACGCTTGGACCGCTGGTGACGGACATTGCTCCGGGCTACGACCATATCACCGGAGCCATCGGCGGGGCGATCATCGGCCAGCGCGGCTGCGCTATGCTCTGCTACGTCACCCGCAAGGAACACCTGGGCCTGCCGGACAGGGAGGACGTGCGGGAAGGTGTGGTCACCTACAAGCTGGCGGCCCATGCGGCTGACCTGGCGAAGGGCCATCCCTCCGCCCAATGGCGGGACAACGCCCTGGCCCAGGCCAGGTTTGAATTCCGCTGGGAGGACCAGTTCAACCTGTCCCTGGACCCGCAGAAGGCCCGCTCCTACCATGATCTGACTCTCCCCCACGCCAACGCCAAGAAAGCCCATTTCTGCTCCATGTGCGGTCCGGATTTCTGCGCCATGCGCCTGAGCCAGGATATTCGCCGCCGTTCCGCTGGAAAATGATCCTCCGTTCATTCCCGGAAGCCCGGCTGAGGCCTCCGGGAATGGTAGGCGTTCCGGAAGCGGAAGTGTTAAAAATGGGATGACACTGCATCAATTTGTGCTATGGTGTCCCATAAGATGAATACCTTTTTTCATGCAATAGGAACGGCCTCCTTTTCTCTGGCCGTAGCTTCCGCCACTCTCGCCGCTCCGGTCTGGGAAACTGATTTCAACAAGGGACTGGAGACAGCCAGGGCCGAAAACCGTCCCGTGATGGTGGAATTCACCGGCTCCGACTGGTGCCCGCCCTGCAAATATCTGCGCAGCACCATTCTGGACTCTCCGGAATTTGCAAACTATGCGGACAAAAACAAGCTGGTGCTCGTGGAACTGGACTTTCCGCGTACGCCGGGAAAAATCTCCAAGGAACTCATGAAGGAACGTGAGGATATCATGCGGCGGTACGGTGTTACCGGCTTTCCGACCGTGATGCTGATGGACGGAACCGGAGCTCCCCATGCCCGGATCGTGGGGCCCACGAAAACGGCGCCGGAATATCTGGAAAAGCTGGAAAATGCCCGGGAACTGAAAAACTCGCTGAATGGTGAAATCGCCGCTGCCCGGATGCTCTCCGACAGCGAACGGGCTGCCGCCCTGGCGAAGGCTCTGGAAAAAGTACCTGAAGAATTGCAGGGATACCACAAGGAATTGATCGCGGAAATCATGGCGTCTGATCCGGAAGACCGGTTCGGATACGGAAAGAAGGAGAAGGAAGCGCGCCTGATGGCGCAGCAAAGAGAGATGCTTGAGCAGTTCTATCTCTCTCAGAGAGGGAAGGTAAGGGGTGAGGAGGCCCAGAAGAGTCGCGAGGAAGCTGGGAAAATACTGGCGTCTCCCGATCTCCTGCCGTCCATCCGCCTGAAACTGAATAAATTCATCAGTGACAGCTATGCCTTGGAACGCAACTATCCTAAATCCCTGGAATACCTGAAAATCGCACGGGATTCCGATCCCGGCTCCAAGGAATCCGCCAGGCTGCAGCCCTGGATAGAAAATATGGAAAAAATCATAGCCGGCGAAAAATAAGGGGCCTGCATTCCTTGTTCTTGCTATTTTCCCGTTCATGCGGCTGAATACGGTTTCCTGCCCTCCCTAGGGAGGGCAGGGTGATTTTTCCGTACAATATTTAGACAAAAGAAAGACGGCATTCCGCTATGATGATAGAAAGACCGCAAGACGAGGAAATGAATATGTCCGCACAGGCCAGGGAACAGGAAATGAATGAGGATGCCGACCATCTGCTGAGCTGGGATGAATGGCTGCGCCGCCATGTGTCCCAGCTTCTCCTGTTCGCACGCCAGCAATCCCGTTCCGCGGAGGATGCGGAGGACATCCTTCAGGATGCCCTGATCCGCCTGGCGCGCAAGGAAGCCGCAGGGGAATTCATGGGCGGCCAGGAAGCGTGGCTTTCCTATGTCTTTGCCTCCATCCGCCGCCTGGCCGTGGACTATGGACGCAAGGCGGACCGCCGCCAGAGGCGCGAGGACGAGGCGTGCAGCGCCGATCCGGCGCAGGATGCGTGTGCGGACCCCTGGTTTTCCAGCTCTGCGGCGGATGAGGAGCTCAAGCAATTCATGGAGATGCAGCTCAAAAAGCTCCCTTCCAAATTTTCCGAAGTCATTGTGCTGAAAATATGGGGTGAACAGACCTTTCTGCAGATAGCGGAGACGCTGGAAATATCCCAGAACACGGTGGCAAGCCGTTACCGCTACGGCATTGACATGCTCCGGAAAGCGTTGAGAAATAGAAAAGAAGAAATTTGAACATACCTGCTCCACTCTTATGAAACATGAATTAGCATCATCCTCAGAGGAAGACGGCGGCGGTACCGCCACTATCCAGCCTCTCCCCGTATCCGATGAACTCATTGCCCGCCTGGCCGGCAGGTGTGAGGAAATATTCCCCCTGAATGACCGCGTCCGGCATGAAATTTCCGATGAAGAAATTCATGAAATGGAATCCCTGTTGAAACGTTTGCAGCCGGCGCCTGCAAAAATCCTGTTTCGGGAACAATGCTGCTCCCTGATGTGCGCTGAATCCGAGCGTGAAATGGAAGACCGCCTGAAAAAATTCTCCGCCTCCTCCATGCTGGAATTCTCCGTCTGCAAAATGGCTTACGCCATGGATGCCGAGGGGGAGGTAAAACAGGGAAAAAACGTTCCCGGCCGCCTGTGGAGGAAGCTGGCCTATATCTCCGGAATCTCCGTGGCAGCGGCTGTTGGGGCCGTGCTGCTCATTCAGAATACCTTTGACGCCCGTAGTGAAGGAGCAGGGGCCATTGCGGAAAAATCGGAAAGCGTCCCCCTTCCGGAAGAGCACCAGGAATCCTACCGTAAAGCTACCATCTTTGAACTCCAGGGGGGAGACGAGCGCGTGCCTGTCGTAGCCCCGGCAAACAGCAGGAAAATCGTTCCTGAAAGGGAATATTGAGTAATTCTTCAATGGCCGTTCAGTAGCGCCAGCCCCGGATTCCGATGATCCGGGGCCTCTTTTTTGCCGTGGATTGAAAAAAATATGCAAATTTTTGAACATGCAGTGTCCGGACATTGTATATTATCTCACATGAATATGAAAACCTGTACCTTTCTGACATTGGGGCTGTTGATAAGTACGGGTTCCGGTTTCTCTATTGACCGGCCCGCTGGAAATACTGCCGCTCTTCAGTCTCCCTCTCTTACTCCTTATCCTTCCCGGCCTGCGCCTCTGCCTGCGTCCCGGCCCGTGAGGCTGGGCATTGTGCCCGGCACGGTTCCGCAGGCGCTTGTGGCCCAGCTGGAGCTCAGCGGATTTCCCGGCGTGCTGGTGACCAAGGTCATTCCGGACAGTCCGGCGGCCAAGGCTGGCTTGCAGGAAAACGACGTCGTTGTCAAGCTGGGGGACATGTCCCTGTCCGGCCCCCGTTCCGTGACGGAAGCTTTGGCGGACAAGGCGCCGGGAGACAAAATAACTGCAGTGCTTTACCGTAAGGGCAAAAGGGAAACGGCAGACCTGACTCTGGATGCCGGAACGCTTTCCGCCGAGGAAATTCTTGCGGCCCAGGGTGATCCCCGTTCGCATCCCCGTACGTCTCCCGGTGGATTTTCCCCCCGTCCCGCCCTGCCTCAGGGGCTGCTCGGGACGCAGCCGGATGCCTTTGACCGGATGCAGAAGATCATGGATGAATTCCTGAAAAATTCCGTGATGGATGATCCCGGAATGGATGATGTCTTTAGCAGGATGAACCTGACTCCTGGATCGGCCCAGGTGCTCAGAAGCCTTCAAAATCTGCAGAAGATGCCCATGCCCTCCATGGGGAACCTTCCGGGGGGAGCCTCTGGCTCTTCATCCGTCCGCATGACGGACAACAACGGCACGATTATTATTTCCTCCAACTCTCAGACCGGGACCTCCGTTCATGTAACGGACCCCTCCGGAAAGGTACTTTATTCTGGTCCCTACAACACCCAACAGGAAAAGGACGCCGTGCCTGAAGCTGTTCGGGAGCGGTTGAAAAACATAGAAACCAACTTCTGCTTTTAAAATTTCTGCTGAATATTCATGATCATGTTAAGGATGGCTGCTCCGTTTACCGGAGCAGCCATTTTCATTGCCGGGAAAACCGTGAAAAGCCCGTCAGCGGATGCCAGTCAATTTCCTGTATGTTTCCAGTGCGAAGGAATCCGTCATGCCGGAAATGTAATCCAGCATATGGATCAGGCGTTTTTCCCGTGACTCTTCATCCGCAGGCAAAAGGGTTCCCTGCAAAAGGATGGCTACCTTTCTGGCTTGTCCAGAACCGGGGTTGTCCACCCATTCCATGAAAAAGTCGATCAATTCTCCCAGCACCTTGTAGCCCATGGCCTCCACCTGAATGACGTCCTGCGTCTGGTAAACGTCGCGTATGGCGTCCTGATACAGGCGGTCCAGCGGTGTGGCCAGTTCGGAAACGTCAATGAGGGACTTTTCTAAGCACCCGCCCAGAAGGCGGTCTTCATGGACCTTGAAACTCTCCACCACGGCGCGGATGCTTCTGCCGATCGCCAGAGCACGCATGTAATGCACGCAGGAATCCTCCTCCCTCCGTACTGCCAGATCTTCGGCATACTCCCTTTGAGAGAGAGTCAGGAAGGGATGGAACAGTTCCATGACGTGGTCGAACCTCAGGATTCTTGAGAAAAAGCCGTCTTCGATATCCGCAATGCGGTAGCAGATATCGTCCGCAGCTTCCATCAGGAAAGCCAGGGGATGGCGGCACCAGCAAAGGTCGTTTCCTTTCGCCTCCGTTCGGGGAATCAGGCCCAGTCTGGACGCTACGAAGGCGGCGGCTCCTCTTTCCTGGACGCCTATGCCGAACTTTTTGCATTCCAATGTATTGGGGTGAGAAAGAAAACCTTGTTTTACGTTAAAGGAATAGGACTGCGTGCAGGGATACTTCATGAAAGCGCCCAAAACGGCCGCCGTCAGTTTCAGGCCCTTGCCTTCCATGGAGTCTCCGGTGCGGGTCAGGATGCGGAATCCCTGCGCGTTCCCTTCAAACGGGTGTGAGAGCCCATGCCGGGACAGGGCCGTCTCAATGGCATCCTCCCCGGAATGGCCGAACGGAGGATTCCCGATATCGTGCGCCAGGCAGGCAGTGGAAACGATGGTCGCCAGGTCGGAAGGGATGATATGGGCGGGCAGCGCGTCCTTTCCGGCAAGCCATTCTCCCACCAGCATGCCCAGGGAGGAGCCGACGTGGGCTACCTCCAGGCTGTGGGTAAGGCGGGTGCGCACGTAATCGTTGCGCCCCAGAGGAAACACCTGCGTCTTATCCTGAAGGCGGCGGAAAGCGCTGGAAAACAGGATGCGCCCGTAATCACGGTCATAATTGCTGCGGTGCTTCTGCGGAGCCGCCGTGCTCTGGTGGCTTGATCCCCAGCGGGCGTCTGACAGAAGCTGTTCCCAATTCATCTTTTGCGGCACGTTGCCGATGATAAGGGCGTGCGGTGCGGAAACAAGCAAAAACAGGAGGGTAAAGGCGTCAATAAGTCAGCATCAGGCCCACGCCCCAGTGCAGGTTATTGTCGTAATTGGTGGAAATGCTCACATGAGGCGTCAGGATGTAGTGCAGACCAACGGAATAATCCCGGTCCGTGTTCAGGGAAAAGCTCAGGCGCAGGCGCGATGTCAGCGGAATATCGTCCCGTTCAAGCTGGAGCCGCACCTTCCCGTCGGTGTCAATGCGGGCGTCCGCCACCAGCAGCAGGGGCAGCGTGTACCGCGTTCCCAGCGTGCCGTCCAGTTCGCGGTCCTTCCTGGTAGTCTGGCGGAACATGTTGCGTTCCCCGGACTCGCCCTTCCTGTATGTCCAGTCCATGCCGATGTAGGGATAAAGCCACTGTTTTTCTCCGATGTACCTGCCCAGGCGCGCTTCCGCTTCATAGCCTCGGGTCTCCTTGTACCCTGTTTGCCATTCTCCCTGGATGCTCCAGCGCGTGCCGCCGAACTCCAGATCTCCTATATTCCCGTTGGAGGCAAAATCATTATTCACGGTCAGGTACCATTTGCGGTCCATCGCGTAAACGTGCTGGAGCGCCTGCCGGGGATGGGGGAGCTGCGGGTTGGGAGGAGAATCCTCGTACGTGAAAATCCGGCCCATGCCGCTCATCATGTGGTACAGGATGTGGCAGTGGAAAAACCAGTTGCCCCGCGTCTTCTCCGCGGCATTGAACTCAATCACCTGCGTAGCCATGGGCTGGATATCCACCGTGAACTTCAGCGGGGAAAAATCCCCGTGCCTGTTGACCAGGCGGAAAAAATGCCCGTGCAGGTGCATGGGGTGCCTCATCATCGTATTATTGGTCAGGATGATGCGGACATTCTGGCCTTCCCGGATCATAATCCGGTCCGTTTCCGACAGCGTCCTGCCGTTAATACTCCAGACGTAGCGGTTCATGTTTCCGGTCAGTTGGAAATGCAGCTCCTTCACGGGAACGCCGGAGGGAAGGTTCGTTCTTGCGGGAGACCTTAGCATGTCGTACGTCAGCGTAACCTCTCCTTCGTCTTCCTGCATGTCCTCCGCATGATGCTTTCCATGGGAGCTGTCGGAAGACATGGACATCATGTGCATGCCACGCGCACGGGGAGAATCCATACCTCCGGACATGTTATGATTCATGTGCTTCATGCCGGGCATGGAGCCGGAGCCCATGGTCATCATCTTCATGTTCCCGCCCATGGTCATCATGCCGTTCATCCTCTTCATGTTCTTGAAATAATTCAGCTTGGGAAAGGGACGCAGGGGCAGCTTCTCCCCATGTCCCAGCCACAGGGAGGAAGACCCGGTGGTATCCTCCGCCGTCGCCTGGAACTCGAAAGCCCTTCCTGTTTCCGGCACGGTCAGGATCACATCGTAGGTCTCTGAAACGGCGATAATCATCCGGTCCACGTCCACGGGGACCACGTCCTTGCCGTCGCTGGCCACGACGAGGATTTTCCCGCCGGAATATCTGAGCCAGAAATAAGTGGAGGACGCCCCGTTCACGATGCGCAGCCGCACGCGGTCCCCGGCCTTCAAACGGGGCAGGGAAGCATGCGGGCTCCCGTTGAGCAGGAAGCGTTCGTAATAAACGTCGCTGACGTCCATCGGGTTCATGCGTTTTCATTCGCTGGTCAGCTTGGTGCCCAAATAGCCGGCTCGGAGCGCCTCCCAGTAGCTCTGCACGCTCCCCTTCCGGATGGAAAACCAGTCGGACCCCGTATGGAGTTTTCTATTCACCTCGTTCGGATTCTCATTGGTCCAGTCGCTTAAAACCAGGGTGTATTCCGGCAGGGTGTCCTCCGCTCTGCGCGCCGGATCGTTCCTGCGCTTGTGGACGACGAAGGCTCCGTACAGTCCGCTCTGCTCCTGAAGACCGCTGTGGGAATGGTACCAGTACGTGCCGTTCTGGATAATGGGAAAAGTATAAGTATGGGTGGCATGGGGCTTCACGGGGGCGGAAGTCAGGTAGGGCACGCCGTCCTGGTCATTGGGCACCAGAAGGCCGTGCCAGTGGAAGGACGTCTCCGTATCCATCATGTTGTGCACCCGGATCACCGCCGTGTCCCCTTCCGTGAAATGCAGCACGGGACCGGGAATGCTGCCGTTGATGCTCATGGCGGGACGAGCCGTTCCCGTGAAATTGACGGGGGTATTCCGTACGTACAGGTCGTATTCCACCGTCTCTGCCTGGGCCGGCGGATGAAAGACATACCCGTAAAGGCAAAAGAGAAGGAAGAAATAATGCGGAAACCTGAACATGAAAAAATGGTGCTGGCAGGAAAGACCGTGCCGCCTCCTTCCCGGTTCAAAATGAAAATGTGAGGATGCGTCATATTCTGGAATAAAAAACAGAGCCGGGAGTAAAACTCAATTTATCCAAACGGGGAAATGTTCCGGACTGCTTCCTTGTAATGGGCAGGAAAAGAAAAGGGGGACAGTTGATTGAACAATAAAAAGCGGGGGCTTGTCCGTAAGGAACAGACGCATCAAACTCCATGATTCCCATGAAAGCCTTCATCATTTCAACCTGCATCGCTCTGTTAGCCATGTGCGCCTCCTTTTCTCAAGAAGCCCGTTCGGAATCCGGAATTGAACCCGTTGCTTCATTCAAGGGAGCCCAAGTAACCGGAGTCACGGTCACGGACAAGGGCAGAATCTTCGTCAACTTCCCCCGCTGGCATGAAACAATACCCTGCTCCGTGGCGGAGGTGGACCGGCAGGGAAACTTCAAACCCTATCCGGACGAGAAAACCAACCGGTGGGAAAAAGGAAAAACACAAGATGACGACGCGTTCGTATGCGTGCAGTCCGTCGTTGCCGACGGAGACCGGCTTTACATCATCGATACGAAAAATCCGATGATCGGAACCACGGTGGCGACACCCACCTTGTACGTCTACGACCTCGACACCAACAAGATGATCAGGAAATACCCACTCTCGGAATCGACCAAGCCCAAGTCCTATGTCAACGACCTGCGCGTGGACCGCGAGCACGGCAAAATCTACTTTACGGACTCGAACGAACCCGGATTGATCGTGCTGGACATCAAGAGCGGAGAAAACTACCGCATGCTGGACAACCATCCCTACACGACGGCGGAGCAGGACCACATCACCGTCAACGGCAGGCGGCACGACGGGAAAGTCCATTCCGACGGCATAGCCCTGGATAAAAAGAACGGCATCCTCTATTTCCATGCCTTGACGGGCAGAACCCTGTACGGAATACCGGTGCGCCAGTTGATAGACCGCCGGATAGACGAGGAAAAAATCACCAAAATGAAAACGCCTTCGCCCGACGGCATGATCATGGACAGCCGGGGCAACCTCTATATGGGTGATCTGGAAAACAACAGCATCGTGTACCTGACTCCGGACCGCAAAAACATCCGGACACTTGCCTCCGGAAAGGAAATCAGCTGGCCGGACACGTTCAGCATCCATGACGGATATCTCTACTTCACCAACTCCCGCATCCAGGAAGCCCAGGACGACATTTCCGACATGGTATTCAACCTGGAAAAGGTCAAACTGCCGGAATAAAGGATCCGCCGGAGTTCCAACGTCAGAAGTACTTCCGTTGGCAATGGCGCCTCCATTTCCTTCGTGATTGCGGTTGTTGATAAACTGAACGTTGTCTAGGCGGACAAGTGCGCCCTGTGACGAAATAGTCTCCGCTGTCCGGCTGGACATGAAGAACCTTCAGCCGGAAGTCCGGGAATGGACGGCGGAACGCCGGGATATGGATTCCAACCGTCATATCAACAATGCCGCCTATCTGGTTTGGGCGCTGGAATCCCTGCCGGAAGCCTGGCAGGAGGAACATGCCCTGATTGGCATTCACCTGCATTTCAGGAAGGAAAGCCATGCCGGGGAACAGATGAAGTCCCTATTGTTCCGCCAGGAGAATCTTACCTGCCACCATATCATGCAGGGGGATGAATTGCGGGCGGAGGCGGTGCTGGAGTGGGATGTGTGAGTGGAATGGACCCGGTGGACAAAATAGTAAAGGGAAAACGCTACCCGTCCATTAAGTCCATTGTGTCCATTCCCGCCCAACAACAAGGCCGCCCCGGTTCATCCCGGGCGGCCCTGTGGTTTTGCAGCAGAAGCGGCGTTTCCGCCGCTCCTCCGGCACCTTAACCTTCTTTAGAAGTCGTAGCGGTAGCCTATGCTTCCGTTCAGGGAGCTGGCTCCGTCTCGGATGTCCGCGTTGCCGTTCACAAAGATCGTCCCCTGCGTCCCTACCGGCACGCTCAGACCCGCTCCTATCTGCAACGCCGTCCTCCCTACTTTCGCTCCACGCACTTGCTGCGTGTAGCCGGGGTTGGCCAGGAAGCCCACTGCCGTTTCTCCACGGTCGTCTCCCAGGTCCTGGGCC